>FWWM01000033.1_pt1 | contig 451682 bp, 366 predicted proteins | sample 2228351 | NCBI WGS metagenome assembly FWWM01 (sample SAMEA103939774, study PRJEB20133) | metagenome | reverse complement strand
CATTCGGTGCGGCAGATTGTGGGTCCGGATGGCACGGTCCTAAACGCCATCACCTATGACAGTTTTGGTCGGGTGGTGAGCGAGACCAACCCCGTCGCAGGGGACCGGTTCCAGTACACCGGCCGGGAGTACGACGCCGAGCTGGGTCTGTACTACTACCGCGCCCGCTATTACGACCCCTCCACGGGCCGCTTCCTGTCCGAAGACCCTCTCTCCTTCGCCGCCGGGGACAGCAACTTGTATCGGTACGTCGGAAATAACCCTGTTAACAGGATCGATCCGAGCGGATTGCTGCCGCCGGATCCGCCATTTGCGATCAATGAGGCGGAGCGGGATGCAGAAAAAGCTGCCAAGGTAGAGCGAAAATCCACGATTCTTGGTATCGATTTCACGCAACCACCTGAGTGGTGGGAGAGCTTTGTGCCCGTCTTGGGATCCGGTCACGAGGCATATTATTCGTTCCAAAACGGGAAGATCATGCGTGGTCTATTCCATACCTTCCTGGCGGTAACCGATGTATGTTTGGGGTGGTCGGCCCTTAAGGCGGGTGGCAAGTTGGTGGCCAAAGGTGCAGTCAAGCTGGCTTCGAGGGAGGCAATTGAGGAGGCAACTGTCAGGAGCGCAATTGAAACCAGTGAGAAGCTGACCTGGAAGGAATTGCTTGGGGGCGCACGGATAGTATACGTTGAAGAGGCAGGCGTCTGGGTGAAAGAGGTGAACCCAAATGCGTCCTGGCTCATGAGGCAGTACGCAAAGAAAAGCCTCGACGTCCAAGCCGCTGGTTTGAGGAAGCTCGATGACATGGCTCCCCGTTTTGTGTATCAGGACGGAAAGCTCGTTGTTGAGCACGTGGGTGATACCATACCGGGAGAGTCATTTAAGGCCCTCGTCTCAGACCCCCTATTCCGTAGGTCATACCTACGCGGCTCCTGGAGGCTTGGTACTCCGTTCAACGACATCCGCCCGCGGAACATGGGGCAGGAACGGGAAGATTTTCGATCCTGTGAAACATCCGGTTCAGGAAGGATTGGAAGCCTTAACGTTGGAGTTAGGGACTATACCCATAAAGGTCGGTGACAAGTACTACATGATCATTTCCGCCGAAGATGATATGGCTAAGCCCATCGTCCCGCTAAAGAAGTAGAAGCTGGAGGCAGTCCCCGTGCATAGCATAACAGAAGATGGGTATGTTTAATCTTCTCACTCACGGTTAATGGGTGTTGTCAGATGGTTGAAGTCATAATCGTAGTGCTGGTTGCCATATCATGGCGGCTAATATTCGGTTACCTCGCCGAGTCTTATCCTCCTGGAAGCGCAGAAAAGTTTTGGTTGAGTATACTGTCCACAATTGGCCCGATCGTGATTTGCCTTAGCTTCAGTATATATCTTTCATGTATCATTATGGATATGGAGAAGAGATAGACTATCATTTAACAGAATTATATAATAAAATATTAATTCAAATATAATATAGAATCGCACAGAACTAGGTTTAATATTCACACTGATAAGACACCCCTGAATATATTGAACCAATTTTGGCCGCGCATTCTGCCCGCCGCCCAAAAGTGGATTCTGCGGCTCGCCCAACGCGCCGCTCGCACCGCCCGCCGGTCGCGGCCCTGATGCTTGCCTCGCCGTTCACTTCGCTTAGTGGCCAGCGGATTGCGAGGGAAACCTACTTTGCCCCGTTCCCACAATGCCATGCCTTGACCTCAGGGGATATAGTTCGGAGACATAGGTCCGGAGGTTTCCCAACCGTCGATGCCGGGTCGGTGTGACGGTCCGGGCGGGCAGCTGGACGGGGACGCGGTAAAACAAGAACCGATGTGCGGAGGCCCTCAACGCGGCCTGACGCACGTAGCAGTATTGGGAAGAACCCGTGTCGGGCGGCGGTGAGGATGCGTTCGTTGGCCGACTGGGGCGGCGTTGGGCCAGCAGGCGTGCGGGGGAGCGGGAGCAGCCAGCGGGGCGTCGCCCCTACCCTCGGCGTGGGTGCTGGCCGTGTCTGTTTGCGTCCGGCCGTCCGGCGGTGTGCGGCCCGCGACTGGGCCAGCGAGGAGATGTTCCCCGTCCGCGACGGCGTACGGCAACGGCCTGGACCTGATCAGGGCCAAGCGGGGAGCAATCCATTCCACCTGCAAGGGGCATGGCCGACGGCGACAGTTCGGCCCGTTAGCCGCCGGGGCGGTACGGCGTTTTTCTCATTCAGAGAATTCTTCCACAATTGCGATGATGCGTTGCTTAATGTTGTCTGATACTTGAGACCAAAGCTGAATTAGCAGGTCTAACGCAAAGCCGGATGCGGCTGGACTGCCGGATTTTACGCGGATCGATTTTGAAACCTGCGTATTACCCTCGCTTTCGTAGGGGGTCGACTCAGGACCCACTTTCCGAGTGCAATAGCCTGAGTTCCGCGTGCCGTCGGATACGGGATCGAATTCTCATTTTTGGCCGCTACATCCCTGTCGCATTTATGATACCATAACTGCGGGTTGTCCTAGGAGAAAATGGGACTCGGGACCATTTGACGAAAGGGTACAGTCATGATCGAACGTGGGAATCTGTCGCGCCGGGGTTTTATGGAGCAGTGCATTGCGGCCATGGCGGCCACGGGACTGCCGATTTGGCATGCCCGCGAGTGGTTTGGGGATGCCGCACGGGCGGCCCAGCAACCGCAGGTCTCGCCGAACGAGAAGGTCAACATCGGCGTGATCGGCGTCGGCCCCAACCCGCGACGCTCCAACGCCCTTTTTAATGAAGCCCGCCGCCACAGTCATGTCCGCTTCACCGCCGTGTGCGACGTCGATGGCCGACACCTCGATTATGCCGTCGAACAGTACAAGAAAAATGGTTTTGAGGTCAAAGCCTATCGCGACTTCCGCGCGCTGTGCGCGGACAAAAACGTGGACATCGTTATCGTCGCCACGCCGGACCACTGGCACGCCATCCAGGCGATCGAGGCGATGAAGCAGGGCAAGGACGTCTACTGCGAAAAACCCTTGACCCTGACGGTCGAAGAAGCCCTGGCGATGAAGGAAGTCACCAAAAAGACCAAACGCGTCCTGCAGACCGGCAGCCAGCAGCGGTGCGAGATGGCCGGACGGTTCCGCCTGGCCACCGAGCTGGTCCGGGCGGGGCGGCTCGGACAGATCAAATTGATCGAATGCCGCATCGGAACCAATCCCACCAGCGGCCCGATCAAGGCGGTCGATCCCCCCAAGGAGCTGGACTGGGATATGTGGCTGGGGCCAACCCCTAAAGTTCCCTATCGACGGGAGGGGAATAAGACGAACTGCCACTATGAGTTCCGGTGGTGGTACGCCTACAGCGGTGGCAAGATGACCGACTGGGGAGCCCACCACATCGACATCGCCCAGTGGATGCTCGGGATGGACGGCAGCGGCCCCGTTCTGGTCGAGCATGTCGAGTCCGCCAAACCCTATGAGGGGGACGACGGTTACAACTGCCATCCCACCTTCAAAGTTCGGCTGGTTTACGCCAACGGCGTGCCCGTGGAGGTCAGCAGCGACAAAGGGCAAAGTGTCAAAAAGCTGGTCGATGCCAACGGCAAGGAACGCGATATCGGCCCCGGCGAAAACGGCGTGCTCGTCGTCGGCTCGGAAGGGACGCTGTTTGTTAGCCGCGGCTTTTTGGTCGCCTCAAACGTCAAATTGTTCGAGCCGCTCAAGGAAGTCCCGGAGCTGTATCCCTCCCGGCCCACCAACCACATGACCAACTTCCTGGAATGCGTTAAGACGCGGCACAAGCCGATCTGCGATGTGGAGGTTGGGGCCGGCTCGGTGATCGTTTGCCATATCGGCACGATCGCCTTGCGGCTCGGGAAGAAGCTGAAGTGGGACCCGCAGCAATACCGGTTCGACGACGCCGAGGCCAACGCCATGCTCCGCCGGGAACGCCGCGGGGGATGGAAACTGTCGTAACTTGCTCGGCAGTAACAGGATACGTGAATGGATCTACCGCGGCGGCGTAACGCCCGCCGGCTTCGGAACGCTGGCGGGGCCGGGGCGCTTGCCCAAGACGTTTAGATTGCGTAACCTATTATAACGCAACGAATTGAGTGTATTCCGGGGACGAACATGCGGGCAGCGTACTTCACCGCCACGGGCGGCCCGGAGGTCATCCAAGTCGGCGAGCTGCCGATGCCGGAACCCCGCACCGGCCAGGTCCGGGTACGGGTCCTGGCCGCGGCGATCAACCCGATCGATACCTACATCCGCAGCGGTCTGGCCCCCATGCCGCTGCCGCAACCAGCGATCACCGGCACGGACTTTGCCGGCGTGGTCGATGCCGTCGGTCCCGAAGCGACCCGATTCAAGGTCGGCGATCGGGTGTGGGGCTCCAATCAAGGATTGCTTGGGCGTCAGGGAACCTGTGCCGAATACATTTGCGTCGATCAGGAGTGGGCTTACCCCACGCCGCCGAACGTGAGCGATGAGCAGGCCGCTGCGGGGGCCCTGGTCGGCATCACCGCCCATCTGGGCCTGTTCGACCGGGCCAAGCTGCAACCCGGCGAGTGGGTGTTCGTCAACGGCGGCACCGGCGGCGTCGGTTCCATGGTCGTCCAGATGGCCCGGATCGTCGGGGCCCACGTCATCACGACTGTGGGAAGCCCGCAAAAGGCTGCGATGGCCCGCGAGCTGGGGGCGGACGTGGTGGTTAATTACAAAACGGAAGATGTCGCCCAAGCTATCCGCACTGCCACCGCGGGGCGTGGCGTGGACGTCTGGTACGAAACCCAGCCGCCAAGCGATCTCGACCGGACCATCGATTTGACCCGCATGCGGGGCCGCATCGTGGTCATGGCTGGCCGACAGGCCCGTCCGACTTTCCCCAATGGCCCCTTCTACGTCAAAAATCTCTCCCTGCTCGGCTTTGCCATGTTCAACATGACCGCCGCCGAACAGCAGGTCTGTGCCGACGACATCAACCGCTGGCTGGCGGAAGGCAAACTCAAACCCTTGATCGGCCAGAAGTTCCGATTGGAAGAGACCGCCGCCGCCCACCGGCTCCAGGAAGAAAATACCTTGGGCAAAGCGGGGACGCTCATCGGGAAAATCGTCATTGTGCCGTAGAGATGACCTCATCGCCCAGGCCGTCAGGCGACGATATTGGGCCGCGGTTAAATTTTTTTGTCCTAGCTTTCTGGATATTGCGGCGACATATTCTAACAACCGTTTATCGGTTTTGGGTGTCCCCATGGGCTTTTTCGCTCTCATATTTTGGGTGGCACTTGATCCGGCGACTCTGTCCGGCCGGCCCGACCCGCCGGTCGCAGCGGTCAAACAACGGGTGCCCGTTGCCGTCGCGTTATCACCCGGCGGCTATTTTTCCTGTCGTCCGGCCGCCGCGCGGGAGTACCAGGTCGTCGCCGCAAACGACCCGTTGCACGCCGCCGACCGCGTGGTGGCGTTTCCGGGGGCGTCGTTCCGCACGCTCAACAAGAAGGTAACGGTGACGGCGAGGGGTGATTGGGAAGGGCGGTCGCCGCTCCCGGTGTTCGAGACGGCGTTTTCCTTGGCCGCATCCGATGATGTGGACCTGGACATGACGTTGGAGTGCGGGCGGATCGAAGTCCGCAATACGTCCGCGGCGGGCGGGGTTCGCGTTCGGTTGCGGTTCTGGGACCAGACGTGGACCGTTGTGCTGGAGGGGCCTGAACACCAGCTACTTTTGGAGGTCAGTGCCCGTTGGCCCGCAGGAACACGGTTCCGGCCGCCGATGCCGGCTGACCAGGCAGGTGCCATGCCGCAACCGGTCGCTCACGCCGTACTCATATGGATGCGTGGTAGCGGCATGGTCGATGTGGGGGGATCAGCCATGGCCATGTCGGCACCGCCTGGACCAGCCGAGCTTCGCTGGGACAGCTTGAACGGTGCGGCGGATCGGCCCCTGAAACTGGAACGCCTGCCAGAATGGGTTCACAACGACGCCGCACCGACCGAACAGGGGCGTAAAATCGCCGACGCCCTGCGACGGCTTGGCCAAGCCCGCGTCGCCGAGCCAAACACGGCTATCCGTAACTTCCTCGATGCGCAAGATCCCACCGAACGACGGGTGGCCCTCGTGGCCTTGGGTGCCCTGGATGATTTGGACGCCTTGGGACGAGCCTTGGTGGCGGCCAAAAGCCTGGACGAGTGGGATTTCGGCATCAGCATCCTCCGGCATTGGCTGGCCCGCGCCCCAGGACAGGTGTTGCGTTACTATGAATTCCTGACCCAAATCCGTGGCTACACGCCGACAGAGGCTACAATCATCCTGCAATTGCTGTTTGGCTTCGGTGCCGAGGACTTACGCCATGCGGAAACTTATGAGGTGCTTGTGGACTATCTGATCCATGAAAAACCGGCGATCCGCAACCTCGCCGCCTGGCACCTAGTACGGCTCATTCCCGAGGGGCGCAAAATCCCGTACCGCCCCGATGGAACCCGTACGGATGCCATGGCCGCCCAACAACAGTGGCGCAAGCTCATTTCCTCCCTTCCGCTCTTTCGCAAAGAGAATTAGAATAATATATGGATCGCGTGTGTTGTGTGGCAATCTATCGGATTGTCATCCGAATGATTCATTGGTGGCAGCAGGTCAATTGCGGGGGCTAGCGGCATGGATCGGCGAACTCTGTGTAGGCGCGGCGGGCTAGCTGTTGTAGTAACAGCCTTCGCCACAGATGCGGCCCTGGCCCAATACCCCATGCCGGCGATGATCCCGCCCAACCCGTTGTACCAGCACCCTGCTTATCGCTTCCAGTTTTACCTGGGAGCCACAGTGCCCACTATGTCAGGGCGAACGTTTGTCGGGATTACGGTGCCGTACACCCGGGCGCCGCAGTTATTTTCGCCGTATTATGGTCAGCCTCTGGCGGCCTACCCGTGGCAGGGTCCGCGACCGGTGATGGCGGGAGGTTACGTAAGTGGTGGCACCAGCAGCACTTATGCTGCGATGATGCAGCGGACTTTTGAGGCGGCTCAACGGGCCGCCCAACAGGCTTGGTCCGATCCGGAAGCGGCCCGTCGGCTCATCGCCGGCCAGTTTGCCTACGAACGGGCCGAAGCTGTCTCTCCCGCCGCACCGGCCCCGCGTCCGTTGGCGGCGGACATCGTGCAGGCCCTAAGCCCCCCCCACGAGCAACTGATTACTTCCGGCGAGGCGCTAAATACCCTGCTGCACGCTTTGCGTTCCGTCGATCTACGCTCCGTCGAGGGGGCGGCGGTGTATCTGCCGCCACAGTTGCTCCGCGAACTGCGGTTTGCCGGACCTAAAGGGGAGTTAATCAATCTCTTGCGGCGGATCGGCACCATGCCCGTACCGGAGGTGTTCCATCACGAGGCCGCCCGCAACGCCAAGGATGCGTTCGAGCGGGATTTCGCCGCGATCGCTTTGGCGATTCTTGGGGGCAAAGCTCCGGAACGGACAGCGGTGGCCCGCATGGAAGCGTCCTTACAACGCCTGGAAGCTGTCGCTGCCGAGCAGATCCGCCAATTGCCGTTTGACGATGCCATCGCGGCCCGCCGCTTCCTCAATCAAATGGCTCAGGTCGTGGCTCTGCTGAAAAGCGCAAATGTCGCCCAACTGTGGAACGGCAATTGGGATGCCCTCGGCCTGAGCGCCGCCGAGCTAGTACGGCATATGATCAAGCACGACCTGAGATTTGCAGCGGCCACGCCGGAGGGGGAAGCCGCCTATGTCGCCCTCCACCGGGCTCTCGTCATGCTTTATGTAGCCAGCCATACCCCTAAGAAATGAGTGGACTTACCGGTATGACCCATATCCAACAAGGCAGTGCACCCTTCGACAGTGCCCCCCTTGCCAGACCTCAACCACAAACGGCCTTGGCAAATGCGGCCGATTCGGCTAATCTCCCCGTCAATCCATTGGACGGGACAGCCGCGGCAGGAATGGTTCGTCCCACCATGAACCAACTCCCGCAATGAGCTAAAAACCATGAGACGGGCACTGATCACGGGGATCACCGGTCAGGACGGCAGCTACCTGTCGGAGTTTCTGCTGGAAAAAGGGTACGAGGTGCACGGCGTCGTCCGCCGCTCCAGCACTGAAAATTTTGAACGGATCGCCCATCTTTCTGGCAAAATCCAGCTCCACCAAGCCGATCTACTGGACCAACTTTCGATCATCGACGTCATGCGGGAAGTGCAGCCGGACGAGGTGTACAACCTTGCGGCGATGAGTTTTGTGCCCACAAGCTGGAAACAGCCGGTGTTGACCGGTGAATTCACGGCGATCGGCGTGACGCGGATGCTCGAAGCCATCCGCCTGTTGGGGCGGGACCGTATCAAATTCTATCAGGCATCGTCCAGCGAGATGTTCGGGAAGGTGGTAGAAGTGCCGCAAAAGGAAACAACGCCATTTTATCCGCGTAGCCCCTACGGCGTTGCCAAGGTGTATGGCCACTGGATCACGGTCAATTATCGCGAAAGCTACGGGATGTTCTGCTGCAGCGGCATTCTGTTCAACCATGAGAGCGAACGCCGTGGCCGTGAGTTTGTCACCCGCAAGGTCAGTGACGGCGTGGCCCGCATCAAGCTGGGTCTATCCAAGGTCCTCAAGCTGGGCAATCTCGAAGCACGGCGGGACTGGGGCTTTGCCGGCGACTACGTACGGGCCATGTGGTTGATGCTCCAGCAGGATCAGCCGGACGATTATGTAGTCGCCACGGGGGAGACACACTCGGTACGCGAGCTGGTCGAGCTGGCGTTCTCGGTCGTCGGGCTGGACTGGCGGAAATACGTCGAGATCGACCCGAGTCTGGTCCGCCCGGCGGAGGTAGACCTTTTGATCGGCGATGCTTCTAAGGCCCGCGCAAAACTCGGTTGGAAACCTGAAGTGACCTTCGAGCAACTTGTCGAGCGGATGGTCCGTGCCGATTTGGCGCGTTTGCAAGGCCAACCGATGCCCGATTTTAAGGCCAAGGGGATTTAGCTACGGCGGGCGTATACGAGGGGGGCGATGCGGATTCTGGTGACGGGGGCCACCGGCTTTGTAGGCGGCCACCTTCTGGAACGCCTGGCTAGCGAGCAGCATCAGCTCTTTGGTTATAGCCGCCGTGGCCAATGGCCGGCCCCTCTCGCCTTCCTCGCCAGCCGCGTGGAACTTTACGGCGGTGAACTGCGCGACCTCGACCGCCTCGAATCGATCCTCCAACAGGTCCGCCCGGATTGGATCATTCACCTGGCCGGGTACGCCAATCCGGGCCGCTCCTATGCCGAGGCGTTCACTTGCTGGCAGGATAACCTGGAAGGGACGCGGACGCTCTATGACGCCGTCGTCCGCAGCGGGCAACGGCCTCGGATCCTGTATGTGTCCACGGGATTGATCTATGGGGAGCCGGACAACCCCGGCGAAGCCTGTGATGAACGCACCACCCTCAAACCGGCTACGCCCTACGCCGCCAGCAAGGCCGCCGCTGATCTCCTCAGCTATCAGTATACCCGTTATCCGGGATTGGATATTATCCGCATCCGACTATTCAACCAAATTGGTCCCCGGCAAAGTCCGGACTATGCGATTGCCAATTTTGCCCGGCAGATCGCGGCGGCCGAAGCGGGGCAGCAACCTCCCGTCATCGAGACTGGCGATCTGTCCTCCTATCGGGACATCACCGACGTGCGGGACATGGTCGCCGCATTTGTGCCCTTACTCCAGTTCGGCCAGAGCGGCGAAGCCTACAATGCCGGCCGCGGCGAAACCTTCTGCATCCGCGACCTGCTCGAGCGACTGTTACAGTTGGCCTCCGTCCGCCTGGAAATCCGCGAAAAAGTCTTGCCCGGCCGACAGGCGGACACAACCATCACCCGCGCCGATTGTCGCAAACTGCGGCAATGCACCGGCTGGCAGCCACGCATTCCCTTGGAGCAGACGCTTCTGGACATCCTCAATGATTGGCGGCAGCGTCTGACCCAGTAAAACGCTATTTCTTGTTCAAGCCTGGTTCCAGCTTACGTCGCCGCGATTATTCGCGTGATGACTTGCGGTTGCCGGTCTCCTCCAATTCCATGGACATCGTCATTTTCTGACCGCCGGGCATCCCAGTCATTTGCATTTTCACCATGCCCATCGGGACGTCCTGGGACATCCACACCTTGACGTCGAAACTGAACTCCATCCCGTTGATGGTGGTACTGGCCTTGTATTCAGTCCATGTGCATGTATATGTTTTTTGACCTAACATCAACTTTTCTTTACCTTCTTTCCCTTTTTCCACCTTCATCTCGGTGCCTGGCGGCAACTGGCCGGGGGCTTTCGTCGGATCGTAAGGCTGGGTGATGTCGATTTTCTGCTCCTGCGGCGGGATCTGTTGTTTGTTCCCCATGAAGGTGATGTATCCGCTGATTTGGACGGTGGCCTCCTTGTCTGTCCGTTTGGTAACGGTTTGAGTCATCTCGCCGGTCATGGATAGTCCAGCGACTTCCGTTTTGATTTTAAAGGTGGCGTAGTCGCCGACGCGGGCGTTCTTGTATGGATTGTCGTCCGCCGCCCACAACGGGACAGCGCAGACCACCACCAACACCGGCGCAAGTAGCCGAGTCATCGGACTCTCCCATACATGGATGGTTCTACGACCGACCATCCGGCAAAAGAACCGGACGTGGGAATCGGTCGACCTTTGCCATTATATGGTAGATCAGGCCATATCGCCGCAAAAATGACCGCGGGCATCCAGCGCACGGTGCGCCGCATCCTGCCTATACATCGCCTGCAAGCGGTGGTAGTATCCATAAGCGTGTAGTATCGGTGGGAACGGTTGCTAAACTAACCAAGGCAACGCTCGCGGCGTCCGGAGTCATTCTGATTGTGGCTTGAGGATCACCATGCGGTCGGTACTGGCTCTGATACTGGGGGGTGGCCGCGGCACGCGGCTCTATCCGCTGACCCGTTCCCGTTCCAAGCCCGCCGTGCCGGTGGGGGGGAAATACCGCCTGATCGATATCCCGATCTCCAATTGCATCAATAGCGGTTTGAAATCGATTTACGTCCTCACCCAATTTCTTTCCGTGAGTCTGCATCGCCACATTGCCAACACCTACAAATTCGACATGTTCAGTAAGGGTTTTGTCGAGATCCTGGCCGCGCAGCAGACCAATGAGAGCACGGACTGGTACCAAGGAACGGCCGATGCCGTGCGGCAAAATATCCCTTACATCGAACGGGAGCAGCCCAGCGACGTGTTGATCCTCTCTGGGGATCAGCTTTATCGCATGGATTTCCGCCACCTGGTCGAGACCCACCGCGGCAGCAAAGCGGACATCACCATCGCGGCCATCCCTGTCACCGAGGAGCAAACCTCCGGCTTTGGCCTGATGAGCATCGACCCGACCAACCGCGTGACGGGTTTTGTGGAAAAGCCGAAGACGGCTGCCGAACGCGCCCCCTTTTATGTCTCGGCCGAGCGATTGGAACGTTATGGCATCCCCTGCAACAACCGTCATTATTTGGCGAATATGGGGATATATCTGTTCCGTACGGAAGTGCTCTATGAGGTATTGACGGCCCGCCCGTATGCGACAGATTTTGGCAAGGAAGTCTTTCCGCGCCATTACAAAACCAAGCGGATCATTGCTCACCTGTTTGACGGCTACTGGGAAGACCTGGGCACGATCAAGAGCTATCATGAAGCGAGCATCGCCCTAGCCAGCAGCAATCCCCCGTTTGACTTTTTCAGCCCGGAAGGACCGATCTACACCCGGATGCGGAACCTGCCGGCTAGCCGCATCCACGCCGCCACCTTGGAAAACAGCCTCATCGCGGATGGTTGCGTGATCGGCAGCGGTACGCGTATTGAACGCAGCCTCATTGGCGTGCGTAGCATCATTGGCCCAAACTGTGTGCTGCGGGAAACGGTCATGCTCGGCTCTGACGACTATGAAACCGAGGAGCAAAAAAAGGAAAACATCCGACTCGGCCGGCCCCATCTCAATATTGGTGAAGGCACTGTCATCGAGCGGGCCATTCTGGACAAAGATAGCCGCATTGGTCGGTACGTGCAGTTGATCAATCGGGAAGGGCGACAGCATTTTGATGGTCCGAATGGTCTGTATCATATCCGGGATGGCATCATTTGCATTCCGCGGGGAACGGTCATACCTGATGGCACGGTGATTTGAGCCGGTGATTGGAGCCAGCGTGGCACGGCAGGGAGGCCGCCGCCGTGACAGGACATGTCCCAGCATCGTTTCTGGTAGCACTAGACCGCTATCACGGGCCGCTGGACCTGCTGCTGTATCTGGTTCGGAAAAACGAGCTAGACATTTTGGATATTCCAATTGCCACGATCACGGCGCAGTTTCAGGAATTCCTGGCGACCATCCAGGAGCTGTGGTTGGAGCAGGCGGGGGAGTTTCTGGTCGCCGCCGCATGGCTCATCGAGATCAAAAGCCGGATGCTCGTTGATCAACCGCAAAACGGCACGAGCGAGCCACCGCCGCTGGCGACGGATCCGCGGGCCGAACTGGTACAGCGACTAGTCGAATACCGGCAGCTCAAAGCGGCGGTGGAGCTGTTGGCCGCCCAGGCATCCCGCCAGGGTAGCCGCCTGTTCCGGGAGGAGCCTGATGCGGCGACGCCCTCCCGGAGCGTGTGCGCCGTGGAATTGTGGGACCTGGTGGCGGCATTCGCTCGATTGATGCGGGAAATTCAGCCGGTGTCGATCCAGCTCCTACAACCGGACGACACGCCGCAACAGGTGTATGAGGAGGAGCTATACGCCCGGATACGCGACGGCGGCTGCATTCCGTTTCGGCAGGTCTTTGTCCCCCCCTATACGCGGCCTCGACTCATCGGCTTGTTCCTCGCCTTACTCGAACTTATCCGCCGCAATGCCATCGCTGTCGGGTTTGATCAGCAGGGGGGGATATGGCTTTCCGCAAGTCAGTCGGTTGTGCAATCGGGAACGCTCAAGCATCCAGCAAGTGAAATCTCCCCGGAGGTGCGGCACGGATAACGCCATGTCCGCAGCTGTCATTCGGGGCCGCGGGGCTGATTGATGAACTGCTCCAATACGGCGTGCGTAGCCGGATCCGCAGCTCCGTACTCGGCTACCAAAATAACCATGTGGTTAGCCGAATCGAACGCCTTGGCGACAATCCGCGTGCTGCCGTCAGGACTTTTGGTCATCCATTTGAAAAAGCGGTGGGGACCAGCCGTTTCAGGAGCTTTGGATACTTCTTCCACGTAGTCGTTGGCCGGTTTGATCAGTATTTCGATGATCTTACTTAGGATTTCCTGATTGTGTTGCGGCGGATTGAACCTCGGAAAGTCCGCACACAGGAGGGTACAGGCGGATGCCCCGCTGTGCCATACATAAACTTCTCCCGTAAGTCCTTGGCTTTCCAGGAGCTGCTTTTTCAATGGCCCACTGAGTCGCGGAGGTGATGGAAATTCCACGGCAAATCCGGCCGGCGTCCGTACGACATGGTTTTTGCCAGGAGCAGGCTGACCTCCTTTTGTCCCACCGCCTTTGGGACCGCCGGGTGGAGAGACGGTGCCCGGAGCACCGGGAAAATTCCCCATCTTTTGCCGGACGTCTTCGAGCTTGACGAATCCGCCGGGCGGCGGCTCGGCCGTACTGGTATTGGTGTTGCTGGCGGACTGCACATCCTCCTGACCGGCAAAAAACTTGGTGTAATAGATGTAACCCGCGACGCACAGCAAAATGACCAGGACCACACTGCCGACAATGTTACGGATCAGCATCGCCTGACTGGCGTCCTTGCCTTTCTTGCGGCGTCGGGATGGGGCCTCCTCCTCGTCGTCGTCCGCGGCGACTACTTGCGGGCGAAGCCGTTTCTTAGGCGTTGACGGAGTCGCCGGTGCCGCGGGCTCGTCGATGACTTCAAATGCTGGCGACTCCGCCGCGGGTACCGCCACGAGTGCTTGACACTTGGGACACTTGACACGCTTGCCCGCCGCGACGTCCGGAGCATTGAGCTTTGCCCTACATTCCGGACATGCCACACTGATGGCCATGACTTTCCCCCCCGTAATAATGATATTAAAATACCAACCCAGCTCCTGTCAACGAATTCGGCGAGCCAGCACAAACGCGGCGACCAAGTCGACGGATCCCAATAACGTACCCGCCAGCTCATCATACCGCCTTCCTACCACACCAAATCGCCTGATCCTACTGTTCTTTATTTCTTGGCCGTCCCCGCCGCATGGGAGTGGATACGGATGATTATACTCCCCCCACATATTACCTGCACCGCCTCCAGCACGCGTTCGGACAACCGCTCGAACAAAGCTTGCCGAACAGCGTGCTTGAGCCGTCGTCGGAAACGCCGCTAGACCGCATCCCGGGGGTCACAGCACTTGTGCAGATGAGGTCGTTGCTCGCGGACTGCCGCGTTCACTCTTGCTGAAATTCCGTTCGATGGCGGCGAGGAGGTGGGGGATATAAAATGCCATTTGAGCGATAGCAACGGCGGGCAATACTGCCCGAGAACCCATGGGCTCAATGCCTCAGGCCCAAAAATCGGAGGAGCTGGTGGGACAAGTGCCTTAGGCACGAGAAACACGGCGTGGCAGGCAAGTTGTGTGTAAAGGATTATCGGAGAAGAACTTATGATCAATCAGGCTCTTCGGGATGCAGTACTGCCCCTGCTGGAACGCGTTCAGACGCCGGCTCAATACATCGGCGGTGAGCTGAATGCTGTGGTGAAGGATCACCGCCAGGTGCGGGGCAAGCTGTGCCTGGCCTTCCCGGACGCCTATGCGATCGGCATGAGCCATCACGGCCTGCAGGTGCTTTATTCTATCATGAACAACGACCCGCAATGGGCCTGCGAGCGGGTGTTTGCCCCATGGGTGGACTTCGAACAGGAACTGCGACAGGCCCATTTGCCTCTGTATTCGTTGGAGACGTTCACACCGCTGCGAGAGTTTGATCTGGTCGGCTTTAGTCTCCAGTATGAGGTCTGCTATAGTAACATCCTGACAATTCTGGACTTAGGAGGAATTCCCCATTTTTCGCAAGACCGCGGCGTGGCCGATCCGTTGGTCATCGCCGGCGGCCCAGGGGCTCAAAACCCTGAACTGCTGGCCCCATTCATCGACCTGTTCGTCGTCGGCGACGGCGAAGAATCCCTGCCGTGGGTGATGGAACAGTGGATGCGACTCAAGGAACAAGCCCTTCGGGCGGGCGACCTGTCTCACCGCCGCCGCATGGAAATGCTCGCGGAGATCGCTGGGTCGGTCAACTGGGCTTACGTACCGGCGTTCTACGAGTTCGATTACCACGCCGACGGCACGATCGCCGCGTTCCACCGTCTGCGATCGGATGTGCCGCTGGAAATCCAGCCTTGCGTTGTCAGCAAAGACCTGGATGAGATCCCCCTGCCCACCAAACCGGTGGTGCCATTTGTGGAGACGCCGCATGATCGGATCGCCATCGAGATCATGCGGGGCTGTCCGCACCAGTGCCGGTTCTGTCAGTCCACGGTGATCAAGCGGCCGCTACGGGTGCGGAGCGTCGAGACGATTGTCCAAGCGGCATTGGAAAGTTACCGCAACACGGGACTGAACCAGATCAGCCTGCTATCCCTGTCGAGCAGCGACTATCCGTATTTTGAGGAACTGGTGCAGCGAATGCACGAGGTGTTTGGGCCGCTGGGTGTGGACGTGTCCCTGCCGTCGCTGCGGGTCAACCACCAGTTGCGGCACGTGCCCAAACTGATGAAAGGCTGGCGGCAGGCGGGTCTGACGTTGGCCCCGGAAGTGGCCCGGGATGATATGCGGGAGCAGATCCGCAAGAAAATCAAAAACGAGGATTTGATCGAGGGCTGCCGGGCTGCGTTCGGCGAGGGGATCCAGCATGTGAAGCTGTATTTCCTTTGCGGCCTGCCCGGGGAGAGGACGGTCGATCTGGACGGGATCGTCGAACTGGCCGAAACGATCAGCGCGATCGGCAAGGAAGTGACCGGTCGGTACAAGGAGGTCACCGCCAGCGTGTCGAATTTTGTTCCCAAGCCGCACACGCCGTACCAGTGGAACGGGATGCAGTCGCGGGAATATTTCCAATGGGCGGGCCAGTATTTACGGCGGCGGTGCCGCAACCCCCGCGTGCGTATCAAGCAGCACGACATCGAGACCAGCCTGCTGGAAGGCATCCTGACCCGCGGCGACCGACGCGTAGCGCCGGCGCTGTACGAGGCATGGCGGCGGGGAGCCCGCTTCGACGGCTGGCGGGAATGCTTCCGCCCAGAGCTATGGCATCAGGTGTTCCAGGATTTGAACATCAATGTCGAATTTTACCGCTCGCGGCCGCGGCCGCTGACTGAGCGGTTGCCTTGGGACCACATCAACGTCAAAAAGGGGCGTGCCTACCTGGAGAAGGAGCAGCAACGGAGTTTGGTGCAACTGGAAATTTTGGGTGCGGCCGTAAAGGACCGCCCCGCCGCATTGTAGATCCAACTGACACATTTTAACGTGCCGCCACGGCAAGGACGCGTCGCAGCGCATTTTCCCCCCCGCCTTTTCTAACGCGGGCAACTTTTTTGACCTATGGTTAATCAGGGAACGGACGGTACGCATACTGCGGACGTCCGATGACCAGCCACGCGACGCATCCGGCGTGAAATCCCCCGACGTCGCCGGCGGCGAGTCACGACCTCAACGACGTGCAGCTTGACCATGCTTACCGGTTTTACCCGATTGAATCATTCAGTCTTGGCCGCTTGGCTGCCAGCTTTTGGACCGGCAGGCGACAGAGAGCGGTTCATCTTGGGACTTCTATGTCTACTGGCAGCGGGGTTTTCCATCCGCCTGTTCCAAGCGGGGTTACCCGCAGGCCAGCGTTATGGTTCGCGGTTCATCACGGTGTTCCTGGTCGGCGTTGCGATGTGGGTGTTGGCCCCCGCACTGCCGGTGGGACCGCTTAGCCTGGCTTTCCGGATGGCAGCTTGGGCGATAGTTGTTGGAACGATGATTGTCGCAACAACTATTGTCGCAACAACATCTTGGGGTCAAGAGACCGGCGACGGGGCGAATCATGGAACGATTCCGCCTCTCGGGAACGATGAAGAGATGATGCGGCTCCGCCTGCTGGCCCATTCGTTGGCCGCGTCCTGCGACGGAGTGATGGTAGCCGAGGTGGCCCGCGATCCCGGGCAGCCGCTACGGATCGTTTACTCCAACTCCGCTTTTGACCGGCTGTTAGGTTACGGCGAGAGCGAAGCCCTCGGCCTGTCCCCCAGTGTGCTGGCCGATGACGCCGAGCCAAATGCGTTGCAGGCGGTGCGGCACGCCTTGCGGGGACACGACATCGTCCGGCTGGAAGTCCCTAGTCGCCGCAAGGACGGTAGCCGCATCTGGACAGAATGGCAAATTGTGCCGGTAGCGGATGCATCCGGCCGCTTCACCCATACGGTGGCCATCATCCGCGACACCACCCAGCGGCGGCAGATCGAGCAGGCTTTGCGGGTAAGCGAGTCCCGTTTCCGCCGCCTTTTCGAGCAGGCCGCCGATGCAATTGTCATCTACGACGAGCAAGGACGGTTGCTGGACGCCAACCGTTGGGCTTGCCGACTGTTCGGATGGAGCCGCGATGAGCTGTGCCGTCGCAAATGGCGGGAACTGGAACGGGAATGCCGGCCCGCGGGAAGCAGCGAGGGGGAGGCCAGCGTTCGCGAAGGGGTATATCGCCGCAGCGATGGCTCAGAGTTCCCTGCCGAAGTCCGATATGCTCCGATCGAGTGGGAAGGCCGCCGCCTCCACCTGGCATTCATCCGGGATATCAGCCATCGGCGGCATATCGAGGACGCCTTGCGGCAACGCGAGGAATTGCTCCGCAAAATCCTGGAGACCATCCCATGCGGCGTCTTCTGGAAAGACCGCCAGCTCCGCTACCTGGGCTGCAACCGGCAGGTGGCCCAGGATTGGGGATTCGAACGTCCGGACGATCTGATCGGCAAGGACGATTATCAGATCTGCCCTGTGCGGGGGGAGGCAGAATTTTACCGTCGTTGCGACCAACAGGTGATCGAAACCGGCAAAGCGTTGCTCCACGTCGAAGAGACGATGACCCGTGCCGATGGCGAGCAGCGTGTCCTGCTGACCAGCAAGGTGCCGCTGCAGGACACCGCCGGGCAGATCATCGGAGTTGTCGGGATTTACCAAGACATTACCGAAAAGAAGAAGTTGGAGCAACAGTTGTTACAATCGCAAAAAATGGAAGCCATCGGCCGGCTGGCCGGTGGGATTGCCCATGACTTCAACAACCTGCTCACCGTCATCCGCGGCAACGCCGACCTACTGCGGCGGGCGGTCCAAGAGGTGTTGCCGGGGGAGCTGGAGCATATCGATGACCTGCGTTACGCCGCCGAGCGGGCCGCATCGCTGGTTCGCCAGTTGCTGCTGTTTAGCCGGCCGTCCAGCGGACAGACGGCTGTCCTCGACCTGAATGAGGTCATCTCGGGCATGAGCGGCATGCTGCGGCGGCTGCTCGGCGAGCGGATCCGGCTGATCACCGACCTGACCAGTGCCTCGACCACAATCGCGGCCGACATTACACATATCGAGCAAGTGATTCTGAACTTGTCCGTCAATGCCTGCGACGCCATGCCGCAGGGGGGAACGCTGACCATCGCCACGCGGGTTGTGGCTTCCGAACAAGATGGTGCCACTTCCTCATGGGTGGAGCTGCTAGTCTGCGACACAGGGATAGGCATGACCGACGAAGTGAAGGCCCACATTTTCGAGCCTTTTTTCACGACCAAGGGGCCGGACAAAGGGAGCGGACTGGGGCTAAGCACCGTCTTCGGGATCGTCCAGCAATTGCGGGGTCAGATCGAAGTCAGTAGCACCCCCGGTGTCGGGACAACCTTCACGATTCGCCTGCCGCAGGTGACCGAGGAACGGCCTACCCCTAAGATGCCGCCCGTGCCGGCCGAACCGGAGGCCAAGCCCTCCCGTGTGTCCCATGCCATCCTGTTGGTCGAGGATGAGGAAGCCGTCCGCAAGCTGGCCCAACTCAGCCTGGAAGCACAGGGGTATCGGGTCGTCGCGGCGGCCGACGGCGAGTCGGCCCTCGAACTGGCATCCCGTCTGGACCGCATCGATATTTTGGTCACTGATCTGACGATGCCTGGGATGAGCGGGACCGATCTGGCCCAGCAATTGTTGCTGCGATATCCTACACTCTCGATTGTGTTCATGTCAGGCTATTCGGCAGACGACACCCACTTGCGGGACTATCCCGGGGCGATTTTCGTGCCCAAGCCGTTCACTCCTGCCGAATTGGTTCGGGCCGTGACGGCAGCGGGCCGAAAACGCCCCGAGAGCGTGGTTGCGGCTGCCGCCGGGTCTGCCGATGGACCGGAAGCGGATATCGACGATCCCACCCCGCTGCCTCCCGGAATGCGGATGCAGGATTGTCGGGGCTGAACGCCACCGCCGCAGCCGCACCGGCATAGTCCCCACCGGCAAGGCCCCAAAGGTACTCCCCGTCAGCCGACCTCAGCCAGATGGACCAGACGCAACAACGCCGCCGCCGCACAGGCGATTTCGGCAATATCCCCGGACTGCAAGCCGTTTTGTAGTTGTTCGACGGCTACGCCGCACAGGAATGCGTTCAAAAGTATGTTCAACTGTTCGGTGCCTTCTGGCAGGAACGGGGCCTGGCCAGCGGCGTGACGGTAAGCCCGCAGCACCATGGCACTGGTCCACGTCTTCCAGGCATCGCACCATGGTTGTAGCCGGTCGCGGTCCTCGGGGCGGAACAGATGGAGCGAAGTCGCCGTGTCGGCATCGCCGCTCCAGACGCCGTAGACCAACTGGTGGATGGAATACAGCAGCCGGGCCACATCGCGTAGCATGGCCCGCTTGATCCGTCGTTCACTGAATGGCCGCCGCGGATCTCCTTCAAAGTCAATGAACAGGTAGTCTTTACCGGTGTAGAGGATTTGTTGAAGGTGCATGGTGCCGTGGATCCGGTAGCGGCTCAGTTGCAGCGGCGTTCGCAGGAGCAGTTGGAGCTGTTGCAATAGCAATTCCTGCGACGGGACAAGTTGGTGGGCCATGTCCCGCACCCCATCCGGCAACTTGGTGAGATTCTGTCTCAGTAAAAGCCAGGTCTTGTTGACCAAGCTGCGCAAGGACTGGTAGACGGACCGCTGGTAGAGGGGGGTGAAGGGTTCGCCACAGAATGCCGGATCCTCCTCGTCGCTGGCTAGCACCTGGTGCAATTGGGCCAGGCGTTGGCCCAGCAGGTGCATCGATTCCAGAAACGGCCCGCTGGCTTCCATCAGCGTGGCGGGCGGCGTGTAGCTTTCGGCCAACTCGACCAGGGAGACCATGGGGGTAACCGGCGGGTGATCGATGACGCCGCTGGTCAACACCCATTCGATGTACTGTCCCAACGCCGACTCGGCATAGTGCCAGGCAGTTCCCTGATTGGGCACGTACTCCCACAGGATTGCCAGGGTGAGACATTCCCGTTTCGGGCGACGGTACTCTAAAGTCCCCAACAACCGCGGTGCGTGAAGAAAGCCGCGTTGAGTCAGAAAGCGTCCCAGCTCCCACTCGGGGTTCAGGCCTTCGTCCAGGCGGCGGTAGACCTTGAGCAGATGGCGGTCATCGATGTGGACGATCATATTCTGCTGGTCGGCGCGGCAGTGGATGGTCTGTGGCGGTGTTTGCCACTGCGATGCCGCGGCGGGATCCAACAGTGTGGCGGCCAGCTTGCCGTTGCCGGCGGCGAGTTCCTGTTGCCGCCCGATCATCTCCCACATGGTCCGCGTGAAATCGCTTTCCCATAACCCATCGTACAGCACCGCCGTTTCGTCCCCCTCAAGCCGGGCAATGACGGCATGGGGCAACTGTTCGATGACCGCCGCGGCGGCGTTGCCACTGGCCATCAGAATCGGCAACAAGTATTGCTCCGCTTCCCCCTCTAGATACTGCACCATCACCACACAGCCATAGACTGTCCGCTCGGCGATCTCAATCGGGATTGCCTCCGTGATTGTCGCGGACTGGATCGGTTGTTGACGGCCGGTGAACCAGCGGCGTTGCTGAAGGAACACGGGCAAGATCGCCTCAAGCGATTGGCGAAAACGGGTGCGAACGAGCCGTTCCCAACCGCCTTTGATCGTGATCTGGGGGAACGAAGTCGGTAGGCTGCTCAACCCGAGGATGGCCGGCCGTTGCGGCTGCAGGCGGAACCACACAAAACTGTGCGGCCCGAGCATCACCGGGTACGCCCCACGTCCGATTACCGGAAATTCGACGCGGCCGAACATCTCCACCGGCACCATCCCCTGGTAACCGTCCAATTGGAGTTCGGTGTGTTGGGTAAAGCGGGACAGGTTGGCAACCACCAAGATGATTTCGTCGCCGTAGCGGCGGACAAACGCCAGAATCTTGGGATTTTCGGGGAACAAAAACTCGATGCTGCCGCGGCCAAACGCCTTGTGGCGTTTCCGCAGGTCGATCATCCGCTTCATCCACCAGAGGAGGGAATTGGGGTTGCTCTGCTGGGCTTCAACGTTGATGGCTTCGTAGTGGTATTCGGGGTCGATGATCACGGGGAGATAGAGTTTTTGAGGGTTGGCCCGGCTAAATCCGGCGTTGCGGTCGCTGCTCCATTGCATGGGGGTGCGGACGCCGTTGCGGTCCCCCAGGTAAATGTTGTCCCCCATACCGATTTCGTCGCCGTAATAGAGCACCGGGGTACCTGGCAGGGACAGTAGCAGTCCGGTCAGCAGCTCGATGCGGCGGCGGTTGTTGCCCAACAGCGGCGCCAGCCGCCGACGGATGCCCAAATTGATCCGGGCCCGCGCATCTTGGGCATAAACCCGGTACATGTAGTCCCGTTCCTCATCGGTGACCATCTCCAGGGTCAGCTCGTCGTGGTTGCGGAGGAACAGACACCACTGGCAATTGTCCGGGATGGGCGGCGTTTGCTGCAGGATATCGATGATGGGGAAGCGATCTTCGGTTCGCAGGGCCATGAACATGCGCGGCATCAGGGGGAAGTGGAAAGCGGTATGGCACTCGTCCCCGTCGCCGAAATAGGCCGCGGCGTCCTCCGGCCACTGGTTGGCCTCGGCCAGGAACATACGGTTGCGGAATTTCTGATCGACGTGTCGCCGCAACGCCTTGAGAAACTGATGGGTTTCCGGCAGGTTCTCGCAACTGGTCCCCTCGCGTTCGTATAGATACGGGATGGCATCCAAACGCATGCCGTCCACCCCCATCTCGAACCAGAAATCCACTACGGGGAAAATCGCCTCCCATACGGCGGGGTTGTCGTAGTTCAGGTCCGGCTGATGGGAATAGAAGCGGTGCCAGTAGTAGGCCTTGGCGATCGGGTCATAAGTCCAATTCGATGTTTCAAAATCCTTGAAGATGATGCGGGCCTGCTTGTACTTTTCGGGGGTATCGCTCCAGACGTAAAAGTCGCGTTCCGGGCTCCCCTTAGGAGCCCGTCGGGCCCGTTGGAACCAGGGGTGCTGATCGGAAGTGTGATTGATCACCAGCTCGGTGATGACCCGAATGCCGCGACGGTGGGCTTCCCGTAACAGGTCGCGGAAATCGTCGAGGGTGCCATACATCGGATGGACCGAAAGATAGTCGGAGATGTCATAGCCATCGTCTTTGAGGGGAGAGGGATAAAACGGGAGCATCCAAATGGTGTTGATACCCAGGTCTTGAAGGTAGTCGAGTTTTTCAATCAGGCCGCGGAAATCGCCGACGCCGTCGCCGTCGGAATCGCGGAAGGCCTTGACGGGCACCTCGTAGATGATGGCATCCTTGTACCAAAGGGGGTCGTCGCTTAGAAGGGACATCTCGCTGCCGCTCACGGCCATCCTCGCCATCAGGAACCGGAACATGTCCTTTGTGCTGCCACGGGCCGGCCCATGGTCATGGGGTGGACCGTATCTTTCAGTTTAGCGGCGGGGAGGTCGGAGTCATCCACCGATCAGGCGGAAGACGATGACGGCAAGGGTAGTAAACAGGACCATGTACAGGGCCAGGCGAAGGGTTTCGTCTGGGGTCCGGCGGGTCAGCACTTGGTGCAGGGCCGCCCGGTCGCCCGATTCGATGGCGATCTGCAGATTCAGTTCATAACTGCCGCTCGGGTAGTCGCGAACCGCTTCTTCGCTGAGCAGATCCAACGGCCAGTGTGTTGTTGGATGCTCGCCGTGACTGAAATGGAGGGGAGCGGCCGGGGGCATCACGAGCAAGTGGAACGGAAGCTCGTTGCTGAAGGCGAAGGAGGCGGGCCAGAGCTCGCCGCGGCTACGCTCGGGGAGCAATCGCCACAGGTTGCGGGCCAGTTGTTCATCCGGGCCGTCGCGGCGGACCAGGAGGCGGTTCCCGTCCACCAAGGCTTGCACGCCACCCAGCAGCAAGGGGCCATCGCCGTGCTGCAGGACATGCTGCAACTCTTCAAGAGTACGTTCTGACAGCGGTTGTTTCGGCCACAGTAGCAGGGGAAGTTCGTCAGTCAGCGACCAGTTCACCGCAAAACGGTCCGAGATGGCAAACGGGTCGCCCAGGCATCGATAGAGCTGGCGATCCAGCACCAAAAAGCGGAAGCCGAGCCGAAGCTCACCGCCGGGAAGGTCTTCCACCCGCACCACAGCCACGTGGCGGCGGCCAAACGGACAGGCAAAATGAGCCAGCGGGCAGGCCACGCCGGGCGGGCGTTCGCCAAAGAGCGTGGCGATCCGTTCCGCTTCCGGGATGTCGAAGTCTGGCGATGCGGCCGTCACGCGGACGCCGCGACGGTCTGCCAGCACGATCGCCTGCTGAATCTGCCGGTCCGGGGGCATGCGTGCTGGTCCTGGCAGCTACGGCCTGCAGTCAAGCCATTGTCTGGCGCTGGTCCTGGCACCTACGGTCCGCTGTCAAGTAATTGTCAGGCATGGAGAAATTCCCGTAATTCGACGACGCGGCGTTGCGTGGCCGCGGCGAACACCGCCGCACACAGGGCGATCGTTGCTACGTTATCGCGGCCGGAAATCTCCGGTTCGACGCCCCGTTCGATGGCCACCAAAAGCTGGGCCATGGTGCCGACAAAGGCATCCGGGAACCAGACGGCGTCCCACCGCGGGCGAAACCAATAACCCGGCTGGCGGCGGGTACTGAACTCGAGGGTGCTCGGCTCGCGGGCGGGGTATTTGGGCCAGCCGATGGTGCCTTGCATCAGGCCGTCGGTGCCTTCGATCCGCCAGCGGATGGCTATGTCGCCAGCGAGGCCTTCCTTGCAAGGGCCGGCCCAGACATCGTCCCACGCCGCCGCACGCGGGCCGCTGTCATACTCCAGGATATACAGATTGATTCCGTCACGGTGAGCAAAGCGGGTGCGGGGGTCGGGCCGGGTGCTGGCCAGGACACGATCGGGCGTGCCCAGCCAATAGCGGAACGTGTCCAGATGATGGATGCTCATGATGAAGGTGGAGAGACTGGGCAGCCCCTCAGCCCACGGCATCCAGTGCGGCACAGCACGCATGTCGATGGTAGCCAGCACCACCTCGCCGAGCCAGCCGCGAAGCAGAATATCCTTGGCAGCCCGTACGGATTGGTCGTACCGCATGTTCTGGTTGACCGCCAAGGCGATGCCAGCGTCAGCACACAATTCCACCAGCTCGCGGGCTTCAGGCACGCTCAGGGCCAACGGTTTTTGGGCCAAAATGCCACGCAACCGGCCTCGCCCGGCGGCAACCGCCTGACGGATAATCGCTGGCTGCGCCGCTGGTGGGACAGCAATGTCCAAGACCTCGATCTGAGGATCATGCAACAGAGCTTCAACCGTGGCGTGCACAATGGGTAGGTTGAACTGCTGGGCGACTTCCGCGGCGGCTTCACGGCGTCGGGAGGCAATTGCCACCGGATGGAAGCCGGCTTGGCGATAAGCTGGCAGGTGGCAGTCCCGCATGATGAAACCGGCGCCGACGCAGCCGATCCGCCAGTCACGCCGTTGCGGCAGCTCCGGCATATAGCGTAGGTTTAGCTCAGGGGAAAGTACGCCGGCCATGGGATTGACCCTCCAGGCGGGCATCGGCCATAGTCGTACCCCCGGTCAGGCAGAGGCGGCCGCCGCCAACACCCGCAACTCCCGCGGCAGTGGGAAATGCATGTCTTCTTCAACGACGACCCGCTGCTCCACCGTGGCCTGGTACTTCTGCTGCAAATACGTAACACATTCCTGCACGTTCTCTTCGGGAGCGCTGGCACCAGCGGTGATCAGCACCACGTCGCCGGGGCGGAACCATTCCTCCCGCAGCTCATTGGCCCGATCGATTAGATACGCGGGTTTGCCGCGGGCCCGGGCCAACTCCGCCAGGCGTTGGCTATTCGAACTATTTTGGCTGCCCAAGACGATGACCACGTTCGCTTCCGGCACCAGTTGCTTGACCGCTTCCTGTCGATTCTGCGTCGCATAGCAGATGTCTTCCTTTTTCGGGCCGACAATCTGCGGATAGCGTCGTTTTAACGCTGCGATGATCACATTCGCCTCATCGACGCTAAGGGTTGTCTGCGTCAGGTACGCCAGCTTGGCATCCGGCGGAAAAGGGAGGGTAGCGACGTCGGTTACGTCCTGTACTAGCACCATCCGATCCGGGGCTTCGCCCATGGTACCGACCACCTCGTCGTGTCCGGCATGGCCGATCAGGATGATCGTGTATCCTTCCTTGGCAAAGCGGACTGCCTCGAGGTGGACTTTGGTCACCAAGGGGCAGGTGGCGTCGATGGTGTACAGACGGCGTGCGGCGGCGCGGCGACGGATCTCCGGAGCCACGCCGTGGGCGCTGTAGAGCACTACGGCGCCGGCGGGGACTTCGTCGATGTCGTTGACAAAGACCACCCCCCGGGCCCGGAACCGCTCGACGATCGGGCGGTTGTGCACGATTTCATGGTACACATAAATCGGGCTGCCAAAATGACGCAGCGCCAACTCCAGGCTCTCAATGGCCATGTTGACGCCGGCACAAAAGCCGCGCGGATTGGCCAGAAGGATTTTCATGACGCCTCTCCCGTATCCGCATCTATCCTATGCGTGTAGGATCCACAATGCCAACCGCACCTGTCCGCGGCGGGGCAACCTTGGCGATGCATGTCGGCAGGTAATCACTGAGCTGGATTATGGGAAACAAAAGAAGCCGCCTTGCCGGACGGCTCCTGAAATCCCGGCGACACCGGGCGGGATTACCGCCTTGCCCCTGTCGATTACTTGACTTCGACTTTGGGGTGATCGATGTACAGTTTGTCCCCCTTTTGGACGATGGTGCCGGTCACCTTGGCCGGCTTGTCTTCGGTGCACACCTTGCCATGATACGGCTCTGCACCGCCTTTGTCGTTGAGGTAGTATTTGATTTCCCTTTTATCCTTTTTGACGATCAAGGCGTGCCCGCATTTGGGGGTTTCCTTTAACGCGCACTTGGTGCAGGTCAGCGTCCCTTCGAGCGTGGTGGTCTTTTGATCCTGTGCGGCCGCGGTCAGCATGCCGCAGGCCAAAATGATCACTGCCACGCCACACGCCCAGACAGCACGGTACATGAGTCGTCCTCCTTACAGCTTGGGGTTACACAGGCCGCGCCAAACACCGACTTTCCGTCCACCTCATGGTTCCACACGTTGCCGTACACGGGGATCCGTCATCATCATAAGCACATTGGACGCCGGGGGCAATTTGAATTTGTCGCCGGGTTTCGATTATGTGCAATCACGGCCATATAAAGCAGTTTCTTTGCCGGGGAGCTTGTCGCCGTAAACCCGGTGATTAATGGTCCGGCCATGCAACGATCCTCCCTAGCGGCGGGGTTTCAGTTTGTCCCCGGCGAGCCATTCGAGCGCGTTGCACAACAGCCTGATGAAATTTTCGTTCTGGAAGTCGTCCGGGTGCCCTAGCGAGGTGTAGAACACCCGCCGGCCGTCTTGAGTGCGGATCCAGGCGACCGGTTCGGTTTCACCGCTAGGAATGGTGCCTGTGAGCAAAACGGTCACGTCATTAGCCAGTTTTGGGTTCTTGTAAAGGCTGCCGTTGGAGGTAAACGGTTGGACGCCGCGAAGGATCGGATGATCACCGGCATTGGGGGCGATACGCACCTGGCAGACGATTTTGCTGCCGAAGTGGCCGCGGTAATCGCCGCCGAAGACGAGTTTGTCCATTTCGAGCCAGTTTTGGAAGCCGTGACTGGCCGTGCGGATGCCAAGGATCGGCTTTTTGGAGGCGACGAAATCTTTCACGGCTTGCAGGGAATCGCCAGTGATCTGCAACCGGCGGGTGAAAAAGATTGCGGCGTCGCAGTCCTTGAGGCGTTCGATGCCCGCCAGCGTTGTATCCTTCTCGCTTTTGGCCGCAATCATGACGCATTCGATCTGGTAGCGCTCTTCCAACAGTTTGCGTAGCTGAGCAAGGGATGCGTCCGAAGCATATTCGAACGAGCCAGAGACCAGGGCGAGGCGTAGCGGCCGCGGTGATGCAGTCGCGGAAGGCGACGCCGGACGTGGTGATGCATCCGACGGAGGCGTCGCCGGCCGTGGTGGTGCGGGCGAGTTGACCGGTGGCGGATCGCTCATGATGTACGCCAGCAGATCGGCGACGTCATTGTCGCTGAGGGTGTCGAGGAGTTTCTCGGGCATGAGCGATACCGGCGAGGGCCGGATGTCCGCGATGTCCTGCTTCGCAATCCGGACGATGACCGGCTGATCGTTGGTGACGTTGACCAACTGGATGGCGTTGCCCTGATCGCGGACGATGCCGCTGATGCGGCGTTCGTCGTGGGTCAGCACGGTCTGGACCATGTATTCCGGGCGGATGTACGCCGAGGGATCGACGATGTGCGTGAGCAGGTAGAGGCGGTTTTTGCGGTCGGCGGCGGTCAAGTCCGGCCCGATGCTGTTGCCTTGGCCGTGGAGTCGGTGGCACGAGGCACAGAGTTTAACAAAAAGGGCTTGGCCGTGGCTGCGGTCAGTGCGGGGGATGCGGCTAAGGGCGGTGTTGAGCCAGGCGATGCGGGCCTGTTTTTCGCCGGGCGTGGCGGGGGCCAGCTTGCCGAAGTGTTTCTCGACCAAGGCCGTCAGGTTCGCCTCGCCCCAGCTAACAGCGGTGCGGGCCTGTTCAAGCGACAGATGTTCTTTGGGGAGCTGTCCAGCATCTATTTGTCGGAGCAGGGCCAGGCTCCACGACGGCCGGCTGAGCAGTAACTGCACCGCTCGTCGTTGCAAGGCCACCGGCCACTGCGGGTAGTGCCGTAAGACTACCTCGGCGATGGTCGGATCGTCGTATGCCTCCAAACCGTCCAGAGCGGCCAGCCGTAGCCGCTCGCTGTTGACGACGGTCAGGACGTTCCAGAAGAGGTCTTTGGCCGGCGGGTCCCGCAGTTGCCGCAACAGGTTCATCGCGGCCAACCGTTGCATCTCGGCGACGTCAGAGGAGGCAGCCTGTTGACGGAGCGTCGTTCGGGCGGCCGGCTCGTTCATACGAGCCAGCACGGCGACGATCGCCGGATCGTTCGGGTGCTCGGCCCGATAACGCTCCAGGTGGACCTGCAACGGCTCCGGCACGCGGGGCAGGGTTTGCCCCTCCAAGGCGCGGGCCAGGGTGGCGACCAGCGCCGGTCGCTGCCCAAGCGGTATCCGCTCCCACAACGTGGCCACGCCCGCGGCCCCGCCGGGCAAATCGTCCGCCAGCAGCCGCTTGAGCCAGCGTTCCGCCAAGCCCTGACGGGCCGGATGAGCAAACAGGTTCCTCAGGTTCAGCCATTCGATCCACTGGGCGGGAGTCTGCTGCTGGCTGATGTGGGTCTCCATCGCCCACCATGTCAGGAGTGGCAATTGCGGGTCTTGCTCAAACAATGGATTGGCCTGTAGCTCACGCACGGCGGCTAAGGCGTCCTGCAGGCGCATCCGCCGGGCTGAGCAGGCCAGTTGGGCTAGCACCACCGGGCTGCGGTCCTGGCCCACTTGCGCGAACCATCCGGGCGGATGCGTCTGTGGCACATCGGTTGCCAGGCGAACCGTCCACGCCCGCACGTGTTCGTTGGGGTGATGCAGAAACTCGCGGCAAACCGACCAATTCCAGCCGCCGGAAACGTACAAGGCCCACAGGGCTTCCAGGGCGAGCAGGCCGTTGTTGTTGCGGATCCATTGCCGCAATGGGGCGTAAACCGACGGATCACGGAGCTCGGCCAGCCGTTGCCGCGCGGCGTTCCGCCACCACTTGTTGGGGTGCTTCAACAGCTCCAGCAGCTCGGCGGCGGTCTTCTGCCGCAAGTCGTACCGTGGATAACGCGGCCCGGACTGGTACTCCAAGCGATAGACACGGCCGCGGTCCTTGTCCCAATTGTCGATCGGGTCGAGGTGGGCGGCCCGCCGGTCGTACCAATCGACGATGTACACGCAGCCGTCCGGCCCTTGCACGATGTCGATGGGGCGGAACCAGATGTCGTCCGTTTCGATCAGCTCGCCGCCGTGTTCGGCACGAAATGAGCTGAGATGCGGCACCAGCCGATGCCAGTACACGGCGTTGGACAGCAGATTGCCGGCGATGTACTGGTTACGCAGGTGCGGCGGGTAAACCTCCGCCTGATAGACGATGCCGCCGCAGGTGACATGACCCCCCTTGAAGTTCTTGTACGGCACGTGGTTGAAATAGCCGTAAGCGTGGGGATTATGCAGCGGGCCGTGCTTGGCGAAGCCCTTGATGTAGTAGGCCCCCTGCATTTGATGGAGCATGGCGTAGCCGCCCCAGTTGGTGCCGGCGATGAGCTGGCCGTGCTCGTCGAAGTCGAGGCCGTAAGTATTGCCGCCCCCCTCGCTGAACAGCTCGAACTTGCGGGTGAGCGGATGATAGCGCCAGATGCCTTGCTGGAACTCGACGACCGGATCGTCGGGATGATGAGGATTTTTGATTCGGCTGGTGCTGGTGCTGCCAGCGGCGCCGTAGAGCCAGCCGTCCGGTCCCCATTTGAGATGGTTGGCCAGGGAGTGGGTGTCGTCCATGCCGAAGCCGGTGAGCAGCACTTCGGGGTCACCGTCGGGGACGTCGTCGCCGTCGCGGTCAGGGTAGAACAGCAGGTACGGCGGCTGGGCGACATAAACCCCGCCGTGCCCCAGGCAGAAGCCGCTGGCGATGTTCAGACCGGTGACGAAGTCTTTGGATCGACGGAATACGCCGTTGTCGTCAGGATCGTAAAGAATGGTGATCTTATCCGCCCCTTTGGGGCCATGCGGCGGCGGCTCCGGCACCCGGTCCCACACCGTCCGCAAATATTGGTCCTGCTTGAGCGGCTTCAGTCCGGCATAGTTGGGATACTGCAAATACTGCAACACCCACATCCGTCCGCGATCATCGAACCAGACGCTCACCGGCTGCCGGATCATCGGCTCATGGGTCACGCACCGGACGCCGAAGCCGTCCGGCGTCCGCATCGTGCGGACCGCCTCGGCGGGTGTCCGTTGGGCCGGGGCTACGCCGGATAGTGCCATCACTGCCAGGAACGCACATGGCCAACGGTGCATCTGCGTCTTCTCCTCAATAGGTGAGGCGGGAACGGACGAGGACAGGTCCGGCCACGGCATGAGGTTGGGGAATCTACTTACAATATGCACACTAAATTTGCAAAAAGCAAGTAAAAAATGCATAATTTCGGCGATTCCTTCCCCCAGGACGGTCAGTCGCGGATGAGCGTGCCCATCGCCTGGCGGAGGTCGATGTCGGCCTGGTGCCACTCGGCGGCGGTGCGGATCAACGCCGCTCGCAGTTGGAGCCGCTCGAGCCGGGCGGTCGCCAGCTCGGCAACAACGGGTTGCCCGGCCACTTGCCGCTGTTCCAGCTCAGCAATGTTCCGTTCGATCAGGTCGAGCTCGGCCTGTTGGGCGGTCGCCTGTAGCCGCAAGGAGCGTCGCCGGGCGGCTGCAGCCCGCACTTCCGCTGCGACCTGCCGCTGGCGTGTCGCCAGGATTTCCGCCACCCGTTGCTGCCATCGCCGCTCCCACTCGGTGGGGTGCTTACGTAACTCGGCCAGCAGCAGGTGGAGGGGATGGATCGGTTCCGCGTCCGCCAACAACGGGTGGATCGCCGCAAGCAGGGGTTGGAGCCGTTGGATGGTTCGGCCCTCCGCGGTGGCGAGGAGCCGCAGGATGTTCAGATCCGGCCGGTATTGCAGGGTCTTCGCGATGGCATCTTCCACGTCCACGTCCTCCGCGGCGACCTGCAGGGCGACCTCTGGCCACAACGGCAGCGGCGACGGCGGCAACTGGAGCCGCTCTGTCAACCGCAAATTGACCGCTGTCAGCGATCCATCCAGTTCCGCCGCTTGGCTACGGACCTGTAATAGCTTGCTCTGCAGGGGAAACAGCTCCCGGCGGTCACGCACCCCTTGCTTGACGGCGTTTTCCGCCGCCGCGAGTTGGTCTTTCAACAACTGCTCGCTTTCAAGGAGCAGGTCGTATTGAGCCTCGGCAGCCGCCAGGGAGTACAGGTCGCGCAGGGCGTCGGCGACGGCCCGGTTACGCAGCTCGTCCGCGGCAAAGGCCCGCACCAGGCCGATAAGAGATGCATCCCGCCGGAGCAACAAGCCGGGCTGGCTTAGGCTGGCGGCCGCCTCGCGGGTCAGGGTATCGGCCAACGGCGTCGCCGCAAAAGCCCGCTGCCGGCACTCGCTGAGCGTTAGCCGCCGGTACTGTTGCGGCCGTGGCGGCACACGGGCATACGCCGGCGCTGATGGCGCTTGCACGGCGATAGTCCCACGGGGAACCACATCTACCCCCGACGAAGCGAGGGGGTAAGGGGCTGTCCCGACCGGTGGTGCGGCAAGATGGACCGGAAGCTCAGGTGCCGCCGCGGCGATCGCCGGCCCATCGGATGACAACGGCCAACACGCCGTGCGGCACCCGACGGCACCCAGGAGCATTACAACCGTTATCAATCGGCCCAACATCGCCGGCTCCGCAAGAGCGGACGCACCCTTGATCCGTACTATCGGCACTATTGGATCGGCCGCATCATCTGAAATCCAACGAAGTTGCAAAATGGCTGCTTAATCGCAACCATTGCAACGATGCGACCAACCGACCGGCCGCCAGATTGCACGCCGCATCAGATGCAGCCGCTAGGCATTTGCTGTTGTTCACGTTTTGCAAGCGGTTGTATAGTAATAACATGTGATGGTGATGGAAGAGCTCGGGAGGCAGCAGAATGGTCCGCAGCTCGATGCAAGTGTCCATGACGCTGCGATGGCTCGGTGTGGCAATACTGGTTGCGGCAACCTCGGAGCAGGCGTGGGGGCAGAGCCCCTATCGCGATCCGCCGGTCACGCCGCAGGACCGCGCCCACTGGGCGTTCGTTCCCCCGAAGCGTCCGGCGGTGCCTCCTTTGCCGCCCGGATCGCATCCAGCCCACAATCCGATCGATCACTTCATCCAGGCCCGCCTGCACCAGGCCGGGCTGCAACCGTCGCCGCCGGCGGACAAGCTGGCACTGGTGCGGCGAGTCTATCTCGACATGTGGGGGCTGCCTCCCACGCCGCAGGAAGTCGATGCCTTCCTGAACGACCCGCGGTCGGACGCTTACGATCGGCTTGTCGATCGGCTGCTGGCCTCGCCACACTTCGCCGAGCGGGCCGCCCAGCACTGGCTCGACGTCGTCCGGTTTGCGGAGACTAACGGCTACGAGCTGGACGGCGACCGCCCCCACGCCTGGCGTTACCGCGATTATGTCATCCGCAGCTTTCACTCCGACAAGCCGTATGATCGATTCCTGACCGAACAGTTGGCCGGCGACGAGCTGGCGGCAGGCCAAGACCCCCGCCTGGCCGCCGACCTCTGGATCGCCACCGGCATGCACCGCTGCGGGCCAGTGCATATCGTTGGCGGCAACCTCGACCAGGAGATGCTCCGCCAGGAACGGCTCATGGAAATGGTCAAGGGGGTGGGCACGGCGGTCCTCGCCTTGACCGTCGATTGCGCTCGCTGCCACGACCACAAGTTCGATCCGTTCTCAATGGGGGACTACTATCGGCTGCAAGCGTTTTTCGCCGCGGCCCAGTACGCCGACATCGACATCGCCACCGAGGAGGAAAAGTCCGCCTACCGCCGCGAGGTCGAGAAAATCAACGCCTCCATCCAACCACTCAAAAAGCAGATCGAGCAGATCGATGCCCCCTACCGTGCGGCGATCCGTAAAGCCAAGATCGAAAAACTGGCCCCGCCGTATCGTCAGGCTTTGGAAACCCCGGCTGATAAGCGGACCGAAGAACAAAAAAAGCTGGCTGCGGAAGCGGCGACGCTCATCAAGGTGAGCTGGGATGAGATCGTCGCCGCGTTGTCGCCGGAAGACCGCGAGCGGCGGACCGCCCTGCGGCAACGCTTGCATGAGCTGGAGGCGAGCAAACCACCGCCGCCCCCCACCGCCTGGGCCATCAAGAACGCCGACCCGCTTCCCACATTCATCCTCAAACGCGGCGACCCCCAACGCAAATGGACGCCAGTCCTCCCCGGCTTCCCCCGGGTGCTCACCGCGGCCCACCCGGAGCCTAAGTCCCGCCTTGACCTGGCCCGCTGGCTGACCCGACCCGACCACCCCCTCACCGCCCGCGTGGCGGTCAACCGCATTTGGAAACAATACTTCGGCCGCGGCCTGGTCGGCACCGCCGACGACTTCGGCCTCCGCGGCGAACAGCCGACCCACCCGGAGCTGCTCGATTGGTTGGCCGTCGAGCTGGTCGAAAACAACTGGTCGCTCAAGCATATCCACCGTCTGATCGTGACCTCGGCGGCCTATCGGCAAAGTTCCACCACCCGTCACGGCCGGACTGTCGATCCCGACAACCGTCTGTGGTGGCGGATGCCCTCCCGACGCTTGGATGCGGAAGCCATCCGCGACTCCATCCTCGCCGCCGCCGGAACGCTCAACCGCACCGTCGGCGGCCCCTCGGTACGGGTACCGCTAGAGCCCGAGGTGTACGAGCTGATTTTCACCGAAGGGGAGCCGGACGGCCTTTGGCCTGTTACGCCCGACGTGCGGCAGCACACCCGCCGGACAATTTACCTCTATCGCAAACGTAACGTCCGTCTGCCCCTCCTGGAGGTCTTCGATCAGCCGGATTTGATCAACCCCTGTGCGGCTCGACCGGTTAGCACTTTTGCCCCCCAGGCACTGATCCTCATGAACGCGCCGTTCGTGCGGGAGCAGGGGGGGGCTCTGGCGGCCGCGTTGTTCCGCGAATTCCCTTCGCCGCAGCAGAACGGCCAACGGCTCGATGCTCTCTATCGCCGTTGCTTCGGCCGTTCCCCTACGGCGGAAGAGCGGCAGTTGGCGGAACTGTTCCTCGCCACCCAGACCGACACGCTCCGCGACCGTCTGCGAGCCCGCCAGCCGATCGGTCTGCAGGGGCTCAACCTCCCGCCGCAAGCGGACCGGGCCGAAGTCCGCGCCTGGGCCGATTTGGCCGTCGTCCTGTTCAACACCCACGAATTCGTGTACATCCCTTGACAGGGGGCAATGACGGGAATGAATGTTGCGCCGTAGCCGCTAACTGGTGTGACGCGGCAACGCCAGGCTGGAGCGGATCTCTAGATAGTGCATCAGGTCTCTGCGGCAGAGCAGACCGTAAAATTGCCCGTTTTCCACGACCGGCAGACGGCTCAGGTCCGTTTCAGCCAGCTTGCGCAGGGCACTGATGGCCGACTCGTGCGGCCGCAGCGTCGGCACGCCCTCGCCGCGTGCGGCCACCTCGCCGACCGTTACAGATTCCCATTGCTCCGCCGGTACGCTTTGAATCGCTTCCAATGTTAGCAGTCCTACGAACTGGCCGTCTTGCACCACTGGGTAGGCCTTGTACGGCCGCCGTAGGAAGAAATGGTCGATTACCTCGCGGATGGTCAATCCCGGCGGCAGGGCAATCACGTCCCGGCACATTAGGTCAGCAACTCGCACGCCGCGTAGCAGTTGCTGCATCGTCGCGTAGGCTACGCTTGATGCCGCTGCGTTCTGCAGAAACATCCCGAGGAAGAAAAACCACAAGCCCCCTAGTAAATTGCCGCTCAAGGCCAGAAGAAAACCGCCAACAAACAGCACCCACGAAAAGGCAATCCCCACCCCTGCTGCCAACCGTGTGCTTAATAGATAATCGCCGCTGACTAGCCAGACGATGCCACGCAACACCCGACCCCCGTCCAACGGAAAGGCGGGAATCAAGTTGAATATTAACAGCAGAGTGTTGATCATCCCCAGATAATACAACAACGCCGCAATTGCGGCGATCGCAGGCGGACCCTGGAACTGAATCCCTGCCTCGTCGCTTATTTCTAGTGTAACCCCTGTCGGGATCATCACTGCCAGGGCTGCGGCAAATATGAGGATCAACAGCAGTGTAACCGCCGGACCAGCAATGGCGATGACGATCTCTTGCATGGGCCGTCGCGGTTCCCCGGTCAGCTCCGCCACCCCGCCGAATATGAACAACCGGATGCCACGCGTCACAATCCCGAAGGCACGAGCCGCAAAGGCATGCCCCAGCTCATGCAACAATACCGACACAAACAGCCCCAACGCGGCGATCACTCCGAGGACCCAATACATGCCCTTGTCTTGAGCCGCTGGCAAGGCGGCGGGAAAGTAGTTGGCCGCCAGCGTCCAGGCTATCAGCACGACAGCCAAAAACCAGCTCCAGTGCAGCCGGAACGGTATGCCGAACAGTCGTCCCAGGTAGATGTCGCCGTACATGGAATTCCTCTTTCGTTCTGTCTAGATCGCTACTGGACGAGGTTCAATCCTCAGTCAGATGTTGGACACCTTGATGCGGGCGGTCGAGGCCCATCGCTACCGGACGTGGTTCACCCCCAGCAGCACTGTCATTGGATGGGGTAAGCCCGTCCATGGCACGGAGTTGGGGAATTTTTTCCTTCTCGCCCCTTTCCACCGGCCATTTGGACAGATATAGTGTTAGCAGAAACAGACGCGGCGTGGAGCAGTCCGGTCAGCTCGCCAGGCTCATAACCTGGAGGTCGTAGGTTCAAATCCTACCGCCGCAACTCTTATCGATGTCAGCCAACACGCAAGACGTGTACAAAGTCTTGCGCGACAACAAGTTATCGTGATGGTGGCGCACAGAGTCATCTTTGGGCAGAAGCCCACAGCACCGCCTTATGCGTTGCGGTGACATTGGCTTTTACGTCGTTTTACGCGTCCATAATCACCCACAAGTTCGGGCAAAGTGGGTATTGTTCACCTCGTGGGCAAAAATTCGCAGGCCAACGCTTCCGTGCTGCCTGGCCGTTCGCAGATAATGGGAGCGAAAGCATGGTCGCCAAGTCTGTCTTGGCCGATGACCGCACGGAACGCTGCAGTTTCGGCCACGGCTTGATCCCGGCCTGTTCTGGCACGCGGATTTGCTGCTAATTTCAATTGATTCATCGCTTTGCGGGTCATACATGTCAGAAGCATTGTTAATAACCAAGTCAGCGGCTAGCTCAAATCAACCCATCGCCAATATCCCAGCTTTTTTTCCTTAATCGAACGCCGTTGCAGGAGGTGATGGGGCACGCAGACCACGCCTTGCAAGGTGTCGGGAACACTTCGCCACGCCAGCCAATTGTACGCTAGTTATCGTAAATTTAGGAGTTACAGCGGGTTGTTCGCCACATCCGCGCGGCGGCGGACCTCCCGATCCCAAGGCATTTCCGCCGGTTGCGGCCCTGCAGCGGGCGGTGTATGATGAGGTCCATGCATACGCCGAATCTCCGGCGGATGGGAGTTCGACAACTCGCCATCTGTCCGATCCGCTACCATCGTATCTCACTGACTACACCCACCCGGGGGTGATGTCGGGAGGATGTGGGCAACCAAGTTTCTTTTCACTCGGAGTGCTACCTGTCTATCGGTGGCTATGGTGCTATAGGGAATGGGAACGAGGATGCGAATTAGATAGGCTACGGGACCAAATGCAACGCCGCAACCATGACGCGATTGGGCACTTGATCAGCTAAGTCAGACGTTCCGGGGGTTGGTCTGTCCGTGATGGTTACAGGATCGCCAATTTTACTTTTGACCGCAACCGGCGGCAAGGGATGAGCGATGCGGCCGTGCTTGCTAAGATTGGAGTGGACAACCTCAGGTCCGATGGGGGGCCTGCCGGATGGCGGGGCTGTTCATACTTGAGGAACCTGACCCCGCAGGGGCGTCATTGCCGAAGTTACTGCCCGCCAACGTGGCTGTTCCATATATTAGAGGTCAGATTAGAATTCTCGATATCGAGAATTTTGATATCGTGAGATCTGGCTAGCCAGCGATAGGCCTTGTCGCGGCGTCGGTGCGAACCGTGTCCGCCGAACCGTGTCCGCGGTGGCCAAACTGTTATTTGTACGGCATCGAGGAGGTAAGAGAACGTGGAAGGCGGTGGATGGGAACTAGTCCGTCGAGGGGCGCTTGCCTATGGCGATTGGGTTGGCCATGACGCTTGTGGCATTGGCGGCGTCGCCCACAAAGACGGCAAACCCTCCGCAGAGGTGGTCCGCAAGGCCCTTTTGGCGTTGTCGTGCATGGAGCATCGTGGGGGGGTCTGCGGCGACACCGGCGACGGGGCCGGCCTGACCGCCGTCATTCCGCAGGGTTTTTTCAAGGAAGAGGCCAAACGGCTCCGCCTGGACGGGGCCCGTGATCTTCGCCCCGAAGACCGCCTTGCTGTCGGTGTCTTTTTCATCTTTGAATCGGAGACGTCGCGGCAAGATGCGGTGCGGCGGGCCATCCGCGAATCCATCGCCGCGGAGGGGCTGCAGTTTCTGGGCATCCGCCCGGTTCCCACCCAGAACGACGTCCTTTCGGAACGGGCCCGTCAAACCCGTCCGGCGGTCATCGAACAGTGGCTGTGGCGGGTTGTCGGCTCGGCCACGGAGGCGGAGCGGCAGTTATACCATGCCCGCTTGAAACTGCGGCATCGGCTCCAGCAGGAGCAGCTTCAGACCTACGTTCCTTCATTATCTTGCCGACTGGTCAGCTACAAGGGGCTATTGCGTAGCGGCCAACTGGCGGAGTTTTACCCCGACCTGCAACAGCCGGGGTTCGAGTCAGGCATCGCCATATTCCACCGCCGCTATAGCACCAACACGTTCCCGAATTGGACGTTGGCCCAGCCGTTCCGGATGACCTGCCACAACGGCGAGATCAACACGATCCGCACCAACCGCAACGCCGTGTCAGCGTTTGCCCGCAGCTTGCGGCCGCCGCTGCCCGGCGGGGAGCTGCTCACGCCGCATATGAGCGACTCGGCCAGCCTGGACGAGTGGCTGGAATTCCTGACCCTGCACCTGAACTGGAGCCTGTTGCGGGCGTTACGGATCTCCATCCCGCCGGTCTGGGACACCGAGGCAGACATCTGGGGCCAGGAGGCGTTCGACCTGTTCACCTACTATCGCCGCACGTTTGGCAGCCTGGCGGCGTGGGACGGCCCGGCGGGGATCATCGGTACGGACGGCCGTGTCTTGGTCGGCCTGGTGGACCGCATGGGCCTGCGGCCGGTCCGCTGGTGCTCCGATCGCCGCGGCTGGCTCTACATCGGCTCCGAGTCCGGCGTGTTCGGCCTGGATCCCACCACCATCGTGGCTAGCGGCCAGCTCCAGCCCGGCCAGATGATCGCCTTAGACACTCTTAGCGGCGAACGGCTCGATAGCCACCAGATCCTGGCCCGCGTCGTGGACGAAGTCCAGAAACAGCTTGGCGACCTGCACGAACTCAACCGCCGCCAGATCATCATTCCTGAAGGGTTCGACTACACGCGGCAAACCGAGGATCTGATCGAGGCGGCCCTGGCCGACCGCAACTGGAAGCTCGACCACCTGTTGCAGGCGGCGGGCTGGGACTTCGACCGGGCCGTGTTCGTCAAAGAGATGGCCAAGCTCAAAAAGGAGCCGCTCAGCTCGATGGGACATGACCGGGTGCTGACCATCTTCAGCGTCCAGCATCCCACGCTGTTTAAGTATCTGCAGCAGACCTTCGCCGAGGTGACCAATCCGCCGATCGACCCCTACCGCGAAGGTGGGGCAATGTCGTTGACGACTTACATCGGCCGCGGCCCGCTCGCCAGCGAGTCGGCGGAAAATGGCAAAGACGGCCTGCCCATTCGGCAGATGGAGCTCCCCTCGCCGGTCATCTCCGATGCGGTGATCGAGGAGATCCGGCAGAACGAGGTGCTCGGGTTCTACCTGCTGGACGCGACGTTCCCGCTGGCTGGCGGGGCGGAGGCCCTGCGGGCTGCCCTGATCGCCCTGCAGAGTGCCGCTGAAAAGGCCATCCACGACGGCTATAACGTGTTGTGTCTGTCTGACAAGGAAGCCTGCAAGCGGGGGATTTATCCCATCCCGTCGCTGTTGGCCCTCGGGGCGGTGCACCAGTACCTCTGCCGCCAGGGACTGCGCAACCGCTGCAGCCTGATCGTCCAGGCCGGCGACATCCAGGAAGGGCACGATATCTGCTGTCTTGTCGCCTTGGGGGCGGACGCCGTTCATCCGTACCTGATGCTGCGACTGGTCAAGGACGGCCTGGTCTTCAAGGACCCGGACTCGAAAAACGAGCTGCGGCTGGAGCCTCGCGAAGCCTTGGAAAACCTGTTTGTCGCCCTCGAGGACACCATCAAGAAAGTCATCTCGAAGATGGGGATCACCACCATCGAGGGCTACCGCGGCGCCCAGTTGTTCGAGGCCGTCGGCTTCGGGCCGGAGCTGATGGAGTTTCTGGGGGACTTTCCGAGCCGGATCGGCGGCATAGGTCTGGCGGATCTGGTCGAGGACGCCCGCTGGCGGGTGCAGCAGGCCGAAAAAATGACGGTCCTGGGCCGCAACCGGGACTACCATGCATTCAACGCCAAGGTGCGGATGGCCCTGCGGGACGCGGTCAAGGAGGCCCACCCCGAACCGGACGCTGGCGGCGGCGAGATGGCCTACACCGCCCCGCCGCAACAGGCCGACCCTGACGCACTGGTCCGCATCGAAAGCAAGTACGCCAAGTTCACGGAGCTGATCAACACCCGCGTCCCGACCGTGCTGCGGGACCTGTTCACTCTGCGTAAAGCTGCATCTCCCTTGCCGCTCGAGCAGGTGCAGCCAGCCGATGACATCATCCGCCGCCACTTCCGCGGCGCGGCGATGAGCCACGGCGCCCTGACCGGAGCGTCGCACCTGACCATCGCCGCCGCTCTGAACGAGCTGGGCACCCTCAGCAACAGCGGCGAAGGAGGGGAGGCCCGCTGGCGGAATGACTTGCCGGAGCGGGCCTGGGGGCCGTTCTGGGAGAGTGTCCGCGCCCAGCGGAAAACCCATCCCCACATCTACTGCCTCGACAACGACATCCGCCGCAGCCGCTTCCGCAGCCGCATCCGCCAGGTGGCCAGCGGCCGCTTCGGCGTCGACGCTGAATACCTGGTTAACGCGGATGAAATCCAGATCAAAATGGCCCAGGGAGCCAAGCCCGGCGAAGGCGGCCAGCTCATGGGCAAGAAGGTGACTACGGAAATCGCCGAAATCCGCTACGCTAAGCCGGGTACTGACCTGATCTCGCCGCCGCCACACCATGACATCTACTCGATCGAAGACCTGGCCCAACTGATCTACGATCTCAAATCCCTCAAGCCCGGCCTGGTCGTCTCGGTCAAGCTGGTGGCGGTGGAAAACATCGGCACGATCGCCGTGGGCGTGGCCAAGGCCGGCGCGGACATCATCGAGATTGATGGTATCGACGGCGGCACCGGCGCGGCGATGGTCTCCAGCAAGGAACACGCCGGCCTACCCAGCGAAATGGGCCTGGCCGAAGCCCACCAGGCCCTGGTCATCAACGGCCTGCGGGATACGGTGCGGCTCCGTGTCGCCGGCGGCATCAAAAACGGCTACGACATCGTCAAATACGCCCTGTTCGGTGCCGACGAATTCAGCTTCGGCCAGGCCCTGATGGTGTCGGTCGGCTGCATCGTCTGCAAATCCTGCCACATCCCCAATTGCCCGACGGGCATCACGGGTAGTCCGGAGATTTTCAAGGGACACCCGGAACACACCAAGGCCTACCTGCGGGCCGTGGCCGAAGAAGTGCGGCAGATCCTCGCGGCGATGGGCTTCCGCAACCTGAGCGAGATCGTCGGACGCTGCGACCTGCTGGAACGGCGGACTGACCTCGACGAGAAGCATCCCCGGGCGGCGAAAGTCGACCTGTCCAAGTTCCTGCGACCAGACATGGCCCGCAGCCGTCTGGCCGAGCGCTATCCGCAGGTGCCCCCGCCGCCGGAGGGCGTCAAGATGGTCGACCTGGGACTGAACCGCAAGATTTACGAGGCGGCCTACGACGCCATCGACACGGTGCAGAACGCCGAGCTGGTCTTTCGCATCCGCAACTCCGACCGCAGCGTCGGGGCCACGGTGGCAGGGCTGATCGCCCGCCTGTACGGCCGAGAGGGGCTACCGAACCACCGCAAGGTGCGGGTGCGGCTGGAAGGGGAAGCCGGTCAGAGCTTCGGGGCGTGGTGCGTCGCCGGATTGGACCTGGAACTGCGGGGATTTGCCCAGGACGGCGTGGCCAAGGGGATTTCCGGCGGCACCGTCGTGGTCACCCTAGACTATTCGGCTAGCGATTACGGCGGGGCCATCCAGAGCGTCGCCGGCAACAATGTCGGCTACGGGGCCACCGGCGGCACGATCTTCATCGGTGGCCGGGCCGGGCACCGCTTGGGCATCCGCAACAGCGGGGCCATCATCGTTGCCGAGGCCGCCGGCAAATATGCCTGCGAATACATGACCCGCGGCCGGGTGATCATCCTCGGACCGGTCGAAAACGAAATCGGCAGCGGCATGACCGGCGGCGAGCTGTTCATCTACGACCCGAAAAATGAGGTCCCCGGCAAGCTTCATGGTAAAAGCGTCACCGTCATCGACTGCTCGCACGTCGATTACGAGTGGTTGCATCCCCTTTTGCACCAATACTTTGCGCGAACCGGCAGCCGCCAGGCCGAGTACATCCTTAAAAACTGGGCGGAGATCCGCCGCGGCCGCCGCATCCGGAAAGTCCTCCCCTTGGCCGTCGCCCGGGCCATGGAAGACCTCAAGACCGCCGGAACCAGCGCCGGTTAAGCGGCCGCTTCAGACGGCAACGCTCTGCCGCGGCCGCCCCTCGCGGTGCGCCCGTTGACCAGTAGCTTTAACTCGTTGGGCGAGAACGAGTTACGCCGGAAAAACATCACCTGGAATTGCGCAACCGGCCCAGCAGTTGGGCCGGCCGCGGGTCGTCTGGCCGCAACTCCCGGGCCACGGCGAGGATCTTCTCCGCCTCGGCGGCCTCGCCAACTGCAAGCAATGCCTCGCCCAGGCCCAGGTGTAGCTCAAAATTGTCCGGCTGGATGGTCAGCCCCTTGCGGAAGGCCGGGATAGCCTGGCGGGCCTGGCCTAGCCGCAGCAGGGACAGGCCGTGAAACAGGTAGGACTGGGCGTGGTCGGGGCGAAGTTCGGCGGCCCGTGCGGTCGCAGCGGCCGCCTCCCGGAACCACGCCGTCAGCTCCGGATGGTCCGGCTCACGGCTTTGGACGATCTCGGCGTGAGCGTACAGAACCAGTCCGAGAGTGTAATGGGCCTGGCTGTTGTCCGGTTCGGCCTCTACGGCCTGTCGGAGTAGCCCGATCGCTTCGGGGTGGCGGAACAGGCGGGCCAAGTTTACCGCCGCGCCGATGAGGTATTTAGCATCCTTCCGTTGCTGCACGGCCCGGAAGTAGAGCTGTGCGGCGTCGAAGTACCGCCCGTCTCGCTCCAGCAGCGTCGCCCGTCGCTCTAGGCCGCGATGCCCCACCTGCAAGCTGACGACATGGTCCAAATACGGATCTGGCCACGGTGGATCAGGGTCGCTTGCGCAGGCGATCGACTCATACCGCCGAGCAGCTAGGATGTCGCCGCGGGCACGGGCCAGCATCGCCAAATGCGTGTGCGCCTGCTTGCGGCAGTACTGTTGGTCCCGCACGGCCAGAAAATGCTGCTCGGCCGCGGCGTAGTCCTCCCGGGCCAACGCCGCCACCCCCAGCCCAAACCGGGCCCGGGCCGAGCCGAGAGGCGTATTCAATTGTTGTAGGAACAACCGTTCGGCCTCATCGATCTGACCTTGCTCCAACAATGCCTCGGCCAAGGTCAAAGTGATGGCCGACTGATACTCAGGGGAGTTCGCCGCTTTGGCGGCCGCCCGCAGCAGCTCCGGCCCCTCCTGCGGCCGACGCTTCAAGGCAATGTGGGCACGGGCATACGGCCAACGCGGGTCTTGCGGCGACAGTCGCATCGCCACGACGAAACACGCGTCCGCCTCGCGGTCGAACAGGTGGGCCAGCAGGATGGTCCCGTACTCGCCCCACGCCGTGCCGGAGCGGCGATCCTGCAGTAGCCGTTGGTATTGCTCCTTGACCACCCGGCGTACCTCTTCCTCTTCGATCTCCGGCAGCGGCGGCTCGGGTATCTGCCGGAAGTATCCCCGGTGCCACGCGTACCACCCCGCTGCGGCAAGCCCAGCCAGTAGAACCAGTCCGCCGCCGCACCAGAGCCAGGCACGGCGACTTCGCCGGTTCTCCGCCGCGGGGCAAGCAAATGGTGCCCCCGATGGCATGGCGGAGGTAGCCGGTGGGGCTGGCGTAGCCTCGATGTCCGCGGGTGGCGTTCGCCGCAGTCTCATGGGATTTTCCGCCCCGTGCCGCGCTGCAGGGTAACGATGCAGTCCACCTGGTTTACCACAAATTCCTCGACGTCGCCGGGCGGTCCATCCGGCCAGGTGACCTGCACCGCATCGATCTGCCGGACAGAACCCAAACCGAAGTGGGCCAATGGTGCACTGCTGCTGAGGTAGCTTTCGGCCGGCTGGAGGGTGCGGACCCACTCGCGGCCGCCGGCCCGGAGGCGGATTTCGGCCCCGTACGCGTCGCGGCGGCGGCCCGGATCGTACAGCCGCACGCTCAGCCAGTGCCCCCGTTGCGGGCAGACGTTGCGGAAGATGCGGGCCGGGCCGCCAATGGCGTTGACCACCAGGTCAATCCCGCCGTCTTGGTCCAGATCCGCCGCCGCAAGCCCCCGGCCAACGTTCCAATAGCCGCAAAAGGCCGGGTTGTTGTCCGAAATGTCCCGAAAACTGCCGCTTCCGTCGTTGGCCAGAAGCTGGTTCCGCTCGGCGTAGGTTTCCCAAAAGCCCAAGGCCGGGTCCCGTGCCGGGCCGCCGCGGTGGACGCGGCCGTTCACCTGAGCAATGTCTAGGAATCCGTCGTTGTTCAAATCGGCCATCAGGGTGCCGAAGCCAGTACCCCGCCAGCGGGTGTTCAGCAGGCCGGCTTTGGCGGTGTGGTCGCGGAACAGGCCGCGGGGACCTTGACGCCACAGGGTGTGCGTCTCGCTGCCCAAGTGTGAAACGTAAATGTCAAACAGGCCGTTATTATTGGTATCGCCGATGGCAACGCCCATGCCGGCATAGGCTTTGCCCATAGCCGTTAGGGCGATGCCGCGGGAGGCCGCCTCGTCGCGGAACGTGCCGTCGCGCTGGTTCATCCACAAGCGGTTCGCCGCCCCGTCGTTGGCCACGAAGACGTCCGGCCAGCCGTCGCCGTCGAAGTCCGCCACGGCGACGCCCAAGCCCGGCCCCGGCACCCGGCCAATGCCACTGAGCAGGCTGACGTCCTCCCAATGCGGCAACCCGTCGCGTAAACCCTTGTTGTGAAACAACTTGCTGACAACGCCGCTGAAAGCGTTGGGGCCGCAGTAGTCCGGCTTCCCCTCCGGCGAGCGGCACACCACCTTCGGATCGTAGTCCAAATAATTGACGATGAAAATGTCCAGCCAACCGTCGCGGTCATAGTCCAGAAACGCACACGATGCGGCCCACAAGGGGTTAACCAGGCCGCTGCCGGCGGTGATGTCCCGGAACTTGCCGCCGCACTGGTTCAGAAAAAGCCGTACCCGTCCGTATTCGGTGACCAGAACGTCCGGTAGGCCGTCATTGTTAATATCGCCGACGGCGACGCCGTGACAGTGTCCGGCGACGTCCAGGCCGCTGCCGGCGGTGATGTCCTCGAACCGTCCCGGCCGCACCTGGCGGTAAAGGCGGTTGACCGAAGTGGACTGCGGCCCGCCGAACTGGAGCAGGTAAATGTCGAGCAGGCCGTCGCCGTCGCTGTCGAATAGGGCCACGCCCGAACCCATCGATTGCGGCATGAAGTATGTCCCGACCGGCCCAGGGTCATGGACAAAATCCAGCCCCCAGGTCTGCGTGACATCCTCCAGCCAGGCGGACGCGGCCTCGGGCTCTGCTAGTGAAGGGACGGACGGCTCCGGCCGCGGCGTGCAGGCCGCCAGGAGAATTCCCAGCCCCAAGCCGGATACCCAGCACAACGATTTCGGCGGCATGGTCAACCGTCGCCGTGTTGGTTGGGGTTTCTGCAGTCCGCGAGTCTCTACTAACCCAATCGTAACAACAAAACAGCACCGAAGGAACCCCCTCGGTGCTTCAATGTTTTCAGGAACAAAGGGAGCCAGGGCCAGGGGACTTATTCGTTCAAGCTGGCCGGGTTGGGACTATTCCACCGCAAGGCAGCGTCAAAGTTGGCTGATCCGCTGAAAGCATAGTTGACCATCCGGACACTGCCGTCCAGCAACAGGAAGGGGGTGCCGCCGGCGAAGGGGGAGCCCCAGCGATCCCCTTGGCCGATGTTAACGTGGTCTTTGACAATTTCGGTGCTGCCACGGCCGGTGCCGCCGTAACCGCCGGAGTAGATCACCTCTTCCCAGTTGGTACTGGAAGAATGACGGTACATGTTGGGGTTGAGATACCCTTGTCCGACGTAGATGACGTTGCTGGTGCCGCGGCCGCCGGAGGTGATCTGTTCGATGCTCAAACGCATTTCTTGGTTACGCCATGCTTCATTGGCAGGGATACCGGCATTGGGAGCACTGGCCCCGTTGGACCGGCTGTTATCGAAGGAAACCCAGTTGATCTTGTAATCGGTGTAAGGCCCGTTCCATCCCGGCGAATTGCCGCCGGTGGAGGAGATGCCGCCGCGGGCACGTGCCGGACACAGATAGGTCTTGATGGGAATCAACGGCGGCTGAGCTGTCAAGGGAGCCAGACCGTTGCTGCTCGCCGTCATGATCTGGTTGAACAGGTTCTCCTGCTCGATGTACGGCAGCAGGTGGAACGCCCAGCACCAGTTCGCCGGATACCTGCCCAATGTGCCGCTGCCACCCATACCGTTGTGGGGTATTCGCTTGCGGACATCATGATAGTTGTGCACGGCCAGGCCGATCTGTTTGAGGTTGTTTTGGGCACTGGCACGGGCGGCGGCCTCGCGGACCTTCTGGATCGCCGGTAACAACAGGCCGACCAGGATGGCGATGATGGCGATCACCACTAACAACTCAATGAGGGTGAACGCCGCACGGAGAGAGAGACGCTGCTTCATGGTACACCTCGCGAGTACAGGAAAACGATGTGGCAAGGTCGATTACCCGACAGATGATTCAACCTTGCTTGACAACAGCATATCCGAAAACCGAGCCGGCATCAAGCAAAAAATTCAATGATTTTTTCATTTTTTCTCCTCGGGGGAAGGATGAGTGGGCCAAGCCGCCGGGGGCATCTGGCTGGCAGGGCTCAGCAGCATCATGCCTAGCAGCTCCTCGATCAACTCCAGCAGGCGGGGATTTTGGACGGAGCGGAGCAGCTCGGCGATGCGGCGGCGGCGTTGCAGGCAGTCGATGACATTTTCGATGCCGCAGGAAGCGATCCGGCCGTCACGCCCCTGCGCGGCGAGGAGTTCCTCGATTTGCCAGCGGTCAAGCTCCGCCGCCTGCTTGGGGTGGGTTTCCAGCCACTGCCGCAACTGGGGATCGGTAGCATAGTTCCGCAGCAACTGCAGGTTCTCCTCGGCGGCAGCATGACGGCCCCGCCAGCGGGCCAGCAGGCGCTCCAGCGGCAGGTCCCGCAGCTCGCTCACCGACAATCCTAAAGCTTCGGCACAACGGCTTATCGTGGCATTGCGTAACCGTCGCCGGCCCCCACCGTGCAAAATGTTACGCACCGTGTGCCGGTTCAGGCGGGAAATCCGGGCAAAATCCTCCTGGTTCCAGCCGCGTTCGGCGATTAGCCGGGCGATCTTCTGAGCAATATCCGGCGGGGATTCGGGGTCACTCATGGCGACGGTTCCGCGGGAATGGTATTTCCTGCGTGGCAGAATGGTGAGGCGGTCATAGCGTCTTGATTTGTCGGAATTGTAACGGCCCAATTATGTGTACATATGTATATATTATATATCCGCCGGCCGCGCAAGGGGATACCGGCGGGACAGTAGGTGCAGTCCGTGCGCCGGTCGGGAGGTGGGAGGATGGGCCGTAACTTATTTTCGGACAAGGATTTAGGTTGCGTGATCAGTAAGGGCTGCCGGAGGGGGAGGTGCCGGGGCTGCTCGCCGGCAGCGGCACGACGATGGCCGGAGTGTCGGTGGCCGGAGCGGCGACCTTTTCTTTAGGCTTGGGCATCTCCTTGGGCGGGGTTTTACTGCCATCGGCCGGCGGGCTGGCGGGGGCACAGCCGCCGCTGGGGCAGGGGGTGCAGCAGTCTTTGGCCTTGCGGGCGGCCAGACGGGCCCGGATGCGGTCGAGCAGGCTGACCCGTTGGCAGGTGCACGGATCGCCGCACGGTGCGGCCGCAGGGTTCGGCGAGGGGGCGGGCGTCGCCGGTTTGGCCGCGGACGAGCAGGGATCGCAGCAGTCTTTGTTCCGTGCGGCCAAGCGGGCCCGCAAATGGTCCATCAGGCTAGGGCGTGGTGTCTCGCAGCACGGCGGCGGCGTGGCAGGCGCACCGGCACAGCCGGCATGATCACGGGGACCTAGACCCCATCCCCCGGCGGGCACTACATCGCCGCCCGCACCCATGGTCGTCAGCAAGAGAATCGTTGTGTACAAGGTTGTACCTCCTTGAAAAACAGTCGGTTCAGGTTACTCTGGCTCGGGCACGTGCGGCCCTATACTCGCCAACTTGTTTCGACACCCCATCGCTTCCTTCCGCAGGTCACGATAGCGAAAAAACCGCTAATAGCGCGGCCTAAGGGGAGGGCGTGCGACGCGTAGCGATTGGCCGCATCGTAGCCGAATCAACCAGAGTGCAGTCGGCACCAACTGCACCGGTTGCAACGGCACTGACCAACTCCGCCTGTTTGCTACTAATCCGGCGAAAGACCGTTCGTCCCCCCGTTCCGGGCCGATCCTACAATGACAGCGACAGTTCGAGGGGTAGGAACCTGAGTGGGGACAATGGGACGCACCCGGCGGTTGTGGCGACTACAGCCTGTCGATCTGGCCGCGGCCGCCCGAGTGGCCCAGCAAGCCCGCATATCCGAGGTGGTCGCCCAGCTGCTGTGGCAACGCGGCATCCGGGACGCCGAGGCGGCCCGACGGTTCCTGGAGGCCCGCCTGACCGACCTGCTGCCGCCGCACCGTTTGCCGGGGATAACGGCAGCCGCCGAGCGGATCCTGCACGCCGTGCGGCAGCGGCAAAGAATTTGCATCTACGGCGACTATGACGTGGATGGCATCACCGCTACGGCCATCCTGCTGCGTATACTACGATTCATCGGTGCGGACGTCATTTACCATACGCCGTTGCGGCTCAGCGAGGGCTACGGCCTGAACGCCGAGCGGATCCGCGAGTTGAAACGCGATAATGTTGCTGTGATCGTTACGGTCGACTGCGGGATAGCCAGCATATCGGAAGCCCTCGTGGCCAAAGAGGTTGGGATCGAATTGATCGTAACGGACCATCATGAAATGAAAGCCAGTACGGCCGGGCCGCTGTTGCCGGATGCGGCAGTGGTGGTGCATCCGCGGCTACCGGGGGGGGACTATCCTTACCCCGACCTGTGCGGGGCCGGCATCGCCTGGAAGCTGGCCTGGGAGCTGGCCCGCCGGGTGTGCGGCACCGAGCGGGTCACGCCGGAGTGGCGGGAATTGCTCTTGGACGCCCTGAGTCTGGCGGCGTTGGGTTCGATCAGCGACGTGGTGCGGTTGCGGGATGAGAATCGGATCTTTGTCCGTCATGGCCTGGAACGGCTCCGGCAGCGGCCGGGAATCGGTTTACAGGCCCTGATGCAGGTGGCGGGTCTGCAGGACATCCAGCGACTGGACGCGGAGGACGTGGGGTTCCGCCTGGCCCCGCGACTGAACGCCGCCGGACGGCTCGGCTGTGCCCGCATGGCGGTCGATTTGCTGACGACCCAATCGGCAACGGTGGCCGCCACCGCCGCCCGCTTTCTCGAGGAGCAGAACGCCCAGCGGCAGTCTCTCGAGCGGAAGATCGCCCAGGAGGCCCGGGAGATTGTCGAGCGGGACTTTGCGGCCGATCCGGCGATCGTGCTGGCGTCGCCGCAGTGGCATCCGGGGGTGGTGGGGATTGTGGCGGCCCGCCTGGTGGAGCATTTCGGCAAGCCGGCGGTGGTCATTGCGATCCGCGCGGAGGAGGACCTGGCCACCGGCAGCGGCCGCAGCGTGCCGGGTTTTGCGTTGCACGAGGCGTTGCGGGCCTGCGAAAGCCTCCTGGAAGGACACGGGGGCCACGCCGCGGCGGCCGGGCTGCGGATCCGACCATCCAACATCGCCGCGTTCCGCCGGGCTTTCAACGCCTACGCGGCGACCCACCTGCCCGCCACAGCGTCCTTGCCCCATCTCCTTCTCGACACCGAACTGCCCCTGAGTTCCCTCACTCCAGGGCTGCTCAACGAGCTGCACAAGCTCGAGCCGCACGGGCCGGACAACCCCAAACCGCGGTTTTTGGCTGCAAACCTGCAAGTGGAGCGGCCACGACGGATCGGCCAGGGGGAGGAGAAACGCCACCTTGATTTTTTGGTCTGCCAGGGATCGAGCCGCTTCCGGGCGGTGGCCTGGAACATGGCGGACCGCTATGAGGAGTTGGCCGCGGCGGAGCGGGTCTGTGTGGCGTTTACCCCGCGGGTCAACACCTGGAACGGCCATCGCCGCATTGAGCTGCAGGTCATTGATTTCCAAGTCGGCTCCGTGCCACAGTTGGACTAGGCGGACGCGAGCGGCACGCGATCACCGAAACTTATGCTTTCCGACAGAATTTTGAGCTACCTGGGTTCAAATGTCCCTCAACCAGGTGCCCATCGTCTGGCGAGGGGGTGCTTTGCCGGTCAGTTCGGCGTCGACTGGCAAACCGGCAAGGAGCGGCGAACCGGCGTGGGGAGAGGTGTCGACCGCTGAACCGGGTTATACAAAGTATCACGCTCGACGGGAATGCGGCCCGCCTCCTCGATGAGTCGCCGCAGTTCGGGAACGGTCAGTTCCTGCGGAGCATCGCTGCCAGCGGCGTGGTAAATCCTTTCGTAAACGACGGTGCCGTCGATGTCATCGGCTCCCCAGCTTTGGGCCACCTGGGCGGTCTTGACCCCGAGCATTTGCCAATACGCCTTGATGTGCGGAAAGTTGTCGAGCATCAGGCGGGCGATGGCGATCATTTTCAGGTCCATCATGCCAGAGGGGCGAGGGATGTTTTGGCCTAGAGGGTTGTTGTCGGGGTGGAAGGCAAGGGGAATGAAGGTCTGGAAGCCGCCGGTTTCGTCCTGGAGGGCGCGGAGGCGGAGGAGGTGGTCGATGCGGTGGTGCGGCTGCTCGATGTGACCGTAAAGCATGGTGGCGTTGGACTTTCCGCCCAGCTCGTGCCATTCGCGGTGGACGCGGAGCCACTGTTCGGCGTCTGCCTTGTAGTCGCAGATGCGGCGGCGGATTTCGGGGTGGAAGATTTCCGCTCCGCCACCGGGGAGGGAGCCGAGGCCGGCCGCCTTCATCTCGGCCAGCAGCTCGCGGGTGGGCCGCCTAGTCAGTCGGGAAAACCAGTCCCACTCCACCGCCGTCCAGGCCTTGAGGTGCAAGTTGGGGTACGCCTGATGGATCGTGGCAATGATGTTGTAGTACCACTCGTAGGGCATCAGGTGGTGCAGGCCGCCGACGATGTGCAGCTCGGTGGCCCCCCGCTGCACGGCCTCCGCCGCCCGCTCCAGGATCTGCTCCATGCTCATTACATAAGCGTTGGGTCCCTTCAGGTCGGCCCGGAACGAGCAAAACGCACACCGATACACGCACACATTGGTGGGATTGATGTGCATGTTGACGTTGTAATACGTCACGTTGCCATTTTTCTGCTCGCGGACGTAGTTGGCCAGCTCGCCTAGGGTGAGCAGGTCGCGGGTCTGTTCGAGGAGCAGGCCGTCCTCGAAAGTCAGGCGAATGCCGGAGTAGACCTTTTCCCGGATCGGTGCGAGGCGGGGATCAGGGAACATCGCCGCATCAGCCTCCTGTAGCTGCATGGGCAGAGGTAAGACTTACCCTAATACAGGTCGCATCCATTTGCATGTGCGTGCATATGGTGACTGCTCGTTGCCCATGCACGCCATGAGGGTTAACCGCACGCATGAGCGCAGCCATAACGCCGGCACGGCGGCAACGGCTGCCGCCCAACGGATTCGTTAACCGCACGCATACGCTCAGGGATAACCCCCGATGCAGCCGGTTTTTACGGCCTAGCCGGCCGTGACACCGGCCACGGGCAGCCCGGCTGACAGCGGGGTGGGATCGACGGCTCGGTCGCCGGTCGGTCGCCAAATGGAGCCATCAGTCGTCGCGGAATTGGTTATGGCAGTCCGTACATTTGGCGTTGATGGCGCTGAGGAGGCGGACGACGTTCTTGTTATCGGCCTTGGCTCCCTTGGATGCTTCCTGAGCAAGTTGGCGGCTCAGCTCGACGAGTTCCGCACTCCATTTTTGCCACTGTTGCTTGTTGGCCGAGCTGACCGTTGCTTTTTCGTTGGGCATGTGGATGGTAAAGACATTGAGTAGGGCAACCCGTGCGGCCAGGATTTCGACATCCTCGGGTTTAGGGGCAGGGGCACCTTTTTTGATCCAGTCGCGGATGTCTTTTTCGATGTTCAGTCCGCCGGTGCGGGCCGCCCGGTAAGGGGACATGACCTCGTCGAGGTGGAGGTCCACCTTGGTATGCAGATTGCTGCTAGCCAAGGGGCCGGAGCCGGGGGTCGCCTTGAGTGTTTTGGCCTGCTCGGCGGCCGCCTGGTAGTCCTTTTTGCCTACCAGCTCGGCGATTCTCACGGCCTGGTCCCGCAGGGGGGCGTCGCCGGTCGCTTCCGCCGCCAAAGCTAGGATCATGGCTAATGCTCGCACCGTCGGGCCACTGCGGCGGGCTTCCACCGGGCTTTCCAGGCATTTGGCCAGCGACGCCTGCAGTTGGGCAATGTCGGCGGCGATCACCCGCTGATAAGTACCTGTCGTCAACTTGGGCGGCGTGGCGGCCAACGCCCAACACCCCAGGACCAGCACAATGCTACTGACACCAAAACGGACCATCAGACGTCGGATCATTCACTCCTCCTTGCAGTCGTTCACGGGTTCGAAGGATACCCCCAGCCGTACGGCACTAACGGCCGCCGGCCACCTCAGGGGAATGCGTAACCATAGTGTTGGCATATGATTTCTCCAGCCGGTCCGCCATCGGCCCGATTCAAAACTCGATGACCTCCTGCCAAGCCAGGGGGATCACAAAGACCTTGCCGTCGCCGATGCGGCCGGTACGGGCCGCCTTCGGAATGCGTTCCAGCAGTGTCGCGGCCTGCTCGTCTGTCACCCACGCCACAATCTCGACTTTCGGGAGATAAGCCATACTGAATTCTGAACCCCGGTAGCGGTCGAGATAACCCTTTTGGCGGCCAAACCCCTTGGCTTCCCGTACGATACAGGCGATTACGCCGGTCTCGGCGATCGCTTGCAGGACCGCTTCCGCCCTGAACGGCTTGACCACCACGATCAGTTGCTTCACCGCAGCGGCCCCGGTCGCACCTCAAACAGTCGCCGCAACGATACTTGTTCCAACAACTATCGTTCCAACAACCATCGTTGCAACGACTATTGTTTCGACAACTATTGTTCCAACAACTATTGTTCCAACAACTATTGTTCCAACAACTATTGTTCGAACAATTATTGTTTGAACAACTATCGTTCCAATGATTATTGTCGGAACAATATTTGTTCCAACAACCGTGTCGCCCGTTGCGGCTTGGCGGGGCGGGCGGATCACGGCCGCAAGGCGATCGAGACGTACTTGGTTTCCAGGTAGGCTTCCAGTCCCTCGTGGGCCAGCTCGCGGCCGAGGCCGGACTCTTTCATGCCGCCGAAGGGGCATTGCGGCGTCGCTGGTACCGGATCATTGATCCCAATGATCCCCGCTTCGATCCCTTCGGCCATCCGCCACATGACCGTGATGTCGTTGGTGAAGACGAACGCCGCCAGACCGTAGCGGGTGTTGTTCGCCGCGGCGATCACCTCGTCGAGCTTAGAAAAGTCGAGGATCGGCATGATCGGAGCAAATGGCTCCTCGCTGAGCAGGCGGGTGTCCGGCGACAGGTGCGTCAGCACGGTCGGTTCAAAGAAATAGCCTTTGGCGAAGCGGTCGGAACGTTTGCCGCCGGTGAGGACTTGGGCCCCTTTGCGTTTGGCGTCCTCCACCAGGGCGACGGTGTGCTCCAGGGCCTTGCGTTCGAACATCGGACCGATCTGGACCCCCTCTTCCCACCCCGGGCCAAGCTTGAGGCTGCGAGCCTCGGCCACTGCCGCTTCGGTGAACTTCTTTTCGATGTCCTTGTGGACGAAAAAGCGGCTGGGGCTGATGCAGACCTGCCCGTTATTGCGGAATTTGCCGATGACGGCGGCCTTGGCGACCACCTCCGGATCGGCATCGGGGAAGACGATGAACGGGGCGTGGCCGCCCAGCTCTAGGCTGAGTCGTTTGAGCTGGTCGGCAGCCCGTCGCATAAGCTGTTTGCCGACCTCGGTCGAGCCAGTGAAGCTGATCTTGCGGACCGCCGGGTGGGTGAGGAACTCGTCGGCGATCTCCTCGGCTGGCCCGATGACCAGGTTGGCCACGCCCGGCGGCAGACCAGCTTCAACCATGCACTCGAATACGCCGATAAGCGACAGCGGCGTCTGCGTGGCCGGCTTGCAAACGATCGTGCAGCCGGCAGCCAACGCCGGAGCGATCTTGCGGGCCTGCAACGTGATCGGGAAATTCCATGGCCCGATTGCCCCGACCACGCCGACCGGGTGCTTGATTGTCAGATGTCGCTTGTGCGGGATCGACTGCGGGATGACCTGGCCATAAGCCCGTTTGCCCTCCTCGGCGAACCATTCGAATGTGTCGGCGGAATGCAGCACTTCCCCCTTGGCCTCCGCCAGGGGCTTGCCCTGCTCCAGGGTCATCGTGCGTGCCAAATCGTCGGCCCGTTGCCGCATCAGCTCGGCGGTCTTTTTCAGCACCTTGGCCCGCTCGTAAGGCGTCTGTTTCATCCAGGATTTCATGGCCTCGGCGGCGGCGGCGATCGCCCGACGGCAGTCCTCCCGCCCGCCGTAGCTCACCTCGGCAATGATCTCTTCGGTCGCCGGGTTCTCGACGCCTATCCGCTGGCCGGACAAGGCATCTACCCACTGGCCGTTAATGAACAACTGCCGATGCTGCACCGGTATGGCGGTCATGGTCGCGTCTCGCGTCAAAAAAGTCAGCCGCACGGGAGGATTGACCGGTGATGCCGGCACAAAGCCTCCCTGGCGGTCAACGTCTGCTGCATGCGGTCAATCTATATAGACGCTGTGACGGCGGCGACCGGCCAAGGTGTCGCAGTTGCCGGCTCATGGTCCGGCTGGCGATTCGCCTGATGATGCGTTTATGATATGATCCGCCGCCGGTCATGATCTTATGATCCGCCAGCCGGGCCGCGTTTGAGCTGCTTGGGGCCGTCGCCGACGACTTTTTCATACGTACCGGCGTCGGTTTTGACGTATTTCGTAAATCCTTTGGCGGCAAGGTTCTTGTCGCTGACCGCCGCACGGGCGTGGAGGTCGGTCCAAGTCCGCGGGGCATTGGGGGCCGCAAAGACCCGCCGCACCGGTTGGCCGGTTTCCGGATGGTGCGACAGCGGCGGGTCTTCCATTTTCTGAAACACTTCAAACTGTTCGCCGCCGCTACCATCTTCCAAGACTACCTCGTACAGATAGAGCGGCATAGCGCATCTCCTTGTCAGACAAGAATTTAAGGCAATCGCATCCACCGTGGGGAACTATGGCCGAGGCGCTGTCCCCCTACGGCATTTTACCCGCCGCTCATCTCCGCGCGGACGGTTTCCAGCAGTTTTTTGGTCAGGCGGATGCCTTCCGGCTCGCTGTGCTTGCTCCCCTCGTACTCGACGCCGATGTAGCCGTGGTATTTGTGCTTCCGCACGACGATGTCCAGCATCTTGCGGTAATCGGTGAAGACTTCGTTGCCTTTGTCGTCAAACTGGTGACTTTTGGCGGAGACGCCCTTGGCGAACGGCATGAGTTCATCGACTCCCTTGTAGCGATCGTAGGTGGTTTCGCTGATGCCCGGGATTTTGCCGATATTGAAGTTGCCGAAATCGGGAAGGGTGCCGCAGCGGGGATGGTCCACCAGCTTCATCACGCCGGCCAGCCACGCCCCATGGCTCGACAGGCCACCGTGGTTTTCCACGATGGTGTTGATCCCCAGTGTGGCGGTGAACTCGGTCAGACGCCGCAGGCCGTCCGCGGCCAGCTTCTGCGTTTCCTCAAACCCCTTGCGCCAATCGCTGGCGGCGTTAACACGGATTGAGTGACAACCCAGGAATTTCGCCCACTCGGCCCAGCGTTTGTGGTTGTCGACCGCCTGCAACCGGCGTTTTTCATCTGGATCACCGAGGTTCCCCTCGCCGTCGCACATGATGAGCACACTGACCACGCGGTTGTCGTCCGCAACCTTTTTCAGGTCCTTGAGATACGCATCGTCCTGTTTCTTGTCGCGATAGAACTGGTTCACGTACTCGACGGCGTCGATGCCGAATTCCTTGACGGCGATTTCGGCGAATCGAAGGGGGGCGCGTTTATCGCCGGCACGACCGAAGAAGGCCCGGTGGAGCGACCATTGGGCCAGGGAGATTTTGAACAACGGCGACCCCGCCGTTTGACTAGCCAGAAGCGGTTCTGTCCAACGGCCGCCGAGGGTGATGGCCGCCGCGGCCGCGACGCCCTGACGCAGAAACTCCCGACGGTGCAACGTGTACATGCGCAACTCCTTTCTTGGAAACAGGTTACGTTTTTCCGATCACCCCCGCCGCAGCTGCGGCCACTGCAGGTGCGGCCAACGGTGTTGCTGCGATTCTAGCCCAGGGCGTGACGACAACCAGTCCCCCCCTTCCTCGCCGGACGGAGTGCTATATGTGTGTCGAGTAGATATCCAACAATTGTCGAGTGGATATCCAACAATGAAGCCCAGTTAGATATCACTGTATTGCGACAGGGGGGGGCTGCCCTCACCTCGTTCGACACAGTGGTCGCGGCCATGAATCTATTTTCTTATATGGTCGTATGCCTATGTATTCATAGACTGCAATCATGATAAGATGTCATTATATTATCAATATCGATGATGATATTAATGATTTTCAGATGAGTATTTCGATGATAATAGTAGTGATTCAGTGATCGGTGGCGATTGGCAGTGTTTTCTGTCGATGACGCTTGGCTGGGACCGTATAAGATGGCAGATGGCTTGCGTGGCGTGACCTTTGCTTAGGGGGAACTTCTGGAGTACGATCATGCGTATGGCTCGAGTGATGACGGCCTGGATAGTGGTGGGTAGTTGCGGAACGTTGGCTGGGGTGGCCCACTCGTTTGACCCGCCGTTGGCCGTGCGATCGGGATCAGACACGGAGGAAGAGGGATTCATCCCCCTGTTCAACGGCCGTGACTTGACGGGTTGGGTGAACGTCAATTGTCATCCCGATACCTTTTATGTCAAGGATGGTCAGATCATCACGAACGGCCGCCCGACCGGTTTTTTACGCACTGAACGTCAGTATGAGAACTTTATCTTGGATATCGAATGGATGCATGTCAACAAGAAAGAGGTCGCCAACTCCGGGATCTTTGTTTGGGCAGATCCATTGCCCGCTGTGGGAACACCTTATACGCGAGGAATTGAAGTTCAAGTTCTGATCAACTATCCGAAAGTGGACTGGGCCACCAATCACGGCGACGTGTTCGCCATTCATGGGGCCGTGTGCGTGCCGGACCGGCCGCATCCCCGCGGCTACATGCGTTGCCTGCCAAGCGAAGAGCGTGTCAAGGGCGCGGGGGAGTGGAACCACTACCGCATCATCGCCAAAGACGGCAGCATCAAATTGCACGTCAACGGCAAAGAGGTTTCCGGTGTCAGTCAGTGTGTGCCACGCAAAGGGTACCTGGCCCTGGAAAGCGAGGGGGCCGAGTGCCATTTCCGAAACATTCGCATCAAGGAGCTGCCAACGACTCATCCCAAACCCGAACAGGTTGCCGCCGTGTGGCAGGGGCATGTCAGCCTATTCAACGGCCTGGACTTGCACGGCTGGACCACTGCCGACGGAGCATGGAAAGTAGCCGATGGCCGGCTCATCGCGACGGGCCAAGCGGAATTGAGCAGCAATCGTACTCTGAGTGGCGGCGAGCTGATATTTGATTGGCGTCTGCCGCCCAAAAGTCCGCATACCGAGTGGAACTTCCGCATTGGCCAACGTGACATCCGCATCTCACTGCCAGAAAAGGCACGGCCGGGTCAGTGGCACCGGCAGACACTCATCGTTCCATCCGGCGAAGCCGCCGGTCCAGTGCGATTTCCGGCCCTCGCCGGATTGGAAATTATGAATGTATTCTACCGGTCGGAGAAATAACGACGCACGGACAATTCGCCGCACACGGGCTTGTCCGGCAACGAGGCCGCACGCGCAAGCGTGAATTTTTGATGAAACTCTAATGTTTTTGAGTAGTCTGGGTAATTTAGATAATTTGGCTTGACAACAGCGACATCGTGGATTACTGATTTCACTTAGGGTTTCCGAGGATCTACCCTATTTGGTTGACAGCGTATGGAGAAATCCACTATGACGCGATTCCTGTTCCGTCGTATGTTTGCTCGTCGTCCTGTTATCTTAGATCGTCGGCGGACCAACCGGCAGACCCTGCAACTCATACAGCTTGAATCGCGGGTCATGCCCAATAATGCTCCGGTGGCGAGCGATGACACTTACTCGGTCGACGAAGACGATGTGCTGATCATCGCCGCCCCCGGCGTGCTAGCCAACGACAGCGATGTGGATGGGGATTCGCTGACGCCGTCGTTGGTGAGCGGTCCGAGCAACGGGACGTTGACTCTGAATTCGGATGGTTCGTTCACCTACACGCCCAATGCCAACTTTAACGGGACCGATACGTTCACTTACAAGGTGAGTGACGGGACGTTGGATAGCAACGTGGCGACGGTGACGATCACGGTCAATGCGGTCAACGACGCACCGGTGGCCAATGACGATGATGTCTCTATTGATGACCAAACTGATACCAATGGAAACGTGTTCGACAATGATTTGGATGTAGACGAAGATACTTTACAAGTGTTGAATCCCGGCTCATACACCAGTGCAGTAGGTACTCTTGTGTTGAATGCGGATGGTAGTTACACGTTTACCCCGCAAGCAAACGCATCCGGACAGGCCAGTTTCTCCTATGTGATAACTGATGGGAATGGTGGCTTTGCTCATGCAAGCATCAACGTTTCCGTGACCGATATTACGCCGCCGCAGGTGTTGGAAGTGCATCTGCACTATGGTCCGGGGCGGTTTGTGAACATACTGGATCCGACATACCGACGGATCCTCCCCTGGTCGAAGATCCGCCGGGTGTCAGTGGTGTTCAGTGAGCCAGTGTCATTGGGTCAGGGGAGCCTGCTCGTGACCGGCCTGAATGTGCCGCGGTATGGCATAATCGGGTTCAATTTCAACGCCTCGACCAACACCGCGACATGGGTGCTCAACCGCACAGTCGGTATCGACCGGCTCAGACTGACGCTGCGGGCGAACCGAATCCGGGACTTGAGTAACAACATTCTCGGAGCCAGCGACATTCTCTACGGCGTGCGTGTCCTCCCCGGCGACTTTGACGGCAACCGTGTGGTCGATAACCGCGACGTCCGCGGCGTGCGGCAGGCGATTCCGGCCTCGGCACCGCCTTTGAACAAGATTTTCGCCGATATTAACGGCGACGGTTCGGTGACGAGCCAGGATATCGAGGAGGTGAACCGGCGTTTAGGGACGCGGTTTGGCCGGATCGCTTGAGTTGTCGGTTCCGTGCGGCTAATCGTTGCGGCATGACGCCGCATGCTCTTTTTGAGCCTAATCCTACTGACTGCGTGGAACGTAATCCAATCGCAAACAAATCGGATAAAGGCCAAATAATTTACGGCCTTTTTCTCCCAGCGAAGACCTGTCGTCGAAAACGATTCGACCATTAGTAGGCCCGCTTCACGACCCGACGGCGTGCCTGCTATGAGGGGATCTTCTGTTCTCGCTCCGCTTCTTGCTGACCGTGTGATTCCACGGCAACCGCGTATCCCAAACCTCAACCAATTCACGCACGTTGGAGTCGTATCTCTTGTCGGTATATAGCAGTTGCTTGTAGGGCCTAGTTGGTTGAAGACGCGCAATGGGCCTAACCCGTAGCGTCTATTCAACTGACGGCTTGTCATGCGGCATGGCACCGCTAACGGCCCATCCTAGCGGGATTCCCAGGCCATAGGTAAGTAACGTGTGCCGGTTCCCAACTAGGCGTGATCGGTCGGAAGCGGTCATTTGTTCTCACCGAGCAGCGATTTGGTCCACCACGCCATCCACGCTCCGCTTTGCCTATTGAATGCCCTGAAGTTCGTCATGCTGTCAATGTTACTCGCCTCGGGTTGGCAAAGATCCACTAGGCGAACAACGGGTGCTGAAATAAAATGAATAGACAGCTGGCCGATCCGAATTCGACCGGTGCCACCCCGGTTGGCACTTAGTAAGTAGCATAGCATAAGATCCCATCTGTGCGAGAGCGGCTAAGTTGTCAAAGTCGTTTCAGACCGCGTTGTAGATTTGCTTGCGATCGACGTCGAAGCTAATTACTTGACGTCACGGCTAGGAGTTGTAGCCTAGATTCCCGCGGCGACGTCAAGCATTTGAGCAGGAGCGGTTCCAAACGCTTCCACAGCGTGTCAGGAATCCTACCAGTCTTCCGAAATCCGTTTCAGCATGCTATTTTATACTTAATCTGGTGTCGAAACATGTACCCTAAAACCGTCATACTTTTGCCCAGTTTCGGGCGAGCCCATTCAGAGGGGTGGTTTCTTAGCCCGACTGCCCACCCCGTCGGCAGTTTTGCTGCTTGCGCATGGCCACGGAATGTCGCTGCGTCTGAATTAACCGCAATAATTTGAAGAAATAAGGTGTTAGTTTGGGAAGATCAAGTAATTTGGATAGTTCGACTTGACAGCAGCGTCATCTACAGTCATAGTAGTATCATTCATTTTGCCGACTGACTGATTATGGAGAAAACCTATGCTCCAAACCCTGTTTCGTCGCCTGCTCGCACGCCGTCACCCCTCGATTACTCGCCGCGAGTCTAACCGAACACATTTACAACTAATCGAATTAGAATCACGGATACTGCCTACGGATCAGCCTATTGCCAGGGATGATGAGTATACAATTGAAGAGGATACAGAATTGGTAGTGCCCGCACCGGGAATATTGGAAAATGACACACCTTCAGGCATGGAAGCAAGAGTGTTCGAACCTGGGGATATTTCATCGCAAGGGACATTAACAACTTATGGTACGAGTGGTAGTTTTAAATTTGTGCCGCGTAAGGATTTCCATGGGTCTGCTCGTTTTCGATACCAAGCTGCTATTGGCGATAATTTTAGCGATTGGGCAACAGTGACGATTACGGTTACGCCGGTCAACGATCCTCCGGCTGCCGTCGATGACACGGCCAGCACAGAGGAAGACACGGAGGTAACTATCAACGTATTGGCCAACGACACAGATGTGGAGAGTGACCGGCTGACGCCGTCGATGGTGAGCGGTCCGATTAACGGTACCGCGACGGTCAATGCGGATGATACGATCACCTACACGCCCAATGCCAACTTTAACGGGACCGATTCGTTCACTTACAAGGTAAATGATGGTAAAGACAACAGCAACGTGGCCACCGTCATCATTACCGTCAACTCCGTCAACGATCCGCCGCAAGCGAACAATGACATTCTATCTACCGATGATCGTAAGCCGATTAGCGGAAACGTGCTTGATAACGATCGTGATGTGGATAGTGCATCCCTTGTGGTATCTAATCCCGGTACATACACTAATGATATTGGTATAATCGTATTGGAAAGTAACGGTAAGTTCACTTTCACTCCACGTATAGGTGCATCAGGAACTTTCACACTTGATTACTCGATTAATGACGACGATGGGGGTACAGCGCAAGCACAAATAATCATTTCAGTGGGTATTGATGTTACGCCGCCTTCAATACTCGAAGTGCGGCTGCACTATGGACGAGAGCGATTTGTGAACATTCTCGATTCAAACTTCCGGGGACGGATTTTACCATGGTCTAATATCCGCAAAGTATCATTAGTTTTCAGTGAGCCAGTGTCTATGGCGTCCAATGGGCCAGTGTCTATGGTGTCCGATGAACCAGTGCCATTGAGTAAGGGAGTCTTACGAGTGATTGGTGTGAATGTATCGCGTTACGGATTTAGTAATTTCAGTTTTGACTCATCCACAAACACCGCAACATGGGTACTAGATCGTCGAGTCGGTATTGATCGGTTGCATCTGCTAATCCGATCTAGCAAGATTCAGGACCTGAGCAACAATATTTTGTCAGTAGGCAATATTTACTACGGCATACGCGTCCATCCAGGGGACTTTGACGGCAACGGCGTGGTGGATGACCGCGACGTGCGGGGTGTGCGGCAAGCCATTCCGGCCTCGGCACCGCCTTTGAACAAGATTTTCGCCGATATTAACGGCGACGGTTCGGTGACGAGCCAGGATATTGAGGAGGTGAAACGGCGTTTAGGGACGCGGTTTGGCCGAATCGCTTGAGTTGTCGGTTCCGTGCGGCTAATCGTTGCGGCACGGTGCCGCAGACAGATCGAGTGGCAGACCGTCATCACGCTGTACGACCGGGTCGAGGGATGGTCCGGTTTTTTTATGTTCGCCGGAATTGGCGGTCGAGCTGTTCGCGGCTGATCAGGAGGGTGGTGGGTCGGCCGTGCGGGCAGTGTTGGGAGTGTTCGGCCAGGTCCCGCAACCGGAGCAGGGCATGGATCTCCTCCGGGCTGAGGCGGTCGCCGGCTTTGATCGCCGCCTTGCAGGCGATGGTCGCCAGCAGGTCGTGGAGCAGCGTCTCGCGGCTGGGGAGGCGGTCGTACTGCATCAGGTGATCGACGATCGCGGCGACAATTTCATGCACGGGTCGGCGGGACAGTAGCGTGGGATACGAGTGGACCAGGACCGTGTTACCGCCGAATTCGGATATTTCGATGCCCAGCGAGGCCAGCGTGTCCGTCGCGGCCAGCAGTAGGGCGGCCTGTTGCGGCGGCAGGTCGATCGGTTCGGGCACAAGCAGTCGTTGCACGTCCAGGTTTTTCTGCATCAGGCGTTGCCGCAATTGTTCGTAGAGGATCCGCTCATGCAGGGCGTGCTGGTCGATCACCAGCATGCCCGCATCGGTTTCCAGGACGATGTAGGTGTCCTGGATCTGGAGCACCGGTTGCGGCGGGGCGTCGTTAGCAGCGGGAACGGTCGAGTGAGGGCCAGGTTCCGGCGTCGGGGAGGCGGCAGCCGGGGTGACGGTTACGGGCGGCGGAGTCGCCGCAGCAGGAGTGGCCGCAGCGGGGGTAACTGCTGTCACGGGAGCCGGGGGAGTTGCTGATGCAGATGCAATCGGGGGAAGGGGTTGCGGCGGATCGTATGGAGAGGATGGTACGGCTTGTGGCACGGGTTCATCACGTCGGAGGGGCGGCCCGAGTAACGGTTCGAGCCGGGTAGCCGCCGCCACGGGAGCCGCCGCGGACGGGGCGGCGGTTGCGGGTCCGCGAACTGCGTTGGCCGTCTCGAGCCGCAAGGCGGGGGTGAGATTGGCCCGCGTCAGGCGGTTATGGATGGTTCCCCGCACCAGCGAGTAAATGAGCGAGCTATCCGGGAAGCGGACTTCCGCCTTGGTGGGGTGGACGTTCACATCCACCATCTGCGGCGGCATAGTCAGGTACAGGAAGGCGACCGGGTAGCGGCCGGTCATCAGCAGGCCGCGGTAGGCTTCCTGCACGGCGTGGCCGATGGTACGATCGCGGAACCAGCGGCGGTTGACGAAAAAGTACTGCATACGGGGGTGGCCGCGGTCGCAGCTTGGGTCGGCGATATAGCCGCTCAGGCGGATGACGGCGTCGCCGCCGGTGATGTCGTAGAGGGCATCACGCACCTCCGCACTGAAGAACAGAGCGATGCGGTCACGGATGTCGGCGGTTGGGGGGAGGTCGTAAACCCCTTTGCCGTTGTGGCGGAGGGTGATGTGGATGTCCGGGCGGGCCAGGGCCAGGCGGATCACACACTCGCAGACGTGTCCTAGCTCGGTGGCCGTACTTTTGAGGAACTTGCGGCGGACCGGGACGTTGTAGAAAAGGTGGCGGACGTCGATGCGTGTCCCCTGTGGGCCGTACCAGGGGCGTAGCTCGCTCAACTGGCCGCCGTCGCAACGGATAGCGGCCCCTTCGGCGGCCTCCGCCGCCCGGGATTGCACCAGCACCTGGGCCACGCTGCCGATCGAGGCCAACGCCTCGCCGCGAAAACCCAGCGTCTGGATGGCGAATAGGTCGTCGATGCACTGCAGCTTGCTCGTCGCATGGGTGGCGAAGGCCAAAGGGAGGTCGTCCGGCAGTATGCCGCAACCGTTGTCCACCACGCAGATGCGGTCCATCCCGCCGTTATCCAGCTCCACGTCGATGCGGCTGGCCCCCGCATCCACGGCGTTTTCCAGCAGCTCCTTGACCACGGAGGCGGGTCGTTCGATGACCTCGCCCGCGGCGATTTTGGTGACAATCTCGGCTGGCAATAACTGGATGCGTCCCATATTTTCACTGTGACAGATAGCGTCCGGCAGGGGAACGGCATTTGGGCAACGACGGGGTAAATTGCCAGTCCCGGCGGCCGCACCGTCGGCGGATCACTCCGCGGCGTCCGCAGAATGGGTGACCAGTTTCCATTGCTGGATTTTGCGGTAGAGGGTGCGTTCGCCGATGCCGAGCAGGCGGGCGGCCTCTTCGCGGTTGCCGCCGGTCAATTCTAGGGCCTTGAGGATGTAGTATCGTTCGACCTCCTCCAGCGGGCGGCCGATGAGGGAGTCGGCGGCCGACGGCCCCTTGCCGCCGGTAGCGCATGCGGCGGGTTTGAACCCGCAGTCGTCGGGCAGGTCGTCGAGGGTCAGCTCGCCGTCCAGGTCCAGCAGGAGCATGTTCTCCAGGACGTTTTTCAGCTCGCGGACGTTGCCGGGCCAGGAGTGGTGTTCCAGTGCCTTCCACACTGCTGGGGCGACTTTGGGCAGCGGCTTGTTGTGCCGTTTGCTCAGCTCGCGCAGAAAGTGGGCGCCGAGCAAGGGGATGTCTTCCTTGCGTTCCCGCAGCGGCGGCAGGCGGATGATCCCGACTCGCAGGCGGAAGTAGAGGTCCTGCCGGAACCGACCCGCCTCGATCTCCTGCTGCAGGTCCTTGTTGGTAGCGGCGATGATCCGCACGTCCACCTTAACCGGTACATTCGCCCCGATGCGTACCACCTCACCGTTTTCCAGCACACGCAGGAGCTTGGCCTGCAGCGACAGGGGCATGTCGCCGATTTCGTCGAGGAACAGGGTACCGCCGTGGGCGTACTCGAACCGACCTTTGCGGGAGCCCTTGGCGCCGGTAAAGGCTCCGTCTTCGTGGCCGAACATTTCGTCATCGAGCAAGTTTTCGTTCAACGCGGCACAGTTCATGGCCACAAACGGCTTATTGCGGCGAGGACTATTAGCATGGAGCGCCCGGGCGACCAGCTCTTTGCCGGTGCCATTTTCGCCGAGGATCAGTACCGATGCCGAGGTCGGCGCGTAAGCCTTCAGATATTGCACCACCTTTTGCATCTTGGGGCTATTGCCGATGACCCCCTCGAAGCCGAATTTTTCGTCGAGCTGGCGGCGTAGCTCGCGGACCGTGGCTAGCCGCTCGGCGGTCTGGTCCACCACGGCCCGCAGCTCGGCCAAGTCCACCGGTTTCTGCAGGTAGTGGATCGCCCCAAGTTTCATGGCCTCGACGGCCGTTTTGACGTCCCCGAAACCGGTGATGACCACCACTTCGGCGTCGCTCTGCAGGGCCTTGCATCGCCGGACGATCTCCAGGCCGTCAATTTCGGCCATCTTCAAATCGGTCAGAACTAGGTCAAAGCGGTCCCGCTCAAGCTGCTCCAGGCCGAGCCGCCCGCTGGTGCAGACCAGGCAGTCGTGTCCGCGGCGTTCCAGACTCTCAGCGATTGTTGAAGCCAGAGCCGCATCGTCATCGATGATCAAGATGCGCAACGATTCGTCGCACGGCGACATATGACACCCCATAACACCGTCGACCACTGACCGGCTACCGCCGGAGACGTCTTCCCCGCGCGGCATGGCGATCCCAGTGGTTGTGGTCGTCGTGCAAGCCCTAGCCGACGCAGGGGGAGGGAAGCGCCACGTCCCCAGCGACGCCGGACCCGCCTGATAGTGTTGTATGCAAAGTATTGGATGTTGGGCGGAGGGCATCGGTCGCAACGGTGCCGGACCGCGGCAATTGCACTTTACAAAATCCGGTTGGGACGGCATAAGCCGTCGCGGGGGCCGGAAATACTGGCAACGCCGGACATTCCGGCGTGTACAGGGGGGAACGGCAATGGATCGGTGCCGTTGGACGATGATCGTGTTAACCCATGCGGCCCTGGCAGCAAGCGGTTGGGCGGCAGAACCGACGACAGGACCGCGTAGCTCGCTTTTGGCGCGCTATCTGGGTTTGGACAGCAAAAGCCGCACGCCTGGAACAGCGGCACCGCCGGTTAATCCGATCGTCATCTCGACATTGCCGCCGGAGGTGCAAGCGGAGGCCTTGCGAGCCGAACAGGAGGCCTACCTGCGGCGGGTCGCTGTGTGCACCGAGCTGCGGCGGGTCGCCCTGGAACGCAACGACCCGGCCCTTTACGAGCAGGCCGACGCCCTGGAGCAGCAGGCGGAACAACTTTATCGTCTGCGCGTGCAGCGGCTGGGCATACCGATTCCCTCGTCAAGCGACGAAGGGAGCAAGCCGTCTGCCTCTTTTGCGAACTCCCCAGGCGGTACAGCGCGAGCGGTGCGGGAGGCCGCCCGGCCCTTGCTGCCGCCGGCACCCCCTGTGCCGGCCATGGCGGAGGCCCGGGTGCGGGAGGTCAAGCCATGAAACGCGTATTGCTCAGCGTCGTGCTGCTAGCTAGCACCGCGGGGTGCACAGGGTTGCGTCCGGCTGGGCCGCTGGCAGAGCGTTGGATGGCGGACAACTTGCGGCAATCGGCCACGACGCCGCAGACGGTAACGGTTCCGGCCCCGCGGCCCACACCGCCGACCAACCTGGTCGCTCCCGACGACGTCCTGCCCGAGAACCCGCAGGCGGCGATTGCCAAGCTCAAAAGCGAATTGGAGGCAGATCGCCGGCAGTTGCCGGAACCGCCGCGGACCGCGGCGATTTCCCGCATCCGGTCAACCAAATAATCTCACACTGACCGTCTCTGTCGGTACGGTCTTCTCAACGTGCAGTGCTTTTATTCGGGCTACTTGTTGTACAATTATGCACTATAGATGGGGGTTTGTCAAGTGGGTCAAGATGGATCCGCAAATTGCACGAGGCGGCGGGCCCGGACAGGTTGTCGGAGCTTGTAAATGGCGCGGGATTCGATCTGCCGGATCCGTTCGCGCGTGATGCCGAAGTGGCGGGCGACCTCGTCCAGGGTGCGGCTAAAGCCGTCTTTCAAGCCAAAGCGCATTTCGATGACTTCGCGTTCACGCACGGGGAGACTGCGGAGGACTTCGCGGACCCGCTGCTGGAGAAGGTGGCGGTCAGCGGTTTCGCCGGGGAAGGAGTCGTCCTGGTCGTGGAGGAGGTCTTCCAAGGCCCGTTCGCCGTCGCTGCCGAGGGGATCATTGAGACTGAGGGGGTTACGGCCGGCAATCCGCAGGGAGCGGGTGTCTTGGAGGCGGATGCCGACGGCGGCGGCCAGTTCATCGTTGCTCGGGTCGCGTCCGGTCGCCGCGGACAATTCGTGGCGTTTGCGTTCCAAACGGGCCAAGAGGGATATTTGGTGGCAGGGGACCCGCACGGTGCGGGCATGATCGTGCAAGGCCCGGGTGATCCCTTGTCGGATCCACCAGGTGGCGTAGGTGCCGAATTTGAACTTGAGCCGCCATTCATATTTATCGACGGCCCGCATCAGGCCGCGGTTACCCTCCTGGATGAGGTCGGCGAAATGGAGGCCACGGTTGCGGTAGCGTTTGGCGATGGAGACGACCAGGCGGAGGTTGGCCTCGGCCAGCTCGTGGCGGGCCCGCTGGTAGAGCCGTCGCCGCCGTCGCAGTACCCGCAGTAGGGTGAATAGCTCCGGCGGCGTCATCATCATCCGTTGAAGAGTTTCCTGCAAAGCCTTTTCATGACGCAGCCGTTCCGATGGGCCGGGGGCCACCGCTTGGGCGAGGATGAGGTGGCTGACCTCGTCGGCCATGTCGATCAGTTCGTCCATCCAGCGTTCGAGGATTTCCGTGCGTGGCGAGAGTTCCTGGGCCAGGCGGCGGCATTTGCGCATGATCACGAGCCGGTGTCGCCGCCACGGTTCGGAGCCGCCGCGGAATTCGTCCCGCATCCCGGCCGCGAAAACTGCTTGCAGTTCGTCCAGCAGCTTGTGGAGCGTTTTCAAATTGTGCGGCAGGCGGGCAAGGATCTGGGCACGAGATAATCGCAGCTCGGGGCTGGAATAGACGTCGATGTGGGGGTCGAGGGCCAACTGCCCGGCGGCGATGCGACTGAACATCTCCGCCACCCGCAGTTGCATCAGCGGGCACAATAGCGCCGCGGCGCGGAATCGGTTTCGCAAGTGCTCAAGCCGCTGGGCTAAGGCGATCTCCTGCTCGCGGGTCAAGAGGGGAATGGACCCCATCTGCCGCAAGTAGAGGCCCAACTCATCGTCGGCACCGCCTTCATCATCGGCCTCCGACGATTTTTCCTCCTCCTCTTCCAGTGTGGTGTCGTCGGCGCTCCACTCGTCGTGCGGATAGTCGTCAAAGTCCGGTTCCACGGTGCTATCCCAATCGTTGAGGCTGCTAGGGAGATTCAGATCGGCGGAGGACCCCTCCTCCGGGCCGTCTGAGCTGTTGCCCTGCGTGCAGGGCAACACAGGTGCGGCTGGTTCGGTTTCCAGCAATCCTGTAACGGCGGGAGCAGGCTCGTCTGGAATTCTCACAGACTGACCGCTTCCGGACAAACCGCTTGCAGGCCAATCGGGCGAACTGGGCGAATCGGGCGATTGTGGGCGATGCATTCCGGTCCATCTCCGCAAGGTCGTCTCGCAAAGGCACTCCACATACCACTAGGGTGCTCGGATTGAGGGCCAGGCGATGGTAGCGTGGCGGTCGCCGGATCGGTCCGGACACTGACCCGACGTCCCACCTGGCAGGTAGAGTGGAAGCAATTGGGCTAGAGCAGATACAATGGCTGGTGGAGGATTGAGCGGCACAACGGACAGCGGCGGCCGTGGGTAAACACCCCAATCCACGATCACTGCTACGGTGAGCCTTCGGATAGCCGGTCATAGCCTTGGACCTTACCGCGTGGCTGTTGGGCTGGCAGGCCGCAAACGAGTCTGTCCCCTGGTTCCGGAAGGTCACCCCATTATACCCGACGACTGGCCGGAAGTGATGTCGGTCGACAAACTTTTTTTCATGGTTCCATTTTGGCCGGGCGCGAATCCCACACAACATGCTTGAACGGATCACACGGAATGTGGACGGATGGGAACGTCAATATTGGCTGGTGGCGGGGACAAAGCCGACCGATTTGGTGATATTTCTGCATGGGATGGGGGCCTCGGCGTTGTGGGCAGACGCGGAAACGGGATGGTCGGCATTTGCCCGACGGGAGGGTTTTGCCGTGGCGGTGCCGGAGGCGTTGCCCCTCGATCCGCGACGACCACCGCATTTCCGCGACAATCCCCGCCGCTGGCGGGACGGGGGGAGCTTAGGCATGACCTCTGTCGGTTCCCGCCTCCTCGAGTCGTCCATTCCCCCCGTTTCGGATGTCCAATTTTTGGACAGGCTGATGGAGGATTGTCTCCACCAGGGGATCGCTTCGCCGGAGCGGGTGTTCCTGTGCGGCTTTTCCAACGGGGCGGCGATGGTCTTCCGCATGGCGGCGGAACGAGCGGAACGGATCGCGGCGATCGCACCAGTGGCCGGTTATTGCCGGCTGGAGACGCCGCGGCCGGTCCGTCCGGTGCCTACCTGCTACCTGATCGGCGAGGCGGATCCATTGGTGCCCGTGCGGGGTGGCCGCATCCGCACGCCCTGGAGCCAAAGACCGGTCGACCGTCCGCCGCTGGCGGAAACGTTGGAATGCTGGGCCGGGGCGATCGGCTGTCGGCCGCCGCCGCGGACAGTGCATCAGGACGCGGACGTCCGGATCGAGCAGTACGAGGGATCGGTCGATTATAAGGTATTGTATATCAAGGAGTTAGGGCATCACTGGCCGGGCGGAGCGGGGAAATTCGACCATCGGCTGGCTGGGCCGCACCATCGCCGGTTTGACGCCACTGCGTACATTTGGGCCTTTTTTCAATCGGTCGTTCGCAGGAACAGTCGTGGGAACGATCAATCGACCAGTCGTTAGCCCACGCCTGGCTTGGAACACTCCCTTGAAGCGGGGAATACTGACCGTAAAGCTTGGAATACCGTCCGCAGGCTAGGAACACGGATTGACGTAAGCGTGGAATACTCAGCTAAGCTGATTGGAATACTCACGGTTTGAGTCATCGATCACTCGGAGGAGTATCCAGGGGCTGTCGGAGCTCCCGCACGGCCTGTTCGAGGCGGTGCAACGTTCCGGCGGGGTCGTTTGCGGCGTCGGCCAGCCGCCGTACCAGGGCGCTGCCGACGATGACGCCGTCCACCCACGGCCGCAGTTGCTCGACATGTGCGGGTTTGCTGATCCCAAACCCCACGCACAGCGGTAGATCGGTAAGCTGACGCAAGCGGCCCAGCAGGTCGGTCAGTCCGGCGGGCAGTTCCTCGCGGGCACCAGTGATGCCGACGACACTTACGACGTAAATAAAGCCGGTACAAGTATTTACGATCTGTTCCGTCCGGCGGGAGGAAGTGGTCGGCGTTACGAGGAGGATCAGCTTGAAGTCCTGTTGCCGGCACAGGGGGGCCAGCTCCTGGGCTTCTTCGGCAGGCAGATCGGGCACGACGATACCGGATAGCCCCGCCGCGGCGGCCTGCGACACAAACTGGGCCGGATCTTTGCGAAAAATCAGCGAATAGGAAACCATCCCGACCAGAGGAGTCCGCCACCCCGGCGTGGAAGTCAGGCGGCGGAGCATTCCAAAGATGGCCGCCTGGGTCAGACCTTGCCGCAGGGCCCGGGTGTAGGATTCCTGAATGACGGGTCCGTCCGCAATTGGGTCGGAAAAGGGGAAGCCAACCTCGATCAGGTCTGCCCCGGCGGCGGCCAGTCGCCACAAGGCCTGCACGGTAAAGTCCAGGTTGGGGTCGCCAGCGGTCAGGAACGGAATGAAGGCGGGCCGCCGCTGCTGCCGGAGCCGGCCAAAGAGCGGATCGATCGGATTCATGCCATCAGGGATACGGTCTGGTTTGGCCGACGGCCAGTCACTGGTCGGAGGTGTAGGAACCGCCGCCGGGCAAGCCAGGGTGTTTTATGCCAGCGTGCCTTGTGAGCGATCCACAGGCATCCCGCGAGGAACAGGCTAATCCGCTCAAAGCTGGGTAAGGGATTGTGAGATATAACCACAATTGAGGCGAGGTTACTCGATCACAGCAACCTCCGGTGTTCGCCGGATACGGCGGAGGACCGCGACGCCTCCGAAGGCTAAACCGGCGATCGCCAGCACCCAGCCGGGCTCTGGCACCGGGTAAACATCGTAAATCACAATCGAAGTCCCGCCGGTGATGGACATGGCGTTAGGGTCGCCAGTATAGCTGATACGGGCAAAGTGATCCCGAGCCCCGTTGACGCCGGGGATAATGAATTGCTGCCCTTGCACCAGGCCGTCAAACGTGCCGCTGATCGGGTTGCCGGTGTCGTTGCGGACGATGTAGAACAGGGCGTCGTAGGGGGCCGGCGGATTGAAGCCGATCCGGGCATTCAGGGTGAGGTTGCTGACATCCAGCGTGGCGTTGTCGGTCAGCCGGATCTGATCGTAGCCGCTGCCGGCGGTAGTGCCGTTGAGGTTGATGTCCAGGACGGAATCGGCACCCAAGGTGATGGCCTGCTGGAAGGTCATGATGGCCGTGGCCGTGCCACTGCTGCCAGGGGCGATAATGGTTTGCGTGCCAGCATTGACCGGTGCGGCAAACGTACCGGAACCTCGCACGAAGCTGTTGTTGGCCAGGGTCACGGTACCGGCGAAGGTGCCCGAGCCGTTGAGCGTGGCGTTAGCGGCCGTGGTGTTCACGGCCCCGGAGATGGTGCCGTTGTTGACCAGCGTGCCGGCGACGTTGCTGGTGCCGCCAAAGCTGCTGTTGATCGTCGCCGTGCCGGTGGAATTGACGGTGAGGGTGGAGCCGGTGAGGGCGCCATTGACGGTAAGGGTGCCGCTGACTGTGGCGTTGCCCGTGACGGTGCCGGAGCTGCCGATGGTGGCCGTGCCGTTGGAGGCGACGGTCAAGAAGTTGTTCAGATTGCCGTGGATCGTGGCCGTGCCGCCGGAGTTGATGGTGGCCGCGCCGGTCACGATGCCGCCGCTGTTGATCGTCAACGACCCGTTATTGGCTATGGATACGGTACCGTCGAGCGTGCCGGATACGTTTACATTGCCGTTGGTTCCGCCCGTGATGTTGCGAGCAAAGGTCGTGCCACTGCCGATGACGATGGTGCCGGTGTTGGTGATGGTGGTCGCTGTGGGGGTAAAGCTGGCCCCGTTGAGTAGTTGCAGGTTGCCGTTGATGGTCGTCAGGGAGTTGAGGGCGGCGAAGTTGCTGGATGTAGTGCCACTCCCATCGAATTTGACAGTAGCGTTGGGGCCGATGGTGCTGACGGATCGACCGCCCAAGTCGATAGTGCCGCCAGCGACCCGCCAGGTGCCCGCCGCCAGCGTCGTGCCGGTATAGGTCGTAGCGGCAATTACGGTATCGCTCGGAATCAGAAGAGTTCCGGATCGGACGTCAATTGTGCCCGTGGTGCCAACAAGTAAGTTGATCGGAACAACGCCGCCGCCGATGGTGGTCGTTCCCGCCCCTGTCTCCTTGATGAATGTACCAAGGATTTCCACCCGTGCGTTGTTGTCCGATCCGAAAGCACCTTTGATGGAGTTATTGTTGGTGGCCCGGAAGACGCCTGCCGTGCCGATACGCAGATTGGCGCCGGGCTTTTGAAGGTCGATATTCCCGTCCGACCAAGTCGTGGAGCCGTTGAAATTCAGCAACTGGCCGTAAAGCTGTTTGGAAGCGGTCGTCGCGATCGTGGCGGTGCCATTAACCGTAATCGTGCCGGACTGGGAAGTATGCGGCCCGCTGACCTGACCGATGACCCCGCTGTTCCAGTTGAAATTGCCGTTAATGGTGATCGGGCCGCCGCCGTTGGTGCCGTCAAAGTTGTTGAAAACCCCGCCGTTGATATTGACAGTGGTATCGGCCGCGGCGGTCATACCCGTTCCGGCATTGACAAACAGTTGGGCAAGACCCGAAATGGTGTAAGTGCCGGATTGAAGGGCAAACCCTTCGCTGCCGATTGTCAAAAAGTTGTCCGAATGGGCCAAGGTGGTGCCGGCGTTGTTGACCGTGAGTCGCAGCACGCTCCGTTGGTCGTTGATTGTGATCGTGTAAGTGCCGGTCAGGGAGATCGTGGCCCGGTCGGCGGTCAGGGAGGTCGGGACGCCGGCAGGGCTCCAATTGCTGGCGACATTCCAGTTGCCGCCCGCAGCGTTATTCCAAGCGTAATCAACCGCTCGTCCGGAAGCGGGAGCTAATACGGCACCGCCGCACAGGATGCCGCACAGCAACCGCACGGCACGCCGCCACAGCAGTCGGTTGTACCTCATTGATGCCACTCCCGGTTGCAAGCCAAACGTTATTTTTCATCTTTAACTAACAAATTAACTAAAGCGTAGTTCCGCTGCAAGCAAAAATTTTCAAAATGGGCAAGATTACATGGCCGCCTGGCTAGGAATGTGTTAAATTGTACAGTAATACATTATATAACCTACAGCAGCACTCATGCGGCGGCGCACGTGGCGGTCGAGAGGTTTGGCCGCGGCACAAACTCCCCGCTAGCAGGAGCGAACCTTGCCGGAGCAAACACGCAGTAGGGAGCGGAAAGGGGCGTTAATGACCCGTTCCCCGACTCAGGCGAGCGACTTCGGCACAGTCCTTGTCGCCGCGGCCGGAAAAGCAAATCACCACAATATCTTGCGACGAACGGCGGGCAGCGATCCGCATCGCCTCGGCTACGGCGTGGGCCGTCTCCAGGGCGGGCAATATCCCCTCCTGGCGGGCGCACAGATGGAAGGCTTCCAAAGCGTCGCTGTCGGATACGGCACAGTAGCGGACGCGGCCGCTGTCCCGCCACAGGCTGTGCTCCGGGCCGACGCCGGGGTAATCCAGGCCAGCCGAGACCGAGTGCACGGCGGCGGTCTGACCGTCGTCGTCTTGTAGGACGTAGCTGAGGCTGCCGTGGAGTACGCCGGGTCGGCCGTAATTGAGGGTAGCGGCATGGTCGCCGGTGCCTGGGCCGCGGCCGCCGGCCTCGACGCCGATTAGCTCCACCTGCGGATCGTTCAAAAACGGATAAAACATCCCGGCCGCATTGCTGCCGCCGCCAACGCAGGCCACGATCACGTCCGGCAACCGCCCCAACTGTTCCAGCGACTGCTGCCGCGTCTCCCGACCAATCACACTTTGGAAATCCCGAACGATCATAGGGAACGGATGGGGGCCGACCACCGAGCCGATGATGTAGTGAGTATTCTCGACACTGCTCATCCAGTCGCGGAGGGCCTCATTGGTGGCGTCCTTGAGGGTTTGGCTGCCGCTGGCCACGGGAAAGACTTCGGCCCCCATCGCCTGCATGCGAAAGACATTCAGCTCCTGGCGGCGGACGTCCTCGCGGCCCATGTACACGCGGCACTGCAGCCCGAACAGTGCGGCGGCGGTGGCCGTGGCGACGCCGTGCATGCCCGCGCCGGTCTCAGCAATGACCCGGTTTTTGCCCATCCGCCGGGCCAGTAGGGCCTGCCCGAGGGCATTGTTGATCTTATGGGCGCCGGTGTGATTCAAATCTTCACGCTTCAGATAGATGCGGGCACCCCCCGCCGCCCGCGTGAGCCGTTCCGCGTGATACAGACGGGACGGCCGGCCGACATAGTCCCGTAGCAACTGCTCGAATTCCGCCTGGAACGTGGGGTCGCGGCGGGCCTGCTGATAGGCTGCGTCCAACTGTTCCAGGGCGTACATGAGGGTTTCCGGCACGTACCGCCCGCCGTAGGGGCCAAAGCGGCCGCGGGCGTCCGGATAGGACTGGAGATCGGCTTGGGGGGGGAGCGTCGCGGTCATAAGTTATTCCGAAAAAAGGAGTTAGACATAGCAGGCGGCTATGCGGCGGTGTCGGGCGGCTCGCCGTGCGGCCGCAGAGCACGCACAAGCGGCTCGTCGTGCGGCCGCAGAGCACATCAAATATGTTATGCGGGTGGTGCCGTTACAACCACCGCAGCGGGATTGTGGCCGCCGCGGCGGCGGATGACCAGACGTCGATGATCGCAAATCGTTGCAAGACAGTCAGTTAGGATATTGGCCCATGCCCGAGTTGCCTGAGGTCGAGTCGGTGGTGCGGGAGTTGCGGCCGGAGTTGGTCGGGCAACGGATCGTCCGCATCGTCACGAGCCCCTACCCCTTGCGGCGGCCGTGGCAGCTTGACGGCTTGCCGATGCGTAAGTCGTTGTTAATAGGAGACTTGCGCCGCCGCGGCAAGTGGATACTGGCCTTCGTCAATGACCAACACCTACTGCGGTTCCACCTGGGGATGAGTGGACAGTTGGTGGTGGTGCCGTCGGCGGGAATCGGGGAGCCGCACGTGCACTGGTTTGCCGAGTTGGGAGACGGGCGGTATCTGCGGTTGCGGGATCCGAGGCGGTTTGGGAGCGTGGAGTGGTTTGCGGATGCGGCTGCCGCCTGCGCGGCGATGGACGCTGTGTTGGGGCCGGAAGCCGACCAGGTCACCACCGCCCAACTGATGGAACGGGGACAGGGCCGCCAGCGGATGCTCAAAGCGTTGCTATTGGATCAGTCGGCGATTGCCGGCTTGGGGAACATCTATGCGGATGAGTCGCTGTATGCCGCGGGCTTGCATCCGGCGACGCCGAGCGATGCGTTGCGCCGGGAGCACTGGACACGCCTGCGGCAATCCATCCGCCGCGTGTTGCAGCGGGCGATCGCCTCGGGCGGCTCCACAATCCGGGACTACGTCGGCGGGGCGGGTCGGCCCGGACAATTCCAGCAGCAACTGGCGGTTTACGGCCGGACGGGTCAGCCCTGCCGCCGGTGCGGCACGCCGATCGTCGCCTGTCGCCTGGCGGGCCGAACGACCCATTACTGCCCGGCCTGTCAGCGGCTGCCGTAAGGTCGCTCGCAACAGATACAATCCCCATATCCGCGTCGCCGCCAAAGACAATCTTTCGGGAATCGCAAAAGCATAAGGTCGGCGGAATACGGAGCGTCAGGGGCCATGTCGTACCGGGGACTGAAGCGGCTGTTGGGGGAAACGAGCCTGGAGCGGAAATGCCGCTGGCTACTGGGCGCCGCCGTGCTGCTGCTGATGACGGGGAGTTTTTGGGTGTACGCCCGGCAGACGGAGGATGTAGCGCTGGAGCAACTGATGCACACGGCCCGGGCGTTGGTCCCCGCCGTGCTGGAGCGGTTCCACATTCTGCCGCAGCAGCGGGAAGGGCTCGAGGCGGTGCAGCAATGGTCGCAGTCCCACTGGGAAGGGGAATCCCCCAGCTACAGCGTGCGCCTGCTCCAGCTGGACGCCAAAGACCCGGCGGACAAGCCGGACAGCGAGGATGTACCAATTCTGCACCGTCTGCTCCAGGAGGGGCTGTCCGAATCGCGTCGCCACGCCCCGCGCGAGAATGCTTACTATTACTACGGCGTGATCCGTGCCACGGCAGCGTGTGTAACGTGCCATGCCGATCCGGAGAAGGTCCGGCGGGCCACGCCGGGATTGCAGGAGGGGGATGTCCTGTCGGTCATGCGGATCCGGCTGTCCACCGTCCCGTTGCAGGAGGGGTTCCACACCAACCGCGCCATCCTGTTCGCCTTCGCCGTCAGTACGAGCCTGTTGATCATCGCCGGCAGCTACCTGATCATCCGCTACGTGATTGTCAAACCGGTCAAGCATCTCAAGGACGTGGCTGAGGCCATCGCCAACGGGGAGCTGAACATCCGCAGCGAGATCCACACCGGCGACGAGTTCGAGGACCTGTCGCACGCCTTCAACCGGATGCTGCGGAACCTGATCAACGTGCAGGAACGCAACCGCAAGCTGATCGTAGACCTGGACCGCAAAGTCGAGGAGCTGGCGCGGCTCAACATGAGCCTGTTCGAGAGCAACCGGCTCAAAAGCGAGTTTCTCTCGACGATGAGCCATGAGCTGCGCACGCCGCTTAACAGCATCATCGGCTTCAGTGAGACTCTCCTGGCGGCGGACAACCTGACCGAAAAGCAACACCGCTACGTCAGCCACATCATGAGCAGCGGCCAGCGTCTGCTGGTGCTGATCAACGATATATTGGACCTGGCCAAGCTGGAAGCGGGGAAGATGCAGCTCCACCCGGAAACGTTGAATATTGCCACCGTCTGCGAGCACGCGGCGGCGATGTTCCGGCAGCAGGCCGAAAAGAAAAACATCGACTTGCGGGTGATTGTCGACCCGCACGCTCCGCCGATCCGGCAGGATGCAGGCAAGCTCCACCAGATCCTGGCCAACCTGTTATCCAACGCCATCAAGTTCACGCCGGAAGGGGGCAAAGTGACCCTCAAGGCGGACACCGACGGCCGCGACCTGGTGCTGACCGTCTCCGACACAGGCGTGGGGATCGCCCCGGAAGAGCAGGAGCTGATCTTCAACAAGTTCCGCCAGTCGGCCCACCCGATGACGCGGGAACAGGGGGGCACCGGTTTAGGGCTGTCGATCGTGCGGGAACTGGCCCGCTTGCTGCAGGGGGACGTGGCGTTACATAGCGAGCTAGGCCGCGGCAGTACCTTTACCGTGCGGGTCACCGCCCGCCTGGCGGACGAGCCGGCCTCCGAGTTTGTCCTGGCGGACGAGCCGATGGCCCCCTCAGGCGCCGGTCTGGGGACCACCACCGCTCCGCCGGCCGGTCTGGGGACCGCGACTGCTTCCTCCGTCGGGAATGACACGCCCCCGCAACCCCCGCCGCCGGAGTGATCCATTGGCCACTCCTCACCTCACCCGCCGCCCAGGCCGTACCTCTGCGGCCAGTCGTGACCCTGCCGGAATAGCTCATACGCGGGTGTGCAGTGCGTATTACAGTGCGTCATTGACCCTCATTCGCGTTTGAGTAACGCCGGGTGGCTGTATAAAAATTGAACAGACACCGCCCTATGGTCATTGCCGATCCGTCGCGGATAATGAGAGGAGGCATCGGCCTTGGACGGCCAGCGGGTCCCGCCCGGGCGGCACGCGAGCTTGTCGACTGACTGTTTGTGTTTCCCCTCCGTCGCTGCAGGGACGTGGGAGTGGTTTGCCGCTGGCTGACCGCACAGACGAGGCTGTTTATGGCAGTCTACTTGGACTGTGCCGCAACTACCCCTATCGATCCGCGGGTACTCCAGGAGGTGATCGTCTATTTGGATGGCGAATTCGGCAACGCGGGTAGCAGTACGCACGCCTACGGCGTCCGGGCCCGGCGGGCAGTCGAGCGGGCCCGCGACCAGCTCGCCGCCGTAGCGGGGTGCCTGCGTGGCGAGGTCGTCTTCACCAGCGGTGCCACCGAGAGCAACAACCTGGCCATCCTCGGCTTGGTGGATTACGGCCTGGAGACTGGAAAAACCCGCATCGTCAGCACGCAGATCGAGCATAAGGCGGTTCTCGAGCCATTGCGCATCCTGCGGCGACGCGGCTTTGACGTCGTATTGGTCCCCCCCACGCCGGGAGGGTGGGTGGACCCCGCGGCGGTGCGGGAGGCGGTCGATGCGCGGACCTTGCTGGTTTCGGTCATGCATGTCAACAACGAAACCGGCGTCATCCAGCCGATCGAAGAAATCGCCGAGCTGCTGGCCGACCACCCGGCGTACTTCCATGTGGACGCCGCCCAGAGCTTTGGCCGGCTCATTGACCCGCTGCGGCACCCGCGGATCGACCTGATCAGTATCAGCGGCCACAAGATTCACGCACCCAAGGGGATCGGTGCGTTGATTACCCGCCGCCGCAACGGCGAATACCCGCCGCTTTCGCCGCTAATGTATGGCGGCGGCCAGGAACGCGGCCTGCGTCCCGGGACCTTGCCGGTGCCGCTGATTGTCGGGCTCGGCTATGCCGCGGAGCTGGCGCGTGCCGAAGCGGCGGAGCGGACCGAGCGGTACCGCCGCTTCCGCACGCGATTGCTGGATGCCCTGGGTCCTCTGCAGCCCTGCCTGCACGGCGACCCGGAACGGACGGTGCCCTACATCCTGAACCTCTCCTTTACCGGCGTCGATAGCGAGGAGCTGATGGAAGCTCTGCGAGATGTTGCCGCCGTGTCCACCGGCGCCGCCTGCACCGCCACCAGCAAAACCTGCAGCCACGTCCTCCAGGCCATGGGACTGAGCGAAGAGCAGCAGCACGGGGCCATCCGCCTCTCTTGGTGCCACCTGACTGAAGAGCCAAATTGGGAACGCTTCGTCCAAACGATTGCGAACCTCCGCCAACGATGCCCCGACAATGACTACCAGACAGTGACTACCAGACAATGACCCCCATGCGGCAACCGAGCACTAGATACTCACACAATGACCTCCATGCAGCAGCCGACTATTCGATACAAACGTTCCCGCTTTACCACCCGCCTCCCCGTGGAGCGGCTCTACACCCCCTCTCACTACTGGCTGACCGAGGAGGAGCCGGGGCTATGGCGGGTCGGGTTTACCCAATTTGCCACCCGCATGCTCGGCGACATGGTCGAGATTTTTTGGGTCGTCCAACCGGAAAATCCTGTAACAAACGGACAAGTCATCGGTACAGTAGAAGGGATGAAAGCCGTCGCCGAAATCTACTGTGCTGTCAACGGAACATTCATGGGCATTAACCCGATGCTCCAGACCGATATTACCCTGGTGGACACCGACCCATACGGCGAGGGATGGCTATACCGCGTACGCGGCACACCGGAACCCCTTGCGGTTAACGTGCACGGCTACATCTCAACGCTCGATCAGATCATTGATAAGCTACTTGCAAACCGACACACCAGCGGCGAGTGCGACGAATTCAACACACTGTCATGAGGTCAGCACGATGCGTTGAGCAGGCACCCCCATCACACCACTATCACACCATCATTATGAGGCGAGAACGATGACTCCCGCACGCTACATCATGATCGGCGGCTTCTTGGGTGCCGGGAAAACCACCGCCGTGCTGAAAATCGGGCATCTTCTGCGGCAGCAGAACCGGCGGGTCGGCCTGATCACCAACGACCAGAGCTACGGCCTGGTTGACACGACCATGCTGCAGGCCAACGGCTTTCCCGTGCGGGAAATCACGGGGGGCTGCTTCTGCTGCCGGTTCAACTCCCTGGTGGAAGCGTCGGAGCAGCTTGCCGCCGAGGCCGCCCCGGATGTGTTCATCGCCGAGCCAGTGGGTAGTTGCACCGACCTGAAAGCGACCGTCGATTATCCCCTACGGCGACTCTACGGCGACAACTACGCTATCGCCCCGCTGAGCGTCATGGTCGATCCGCTGCGGGCCATGCGCATCCTCGGCCTGACCGCCGGGCCGTCCTTCTCACAAAAAGTGCTTTACATATACCTCAAGCAACTCGAAGAAGCGGACATAATTGTCGTCAATAAGATCGACCTGTTGCCCGCAGAGGAGCTGGCGCGGCTGCAACAGTCGCTCCAGGCCCGTTTTCCGGCAACACCCGTCCTGGCCGTGTCGGCCCGGCACGATGTCGGCATCGCCGAGTGGGTCCACCACCTCCTCCAGGACCCCGACCCCGCCGGCCCAACGATGGAAGTGGACTACGACCTCTACGCCGAGGGGGAAGCCCGACTCGCCTGGTTAAATGGCAGTGCACGTGTGGAACAAACCGCGGCGTTTGACGGGAACGCGCTTCTATTAGACACTGCCCATGCGATCCGGGACCGCATCCGGGCAACCGGCGGGGAAATCGCTCATCTGAAAATGACCTTAACCCCGGACACCGGCAACGATATTGCCGTGGTCAACCTGGTTGCCGCGGACAGTCAGCCGGAATTGGCCCACTCCTTGCACGAAGAGATGGACAGCGGGGAGTGGATCATTAATGTGCGGGCCGAGACCGACCCGGCGACGCTGCGGGCGGCGGTCGAGGACGTCTGGGATGCCCTGCGGCGGGACCACGCCCTCCAGGTGATCGTGGAGCACCTCGAATGCTTCCGCCCGGCCCGCCCGGTGCCAACTTACCGCTTCACAGAGGTTTGAGCCATGGCCCAGCGACGTGTACTGTACTGCCACTGTGCGTACGCAAACGTCGTGCCCAAGGCGGTCAAGGAGGAGGTACTGGGCCGCTTGGCCGAGTCGGAGGTGCCCTATGACGCCGTGCCGGACTTGTGCGAGCTGTCGGCCAAGCGTGACCCCGCCTTGCAACAGATTGCCGCACAAGGAGATGTGACGATCGTGGCCTGTTACCCGCGGGCGGTGCGGTGGCTGTTTGCGGCCGCGGACGCCCCATTGCCACCTGAAGGTGTACAAATTTTGAACATGCGCACCGATTCGGCAGAGACCATCGTCGCCCAGATCACCAACCCGGAACCATCCGCCGCCGCCCGGCAGGAGACCCCCTGATGCCTCCCAGTGCTCCGGTGATACGAGTCGTCCTCTACGAGGGCCGCGGTAGCCGCCCCATCGCGGCGGACCTCCGCTACCGTCTGACCCAGGCGTTGCTGGAAAAAGGCTATGCCGTTAGCCGCGTTTTGCCGGATGGCCAAGTCCGCCCCGGCGGCTCGGGCCTGCTGATCGTTTTGGGCCGCTTTGCCGGACCGGTGCCGTCAGACGTCACCGAGGGGGCCGTACAAGTCTTTTTCCGCGACCTTGAGGGCATGGACGTCGGTAAGGCCTTGGCGGCGGTGGACGCGGCGTGCGTCGCCGCGCGGCTCCCGGAACGCCCCAAATGGAAACCCTGGTTCCCCGTCATCGACTACAGTCGCTGCACCAACTGCATGCAGTGCCTCAGTTTCTGCCTGTTCGACGTTTACGGCGTCAAAAACGGCAAAATCCACGTCCAAAACCAGGACAACTGCAAGACGGACTGCCCGGCCTGCTCGCGGGTCTGCCCGGAAGTGGCGATCATGTTCCCCAAATACCGTCACGGCCCGATCAACGGCGATGAGGTCACCGCCGATGATGTCCGCCGCGAAAAAATGAAGGTCGATATTTCCGCCCTCCTCGGCGGCGACATCTACCAACTGCTCCGCGACCGCAGCGCCAAGGCCCGCTCCCGCTTCGCCAAGGAACGGGACGAACAGCGGGCCTTAGAGGAACGGCTCCGCTGCCTGCGGCAACTGGGCAAGGATATTCCCCCTGAGGTTTTAGCCTCCCTCCCGTCGCCGGAAGAGATCCAACGCAAAGCCGAACAGGCCATGAAACAGGCCATGATGCGAGCTGCCGAAGCCCAGGCCTAATCCTTTCTAAGGTCAAACAAAACCTAGGCCTGATGCTCCCCGAGGTGATGTATGCTCCTGCAGTTGGCCAGACGACTGCTGACCGAGACTGACCCCCGACTCCTGTGGAAGTTGGCCTACAATTTTGGCTACAAGGGGATGCGGTCGGTGCAGCGTCACAAGCGACGCCTGCGGCGAGGGGAGTACTTTCCCCCTTTCCTGTTCCTCTCGATCATCAACAGTTGCCAGTTGCGTTGCCAGGGATGCTGGGTGGATGTCGCCGCACCCCGACAGATGATTCCCCTCGATGACCTCAACCGCATCGTCACTGACGCCAAACGGCACGGCAACAGCTACTTCGGTATCCTCGGCGGCGAACCGTTTTTGCACCCGCACCTGTTTGAGCTGCTCGCCGCCCACCCAAACTGCTACTTCCAGATTTTCACCAACGGACAACTGATCACGGACGCGGCGGCCCGCCAGCTCCGCCGACTCGGCAACGCCACGCCGCTGATCAGTATCGAAGGCAACGAAGTGGTCAGCGACCAACGCCGCGGCCGCCGCGATGTGCTCAGCAAGACCCTCCAGGGGCTGGAAAACTGCGTCCGCCACAAACTGATCGTCGGCGTGGCAACCAGTGTCTGCCAGACCAACTTCGACCTGGTCAGCGAAGACTGGCTGCGGCGGCTCATCGCCATGGGGGTGCATTACGTCTGGTTCCACACCTACCGGGTCGTCGGTCCCAAACCCGCGCCGGAATTGGCCCTCCGCCCGGAACAGGTGCTGCAACTGCGGCGGTTTATCGTCCAGATGCGGAAAAAGCACCCCATCATCATCGTCGATGCCTATTGGGACCATGACGGCAACGCCCTCTGCCCCATGGTCACCGGCATCAGCCACCACATCAGCCCCGGCGGCGACATCGAGCCGTGCCCCGTCATCCAATTTGCGACAGAAAATATCCGCGACGGCAACAGTATCTATGAGTTGATCACACGCTCCCGGTTTCTGCGGGATTTTCGCAACACGGCGGCGGAAGCGACCCGCGGCTGCATCGTCCTGGAGCGTCCCGATTTGGTCCAGGAGCTGGTGCTTCGCCATCAGGCCCGCGACACGACCCAACGCGGCACGGCACTGCAGGAGATCGCAGCGTTGCAGCCCCGCCGCAGCCAGCACCTGCCCGGCCAGGAGGTGCCGGAGGAGCACTGGTTATACCGGTTTGCCAAAAAACACTGGTTTTTCGGATTCGGTGCGTATAGTTAGTAGCCACAATGGGTTACGTCATTAATCGTGCTGACGATGATACTACGCCGCCAACGGCCCCGCCCGGCCAAGGCCTGGATTGGCTCTTGGCTGATCCCGCCATAAACCGTCTGCTCCATAAGTCGAGTAATCGACCAACGCCTGTTGGAATGCTGTCTGGATGGCGGTAAGTGCTTATACGGCCAGCCGTTGCGACGATATTTGCGGAATAATAGGAACATTGACCCTAGAAAGGAACCGCTATGCACTCGGCGACGCGTTCGCTGACCCTTCTTCCCCGGCCGGTGCCGCTGCCGCGGATCCGCCCGCCGCAGGACAACATCCCGCAGACGCGGGCGGAACGGGAAAACCTCCGTCGCTGGGCAGCGACATACGTGGCCCAGGCCGGACCGGTGCCGCCGCTGACGTTAGACGATCTGCGGTATCATGCGGAACGGCTCCTCCGCCACTACGGCATTGACCCCAAATATCGCGATTACGCCGCCGTGTTGATCAACAACGAGGCGTGGCGGGAACAGATGGCCGCCGTGCCGTTCGAGCGGCGATTGCTCCTGCTGCCGAAATGCCTGCGGGTCGAGGACAAATGCCCCGCCCCGTTTGACGAGCTGGGCCTGCTGTGTAAACAGTGCGGCCTGTGCACGATCCAGGAGCTGCAAAACGAGGCGGAACGCCTCGGCTACGCCGTACTGGTCGCCGAAGGCTCGCCGGTGGTCATGGCCCTCATCCAGACCGGCAAGATCGACGCGATCATCGGCGTCAGTTGCCTCAACGTTCTGGAGCGGGCCTTCCCGTACATGGAGGCCGCCGCCATCCCCGGCATCGCCATACCGCTGCTCCAGGACGACTGCAAAGACACAACCGTGGATATGGAATGGATCTGGGAAGTGATCCATTTGACCAGCGCGGACAAGACCCGCCGCCTGGATTTGGATGCCCTGCGGGAGGAGGTGCAGGGGTGGTTCACGCCGGAATCGCTGGAGGCCGTAATGGGTCCGGCGGAGGGGGAAACCGAGCGGTTGGCCCGGGAGTGGCTGGCCCGCGCGGGCAAACGCTGGCGGCCGTTTTTGGCCGTGTGTGCGTACAAGGCTTTGCAGGAGGACCCGGAAGCCCCGCTGCCCGATGATCTCCGCAAGGTCGCCATCGCCGTGGAATGCTTCCACAAGGCCTCGTTGATCCACGATGACATCGAAGACAATGACGCCGAACGTTACGGCAAGCCGGCCCTTCACGCCGCGCACGGCGTGCCCGTGGCCCTAAATGTTGGCGATCTGCTGATCGGTGAAGGGTACCGGCTGATTGCCCTCTCGCAGGCCCCCGCCGCCGTCAAGGCCCGCATGCTTCGCGTTGCGGCGGAAGGTCACCGCACGCTCTGTCTGGGCCAGGGGGCCGAGCTGGAAGCTGTACAGCAGAAACAGCCGCTCTCCGTCCGCCAGGTGCTGGAGATTTTCCGGCAAAAGACGGCCCCGGCGTTCGAGGTGGCGTTAAACCTGGGGGCGGCCTACGCCGGGGCACCGCCGGAGCTGACCGATGTCCTGAGCCGCTACAGTGCCGCCTTGGGCATCGCTTATCAGATCCGCGACGACCTCGATGACCTGGAAGCGGACGGTCAACCTTACACCCATGGCGAACAAAAAGGACTGTATCCCAGCTTACCACTGGCCCAGGCCTATGAGCGGGCCAACAAACAGCAGCGCGAGTTTCTGGAAAGCGTCTGGCGCGAACCGCAGCGAATGGACTCGCCGCGGCTCCGCAGCCTGCTGGCGGAGCTGGAGGTTGAACAGAAATGCCGCCTTCTGTTGGAGTCGTACAAGGAAGAGGCCGTCCGCTCTCTAGCCGAATTGGAAAACGCCAGCCTGAAAGGTCTGCTCCGCCGCATCATCGGCAAGATCTTCACCGTGCACATCGAGGGCTGGTGCCGTGAGTTTGAGACTCGAAATGCTGCAGGTGTCCCGACTGGCGCCGCGGTTGCTCGGTGAGTCCGGCGAACGGGTCGTGCAGTTTCTGCAGAGTCAGTTCGGTGCGGATGGTGGTTGCAAAAACCGTTCCGGCGACAGCGATCTGTACTATACCGTTTTCGCCCTGGAGGGGCTGATAGCCTTGCGGGCCGCCGTACCGGTCGCTGCAGTTGCGGCGTACCTGCGGACGTTCGGTGACGGCGAGGGGCTGGACTTTATCCATCTGGCCTGCCTGGCCCGTTGCTGGGCGAACCTACCAACGGAAATCCGCGAACAGGTTCCGCGGGCGGCGATTCTCCGCCGCATCGAATCGTACCGCACCGCCGACGGCGGCTATCACCCGCAGCCGGACAGTTCTCACGGAACCGTTTACGGCTGCTTTCTGGCACTGGGGGCCTATCAGGACCTTCAGACCGACATGCCCGATCGGATGGCCATGCTGGATTGCCTCAACCGGTTGCGGTCGGGCGATGGGGGTTATGCCAACCAGCCCGGCCAGCCGGTCGGTATCACCACCGCCACGGCGGCGGCCGCCGCACTGTTGCGGCATTTGGGTCAGCCCGTGCCCCCGGAGTTGTCGCCATGGCTTTTGTCCTGTTGCCATCCCGCGGGCGGTTTCACGGCGACGCCGCAGACCCCTATCCCCGACCTCCTCTCGACCGCCACCGCCCTGCATGCGCTCGTCGGCATGCACCTCGACTGCAGTCAGCTTAAAGAACCTTGCCTTGACTTCATCGATACCCTCTGGAGCAGCCGCGGCGGCTTTTACGGCCACTGGGCCGATGACCAGCTCGATAGCGAATACACCTACTACGCCTTGCTGGCCCTGGGGCACCTGAGCCTCTGAGATCCATCGACCTGGCGACCGTAACGACCAGGCCACAACGTGTGATCCTCCCGGGCTCATGGAGCTTTGTTCATGGAGCTTTGTTCATCACGATGTGTCCATCAAGCCTTGTCCATTAAGCTCATCAAGCTTGGGTATGGACCAGGCGTAATCCTCGAATCGAGCAATCCTCAAATCGAGGAACGATGATGCGTTGCGACAGACGATTGGCCGAGCAAACATTGAATAATGCGACGCGGCAGCTACTGGACTGCCGGGTCGAAGGCGGTTACTGGGAAGGGGAACTAGCCAGCAGCGCCCTGTCCACCGCGACGGCCGTTTTTGCATTGTCACTTTGGCTCAAAAAGCACAAGCCGGGTAATGAAGAGCTGCGACGCATCATCGTCGACGGTGTTCGGTGGTTGACCTATCACCAGAACGCTGACGGCGGTTGGGGCGACACCGTCCTCAGCTTGAGCAATATCAGCACGACCACGCTCTGTTGGGCAGCGCTTGCGGCGATCGTCCGTCAATTCCCCGAGCTGGAGCCGCAGTGGAACCGTGCCCTCGAGCGGTCAGCGGCCTGGCTACGGCAGAGAGCCGGATCGTTAGAACCGGACAGGCTGATCCATGCGATTAGCGACCGTTACGGCGAGGACCGCACGTTCTCCGTGCCCATTCTGACCATGTGCGTGCTGGCCGGCCAGCTCGGCGATGGGGGGGACGCCTGGCGGCGGATCCCCCAGTTGCCGTTCGAGCTGGCCGCCGTGCCCGCCGCATGGTACCGCTGGTTGCAGATGCCGGTGGTCAGTTACGCCCTGCCGGCGTTGATTGCCATCGGGCAGGTGCGGCATACTCATTGTCCGACGTCCCAACCAGTGTTGCGTGTGTTCCGCGAGCTGGTCCGTCGCCGCACACTCCGTCTGCTCGGCGACATCCAGCCGGGCAATGGCGGTTTTCTGGAGGCGGTGCCGCTGACCAGTTTCGTGGTCATGAGTCTGATCGCTGCCGGCCAAGATCGGCATCTGGTTGTCCGCCGCGGCGTCGATTTCCTAGTCGGCTCAGTCCGCCGCGACGGCAGCTTCCCGATCGACACCAACCTGGCCACATGGGTGACGACCTTATCCATCAACGCCCTGGTAGGGCACTCGGAATTTGCCAAACTGCTATCCGCCGCCGACATCCTACGGCTGCGGGGATGGCTCCTGCGGCAGCAATATCGGCACGAGCACCCATATACGCACGCGGCACCGGGCGGCTGGGCCTGGACCGACCGGCCCGGCGGCGTCCCCGATGCCGACGACACGGCGGGAGCCTTGCTGGCCTTGCGGCATCTGGGTTCGGTGGACGCCGAAGTCCGGGCCGCCGCCGCACGGGGGGGCCGCTGGCTATTGGACTTGCAGAACCGCGATGGCGGCATCCCTACCTTCTGCCGTGGCTGGCACAACTTACCGTTTGACCGTAGCGGTGTCGACCTGACGGCCCATGCTCTCAGCGCCTGGTATGCGTGGCGGGAACATCTGCCGCCGGGACTGGCCGCACGCATGCGGCAGGCGGCCGCACGGGCCTTGGACTATCTAGCCCGCCAGCAACGCCCCGACGGGGCCTGGATCCCCCTTTGGTTCGGCAACCAGTACGCACCCGGCGAGGAAAACCCGACCTACGGCACAGCCCGTGTCCTGCTGGCGTTGGCCCCGCTCGCCGCGTCCAATTCGGCTTCAGAGAACGCTATGCCGCGTCAACTGGTGGCTCAAGGAGTCCGCTGGCTCCTGTCGGTCCAGAACGCCGACGGTGGCTGGGGCGGCGATCGCGGCGTCGTCTCGTCGATCGAGGAGACGGCTCTCGCCGTGCAGGCCCTGGCGGCGGTGCCGGATGACTCCGAAGTGCAGCAGGCCCTGGGACGGGGCGTCGCCTGGCTCGTCGAGCATACCGATTGCGGCCGAGTTTTTGCTCCGTCGCCGGTCGGGTTTTACTTTGCCAAACTCTGGTATTACGAGAAGCTTTATCCGCTCATTTTCACGGTGGGGGCGTTGGCACGGGTCTGCAGACGGTGGGCAGTAGGGGGTTGACCGGCCCTTGGGGTCGCTGCCGCAGTGAGGATCCAGGAGTGGACATCGGGGCGGCGGCTCAGGTGAGTGTCAGCGGGCCGCCGCCGCAGAAGGCGGGGTTGCCGAAGGTCTTGATGTGGTGGCCGAAGGCGTGGGCCAGAGCCATCAGCAAGCGGTTGTGCGGCTCCCGCTTGTACTTGATGCAACGGCCCATCTTGAAATCAAGGCCATTGCCCACCAGGACAAACGGGATGTTGTCCAGGGTGTGGGAGTTCCCCTTGCCCAGTTCGTTGGTCCAGATCAGAAGGGTATTGTCTAGGAGGCTACCGTGTCCGCCCGGCTCTGGCGTCTCGGCCAGACGCTTGGCGAGGTAGGCGAGCTGCTCGCAGAACCATTTATTGATGGCCGTCAACTCTTCCTGGGCCTTTTTGTTACTGTCCGGCTCGTGGGAGAGGGTATGGTGTCCCTCGGTGATGCCGAGCCAGCGCATGCGGGCCATGCCGACAGAGTTAGTGTATTGGATGGTGGCCACACGGGCGAAATCGGCCTGGAACGCGGCGACCATGAGGTCGATCATCTGCTTGCTGATCTTGGGCATCAGGTCGTTGTCGCGGCGTAGGCCCGGCTCGAGCTGCGGCACGGGGTGCTGGCTCTCCGCCGCTGTCTGCCGCAACTCCCGCTCCATTTCGCGAACGAACGTGGCGTGCTCCTCCAGCAGCCGGCGATCCTCGGAGCCGACCACCTGCTGCAGCTTGTTCAAGTCCTCCTGCACGTCGTCGAGCACACTGCGGAGCAGGGCCTGGTCCTTGCCACGGCCGTAAAGCTTATTGAACATCTGCTGCGGGTCATCGATCGGGGCGACGGGCTTGTTGGGTCCGGCGTAGACCCAGCGGGTCCAGGTGTCGGCCCGTTCGGGGACCAGCACGCCGAATTCGAGCGAGCCGAAGCGGGTGCGGGTGGGGGGGTCTTTTTGCAGAAAGTTTTTGATTTCCTGGTCGATGGAGATGCCCTTGGACCATCCGGCGGGGGTGTCGGAGCCGCCTTGGATGTTGCCGGGGAACAGCTCGATGCCGGTCAGGAGGCAGCCGATGCCGCGCATGTGGCCGTCGCCGTCGCCGCGGATGCGATCGGACAGTCCATGCAGGATGAGCGTGCGGTCCTTGAACGGCTCAAGCGGCTTGAGGCTCTCCTTGAGCTGCGTCAGCGGTCCGGCCTCGTCGGGCCAAAAATTCCACGGTACGACGCCGTTGGGGCTGAACATGAAAACGATCCGCTGCTTGCGTTTTTGCTGGTTGGCAAAGCCAAGGCTGGGCAGGTTGAGGACAAACGGCAGCGCCAGGGAGCTTATCCCCAAGTCGCGGAGGAACTCGCGTCGGCTGCGACAGGTCATTGTCGTGCTCCGTGGGTCTGAGGCGGGGCCGGTCGGGCCGCCGGACCGGCACACACGGCAGGTTTTAGGCTATTTCGGCAGCGTTGCGGCCACCATTGCTATTTCTGTTAGTAGTTTACGCCAACTGTAGCCGTTTTGGGAGAGGAAAATTTGCAATTCTTCGGGGCGGCGCACGCCATAGGCTCGGATCGATTGCTTGACCAGGTGGTGGAACAGTTGGGTGGCGAAGGCCTGGTGCACCTCCGGCGAGGTGGCTAGGAACCGTCCCAACTCCCTGGCATTGCGGAATCGGACGACTTCGCCGCTGCGGGTTTCATACTGGCCGCTGGCGTCGACCGGTTGGCCGCGGTCAAGGGCCCGGTAGCGTCCGGCGGCGTCAAAATGCTCCAGCGGGAAGCCCAGGGGGTTCATCACCGCGTGGCATTTGGCGCATTCCGGCGGTCGGGTCTGCAGCTCGACCCGTTGCCGGGTGGTCAGCTTGGGATGCAGCTCCGGCGGTAGCGGCGTGAAGGCGTCCATCGGCGGTCGGATGTGCAGTCCTAGGATCGAGCGGCCGATGAACACGCCGCGGTGGATCGGCGAGCTTTCACTGGTGTAGGCCAGCGTCGCCAGGAGGTAGGGGTGCGTGATGACGCCGGCACGGTGTTCCGGCTCGAACCGCACTCTGTGGAACTCTAAATCGGCAAGTCGCGGATCGGCCGGCGGCGACAACTGCACGCCGTAGAAGCGGGCCAGACGCTGGTTGCAATAGATCTCGTCGGCGGTGAAAAGCTGCCGGATGTCCGCATCCGGACGGCTTAGCCATTCGTCGATGAACAGCTCCAGGGACGTACGCAGGTCGGATGCCAACTGGGCGTCGAAGCCGGGGAAGTGTTGCGGGTCCTTGTTGAGTTCCTTGGGGTGTTCCACGCCCAGCCAGGCGAGCAGGAACTGGCGGAGCTTGGCTTTGGCCCGCGGGTCGTCGAGCATGCGGTCGATGTGGCGGCGCAGCTCGGCGGGGTCGTCCAGCATGCCCGCCGCGGCAGCCTCCCACAGCGGCCCATCCGGCAGGGAGTCCCACAGCACCAGGGCCAGCCGGCTGGCGATGGCGTACTGCGGCGGCAGCTCCGCTGCTTCGGGGAAGAGGAACCGCGGCGACTGTACGGCCAGCAGCACGATCCGCTTGATCGCCAGGGTCTCGTCGCCGCCCGCGGCGGTGATCTGCCGCTCCACGTACAGTTCCCGTTCCGACGGGGTCAGCGGCCGCCGGAAGGCCCGCGCGACCAGCCGCGCGGCGAAGCGGCGAAGCTGCTCGCTGCGGTTGCCTGCGTTCAGTCCTGCCAGTTCCGGCAGCCGTTCGGCCACGTAGTTGGCGGTGGCCAACGCCGCTTCGGTGACTGCCGCATGCCACTCCTTGGACACGTTAGTGCCGCGTTCCCAGCCGAAACTCCGATCGTCCGGCGGGAACGGCGTATCGATAACCGCCACTTCCGGCGTGCGTTGCGGGTACAGATACCGTTGGGGGACGACTTCCGGCGGCCGGCCGGGGCGTTTCCACCAGAGGGCGATCGAGGCCGGCTTGGGGGGCGGGTTTGGGTTCTTTTTGGAGTCGTCCACGCCCTGTTTGGCCTTGGAAAACTCCAGCCGCAACGGATAGGGTCGCCCGGCCAGCAGGAAGATGCGTTCCCGGTATTCCGTGTCATTGCCGGATTTGACCCAGGCGTCGATCAGCGGCTTGCGGAGATCGTTGAGCCACAGCCGTGCGGCGTGGTCGGTGCGGACGATCATTTCGTATTCGCCGGTATCGGGAGCGATGATCGCTCCTTCCCAGCGGATGGAGAACTGGTGCGGGTCGAACTTGGCCGAGTCAGTATCGGGGCCACGGGTACCAAAATCGAACGAGACGAACGCGTCCGTCCGCTCGATGAGGCGGGATTTAGGGTTGAAGTTGCGGCCGTTGTAGTATTCGGCCCGCAGGCCGCGGCGGTCGTCCAGGCGGACAGGGGGGCGGAAGGTGCCGATCCAGTCGGCGATGCTGTTCCGGAACTGACGGGCTGTCAAGCGGGCCAGCTCGCGGCGGGGCGGATGCAGGCGGGCGTAGGCCGGCGGCGAGTAGAACGCGTCGTAGATATATTCGGCTACTGCCCGGGCGCCGGCGGCGTCCAGCTTGTCCGGGTCGTCTTCCGGCATGGTCCGGTCGATGTAGGCGGCCAGTCGCTGGAGCGACCAGTCGCCGGTCAGCGGGTAGGCGTATTTGGGCGTCCCTTCGCCCTGCGGCCCGTGACAGCGGGCGCACATTTGCTTGTAGAGCTGTTCGCCGTTGAGCTTCTCTTGGGCCAGGCCGGGAGAGCCAGCTCCGGCTTGCCAGGTCCAACTGCTCAGGCACACGATCGCCCAATACCAAGTGTTCATAGGTAACGCACCGTCCTGTTGATGGGGCCGTATCGACCAAAGTTCGATTTGGCCGTGGGTCGGTGGAGGGACAAATCGACCAGCTCACGTGGGGGTGCGGAGCCTTGACCTAGCCATCAATTGACCCTCTGTAACTATTATGCACCATAAATCCTCGCGGTGATGTCAAAAAATATGAATTTTTCCTCCTTGCCCTGATTTTCCCGCCGGTCAGGTTCTGCCTGGGCCAAAAATACGCCTTGCGGTTCGCTAGCCGCCTCCACCGCGCACTAAGGTTGCTGCAAAACCTGGCATATGTGCCGTGTTTTGAATGACGGATGTTTGAGGGTCTCCGATTTGCCAAGGGTTGGGGGTAGGGACGGGGAGTCATGGCCGCATCCGAATCGCAGCTTCGCGGCGTGGGATGGTTGTTAGCGGCAGGGGTCTGGATGGTCGGCGTCGTGGTGGGGATGGGTTATCTGGAGCGGTACGATCGGCAAGCCGGTCCGGAAGCGGTGGTGCCGTCGCAGGAGACTCTGGGCGGGGAGTTGTCGCCCGTCCGGACTGGCGGGAATGGGGAGTGGCAGTTGAAGTTGTTTTTGCACCCGCACTGTCCCTGTTCTTGGGCGAGCGTGGCGGCCTGGGAGCGGCTGTTGGAGCGATTGTCCGATGGAGTGGTTGAGGCAGAAGTGGTCTGGGTACGCCCGCCGGAGGCGGACGCGGGCTGGGAGGCGGGATCGCTACAGGAGCGGGTCAGTCAGATGAGAGGTGTCCGGCAGTGGACGGATAAGGGCGGTGGAGTTGCAAACCATTACGGCGTCAAGACTTCCGGTTGCCTGGTCATCATCAACAAGGAGGGGAGGGTGGTGTATCGCGGCGGGCTGACGGTTGGCCGCGGTCGCACCGGCAGCTTCGCCGTGGCGGAATCGCTGGCGCGGGCCATCCGCCAGGGTGGGGACTTTCCCGCCTTTCCGGTATATGGCTGTCCGCTGCTGACGCCGCCGCCGTGACCAATAGGGAACGACAGGGGATTCCGGGAACCTGCACCGTTGGCCGAGCGAGAACTCCACCGTGGTCAAGCGAGATCTCCACAGTGGCTGAGCGAGAACTCCGCTGAGCGGGAATGAGGCGACGAGTTCGCAGAGCTCATGGGGGCGAATCGCAATGGCTGGAGCAGATTCAGTGACTTATGCCGCGGCCGATATGGCTGATCGCACCCAACGCCTGACGCGGCAGATGCTGGCCGCGATCCATTGCCGGATCGATCGGATGTTTGCCCTGTTGTTTGTGGTGCAATGGCTGGGGGCGATCCTGCTGGCGGGGTGGGTATCGCCGTATGCGTGGGCGGGAGTCGAAAGCCGCGTCCATCCCCATCTGTGGGGGGCCGTGCTAGTCGGCGGCCTGATCGTCAGCATGCCGTTGCTGTTTATTGCGATGATGCCCGGGAAGGTTTGGACGCGGCACATCATCGCCGTGGCGCAGATGCTGATGTCCGCCCTGCTGATCCACCTGACCGGCGGACGGATCGAAACGCATTTTCACGTGTTCGGATCACTAGCATTTTTGGCGTTTTACCGGGATTGGACAGTGCTGCTGACCGCCAGTGGCGTGGTGGCGGCCGATCACTATCTGCGGGGCATCCTGTGGCCCGAATCGGTCTACGGCACCGCAGTCGGGGCGCAGTGGCGGTGGCTGGAGCACGCCGGATGGGTGGTATTCGAGGACATTTTCCTGATCTACGCCTGCTGGATGGGGGTCCGCGACCTGCGGGAAGCCGCGCGGCGTCAAGTGGAGCTGGAACAGGCCCACGCACATGTGGAGGATCAGGTACGGGAACGGACGCGGGAACTTCGAGAAAGCGAGGCCCGCTTCCGGGCCTTGGCCATGCACTCGCCGGTTGGGATCTTTCAGACCGATGCGGATGGACAGGTGGTGTACGTCAACGACCGCTGGCTGGAGATTGTCGGCCGCCGCGAAGACGCCGTCTGTGGGAAGGTGTGGCATCAGGCAATGGATCTGCCGGAGGCTGCGGCGGCATCGTCCCGTTGGCAGGAGGCGCAACGGAACATCGCCCCGTTGCAGATGGAGTTGCGGGTGCAGCATCGGCAGCCGCAACCGGCGGACATCTGGGTGGACTTGCAATTGGTACCGTGGCGGGATAGCCACGGCCAAGCCAGCGGCTGGATTGGCACGCTCAGCGACGTGACGGCGTTCAAAGAGATCGAGCAGCAACTCCGTGCCGCCAAGGCGGCCGCCGAGGCGGCCCACGCCGCCAAAAGCGAATTCCTGGCCAACATGAGCCACGAAATCCGTACGCCGATGAACGGCATCATCGGCATGACGGAACTGCTGATGGAAAGCGAGATGTCGCCGGAACAGCGCGGCCACCTGCGAGTGATCAAAAACTCCGCCGAGGCGTTGTTAGCTATCCTCAACGACATTCTCGACTTTTCCAAAATCGAAGCAGGGAAGCTGGATTTGGACCCCACCCCCGTCCTGTTGCGGGATCTGATCTACGACACCCTAGAGCCTCTTGCCGTCACGGCCGGCGAGAAAGGGCTGGAGCTGACCTGCGACGTGGCGGCGACGGTCCCCGAAACCGTCTGGGTGGATCCGGTCCGCTTGCGGCAATTGTTGGTCAATCTGCTCAGTAATGCCATCAAGTTCACGCCGCGTGGGGAAGTCTCCCTGCAAGTACGCAATATCCAGCAGCAACACGACGCCGTGCTGGTGCAGTTCAGCGTCACGGATACAGGGATTGGCATCCCCGCCGACAAGTTGCAGGCCATCTTTGAACCGTTCACCCAGGCAGATGGCTCTACAACCCGCCGCTACGGCGGCACCGGCTTGGGACTGACCATCTGCAAACGTCTTGTCACCATGATGGGTGGCCGCATCTGGGTCACAAGCACCCCGAATGTCGGGAGTACGTTCACCTTCGAGATTCCTTTACGGATTGCCCGCGGCTCAATCGAGCGGCGAATGCTCCAGCCGGTCGACCTCCGTGGCTTGCCGATTCTGGTGGTCGATGACAACGCCACCAACCGGCGGGTTCTGGCGGAGACCTTGCGGCTGTGGGGAGCCCAGCCGATCTGTGCCGCTGCGGCGGCGGAAGCATGGGAAGAACTGCAGCGTCTGGCGATGGCCCGCCAACGCCCGGCCGCTATTCTCCTTGACGCCATGATGCCGGAAACCGACGGTTTCCAGCTCGCTGAGTGCATCAAAAACCACGCCGAGTTTGCCGATATCCCCATCATCATGTTGACCTCGGCCGACCGCAAGGGGGATGCCCTCCGCTGTCGCGAACTAGGTATCGCCGCTTATCTGTTGAAGCCGGTGAAGCTGGCCGAGCTGAACCAGGCCCTTAGCCAAGTGCTTAGCTCCGGTACATGCCCGACTACGGCCTTCCATCTAGCCGGACCACGACCCTCCGGAACACCCCGCAACCATCACTGCGGCGATCCCCAGACCCATCCATTGAAGGTCCTTTTGGCCGAAGACAACCCCGTTAACCAAATGGTGGCCGTGCGGATGTTGGAACGTCTGGGGCATCAGGTTACAGTAGCTGGCAATGGTCAAGAAGCTGTAACCTCATGGCAGAATGGGGATTACGATGTCATTTTAATGGATGTACAAATGCCGGACATGGACGGATTTGCGGCCACGACCCGCATCCGGGAGCTCGAGGCGGCTACCTCCCGACGCCCGATTCCCATCGTCGCCATGACTGCCCACGCCATGAAAGGGGACCGTGAGCGGTGTTTGGCGGCCGGTATGGACGATTACCTGGCCAAACCGGTGCGGCTCGAAGAGTTGCAGGCGGTGCTGGCCCGGATCAGTCCGCGGCTCCTGCCGCGGCCTACCGCTGAGCCGGCGAACGGCCATGCCGCAGTCGCCCCATTCGATAAGTCCATGGCGCTACAAAGGTTAGGTGGCGATGAGTCGCTTTATCAGGAACTGGTGGTCATGTTCCATCGCGACACGCCGTCCCTGTTGGCCGAGATCCAATCGGCCATGGAAATCCGCGACGCAGAGACGCTGCGGCGGCTGGCGCACAGCCTCAAAGGATCGGCAGCGTACGTCGGTGCCCAGGAGATGTCCGCCGCGGCGTACCAGCTGGAGCGGCTGGCGGCGGCGGCATCATGGTCCGATATACCCGCCGCCTGGCAGGAGCTTGCTAAGCTCTGGAAACAGGTTCAAACATGGCTGGAAAGCCAGTTGCCAGCTCCTGTTACATCGAAGGCGTAAAAGCGGAGGCGTTATCAGAAAATCTGACGTTTTATTGAGGGGATAATACCATGATGACTGCAGCGTCACAAAGTCCGTCGGGTGAGCCATCGGCGGGACCGGATTACGTCGTCAGTGATCCTACTGGCATCTCCAAGATTGCCCATCGAACCGGACGACTGGTACCGCGTCGGGTACTGATCGCCGACGACGACGCCATATCGGCCCGGGTGCTGGAATCGACACTGCGGCAATGGGATTACGAGGTACAGGTGGCCCGTGACGGTCAGGCGGCCTGGGAGTTACTCAAGCAGGAGGATGCACCACGGCTAGCGATACTGGATTGGATCATGCCCGGTCTGGAGGGGCCGGAGGTGTGCCGCCGGGTACGCTCCTTGGCCCGGCCGATGCCCACCTACATCATTTTGTTGACGGCCAAGGGGAATCCGAACGACATCGTCGCCGGACTGGAAAGCGGCGCCGACGATTACATCACTAAACCCTTTGACCGTGCGGAGTTACACTCCCGATTGCGGGTCGGCGAGCGGATCGTCGAGTTGCAGGCCGGATTGGCCCTGCGGGTCCGCGAGCTGGAAGAGGCCCTAAGTCAGGTCAAAACCCTCAAGGGCTTGTTGCCCATTTGCGCCTACTGCATGAAAGTTCGCGACGATCGCAACTATTGGCAGCGGGTGGAGACCTACATCGCCACCCATAGCAATGCCCGTTTCAGTCACGGCATTTGCCCCGAGTGCTGGAAAACCATTGTCGAGCCGGAGTTGCAGCAGGCTTCCTCCGGCAGCGGATCACCTGAGGGTACCTGCTAAGAGTTGCAAGCTGCAGATCTTGCGGCCAGGAGAAGGACGAAAGGGCTACCGACAACGACATTCATTAATTTAGGTCTTCGACGGAGACATTGATTTAGTTCTTCTTGGCAGGCTCAGCCTTTTTGGGCTCAGCCTTTTTGGGCTCAATCTTCTTGAATGCACTCATCTTGCCCTCTTTGTTTTCGATTTCTAAATCCTTGTCGGTGAGCCGCTTGATGGTTATGGTCTCTTCGATCTGCTCATCGCCGAATTTGACGGAGACCTGGATTTTGTTCTTGTCCGTTACTTTATAGTTGCCCTCCAGTTTGATCTCCTGTTCGTCGATCTTCAGTGTCACTTTGACTTTGCCGTCCTTGGTGAACTCGACCGTCGCACCCGGCGGGAGTTCGTCGTCAGATTTGGAAACTTCCCAGACGCCGACGAGTTTTTTGGCGGTGTCGCTATCTTTGGAATCTTGGGCGCTGCCGGCGAGGGTCAGCAGAAAGCATGCGGCGACGGTGGCTGTGAGTGTTTTCATGACCATCCTTTGCGTTAGGGGTGTCCGTTGGAGACTGCGGGGCTGACCGTCAGCCCGCGTATAATCGACTTTATTTTAGAGAATCGGGCGGGCGGCGGACAGACGGCGTGAGCAGTTTGTGGACGACGTCCGCGATAGTAATTGGCTCGGCCATCGCCCCGACGCCGACATCGCCGCAGGCCAGGGTCTTGCAGATCGGTGGCACGATCCGCAGGGGGAGGGGGAGGGCGTTGAGGCGATCGATAATCTCTGCGGCAGTGTACGACGACGGCAGCGGTTCGTCCGCCCAGAGTTGATAAAGTTGCACGAGGTGTTGCCGGGTCAGGGGATGCTCCCACATCAGGGTGTTCATGGCGGGGGCCAGGACCACCGGCTTGCTGCAGTCCCAAGCCCGCCAGACGCAACTGAGGCAGTTGTCGCATAGCCCAAGAGCTAGCTTGGCGAGGGTATGGGCATCTAGGGGGGCAAGCACCAACGCGTCGGCCCATCGCCGCAGTTCGATGTGGAGTACAGGCTGGCCGCGTTCGTAACGCATCCCGACGTCGCGGCCGGGCCACTCGTCGGCATCGGTCAGCACCGGCGGGCACCGCATGGGCCAAGGAATGGCCGCCGCGGGCAGTTCCTGCGGATCAAGGAAATACAGTGCGGCGTGGGTCGCCAGAACCTGCACGCGGTGCCCGTGTTGGCGTAAGGCTTGCACCAACTCGGCCGTTTTGATCGCCGCCACGCTCCCTGTGACACCCAGCAGGATGTTGTACACGGACATCGGCTCCGGTTTGTCACTTGTGGATGCGGATATTTTACGGCGGTGGGGTGGTTTTTACGGCGTAGGATCGGTTGGCCATTCCGCACGGGTCGCTCTTTGCCAGGCCGACCTGTTGTTGCGAATGCAGACGACCAGACTGTTCACAGTGTTCAAGGTTAAGGGTGGGGAGACGAACTGATTGGCGGCCACTCGAGAGAGGCCAGGTGCCGCAGCAACTGGGCGGCGGGGTCGGCATAACGTCGTTGCAGGCGGGGCAGCAGCGGCGTCGGGCGGGAGTGATGACGCAGCTCCTGGAGGTACTCCTGCAGCAGTTGGCGATCGGCGGGATCTCCGTAGAGCAGGAAATGCACCCACGCCCACGCCTCACGATATTCGGCTTTTTCCATTTTCTCGACCGACTGGAGAGTTTCCAGGCGGGCCAAATCGGGCTGAAACGGCCCTCGCTTAAGCTGCTCCAGATGGGACGGATTGATGCCCCGTTGCAGCGGCGGCAGCTCGAAGCAGCTCGCCAGTCCTTCGTCCAGCCACAGCGGCACGTCTTTGAGTACGGCGTGCAACAGAGCGTGGGTCAGTTCGTGTCGCAGATCGGTGCGGAGGTGGTCGCCGCACCAGGTGAGGACCTTCAGCTCGTCTTGGCCGGACAACTGCGGCTCTTGCAAGAAGTAGGCCCGCCGCGGCGGCAAGTGGGGATAACGTGCTTTCAAATACTGTTCGTATTCCTCTTGCGTGTCAAACAAAAATACCTGGATGACCGTTTGTCCATCCGGCAGGTGCAGGTTGCCGTACACCTCGTCCGCCAGATGTTCCAACTCGTCGAGCAAGGCGGGGTCATCCGGCCAGGGGTGGTCAGTGTAAAAAACATAGGTGCCGCGGCGGAGGGCATACTTGCCGGGAAGTTTGGATGGCAGTTGTTGCAAATTGCCGACAGTGGCACGCGCCGAGAAGGGGAGGGGGGGCCACGCTGCAAACGGCTTGTGGGTCTGGCAACCGCATAAGGGCACGCACATGAGTAAAAGTCCCGTGGCCCCCCACCGTCCGGCTAAGCCTGCAAGCGTCCGACAGGGGGAGCGGCGTCCGCCGCGAGGGGGCGTGGCGCTCATGACCGGTTTAAGTGATAGCGGCGATGGCATTGGCAGTTACATCGGCTCATTCCGTGCGGCCGCATGCGTCATTCATGATTTTCAGGCCGGTTGTCAGCTTGTCCGGAGCGTTTGCGATCTAACATGTTGTGGAGTAAGTACTTGCGTTGAAAAATCGACCATTTGCGGCGACTCCGCCGCTCGATCGCTCGCCACCATACCTTCCAGACGACGGGCTGACGCGACCGGCTATTCCCCCGCCGGACCAGCGCTGGCGGCAAACCCAAATAATGCAGCAGGAACCGGAGCCGCTGGCTCCGTGAGAGGGACGGATGCAGCAGCAGGCCGACGTTCAGACGAGCTAAGTCCTTGATCCGTCTGCGTTTGGAGACGTGCTTGCAGCGGCGCATCCCTGCCAGGTCCACCAGGTAGAGCTGGCCGTCCGGGGTCGCCAGGAGGTTGTCTGGCTTGAGGTCGCGGTGGCTCAGGCCGCGGTCGTGGAGGGTGCGGACGAACGCCGCCAGAGGGAGCAGCAAACGGGCTAGTTGGGAGTACGGCAAGCGGTGCAGCGGCTGGCTGTCTGGGAGGAATTCGGTAAGCAGGTACCCATCGGTGGGCAGTCCCCACAGGTAGCGGTGCCAAACGGCCAACGGCCGCGGCGTCCGCAGTCCGCGATCCTGCACGGCGTGGGCATGGAGCCATGCCCGCCACGCTGGCGAGCGGCGGAATAAATTACGCAGCGGGTCCCACCACCGTTTGCAGCGGAACTGCTTAATCACAACCCATCGTGGCGACGCCGGATCTAGTGCGGCCGCAGGCCCATGCAATGCCACCGCCGCTACCAGGCCGCTTGGGGACCGCTTCAGTATTTTGTGCGGGTACTGCTGCAGGAATTGTTCGAGCGATGCTGGGGAACCCTCCTCCGTAGCCTGTACCAGCCCGGCAATGGTCTCCAGCGGCCAGTCCGCTGCCGCCAGGCCGTGGCAAGATGCCGTGGCGATGGGCTGGAAGTGCCGCCCGGCGTGCAAGCATCGCCGCAACCGCGATGTCCACAGGCGGATGTTGGCCTGCTGCGTAGCAGCTTCCAAGAATATCTGCCGCCGTCGCCGCTCCTGTTCGGGCAAGTCCGACCAGCCGGCTCGATGCTGACAGTAGGCCTGCCAGAATCGGAGGCGGTCTGTCCGCCATGTCCGGAGTTGAAACCAGCGGTTGAATACTGCCAGGTTTTCTAGGCTTTGTTTCCAACCAAGCAGCTTAGCAAAGCGTACAGCGTGGAGGTCGATGAGGACGAGCCGCAATGTGTCCGGTTTGTATTGCACCAGCAGATTACCCGGGTGGAGGTCCAAGTGGATGACGCCGTTTTCGTGGAGACGAGCCAGCAGGATGCCCAGGTACACGGCCAGTTGCCGCCGCAGTAGCCGCTGTTGGACCGCAGGAAGGCGGGGGTAGCGGTGGGTCAAGAATTCCTGCAGTGTGACGGCGTCGTCCACGGCACGGGTAATCAGGTAGCTGGTGCCGGGCCAGAGGCGTCGCACACCGCACCAGGCGAGCGGTTCGACCGCGGGCAGGCCGCGACGGCGAAGCTCCAGAGCATTCACGTACTCCAGCCGGGCCTTGGGGGGACGCAGTAGCTCACGCAACCAGCCCCGCAGGCCGTGGACGCGACATTCCTTGACGTAAACCGTCCCTCGGGGAAGTGGCACCCGGTAAATCCGCCGCGACGGGTTGGATTTGACGGTCGCCGTCTCCGGCATTCGCAGCCACGGCTGCAGCGGCGGTGTGGCGTCAGGCCAATAGTCCCCGGCCGTGGCGGCGGTCTCCCATATCCACGGCTGTGGACTGGTCCGGACGCGGGCCAGGTCGAGGAGGTAACCGATTTTTTGGACCAAATAAAACAACATATGATCCTATATGACCGCGTTTAACCGACCTGGCGTAGCCGCAGGCGGTGGAGCAGCCGCATCCAGGCCGCGGCCGCGGTGCTCACGCTGTAGCGTTCTTCCACCTGCTGCCGGCCGGCCCGGCCGAGGCGTCGCCGCAGATCCGGCTGACCCGCCAGGCGGCGAACCGCCGCAATCCATTCATCGCAACTCCTGGCTAGATAGCCGTTTACGTCAGGTTGTACCATCTGAATTTGCACGCCGACCGGGTTGACCACGATCGGCAGTCCGGCCGCCTGGTACTGCAGCAGTTTCAGGCCGCATTTGCCACGGCTCCAGTCGTCCTCGGGCAGGTAGCTGATGCCAATGTCGCACTCGGCCAACGCGGCGGCCTCCGTTTGTTCCGACCAGGGGACGAACTCCACTGTCAGCGACGGGATGGACAGAGTTGCGTCACAAATCAGCCGCAAGACCGTCCCGGGGACGGCCTGGCCGATCGCCGCAAGTGTTTCCCGCCAGCGGTTCAGACCCTGCAAAGTGCTGCGAGAGCCGATCCAGACCAGCCGCAGCAGCCCCGTCGCAGCGTGGGCGGCTTGCGGATAGCGTGACGGCTCCACGCACGTAGGGATGACCACTACCGGCGTGTGCGGTGCCCAGCGTCGGACCGCGTCGGCTAGGAAGTCGTTGCCCGCCACCACCGCGTCGCAGTGGGCCACCGTCGCCGCGAACCGCCGCTGTCGCCGCGAGTCTTGTAGACCGTGCCGCGAGTAGGAATCTCGCAGCCACATGGCGTCGTCGAAGTCATAGATCAGGTAGCGGGCCTGTCGCCGCAACCGCCATAACGCCCAGCGGGGCAACAACTTGCGTTGCAGGATGACCCCATCGGCTTGCCGAATGGCCTCGTCCCACCGCCACCGGCCCCATGCCGAGCGGGGGATCGGCCGCAGCTCCAACTGGTGGCCTGCCGCCCGCCAATGCGGCTCCAACGCCCGTAGCCGGTAGCGGCAGCACACGTGCTCCACGCTCTCTACCAGACCCACTAGCCGCATGCTTCTCGTCCCGTTGCCCCCGGTGGGGAATGGCACCTCCGGGGTACGGCGACGCCGTCACGTCGCGACCGCCGCCGCGTGCAAATGTGTCCCTCTTTATCACACAATCGGCCATTCGGAAAGAGGAGCTTTTCACCTGCGATCAACCTTGCAACCATGCGGCCCCAACCAGCGAATGGGCTTGCCGTATCCTATCACGGTGAGCACCACCTCACGGTTAGCTGGTTTGCCCCAAGCGAAGCGTTACCATTCACCCGATCGTTCGCATGTTCGCAAAAATGACTATACCGATCGGAATAGTGATATACTCGTAGCAATTACCTATCCGGGGCGGAGGTGTGGAAAGGAGCGGCGATCAGGAAACGCGAAGATCTAAAACGTTAGCGACCTGCGACTCGTGCTGCATTTGCCCGGGCCGTCGGGGCTACCGGACCGTTTACCTTGGCCGCTGCCGGCGGACCGCCATCGTCCGGGCGATCTGCCGCTGGACCTCCCGCTCCTGGATGGCCGCCCGCTTGTCGTAGGTCTTTTTGCCGCGGGCCAACGCCAGCTCGACTTTCACCTTGCCATTTTTGAAGTACAGCTTCAAGGGGACGAGGGTAAGCCCCTTTTGGGCGGCTAGGCCGGCGAAGCGGTCGATCTCCCGCCGGTGCAGGAGCAGCTTGCGTCGCCGCTTGGGCGGATGATTCATCACATTCCCATAAACATACTCAGGAATGTTCAGGCCGTAGAGCCAGACTTCCCCGTCCTCAACCCGAGCAAATGCGTCCTCGAGCTGGGCATGCCCTTCCCGCAGGCTTTTCACTTCGGTTCCGACCAAAACGATGCCGCATTCGAGCGTGTCCAGGATCTCGAAATCGTGCGTGGCCCGGCGGTTGCGGCAAATGACCGTCGCCCCGCCGTCCTGTTCCGGCTTGTCCTTGCGACCCATAGGACTGTTCCCGTGCAGTGCCCCCGACGCCTTCTGGGACGGGGTGTATATCATAATATCGCCCTGAGTGGCGATCTGCACCAGGCCCGGCTATTCGATGGCAGTGACGCTTCAGGCAGCCTTCTGTACGACGCTTCAGGCAGCCTTCTGTACCATGCAACGATCCGCACATGCCGCGTTACGTGATTCTGGAGCACGACTGGCCGCAGTTGCACTGGGACCTGCTGCTGGAGTGCGGCCCAGTGCTGCAGGCGTGGCGGCTGCTACGGGAACCGTCGCCGGACGCGGCGGTGCCCGCGGAACGGAATGTGGATCACCGGCTCGTTTATCTGGATTATGAGGGGCCGGTCAGCGGCGGGCGGGGGACGGTGCGGCAATGGGACGCGGGGGAGTATGTCCGTCGCGTCGACCACTTGCCGGAATTGCTGGTGGTAGAACTCCATGGCCGCCGCGGGACGCTCCAGTGCCGCTTGCGGCAAGGGCCGTCGCAAGACATTTACCTGGCAGAGTTTACGGTTCATTCTCCGCCGCCGGAGCCGGGGGCATCGCCTCGACCGCCGTGCGGCCCGCCACGGTAATCGCCCCATCGGCAACCTCCACCGTCAGTAGTTGGGACACGATCCGCGGCTGGTCCGGAAAAAACCGGAACACGCCGACCGGATGATCGTTGTGGCGATACCAGGTGACCTCGACGCGGGCGGCGTGGGCTGCCTCGGCGATCGCATCCAGCAGCCACTGCGTGGACAACGGCAACCGCCCCACCCGCAAGTCGCACACTTCCACGGCGACCACGTTGGTCAGCTCCGCCACCAGCCAGATCCGTAGCTCGATGGACACGACCACGCTCCGCCAGCCGTGGCCGTACCGGGCCGCCAGTCGCAGCCGGTCCCCGTCGATCGCCACCAGCGGCGAGTGGAACCCCTGGGGCAGCCAGCCGACAAAGCTCCCCTGCGGCCCCATCATCTCCGCGAAAAAGCAGTTCAGCTCCTCCGCCGTCAGGGTTATGCCCCATTGCCGCTGTGTACGGATTGCGTGCTTGAAGTCTTGTACTCGCGTGACCAAATAGGAAGCCTTCTCCCGCGTGTCGTAGTTGTCCGGCGGCTGGCTGTCCCGGTAGAAGGCAGGCACCGACTTCAACAGGCTAATTAGCGTCACCAGTAATGCGGTGATCGCCGCCAGCGGCACTCCCACCCGTAACAGTCGGCTTTGGACCGATCGTGACATCTGGAGCGTCCCTGTGCCGTAGAGAACATCTCCAGATGGCAGAATCCCCCGCTCCGGTCAAGCCGAATGTGCGGATGGCAGCGGCGATGTCAATCGGCCGGCTTCCGGGTCGGATTGTCGCCAACATTCCCGCGGCAAAAGCCGTTATAATATGTGGAAAGTGGGGAATGATATTCAGTGCAAGGACGAGCCGCCGCGGCGGCAGGTGTACTAATGGACATTTGAGGATCATCCCATGTGCCGATCGCGTCCCATTGGTTTAGTTCCCCTTGCCGTCGCCCTCGTACTGGCGACGATTGTGAGTGGGGGGGCCGGTCGGGTCGTCGGGCAGCCGCCGGTGCCGCCGCAGGACTTGCTGCGGGACGCCAAGTCCCGCCAGCAGGTGGCTGACCAGAAGGCGGAAGCGGCAGTCCGGGAAGCGATCGCCTTGGCCCAACGCCTCGCCGCGACACAGCCGGCCAGGGCCGCGCAGGTGCTGCGGACCGCACAGACCGACATTGACCTCTCGGCGGCCATCAGCCCGACCGCCCGCCGCCAACTGACCGACCTGCTGCAGCGGACCATCGCCCAGATCGAAGGTCGGCCGGTACCCGCTCCGGCATCGGCTAAGGCGGAGCCAAACTCCGCCGCCATCCGCCAGGAGCGACAGAAACTCTACGAAAAATACCTTGCGGAAGTCAAGGAGGTCAACGAAGCGATCCAGCGGATCGCTCGCCTCCAGCAAAACGGGCAGACCGCCGCCGCACAGCAGGAAATTCAGGAGTTGGCCCGGCGATACCCCGATAACCCCGCCGTAGTGCTCTTGCAAGAGAAGGACACCCTCGCCCAACGCGTGCAGGAATCGCAGACCTTTGCCCGTCTGCAGAGCGAGCGGATGGTCGCCGTAGCCAACGATGTGCTACGGTCGTCGCTTCCGCCGCTGCGGGACGTCGAGTTCCCTAAGGATTGGAAGCAGAAGACCGAACGCCGCCTGCAGACTGTCCCGCTGACCGAGCGGGAAAAGAAGATCATCGAAGCGTTGGACCGCAGCATCAACGTGAACTGGAACAATGTCATGCTGGAAGAGGCTTTGCAGGAGCTGTCCAACAAGCTCGGCGAGAACATCTTTGTGGACAAGCGGTCGCTGGCTGACCTGGGACTGGACCTGCAGCGGCCCGTAACCCTGCAGGCCAACAACGTCCCGGTCCGCACGGCCCTGCGGATGTTGCTCGCCTCGCAGGGGCTGACGTTCGTCGTCAAGGACGAGACAATTCAGGTGGTGACCATCGAGCGGGCCCGCAACATGCTGGTCACCCGCGTCTACTATCTCGGCGACCTGGTTCAGGGCATCGGCCCGTTTGGCGGTGCCCCGCAGTGGGGAACCTTCCTCGACTTCCAGCAGACGCTGCAGAACGTCCAGATCATCATCCAATCGATCCAATCTTCGGTCGACCCGCTGTTCTGGCGGGAAAACGGCGGCCCCGGCACAATCACCTTCCACTATCCGAGCATGTCGATCATCGTGCGGGCCTCGACGGAGGTACACGCCGTACTTGGCGGAAAAATGGCCGGCCGCCGCTGACGCGGAGTGGCCCGTCTCGCCACAGACCCCAAGGCCCTGACCGGCTCCCACAGCGAATTGCAGCCGCCACTCACACGCCGTCCATACCGGCCGGGGCCATCCGTCGGTCGGATGTGGCCGCTGCACCTGGCGGAGAACTCGCGCTACTTGCTGACGCTGCCGCTCCGTTAGCGGCGGTGCCCCGCATGGCCGCACGGATCCGCCGTAACCCCTCGTACAGTCGAGTCTCATCGGCCAGCAAGTTGATTCGGACCATCTTGTCGCCGCTCGGTCCGAATCGTTCCCCAGGTGTGACCAGCACGCGTTGGGTATGCCCCAGGTGCTCGGCCCATTCTCGGCCACGGCGGCCCGTCTTGGCCGTCGACACCCACAGGAAACATCCCTGCGGCGACGGCTCGCCCTCCAGACCAAGTGATTGCAGTTGCGTGCCCGCCCATTGCCGGCGCCATTGCAGCCGCCGCCGCAGCCAGCGGTAGACCGCCGTAGTATCCGTCTGCAGCACCGTTGCGGCGGCCTGCTGGGCCACGATCGACACGTTGCCGGACCGTACTTGTTCCACTGCCCGTAACAATAGCCGCGGTCCCAGCAGCCAGCCGACCCGCCAGCCTGTCAGTCCGTACGGCCACGACAGCGAACAGCTCGCCAACAGCCGCCGCCCGGCCGGCTCCCACGCCGCGAGCGTCTCCCGCAACGGCCGGTCCACAAACGGGTGCAGCGAATAGTCCACAAACAGCAGCACGTCATGGGCCGTCGCCAGCCACGCCAGATACGCCGCATCCTCCGGATGCAGGACCGCCTGCGTCGGGTTGGCCGGCTCGTCGATGGCCAGCAGCTTGCCGCGGCGGATGGCCCGCTCCAGGTCCCGTTTCAGGAAGCGGCGGTAGCCGTCCTCCGTCCAGCTTGGCACGTAAATCACCCGGCACCCCTGGCGGCGTGCGGCCGCGGCGAATAGCGGCGAGCATGGGTCAAACAGCACAATGCTGTCCTGGCGGTCCAGGCACGCCGCCAGCACGGCGGCAAACGCGTCCGCCGCGCCGGACGTCACCAGGACGTTTTCAGCCGGAAATCCTGCCAATCCCACCGCTTCGGCCTGCTGGACGATGAGCTGGCGCACAAGCAGGTCCCCCTGCGGCGGCGGCTCATCTCCCGTGCTCCATGTCGCCCCGGCCGCTAGCCCTGCCAATATACTGCAACGGGGACGGTGCAGGTCGATGACCTCCGGTAGGCTGCGCACTTCCGGCCGGATTTCCCACGGCATCGCCCGCGCAACTTCCCCATCGGCGGATGGCCGTTGCCGCAACAGCGACGCCGAGAGGAACCGCCCGTATTCCCGCTCCTGCGGCGGACAGTCGGCGGCCCACTCCGGCAGTCGTTTACCCAGCCAACGCCACCTCATGCGGCGGAGCCATCCTCGACCGAACATGGCGGCTTCCTTCGTGGCCTTCCGTTAAGAGTCAAGCCATTGCACGGCGAACATTTTCCCACACGGGCGGGGCGGCTGTAAATAGCGACTGCCCGTTGCCGGTACGATCAGCACGGCGGCCACAGCGACGACCGCCCGCCACCACCGACGATGATACCCGTCGCCGGATATGCTTGTTGCGCAATTGTTTACCTGTGGTCTAGCCGGTAACAGTGATCGAAGAGCAACTGCCATTCCAATAACTGAACCTGACGGGCCAGCAGCTCGGCGGCGTCCCCCTTGCCGCGGACCTGCTCGCACCAATCGACAAACGCTTCCGGCGAGGTGTAAGTGTAACCCAACTGCGGGGCCAGTTGCTGCAACTGATCGAGCACCGGATGACGCCCCACGCGCCGCCACCAGTATTTGCTGTTCCAGGCATCGGGCTCGCGGCGATGCATGATGGCGTGCCAGAAGCTCCCTTCGGCGGTCGGCAAGTCCTGGCTGAGGCGATGGGACTGGTCGAGGAAGTCGAAGTAGAGCCATAGGCCGGCGCGACAGGCCGGCGACAAGCGGTCGAGTCGCTCCAGGGCGGGGCGTACCGCCGCGACCGGCTGTCCTGGCCCCAGTTCAGCTAACCGTGGTTCTGCAAGCAAGGCCGCGACATCGTCGCCGTAACGGTCGGGTTGGAAGCCTGCCGGCCAGTCCGACCACTGCCATCGCCGCTCGGACGGTGCTAAAGCGGCGGGCGAGGATCGATCCTGTGCGGGACGCCGTGTCGATTCCTGTTCCGGCGGAAGCATGAGTTTACCCCTGCTTACCCCTGTTCGGCTGCCGTGATCGGCCGCACGGCCATCTGCTGGGCGTCCAGGCCGCCGTCCACGACAAACACGGAGCCGGTGCTGTAGTGGGCCTTGTCACTGGCCAGAAAGACGTACCACCAGGCAACGTCCTCGACCGTGGCGATCCGCCGCAGGGGGATCTGCTCGACGACCGCCTGGCGTTCCGCAGGGGTCGAGCGGAGGCCGAAATCGGTCAGCGGCGTCTCTACCAGTCCCGGGGCAATCGCCGCGGTGGTGATGCCGTAGGGGGCCAGTTCGACGGCCAACTGGCGGCACAGGGCATTGACCGCCCCTTTGCTGGCGTCGTAAAGGGTATGTTGCGGCTCGCTCCGCGTGGCGTTGAGCGAGGAGCTGAACAGGATGCGGCCCGGACGACGCTCACGGATCGCCCGGCGGGCAAACTCCCGGCTGAGTACCAGCCCCGTCCAGACGTTCAGTCCGAAAATGAAGTCAAAATGCTCGCGGCGGATCTCCAGTAGCGGCGGCTCCTTGTATGTGCCAACGTTGTTGACCAGGATGTCTAGGCCGCCGAACATCTGCCAGGCTTCGTCGAGGAGCCGTTCGGCCTCGCCGTCGCGGAGCAGGTCAGCCGTGATGTAGCGGACCTGGGCGTAGTCGGTCAGGAGCCGCTGCACGTCCTTGCAGGCTTCCAGGGGCTTTTCGGAGGTAAGGACGACCTTGGCCCCGCTGGCCGCAAACGCCTGGGCCACGCCCAGACCGATCCCTTGACTGCTCCCAGTGATCAGTGCCGCTTTGCCGGTCAACATGGCTGTCGTTCCCCTGCCTATGGGCAATATAGTAATCCCAGGCACGGCATGGAGACAGAGTGATGGCCCAGGCTCAGGTCCCCGTTTGTTACGAGGCCCGGCTGTGGTGGCGTCCGCCCGATCCGACGGCCGGCTATCTCCCCGAGGGGCCGCGGTGGTTCCGCTGGCGGCAGCAGGAGTGGCTAGCCTGGGTGAACATCCAAACCGGGCCGGAAGCCCGCCGCGGCCAGTTGTACGTGTCACCGTGCGAGTGGGACCGGTCGCCGCAACCGCTATGCATCGACTGCCCGGGCCGGCCTGGGTTTGTGCTGCCTACATCGCACGACGGCCTGCTATGCCTCGGCTGCGACAAGGGGATTTACTACTACGACCTCAACGGCAGCCGCTGGTCCCGTCCGGCGGCCACAATCCCGGATACTCAGCCGCGCACGATCATCAACGACGCCGAAGCGACGCCGGACGGGGCGGCCATCGTCTTCGGTACCAAGGACGTCGCCTTTCGCGAGCCGCTCGGGCACCTGTACCTGTTCACCCCGGCGGACGGCCAGATCAGCATCTTGGCCGACCGGCAGACCTGCTCCAACGGCAAGGTGATCCAGCCGGCCGGCGACGGCCAGTGGGTGCTGTTGGACATCGACAGTCCGACCCGTACGGTGCGCCGGTATCACTTGGATGTCGCCCGCCGGCAGGTGACGGAGTTGGGCATCGCCGTCGATCTGCGCGGCGAGGCGGTGTTCCCCGACGGCATGGTGGCGGCGGACGCCGAGACGGTCATCATCGCCTTGTATGACCTGCGGGCATCGGCGTATGGTCGGGCTGTCGCCGTGCATGTACCGACCGGCAAGATCGTTGCCGAGTGGCGGACGCCGCGATCGCCGCGGGTGACCTGTCCGGCGTTGGTTCCGTCCGGTGGCGTCGGTGGTCGTGTCGCCCTGGTGCTGACCACGGCGGACGAAGGGATGCTGCCGGAGTTGCGGCAAGCCTGTCCGGAGGCCGGCTGCCTGTTCGTGGCCGATACGCCGTGGGACAGTTGTCCGCCTCAAGCGACGGTCAGATTGCCAGGCTTCCCATCCTCTCTGTTCGATGAACGTGAGGGCGGATAGTGAGCTCTAGACCCAATCGCCATTACTGGTGGGGCCTGTTCGGCGGAGTGTGTGGTGCGGCCCTGGTGGTGATCGTCACACGTCTGGTGACGCCGGCACCACCGGCAGTTGCCCCGCCGTCCGATAACTCCGCCGCGACGCCGCCAGTTGATGACCAGGCCCTGCAACTGGTACAGCGGTGCCTGTCCCACATCAAAAATCACCGTTTCGAGGAGTTTGCTCAGGAGGCCCAGCGGAGCCATGCGGCGGTCGGCCCAGACGAGCTGAAGAAGTTCATCAGCCGCATCCGCACCGACCGCGAGGTGGCTATGAACAATTTTGGGCCGTCGCTGGGGGAATTCGAGCTGCTGCGGGTCAGCACGCCGAGTCCGTCGCTGGTTCGCTTCGTTTATCTGGAACGGTTCGCCCGTGGCGGGATGTGGTGGGTGTTTATCCTCTACCGGGCCGAGGACCGTTGGCAGATCGCCTGGGTCGATTGGGGCGGCAACCTGGCCGTCCTGTTCGGCGGGCTCCACTGAAAGCGGCCGCACTGTTAACGTATCGGCAACCGCAACCCAAGCCAATGGCTCCAAAGGCTCAGTCTCGAAATAGACTTCAGGCCAGAAACGGCAGGTTGCAGGCGTCGTCAGCGGCAGCATGGCGAGTGCCAGCGGCATCTGCATCGACGGTTTTTTGAGCAACCGCCAGCAGGCACTCGGCCCGACCGGCGACATAGCAGAGCCAAGCCGTCACCTCGGCCAGGGGTTTGGATTGCAACGCGCATCGCCAGCCGGTACCACCCGCCGCCGCATAACGTGCGGCGCTGCCCCGCAGCCAGTTGGCATGTATGATGCCCCGCAGGCTACGGACATGGAATCGCTCGGCCTGTAACATTTGCCGCAACGTTTGCGGCGTGAAATGGACCAGATGCCGCGGCAGGTCCAATGCGTACCACCAGGGGCCAAACCAGCGGGCCGGCCAGGAGGCAAAATTCGGCACAGCAATAATCACGTAGCCGCCTGGTTTGAGCAACTGGTAAACTTCCCGCAAAATCCGCCGGGGGTGGTGCACATGCTCCAGCGATTGCCACATCGTGACAATGTCGAACGATTGCGGCACCAGCCGCGGGTGTGGCAACGTCCCCGGCCAGACCGTGTATCCCCGTTTTTGGAGATTATGCACCACAACTGGACAAATGTCAAGTCCGACGGTCTCCCAGCCTAACTGCTGCATGCGGTGGAGGAACTGGCCGCTGCCGCAGCCGAAATCGAGGAGCCGTCCCGGCGGAGCCAACGGCAATCGGCCACGCCGCTCCGGGCAGGGGCGGCCAAACAGCCACGACCACCACAACGGTTTGCTGCGGGGCGGCCGCCGCATGCGGAAGGCATGCGGGCCGTAATCGGGGGGATAAAAGTGGGCAATGCTAGCTGCATCCGGGCGGGGGTTAGTGTAAGTCAGACCGCAGCGTCGGCATCGCACGACGGCAAACCGCAGGCCGTACCCCGGCCCGGGCAGCGGGTCGGCCGCTTCAAGGACTATTGCCGCATCGTCGCCGCCGCACAACAGGCAAGGCGTCTCGTCCCAGACCACCTGCTGCGTCGCCACGGCCGGCTGACGTCGATCGTGAACGGGAACGACCATTGCCAAACGTCCGCCGAGGGATCGTGGAACTTTTGCCGCGATCCCCTCTATTAACGGGCGGCTCAGGCGGGGTCAACCCGAGATCCAGCTCAATTCAATTGCGGCGGACCTTGGCGGCCGGCTCTTCGTAAGCCTTGACGATGCGGGTCACCAAGGGGTTGCGGATAATGTCCGATTCGTCTAGGTACACGATCGCCACGCCCTCGACGTCACGGAGCCGCTGCACAGCATCCTCCAGACCGCTTTTGACCGAACGCGGCAGGTCGGTCTGGGTCAGGTCGCCAGTTACCACGATCTTGGAGTTGATGCCCAGGCGGGTCAGGAACATTTTCATTTGGGCCGGCGTGGCGTTTTGCCCTTCGTCGAGGATGATGACGGCGTTGTTAAGGGTGCGGCCGCGCATGTAGGCCAGCGGCAAAATCTCAATGATGTCGTTGTCCATGTACCGCTTGACGGTCTCGGCGTCCATGATTTCGTTGAGGGCATCGAACAGGGGCCGCAAATATGGGTTGACCTTGGCGACCAGGTCCCCGGGAAGGAAGCCGAGTCGTTCGCCAGCCTCGACGGCCGGTCGGACCAGGACGATCTTGCGTACCTGCCCGCTACGGAGCAGTCCGACCGCCCAGCCGACCGCCAGGTAGGTCTTGCCGGTGCCGGCCGGCCCGACGCATAACACGACGTCGTGCGTTCGGAGGGCTTGCACGTAGCGGCCCTGGCCATCGGTGCGGGCCCGGACGCTGCGGCCCGACTCCATCATCGTCAAATGGCCGCTGCTGTCCCCGCTGGAGCTGACGACATCCAACACCGTACGAACATCTTCCGCCTGCAAACGGCCGCGGCGACGCAACAGTTGCCGCAACTGCTGCACCGCCCGCTCCGTCCGTTCTACGGCTTCCGGCGATCCCTCGATTTGCAACGTGTCGCCGCGGGCCACCAGCTTCACCCCTAACGCGTCCCGCAGCATCCGCAAATAACTGTCCCGCGGGCCAAAAAGGGGGACCGCCTCGTCCCGACTATCCAGGATGACGCTTTGGGTAACGGATGGGTCATTCATTGCGTACACACCCCATCTTACGACTGGTCAAGTGACCGCTGATGCGAAAACAACTTATAAGCTTGCTTCTCCGCATCGTTTGCTGCGGTCAACATGCTTGGTAAGCGGTCCGGAACGCATACCACAGATACACCACCGGTGCGGCGAACAACACCGAATCGATCAGATCGAGGATGCCGCCGAAACCGGGCAAGAGGTTGGCCGCGTCCTTGACCTGCCGGTCGCGTTTGAGCAGGGATTCGGCCAGGTCGCCCAGGATGCCGGCCGCACCGGCGACGAGTCCGAGCATGGCCGCTTCCGCCCAGCCGCCCGGAAAAAGTGGCGGACTGAGCGGGGCTAACCGCTCGATCCCCACCGCCACGGCGACACCGCCGAGCAGGCCGCCCACGCAACCTTCCCACGTTTTCTTCGGGCTTAACCGTGGCGCCATCTTTTGGCGGCCCAGCAGTTTGCCCGTAAAATATGCGGCTATATCGTTCCCCTTGGGGATCAGGATCGCCACGGCTAGCCAGCCGATGCCGTTACCTTCCGCAAATCGTAGCTGGACGACAAAAACCGGCAGCACGCCGAGGTAAGAGGCGATCAGCAGCAATCCGGCGATGCGGGGGATGGCCGCGCCGGCGTCGGGGAAACGGGCCATCTCCAAAAGAAAGACGGAGATCACAACTATAGCGTAAGTCGTTACTAGCCAAGACCATACGCTGCCAAGGGGGGGGCAACTGACTTGCTGGAGGAGTACGGGTAGCCAATTGGCCGCCAGGCAACCCAGCACCGCCGCGGCGGCCGCCGACCAAGGGGGGCGGTGGGGGACGTCCAGCAGCAGCCACAGCTCGCGGGCGGCCCGCACGGCCAGAAATCCCACCGCCGCGGCAAAAAACGGATAGAGGGGGGCGAAAGGTGCATCCAGCAGCAGTACGGCCGCCGCCGCCAGAATCAGCCCGGTGCCGACGAGCACACGCATCCGCATCATGTCACCGCGTCGGCCCCCAAACCGCCAAATCGCCGCTCCCGTTGCTGGTATTCCCGCAACGCCTCGTGGAACAACGCGGCGTCGAATTCCGGCCACAACCGCGGCGTCACCCACAGCTCGGCGTAGGAGACCTGCCACAGCAGGAAGTTGCTCAGCCGCATTTCGCCGGCCGTGCGGATCAGCAGGTCGGGATCGGGCATGTCCGCGGTATACAGGTTTGCCGCAAAGCGTTGTTCGTCGATTTCCGAGGGGGGCAAGCGTTCCTCCTGCACGGCGGCGACCACGGCCCGCACCGCATCGAGGATCTCTGCCCGCCCGCCATAGTTGATGGCCAGGCACAGCGTCAGGCCGGTATTGTTCGAGGTCCAACCGATGGCCTGCTCCAACTCTTCCACCACGTCCGGCGGCAGTCCCTCGCGGCGGCCTATCACCCGCAACCGGATGTTTTGGGCCGCAATCTGTGGGAGTTGCTGGCGGAGATAATTCTTGAGCAAGGCCATCAGAAAGTCGATTTCCTGTTGCGGCCGCTTCCAGTTTTCCGAGCTGAGACAATACAGCGTCAGGTAGGGGATGGCCAGTTTGCAGCATTCTTCGACGACGGCGGCGACAGCCTGGGTCCCGCGGGCATGCCCTTCCACCCGCGGCCTCCCCTGTTGGCGGGCCCAGCGGCCGTTACCGTCCATAATGATCGCCACATGCCGTGGTAGGCGGGACGGCTCCAGTCCCAGCAGGGCGGCGTACGTCTGCGGATCGTGCTCCGCCACGTGCGTCCGCCCGGCGATGCTCTCCGGCGACGCCGGTGCTACAGGAGCGTCATCGTGCGGTCGGGCCGCCATAAATTCCATTATACCCAGATAGTCTGTTCGCGGTCCGGGCCGACGGAGATGATCGAAACCGGCAGGCCGATCAGCTCGACAATCCGTTCGACGTAGCGGCGGGCGTTGGCGGGCAGGTCCCGCAAAGTGCGGATAGAGCTGAGGCTCTCCTGCCAGCCGGGGAGGGTTTCGTACACGGGCCGGCAGCGTTCGAGGGTCAGGGTATCGCTTGGAAATTCGTCGAGCCGTTGTCCGTCTAGTTCGTAAGCAACGCAGATTTTGACTTCCGGCAGCCCACTGAGAACGTCCAGCAACATGATGGTAATTTCGTCCGCTCCGGCCAGTGCGGCGGTGTAACGCACGGCGACGGCGTCAAACCACCCGCAGCGACGCGGCCGACCGGTCACCGTGCCGTATTCGCGGCCGACGCGGCGGATCCGCTCGCCGTAACCGTCCGGCCCATCGTTTAGCTCGGTGGGGAAGGGGCCGCTACCTACCCGGGTGGTGTAGGCCTTGACCACGCCGATGATCCGGTCGATGGCCCGACTCGGTACGCCAGCGCCACTCCAGATGCCCGCTGGCAGACTATTGGAGCTGGTTACATACGGATAGGTGCCGTGATCGATGTCCAAAAGGCTCCCCTGGGCGGCCTCGAACAGGAGCCGCTTGCCGTTTTTCAACGCCTGCTGGAGGTGGCGGCAGGTATCGGTGACATAGGGCCGTAGCCGCCGGCCGTATTCGAGGTATTCGTCCACCAGGGCATGGGCGTCTAGTGGTCGGAGGGTGTCGGCGTGGCCGTTGGCCATGGCGGCCAGCAGGCGGTTTTTGAACGGGACGATGCGAGCCAGGCGTCGCCGCAGGTGCTCTTCGTGGAACAGCTCGCCGACGCGGACGCCGCAGCGCCGCCCGACTTTGTCCTGGTAACAGGGTCCGATGCCGCGACCGGTCGTGCCGATCCGGCCCTCCTGACCGTTTTCGGCAAGACGGTCTTCCTCTATATGGTAGGGAAAAATGAGGTGGGCGTGGTCGCTGACCAGCAGGCGGCGGCTCAGGTCGAGGCCGTCCCGCTGCAGGGCATCGATTTCCTCCAGCAGTCGTGGCGGATAGACCACCACCCCGTTGCCGATGACCGAAACGATGTGGGGGCGGATAACGCCGGTGGGCAGCAGGGACAACTTGTAGGCCCGGCCGCCGACGACGACCGTGTGGCCGGCGTTGGCCCCGCCGTTGTACCGCACCACATAGTCAAACTGATCGGCCAGCAGATCAACGATTTTCCCTTTCGCCTCGTCGCCCCATTGCAAGCCGACGACGCACGTGGCAGGCATGTGTGAACCTGTGTCCTACGTAACGTATTGGTGTGTAACTCCTTAGAGCAAAAACCGCCCGGCCGGTGCGGCGGGCGGCGTCATTCCGTGACTGCCCCGATTCACGTTAGGCCGCCGCCAGGGCGCTGTCAAGAGGGCACCTGTCTGTCAACCGATTCGCAATACCGGTTACGCTCTAGCATACCCCCGTGCGGCGACTATACCAACTGCTCGCATAACCGTGGGGCTTCCAGCGGCGAGGAGCGGAAAGTCCATTCAGAATACAAAGCCCATGCTAGCCTTATAAAAACTGCCGGAGATGTTATCCTGGAGATCCCATCCGGCGTTGACGCGCAAAAATACATTATTCGGTAAGGTTACCTGCACGTAGGGACCGAGCCAAGTGTAGATATTGGAGGTCGAGCTAATTCGAGCTTTTGTTTGATAAAGCTGTTCAAAGTGCACGCCAAAAGAAAGTATTTGCGTCACATTGTCCCGATTGGCAAATGGCCGCAAACCGGCTGTGGTCCACCAATGCAGAAAATCGTTGTTGGATGGGGCTGAAGTTGCGGCGTAATATGCAAAATACAGTTGCCCCTCCGTGTACGTTCCGGCGTGGCTGAAGCTGACCTGGGACACAATCCCATCGAACGGCCGCGGACGCGATGCCCCAGAAAGCAGCGTCCCGTTGAGGTATCCGATGGCCGGATTCACCGTCACCAATTTGTCGAAAAGTGCAAAACTGACACCAACCCCCAACTCGGTCCAAAGTCCGCTGCCGCCGGTCCCGGAGGGGGTAAGCGCCGGATTGGTCCAAAAGAGGCCGTAGAACGTGAGAGCAAATCGATCGTTGATCGCATACGAACCATTAAGTATGGGGTAAAATCCAAAGAAAACATCCTGGTTCAGCGTGACGGAGCCAGAAAAAGCTTCTTCTCCTCCTGTAGCCTTCAGGGGATAGGGAGTTCCCACTATGGTGTCCGTTCGTCGTGGTTCGAGGCAGGTTCCACTTAGGCCATCCTGTCGCATCCCGGCGATCGGATCGTCCATTGGTTGTAGCCCAGGTGAAGGAGACGGCGACGCGGTTGGCGTCTGTCCCACCAGCATCGTAACTGGCGGCTGGACTCTCTCCGGTTGCGCAGGAGCCTGTCCCAGAACGAGGACCATCAGCGTTTGAAACACTCTGCTTCCTCCTCAAGTACCGATTAGTCAAGTTTTCAGAGTTGTGCAGGTAATGCGACGTATCGGCATATACCTAAACGTTACTTAAATGCCACTCGGAGCTGGAATTATGCACCAATCCGGTCAGGGCACAAGATTACTATACAAAAATTTACCACACGAGGCCGTTACTCAACGATTAGTATTGGCTCGATGATCATCCCCTCTAATTCGGGCCGTCTTCAAATACTTGGGACCAAGGATTTTACTCTGTAAAACGTAAATTTCCCAAATTGCTACCTTTACCTGATCCAGACCACTACTCCAACTCTTGCAAGCTTCGATAAAATGGCAGTTGTCGAACGGTAGGAACGGGGACATCTGTACCCGGGTCAGATATGCGATAACCTCGACAATGGTCTCCCGTTTCCTTCGCTGGATGTTGCAAGATAATAGCTAGTTCCAATTTAGGAGGGTTTTGCGTGGCTGCGATCAAAATGGCGGATGTCCGCCGCGGCATGGTCATCAACATGAACGGCACGCTCTACTACGTCCTCGACCGGACGCTGCATACCCCTGGCAACTGGCGGGCCATTTTGACCTTCAAGGTCAAAAACCTTGTCACCGGGGCCATCACCGACGAGCGGGTGCATCCGGACGACAAAGTGGACCAGGTTTACCTGGAAACGAAGGATTTCATTTACTCCTACAAAGACGGCGACGATTACGTCTTCCTCGACGCCGAAACCTACGAGCCGGTGACCCTGCGGGCCGAGATGGTCGGGGACATGATCAAATACCTCCGCGAAAATGATTCCTGCAAAATCACGTTTTACGACGGCAAGCCCTTGGCCCTGGAACTGCCGCAAACCGTTACGCTAAAAGTGGTTGAGACGGAACCAGTGGTCAAGGGGGCGACCGCCGCCGCCCAGATGAAGCCGGCCGTACTGGAGACGGGCCTGAAGATCCAGGTGCCACCGTTCATCGAGGTCGGCGAGATGGTCGTCGTTCAGACCGAGGACGGCAAATACCTCCGGCGGGCCAAGGACGCCAAATGACAAGCCGCACACACCGCCCGTGGACGCATGATCCTGCCGCTGATCACCCTGACGACGGACTTCGGCTACGCGGCCCCGTATGTGGCGGCGATGAAGGGGGTCATCAGCTCAATCAACCCGGCCGCACGGATCCTTGACCTGACCCATGCCATTCGCCGCCATGACCTCCGGCACGCCGCCTATTTTCTGAGTACCGCGATCCCGTATTTTCCGGTCGGTTCGGTGCATGTGTGCGTGATCGATCCGGGGGTCGGCAGCGACCGTGCGGCGATCTACACCGAAGTGGACGGACGGCACCTGCTCGGCCCGGATAACGGTATTTTCACGGGTCTGTGGCGGGCGGCGTCGCGATCGCCGGTCGTCCGCAAGCTGACGGAGCCGCGGTTTTGGCGGCCGACGGTCTCTTCCACCTTCCACGGCCGCGATATCTTCGCTCCCGTGGCCGCCCATCTCAGCCGCGGCGTGTCGCCCGCAACTCTCGGACCAATCTTGGAACATCCCGTGCAACTTGCCGTGCGCGATCCCGTCTATGGCCCCCGCCGCTGCGAAGGGGAGGTGCAGTTCATCGACGATTTCGGCAACATCATCACCAATCTGGCGGCGGACCGCCTGCCGGCGCTGCCGATGCGGGCACGGCTTGGATCATTGCCGCCGCAGCAGTGGCCATGGGTCCGCACCTACGCCGACGCCGCACCAGGTACGATCGTGACCCTGTTCTCCAGCGATGGTTTTCTCGAAATCGCCATCGTCCAGGGAAACGCCGCGCAGACGCTCGGTGTGCAGGTTGGCGATCCTGTGGTCCTGGAATGTGATGGAGCTGGCGTGTAAATCCATAGCTTGCGCCGGAACGTGACACGCTCGGCCCGGGGGCGACGGACGATGCGGTTTGTGCCTGTTACGCGGGCCACAGCGTCTCCGGCGTATCCGTCGACGGTCCCTTCCCCGAAAATCCTCTTGGCAACGGCATTTCGGGCTACAACCATAATAACGGGGCTATGCACAACCACGCATACCGCGTATGGCCGCCACGCGGGCCCGGCGGCGATGTGACAGGAAGGCATCTCGGCCATGAACCAGCACTTCCGACGGTGGTATCGCATCGTGCGTCCGTGCTTGGCAGCATGCCAGTGGCTTGCAGTTGGTCTCGCCCTGGCCGGGACAGCGGTTATCCCTGCCGCGGCGGTCGCCCAGATACCAGAACCGGCCCGACCCGAGGCCGTCGAGGTCCACATCCGTTACCGCATCCGCACGGAGCGGGACCAGCGGATCGTGCAGTATCGGGGACTGATGCGGTATCTCGAATCGCTCGGGTTTGTCGACGCCCGCCGCGACGACCCCAACCGTGACCTGGACGCTCTCGACCCGGCGGCCGAGCGGCTGCGGGGACGGATTCCCGCCGCCAAGGTCCTGAAAATCCTGCAGCATCCGGCGGTGCGGACCATCCTGTTCGCCCCAGCCGACTACGCCTACCCGGCGGCCGATGAGCCGGTGCCCGTGCGAATCGTCATCCGCGACGGTCTGACCCGCGCCGCCCAGCAGTTGCTGTACCGCCAGGTGCTGCAACGGCTGCAGTTGTTAGGTTTTGAGGAATTTTTGGGTTACGACCACCGCAACTGGACGCAGATCAAGGGGCAGGTGCCCGTGCGGGTGTTGCCCGTACTGATGCGGGATTTGCGGGACGAACCGTCCGGATGGTTTTTGTCGTACCTGCCACGCTCGGAGATGCCTGTGCCGTTGGTGGACGACAATCCGGTGCGTTGGGTCGAGGTGTTGCCGCCGGCGACGCCGCCGCAGCGGGCTACCCCGCCGGCAGTCAAGCCCGCCGAATCGAAAATGACGCCCGGGTTGCGAACCGCCCTGGCCGATCCCGCCGCTGCGGGGACCGCCGCCGCAACGGGATGGCTCATTGAGGCGGTCTATCCCGTCCCGATGGAGGACCAGATCCAGGAACTGCAGCGACGACTCACGGGATGGTTCGGGCCGCCGCAAATAACCAGCGAACGGATCCTTCCGGCGGTCAGTGTGGAGGGGGTCGTCGGTCCGGTGGTGACCCTGCGACTGCTCAAGCCGGAGTATATCGCCACTTTTGCGGCGGGCGAGCCGGACGTCCTTACCCTGCGGCTGCCGCAGCGGGCCACGGTCACCAATGTGCCGGGGTCGCGGGCCGCACAGGCAGTTCCCTTCGAGAAATGGATCGCCGAGTCCCGCATCGCGGAGCTGCAGTCACGCGGCTGGACGGGCAAGGGGGTCAAGATTGTGCTGGTCACGACGGACGTCCGCGGCCTGGCCGAAGCCATCGGTCAGTCGTTGCCGCGGGACGTGCGGCTGATCGACCTGACGCGGGCCAGCGACCCGGAGCTGCGGCCGCAACCGATTGTGCAAGATGATACGGGGGATGGACTTGCGGCAGCGCAAACCATCAAGGCCATCGCTCCGCAGGCGGAGCTGGTCATCGTACGGACCGAACGCCATGCGTCCTACCGCATCGCCGAGCTGCGGCAGTGGATGACGCAGCCGGAGTATGTCGCCCCCGCGTGGCGGAACCGGCGACAGGAGATCGATGCGCGGGTGCAACGGGCGATCGAACGCAAGGAGCGGGCGATTGCCCGCCGGCAGAAGGCGTTGGAGAGCCTGGCGACCGACGAGACGGCCCGCAAGGAGCTGCAGCAGTCGTTGGCCGAAGTGGCGGCCGCCGAGGCGGCTTTGCAGCAGTCGTTGGAGCTGCAAAGCCGTATCCGCTTGGCAATTCAGGAGTTACGTCAGTACCTGGCCGGCGCGGATATCGTCGTCAATACCTTGGCCTGGGATGTTGGCTATCCCCAGGATGGGGTCAGCCCGTTGACCATGGAGCTGGAGCGGCTGGTCCTGCGTCGATCGCAGCATCTGCGGCCGGTGCGGCCCACGCGGGGGGCGACATCGCAGCCGTCGCGGCGGCCATTGTGGCTGCAGGCGGCCAGTGCCGCGGATGGAGCGATTTGGAGCGGGCTCTACCGTGATCGCGACGCCGATGGCCTGCTCGATTTTGCCCCGCCGGATCGCCCCCTGCCGCCGGGGCACTGGTCGCCGAACATGAACTTCCTAGCCTGGCAGCAGGCGTCGGGGGAGCGGATCGCCACGCTGCCAGCGGGCACCGCCATTCGTATCACGTTGCAATGGCGCGAGCCGCTGGCTCCGTCCGTGACGGATTACCGGCAACCGCTATTTCCGTTTGCCATCCACCTGTGGCGACAGATCGATCCGAGCGGAACCAAACAGGCCGCCGACGAGATGACCGAGACCGCCCGCACGGCGTATGAGCCGTACATCGTGCAGGTCCTGGAGCGGGCGATCGTTTATGAGCAGATTTTGGACGCGAAAATCCCCGAACAGGGGCGATACGCCGTGCTTGTTTCACTCAGCGAGGGTCGCAGGATTGGGTTGCAATCGATTCAAAAAGAGTCAGAGCTTTATATGCGATTAGTCATTGAAACAACGCCCGGATCCGCGGCCGGCGGGCAAGTCGTGTTCGGCTCGTTCTGGCATCCGGCGGCGGGGGTCGGCATGCCCGGCGACGCTGTGGGCGTGGTTACCATCGGCGGCGCGGCGAAATGGCAGTTGCAGGCCGGCGGACCCGGCATCCCCCTTCGCCGCAAGCCGGATTACCTCATGCCGGATGTCCTGCGGTTGGGCACTACGGCTTACGATGGGACGAGTTTGGGCACCGCCGCCGCGGCCGGCCTGGCAGCCCTGCTGCTGGAGGCCGGTTTCCCGCCGGATGATCCCTTTGCCGCGATCGGCATGCCTCCTGCTCAACTGTTACGCCTCACGCCGGACCAGCTCGAACGCTTCCCGCGGAAACCTTAGCCCAACCAACCTCGAGCCGCGGACGTGAAACGGCCAATGCGAGCGGTCGCCGGAGAGGCTGCGGCAATTATCACTATCCCAATGACGATAGTGATGATTGTTCCGGCCCCGACGGATTGATAGCAGCGGCGGGGCAAGCGAGGCCGGCTGCTCTCACGGCGGGACGCAGGCGACGGATCGCCTGCGGGCGGCGGTCGGGTTACCGCGGCGGCTGTGCCGTTGTTGTCACGGCGGGAAGCCGGGGACGGATCGCCGCTCATTCTGCCGCTTGAGCGGGTCGAACGTGGCGAGGTGACTGAGCCGCCACTGTCCGTCCAGCTGACGGGTGTAACGGGCCCGCACATAGTAGACCGCTTGCCCGAAGTTTCCTTCCGCCTTGACCAGAAAGCCGATCTCTACGCTGTCGCGGTTGGGGTAGGCAACATCATCGCGGGCGAAGTCCCACGCGGCAACCCGCACGTCGTACTGCTGCAACAGCGTCCAGAATGCGGCCTGCCGCAACTGTTCGCGGCGGACGGCCACCGGCTGCAGGCGGTCCCCCTGGTACTCGACGATCTCGGCAAGGTACCGCAGGCACTCCTCCGGCTGGCGGCGGTCGACGGCCTGGACGATGGCTCGCGTGTGCTCCACGGCGATCTCCCGCGGGCTTTGGAACGTCCAGTCGCACACCGCGACCAGCAGTAAGAGCAGGCCGCATGCAGCCGCAGCTAATAGCGTTGGGCGGCTGCGACGCTGAAGCCATGTTGCCGCCGCGAACAGGCCGCAGGCGGCCAGACAGACATACACCCACGGCGAGGGGTCGGTAAGCAGCGTCGGCATGGATCGTCCTAGCGACCGCGACGCAACTCGGCACCGTAGATCGCCGCCGCGCCGAGCTGCTCCTCGATCCGCAAAAGCTGGTTGTACTTGGCAATGCGGTCGGTGCGGCTGGCTGAGCCGGTCTTGATCTGGCCGCAGTTGGTGGCCACGGCGATGTCGGCGATGGTGACGTCCTCGGTCTCGCCGCTGCGATGGCTGAGGATGGCCGTATAACGGTTGCGTTGGGCGATGTTTACCGCCTCAAAGGTCTCCGTTAATGATCCAATCTGGTTGACCTTGACCAGGATACTGTTGGCACAGCCTTGGGCGATCCCCTGGCGGAGCCGCTGCGGATTGGTCACGAACAGGTCGTCGCCGACCAGTTGCACTTGGTGGCCTAAGCGGGCGGTCAGTCGCTGCCAACCGCTCCAGTCGTCCTCGGCCAGGCCATCCTCGATGGACACGATCGGATAACGGCGGCACAGGTCCGCCCACAATTCGATCATTTCGTCAGAGGAGGCGATGCGATCCGGGCGGCTCTTGAAGAAGCAATAGCCTTCCTGGCCGCGTTTGCGGGCCTCGTCGTACAGTTCGGTGCATGCCGGGTCGAGGGCGAAGGCTACCTGTTCGCCGAGCTGGTAACCGGCCTTCTCCACGGCGGTGGCCAACAGGGCCAGGGCCTCGTCCGCCGAGTTGAGGTTGGGGGCAAATCCCCCCTCGTCGCCGACAGCGGTGCTTAACCCCTTGTCGTGCAACACCTTTTTGAGGTGGTGGAACACTTCGGCGCCCATCCGCAAAGCCTCGCGGAAGCTGGCGGCGCCGACCGGCATGATCATGAACTCTTGGAAATCGAGGGTATTGTCCGCGTGTTTGCCGCCATTGATGACATTCATCATCGGAATTGGCATGATTCGGGCGGCGGTTCCGCCGAGGTAGCGGTAGAGAGGCAGGCCGACCGCCCGGGCGGCTGCGTGGGCCGTGGCCATCGACACGCCCAAAATAGCATTGGCCCCGATGCGGCCTTTGTTGGGCGTGCCGTCCAGCTCGATCATGAGCCGGTCGATGGCGGCCTGTTCGGTGGCGTCCCGCCCGATCAGTTGCGGGGCGAGCATGTCGTGGACGTGCCGCACGGCCCGGAGCACCCCCTTGCCGAGGTAGCGTTGTGGGTCGCCGTCGCGTAGCTCGACTGCCTCGTGGGCGCCGGTGCTGGCCCCGCTGGGTACGGCCGCCCGGCCGATCACGCCGCATTCCAGCGTGACTTCTACCTCGATCGTCGGGTTGCCGCGGCTGTCCAGGATCTCCCGGGCATGCACGTGACGGATGGTTGTCGCAGCCATTCGGTCTCCGTTGGTAATAGGGGGATACGCACTCCAGTGCGAACCGTTGCCGCTTACAACGGCCCACATGCGATGATGGCTTAGTGGCTGGTCGATGGTGGTCAAGATGCAACGGCTTCCTCTTGTGTTGAATGGCGATTGTACGTGAAGAAAACGACTATTCGCCATCCGTACACGGGCAAAGAGGTACACGGGGTGATGCCGCATCGCAGGCGGTTGTGGACCATCGCAGGCGGGTGCGGACTATAGGAGGCGATTGTGATTATCAAAGAATTATTGTGACTATCAAACGCGATTATGACTCCCGCGGCGGACCTACGGATGATCGCCGCAACAAGCTACGCAGGATCTCCAGATTGACCGGGTCCATGTCGCGGCCGTGGGCGTCGGTCTTGGGCGTCTCCAATATCATGGGCAGGTCGCGGAAGCGGCGATCGCGGACCAGCCGCCGGAAGGCTTCCAGCGGGATCTGGCCCTGGTCGAGGTGAGCATGCCGGTCCACGCGGCTGGCCAGCGGCTGGCGGCTATTGTTGACGTGGATCACGCAGAGTCGCTCCAGGCCGATCAGGCGGTCGAACTCTTCCCACATCTGCCGGTACCCTCGCGGCGTGGCCCAGTCATACCCGGCGGCATAGGCATGGCAGGTGTCGAAGCAGACGCCGAGCCGCTCGGACGGCCGCACGTCGGAAATGATCGCCGCGAGGTGCTCGAAGCGATATCCCAGCGTGGTCCCCTGTCCGGCGGTGTTTTCCAGCAGCACCCGCACGCGTCCGCCCCTATGCCGCTGCAGCGCGACGGTCAACGCCGCGGCGACTCGCGCCAGGCCGCGTTCCTCGCCGCTGCCAGTGTGGGCCCCCGGATGCAGCACCAGATAGTCCAGCCCCAACGCCTCCGCCCGCTCCAGTTCGACGATGAACGCCTCCAGCGACTGCTGGAACAACGCGTCTTGCGGCGCCGCCAGGTTGATCAGGTAGGAGGTATGGGCGGTCACGCCGTGCAGGCGGGCTTGGGCTACGGCGGCCCGAAATCGCTCGATCTCCTGTCGCTGCAAGGGTTTGGCACGCCACTGGTTGGAGTTTTTGGTGAAGATCTGCAACGTCTGGCAGCCCAGCGCGGCGGCAGCCTCGGCCGCACGATGCAGCCCCCCGGCGATCGATAAATGTGCCCCAAACCGCGGCATGCTTCAGACTCCTGGGTTTGCCGCCGCATGTAGCCTAGTGGCCCTGATTCCTTTGGAGATATAGAAATGGCTCCGGATGGACCCTCTACCGCCATCCGCGGGGCGTCACCGCTGCCATCCTTACGATGTCGCCGTTTTATAAAAATTTACACTTTTGTCACTTGACAACCCGGCGATAAGGGTACATAATATCACTAGTCACCTGAAGCGGACCGCATCGGCCCACCTCCGATGATTGGAATTGCCGGACCAGGCGGTGGAACCGGTTTTTTCGCTACGGCGTCCCCGCGTGTGCCGCGATGGCCCGGTATTGCAATTGACGGTTGTCGCGACAGGTTTATGCTCAAGAATAGGGGCACGTGTTGGATAAGGCACGTGTCGGGAACGCAAAAGAATCGAGCACGTGTTAGGGGTGTAACCTGCATCGAATCTGTCCCGTCAACTCCCCGCAGCGATGCTGGGGGGCGTGACCTCAGCGACCCACTAGTGAGGCGGCCATGGCCAAGAAAAAGACAGCAGGCGAGACCAATTTACCACTGATTGTAGCGTTAGTCTTTTTCGTCTTGACAACGATCGCCTTTGGCACCCTGTGGTACATGCAGTATTCGGACCATCAGGCCAAGGAAGAGGCGATGAAGAAGGCGGCGGCCGAGCGGGCTGCTGCCCAAGGAGCCGCGGCCGAGGCGGAGCTGGTGGCCAAAGTTTATCGCGTGTATTTGGGCATCGGCGACGAGAAGGATCGAACCGACCTCGGGGCAGAAACCAAGGGACGCGAGAAGATCGCCGCGGAGTTGCGCAAGATCAACGAAGAGATCAGCAAAGCGGCAGGCTATGCAGTTGGGGCGCCGCCTCCCAATTGGGTGGTCTGGAACCCCGACAGTCCGACCGAACCCCCCAGCAAGGGGCTTGTACAGGCGTATGTTGATGCCCGCCTCAAACAGCAGGTCGCCGAAAAGAACGCCGCAGCCGCCATTCAGGATTTCCGCGGCGCCGTGGCCACGCTCAAGGCTGTGACCGACGAGTTGCAAAAACAAGCGACCAATTACCAGCAGCAGGCCCAGGTCCTCCCGAAAGACTTCGCCGTGAAGCTCCAGGAGGCAGTACGGAATTACGATAACCGCATCAAGCTGTACCAGGCCGAAGAGAAAAAGAGCCGCGATGAGCTGGAGCAATACTCCGAACAGATCGCCAAGATGGAGCGGGAAAAGAAGGCCATGGAACAAAGGATCGCCCGCCTGCAAGAAGAAACCGACCTGTTGCAAGACAAGCTCAATCAGCGCAAGGACGTGTTCCAATATGACCAGCCCTTGGGGAAGATATTACGCCGCTTGTCGAACAACATCGTCGAGATCGATTTGGGGGCCCGCGATTTGGTGCGGCCGGGGCTGACTTTTGTTGTCCTCCCTGACGATTTTCCGAGCAAAGGGCGACAATCCCGCATGCGGCGGGTTCGCGTCCCCGATGAACGTGGCGGGTTCCGCGACGAAATCCGGTTCATCGAGCGGGCGACTATCGAGGTGATCGAGGTCGTTGGTCCGACTCTGTCGCGGGCCCGCATCACTTATGAGCCGGAACCAATCCGCGACGGGGCTGCTCCGGGCGACCTGCTCTACAACGCCGTCTGGCGTAAAGGTGCCGCTGATCACATCGCCTTGGTCGGCATATTCGACACCAATGGCGACGGCCGCGACGACATCAAATACCTTATCCGCGACTTGACCAACATGGGCATCCCCGTCGATGCCTATTATGATCTGGCTAAGAAACAGTGGGTCGGCCAACTCACCGTACAGACTCGCTATGTGGTGGTGGGACAATTACCGGTTCAGTTGGTCAACGACCCGCTCCGCGACAAGAAGACCGAAATGATTAACCTGATCACCAAAGCGGTGGAAGAAGCGCGGCGTCGCGGCGTCCAAGATGTGGCCTACCGTGACTTTTTCCCCCGCATCGGCTATCGGTTCAACATGGACGTGTCGCCGGACCGCATCAATCAGGCCGCTGGCGAATACATCGGCGGCGTGTTCGGCGACGAAAACATCCCCGCTAACAGGGACTAACCGCGATAGAACCACCCTCATTTCCCCTCAGGTGGCAGGCATTGCTCCCCGAAGCGATGCGGCACGGACCGGAAGGAGGCGAGCCGTCCTACTGCTCGGGCTTATCCCGCACCGCGGCGGCCAAGTAAAGGTCATCCCGTCGCCAGCCTTGCAGCGCCCATGAGTGAGCCAATGCCACGTGCGGCACAACAACCACGAGCTGCCAAAGGCCGTGACGTTGTTCTACGGCAAATTCGGCTATCGCCGCGATGCTCAAGCCAGCCGCTTTGATCACGGCTTCCTTGAGGGTCCAGGTTCGGAAAAACCAGTCGCCGCGTTGCTCGGCAGGTAGTTGTTCGTACTGCTGAATCTCGGCGGCATGGAAGAAGCGGCGGACCAGGCCGGTAAGGTCGGGGATCGGACGGACTGCTTCCACATCCACGCCAATAGGTGCTCGGGCGATGCCAATGAGCCCAACTGTGCCGCTATGGGCCACACTGAAATGAAGCCCGCACGCAGGCTCGGCCAAAACAGGCTTGCCGTGGTCCGCATAACCGATCGCCACACGGCACGGGTCGGTACGCAAACAGGAGCCGAGCCATCGCCGTAATTGGGCGCGGCAGCGGACAAATTGAGCTTGAGCCTGCGCTTGCCGGTACCGTTGGGCACGGACACGCTCGGCCGCGGTTAACATCTCCCAGTCTTCCGGTAACAAGACCGTACAGTCTAACAATTGCAGGTAAACTTCGCCGGATTGTGGCGGCGTCGGGGACGGCTCGTTGACCCACACCCAACGGACTGGGCCGTTCATGGTTATCTCCGCGTCGAAGCCCTCTTGCAATCCTATTGCCGAATGGTATGGAGCGGTTATGGGCGGTGTTATGCTCATCACGTCAGTCTTTGCGGCAATGACGGCATCTGCGTCGGCCACGCCGGCAGCGGAACCGCTCGTCTGTCCGGAGCCACTACTCGATCTGGGCAGAATATCGGCCGGTTTGCCGCAGCGGCTCTGCTTCACGTTGGCCAACCGTGGCTCTCGGCCGATTCACATAACCGCCGTGCAAGCCGGTTGTGGCTGCGTGCGTCGGCACCTAAGCAAACAAGAGCTGTCGCCGGGTCAGCAGGCGCAATTGCAGGTGGAACTGTTCACGTTGGCCGCGGGGGAGGGGCCGCAGCGGTGGACTTTTCGCGTTCTGTACCGCGTGGACGGAGCCAATCCAAACACGTCTCCCCCCACCTCGCCAACGGAGCAGGTCCTCGAACTGGAAGCCCGGGCGGTCGTCCAAAGGCTTATCCACGTGGAGCCGGCCCGCGTCATCATTTCCACATACACCACAACCCGCCATACCATACGACTTGCCGACCGCCACGGCCGGCCCTTGCGTGTCCTCGAGGTCTCTAGCGGCTTGACCGGCCTAAAGGTATCCGTCACCCAACCTGAGGGGGACCAGGCAATTGTAACAATTGAGGCCGTAGCAGAATTGTCCGCTGGTTACCATGAAACTTCGATCCACATCAAAATTGCAAATCGCGATATTCCTCAGATCGATGTGCCGGTGGTCATCCACAAGCGGAAAAATCGGGCGGTGGTGGTAACGCCGGAAGAGGTGGAGCTGGATATTGGGGGGACGGGGGCGGCTGCGGCGGTCGTGCAGATCCGCGGAAACGGATCGTCTGTGCGGGTTGTAGCGTGCCTGTCGGATCATCCGGCGGTTCAGGTCCGGTACCCGCAGCAGGCGGCCGCGGTCAGTGCCGTGCGGATTAGTCTGGCCGGATCGGCTCCGCCGGAAGGGGAGGCGGTCGTCCGAGTGCAATTGGACAAGCCTATCGACGAGGAGATCGTTATCCCCGTCCGCTGGCGCCGGCGATGATGCCTGATCACGCTTGTTCCGTTCCCCATTTCCGTCCGCAAGCCGACATTTTATCAGTTAAAATAGCAATACCGGCGAAGGCAGGAGGGACGACTTATGCTGATCCACCGGATGGCCGCGGCGTAATCGCACAGCGGAGTCGGACAGTCATGAGCGATCGAGGGAGCAGTGCAGACAGTACACGTCTTTCGCGCACAGCCGCGCAGCGATTGTCGTTGTATTTGCGATGTCTGGCCGCCTGGCCCACCGATGCGGACAAGATTTCCAGCAGTCAGATTGCCGCGGCGGTGGGAGTCACCGATGCCCAGGTCCGCCGCGACCTGGCGGCGTTGGGCCATCTGGGGCAACGCGGCATCGGCTATGAGCCGCGTGAGCTGGCCGATGCCATCCGTTCGGCCTTGGGCATCCATCGGCCGTGGAACGTCGTGTTGGTAGGGGTGGGCAACCTAGGCCGGGCCTTGCTGCGGTATCAGGGCTTCCGGGCCCAGGGATTTCGGATTGTGGCCGTATTCGACAGCGATCCAGGCAAAGTCGGCGAGAGCATCGATGGGTTGTCGATTCGGCCGCTCTCGGAATTGCCTACGGCCATCGCCGAGCAAGGGGCAGAGCTAGCCATCCTGACGGTGCCGCGCGAGGCCGCCCAAGCGGTCGCCGACCTGCTAGTCCAGGCGGGTATCCGCGGCATCCTGAACTTTGCTCCCGTCGTGTTGCGGCTACCGCCCAACGTGCAAGTGGTCACTGTCGATCTGGCCATCCAACTGGAGCAGCTCACCTTCCTGGTCCAAAACACGGACATTAACGGGCAGCTTAAGCAATAATCGGCAGCGGAACCTGCGGGCAAAGGTGGACGTGCATCTTGCGGGCCGTTGGCATCGCTCTGCGTCCCTGACGGGTGACCGATCAGGTCGTGACAAGCAACGAGGAGATGCTGCCGTGGCCGTTGCGATTCAGCAGAGCGTGTTCCTCGTGGAGCTGGCCGTGGTGCATCCGTAATACCCGGTCAGTCAGCGAGACGATTTCCAAGTTGTGAGTGACCATGATGATGGTCACGCCGTCCTGGCGGTTGATCTCGCGTAACAGCTCAATGATCTCCCGTCCCGAGTCGGCGTCCAGGTTGCCGGTCGGTTCATCGGCTAGCAGGATGCGGGGCCGCATCAGCAGGGCACGGGCAACGGCAGCCCGTTGCATTTCGCCGCCAGACAGCTCGCGCGGGCGGTGTCGGCAGCGGTGGTCGAGCCGCACACGCCGCAGCAGCTCCCGTGCCCGCTCCCGCCACTGCCGCCGCGACCGCCACCAGCCGCGGGCCGACTCGGCAATATACGCCGGCATCAGAACGTTGTCGAGCGTATTCAGCTCCGGCAGCAAATGGTAGAACTGGAAGATAAAACCAAAGGTGCGGTTACGCAACTCGTCGCGTTCCGCCGCGGGCAGGTTGTCGATCCGGCGGCCGTCCAGGAGGATTTGGCCGCGGTCGGGGACGTCCAGCGTGCCCAACAGGTGCAGTAGCGTGCTTTTGCCGGACCCGGAGCTGCCGACGATGCTGACAAATTCCCCCGCCCGCACCGCCAGGTTCAGCCCGTTCAGCACCGGCACGCTCAGAGAATGCCGCCGGTAGGCTTTATGGATGTTTTCGGCAATCAGCATAGGTTTTATCTCGACGACGTAACGGGGTCTGGATACCGCATCCCTCCTGCGATGCCGCCCAGGCGGCCCACCGCTGGTAACTGGCGTAAGGATGGTGCCAGCAGTCACTTGACAAATCACGGTTTATGGTGCATAATAGTACACGAAAGTTCATTCAAATCGCAAAGCCCGTACGGGGTGTAACCGGGCGGCCCGCCAGGCGGGCAGCAGGCTGAATATCACCGCGGTCGCCACGGCACCGATGTTGACCAAAGCGACCGTAGGCGGCTCAATATGGGTGGGGATTTCCTTGAAGTAATAAACGTCGCGGGGGAACAAGGCCCGGCCGCTGAGGCGGGTGATCGTTTCCTCGATGGCGTTGATGTTGACGGTGATCCACAGCCCCAATAGCGTGCCCAGCACGCAACCGACGGCGCCCAACAGCATGCCATAGGCGATGAAGATGCTCATCACGCCGCGATGACTGGCGCCCAGGGCTTTGAGGATGCCGATGTCGCGGAATTTTTCGGTAACGATCATGCTGAAAATCGCCAGGATGCTAAAGCCGGCGACGCCGACGATCATGAACAGCAAGATGTTGAGGATGCCGCGTTCGATGTCGATAGCGGCCAGCAGCGGCCCCTGCAGCTCTTCCCATGTGGCGACGCGGACGTCCGGGAAGGGGAAGAGCCGTCGCAGCTCGGCGACGACGGCCGCCTTGTCGGTCTCATAGTCCCGCAGTCGCAATTGCAACTGGGTGCACCGTCCTTGCATGCCGCGGATCGACTGCAACTGCTCCAGCGGCGCAAATACGATAGCCTGGTCGTATTCGCTCATTTCCGTTTTGAGGTAATCGGTGACGATGAAGGTGCCCCAGACGGGTTTGAGGTCGCGGCCGCCGACCGTGATGATCGTGACGTCGTCGCCGGGCTTGAGTACCGCTTCTTCAACGGTCTCGCCAGCCTCATTCTGGAAGCGGATGTGGGCGAGCGTGTAGCCGGGAATGATGCCGTGGAGCTGCGGCGTGGGCATCCCCTCGGTCATCAGCTCCGGATTGGGGGGCGGGATGGGGATCGTCCCCGGTTCGGGCAGGGGCGTCGGTTCCCGTTCGATCGAGTGGAACAACTGGCTGCGACGTCGGTTCAGCTCATGCCGCTGCAGGGCCTTCTCCGTCAAAGCGAACGACGGATGGGCCTCATGCTTTTGCCGGACGAGATATTCACGGAAGCCGCCGACCGCCGCCCGTCCGACCGGGTCGATCCCGATCAGACGGATCGGTTTGGTCATTTCCTCGACGCCGACGCGGAACCGCATGATTGCGAATACCTCCATCGCCGGGGTAACCGCGACGATGCGGTCCGCCACGGGGCTAGACTCGATCCGCCGGATCATTTCCTCCGGCGTCAGGGGGATGGTGCGGCCTTCGGCGTCAAACAGGGGGTAGCCCTGGGCGTCGTACTGGACGAATCCGTCCATGCGGCTAGTGTCGATGACCACGTCCGACAGCAGGCCGTGGAGACGGTCCTTGAGCTTGGTGCTGAAGCCGCTCATGACGGCGTTGACCACGATGAGCGTGGCCACGCCGAGCATGACGCTGACGATGCAGACGAAGGCCAGATAACGTGTTTGCAGATAACGCAAGCACAGTAACCAGCGGTACACCGGTGCACCTGGGGTTTGGGGCAAAGGCCGTCGCCGGGGGCGGTCATGACGTCCTCGGGCGTCCCTTTATTAGCATAACTGCGTGCCTAGGAAAAGTCGAAGTTACCGCGATCGGGAACGGCGACGCGAGGAGGATCAGAGGGGGGTGGATCCCGCCCACCCGGGTCTTGACGATCCGGGACGGCGATGCGGGCAGGCTCAGAGGGCGGGGCGGGGGGTGATAGACTTCTGCCCTTCCGGCCGCAGGAGCGGGAAAAGGATGACGTCGCGGATCGACTGGGTGTTGGTTAGCAGCATCACCAGGCGGTCGATGCCGATACCCAGGCCGCCAGCAGGGGGCATGCCGAACCGCAGCGCCCGGATGAAGTCGTGGTCCATGCGGGCCATCGATTCATCTTCGCTTAGCCCGGCCAGTTGCCGGCTGAACGTTTGCTCCTGGGTGATCGGGTCGTTCAGCTCGGTGTAGGCATTAGCCAGCTCCATGCCCTGGACGTACAGCTCGAAGCGTTCGGCGATCGCCGGGTTGTCCCGCTTGCGTTTAGTCAGGGGGCAGAGATCGGCCGGATAGTCGTAGACGAACACGGGCCCGGCGAGTTTTTCCTCCACGACGTCCTCAAACAGCTCGTGGACGAGCACGGCGTGCTCCTTGCCGGCCGTGTCGATCCCTTCGGCACGGGCCGCCGCAGCCACTTTCACCTCGTCGAACATGTCGCAGCCGACGTATTCGGCGAACAGCTCGGCGTAACTGCGGCGTTGCCACGGCGGCGTGAAATCGATGCTGACCTCGCCGTAGGGGATCACCCGCTGCGGATAGAGTGCGTCCACGCAGGCGAGGATCAGACCCTCGGTCAGATCCATCATGCCGCGATAGTCGCTATAGGCGTGGTACAGCTCCAGCATGGTGAATTCGGGATTGTGTCGTGGGCTGATCCCTTCGTTGCGGAAGACGCGGCCGATTTCATAGACCTTTTCCAGGCCGCCGACCAATAGCCGCTTCAGGTGCAGTTCCAGGGCAATCCGCAGGTATAAATCGATGTTGAGGGCGTTGTGGTGGGTGACAAACGGTCGGGCGGCAGCCCCGCCAGCGATGGCATGCAGCGTCGGCGTCTCCACCTCCATGTAACCGAGGCGGTCGAGATAGTTGCGGATGGTACGGATGATGGTGACGCGTTGCTCGGCCCGCCGCAGCGTCTCCGGCGTGTAGATCATGTCCAAATAGCGGTGCCGCAGGCGGTATTCGATGTCCTCCAGGCCAAAGACGTCCTTGGGGTGCGGCTCGAGGGATTTGGACAGGAACGTCAACTGCGTTACCTGGATGGTCAGTTCGCCGGTTTTGGTCTTGCCGAATTCCCCCTCGACGCCGATCAGGTCCCCCAGGTCGATGAGTTGGGCGATCTGCCATTCCCGCTCGGTGAGCTTGTTGACCCGGAGCATCAACTGGATGCGGCCAGTGCGGTCCCACAGCTCCAAAAAGAGCAGCTTACCGGCGCTGCGGTAGCGGAGCACCCGTCCGGCGGCCCGCACTTTTGGACCGGGGCGGTCGTCCGCGAAAAATTCTGCTGGCCACTGGCGGATGGCCGCGATCGGCTGTGTGCCGTCGAAGCGGCCGCCCCAGGGGTCGATTCCCAACGCCTCCAGTTGCCGCAACTTGTCCAGTCGCGATTGCACCAGATCCGGCGGGCCAGAGTTTTTTGGATCGCTCGCGGCCATGCCTCCACCATCCGTTTCTATAATCGTTGTTTCAATGATCGTGATTCCGGTTCCCGTTTCCTGGAAAGGATAATGTAGGGTATATCAAAGCTTGGTGACGGGTAGTATCGCGATTCCGCCGGGGGAGTGAGCGGTAGAACCGTTGGCGGTTCCGCCGGGGCCTAGGAGGGAGAGCAGTTGGAGGAGAGGGCATGACAGGTCACGGGCCGACGGTTGTCCTGGAACGGTTGTTTCACGACGAGCAGGCCGCCCGGCGGGCCCGGTCCTTCCGGCGGCCAGAGGCGTACCGGTTCGCCGATGAGGACTATCTCGACCACGAGAGCTGGTTGCGACCGGCGATGGCGGCGTTGGGCGACCTCCGCGGCCGGCAAGTGCTGGACTGCGGCTGCGGTCACGGCATGGCAGCTGTGGTATTGGCCCGCCGCGGAGCGATCGTCACGGCGGTGGACCTGTCCCCCGGTTACGTCGCCGAGACCCGCCAGCGGGCAGCGGTCAACGGGGTGGCCGTCGCTGCGGTCGCCGCCGACGCCCATGCCCTGCCGTTCGCCGCGGCCAGCTTCGACCGCATCTGGGGGCACGCCATCCTGCACCATCTGGACCTGGCCCGCGCGGCGGTGGAGGTGCACCGCGTCCTCAAACCGGGCGGCCTGGCGGTGTTTTGTGAGCCATGGGGGGAAAATCCCCTCCTAGAGCTGGCTCGACGCTACCTGCCGTACCCGCATAAAGACCGCACGCCGGAGGAGCGGCCGCTACGGCGACCCCAACTGCAGCAGCTTCGGCACCATTTCGCGGAGGTGCACGCCACGGGTTATCAACTGCTTGGCTTCTGTCGCCGGTTGGGCTGGAAATCCAAGTCGCTGGAGACGGTCGACGCCTGGTTGCTCCGCCGCTGGCCGTCGCTGAGTCGCTGGTGCCGCTACCAGGTGATTGTTTGCCGCAAAGGGGAATGATTCCAGTTTGAGCCAACGTGAGAGCAGTCCCCTGTCATCCCCGCCACAACAAGGCCAACGGTTAGCGAGGCGGAACCATGCTCGTAGAACTGGACGGATCGTTCGGCGAAGGGGGCGGACAGATCATCCGCTCGGCCCTGACCCTATCGATCTTAACGGGTCGGGCGTTTCGGATCGTTAACATCCGTGCCAATCGGCCAAAACCGGGGCTGCAACCGCAACATCTCACATGCGTGACGGCCGCGGCGGCGATCGCCCAGGCCCGCACCCGCGGCGCTACCGTCGGTTCCCGCGAGCTGACCTTCGAGCCGGGAGCCGTGCAAGTCGGGGAGTACACCTTCGACATCGGCACCGCCGGGGCGGTCAGTCTGGTACTCCATACCGTTTTTTTGCCGCTGGCGTTACGGGCAGCCGGGCCATCAACGGTCACGATCACCGGCGGCACGCACGTGCCGCACGCCCCGACAGTCCATTTTCTGAGCCTAACTTGGGCCAACTATATGCGGATATTGGGCTTGCGAGTGGACATCGAGTGCGAGCGGCCGGGGTTTTACCCCCGCGGCGGCGGAAAGATTGCCGCCCGCATCGAGCCGGTAGGGCCGGTCCAAGCGTTACAGTTAATTGAATCTCCCGCGTTACGCACCGCCCGTATCCTCAGTGCGGTGGCCAACCTGCCGTTCAGCATCGCCGAGCGGCAGGCCCAGCGGCTGAGCCAACGCCTCGAGCAGGCCGGCCTGCACACCGCTGTGGACATCGAGCAATGGTCGGCGCTTAGCCCCGGCACCCTGGCGGCGGTGATTTTTCCACAAACGGTTGTGCCGACAGTATTTACGGCACTCGGGGCACGGGGCAAGCCAGCGGAGGCCGTGGCCGATGAGGCGGCAGAGGAAGCCTTAGCCTTCCGGGACGCCGCCGCTCCGGTCGACGCCCACTCCGCCGACCAGTTGCTAATACCATTGGCCCTGTGTGACACAATTAGCCGTTTCCGCACCGCCGGCATAACCCGCCATCTCACTACCAACGCCGCCATCGTCGAGCGATTTCTCCCTGTCTCTGTCTCCATCGATGGAAATGAAGAGGAACCCGGTACAGTTACTGTCGAGCCTGTGATATAATCTAAAGTGGCGGAACAAATACGCTCTTCGGATGCGGCGGGTCTAATGACTGTAGGCGGGCGATGTGGACGGGTGCGGCGGCCCGGAAAGCGGCATCCGGTGGGGGTCATGGGGGACAATAATGGAACCTGCTGCTGTACGCCCCATTGTTGCCCGTGTGGCCCGGCTTATTCCTTGCACCGAAGCAGAGGGGCCGGGACGGCGATGGGCGTTGTGGTTCCAGGGTTGCCCGCTACGCTGCCCGGGTTGTTGCAATCCGGAGTATCTGCCAGTCGTTGGTGGGGAGGAAATGGAGGTTGACCAGCTTGCGGTTGAGCTGCAGCAGGCCTATCAACAGTATGGTTTGGAGGGGATCACCTTGCTGGGTGGAGAGCCGTTTGCCCAGGCCTCGGCTGCCGCCGCGATCGCCCGGGCCGCATGGGACATGGGCCTGACTGTCCTCGTCTTCAGCGGCTATACGCTTGAGCAATTGCAGGCGATGGCCGAGCCGGCGGTTCAGGAATTGCTTCGTTATACCGATATGTTGGTGGATGGCCCTTACGATCGAAACCAACCAGAAACGCGGCGGCGATGGATCGGTTCCGCCAATCAGCGACTCTATTTTTTGTCCGGCCGTTGCCAATGGGACGACCGCTGGTTGCAGCGGAATACGTTGGAGATCCGCGTCCGGGGTAACGAAGTCATCATCAATGGTTTCCCCGCTCCCCGTGCTGCGGGGCTGTGGAAAGGGTGGCGGCGTTTGAGGGCCAAAACCACGCCCAAGGGTGAATAGCGTAAAAATGCCGACGGAAAGCGACAACTCCGGTGCGACCAAAATACCGACGCCGCAACGGCCGGTTTACCGCGTGACGCCGTTTGAGGCCCACATGTTGTGGAACACGCGGTTCATACTCAAAAGGCGTGACATATTCGGCCACGACCTGGGTGAAGAGCCGCCACAAAACCTGCAGTCTTGCCCAGGACCATTACCCGACGGTTTGACCCCCAACGCCTATATGGTGCTGAAAGACACCCTTGCCCAGGGGACCATTCTGACCCTGAACCGTTTCGGCGGCTGGATGAAGGAATCCTTCCTGCGTGACGGCCAACCGCAAACCGGCAGCGTCTGGGATCGGCACCCTCCTGAGGAAACGCGGTTAGGCTTTAGCCGGGCCGTGGTCGAATTCCTCATGGCCCTCACGGCAGACGATTTCATCGAACCGCACCACTACCTTGTGGATTGGGACTGTGAAGAAAGACGTTTGACACCCGCAGACGAGTTTTTCTTCTGGAGAACGCTCGATGTTGCCCGGCAGGTGTCGCGGAATCTGTTTTTTTGTCTGGTTCGTAAGCAGGCATTTCGCCGGAACGTGTGGGGCTGGCTGTCTTTTCCGGCAGAGATGATCCCGGGGCAGTCTTACGAGGTGACGCCAGAGAATTTACCGGATTTTAGTGAGTGTACCCGCGGAGTGCGGGGGATGATCCTTGAATGCTTGCAGTTAGCTTTATCGTGGCGCTGGCAGCGGTGGATCGAAGACCAGCGGATCCGCTCCCTGCCTGCAGCGGTCCGCCAGGGGCAGCACCGCCTCGTGCACAAGGTCCTGCAGGTTTTCTTGGAGGCAATGGCCTCGGCCCGCCGCCCGGACCTGGCCCGTTTTCTCTTGCACACCCTCTCCCGATCGCTCAACCGATCCGACATGACCTTGTCCGAATGGCTCGGCAAAGCAATCCATCATAGCTACCATCGTCTGGCAGACATCAGGCAGTATTATTCGGACATGCTTTTGTTTCCTTGTGGTTTGATGACGACTCTGCTAAAGTGGCGCAACCGCTATCGTCTAACTGGATATCTCGACGAAGATTATCGTGTCGCCCAATGGTGGCTAGGAGAGTGGGAGCGTTGGAACGGCAATGTGGCCGCAGCCGTTGCCGATCGTCTGGATGAACAGTCCTACAATCTGGACTACTTGAAGACACCCGAGACAACAACGCCGCCGCAGGCGGTTCAGTGGTAGCTGTTTATGCCGTTTATAGTCGCAGGCACAAAACTGCAAACCGTTCACGAGAACTACTCAGCTAGCACAAGCGACGCTTTAGTGTATATTAAAATAGAAGAAACCATGAGGAGCCGACCATGAGCCGGGCATATCGCATCAAGCTTGCCGCGTCTCAGTCCCGTGTCCTGCGCGGGGAAGATCACATTTCCATGCAACTGGATATCCTGGAAATCCTTCCTTGCGAAGAGATGGCCCAACTGCTGAGCAATGCCTTGCGGCAACGCGGCTTCGAATTGCAGCCGGATGGTACCTTGACGCGGGTCAGTCCAGACGGCAGCATCACGGTACAAGTGGATCCGATGTCGGGGTGCCTTACGGTCAAGAGCTTGCAGGAGCAGACCGTCCACCGTCAAGTCGAGGAAGTGGTGGTGGGATACGACGACATGAAGCCGCACAATCGCCGCAACAAGCAGGCCGCACAAGTGGCACTCAAACAAAAACTCGACGACGCATTTCAAAAGGTCCGTAAGGAACTCGAAGTGCAGGCCGCCGTCCGGTTGAGCCAACATTTACGCGAGCTGCAACCGGAAATTGACACGGTGGTCAATGAAGTGACACGGGAAGCTATCAAAATCAAGGCCTGCCAGTTGGGGATGATCAAGGAGATACACGAGGACGCCGCAAATGGATCGCTGACCATCACACTGGAGGTTTGACCAGGCTGAGGGGTCTAATTCACACTAGCCCATACTCACCCGCCGCGGCGACAGGACCCAAGCGTACACACGCCTGCCGTGCATGATATTCAGTCGGACCTTGGACGATGAACCCGGTCATTCCAGAATCTGAGCTGCCGGAAACGTTGACGGTGGAGCAGGCTGTCGACGCCGCGTATAACCAACAGCTTTCGGACATTGTCGACAAGTTGCGGCGTGGCTTGCCCACGCTCATTGAATGCGAAAAAGAGCTTGCACCCTTCCTGTACATCAACATTCGCCAAAGGCTTAAGCAGCATCAGTTGCAGTGCGTGTATCTTGATGGCCGTCCGCGGAGCGATGGCTCCCAGCCGAGTAATATAGAGTCTGGTTTTTACAACGGATTTCTGTCTCAACTCCGCAATGCGGTGCGGGGAGCGGTCGATCGCCGCGTTGTGGTTCTACCGCATATCGATCTGCTGGCTTCCGCAGAGTCCCTCGTCACAAGGGATACTCAGGAAGTTGTCGCCCTGCTATACGAAAATCCAGAATTACTGTGGCTTGGCTTCAAAGATCCGACCCTTCGGTTGCCAGGCGTCATTGAGAATCTGTTCACGGCGCGACTAACCATTCAAGGCATACCCCGCGACCGTCTACGCTACGTCATCACGCAACGAGAAGCCCGCAAGTTTGGAAGGCAGTTTTCACCGTGGCAACTCTACAAATACGTTTCGGGTTTGAATGCCGTCCGCCTGCGGAAACTCCTTTCCACCCTCGAGGGGGAGGATTACCCAAGCGATCCCAAACGCGTATATGCTCAGCTGCGGCAAGCCACATTGACCGGCAGCATGGAAATCCCACACGTCGACATCGATCGCGATATTGGTGGTTATGAACGTGTCAAAGCACGCCTAAAAGCGGAAATCATAGACTTGTTGATTCGCCGCGACCGAGCCAATGACCCGAATGAAATAGCCCGCCTCGAAGAACTGATCCCACGCGGCATCATTTTCTGGGGCCCGCCGGGCACAGGCAAAACGTTATTCGCTAAGGCGATTGCATCAAGTATCGGCGCGGCAATCATCATCGTATCCGGCCCGGAACTCAAAACCAAATGGTACGGCGAGAGCGAACGCAACTTGCGGCGTGTTTTTCACCAAGCCCGATCGTCAGCACCATCGATCATCGTCTTTGACGAAATCGACTCGTTTGCCGTCTCACGCGCTAGATCGGATCACGCGAATGGTGCGGATCACTCGATGGTCAACCAGTTGCTCACCGAGATGGACGGTTTCCACAAGGGGGAGCAGGTATATGTAGTGGCCACGACCAATTTTGTCGAATCACTGGATCCCGCATTGCTTCGGCCCGGCCGGTTTGAGTTTCTTCTGCACATTCCTTATCCGGATGACGAAGACCGCCGGGCAATATTGTCGGTATACGATCGCAAATTGCAACTCAACATGACGCCTGAGGCGTTAGATTATGCCGTTCGCCGTACAGGTGACAATTACTTGACGTCATCGGGCACGCCGTTCAGCGGCGATCATTTGAATGCATTGTGCCGGGCAGTGGCCCGTTTGCGTTTGCGACGGAATCTTTCAGGCCCTACAGAGCCACACCTGATCGACCAAGCGATGTTGGAATTCGAGGAACGCCGAACGATTTCGGAAAAGGACGCCGAACTAATCGCCACACATGAGGCCGGGCACTTGCTCGTGTCCATTTTTTGTACACATCATCCGCCGCCGGAAAAAGTAACCATCGAGGGCGAAATCCCGTGGGCACCATTTTTCACACGCTATAAGATAGATAAGCAAAAAATCAGCCACAAGCGTGCCGAGTTGATGGATATAATTTGCGTACTATACGGTGGCATCGAAGCGGAACGATTGATCTACGGCGACGTATCGACAGGTGCAAGTGGTAATGGGGATCCGCGGTCCGATTTGGCCCGTGCAACAGAGCTGGCAACATTGATGGTCGAAGCATGCGGGATGAGCGAACTGCCGGCGCCGCTCCGTGTATTCCGCGATCAGCACGGTCGTCGCGACGTACTGTCTGGTGGAATGGCGGATGCCATCGACCGACAGATAAATGCCATTATTGTTGAGGCACAGCATCGGGCCGCACGGATTTTACACGATCACCGCGATGAATTGATCGCCGTAAGAGATGAGTTACTGCAGAAAAAAACGATAGAAGGAAAACGTATGCAAGAAATTATTAAAGGACTAAGAAAACGCTACAAATCGAAAAGTATGGACATGAGCGCAGTATGTAATGGAAAAATGACAAGAGTAGCGGAGCGATGACTATAGTAGCAATAGTAAGGAATAACCAGGGAAGCACAATATAATTGGAGCAGTATATGGCCACACTTGTGATTCACCTACATAAGGAACCTGGTTCTGGTAAACACTGCGTAGTTGTAAAGTTGCAATCAGATCCTGATATGCTGCCTCTCGAACACGAGAAACGACACCGTGAACTTGTGTATAAACTCTTTGGTATAGATGTAACAAGAGCAAACAATATGACCATTGTTCGTGAAAACATCGATGAAAATGCGGAAATTGCAAATCAAAGTGAAATAAACGTGAGACCGAGCGGAAAAATTCATGTATAAATTGTGTAATTTGTGATTCCTATACCAGGATAGAGTTAACAATGTTAGTATTTCCAAATATTGAAGTGTTTAAGACAGTAATACGAGACCGTATAATACCCGAAGTACAAATTTGGCAACATGTACATTATGCATATGGACCAAATGAAGAAATTTATCTCAGAGTAGGTAGTAGGCTTCCTCGTAAGGCTTTAGCTAAACTGCGCCGTTTTGGAGTATACAGTACAAAGAAATGGCCACGAGGCTTGGATGTTAGGAAGGCAATCAGTTGGTTGCAAATTATACCATTAGAGCCAGCCGAATGGCCAGAAATCACACCGAGTGATTTTGTTTTATTCAGAGTTGACGACCCGCAACAATATGTTGCGTTGATTGAAGAACTATTAAGGCTAGGTAATGATCATATATCAGTGACAGTAAAAGAGTATAATGGTAGAGATATTTATCTCATAAAAGTAAAAGGACCGCCTATCTATTCGGTATTGAAGTATAAAAATAATATTGAAAAAGGTGGTATTATATACAGATACATAGATAGAAATATATGGATGCAAATTGGGTGGCAACTTCCATACATATTTAGCAATATAGATAGTAACATTACATTACTTATAAGTCGCGATGAATGGTTGACATGTGTATTGAGTGAAAAATGTAATGTTGCTGATTATATAAATTTGGACTTTGATTTCAAAGTGAAAGAGTTGGCTGAAGCTATACCCCAGAAGAAAATAAATATAAAGTTAAGATTAATGCAATATGAAAGCGATCAAATGCCATCACTTTGGATTATACCAGAAACAAGTATATACAATATAATAAGTCATTTAATCACTTCAGATATTGAAAATATACGTAAACTAGATGTTGCATACATTGAAGATGAGCGAAATGGCAAATTCTATGTACTGCGTGCAATTAATGAGCTTAATCATATGATACTAAGAGGGCATCTTGCATATACGAAGTATGAAAATTATGATAATGTTTATCTGCGTGTGGGATTTCAAATATTACCTAAATTACGAGATTTAATAAAATATAACTTATTTGATGATGATAAATACATATACATATTAGATTTTGATACATATTTATTGAAAATATCTAAGACATGCTTTGAATCTGCAAATAGAATACTCGATTTTATTTTTGATAAAACTAGTGTGAATACGGTAAATAGAATGAAGGATATAAATATAGAATGGCCTTATATCACAGTTGAGGCTGATGATAAGTATGACAGTAATTCCAAAAAAAACAATAAATCAAATGAATTGGAAGGAGTAATACATACTTCATATACATATGATACAAATAGTTCAGTATCAAGAGAACTTGATACATATACAGATATGGTTGATGGTAGTAAAAGTGATTCTGATGAATTGATGAAAAAGGATATATTCAATCCTCTTAATAATCGGCATTGTGAATATGGCGTATCAGATCGTCATTTGCAATATGATTTGAGAAAATTAGATCGTCCGTTCGATGTGAAATACGCACCTTTATGGCTAGAAATTATTCAAGAATATATTAAAGAAAATAATTATGATGATGCCTTAGATTGTATCTCTATTTTGCTGTGGAATTTGTCACTGTGCAATGATATTTGCTTCAAAAAATTTATTAAATCTGTTATCGGTTGTCTGCAGAACATTAAATCTACTAATATATATAGCGAATTTTTGAAAAACATATCAGAAGGTATAGGATATGATGATAACATCAATGACCACGATGCTTACTTGATGTATAGTTCGTTAACAAATGATCTCGATTTTTATTCATTTAATAAAAATGTGAGATTAGAATACATATATACGAGCGGTATAGCATCAAGGCGAAATGACGAAATGACATTGTTGCGATTCAATTTCGAAATCACGAATAATTTCATAATTGAAAAAAAGAATATACTTGTTATACCACGTATTTTAAGCAATAAATGGAATCAATCCGTAAACTTGTTTTATGAAAATATCGACATTTTGTGCGAAAAAATGACCGATTGGTTCTCAAATGCAGCATACAATATTCCGTATATATATTTGACCTTTGCTTGGGCAGCTGCATATTGTCATAATTTCCAGAAGGCCTATAAATGGTATGAGTTGGGCATTGATAAATTCCGGCAATATAGCTATTTTGAAGATAATACTCACAGATTCAAAAGTTTTTTTGAGTTCTTGTCTGCTGCGTATAAATATAGGATAAATGAATCTATTTGTCAAGATGACGTATTTCTTCTACCTGATGGTATTTATGCCAATTCAATTTCCAAGTACAGTTGTAGTGATCCAACATTGCTGCACTATCAAATAGATAGCTATGTTGCTTCGTCGATCATCATAGATCCGAAGCGTTACATTGATCCTTACTCAAAATTTATTAGTGGCAATCATGTATACGATCTACAAGATGATATGTATGATGCAATAGTTGCAATTAATACTTCTTCGCAGTCTGACTTATCAAAAGTATACGATAATTTGTGTCAATTACTCATTGATGCTCAGAAATCACCGCACATTATCAATATTAGTAAAATGATAATACATATGATTTGTAATTTCAATTTATCTTTAGAACAAATGGAGCATTTTTCTAATATTTTGAAGTACAAAATAAAAAATAGCAATGATGTGCTACGTCCAAATTTTGTTAGTGTACTATCTGATATTTTGTATAGATCTGATATACTTTTACATAAATATGATAAAAAAATATCGAATTTTATATACTCAATCATAATGCTGTCTTCTGAATTAAGGATTGACGATACAATTTCACCGCTTATTCTGAGTATATTCAGGAAGTACCTCAGCAGTGATTGTGATTATAGTGACGAAATCAAAATGATTGTCGATGCAGTTGATCATAAATCGCTTTCATCTATATACCATAACTTGGTATACATTTCTATTATTAATAAGCTCAACATAGCATACTGTGATCAAGTAATGTATCTCATAGTGTCATTGTTGAATTCAACTCAGACACAACTCTACGCAATTCCAGGCATACAGTCTAGGCTGATGAATCCATTATGTCTAAAAGTTATTGAGCTCATAGCGATAAGAGTTTTTGGTCTATTACACCGTTACAATACTATTAACAGATATCAGTATGCATGTCATCACAATTTATATCAAAAAGTTGCTTTTGATAACATCAAGTATGGTGATTTAACGCGTGATCTGTTCAATTAAGCCATGAATAATACAATGAAGTTTCCAATTGCGTTTGCAATAACCTTCGTATGTTGTGCTCACCTCGATGCAGTAATTACGAGGCTAATTCCTCTCTCAGAGGTCATAGAGCACCAACAATTCATTATCCTACTTCAAGTTGAGAAATTTGATCCTGAATATAAGTATTTTATAGCTAAAGTTATGCGCACGATTAAGGGTAAATGGATGCATGATAAAATACATGTTAGACTGACTGGTAATGATATAGCGAAAAAAAATAACGATATTCAAACTATTGCTGATAGACTCGATTATAAACGCATCATTGTTCTATTTATCGACAAGCGAGGACGGCGGTATCCAGCTGTTGCTTTCGTCGAGGGGAGTTGGTTTTCTCTTGTTGGGGTTCCTGATAACGACGATAAGAATATTCAATGGTACTTTTTGAATGGCGAACCGTACTTGCGACGTACATTTCACGGCACCAGCGATGAACTAATTAAAATTATTGAAGACTATTTTGCAGGTAATGTGAAGCCTCCAGCTCCCGACCCTTCCGTCAAGCCTGGATATGGTCCTCCTGTGGAACGTAAGCCATCTTCTACAAGAGATATGTGTATGTCTCATAATTGTTTGTCCTATTTTTCATATACAGCTATATCACTTCCTGCTGTCATTCCTTCTTTTGTACTTATCGGGCCGCTTGCAATCATTGCCGCCATATTTCCTGGTATCTTTGTACGTTTGGCAGTTATTTGGCGTAAATGGCGTAATTTTCTGATTGTCGCTAGTATTAACACAACATTGGCTTTAGCTTACTATTTTATATCTTGTTATATTACTTTGGACGTTTTAGTTCTCAATACTTTATTAGTTCTTACTAGTTTTTTCGGCCTCTTGCTGTCTGGTATCTATCATCGTCGATTGCTTACTGTAAATACTGATCATTCGCCGATTTCATCAAAGCAACAGTTATTATTATTAGTATCTGTTATCTTTCTAGTCATTGGTATACTTACATTTATTGCGTATTCATATGGTTGGTGTACTTTATTCCAACTACCAATGCGGGAGTTTACTTATATTATCATTGGTTTATCTATCGCTGCATCATATGTTTTATATACACGCTTACTATATATTATTGTATCAATTCTGCACGATACAGATAAACAATACAACATGTCACATGAAACTGTCGGTTTGATCGCTGTTTTGTTTTGTAATGTGACTACCTTAATCCTTTCTTTACCAATTACAGCTGTTAGTAAACATCAATTAATTGTTGAGCGTAGAGATGCTGAGCCGATCGGCCCACTGCTTCTAAGCGCAAACTCTGTTGAAATCCATGATCATCATGGTGATATGAACACTACTATCAACGGTCAGATATTAAGCCGAATTGTTGTTGATGGTACTCGTTGCTATTTCGGCGTGGCGTTGTTCGGCTTGACCGGTGGGGGCAGAATTATCTGTGCCGACGCCCAATCGGGGCGTGTACTTTGGTCGTATGACGGTGAGGATCTGCAGCCGTTGCTGCCTGTTTATTGCACGCCATTACTGGCTGACGGAATCCTCTATTGTGGCGAAGGTTTACATGAAAATAGCAACTGTCGGTTATTTGCTTTAGATGCACAAACTGGTAAGCCCCGCTGGGAGCAGCCGGTCCGCACGGCAAGTCATACCGAAGGTCAACCTACTATATCCAGCTCTTTGCTCATTTTCCCTGCTGGCGATGATGGATTGTATGCGGTATCACCTAAAACCGGCGAGGTAGTATGGCATGTCTGTGGAGGGGCTGATACTGGTTTACACGTGGATGGTGCCCCGGTTGTTCATCGTGACCGGGTGTTTGTAGGTACAGGTGTTTACTCGTTTGTCGCGATTTGTTTGGATGCCGCGACTGGTCGCGAAATTTGGCGTGCTCCATTGCCGTACCGATCGTTCAGTTCCCCTCTAGTAATGGGAGATTACGTGTATTATGCTGTCGGTACCGGCAATCTCGGTGCTGATACGCATGAATATCCTGAGGAACAAGGGGCGGTTCGCGAGAAGGAGCCGGCTGGTGCGGTGGTGTGTTTTGATTCATCATCCGGGCGGCAAATCTGGCGAGCGGACTTGCCACGTGGGGCTCATGCCGGCTTGGCTGGAGATGCCTTCAATGTTTACGCAACTTGTCGTGACGGTTGTGTTTACGCTTTTCATCGCGGCAACGGTCAAATGCGTTGGCGTGCCTCAATCGGGTCTGCAATTACCAGTGCCCCCGCCATCGCTACAATCAATGGTTGGCCCATCGCCGTGTATGCTGTGAGTCGGGAAGGGGTAGCTGTGTGTCTGAATCCACATACTGGTGATCTAATTTGGCAACATCCACTACCTGGATTCGTATGGGATGGTCAGGAAACTACCGGAATCTTCAGCGGTCCGACAGTAATTCAAACACCGGACGGTCTGAAACGTACTATCTACATAGGCGGAATGACGATCGACCGTGCCAATCCTTTACGGAAGAGGGCAGCAATCTTTCAATTCGTCGATAGTCTTCCGCGAGATTGAGGAGTTGACAATCAGAATCGCCAGATATTCAAGTTCTCACCATTGTAAAGAAAAATGATGCATGCCAGCATCAAAAGCATGATGATAACAGAGACCGCAGCGATGGACAGCATCAGTCGAAATAAATCGATCGCAATATCATACCGTTGTGTGCCTTTTGTCTGCGGCGACGAGACCAAGTCCTGGCCGCGTGTGTACGCCAACTCTTCGCTGATTGCCTGTCGCAAACGGTGACGTATCGCCGGTGGCAGATCCTCCCACCAATGGCGGTGTGCCCCTTCAGAATCCCGACGCTGTGGCATCACCATTTTTGCATCTCTGACTGCGAATGCGGTTTTCCAACGAATGCCGCTGTTATTTTACTGCTCCTCTCGCGAGCGGCGGAAGAGGATTTTCGCCGTCTGCCTCTGCTATGGATTTATCGCATTTCCCCTACTGATGTCCCTCGTCCCAGGAGCTTGAATGAACGACGGGCTTACTGATTACCTTGAGGAGCATCGCCCTTCGCGGCAGGGGGCTGTAATACGAAGGGGATGTATGTCGTTGTCACGTCGGTGAAGCTGACAGCGTGAGGATTCAGCAGACTGCGGAGGATGAGGATCCGGCTTCGCAGTTCGGGGTGAGATTCTCCCGCGGCTGCTTTGCTCAAGGTTTTGGCCACGTTGGCGGCGAGCAGCCGTCCATGTCGCCGGAGATGCAATATCGCCGCTTCGGCCGCTTGCAGGCGAATTGGTATCGGACGCGCTGTGTTCAATGCTACAGCGATCAACTCGTGCTGGTTTTCGGGCTGAGGCAGAGCGGCGAGGGCCTCAATCGCCACCGGAGCCAAAGTGTCATCAGTAACAGCTTGGCGCAGGGCATCGACTGCCGGTCGAACGTCGTAGCCGCCAATACTTCCTGAGGCCATGCGTGCTAGCCACGATATAGCTTCTTTGCGTGACGATGCCTTAAACAGCGGCGACGCTGTCACCTGCCTGGTGCTTTCCAAGATCAGTGGACGCCATTTAACGGTAACCTCACGGGCAGACATGGGCAACGGCATGCTACGGAACTGTGGATAGCGGTGGAGCAGTCGATTGAGTTGTTGTTCCGCCGCCACGTCGCGGTGGGGAGCCAAGGTAATTCCCAGCTCAGACGGCGCGAGTTTCGTGATCAGACCCTCAAATCTCTGACGGGCCTGTGGTACGCGATCGACATCTGCCTCCAAACGTTGCAGCAGTGTGAGCAATTCTTCTGTAGGCAATCCTTCGCCATAGGGCGGCACGGCCGGCTGCATCGCAAGGAGTTGTTCGAGATTTTGCCATTGTTCATACGTGGAAGGGGCCGCTTGCTGCGTGATGGGATATTCAGCGGCCAGTACACGGTAGGTGATTTGGGCCAGCCGCAACTGCAACAGCTGCCGTTGGGCCGTGGATAGCGACAGGGAAGTACTCTCTGCAAGTCGTCTGAGGCGGGCCAACCGTTGATCGAACGTGTCCGACAGGGCACGATCACGACTTAGTTGGTTATCTTGCCGGTCGCGTTTTTGTCGCTCCGGTTCATCCATCGGATTAACCACGTAAACATCAGGGATTTGTGGGACTGCCGGCTCGGTAGCTGCAATCATTGCAGCAGCCCGCAGCAGCAGTTGGTCAAAAGTCGGAGGAGGGATCCGATCTGGTGAGGCAACGACAATGGTCGGAATCGCAGCCAGTCGAGGATCGTTATGCAAAACATTCAGCAGATCCGATAAAAGTGGCTGTACGACATGCCGATCGATGACCACCAAGTCGGTGTTATGCTGATTCAGGTACTTGAGCAACTCGCGACCGCTGGTGAAAGGCGTCACGGAAAAGCCGCTATCTCGCATTGCTGCAGCGACCGCTTCCCGGCGCACCGGATCCGGGTCACACAACACCGCTGCTGGCGCGGTGGTGGGTGATTCGTTCAGGATTCGACGGAAGATATCAACGATTTTTAGCCGTGCCGGAGGGGAAACGGTGACACCCGAGCGGAGCAGGGCGGTGGCGGCGAGGTATTGCACCGACATATCCGGATAATCAAGTCCACTTTCCAACAAAGACCCTTGGGTGGCTAAGCCAGCCCGCGGAAACGGTTCGCCACGCGCCGCAATGACCTGCAACAGACCGACCAGGGTCGCCGTGCGGCGGCGGCTGAGCGCCTGACGGAAAGCTTCTTCCATCACGGCGGTTGGAGCGTCGTTCAGAACGGAAAATGCCGCCGGGTCCTTCTCCGCTAACTGCCCGTAACCGTGACGCTCGACCGCATTCCCGGCGACGAGGGAGACGAACAAGACTTGAGTAGGGACGTCGTCAGGGCGATAGCGAAGAATCCAGCGGCAGTAACGCAATCCGTAGTATTCGTCAACTTGGGACGTTGGGATGTTGTCCTTTTTGATCAGACGTTGCTGGGCGGGATCCCAAACCCACAACACCGTCATTGTGCGGGAAGTGGCAGGATCGTTGGTCGTTCCCCAGTAGCGGGCATTGTGGTCGTAAAATTCACGAGCGATTGTGAACAATTCCTGTTCGGGCAGCCGGCGGTGTAGAGGGATGCCAGTGTCAGTAACAAGCTGGTTCAAGAGGCTCTCCGCCAGTCGCCGCAAAGGGGGATAGTGTTCCGGGGGATGCAGCAGGATGTACCACAAGTGCGGCCGGATGGTGGTCTGAGCATGATTCTGTAGCAACAGAAAATCATCGCGTTGAGCAATGGCATTGATCACCCCCAACTGTTGCGGAGGAAATAGCCCGTCCAACGCGGCGACCCACGCCGGGATCGCACCGGGATCCATCAGACGGATGGTGCCATAGATCCCCTCAACTAAGTCCGGTTGGTCGCTGGTTCGTAGGGCATGGACCATCATTGGGACGGCAACATCGCCGATCCGCTTCAGTTCCATCTGCGCGTAGACGCGTTCTTCGGGCGTGGCCCCCAGATTGGCGATGTATTTGGCGATCCGCTGCGGATTGCGGATATGTTGGTCCAAGGCCGCATTGGCCCGGCGGACGATTTCCTCGACTCGCATCCGGCTGGCGTCGTTGTGCTTGGGATTATCCGACCATTTGGGCACCTTGAGCAGGAGGGAATAGGCAGCTGGGCCATATTTGTCGTATATTTCGATGTAGTCCTGCGGGGAGGGATTGGCTTCCAAGAATTGTTGTAGTAGCAGGCTCGCCAACTCGTACTTGCCCTCAGTGACCAAGCCGCGTAGCTCGACATAGATTGCTTGCGACTTGGGGAGTTTCCTTTTGGGAATGATTTGGGATTGTGCGGACGAAGCAGCAATCCATGTCGCCAGGACGATGAGGGCACAACAACGGAACCACGGCACGGCGAAGCCCTCCCCCTGCTGAGTGTGTAACCGTATTGCAGGAATTCTAGGCCATCTTATTGCGGCAGTGGATCCGCCGGCCGTGCTTCCGCCTTGCGTCTTGCGGGCAAGCCGGTGAATCCCGCCGCTACTCTATTCATTTTGTGGCCTGGTTTTAACTCATGCAACACTCTTCGCAAGCAGTCAGATCGGCATAAGTTTCGCGGCGGCGGATGAGACGGTGTGTATCGCCTGTAACGAGGACTTCGGCGGCCCGCGGCCGGCTATTATAGTTGGAGGCCATCGACATCCCGTACGCTCCGGCCGAAAAGACGGCCAACAGGTCGCCCCGGCGCATTTGTGGCAGCGGCCGGTCTTTGGCCAGAAAATCCCCCGATTCACAGACCGGCCCGACCACGTCCTGGCGGAAGGTACCAGGCATCTCCACAAACGGATTACCACGATCGGGATCGATGGTCATGTCCACTGCCGGCCGCTCGGGCAGCCCCGGTGGCAACACCACCGGCCAGATGCGGTGGTACGCCCCGTAGAGAGTCGGTCGAATCAGATCGTTCATCGCGGCGTCCTGGATGATGTAGTGTTTGCCGCCGGTGGATTTGTTGTAAAGAACTGTGCTGACAAGGATGCCGGCGTTGCCGACTATAAACCGGCCCGGTTCCAGAATTAACTGGCAATTGACGGCCTGCACGGCGGGGACGATCACGGCCGCGAAGGCCTCCGCCGGGAGGGCTTCATCCTGACGATAATGGATTCCAAATCCGCCTCCCATGTTCAAATAGCGGATCGGGTGACCTTGACGGCGGAGCTGCTCGATCAAAACAACGGCTTTCTCCGCACCTGTGCGGTACGGCTCGGCTTTCAAGATGGGCGAGCCCAAGTGCATATGTAGGCCGCACAGCTCCAGGCCGGCATGACCGACCACCCTCGCCGCGACGTCCAAGACAGTTTCAATATCCAAGCCGAATTTGACGCCTTTGACGGATGTATCGGTTTTGACGTGAGTTTTGGGGGGTAGGTCGGGGTTGACCCGCAAGGCGACGGGGGCCCGCCGGCCCATCGCGGCGGCAATTTGACCAATGACCTGCAACTCCTCTTCGCTTTCGACATCGAAAAGCAGGATGTTGTTTTCTAGGGCATATCGGATCTCGGGGTCTGTTTTGCCAACTCCGGCAAACACAATCGGCGCCTGAGGCGGCCCGGCCCGCAGGGCCCGGTAGAGTTCGCCGCCGCTGGTTACGTCGTAGCCCGCTCCGTGTTCGCCAAGCAGGCGGCAGATGCTCAGGTTGCCATTGGCCTTGACCGAATAGCAAATGATAGGCTGCACCGATGCAAAGGCCGTTTGCAATTGGCGTAGATGGTGGAGGAGGGTCGCCTGGCTATAGACAAATAGCGGCGTGCCGTAGGTGCGGGCCAGAATTTCCACCGGCACCTCTTCACAATGCAGGCGGCCGTCCCGATAGTGGAAATGGTCCATGACGTCTTCTCCGAATTGCCGTTGCAATTTAAAATATAAGTTGGAATTCCACGAACGGATTTCAATATTTCCGATGTACATGCGAGCATAGCCAGGGGTGGTGGAGGGCCGAGGCGTCAGGAGGTTGGAGGCTGTGTCGACGCTTCGGCGATGCCGAGCCGGGCTTTCCAGCGGGAAAGCTGCTGGGTGACCAGTGCAGGAGCGGTTGAACCCGCTGTACGGAACGCCGCGACGGCAGCGGCGACGCCGAGGCAGTCCCGCAGGCGGCGGACCGCTTCCCTATCCCCCACCAACGCCGCAAACCGCTCCTCCGGCAGGTCCTGCAGGCGGCATCCCCTCGCTTCGCATTCTCGCACCAGTTGCCCGATCTGCTCATGGGCCGTCCGCATTGGAACTCCTGCGGCGATCAGGCCTTCCATCAGAGTGGTCGCGTCGAGGAAGCCGTCCTCCAGCCGGGCGGCGATCTGATCCCGCCGCAGCCGCGTCTGCTCGATCAGCGGCGTGGCTATCCGCAAACAAGCGGTCAGGGTGTCGTGAGCGGCGAAAACGGCCGCTTTGTCCTCCTGCAGGTCGCGATGATACGCTAGCGGTAAGCCTTTGAGTAGCAAGAACATCTGCTGCAATGCGGCGATCACCCGCGCCGCCTTGCCCCGGATCAGCTCCAGCACGTCCGGGTTTTTCTTGTGCGGCATGATGCTTGAGCCGGTGCAGAAGGCATCCGGCAGATCTAAAAAGCTAAACTCGGTGGTACTCCAGATGATCCATTCCTCTGCCCAGCCGCTCAGATGTACGGCGATGGTTGCGAGGTTAAACAGGTATTCGAGCAAAAAGTCGCGGTCGCTGGTGGCATCCAGGCTATTGGCCGCCACGGCGTCGAATGCTAGCTCGCGTCGGACGAACTCGCGATCGAGGGGAAGGGAACTTCCGGCGACCGCCGCCGTACCAAGTGGCAACACGTTGACCCGCTTGCGGCAATCGGCTAACCGTTCCCGATCGCGTTGGAGTTTCTCGACATACGCTAGCATGTAATGGGCCGCCAGCACCGGCTGGGCCCGCTGCAGGTGCGTGTAAGCGGGCACGATGACGTCCTGCTCCCGCTCGGCAATGCGGACAAATGCGGCCTGCAATGCGGCGAGCAAGCCGTCCACCTCATCGATGGCCTCCCGCACCCATAGCCGCATGTCCGTGGCGATCTGGTCGTTGCGGCTGCGGCCCGTGTGCAACTTCCGTCCGACGTCGCCGAGCCGCTCGATCAACGCCCGCTCGATGTGCGTGTGGATGTCTTCCAGGCTGGTGCGTAAAGGGACCTCGCCGCGAGCGAACTGCTCGCCGATGGCTTCCAAAGCCTCGCAGATCTGCTGGGCTTCCTCTGGGGAAATCAAACCTGCCGCCGCCAGCATGCGGGTATGAGCCTGACTAGCCCGAATGTCGTGTGGGTACAACCGATGATCAATACTGATCGATTCGGTAAAGTCCTCGACCCGTGGGTCAGTCGCACTGCTGAAGCGTCCGCCCCAGGTTTTTTGATGCGTGGAATCGTTCATTCCCAGATGTTGCATGAGCAATGCGTTTTTTGGATACTTCTGACACCTCATCACCGGTTGCGGGGTATCATATGGAAAAGTCTGCGTATGCGGGTACCATCGGGGGAACAGGTATGGGTCGAACATTACCGTGGATGGTCGGGGTGATCGCTTGTTTGGCAGGTCTGGCCACACCGGCCAGGAGTGCGGAGCCGCCGCCACCGACCATCGAATTCCGTTTACGGTCGATCAACGATTTGCTGATCCGGGGCCAATACCTGGCCGATCTGGTCGATCAAGGGGATGTCATCAAGTCGCTCCGCCTGGTTTTGGGATTGCTAGCCTTGAAGGGGGAAGGGCTAGAGGGCGTGGATATTCACCGTCCACTCGGGCTGTATGCCACCGTCAACCGGGAGACAATCAGTCCCGTGGTGATGATTCCCGTGGCTCAGAAACAGCGGTTTCTGCAGGTGGTCCAGGAACGGCTTGGGGCCAAGATCGAGGCCCCGGACGGCGACCTGTACCGGTTGCCGTTGCCGGTATTGTTGCCGCCGCAGATCCCCGTGCAGGAGCTTTATCTGCGATTCCAACATGACTATGCCTATATCGGCGTGCGGGCCAAGGACCTGGAGCTAATGCGGCTGCTGGCCCCCCGGGACTATTTCCGTCAGACCGACCCGCCAGCGGGGTCACTGGTGGTGCGGATCGATCAGTTGTCGCCGGATCTGCGAAAATTTGTGGTCGCTCAGTTGGAATGGTTTCTCGCCGAATCGATGCGGGATCAGCCGCCGGAGGATGTCGGCGGGCGGGTGCTGGGCCGATGGCTGGCCGCCAATCTCACCGACGGCCTGGACACCCTGTTACGCGATGTCCAGGAGCTGAATATCCAGGTAGATGTGAATGTGCGGCAAGAGGAGTTGCTCGTCGAGCTGTCATTCGTGCCGCGGCCCGATTCGCATCTGGCCCGGCAGATGCAAGTTTGGTCCCAGTCGCGCAGCTTCAGCTATGGGATCATTCAGGCTGCCGAGGGGAACGCCCCGCGGGCGGCAATCCACTGGACCCTGCCGCCGCAAAGCCGCAAGTTGTGGAATCAGGCCGTCGATGAGATCATCAAAGATGCGTTAGACAAAGCCAAGCCGGATGAGCGTCCATTTGTGGAGGGGATCTTCAAGGCCATTGCTCCCACGTTGCAGTCCGGCGTGTGGGATATTGCCGCCGCAGTAGTGCCGCCGGCCAACAATGGCCATCATAAGTTATTGGCGGCCATGGCATTACGGGAAGGGAAGTCGATCGAGACCATGCTCAAAAACCTGGCCCCGATCTTGGCCGCCGTGGAAGTGGCCGAGTTCAGCTTCGATCGCGACCGCCTCGGCGAGTTCCGCATCCACTCCCTCATAGTCCAGGCGTTGCCCGAAGAGTTGGAACGCCTCTTTGGGACCCACACCATTTGGCTGGGATTATCCGATTCCCAACTGGTCCTGACCATTGAGCCAGACGGCCAACTGCTTCGGAACGTGCTGAAACAGGTCCGGCCATCGCCGGCGCCGCTACTCCATGTGGAGACGACCGCCGCGGCGTTGATCCCCATCCTGTTACCGGACATCCGCCCCGATGAGGTCAAGGCTCTCCACCGCGACGCTTTCGGCGACAAAGGACCCAGTGGCCGGGACCAGTTCCGGCTCACCGTGACCGCCGAACAGAAACTCCGCGTCACCATCCAGGCCAAAGGGCCGAGCATTCGCTTGATTTACGCGGCCGGGTTGTTTAAATGACCGGCAAGGATCGACGAATAACCCTATTGACGGACCGTCCCGAAAGAGGATTGTTGCTCCATGCGGGCAGAACCGGGTGCGTGGGAAGACCACGTCGGCCAATCCCTGCGTACCCGATCCACTTACAGAAGGGGAACGATCATGTGCCGCCGTTGGCTACCGCCGCTGTTTGCCGCCGCAATGATGGCGTCGCTGAGCTACGCCCAGCCGCCGCAACCGCAACCGGTAATCGAGTTGCGGGTTCAGTCTATCAATGAATTGCTGAGCAAGGCGGATTACCTCGCCGGATTGGTCGGACAACAAGATGCCGTCCGCGGGGTACTCCAGCAGATCCCCATCGACCCGAAATCCGGACTGTTTGGGATCGACCCGACCCGTCCCATCGGCGTGTATGGCGACATCTCGTTGGACCTCGAATCAGGTACAGGCGTCGCGTTGATTCCCGTTGCAGATATCAACGCCTTATTGGGGGCACTGCAGGCATTTGCCGGCATCCAGGCCGAAAGGAAGGGGAACGGGATCATCGTCGTGCCGCTGCCGCCGGGCGGACCGATCGACACCCTGTATGGTCGTGTCCAGGACGGCTATTTGTATTTGGCCGGCAAAGAAGCCGATCTCAATCCCAAATCGCTGATCCGCCCGCAAAACTTCTTCGTGAAGGACAATGCGGCCATCTCCCTGAGCGTCTACCCGGAACGCATCCCCAGCATCATCCGCCGGGAAATCTTGGCCAAAGCCAAAGAACAGGTCGAAGAAGCAAAGCTAGTCAAGGACCCCAAACGGCTGGAGGATCAAGCCTACCTGCTGGGTGCAAAACTCGGCCTGGACACGTTGCGTTTGGTCCTGGAGGACGTACGGCAGATTGATGTAAAACTGGTCGTCAATGACAAGCAAGATCACATTGCCTTAGAAGCACACGTCGTGCCGCGCCCCAATAGCGGATTGGCCAAAAACATTCAGTCCCTTGAGCAAAAAATGAGCCAAAGTGCCGGCATCACGATGAGCAAAAATGCCGTCATCCGCGGCCACGTTTCATTCGCACTTACCGACGATTACAACAAAAAAATCCAGGAGTTGATAGACGCTGCGATCAAGGACGCGTTAATGAACGCACCGGCGGAAGAGCGGGAGGTGGCACGGGCCGTCCTGAGTGTCCTAGCATCGATCGCCCGCAGTGGTCAGATCGACGCGGGGTTCAGCCTGAGTGGCCCGGACAGCCGCGGCCGCCATACAGCCCTGGTTGCCCTCCGTGCCCCGGACCAGCGCAAAATCCAAGAGGCTTTTGATACACTCGTCCAAAAATATATCCAAGAAACTGGCAACAAGCAGGCGGTTCAATCCAACTATGCCCAAGTCGGCGGGTTCCGATTGCACCGCATCGATCAGATTCCGGACGAGGAGTTTAGTAGATTTTTTGGTAGTCGCTCGGTATGGGTTGCGATATCGGACAAAATGATAGTGGTCAGCATGGGTCCGGACGATACTGCCCTAAAGCGGGCCCTGTCGGCCCCGGCCGTAACCGTACCCCCTTTTAGTGTGGAAATCTCTATGGTGGGTGTGGCCCGCATGGATGCTATCATTGAACCCCAAAAAGCCCAACCCTTGGCGGCGATTGTCCGACAGATCTTCGGCCCGGCCGGTCCCGCCGGCCGCGACACCCTCCGCTTGGAACTCAGCGGCGGCGACCGCCTGATCCTGCGCGGCCGCATCGACGGCAAGGCCATCAGCCTGATCGCCGCAATGGCGCAGATCGAGCCATAAACGTTGAGGATTGGCCGGTCAACGCCCCGTTTCGTGACACCGAGCGCCCAGATAACCCTCCGACAGGGCATACGCCGACAACCGGCGATTTTCCCTGTTTTGCGCTTGACAAATCGGCTTTAGTATGTGTATATATGTATAGGATGCGGGTGGAGGACTCACTCACGCACGGGTAGCTCGATACAGACCAGTTGGCATTGCCCGGCGGTGCGCCAGGCTTCGGCCCCGTCGGTCTTGGCGTACATATAACGGTCGGCGAAGGCCGGATGGCCCCAGACGCGGCCCGGCAGCACCTTGGTCCGCGACAGCTCCTCGTAGCCTTTCGGGTGTAGGCGGAGCAGGATCAGTTCGCCCACGGCGTTGAGGGCCAGGGCCCGGCCGTCATCATTGAGCCAGACGATGCTGGCGTGCGGGTTGCGGCCCCGCGGCGTCAACTGATTGTCATCGTCCCATACTTTCTTGCCGCTGGCCAGCTCAAAGCAGGTCAGCCCGTAGTTTTTGTCGATCATGTAAACGTAGCCGTCACGGTAAAGCGGCTGGGCCATCAGTCCCCGCAGATAGCGGTTGTCCGTCCAGATGACCTCATGGTCTTCCGGCCGGCGGCCCAAGCGGATCGCCCGCGATCCTTCCCAGTAGCCGGTGACGAAGACGATGTTTTCCTGGTAAATCGGCGAGGCGATCGACACCCCGTAGGTCACCTCGTAGGGGACTTTCCAGAAGACGCGGCCGCTGTCAGGGTCGAGGCCGCAGACATGCTTGGGGGTCCACATGACCAGGACGCGGCCAAACGGGGCGTGGAAAATGGCCGGCGTGCAATATCCGGCCGGATCGTCCAGGCTCCGCCAGCGTTCCTTGCCGCTGTGGCGATCGAAGCTGATGATACAGCCATTGTTTTTTGCCCCCAAATGGACGATCAACTGGTTGCCATCGACCAGCGGCGAACCGGCAAAGCCCCACTCGGGCACGCCGGCCCCGTACCGCTCGACGGTGTCATGGCTCCAGAGCACGGTGCCGCTTTGACCATCGAAGCAATAGAGATGGCCGACGGCACCAAGGGTATAGACCTTGCCGTCCGGGGCGATAACCGGGCTACACCGCGGGCCGTTGGCATAGCCGCCCAGGTTGCCGTAGCGGACGGGATACTGGTGCGACCATAGCAATTTCCCCGTGCGGGCATCGAAGCAGAGGACGCGTTCGACGCCGTCCGGCGGCGGCTTGCCGTTTGGCTCATCCCCGGCTGGCGATCCTGGTGCAGACCCTTTGGGCGGCGGCTGCCGATCCATGGTGTACACGCGGCAGCGATTGGCGGTGACCCCGGCGTAACCGCCGCCGACCGGCTGCTGCCAGACCGTGCGCAACCCTGCGGTCGGCCAACGATCCGGCAATGGCGGGGCGTTCCACGTACCGTCGCCGCGTGGGCCACGCCAACGGGGCCAGTCCTCCGCTATCACCACAGTGCCGCCGAGCAGGATGGACGCAAACCACAAAACAGGACGCATGAGCACCTCGCCGAACGGGTGTGGGGTAATGGACCCGCGGGTTGGGATAAACCATCTCGCAGGCATGAGGATCGCTCCGCAGGTATGGGGAAATCGTCTCGCAGGTAGGGGAAACTGCAAGTATGTTTTGAATAGCACCAGTCGCGGTGCAATCATGGCCGTTGGCGTGCCGAGCTACAATTTGAGGGACGTCACGCTGCCGTGGTTGACGCCGCTGGCGTTGGCTGCCTCGATAAAGGCCACAATCTCCAGCATGACCTGCGGCGGAACCGGCGAGCGACCCGTCTGGAAGAACTTGACGACCTCCTTGAGCAGCTCGCGGTAGATGAAGCGGGTCGCCACGGCCGTGTGGTGGACTCCCTTCTCGCCAAAGGCCAGGAATCCAAACGGCGTGGCTCCGCCGCGCAGACCGCGGACCGTAGCGACGCGGCCGTCCGACCATTCGCCGGTGACGGTCTCGCTCCCTTTTTGCATGATATTGCTGACGCGTTGGCAGCCGCCGCCCATGAGGGTATAAAGCATCTCCACGGCGTGGATGCCATAGTGGAACAGGCCGGCATTCCGCTCCGGCCGCGGCGACAACGACGCCGGGCCGTAGGTCACTGCTCCCAGAATCTTGCCGTGCGGGGACTGCCGCAGATACTCCACGACCTCCAGGGCGTAGCGCAACGCCGAGGAGGAAAATACCGGCGCCTTGTGCTTCTCGCTCCACTGCAGGATTTTGCGGGCATCCGCCACCGAACAGGTGAACGGCTTGTCAATGAAGCAGGGGATGCCGGCCTCTAGGAACGGCCGCGCCCGCTCGGCGTGCACCGTGCCATCCACCGACTCGATCAGCATGCCGTCCACCTTGCCGATCATCTCTTCTGGCTTGTCCACCAGTTGCACGCCGTATTTTCTCATCTGGGCCGTAAAACCCGCAATGCGTTCCGGCATCAACTGCGACTGGCCAGGACAGGCAATCACCACACGGGCCCCATCGACCCACTGTTCGGCCGGTGTCCCCTCGACGTGATTGAGACGCCAGGTGAACTCCACCACGTGGGACGTGTCGAAATCCAGCATTCCCAGTCGGATCATGGGTCAACTCCCGCAAAGTTGCGGCCGACAAGCGGCTAGCGGCCGGCTGGAGACAACGGCAGGATGTAGCGGTACTTCACAGCGGCGGGCGGCGACGCCGCACGATCAGCGGGTCGGCCAAGGCCATCACCAAGGTGATATTTATTCGGCACGTAGCGCGTGGATAAGGGGAAGGCGGACGATTTCTGCCGCGGCGACGACCACTGCTAGCAGGCCGGCCAGAACAATCCCGCCAATAAGCGAAGCCACTTGAAGCCACGGGAAGGGGACGCCTTGGATCAGGTGGGACGATACGGCCAATCCCGCCGCCACGACGCCGCAAGCGGTCCCCAATAGCAGCAGCGCAGCGTTCTCCGCCAGCACCATAAGCAGCAACTGCGAGCGGGTGGCGCCGACTGCCCGCACAATGGCCAGCTCGCGGATCCGCTCCCAAATGCTGCGGAGTATGACGATCGCCAGACCGACCATCCCCAAAAGTAGCCCCAAGGCTCCCAGTAGCTGAAACATTGTCAGATAAGCGCTGACGATGGCCTGGGCCCGGGCGATGCGGTCGAGCGTCGGGGTGACGATCACGCCGTGCGTGCGGTAGGCCAGCCGCACCAGCCGCGCCACGGCCTCCTGTAGCTCCGGCGGCGTGCGGATCAGGAAAAACCGGTAGCCGTCCGTGTGCGGAAATAGCCGGGCGAACGCTGCATCGGCCATCAAGACTTCCCCCGTAAACGGACTGTCCAGCAGGGTACCAACGATCCGCAACTTCCAGGTTCGCCCGTCATCCCCCTCGACCAAAATAACGCCGCCGACGTCGGTCTGGAACACCCATTGGGCGGTATTCTGTTCGCAAAAAACGGGAATTTCGCCTTCGGGCATTACGCGGCGGAGGCAGAGCCAGGGGTTGTCTGCCTCTTCCGGCGTGGTACCAGCGACCCGGGCAAATCGGAACCCACCCCGTTCAATCAGGCGGTCGGGCACGCCGAGCACACGCGGCCGCTGCACGGCGTACAAATTGGCACAGCTCGCCTCGTCCCCCTCCCGCAGCCGCAACGGATACGACTCCGCCTGACGTAATACTTCTAATGCGTGTACAAATGCGGGATCGTTGCTGGATGCTCCCAACGCCGCCTGTAGCAATGTCTCCAGTTCTGCACGCCCCGGGCCGCTGTCGAACGACTGAGTGAGGGCAACGTCCATCTCGGCGATGAGATTGAAGCCGCCGCTGCCGCTGTGGGGATTAAAGACGTCGTGATCCGGCTGACGGCGGAAGCTCTCCACGGCAACTAGCACGAACACGGCGGCAGCTAACAAGGCCGTCGTCAACAAGCTGCGGCCCGGATGGCGGGCGGTATTCCGCCAAGCCAGATCAAGGATGCCACGGAAGCGGACGGCCCGATTTTGTGGCTGCGCCCGTCGCAGCCAATAGCTACGTAGCCCGGCAAGCAGTGCTGTCAGGAACGCCGCCCCCGCCGCAAGAAAGCTCATCGCCCGCTCGTCGGGATGCTGGGCCTGACTCCCTAACAGCATCAGTATTCCCCCCGCCGTTGCGGCAACTCCTGGCAACGCCAGGCTACGCCAGCTCCGTCGCCGCAGTGATTGTCCCGCCGCACGCCCCATTACCCCTTGCAACAGCTCCACGACCGACAGCTTCCCCATGTCACGCAACGTCCAACCCTGCACCAATACGGCCATGACTATCGCCGCCACCATACCCGCCGCGCCGCTGCCCACCGTCAGCGATGGCTGAATCATCGCGGCAAACGCGGCGTCCGGCCACAATTCCCCCAATAGCCCAATTAGCCCGCGGGTGTACCCGATGCCGACGATCAGACCCACAACTGCCCCGCCGGTAGCCGCGATCAGCCCCTCGCTCCAGACCAGCCGTCGGATGTGCCCAGCCTCGTACCCGACGGCATACAGGATCCCGATTTCCTTGGCTCGCCGCTCGAGAGCCAGGCGGAACAGCAGAGCTATCAGCATCAACCCTGCGGCAATTAGGAAAATGCTGAATCCCAAAAACAGGCCGCCGAAATCGGTACTGCCCCGACTGGCCGCCAGCAGCTCCTGCCGCACCGGTCGGAACGCCAGACCGTGAGTGTCCGGCCTCAAATGGGCAAGTAACGCCCCCTTTATGGCGGAAAGATCAGTGGTGGCCACGCGGATGGACGTTATGACGCCGTAACGGCTGCCAAACAGGCGGCGAGCGGTGCGGAGCGTGACATACGCCTTCGGTGTCGGACCGTATCGGACCCAAAACCGATCGTTAACGTCCCCTTCGCGTATTTTTTCACGCACCTTGGCGTTGGTCAGTTGCGGCGGACGGTCCCAGTCCCGCGGACGGCTCCCCTGGTCCGAGATCCCCTTGACCACCGGCGTCAGATACCGGTCGGCCGCGGGGGGCCGGAACGGTACGTAGCCGCACAAACGCAGCCGGTGCGTCTCGATCCGTCCTTCCCCTTCCACCTCTGGATGGTAAAAACTCAGGGTCAGCTTTGGCCGGCCAGCCGGATCTAGCCCCGCCAGGGGAGATTCGGGCCAGTCCAACAGGGCGATCTCATCGTCCTGTATGAAGTGGCCTTGGACGGTCACAAACGGCCCCAGCGGCGGTGCCGCATGCGGGTTGACCCCGGCGACGATGGCATACGGGATTTCTCGCCCTGCGTATTCGATCCCATTGACCAGGTACACGATGGTTGGTTCAGCGGGAACCTGCAGTTGACCCATGGCAGCCAAAACCTCTGTCGCCGCCCGCTCGTCGAATATCAGCCGGTCGGTTTCTACACTCACATATCCCAGTGGCACTCCCCACCACCAACCGTCGTAGGCAATCGCTGGGCGTAGCCGCAGGCCATAATCGGTAAGGTCCAGAACTTGCCGTAGGGACTGGTTGAGGGAATCCACGTCTTCGGAAATGCTTAAAAGAACGTTCACACGCGGCGTGGTCGCGGCGTTTTGCCCGGCGTCCGGCTGCACCGCTTCGGAAAGAGTCCGCAGCGGCACAAACACGTTCAGTGGCGGCTCGGCTCGCGGCGAGAGGGTCAGCGTGTCGGCCGGATCGTCCGCTGGCAAGATCGCCGCAACGGTCAGGGTCAGGGTCACATGGCTATCATCGATCGACCGCCGGGCCAGCAGGGTATTTCGTGGTATGTCCGAGAACCGTTCCAGCCCGAGACGGATGCGGTCACCGACCCCCACTCCCAGCAATTCGGCCGTGCGGCGACTGAGAATCGCATGCCGGTTGCGGTCCCTGCCAGACACCGCCGAGACGGCGGACAGTCCCAGACGGGCCAAACGGTCGTCGATCCCCCAAATGTTGACGTGGCCGATATATTCCGCCGCTGGTTTGTCCGTGCGCACAGCTTCGGCGGCTCCGCGTAGCAGCAACGCAGGTACGACACGAGCACCGAAACGGTCGGCGAGGCGGTCAGCAATAGCGGCGTCAATGAGCCGGGGAAACTGGGCGGCCGCACCAACCGGTCCGATTTGCCGTAGCACATGGGTGCGCAGGCTCTCCCGCAACGAATCCCCTACGAATAAGGCCCCGCATAGCACGGCGGCCGCCACGGCCGTCGCCGCCGCTTGGGCGACTGCTCCCCGCCAATGGTATCGCAGATTCCGCCAAACGAGCCAGGCAGTTGTCATCGGGGGAGTCCCCAGTTCTTTACCTATGACTGCGTCGTGCCAACTACATGTTCGTTGGCAAGTGCAGATATAGTATGAGTTGTGGTGCGGCGGCCGGTCCCCGCCCCCGGAGCAGCGGTCGGTTCTCAAACCGCATTAACCAACGTGGAAGATCTGCCTTGCGGCATATGCTATAGTCTGCCTGGTGGCTATGCTTATAGTGGGCAACAGCGGTAGCGGGGAGCGGCGGTCGCTCGGCGAAACGTTGCGGCGGACGGAGGATATCGTTGGCGTGGGAGTAATATCGCCAACCGAGTGAGTCGCCCGTTGCGTTACGCGGATCAACGACATTAGTGGCCTAGCAACTCAAAATGACCGACGACGGCTTGGATATTTGGGGTGAGTCCCGCCATGCAAGACCCTCCAGACAGCAAGACAACTGCCCATCAGTTACCGACTTTGCCCGGTATTTCGTATTTCACCACGCCGCAGCCCGGGCTACAGGGGGCCGAGCAGTACCCCGACCCTGTGGCAGCGGCGGAGTCGTTGCCCGGCTACGAGCTCCTGGAAGAAATCGGTCGCGGCGGCATGGGGATCGTTTACCGGGCCCGCGACTTGCGGCTCAACCGCGAAGTGGCCGTCAAGTTTCTCAAACCCGCCATCGCCGGTAATGCTGATGCGGCGGCCCGCTTCCGTTTCGAGGCCCAGATCACCGGACAACTCCAGCACCCAGGGATCCCCGCCGTGCACGAACTCGGCTCGCTCCCGGACGGCCGCCCGTTCCTGGCCATGAAACTCGTCCATGGACGCACCCTCGCCGAGCTGCTGTTGGAACGCGCTGATCCCCAGCAAGACCGCGGACGGTTCCTTGGCATTTTCGAGCAGGTCTGTCATGCCGTCGGGTATGCCCACGCTCACGGCGTTTTGCACCGCGATCTGAAGCCGGCCAACATTATGGTCGGTATGCACGGCGAAGTACAGGTGATGGACTGGGGGCTGGCCAAGCGGCTCAACGAGACCGCCAAAAGCGGGGAGGAGGAGAACAGATTCCCCGAGTCGGCGGACACGGTCACTCGCACCGAACACGCCCCTGCGTCGGCGGACACGGCCACATGCACTGGTTCCGTGCTCGGCACGCCCGCGTACATGTCCCCGGAACAGGCAGCTGGCGAGATCCGCAAGCTGGATTGCCGTTCCGACGTATTCGCCTTGGGAGCGATCTTGTGCCAAATCCTGACCGGCCGCCCGCCTTACCGGAGCCGGAACCCGCACGATGCCCTGGTGCGGGCTGTCCGCGGTGAGCTGACCGAGGCGATGGCCGAGCTGGAACGTTGCGGCGCCGAGCCGGACTTGGTGACGTTGTGCCGCCGCTGCTTGTCGCTCTGGCAGGAAGACCGGCCGCCGGACGGTGCGGCGGTCGCCGCGGAAGTGGCACGGATCCGGAGCGAGTCGGAAGCACGGGCGCGGCGAGCGGAGCTAGAACGGGCCGCCGCCGTGGTCCGCGCGGCCGAACAGGCCAAACGCCGGCGGGTATGGCTAGGGCTAGCGGTCAGCCTATTCATTGGGATGACCGCGTCCTCGTTGCTGGCCATCTGGGCCGACCGCATGCGGCAGGATGCGGAGACCGCCCGTCGTCGGGAGGCAGAGCGGGCCGATGCCGAGCGGGAGGCCCGCCTGGCCGAAGAAAAGGCCCGCTTGGCCGAGCAACAGGCTCGTATTGCCGAACAGCACGCCCGCGAAGAAGCCCAACGCCGCTTGGGACAGATCGAGCGGGGGGTCGAACTGTTCGCCCAAATGCTCAGCGGGATCAATCCCCGCCTGGAAGAGCAGGGCGGCGAGCCGCTATACGCCCAACTGGGCCGGTTGGCGGAGCGGGCGGCCGACCAGCTCGACGCCGAAGCGGTGGGGGACGCCATAGTGGTCGCCCGGCTCCAAACGATCCTCGGTAACACGTTGCGGGAGCTGGGGCGATACGCCAAGGCGATCGAAGTGCTGGAAAAAGCAGTCGTCACCCGGGAACGCCTGCTCGGCGAGGATCACCCCGATACCCTGACCAGCCGCAATAACTTGGCCCTGACCTATCATGTCGCCGGACAGGTCAACAAAGCCCTGCCGCTGTATGAGGCCAACCTCCAGGCGATGACGGCGAAGATGGGGCCGAACCATCCGGAAACGCTCATTAGCCGCAATAACCTGGCGGGGGCCTTCATGGACGCCGGCATGGTTGACAAGGCCCTGCCGCTTTACGAGGCCACTCTCCGGGACACCGAGGCCGCATTGGGGCCAAACCACCCGCAGACCCTGGCCAGTCGGAACAACCTCGCCGTAGCCTACAAAAGCGCCGGATTGATCGACAAAGCCCTGCCGCTTTATGAATCCACTCTCAAGGCCCGCGAAACCCTACTCGGGCCGGACCACCCGCAGACCCTCACTAGTCGCAACAACCTCGCCGTGGCCTACATGATGTTGGGACAGCATGACAAAGCCCTGTCCATCTATGAATCGATGTCTGCCCGCATGGAATCCAAACTTGGGCCGGACCACCCGCAGACCCTCATCAGCCGCAACAACCTGGCCAGCGCATACAAGAGTGCCGGACGGCTCGACCAAGCCATCACCCTGTACGAATCGACCCTCCAGGCGGCGGAAGCCAAGCTCGGGCCGGACCACCCCTTCACTCTGGCCACCCGCAACAACCTGGCCGGCGCATACATAGACGCAGGACAAACCGACAAGGGTCTGTCCCTGTACGAATCGACCCTCAAGGCCCGCGAGGCCAATCTGGGTCGCGACCATCCCGAGACCATCATTAGCCGCAACAACCTCGCTATGGCGTACGAAGACGCCGGTCGGATGGATAAGGCATTGCCGCTGTACGAGCAGGCCGCCGCGGGAGTTGAGAAACTCCGCTTCCGCCATGAATACGCCCGCCGTATTGTCCACAACACGATCAGCGCTTACGAGCACACTCAACGGTACGACCTGGCCGAAGCGTGGCGCCGCAAATGGCTCGCCGTGGTCCGCGAACGCCACGGGCCGCATTCGCGCGAGTACGCGGACGAGCTGGCGGGGCTTAGCCGCAACCTGCTGCACCAGAAAAAATGGGCCGAAGCGGAAACCGTGCTCCGGCAATGTCTGGCCATCGGCGAGCAGCAGCGGCCCCAGTCATGGGGGGTGCATTACGTCCGCTCCCTGTTGGGCGAAGCCCTGCTGGGACAGAAGCAACACGCCGCGGCGGAGCCCCTCCTGCTGGACGCCTATCGCGGCATGAACGCCCGGGCCCAGGACATCCCGGCAGATTCCCGTAACCGCCTGCTGCGGGAGGCTCTGGGCCGGCTGGTGCAGCTGTACGAGACATGGGGCAAGCCGCAGGAGGCGGCGAAGTGGAGGCAGCACCTCGAAATGTTCCCGCAAGCGAAATAGTCCGATATATGCAAGCACGGCACAAGCCCATCCCCTTGCCGTCACTGCGAAGGTTGAGCTACGGTCCCGGCCGATCATTGGGCGGGGGAAGCTGAGCGGCCCCGAGAACCTGTCAACTGGTCTCGTACGAAACGGCAGAGGGTCTCGCAATGGTCAAGCGACCAAGTCGTCGCCCCGCTTGTTACCTGTCACTCACCGTCTCCATGCGGCCACACATGCATTTACTACTAGTGGCGGTCGATCCGCTTTGCGACAGGCTCAGCAGTCGCTGCGCCATCAGGGATTATGGCAAAATCAGCGGCGGCAGCTCCTGCTGGGGCGACGGCTCGATTTTGAGCTTGAACGGCGAGGTCTCAGGGCGGGCATACTTGCCGCCGAGCCGGTCCGGACCTTCCGGTTCCAATGGCGTCTTTTTGGGCGTCGGCCAGACAACTGTGGCAACGTATTCGCCTGCGGGAGCGCCGTCGTTTTCCATATAAGTGGTGAGCTGGAAGAAACCATCGGCGTCCACCCGCCCGACCGGACGCAGGCCGTTGTCCGCCGTCGCGCTGACCGGATGCAGCGTGACCATCGCTCCGACGGCGGGCTTTTTGTCTGCCGTCAGGACTTTGCCGGAAACGGGATATACGGGTACCCGTCCCTTATTACCACAGCCGAAGCCCCAAGCGACCGCCACGACAAGGAGCACGACGCCAAGCCGCTGGCCGTAGTGACGCAGGGTGTTCATCGTATTTATCCCGCGATTCCGTCGTCTTTTGGTACAGTCTTTGCAGTCTCTGGTGTGTCGTTACTGCAGTCATTGCTGCAATTGTTTTACTGCTGTCGTTTACTGACGGGGTAGTGGTTGTGCGTGATAATCAGCAGGAGGATCAGTTGCCGGGGACGATGTCGCCATTGCGTGCCGTCACCTGGGCGGCGAGGATCCGGATGTCGATGCTGGCCGGTAAGAACTTGACCGATCCGTCGCACATCAGGACGTTGGCCCCTCCGGCGTGGAAGGCGTACAGTCCGTAATCGTTGGAGCAGTTGATGCCGCATAGGCCCGGCATAGTGGCTCCGTCGCCGGAGCTGCCGTACAGTTGCGAGCCCGCGCTGGTGGCATCGGCCCAGCCGCCCAGACCACCGAAAAATCCGCTCAACTGCACGCCCATGTCGCGACCGGCACGGTAAAGCCGATCCTTGCCAGCGATCTCGGCCAGCAGGATCGTGTTGGAGGTGCCGTCCGTGATGTGGACCACGCCCGTGCGGCGATCGCGGCGCAGCGGCCCGGACAAATCGCCGCTCAAGCCGTAGGCCATCCCCAAATATTGGCTCACCCCGGCCAGCGGTGTGTAACTGGCGGCAAAAGCCTGCCAGCTCACCGTTGGGTAACCCGGATAGCTGAACGTATATGTGTAAGGCCCGGCCGGTTCCGGAGCAGATGGACACAAATACAGATTGATCTTGGTGTTGGACACCGCCTGGTTGGTCCCTACGAAAAACGGCATCGCCAGGTTGTACTGCCGGTACAGGTTTTCCTGTTCGATGTAGGGGAGCAGGAAAATGCCCCAGCCGACGGTCTGCATCGGGTCGGTGATCATCGCTGGCGGAAACTGCGAGTCGTAAACGTTGGCGTAGTTATGGTAAGCCAGGCCGCACTGCTTGAGGTTGTTCTGGCAGCTCATGCGGGCCGCGGCTTCCCGCACCTTCTGCACCGCCGGCAATAGCAGGCCGATCAGGATCGCAATGATCGCAATGACCACTAACAGTTCGATGAGGGTAAACCCGCGGCTGCGTCTCATAGGGGGCCTCCTGTGTCTGCAACACGACAAAACAGGTCAACGGCGACGCCCAGCGGGGCATCGCCGGACCCGCCCGGTACCGAGCGAACATCAGGTTATAAGAGTATAGTGACCCCGTTGCGGGAGCTTTACAGGGTTCGACCCGAATTGGTCCGGTCGGCAGCCCTTGGACGAAGCGTGCCGTCAGCCCTGAAACGACTGCTAAGGGGCCAGAGGGGGAATGATTGTCCCCGGCCACACAATCATCTGTACACAATATCATTATGCACTACAAATGGGCAAAATGCAAGTGAAAAACGGTAAAAATCTGCCCGGCAGTGCGACGTTACCTTAAACTACCGCCAACGGATCACTGCCAGACCATCCAGGAGGAGGCGTCATGTCGCAAGCATCTCCTGGCGGCGAGCCGCCGCTCCGATTGACCAAACTGGCCAAGCGGGCGGGCTGCGCCGCCAAGCATCCGCCGGGGTTTTTGCTGCCTTTGCTAGGCCAGTTGCCGCCGATTGAGGACCCGCGCGTGCTCATCGGCAGCTCCACCGCCGACGATGCGGCCGTTTTCAAGTTGTCTGACGAGCAGGCGTTGGTCTTGACCACGGATTTTTTTACGCCGATTGTCGATGAGCCGTACGATTTTGGCCGCATCGCTGCGGCAAACGCCCTGTCCGATGTTTACGCCATGGGCGGCGTGCCCTTGTGTGCCCTCAGTATCGTAGGCTTCCCCGACACGTTGCCGGCAACGGTGCTGGGAACCATTCTCCGCGGGGCTACCGACATCGCCCGCCAGGCCGGCATCGCCATCGTCGGCGGTCACACCATCAAGTCGGAGGAACCGATCTTTGGACTCGCCGTGGTGGGGAGTATCGATCCGTCGCGGGTATGGAGCAATGCCGGTGCCCGGCCCGGCGACCGCCTGATCCTGACCAAACCGATCGGCGTGGGGATCATCACCACCGCGGCCAAAAACGATCAGGACGCCCTGGGTGCCATCGATACGGCCATCGAGGTGATGACGACTCTCAACCGCTGGGCGGCGGAGGTCCTGGGCCGTTTCTCCGTCCACGCACTCACGGACGTAACCGGCTTTGGCCTGCTGGGGCACTTGCGGAACATGACCGCCGCCAGCGGCGTCAACGCCCAGGTCTGGGCCGATGCCGTGCCGGTCATCCCGGCAGCCCGCACCTATGTGGCCGCGGGCATCGCCCCCGGCGGCACACGCGCCAACCGGCAATTCTTATTGGACTGGTGTCGCTTCGACCCGTCTTTGTCGCAAGATGTTCAACTGCTGCTGTGCGATGCCCAGACATCCGGTGGCCTGCTTGCTGCGGTGCCGGCGGACGCGGCGGAACCGGCCGTCACTGCCCTGGCGGATGCGGGTATTGCCGCGGCGGTGATCGGCCAGATGACCACGCCGGGCCGCGGGGAGATCGAAGTCGTCCCAACTCGTTAACTGCAAAAGAGTTATGCCATCAGGCCCGAAGCAGGTCGCCGGGCATGCGACGCACCCTTCCGCAAGCGGCGGCTAATTGGCGGCTGCTCCCACGCTCCGTGTTCACCCCTGTTGGCTCACCGCCGCGGCTCAACCATGAAAAAGTCCCGCGGACTCCGCACGTACGGATGGTGCGGGAACACGAGCGTACCGTGGGCAGGGTAGGGGCGGGCATAATGGCCGTGGCCGATGGGGCCCATGGTCGCACAGGTCGGATCGGTGCAGCCATAGCCGCCGTAGCCGCCGGGGGGGATGTGGAAGAACTTCTTGAGGCAGGGGTGCAGGCCAAACCGATCGGGCCCGCGACCCGGCGGCAGATCGCCTAACCCTAGCAGCGTGCCGGGGCCGCCTTGGGAGCCTAGAACGATGCCCGGAGCAGATCCACGTCCGCCCGGCGGTGCATATCCCCCCGGATCCGCCGCGGCCGTCGCCGCCCCCATCCATGTGACTATGACCACATATCCCATCCGCAACCCGATCCGCATGATGCCTCCCCTCCCTATCAACCCCTATCAACCGAATCGAATCGTTGTTTACGCCCCTTCGTGACGGCGGTCATTCCACGCCGAGGTTCCCGCGTGGAAGCGGCGTATCGAATGTATCGGCTATCCGAGGGCATGGGGTGGAGGGAAAATGCGGCGTTCGCCAGCTATCCGGCGAGCACCAGAAGGCAACGGAAGTGTGGCACAGCCACGCCAGTCCATATTGGTGTGGCCCATCACCCAAACGGCCGTTTACCCGTGCGGCGATTATACCCGCACGGTCCATCACCGGTGCGGTCCATTACTGCTGCGGACCCTTACCGGGCAGGAATCATAGCGTAAATCACTAAGAACAAACAGGTTACGGCAAAAATCGCCATGCCCCGTGCCAAGGCCATTAGCCAGGGGTAGGCCGGAACGGCGCCGGCAGGGGGAGCCATTGCGGCCCGTTGCCGCAGATGCCGCTCGAACTCCTTATAAAGAACTGGTTCACGCCCGTGCCAGATTACTACGGCCGCACCGGAGGCAGGATAGACCCGACAAGTGCAAATCGCTTTATCGCTGGACCACCAACTTTCACCGCGACGCATCACAGCCCATCCGGCATCGTGCAGGGCACTTTCCACGACCTCTGTGGCGGTTTGCGGGGCAATGTTATAGATGGTCCAAGTGCGCAGACGATACCCGGTTACAACTGCGATCCACAGGCCCACAGCCATCAAATAAAGTAGGACCAGCATGGTCCAGGTTGTTCCCCGCATTGCCCAACCGGTACGAATGGCCGCAAAGTCCCCGCCCAGCAGGGAAATGAAGTGCCGGTCGTAAACCAGCAGCCACACGCAGCCGCCACAGACAATCCAGCCATATAAACCCGCGACCAGCCCAACGAAATCCCAGCCGCCGGCGACCACCACCGGATGCGGCCGACGGTTCATCGCTGCTATCACTCGTAAATACAGTGATGTCGGAATCAGGCACACCACCGCGGTCAGGCAGATCAGTATGACGTATGGCATCGGCAAGCGGTCCTACACAGGGCGTATAGGGTATAGGTATGGAATCGTACGGGTGTCTAAGAGAATGCCCCTTCTGCGGACAGTGCCGCCCCTGGCGGTCCATTTTTTGAACATGCCTGTCCACTTTTTGGACACCTGGGTCCCTGCCATCCACCGGGACCGATCGGAGATCCATTTGCGTAACCTATTGCGGTAAAGCACTTTACGTTTGAACACGCATCGCCGTGTGAATATCGGGCATTCCCCTTGCAGCGACAACGGCTGCCACCAGACAGCGGCCATTGGCCATGACGTTGGTCATCGGTCATGACAATGGCAAGCTTAGGCAAAACAAATACACAGCCCCCTCAAGGAATATGAATAATGGAATGGATCGATGGAGGTATAGGACATAAGGGAAAGCCAACGACAAAATGGTTTGGCACACACGCGTGCAAACGGACAGTTGGGGAACGTTATATTAATTGGCGGTGCCCAACGGCACGAACCGGGAGGGACAAGCACCATGGCCCGCAACGACGCGTTGATGCGACTCCATAAAAAGCTGCTCGCCCGCCGCAGTGAACTTCGCAAGCGGCTAGGGATGGAGTTGGAAGAATTGGCGCAGATGAGCGGCAGCAGCGACACGGCCGATGCAGCCTTCGACGCCGCCACCGAAGCCGTCACCTCCTCCTTGGCGGAAATGGAAGCCCGGGAATTGGAACAGATCGAACGGGCTCTAATCCGCCTCCAAAACGGTACTTACGGCAAATGCGAAAATTGCGGCCAGAAGATCCCTGTGGCCCGCCTCAATGCCTTGCCTTACTGCACCTATTGCATCAAATGCCAGCGGCAACTGGAAGAGGAGGGGGAGCTTCCTAACACCGCACGCAATTCCCCTGATTGGTCACGGGTACGGGACATCGACGAGACAGACGACGATCCGGCGGTCAGCCTGGCCGAGCTGGAGCGGGACTGATCGTCGCAACGGTCTGCGCCACCAGGAGCCAACAATAGGGTCCGCGCCGGGAGTAAGCCGGTTGCGGACCCTATGCGTTTTGGCAGATACGTCGGAGATGGTCGCGGCCCCAGTTGGCCAGGCGGGGCGAGTTCTCTATCCTCTTTATCCGGCCGTGCGATGTAATAACCGTTAGGGACCGCGACTGCAAACGGAGGGGGGCAACCATGCGTATCTGGCCCGTAGCGATCCTGGGAGCAGCCGTATGCGGCGGCGCTGCCGTCGAACGATTCAGCCCCCTGGGCCGACCGACCCCTACCGCCGCCGCAGTGGCCCAGCCCCCCGTCGAGGGGAAAACCGAACGCGGCGACATTCTGCAGCGGTTTCCGCAGGTGGTCATGCAGGTTAGTCCGGCGGTGGTCGCCGTGGATGCGGTCAAGGCCGCAGCGGCCGACGGGTCGCCCCGCCACCGGCCGCTGGAGGAGTCCGGTTCCGGCGTCCTAATCCGATGGCCGGGTATTTCTGGCGTGCTGGTCGTCACCAACCACCACGTGGTAGGCAACGCCGCTCCAAATAACATTTACATTACCTTGGCGGACGGCCGTATCCGCCAACCCGTTCGGCGGTGGGCCGACCCCGAGTCCGACTTGGCCTTTTTGCTCATCAATGACCCTGACCTGCCCACCGCCGAGCTGGGCGACAGCGACAAGGTACGCCGCGGGCAATGGGTCCTCGCCTTCGGTAGCCCCTTTGGCCTGAACCAGACCGTCACCCACGGCATCATCTCGGCCACCAACCGCGGCCAAGTCCATCTCGGCTCGACCATCCGCATCAAGGAGTTCCTCCAGACGGACGCCGCGATCAATCCCGGCTCCAGCGGCGGTCCGTTGGTAGACATGGACGGGAAGGTCATCGGCATCAACACCGCCATTGCTTCCAAAAGCGGCGACAACAGCGGCGTGTCCTTCAGCATTCCGGCCAACATGGTCCAACGGGTGGCCCGGCAACTGATCACGCGTGGCAGAGTCATCCGCGGCTATCTGGGCGTGCAACTGGCGTCGAGCCTGGAGCCGGCCGCCGCACTGCGGTTGGGTCTGGACCGGGTCAACGGGGCGTTGGTCGAGCTGGTGCATGCGGGGACGCCCGCCGCCGCGGCCGGCCTAAAGCCTGGCGATGTCATCCTCAAACTGGAGGATATTGCCCTACGTGATCAGAACCACCTGATCAATCTCATTTCCGATTTGCCGCCGGGGCAGAAAGTCCGGTTGACCGTTTGGCGGGAGCGACAATTGCGGACCGTCGAGGTGGTCATCGGCGAATATGTCGGGCCGCCGCAGTGAGGCGGTGGTGGTGCGGCGTGGGGCTGACGGCCAGAACTGTCACGCCGCAAGCTCAGCCGACAGGTCCAATATCCGCATCTCCACGCCTTTGAGGCGTGACCGTGAAAATCGTTTGCAAATAACCGGTTGCGGCGTCCAAGCCAGACTAATTGCCAGAACGGATCATTCGTCGTCTTGGGGCCGGCTGCGGAGGAAGATCAGCACGCCCACCAGCACGATCAACGCCACGATCATCCCACCCATGACGTACCAGTTGTTTAGGAAGTCCAGCATGTCAGCACCTCGCCTTTCTTGTAGCGGAACTGATAGGATTGCGACACTCACGACGTGGGGACGCCCGCCGTGCCCGCACGCCTAGATCGCTAAACTGTTGTACCGACTATTTATCGGAGTTGCAAGACTTTAACCAAGAAAATATCGCCTGTGCAACCCGCATCCGTTTGCGATACGACAGGTCTATCCGTTGCGCCGGCCGTAGTCGAAGGCGTTAGGCCTGGCGCGAGTCTAGGTATTACGCCCGCCGCGAGGCTGTGCATTACGATTGCCAAGACAGCCTATTATTACGCCGCGGACGGCCGCAATTGCGATCCGCTTCCCGCAAAAGCATGTTTAGCGTGAGAGCAGTTCCGACATACCGCGCTTGCAAGCTGACCAATATCCTAGCTCACGCATGCTTGCAGCTATCTTGGAGCTATATATTGGATCAACTGGCAAGGGAAGGCGAGCATGTTTTCAGGAATTCCAGCAACGCGGCGTTAAACGCCTCGGGGTTTTCCAGGTTGCTGATGTGACCGGCGACAGGAATATGCACCAGTCGGGCGTTGGGGATCATGCCGGCGAGGCGGGCCGCAATGAGCGGTGGGGTAAGTGTGTCAAATTCGCCCACCATGACCAGGGTTGGCACAGCAATCGATGGCAGAACCGGGGTCGCATCCGGCCGGTCCCGCAACGCTACCAACGCCGGGATCAACCCTTCCGCTTTCTGGCGGGCCATGGTGTCCCGTAATTGCCGGACCACCTCCGGACGCTGCGTTTGCGTCAATTCGCTGACCATTTTCGGCAGCAAGGCGTCCACGATCGCTGCAGGGCCGCTGGCCTGGATGGTCGCGATCATCTCGTCGCGGCGTTGGCGGGCAACGGCGTCATCCGGTCCAGCCCGCGTATCGGCCAGCACTAGCCCTGCCAGTTTGGCAGGATGATGCCGGGCCATGCCCAAGGCGATGTACCCGCCCATCGACTCGCCGCCGATGACCGTCCGGCTAATGCCTAAAACGTCCAGCAAGTCGGCTACCCATCCGGCGGCCGTGTCAATGCTCCAGTGCGGCACCGGCGGGGAGTCGCCGAAGCCGGGAAGGTCTACGGTGATGGGCCGGTAGCCGGCCTGCCGCAATGCCGCGACCTGCGGCGACCACATCGTCCGGTCCAGCGGGAAGGCATGCAACAACAGAACGGGCAGACCAGCCCCGCCGCCGTCGTCGCAGGCGATCGATATGGCGTGCCGCGGCAGTCGGATCAATTGGCTCACAGGAGGGCCCTCGCTATCGGCAGGAACCACGTTGGAATTGCGCACGAATGCATCACTTGAGCCGTTATTCCCCCTTTAATTATATAAAGTAGTTTCGGTTGCCGGCCGTCTCGGTAGCGGTGGCGACACTTTTAAACCCAGCCACGCCTAGGCAAGGCATGCCGTCAGCGATAACGGCGATCAAACTGTTCCAGCTCCTTCTGCTGCCCCGTCGCTTGCAGAGCGGCTCGGTAGAGTTTCTGGGCTTCGGCGTGCCCCACATCGATGAACAAGACCTGTTCGGCCCAACGCAGGGTCTGCTGGTGGTCCCCCGCGGCGGCGTACGCCCGGGCCAACTGCAGGCGGACATCGAGGTCATCAATCCGCCGTTCGGCCAACGTGGTCAACACTGCAAGTCGGTCCTGAAGTCGCTGCGTCAGCTCATAAAGCTCAGCCAACAACATTAAGGTGTCCGTGGAAATGCCGGGCCGCTGCCGCAACGGTTCCAATACCCGCAAGGCGGGTGCGGTGTGCCCCATAATACTGTGGAGTTTCCCCAATTGCTCCCGTAGGCGTATGTCATCAGGGTAGTGCTGCACCCCTTTTTCTAGAGTGAGGATCGCTGCGGGTAAGTCCTTGTTTTTCAAATGGATCTGAGCAAGCACCCACGTGGCGTACGGGTGGCCCGGGTCACGCTGCAACGCCGCTTCGGCGAGTTTCCGCCCTTCGGCCAGGCGGTTGCGGCGGAGGTATTCCCCGGCCAAGCGGGCCGCCAGTTCGGCGTCGTCCGGCTTTGCCCGATAGCCCTTTTCCAGCTCCGCCAATTTCACCCTGCCGGACGTTCCAGCCGTTTCCGCTCGCGGCAGGTGCCGGATCTTCTGATACACATACTCCCGATATTTTGCCTCGAACGTGGCCAGATCGTACCCGCACACCCGCTGGAGGGCATCCGCCAGGGTCAGTCCCTCGCGGCAGGACTTGAGCAGCTCCCGCAGGGCCGCCTCGCCGTGCCGCTCGAGCAAAAACTCGACGTAGAGCCAGCCTTGCAGATAGGCGAGCATGACCGTGTCGCCGTCGGCAAAGTCGTGGTAGCCCCGGGCGATCGTGCTCAGGTCGTACAGGCGGCCGGTGTGGTACCGCTCGGCCAGCAGCGGCAAATGGCTCTCCAACCGGCGAGACCTCTCGGCTCGGACGGCGAGCCCCTCGGTCAGCCAGATCGGCACCCGGTATTCGGTCTGGCTCAGGTTGAACGCGTGGGTCAGCTCGTGCCGCACTACTGCCGCCCAGTGGTAGGGGCGGTATTCCCCGTCCGCCGCGGGGGAGGGGACCACGATCAGCGGCCCGGTGCTTGCCCCTTGGGCCGCACCAGGCAAACCGGGCAAGGACAGGACGCGACCGCTGAACATCTCGCGGGACGTGATGATCTCCACCAGAATCTTATTCGGCGGCGATTCACCGTACAACTTGCGGTATTCCGCATACCAGCGTTCGAGGTAATCGGCCAGCCAGGCCGCCAGCACCTGATCGGTTTCCTTTCGGTAACGGATGATAAAATGTTCAGTATTCCGATCAACATAGTCATGAAGGTGCTGCAGCACCTTCCGGGCGTTGGAAACCCGGACGTGGAACGGATCGGCCTTGAAGGCGTCGTTCAACACCTCGCGGGCTTCCGCCTCCCGCCCCAGTTGCATGTACAGCAGCCCCAGCCCCGCCAGGGCGGCGGGCAGGTCCGGGCGGAGTTCCTTCGCTTCCAGGTAGTGCTTCTCCGCGGCGGCATACTGTTTGGACAGACTCAACAGCTCGGCCAACTCTAGGTGGAAGACGCCGGGTGTGGTGCAGAACTGCTTCACTTGGGATTCGTATTCGGCGACCTTGTCGGATTTCCTTGCCAGGTAAGCAATTGCGGCTAACCGGGCATAGCTGGCCTCCTCCCGCGGCCGAAGGTCCAACGCCACACGGACCAGCCGCTCCGCCCCTGCCAGGTCCCCTCGGTAAAGCCGCAGGTCGGCCTTGAGCCGCAACGCCTCGGTCAAATGCGGGTTGATCTTCAACGCCGCTTCCGCATCCCGCTCCGCCGCGGCGGCGTCCAGACGGCTCCAATGCAGCCGACCGCGGGCGGCCAGCACCTCCGCGCTGCGGGGATTGATCGTCAACGCCTTGTCGAACGCCTCCGCCGCTTCGGCCCGGTTGTGCTTCTCCATCAGTAGCTGGCCGGACAGGTATTCCGCCTGCCACAGGTCCGGGTCGGCCTTGAAGGCGTCGCGGTACACTTCGTTCAGGACAAAGGAAAACTGTGACGGCAAATTTTTTCGGCGTGCATTTTCGATCCCCGCCTGGCCGACGATCAGGAGCTTTTCGGGATCGGTAATCGGTTTATCCGCTGCATTGGCGTCGGTGTAAGTCCGGATGAGCCAGCGGATTTCCTTTTCGGCGTCATCTCGCCGCCCCTGATCCCGATAGATGCGAGCCTGCACCCACCGGGCGAGGAAGTGATCGTCCGCAAGTGTGCGGGCCTTGGCCGCGTCTTGCAGGGCGTCATCCCAGCGGCCCAGCTCGTAAAGCAAATCGGCTCGCTCGGCGAGCAGCTCGGGCTGCTGCGGGTGTTGCCGCACGCCCTCGTCGAGGACGGCCAAAGCGTCGCTGTAGCGGCCGATTGCCCGATGGGTACGGGCCAGGCCGACAAATGCCGCGACGGGAGGCGGATTTTGCTTGAGCAAGCGGCTATAGCCTTCAACTGCTTCGGCATAGTTGCCACGCTGGAGCTGTTGCCGCAGTTGTGACAACTCGGCGGTCGAGTCTGACGACTGGGCCGCTCCCGCTGCAACCACGCTCACGACTGCCGTCAGCCACCCCATCGATCGCCACATCGTCGCATCCTCCCGCTCCGGTACTACCCCGCACAGTACATACGCGATTGCTAACAGCGATTCCGGGACATCCTCGGTTAATAATTAGTACAACGCCACGAGCTGTTGCACTATGAGCCGGGGGAGGAATTACTGACCAATCATGAGTCAGGCGGTGTAATTTATTTTAAATATTTTCCCGTTGACGGCAGATGATCACTCGTTTAATATGAAGGCGACATATCGGGCTCGCGGTAATGGTTATTCATACGGAGGTCCGACGATGAAGCTGTCTCATTCCTTGTGGCGACGGGTGGGGTTCACCCTCATCGAGTTGCTGGTAGTGATTGCGATCATAGCCATCTTGATCGGTTTGCTGTTGCCGGCGGTGCAGAAGGTCCGTGAGGCCGCCGCCCGCATGAGCTGCCAGAACAACCTGAAGCAGATCGGCCTAGCCATTCACAACCACAACGATGCGACTGGCTTCCTCCCCAGCGGCGGGCAACACTGGTCCTTGGCCCCGACTTATGGCACACCCGTGGTGGGAGTTGCCCCCAACCTGTCAGCGCCGGCTGCTTCGCCGCAAGATGTGCGGGAACAGCGGGCCGGCTGGTTGTTCCAACTGCTGCCCTTTATTGAGCAAGACAACGTCTGGCGTGGCGGCGGACAGACCACCATTGGCGGTCAAATGAGCCAGGCCCGGGCCGCTATTATCAAGACGTATTTCTGCCCCAGCCGCCGTGCTCCCACGGCGTGGAGCCGAGCTACCTCGTGGTATGAGCCGGTTAGCAATTACCCCTTTGCCGGAACACATGGCCAAACTGATTATGCAGGATCCCATGGCCCCAACTCTTCTGACTGGGGCGCCATCGTTCGGACGTTTAACCATTCCACCAATAACATTCCCGGCACACGTCGCCGGATGCCGATTCGTTTGCAAGATTTGACAGATGGTTTGTCCCAGACATTGGTAGCAGGCGACAAGAAACTGTTCCGTGGCATCAGCGGTTTCCGCACCGACGACAACGAGGGGTATTCGGCCGGGTGGGATCACGATGTGATTCGCCGTACCGATTTGGTTCCGATGCCTGATGACGGCACCGATGGCGGCGGTCGCTTCGGCGGCTTGCACCCGGGCGGCTTCAATGCCCTGCTCGGTGACGGTTCGGTCCGCTTTGTCCCCTTCACCATTAGCGCGACTACCTTCTGGAACCTCGGTCACCGGGCCGACGGCAACGTCTTGGGCAATGACTGGTAATTCCGCATTGCAAAACTGAATCATCCGTCTGATGCAGCGCCCGTACACCCGTGCCTCAGACGGATCTGTCATTTCTAACCTCCGGGTACCCAAGGAGTAGTTATGGAAGGCAATTACGTGATAATACGCACCTGCCTATTATCTGGACTGATTGCTTTCTGCCTCGGCTGTAGTGGCGGTACCGGCGGCGGTGCGGCCGAAGGACGGGTCAAGCCGCGCGGACGGATTCTAGAAAACGGTTTGCCCCTCAAAGTGGATGCGTCCCAGCTTCCCCCCGGCGACGTCGGACTGCAGGTGAAATTCATTAAAATCGGCGGTGTCGATGCTGGAACGGAATATGACGCTCGCATCACAGATGTTGAAAAATGCATGTTCGAGCTGGTCGGGACCGATGGGAAAGGGATACCCCCCGGGAAGTATCGCGTGGCGATCCGCATGGGTGCATTCAGTCTGGGGGATGAAGACGGTGGCGATCTGCTCAAGGGCCGCTTCAGCCGCGAGCGGTCAAAAATCGAAATCGAAGTCAAAGAAGGCGAGGACGTGGTCATCGACATCGCCCAATACAGCAAGTAGGCGCGTTGCATGAGTGCGACAGCCCGCCACGACGCTCGAATAGCGTGGACGGACCATGAGTGACCTCATCTCTTCTGGTCTGTCCGCACTCTGGATCCTCTTGAATCACACCTGACCCTCTCGTCTTCGGCCACAGCATCAGAGAAGGCCATCGGATTGCGCGGCCACGCCGGATTGCATAGTAATCCTTTCATGTGTCGGTTCGCGGTAGGGCGTTGTACCATAACAGTAAAAATTGGCAAAATACAGCAGGAGGCACAACCGATGGACCGGCGGCAGTTTCTAGCGTGGGCGGCGGGTGGGGCTGCGTCGTCACTGGGCTGGGCCAGGGAGGGGTTGCGGCCGGAGGCATCCCTGCCGCCGCCACCGGAAGCGATCGCCCGCTACTTCCGGCCACCCCCTGAATATGCGGACGACTTCGGCCCCTACCGCTCGGTGCTGCGATTCGACGACGGCACGCCGGTCCGTACGGCCGCCGACTGGGCCAAGCGACGCGAGGAGATTCGCCGTTACTGGTGGCGGCTTCTGGGGGAGCCGCCGCCGCGCCTGGAGCGGCCGCGACTGGAATTCCTCGACCGTCAGGTCAAGGACGGTTACACCCAACATCACGTCCGCATCGAGACGGCGCCAGACCGCCGCACGGACGATGCGTATCTGCTCGTCCCAGAGGGGAAAGGCCCGTTCCCCGCGGCGATCGTCGTCTTTTATGACGGCAAAACCGGCATCGGCGAAGGAAAGGGGCCGCACCGCGACTTTGCCCGGCAGTTGACCCGCAACGGTTTGGTCACGCTGTCGCTAGGGGGCAGCCCGTACACGTATTATCCGTCGCCGGAGCGGTGCCGCATCCAGCCGCTGGCGTTCCATGCCTACGAAGCGGCGAACTGTCATCGGGCCTTGTCGCAACTGGATAACGTGGACGCTGCCCGGATTGGCATTGTCGGCCATTCCTATGGCGGCAAATGGGCGATGTTTGCGGCCTGTTTGTACGATGAGTTTGCCTGTGGGGCGTGGTCGGATCCCGGGGTCGTCTTCGACGAGAGTCGGCCGAACGTCAATTATTGGGAGCCGTGGTATCTCGGTTTCGAGCCGGGCCGCGCGGAACAGCGGCGGCGCGGCGTACCCTCGGCGAGCAATCCGCGGACCGGGCCGTACAAACAACTAGTGGCGGAAGGCCGCGACCTACATGAGCTACACGTGCTGATGGCCCCCCGGCCGTTCCTGGTGTCCGGCGGCTCCGAGGACCCGCCGGAGCGCTGGAAAGCGTTGAACCACTCTATAGCCGTCAACCGTCTGCTGGGGTGCGAGCACCGCGTGGCGATGACCAACCGGCCCAGCCACGATCCGACGCCGGAATCGAACGCCGTGCTGTGCCAATTTTTTGTGTGGGCATTACGGGCAGGGCGTTGAGGAGCGGCACGCCTCGCTTTGCGGCGTCATAAGGGGGGTAAAAAATGGATCCGCCGCCCGGGGGGAGGCGGCGGCGTAGGGAAGGTGGGTTTACAGAAAGGGAGTGAGACTTGGTAATACCCGGCGAGAGAGCGGGGGGACTCCCTCGCACAGCCACCCCGGGGGAAGGGGCGGCGGGATCGCTCCAGTCGCCGGACTGTGGGGGAGCCGACTGATACAGGGGGGAATATCAGTCGTTGCTCCGGCGTCTGGCCGCCGCGGCGTCCTGGGGGGAAGGCTCGCCACGACGGCAGAGATTGATGCAAGCGGCGTGCCAACGATCCGCCTGATTCCTTTTATGGGGGGATTTTTACCGTAACATATTGTATGCCAATAAGTTACGCGATTGTGATCCTCATCCGCCGTCCGCCGCGACGAAAAAACCTGATCCCCGCTTTGTAAGAATTGCCATTTCTTGTAATACCTACCCGCAACGGGTTTGTCGATCTTACCGCGTCCGAGGGATGACTCATGGATTCCCTGATCAACGACCTGGTACGGGAATGGGAAACGTTGCCATTGATCGACCCCCATTCCCACATCGACCCATTGGCTCCTACGGCGAAGAGCTTGGATGACATCCTCGGCTACCACTATTACACCGAGCTGGCCCATTCTGCGGGGATGAGCCGGGCGGTGCTAGCGGCGGACGTCGATCCCCGGGAGCGAGTCCGGGCAATCATTCGTTACATGGACCGTTTCGACAACACCGCTCAATACCGGTGGTTTGTAGAGATTGCCCGCACCTTTTTGGGTTTCCGCGACAGCCAAATCCGTGAGGAAGACGCGGACGCCCTGTATGACGCCGCCGCAAGAACGTTTACGCGACCACAATGGGAGCAACAGGTTCGGCAACAGACCCGATTGGAGAAGATCTTCCTAACCAACGAGTTCGACGACCCGCTGGAAGGGTTCGACACCACGGTATATGTGCCGTGTCTGCGGACGGACACGCTAGTGTTCCAGTGGGAGCAGGAGTCGGTGCGACAGCGGCTGGCCGCGTGCACGGGGACGGAGGTCCACGACGCGGCCAGTTTGCGGCGGTCATTGGGGCAGCTGTTCGAACGTTTTGTCCGCAAAGGTGCCAAAGCGTGTGCCATTTCGTTACCGCCGCATTTTCAGCCACAGCCGGCCGACGATGGTTTTATCGACAACCAGATGTGTCACCACGGCGGCCGCGGCCTGTCCACCGCCATCTTCTGGGTGATGGCCGAACTGTGCCGTGACTTTCGCCTACCTTTTGACCTGATGATCGGGGTCAACCGTCGGGTGTACCTGCACGGCGTGCACCAGGGGCAGGACCTGTTCGACCAGCGGACCAGTCTGATCCAATATCAGACCCTGTTCAATGCCTTCCCGGAAGTGACTTTCCCCATATCGGTGCTCACCAGCACACAGAACCAGGAGCTGGTGGCCTACGCCTGGATTTTCCCGAACGTGGTGCCGCACGGGCACTGGTGGTATTCCAACACGCCGCCGTATATCCGCAAGGACCTCGCCGAGCGGCTGACCGCCGTGCCGAAGACAAAGCTGATTGGCTATTACTCCGATGCCTACAAGCTGGAGTTTGTCAAACCGAAATTCGACATGTACCGTCGTATATTAGCTGAAGTGATTGTCCAGGAATTGGTCCGGCCCGGCCTGTTGCGGGAACACCAGGCCGTAACTCTCGGCAAGCAATTGCTTTATGACAACGTCCGTGCTATATTTGACGTGTAGCAATCCCTCTGGCGGCGGAGGGACCGCTTGGCATCTGGCGCCGCTTGCCCGACCGCACTGTAGCACCATGAGCTAGGCCACCGATCGATGCCGTATTTCCTATTGGCCCTGAACAAGGGATCCAACATTCCCGTGGATCGCCCGATTCTCCTTGTCGGCCGCAGCGGCGATTGCGATGTGGTGCTCCGCTCGAAAAAGGTGTCGCGCAAACATTGTTTGCTAGTCTTATACGGAGACAAAATCATCGTCCGTGACCTCGGGAGTACGAATGGCACGTTTGTCAACAGTGTTCGGGTGACCCAAGGCGAGCTGCGGGCCAACGAGCTGCTCCAAATCGGCGACTATATTTACCAATTGGTACACAAAACCACGGAATTGCCGCGGGCGCCGGCCAAATTCCCATCTGTGCCGCCGGTCAATACTTCCTGAACGGCACGCTCCGACGGTCATTTTTGTTCTATATTCGTACAAACATACTGATCATGACACATTTCTGGTGGCGGTCATTTTTGATCAGGAAGGAGGAACCGGAACATGTCGATCGAGGTCGTTTGTCCGACGTGTGGAGCCAAGCTGAAAGCCCCCGAGGCAGCCGCGGGCAAGCGTGCCAAATGCGGCAAATGCCGTCAGCTGGTTCTGGTGCCGGCGCCTGCCGCACCCGCAGCCCCCGCCAGCGAGGTTGCGGCGGCCGCGGCCGCCCCCGCCGCTGAGCCGGAGCCGTTCCCGACCCTCTCCGAGAGCGAAAACCCTTTCGATTTCGGCCCCGCCACGCCTATGACGCCCTCGCGGTCCACCTATCCTCCCTCGGAACCAGAAGCGGCCGCTGGGACGGCATTCCAGGAACCGGACAATCAAAAAACACGATCACGCCCTGGCTCCCGACAACGGCAGGCGGAAAATACGTCGTCGACTCGCCGCTATTTGGCCCCGCACGAACGCCGCTCGTCCAACCGGCTGTTGTATGTGTCAGTCGGCTTAGCCGTCGTTGCCGTATTGGCGGTCATCGTTGCGTTCATCGCTTACCGGAGCAACTCGGCAGGGTCGAAAACCCAACAGGCCTCGGCGAGAGGTCCCGCCGAGCCGGCATCGTCCCCCGCCGCGGATGACAAAGCCAACACACCCGTTCCACCACCGACCGGTCAAGAAGTAACAGCCACACCGAAGAACAAAAAGGGCTTGGCAGACGCCGCGGACAAACAAAAGGGCCAACCCGAGAAACCACCCAAAGGTGGAACAAGCAAGTCTGGCGGCAGCTTAATCCCTTCGCTGACCCCCAAAGGCACGTCGTCGCCGCGGGAGATATTGCAGGTCCCTGCCAACCTCAAATCATTCAAGCTCCCGGCACCCGCGAAACGTTACCGTGCGGCGGACAAATCGCGGCACCGGATCGAGCTGCCCGTGCCGGCGGACAGGATTGTGCGGTTTTTCCCGCCAGCCCAGCCGGGGACTTCCGACAGCTTTGTGATCGCCCGCGTTGGCCCGGATGCAAATGCGGGCTGGGAGTGGATCCAGCTCGGACCGGTGGGCAACGTGGTCGCCCGTACGCCCTTGCCGATCGCTTCCCAGGGCGATGTGCAATTCGACCTGCAGGTGGTCAAGGATACGCCGCGACTGGTGATTGTTTCGAACAATCGTTTAACTGTTTGGGACGCTACTAGCAAGTCGGCGATCGTTGAAGACATCGATCCGTTGCAGGCGGCGGGGTCAGCGGCGGCCAAATCCGGAGAGGGCATCGCCGCCGGATATGCCAGAACGGATGCGAATCAAGTCGTGATCGTGTGCCGTTCCGGCGTTGTGTTGCTGTACGACTATGACAGTCGCAAGATCGTCCAGGAATGGGTGCCGCCGCGAAAAGGGACGGGCCAGCTCCGTTGGCATCGGGACACCGCATCCGCCGGCAACACGTTCGTCGTCGCTACCGGCAGGACGATATATGCCTTATGGATGCAAGGCGAGAAGTTGATTGTCTCGGCCCTGGAGGACTTGGGCGGCGAGGTGCTTGAAAGTCACGCGGCCGGTTGCACCACAAGTTCTGAGCCGGCAATGGTTTATGCGTTCCGGGCCGAATCGCCGCGGGGTCCGACCTCTGTTTTGGGAGTGATGCAGCCGGCAAAGAAGCTCCGCCGGTTCTTCCGTTGGCCGGACGACGTCGCGGTGCCACTGACGGCCGGGAGCGTGGAGAATACGCTAGCCATCCTCACCGCGAACGGCATTGTGTTGCTTCACCTGGACGACGAGCATGGCGGCGTGGCTCCGTTCGCTTTCGCCCGCATCGATGGCTTGCCGCGACTGTGGCCACAATCCGTCGTTCCCACGGACGACGGCTTGTGGTGCATCGTTCCTGACGCCAGCCAACCCGAGCGGAGCCACGCCGTCCGCTATATCATGCCGCCGGACGACTACGCCGCCATGGCTCAACGGGCCTCTGAAGGACAGTCGCTGACGGACATCCGAATCACTCTGACTGCCCTCGAAATCGAAGAATAGTGGGCTGGACTGACCGCAGTGCGAGATCCGACGTATCTTTTTGGTAAATAACAAGTTACGGCCGGTAGCCTATCTGCTCCAGCAGTTGCGGCGTGAGCACCAACGGTCGCCGCGGGATAGTCTCCCAACGAAACAGCGGCAGTAACTCGGCCAGACGGACCGGCTCCGGCCGCTCCAGCCAGCCGCACGACCAGGCGAGCAGTCCCAGCAGGGCTTCGGGCCGCACCCCCGCCGCACGCAGGGCGGCCAGGCGGGTGTCGCCGTGCCGCTTGGCTAGCCGACGCCCGTCCGGGCCGACCACTAGCGGGACATGGAAAAACTGCGGCGGCGTCAGTCCCAACGCCTCATAGAGCAATAACTGTCGCGGCGTCGAGGGGATCAGGTCGTCACCCCGCACGACTTGGGTAATCCCCATCGCCGCATCATCGACGACCACTGCCAGTTGGTACGCTGGCGTGTCGTTGTTTTTCCAGACCACAAAATCGCCGCCCAGTTGCTGCAAGTCAAGCCGCTGCTCGCCGGCGAAGCTGTCTGCGAAGGCAGGGGTCGAGGTCACACGGAACCGCCAGGCGAAGGTGTGTCCCTGCCGTGCCAGTTCGATGGCGTCCGCCACGCGGCGATGCCGGCAAGTGCCCGGGTAGGCGGGGCCTTCGTGTTCAGCGTGCGGGGCGCTGGCGGCCTGGGCAATGTCGCCGCGACTGCACGTGCACGGATAGACCAGCTCTTGTCGCTGCAATATCTGCAACGCCTCAAGGTAATGTGGCAGCCGCTGCGATTGCACGACCACCGGCCCGTCCCAATCTAGGCCTAACCATTGCAAGTCCTCGATGGCGGCGGCGGTGGCCGCGCTTTTGACTCGCGGCGAATCGATGTCCTCGATCCGCAACCGGATCCGGCCGCCGCAGGAGCGGGCCGCCAGCCAGGCGATCAGATACGTGCGGGCGTTGCCGACGTGTTGAGCCCCGGTCGGCGAGGGGGCCAGTCGGCCGGTTGTCGGCACAATAGCCTTATCTGCTTGGCCGGTAAGAAGTTGCGATTCCATGGCGTCTGCCGCGGCATCCCACCCGTGCCCGGAAGGCGGGCCAGCAATGGTGTTTTGGCATTGGAAACGGCAGCGGACACCCCAGGAGCCGGATTTGTAATACAGTGAAGGTATGCGTGAGGTCGCGTTTCAACGGTGCATTCTGCCGCAATGCCGGGCGACGGTCGGGCTTGAGGAAACCGCTTTCCGCTGCCCACGGTGCGGCTCGTTACTGGATGTCGATTACGAGTGGGACCGGCTGTCCCTGCCGGCGACGATGGCGGCCTTCGAGGCCAAATGGGCCCAGCGTCACTCGCCGCTGGAGTTGTCCGGCGTGTGGCGGTTTCGGGAACTGTTGCCGTTCGCCGCGGACGAGCAGATCGTCACGATCGGCGAGGGGCAAACCCTCTGCCGGCCGTCCGCGCGGGTAGCGTCCTATGTCGGCATGTCGGCCGGGCAAGTGTATCTGCAATACGAGGGGCTGAATCCCAGCGGCAGCTTCAAGGACAACGGCATGACCGCCGCGTTCACCCATGCCCGCATCATCGGGGCGCGGCGGGCCGCCTGTGCCAGTACGGGTAACACCAGCGCCAGCCTGGCCCTATACTGTGCCGCATCGGGGCTGATGCGGGGCATCATCTTTATCGGCTCGGGCAAAATCAGTTACGGCAAACTCTCGCAAGCTTTGGAACATGGCGTTCTGACCATCCAGATCGCGGGGGATTTTGACGACGCCTTGATGCGGGTCCAGGAGGTGAGCCGGCAGTTGGGCATCTATTTGGTCAATAGCATCAATCCGTTCCGCCTGGAGGGTCAAAAGACGATCATGTACCGGGTGCTGGAGGCGTTGCGGTGGCAGGTGCCCGACTGGATCGTCGTTCCCGGCGGCAATTTGGGCAACGTCTCCAGTTTCGGCAAGGCTTTTGCGGAGCTGTACGCCTGCGGCCTGATTCCCCGCAAGCCGCGGCTGGCGGTGATCAACGCCGCCGGGGCGGACACCCTCTACGAGTTGTACCAGAACCGGGGTCTCCGCTGGAACGGCGGGGAGTACGACCGGCAGATCGTCGAGACCTACATGGCCGAACTGACCGCCTCGCAGCGGCGGGCCGATACCCTGGCCAGCGCCATCGAGATCCAGCGACCGGTCAATCTTCCTAAAGCCTTGCGGGCATTGGAGTTATGCGGCGGTACGGTGGCCAAGGTGACCGATGAAGAGATCCTGGATGCCAAGGCCCAAATCGGTGCCGGCGGGCTAGGATGCGAGCCAGCCAGTGCCGCCAGCGTCGCCGGGCTGCGGCGGCTGGTCCAGGACGGCGTCATCGGCCGTGACGAAACCGTGGTGTGCATCCTCACCGGGCACGTCCTAAAAGATCCGGACGCCACGGTGGCCTACCACACCGACGACCGGGCCTTGTTTGAGGCAAAGTTAGGCCGTCGCGGCGTGCGTCGGGCCGCATTTGCCAACCGGGCCGTGCAAGTCCCCAACGACATCAACGAAATTATCAAGGCGATCGAACTGTTTGCCTGAACCGCCGGATCCGGGCCGGCGGGCACAGGCAGCCTGTGTCGATCTTCTCAGGCAATTGCGGCCGTAACTAATTGCCATTTATGGATTTGCGACTCGTGCGGCGATGGCCAGGCGAGCCGGTTCACAACCGCCTGCCCATCGGATATACTCAAGGTGTTGCCGCAGCGGTGGTTTGGAGGAGCCGATGACCGCACAGGAGGAAGCGCAGGTGGCATCCACGCAGGAATATGTGGAAGCAAAATCGCTGCACGAGGTGGCGGCGTGGCTGCAGCAGGCCCGGAGTGTGTGTGTCTTGACCGGCGCGGGGGTCTCGGCCGAAAGCGGCGTGCCGACGTTCCGTGGCAGCGATGGGTTGTGGGAAGGGCACCGGATCGAGGACGTGGCGACGCCGGAGGCGTTCCGCCGTCAGCCAAAGCTGGTCTGGCGGTTCTATCATGCCCGCCGGGAGCGGCTGCGGGAAGTGCGGCCCAACCCGGGCCACTATGCCTTGGCCGAGATGGAACGCCAACTCGGCGAGGGGTTCACGCTGGTCACGCAGAACGTGGACGGCCTGCACCAGGCGGCCGGTAGCCGCAACGTCTTGGAGCTGCACGGTAACTTGCGGCGGACACGCTGTCTCAGTTGCGGCGAGGTCCGCGACCGCGGGCTGGAGACCCTCGAACCGCTACCGCGATGTCCGCGGTGCCGCGGCCCACTTCGCCCCGACATCGTCTGGTTCGGCGAAATGCTGCCGACCGAAACGTGGGAAGCGGCGGTCATGGCGGCCCAGTCGTGCGAGTTGTTTTTTGTCATCGGCACTTCGGCGGTCGTTCATCCAGCGGCGATGCTGGTCCCGATCGCCAAGCGGGCCGCCGCCGCCCGCGTGGTGGAGATCAACATCGCCACCAGCGAAGCAAGCCGCTATGCCGACGCCATCTTGGCCGGGCCGTCGGGCGTGGTGTTGCCGCAGTTGATTGCGGCGTGGAAAGGGGAGCCATGACGGCACGACTGTTAGACGGCAAGGCGTTGGCAGCGACCATCCGACGCGAACTGGCCGAACAGGTTGCCCAGCGGCGGCAACAGGGGCGACAACCCCCTGGCCTGGCCGCCGTGCTCGTTGGCGACAACCCGGCCAGTCATGTGTATGTCCGCAACAAGCATAAAGCCTGCCAGGAAGCGGGGTTTGTGTCCTGGATCCATCATCTCGACGCGAACATTTCCCTCGAGCAACTGCTGGCACGTATCGCGGATTTGAACGCTGATCCAAACGTCCATGGCATCCTGGTCCAGTTGCCGCTGCCGTCGCACATCGACGCCGAGACGGTTCTGGCGGCGGTGCAGCCAGAAAAGGATGTGGACGGCTTCCACCCGGTTAATGTCGGCCTGCTGGCCATCGGTCGCCCTCGCTTTTATCCCTGTACGCCGCAGGGAGTTATGGAAATACTGCTACGCTCCGGACATGATCCGGCGGGGCGGGAGGTGGTCGTCGTCGGCCGAAGCAACATCGTCGGCAAGCCGCTGGCGTTGATGCTGATGCAGAAGCGGTCGCCGCAGCACCCCTTGGGGGGCGATGCCACGGTGACGGTCGCCCATAGCCGCAGCCGTGACTTGGCGGCCATTTGCCGGCGGGGGGATATCCTGATCGCCGCGGCGGGCGTGCCGGGGCTGATCACGCCAGAGATGGTCCGGCCCGGGGCTGTGGTCGTCGATGTCGGCATCAACAAGGTCGAGGACCGGATCGTGGGGGACGTCCACCCGGCCGTTGCCGAATTGGCCGCGGCAATCACACCGGTGCCGGGCGGCGTCGGGCCGATGACCATCGCCATGCTCCTGCGAAATACCCTGTGGGCAGCCCAGCGGCTTGAGTTCGCCGCGACGGGGCGATCTCCGTGATCGACTCGCATGGGTGTGCCCATGCTACACGGTGCTCACGGTACAATGACGATGACCGGCACACATGGATTGACCTAAGCCATCACTTACGTTGCCATGACCATCAACCTGACCACCGCCACGCGGATCGGCTTGAACCTGTCAGTATTTCTAGGAGTATCCCTATTATTGTATCTGGGACGTAGCATTTTTATCCCTCTGGTGCTAGGGGTGCTGCTGGCCACTGTCCTACATCCGCTGACGCGTTTTTTTCAGAAGTACTTGCTGCTGCCAACCTTTTTCGCCTGTTTGGGAGCAGTCGGCGTGGCCTTGAGCTTGCTGTTGGCGATCGCCATCGCCTTTGCGATTTCCGTGCCCCGCACCATTGAAGGCTTTCCAAAAACCGAGGAGGAGTGGCGGACCCAATACAAACAGGTCCAACAGAACCTGGCGGCGGTCATCCCCTACCGCGTCGAGGAATGGCTGCCCCCCGATCCGGATCAATCGAACCTGTACAAGGCCGCACGGGACTTTTTCACTGGATCGAAAATCTCGGACGTGTTGGGCGTGCTGCTGGCCCGCACCGGCGAGTACGTGTGGTACGTGATTCTGATCTTTTTCATCACACTGTTTCTGCTCATCGAGGGGAAAATGCTCACCGAGCGGGTCCGCGCGATCTTCGGGCCGGGGGACGACATCCAAATGCGGGTCAACCGGGCCGTGCATGACATGGCTGAGTCGATCCGAACCTATCTGGTTTGGCGAACCATCATCAACATAGCGCTGGGAATCTTGTTAGGCGTGGTTTTTAAGTACGCCGGGTTGAAATACTGGTATTTGTGGTCGCTGTTGATTATTGTCTTGAGCTACGTGCCGTATTTGGGGACAATCGCCGCGGGGATTCCCCCGGCTTTAGACGCGTTGTTGTTTGTCGATCCGCTGACGGCGATGTTTATTGTCGTCGTATATTCGGTGATTGTCACGATCGAGGGGTACATGATTGTGCCGTGGGTGATGGGGCGGAGCATGGATTTGAACGCCACCACGGTGATATTGGCTTGTCTGTTTTGGCAGGAGTTGTGGGGGATGGCGGGGCTGTTTCTGGCGATGCCAATCATGGCGGCGATACGGGCGATCTGCATGCAGGTGGATGGGTGGCAGCAATGGGGGCACCTGCTCAGCTCCCAAAAAAGCGGCGAGTGCTACTACCCGGCCCCAAGCCCGCGCACCGAATCGGACGCCACTTCGGTAACGACCAATCTGACCCATCGGGAGGGCAACACCGTCGGCCTGCGGCGGTGATGACAACCAATCTGACCCATCGGGAGGGCAACACCGTCGGCCTGCGGCGGTGATGACAACTATGGCAGGCCGCGACGCTCCGTGGGGCGTAGTGAAGCGATTGCCGCCAGCCTCTCCGGCCACTATTGCACGACCAGCACGACGCGGAAGCCGATGGTCTCAGTGGCCGCGTCGGGCATATGCCCTTGGCGGGCGGCACTGCGACAGTCGCGGGCTGGCGACTCCCAACTGCCGCCGCGAATGACCCGCAGCGTACCCGTTTTCGGCCCGGGCGGGTCTTCTGCCGGACTGTCGAAATAGTAATAGTCGTCGTACCAGTCCATGACCCATTCGTAGACGTTGCCGTGCATGTCATGCAGCCCCCAGGGATTGGCCAGCGTCTGGGCGACCGGGGCCGTGCCGGTGCGGCCAAATATGGCGTATTCCGGGGTGAGCTGCTGCCCGCAGAAAAAGGGGGTGGTGGTGCCAGCCCGGCAGGCGTACTCCCATTCCGCCTCGGTGGGCAGGCGGTAGATCCGGCGGTGGATCTCCTCTTCCGGCATGCGGCTGAGGCGGTCGCAGAAACGCATGGCTTGGTCCCAGGTGACGTTTTCGACAGGGTGGTCCGGGCCGCCGCCGTGCCGTTTGCGGAAGCGACTGGGATTTTTGTGCTTGACGCGCTCGTACTGTTCTTGGGTGACCGGCGTCACGGAGATATAAAACGGTTTGGTAATCCGCACCTCGTGCTGCGGGGATTCGTTGTCCCGTCGGCCGGGTTCGTTTTCCGGCGAGCCCATAAGGAAGCTGCCGGGGTTGATGCGGACAAAGGTCATGCCGACGGAGTTGCGAATGATCCGCAGTCCCGCCGTCGACGAGGAGGGTCCGCCGCCGGTCAGAGCGGTAGCGGCGGTGCCGACGGCGGAGAGGATGGCCGCCGCACTGTGAGCCGCCGCCTCGCTGGCTTCCGGTTTGCCGCGGATGGTCACTACGGGTGTTGCCGGACGCGGGGCCGAAATGACCGAAGAGCCTGGATCACGCAGGGGGATGACCCGGGAGCCGTCCGGCACATCCGACAGCGACGGGGCGATGGTCACCTGCCCAAGCATCTCCAGCAGTGCCGCCGCGTCCTTTGGGCGGCGGTCCGGCCGTGTCGATAGGCACAGCTCCAGCAGGCGGGCCTGCGATTCAGTCAGACCATACGGGCGGAACTCCTCGATCCACTCATGCCCCACCGGGGCCGACGCCGTGGCGTCCCGGCATAACAACTGGTACCAGATCATCCCCAAGGCATGGACGTCGTCGGCGGGCTGCGGCGGCTCCTTTTTCATCTGTTGCGGCGAGGCATATTGGGCCGTAGCTGAACCGCGATAGCTGAGCCGCATCTGCTCAGCCCGCGGGCCGTAGCGGGCTAGCTCCAGCGAGCGGACGCTTTCGATCTGACCCCAGCCGAAGTCAGAAATCCACAGGGTGAATTTCCGGTCGTCAGTCGGACGGAACAAGATGTTGCTGGGTTTCAAGTCGCGGTGGACGATGCCGCGTTTGTGCGACTCGGCGACGATCGCGGCCAGGCGTTTGATGAGCTTCAGGGCCGCCTCGGGCCGCGGCGTGTTGAACCGCAGCTTCCACTCGAACAGTAGCCCGCCCATGTCGTAACCGGGAACATAAACGGCCTCGAGGGCCGGTGCCTCGCCCGCCAGATACACGGCGTTGAGCGGTACTACGCCGGGGATGCTGTTCAATTCGAAGACTTTCTTGAAGATCGCCTCGCTTTGGCGGATGCGTTCCGCACTTTCTTTGTCTACGGCGAATTTGACGATCGCCTGGGCCGGCGTGGGCGAGTCCGGTTTTTCGGCCAGCCACGTTTCGGAGCATTCGCCAAAGCCGCGGAGCTCGACCAGTTTCCAGCCCTCCAGCTCCGGGGGCTGGTCGCCAGGCCGGTAGCGGGGAATCCGCGGCGGCAGCAGTGCGGCGAGCTCCTCCGGCTTTTGCAACCGGAACTCTTCCGGTACGGTCAGACCACGAACATCCGTGGGACGACGTAATAGCTGCCGCACCGTCGCCGGCAACGCCCGCAGGTAGTCCCGCAGCTCCTGCTTGGGCACGGCGTGGGTCATCGACAGGTCGCTGATCAGCTCCCCGAGCCGCCGCTCCAGCTCGGCGGGATCCACCTGGGCACATTTTTCCAACGCCACGCGGATATCGGGGGCGGTCAGCTTGCGGTGCACATACTCATGTGCCGTCTTCACCACATCCGACAGCACGTCGGCAAACGGCCACTGTCCCAGCAGAGCCTTCCGTCCCTTTTCGCAGCATGCCTGGCCAATGGCCTCCAGAAATGCTTGCAGCAACGGCATGGCACAGCCTCCGGTGGGAGGAGAGAAGAGCGCCCGGTGGCAGCAGTGCGAGTCTCATTCAAGTCTAAACCAAATCATGCGATGTCTCAAGAGAACTTATCCGCACCCGATGGACGACGGGCTTTGGCCCTACAACCGTCGCGACGGGCGGGCAGTTCGGTTCATTCCAATCCGGCGGGTCGATCCAATCCAAATCCAATCCGGCGGGGCCATCGAGCAAGGGTGGGGAGTAGCCGCGTCAAAACAGCCGCCGCAACATCGTGACGGCGGGGGGAATCTATATAAATATACACCACAACATATTGGAAAGTTCCATAATTTTGCAAATTGTTACAAAACGGGCGGCCGTTCCGGCAGACGAGGTCCCCACGTCCTGACTAGTGGTTACCGGGTGAGGAGTGTCGACGCAACTTCTTGCCAGAATTAGACTTAATCATGATGAACCGGCGAGGTCATGGATGCGCATCCGCAGGGGGATCGGGCAAGGGCGTAGGACGGGGACGGTACCGCGGACGCAGCAGAAGCCACGCCGTGGGGGCGATGACCAGTGCCGTGCCGACCAGCGATGCGGCATCCACCGGATGGCCAAACAGCATCACATCAAAGGCAAGTGCGAAAACGATTTGCGTCAAGCCGACGACCGAAACCTGGGCCGGGGCTCCATGAACAAACGCCAAGGTCAGGAACATCTGCCCGACCAGTGCGGCCAGCCCCATCCCCAACAGCTTGACCCAAACGGTTAGTTGCACGAGCGATAGAATCTTATCTCGTTGCGGCGTCATCAGATAGAACACGAAACATACAACGGTGGCCACAACGGAAAAGTGGACGACCACCGCCGCCGGGTGGATCCCCTTCAAGGCGTGCAATCCTAGCATGGCGATGGCCGTGAACACTGCCGCCGCCAAGGCTGCCGCCACACCCCAGTTGCCGGTGGCAAAATGGGGCTGCTCCACCAGGGCCACGCCGACAATCCCGACCGCGATAGCCAGCAGGATCCGCCCGCCCGGCCAGTGGCCGTAGATCGGCCAGGACAGCAAGGCGACCCACAGCGGAAAGGTATTGGTGAGGGTAATGACGTCGGCGGTAGGTAGCTGGCCAAAGGCATAGAAAGTACAGACCATGCTGCAACTGCCGGCAAGGCTGCGGACCCACAGTCGCGGCGGCCGCCACCGCAGCGGCACGCCGCTGACCCACGCCAGCAACGCGGCAAACGCCGCGACTAGCCCGGCCCGGAACATCGCCGTGAGCTGCCAGGTGCACTGCCGGGAAACCTGAACTAGATCATGGACCAATACGGCCATGATCGTGAACGAAAAACTGCCGCACAGCATCATCACATACGGCCGTAGCTCGCGCGATTGCATAAGGAAACGATAGGGCAATACCGGCAGAACGGCGAATCATGGTCGCGTCGGCCGGTGTCACTTGAACCTAACTCGTTGCATCTTCAGGAGTTGAGGCGAGCTGCTATGTATCCGTCTGGCCCCTGGCACGGCTACTGGTACCAGCTCCCCTTCGGCCAGCAGCCGATGCGGGCCTTGGAGCTGCACTTCACGCCGGACGGCACGGTTCGTGGCGGCGGTACCGACATGGTCGGCTGGTTCACCATCGCCGGGACGTGGGATCGTCAAACCGGCCGCGTCCGCCTGGTCAAACAATACCTCGGCCAGCACGCGGTCATCTACTACGGCGAGCCGGACGGCGAGGGGTGCATCCACGGCACCTGGTGGATCGGAGCGGAACAAAGCGGGCCGTTCCGGTTGCGGCCGATCTTGCGGCAACCGCCGCCGGACACGCCAATTCGGGACCTCGGCGAAACGTAACTCGTTATCCGGCAAAGAGTTGCCGTGGAGATGGCCCGCTTATGTTGGTTTGAGCCATCGGCGAAGCGTAACTTGTTGGGCGGCAAAGCGTTACTGTCAACGCGGCCCGCCGGGGCAGCCTGTTTTGTGGTGACCGCTTGAGCAGGCCGGCTATGATCCTGCTTCCAAGGCGGGGGGCGTCCGCCGCTCGCGGAGCCGGCCCACGCCGTTGGGGACGCGGCCGCCGGACAGCTTGACGGCGGAACCGTCGTTGAGCCGGACCTCGTTGCCGTTGTGGTCAAAGCAGTGCAGGGTTAACGTGTCCGGCGGCAGGTGCGGCTGGCCGGTGATCTGGATGCTGATGTTGGCCCGCTGCTCCAGCTCGACGATTTCCCGCCGCCGCCGGTTGAGCAGGTAATTGGCCACATCGAGCTGGACGACCATCTGCACGGTGGCCAGGGAGGAACGCTGCAGGGCGTAATGGGCGGCTAGTTGCAATAACCGCATCGCCTCGATGGCCACGCTTTCGGTCGTTTTGACATAGCCGTTGCCTTTGCAGTAGGGGCAGTCGGTAAAGATGCTCCGCTTGATGCTGGGCCGGACGCGTTGCCGCGTCATTTCGATGATGCCGAACTGCGAGATGCGGAGGATTTTGGTGCGGGCCCTATCGCGTCTCAGGGCTTCCCGCAGCGTCTCCTCGACTTTGCGGCGGTGGTGTTCGCTACGCATGTCGATGAAGTCGTTGACAATAACGCCGCCCAAGTCCCGTAGCCGCAACTGCCGGGCGATCTCCTTGGCCGCGATCAGGTTCATCTGGAACGCCGTCTCCTCGGCGTTGTTGTTGTCGGCGCGGAAATTGCCACTGTTCACGTCGATCGCCACTAGGGCTTCGGTCTGCTCGATGACGATCGACCCGCCTTGCGGCAGCTCGATCCGTTTCTGGTAGATCTTGGCGATCTCCTCCTCCAGGCCGTAGCGGTGGAACAACGGCTCGGTGCTGTCGTAGTAGCGGATGCGGTTGGCAAACTTGGGCATGACGATCTGCAAAAACTCGCTGGCATGGGCAAACGCGTTCGGCTCGTCCACCCAGATGGTGTCGATGTCGCTGGTAAAGATGTCGCGGATGGTGCGGGTGATCATGTCGGATTCACGATAGATTTCGACCGGTGCGGCGACCCGCTTGATGCGGCGGACGACCACCTGCCAGAGCCGCAACAGGTAGATCAGGTCGTTGCGTAGCTCGGCCAGGTCGCGGTCCACTGCCGCCGTGCGGACGATGAAACCGACCCCCTTGGGCGGGGACAGGGCGTTCATGATCTGTCGCAGGCGGCGGCGGGCCTCCGGGTCCTCGATTTTCCGTGACACGCCGACGCGGTTGAGGCTGGGCATGAGCACCAGATAGCGGCCAGCGATGCTGATGTAGGTGCTCAGGGTTGGGCCTTTGGTGCCGACCGCTTCCTTGATGACCTGGACTATGACTTCTTGCCCTTTTTTGAAGATTTCCTCAATTTTGGGTTTGGGCAGGCCGCGGTCGCGGCCGGAGCGGCTGGAGGCAGGGGCTGGTCCGCGTGAGGTGCGGCGGTCACGTCCGCGTCCTCGCCCGGCACGCATCGCCGCCGGGGCCATGGGGGCGACCGCCGGACGACGGCCAGAGGGCGGGGAGGTCGCGGCCAGCTCCTCCGCCGCGGCGACATCATCAGCGACCGATTCGACACTTTCACTCAAATCGGCTTCTGCTTCTGTCCGGGCCAGCTCGCGGGCTTCTTCCTCCGCTTCAATGGCCGATTCCGGATCGGCGGCGAATTCGTGATCGACAGGGGAAGCCGCAGTGGCTTCGGCCGCGGGGCTCACGAAGCGGTCGTTGGGGGCATTGGGGTCGTAATCACCGATTCCCTCGTAAAACGGTTCGATTTCCGGTTCATCGCCGGCGGGGTGGGTGCGGTGCTCGGCCCCACCCATGTAACGGGGTTTGTCGTCTTCTGATCCACGTGGGTGCGACGGATCGGACTTGTTGGCTTCCGGGGAGGCCGGCGGCGGCACTTCCACGGGGGATTGCGTCGCTTCAGCGGCTGGGATTTCTGTCGCCGGGGGAGTGGTGTCGCTCTTGCGTCGGCGGCGGGTCCGTGGTTTGGGTTTGTCTTCTGTCGTGGTGGTATCCGGTTTTGACGTCACCTCTTGCGGTTGTTCAGTTTTGGTGGTGCGGCGGCGACGGCGGGTTGCGGTGGCCGGCGGGGCCGCATCGGCTGCGGGGACAGATGCGGCGTTTTCCGCCGCCGGTGGCGAGGAAGGCACGGTGGGGGTATCGGTGTTATCGATCGGTGGTGGTGCGATCGTTGCGGCCGGTTCCGAGGAGGACGGTTCAGCGGCGGCGACGGGCAATTCCGGAGCTGGAGGTGCTGCAGCTGGCGTGACCGCAGCGCGTTGGGGCGTCGTTGCTAGCGGCGGAGCCAACGCTTCGTTCGCTGGGGCAGGGGAGGAAGTGTCCCAGATTCCGGCGGCAAAATCGTCTTCCGTTTCGGTGGCTGTAGCGGCGGGCGTAGGGGGAGAAGACTGATCCTCGGTGATCGGTGTTGTCGACGGTATCGCTGCCGGGCTTGCCTCGTCCCAGATTCCCGCTGCAAACTCATCGGCTTCGTCAGGGATTTCCTCCGCCATCGCCGCTTCTGCAGAGGGGGGCGGGGTCAGCGGCGTCGTTGGGGTGGCCGCCGCGACAGGGGTGGTGGTGTCAGGGGTGGCTGGGAGGGGTGTGGCTTCGTCCCAGATGCCGGCCGCGAATTCTTCGGATTCGTAGTCGGTTTCGGCACCGATGATCGGAGGGGCTTCGGGAGTTGGAAGTGCTTGTGGTGTTGGGGTTTCGGGAGGGGGTGTTCGCCGGGAGCGTCGGCTGCGGCCGTCGGTGCGGCCGCCCGCCGGACCTTCGTGTTCTTGCATCAGCGACCGCTCGTATTCTGCCCACTGCTCCGGCGTGAGCAGATGGCGGTAGTAGGCGGGGTCAACGTCCGAGACGTGGAGGAAGCCGTTGCGACCGATCCCAAAGTCCACAAAGGCCGCTTGAATGCTCGGTTCGATGTTGACAATACGCCCTTTGTAGATGTTGCCGACGTAGCTTTCTTGGCTGGCTCGCTCGATGTAGAGTTCTTCCAGGACACCGTCTTCGACAATAGCGATGCGGCATTCCTCCGGTTGCAGGACGTTGATCAGCATTTCTTTCTTTTTCATTGTTTCACTTTCCTCGGGGTTATGTACGGATGTATCGTAGTATCAACACGTAAGGAACGTCCCTTTCAAAGGTAGCCGGCGCTGCCGGCCAGGCGGTCGGCGGACTATTCCAGCACGGCGGACGGTAGCTCCATCGCATGATACACCTGCGAGGCATGTTGGGATTGTTGCTGGAGCTTGGCGATGCATTCCGGCGGCAGCGGCCAGGTTTCGGGGGGCTGCTGGGGCGGCTGGTCCGCCGTCGCGGCCGGGTCGATTTCGTCCCACAGCTCCAGATGGGTCCGTTCGACCAATACGTTGGGCCTGGTCGCCGCATCCGGCAGGAGCAGTTGGATCAGCTCTTCGGGGCGGACAGTGCCGAAGGGGGTGATCCAGACGTCCGCATGGAACCAACGGGGCGGTTCCCACCGCAGGCTGCGAATATAGGGGCGGATGTTGGTGCGTTTGGGTGTCGGATGGAGGCGGTCGACCCTGATGATGGGCGAGTCCAGGAGTGGGCGGAGTCGCTCGGAGCACTCAAGTGGCGGATCGTTAGCGAAAGTCAAACGATATTCCGCGCGTCGGGGCCGGGCGGTGGCCGCACGGGGGATAGCCCGCACCGCGGTGATGGTTAGGCCGGCGGGGGCTTGCTCGTTGAGCTGCTGACGTGTCTGTTCCGGATCGACCGGTTCGGCGAATTCGATTTCGACCACTTCATTATGGCCGACGATCCCCAGAGGGAGAGCGAGGGCAAAGACTATGCGGGGTTTGGGGTGGAATCCTTCGGTACGACGATAGGGGAGGGCGGCCCGTCGCAGCATGCGTTCGAAGCAGCGCATCAGGTCGTGGTGCGACAGCAGCCGCAGCAGGCCGGTTTTGGCGAAACGGAAACGGAGTTTGTCCGCTGGCATGGCCGCAATGGGCCGCCGCCGACGTGGTCCTTGTCACGGTCCGAGGGAGCAAGAGCGGGGGTCCTAGGGTGGTTCCCGCTCGGTGCGGACCGGGATCAGGCGGTGCCGGCTGGCTTAGCCCCTCCTCGTCTCCCCGGTGGCGGGGAGAGTCGGACGAGGGACGCCGCAGCGAGGCCCGTAGCCGCCAGTAGGTTGCATTTGGGGCATGGGTGTGGTGCGTGTATCGTCTCGTCGTCTCAACCCGTTGGCCGCATGCGGGGCCGGCGGTCATCCGGCCGTCCGGCCACCGTCAGTCGGCGTCGCCGGGGAGGATCCGTCGTAATTGTTCGCGCAAGTAGTTGTTGACCTGGCGGGCGGTTTCCATCTCAAAGGCTGCGGCAGCGATCTGTTCCGCCTCCGCCAATCGCAGGTGACGGATGAGGCGTTTGATTTCCGGGATTTTGCGGGGCGTCGCACTCAACTGTCGCAGTCCTATGCCCACCAGGAGGGGAACGTAGAGCGGCTCGCCGCTCATTTCCCCACACACGTTGACCTCCAGATTGTGCTGTTGGGCCACCTGAACCACCTGGCGGATCAGGCGGAGTACGGCCGGGTCCGCCGGGTTGTACAGGTTGGCCACATGTTCGTTGTTTCGATCGGCCGCGAGGGTATATTGGACCAGATCGTTGGTACCGATGGAAAAAAAGTCCACCTCCGGCGCCAAGCGATCGGCCAGGATCGCCGCCGATGGCACTTCAATCATTGTACCAATCGGCAGCTCCGATTGAAAGGGGATTTGTTCCTCGGCGAGATCTTCCATGACCTCGTGGAGGATGGTGCGGCATTGCCGCAGCTCTTCCACGGAGCTGATCATGGGAAACATGATGCGGACGTCGCCGTAAACGGCGGCCCGCAGGATGGCCCGCAGTTGCGTCTTGAACAAGTCCAGTTGCTGCAAGCACAGTCGGATGCTTCGCAAGCCCAAAAAGGGATTTTTCTCATCCCCTAGGGTATGGGAAATACTAGAAAACTTGTCCGCCCCCAGATCGAGGGTGCGGATGACGACCGGCTTATTTGGCCCGAGGGTCTGGATGACCGATTTATAGGCTTCAAGGTGATCGTTTTCGGTGGGGTGGGTGGTCGTATTCAGGTAAAGGAACTCGGTGCGGTACAAACCGACCCCTTCGGCGCCGCGGTCGAGGCAGTGTTGGGCCTCGTGAGCCAGCTCGATGTTGCCGAGCAGGCGGATGGGCACGCCGTCGAGGGTGACGGCGGGCTTGTCCCGCAGGGCCAGGTAGCGTTCGGCCCGGCATAGGAGCTGGGCCCGTTTTTCCGAGTAGTGGGCGATGGTGGCTTCGGTGGGGTTGATGATCAGCACGCCGTCGCAGCCGTCGACAATGACCGTTTCGCCGCCGGCGACGTGGGGGAGGAAGCGGCCGATGCCGACGATGGCGGGGATTTCCAGGGCGCCGGCCAAAATGGCGGTGTGGCTGGTGTTGCCGCCACGTTCCGTGGCGAAGGCCAGTACCGTTCGCGGCGTGAAGTCGGCCGTATCCGAGGGCATCAGGTCCACTGCCAGGACGATCACCGGTTCGGTCAGCTCCTGGAGCGGACCGGTGTCCTGGCCGAGCAGGTGGACCAGGATCTGTTTTTCCAGGTCGACGAACTCGGCAGCCCGGCGTTGCACTTCCGCCCGGGCTTGTTCGGGCAGGCGAGGGATCGCCGCCTCTAACTTTTTTACAAACTCGCGAACAACCCGGCTGACCGCATACTCCGCGGAATAGTGATGCTGCGTGATCGACTCGACGATCTGTTGGCGCAGGGACGGGTCGGAGAGGGCGGTCTCTTGTGCGGCGAAGATGTTGCCCAGTGCCGGGCCATGCAGGGCTGTGATCCGATGGCGGTTGTCGCGGGCTTCCGCTACGGCCCGTTCCAGGGCTTGGTACAAGCGTTGGATTTCCTGCGGTACTTGCGGGGCGGGGACCGTCCGATGGGTGATGCGGATGCCTTCAGTGTCGATGACCAGGGCAGGGCCGATGGCCACGCCGCTCGAGACGGGAATACCGTAGAAACGCAGTTCCATTCGCCGAAGTGTTCCGGGGTTCTACATCCGTTGCGACTGTCAAACCTGTGTTAGATTACGTAATTTTCCCCATTGGGGGAGCCGAGCACCTCCGTGAGCACCTCCAGGGCCTGTGCGGCGTCTGGCCCGTCGGTCTCCAGGACCACCTCCTGGTCGGGAAGTACTATTAGCCCCAGTAGGTCCCAGATGTTTTTGCCGTCCGCGGCCAGTTCGCCGTTGCGTACGACCACGCGGGCTTGGAACCGTTGAGCCGTGCGGCAAAACCGGTCGGCCGCCCGGTGGTGCAAACCCAGGGGATTGGTAATCCGCACCACACGCCGCAACGGCAACTCCCCCGCGGCGGCCGCAGACAACCCCGTGGCGGCGGGACCCGTCGGCTCTGACCCGGCCCGCTCCTTGTCTCCTTCCCCTGGGGCTGCACCACTCATGACCCGCTCCCATTGCGGCCACGCTGCCGACGGCGGTATTGCCATCTTATCAATTGCCATCATATCAATGGATGACTCCCCGAAAACGCTCGCCTGCCTCGGCCAACCCTAACATGTTGACCACGCATACCTTAACACATGGAGTGTCAGGATCGGCCAAGTCGGGATGGACAGCCCCATACCTAACCTGTTAGTTGCCAACACATTAGCACGACTCCACCCTACCATCCCGGCGACGCAGCCTCCAGCAGGTTCCATATCTCGTCCCGTGTGTGACAGTGACGCAGCCGTTCGACAAAGGCGGGATCCCGCATTGTCCGGACCACCGCTTCCAACGCCCGCAGATGCTCGCGGGGCTGGTCTTGAGGCGAGATCAATAAAATAATTACATACACCGGCTCATTGTCCAAACTGTCGAACGGAACGCCCTTGGGGGCGATGGCCAGCGTCCCTACTAGCTCGTGGACTGAGGGATGGCGGGAATGGGGAATAGCCACCCCTTGGCCGATCCCGGTCGTGCCGAGTTGCTCCCGCCGTAGCACGGCCTGCACAATGTCCGGCAATTCGTGTTCTTGAAAATACCCTGCCGCATGCAAGGCGGCGATCATCGTCTTGATGATCTCCGTCTTGACCTTCAAGACGGCCTGGGGATCCTTGGGGTCAACGCCATCCGCAGGGACCTTCAGATCGGGAACGATCGCGTCGCGGACGAGGATGTTGGTCAAGCGCATGGGTTCAAGCTCCTCGCCCCGATATCGGGAAAGGCATGGCAACGGCAGAAATGCCTCTACGCCGGACGGCGACTCCCTGCCGCCGCCTAACCGCGTACTCGGCCAGCACAGTCTTGTCGATCCACATGTATCCACCGTTCCATATTCATGGCTATTAAATCCACAGGCATTCTACGAAATAGCGCCCCTACTCGGAAACGGTTTGAACCTACAGATCCAGTTCCAGTCGAACAGATTCGGTCCCGGTCGAAAGCACCATGGCGGCGTCCGGCCTCGCCAAACTGATGTCTGACAATCCCGGTAGGGGAGAGCACTGGCCCACTCCGGCATGTCCTGCTCGTCACACTCAAACCGCGGTTCGACGGAAAGAGGATCGATCGCCATTACGGCTCGAGACGGACCCGCACCCTCTGACCGATCAACAGCAGGGAAGTATCACCATCGATGCGAATGACACATTCAAACGTACGTTGGTCTGGCAACTGGCCGGGATCGATGGCGATTGGCCGGCGACGGTCAATCCACCGGCTCACCTGAACGACTTCGCCCGACCGCTGCAGTCCGTCCGGGCGGTTTGCGTCGGTGATGGTTGCCCGCATCCCCTCGCGGACGCGGCCAATGAATTCTTGTTCGATTTCGGCCCGGATCACCACTGGGCCATCCGGTTGCAAGACGATGGGGGACTGCATTGTTCCCGGGCTGAGGGTCTGCCCGCGGCAAGTGTTGATGCGGAGGACTGTTCCCGCAACCGGCGTCCGCACGACGCAGTCCTGGACGGCCCGCCGAGCCTGATGCACGGCCAACTCCGCACTGCGGCGGCGACTTTCGGCCACACCCAGTTTCCACTGCGGATCGATCTCCTGCATCTCCCGCAACCGGGCCTCCTCGGCTTCCAGCAACCGTTGGGCTTGCCGCCATTCCCCTTCGGCCATGACCAGTTCGACCGGACTGACCGTAACGTATTTGCTGGTCTTGCGTTTTTCATCGAGCAGTTGTCGGGCCAAGTCACACCGCTCGCGGGCTGCAGCCACCATCGCCCGCTGACCGTTCAGTCGGTGCGGCCAGGCCCTCACCTCCGCTTGGGCTGCGGCGTACTCGATCTGTGCGGCCTGCAAGGCCACCTCGGCTTCCTGGAGCCGCAACCGGTGCGGCTCGTCTTCCAAAAGAAGCAACGGTGCCCCCGCGGCGACAGCTTGGCCCTCCTTCACCATCACTTCCGTTACTCGACCCACAAGCGATGGCTCAATATGGACCAACGGTTGGCTGCTGTCTACATAGCCAATACAGACGATCCCCAACTCGGCGGCCGGCAGAGACGGCGGCGGCGGTGTGTGTAACCAGCCAAGACCGTAAATCCCTCCCGCCGCCGCTGCCAAAACTAGCAGCAGCCACAAAGGCCAAAAACTACGACGCGGATCCGACATGACACCCGCCGCTTTTCTCACTTTCCAGGAACTTCCTAGAACGTGATTGTCGCTTGCAGTCCGTTTCCAACGTTGCTGGGACTACAAACGCATTCGCCGCAAGACTCCTTGCCATTCAGCGCAAATTATGCGCCGGATCGACCCCTTGGAACGAGCGTAACGCGGCCAATCCGGCCATTAAGGCCATTGCCAGGGTTACGGCGGCGGCGGCCACTACCACCCACAGGTGGAGCCGTACCGCTGTGCCGATGGAATTCGCCCCTTCCGTCAGCAGTAGCGTCACCGGGGTAGCGACCAACAGGCCGAAGATCCCTACCCATAATGATTGTTCTATCACGCTCCATTGCAACCGCCATTGAGGAATCCCCATAGCCCGCAGGGTGGATAGTTCCCGGCGGCTTGCCGCAGTGGCGGCATAAAGGGTCTGGCTGGTGACCACGGCTCCGACAATCAGGCCAAGCAGGGCCGCAAAGCCCACGGCGATCCCCGCCTTGGTCGTGACCAGCCAGTGCCACCGGGAGCGGAGCGAGAAATCGGCCGCCCCCAGGGCCTGCCACTGGCCGTATCGTTCCAACTGGCTAGCCACCTGGCGAATATCCGCTCCCGGCGAGACCTGGGCGACCAGATACGTGGCCTCGTCCGCCGGATAGCGGAGGAGCATGCGGGCGGTTTCCAGCGAGCAGAATAGATAGGGTCCCCCCAGGCTTTTGCAGCCGCGGACCAGCCCAACTACCCGGACCCGCACGCCGTATACGTCCGCCACGTCGCCGATCCCGCTGATGCCCAAGCGACCCAGCTCGGAGACGTCCACGGCGACGGCCCCCGGCTCGGTGAGGCGGACCAGCAGCTCCGGGTCGGAACGGACGACGTCCGCCGCCGCCAGGGATTGCGGATGGAGCCGCGTGCCGAACACGGTGCACACCTCGGAGACCGTCCGTTGCGGCGTCGGTCCCGGTCGTGTCCACAACGAAAAGCCCAAAATGACCGGTTCCCACTCCACAATGTGGGGGTGGGCGGCAAGGGTGACCCCCCAGCGTAACGGGATGGGACGACCCAAATCGACGCTGCGGACGCCGGGATAGCCGACCCAGATGTCTGCCGCCGCCCGATCCACGGGCAACGACATCATGGTCAATAATCCCAGCACGATCCCCCCCTGCAAAGCGATTAGCACGGCACTGAATGCAACCGCTAGGATCGCCGGGACGAACCGTTGCCGCTCGTACCAGATTGTGCGCAGCGCGTAACTCACGGTTGTAATTCTATCTGAATATCGTCCGCCCGAAAAAGAGGGGCAAGCGTTGCCGCACCGTTGCGGCGGGGCCATCACAGGCACAGCCGGACCCGTCCCCGGATTTCTTCGGGGAGGCGACTTTCGAGCAGCTTGCGGACCTCCGCCGGGTGATAACGGGTGCTAAAGTGGCTCAGGATTAGCAGTTCGTTGCGGAACCGCCCGGCCCGTTCGCGGATATCATCCAGGTGCATGTGGCCGTATTTGTGGATTTTGTCCCTACGGTGGCCAGCCCGGATGAAGCTGACTTCCGTGATGAGGATTTTGGCCTCGTAGAAGGCGGGGTTGTTGTCCAGCCCTTCTGGGGCGGTGTCGCCGGTGTAGGCGAGCAGGGGGATGCGCGATTCGCGGGTGACCTCCACGCCCGAGAGCCGTAGGTCACGGATCTGCTCGCCGGGGAGGCCATGGTATTCGTCTTTGAGTTTGCGACGACGTTCCCAGACAATAAAGCCCCGGGCGGGAACGGTATGCCGCATGTCATGGACGCTGACGACAATATTGCGGTTGATTTCGACTTCGTCGCCAGCCTGGACGGGGTGGATCGCAGCCAACTGCCGCCCCCGGTCGAGCCGCTGCATGATCAGCAGCAGTCGCTTCAGGTCGGCAGCCGCCTCGGCGGGGACGTAGACCGTCGGCGGCTCCATTTTCATCATCCGTCGCCGGGCCACGTACACGGGCAGGGCGGCCATGTGGTCCAGATGGGTATGGGTCAGGAACCACACTGGCGTACCCATGAAATCCCACGGCTGGGCCCCGCAGTCGAAGCCGATGTTCAGCTCCACCAGCCGCCAGTAGCTCTGCACCGCGGCCCGCGACCAGCCCTGCACCGTCATTCCGCCGTGCTGGATGGTTACATATGGGGCGTTGTCCACCGGCCGGGTGGCCGGCGGCGTCGGTTTTTCGGCTGATGCGGACGTCGCATTCGGCGGTTGATCCATTCCGGGTTTTGTCTCCCCTACGGCAGGCACTTGGACATTGTAGAGGGGAACGGCAGGAATGGCTTATTGTCGCCGGGAGCGGGCACCGCGTGTCCGCTGATCAGACCTTTTCCGCAACGTGTTGCGGCGTAAAGGTTAAGGCGTCCTGGGCCGGGTCGAAGTCGATGACCACGGTGTCGCCGTCGCGGATTTCCCCCGCCAGGATGCGGCGGGCTAGCGGCGTTTCGATCTCCCGCTGGATGACCCGCTTAAGCGGCCGCGCCCCGAACAGCGGGTCGTACCCGGCCTGGGCCAGATGCTGCTTGGCTGCTGCCGTCAGTTGCAGGATGATCTTGCGGTCGCTCAAACGTTGCTGCAACCGTTGCAGTTGGATCTCCACGATCTTGACCAAGTCATTTTCGGTCAGCGAGTGGAAGACGATGATTTCGTCGACGCGGTTGAGGAACTCGGGCCGGAAGTGTCGCCGCAGCTCCTCGAAGACCGCCTCTTTCATCCGCTCATAGACCTCGCCGATGTAAGCTCCCTTGTATTGCAGGATCCGCTGACTACCGATGTTAGAGGTCATGATGATGATGGTGTTTTTGAAATCGACGGTGCGGCCTTGGCCGTCGGTGAGCCGTCCGTCGTCGAGCACCTGCAACAGGACGTTAAATACGTCGTGGTGGGCCTTTTCGATTTCGTCAAAGAGGATGACCGAGTACGGCCGTCGCCGCACGGCTTCGGTGAGCTGTCCGCCTTCCTCATAACCGACGTAGCCCGGCGGGGCACCGATCAGGCGGGCGACGGTGTGCTTTTCCTGGTATTCGCTCATGTCGATGCGGATCATGGCCCTTTCGTCGTCAAACAGGGCCTCGGCCAGGGCGCGGGCCAATTCAGTCTTGCCGACGCCGGTCGGGCCCAAAAAGATGAACGAGCCGATGGGGCGGTTGGGGTCTTTCAGGCCGCTGCGGGCGCGAATGACCGCCTCGGCCACCGCTTGCACGGCCTCGTCCTGGCCAATGACCCGCTTGTGTAGCTCCTCGGCCAGATGCAGCAGTTTCTGCTTTTCCCCTTCCATCAGCTTGGCGACTGGGATGCCCGTCCAGCGGCTGACCACCTCGGCGATTTCCTCCTCGCCCACCTCTTCCTTGACCAGCCGGTCCCCCTTGTTGTGCTCGACTTCGGCCAGGGCGGCGGCCAGTTGCTTTTCCAGCTCCGGCAGGCGGCCGTATTTCAACTCGGCCGCACGGTTGAGGTCGTACTGCCGCTCCGCCCGCTCGATGTCGCGGCGAACCTGCTCGATCTGCTCACGCAGCGTCTGGATCTTGTGCAGGGCCTGTTTTTCCGTCAACCAGCGGGCCTTGAGGGCGTCCGCCTCGGCCTTCAGCTCGCTCAACTCCTTTTCGAGCTTTTCCAGGCGGTCGCGAGAGGCACGATCCGATTCCTTCTTAAGGGCTTCCCGCTCGATTTCCAGTTGCATAACGCGGCGGAGGACTTCATCCAGCTCGGTGGGCATGCTATCGATTTCGGTGCGAACCTTGGCCGCCGCTTCGTCCACCAGGTCGATGGCCTTGTCGGGCAAGAACCGGTCGGTGATGTAGCGGTGGGACAGCACGGCGGCGGCGACCAGTGCCGAGTCCTTGATCCGCACGCCGTGATGCATCTCGTAACGCTCTTTCAGGCCGCGGAGGATGGAGATGGTGTCTTCCACGGACGGCTCGCCGACGAACACCGGCTGGAACCGCCGCTCCAGGGCAGCATCCTTTTCGATGTGCTTGCGGTATTCGTCCAGGGTGGTGGCGCCAATGCAGTGCAGCTCGCCGCGGGCCAGCATCGGCTTAAGGAGGTTGCCGGCGTCCATCGCCCCTTCGGCTTTGCCCGCACCGACAATCGTGTGCAGCTCGTCAATAAAGACGATGATCTGACCTTGGGAATCCGCGACTTCCTTGAGTACCGCTTTCAGACGCTCTTCGAATTCGCCGCGGTATTTCGCTCCGGCGATCAAGGCCCCCATGTCCAGTGCGACGATCCGCTTGTCCTTGAGCCCTTCGGGCACGTCGCCGCGGACGATCCGCTGGGCCAATCCTTCGACGATGGCGGTCTTGCCGACGCCGGGCTCGCCTATAAGTACGGGATTGTTCTTGGTTCGCCGGGACAGAACCTGGATGACCCGGCGGATCTCCTCGTCGCGGCCAATCACCGGGTCCAGCTTACCTTGCGAGGCCAGTTGCGTCAGGTCGCGGCCGTATTTTTCGAGGGCCTGGTAGGTCTCTTCGGGGTTTTGCGTCGTAACCCGTTGGCTACCACGGACTTCCCGTAAGGCGGCCAATAACCGCTCGCGGGTGACGCCGAACTCCTTGAGGATCCGTCCGGCGGCGCCGCTGTCGTCCACTGCCGCCAGCAGCAGATGCTCGACGGAGACATATTCGTCCTTGAGTTTTTTGGCTTCATCCTCGGCCAGGGCGATCAGGCGGATGAACCGTTGCGTCAGGCGCGGCTCGATGTTCCCTGTTACCCGTGGGAACTTCTCGATTTCCCGCTGTAATTGGATGCCCACCGCCTCCGGCGACAGTCCCGCCTTACGGAGGATCGCCGGAACCAGCCCTTTTTCCTGGTCGAGCAAGGCCAGCAGCAGATGCTCCACGTCGATCTGCTGGTGGTTCATGCGGGCGGCCAGTTTTTGGGACTCGGCCAGGGCCTGCTGGGCCTTTTCTGTGAATTTGTTGAGGTCCATGAGTCTATCCCTAACACGATAATGGCATGCGGCCAAACGCCGTATCGTTAGTTTGGATGATGCGATCCGGCGGAAGGATTCACTCTGGCTGCCTGTTCCGCTCAGCAGGCCGTCCGTTTCCGATTGCGACCGGTTAGGCAGGCCGCGGACCGGGTACCCCGGCCGACTAGTGGCCGCCGCTCGCGACCGGCGGACCGTTTGAGGCTCCTGACGCGGATGCTATAGTGACGGTAAGAGGTCGCGGCACTGGCGGCATTGGGCCAGGGTGTCCGTTGGCGGTTGCGGAGGGCAGGGCCGTGCCGTGGGGGACAGCGTCGGTACGGCGGTTGGCGGTGGTTCGCCGCCTGTGTTGGGCGATTGTGACGGCGTGGACCGTAGCCGGAGCCTGCATCCTTGTTGATGTCTATTGGAGCTTGAGCAGTTGGGTGCGCGGCATCTGTTTTGCGGCGTGGGCGACCACCAGCCTAGTTCTGCTGGTCCGGGCATTTCAAGATGACGATCAGTCGGTGGAACGCGTGCCGGCTCGACGGATGCAGCGGGTTTGCGGCGACAAGCGGATACGCCTGAGCAACCTGACTGCCCTGGTGGCGGCGACAGCAGCCATAGGCTCGACCGTGGCCGTCTTGATCCTCCATCCCGCCGCCATCGAGCGGGTCTACCGCATGGTCATGCCCTGGCGGGAGCACGGCGGGGCCGTCCCATTCCGCATCGTGGTCACATCCGGGGACCCAGCCGTCCCTCGCGGCGGAACCGTCACTCTCAGTGCGTATTGTGAGCCTCTGCGGCCTAGTGTGGCGCTGCCCGACGCAGCGTGGCTGGTGCTCGAGACTCGTGACGGGCAACGTCGCCGCGAACCGATGGCCGCAGCGGAAGCGGGGGTATTTTTCGGGACATTGTCGCCGCTAGAGGACTTCCGCTATCGCGTGGAGTGCGGCGGGGCCGTCAGTGCCTGGCACAAGCTGACGGTCATCGACGCAGCCCAATTGACGCCGGAAACCTACCTGCTGGCGGTGCCGCCCGCATATGCCGGCGTGGCCGCACGGCGTTATGAGCAGTGGGCCGAGTGCGAGGCCTGGGAGCACGGACTGGTCGAGCTACATTTGTCCTTAACCCGTCCGGCGGCTGCGGCGTTCGTCGAGTGGCGTCCTGAAGGGAGCCGCCAGTTGGACATCATCACCGTCCGATTGGAGGAGGATGGGCAGCATGGCGTCGCCCGCTGGCCGATCACGCACAGCGGAGAGTGGACGCTACGGCTAGTGACCGAGAAGGCGAGCAATAGCGTCCGGACGGCGGTTCGCGGGCAAATCCGCGTGCGGCCCGACCGTCCGCCGCAGTTGCTGGCCGTGCAGGGGCTGATGTCGCCACGCCGACGGGCCGCAGCGGGCACGCCCCTGACCGTCTCTTTCCGTGCCCGCGACGACCTGGGACTGAGCCGGGCATATGTTGAGTGTCGTCTCTCGCATAACCAGTCTGTGTCCACCTGGCCAGCGGTGTTGCGCCCGAGTGGTTGGAACCAAGTAGAGGGAACCTGCCATCTGGTGCTACCCGGCAACCTGCCGGCCAACAGCGTGGTGGCATTGCGGCTGCATGTCTTGGACAACCGTCAGACAGAGACGCTGCTGCCGCAGGAGACCATATTCCCGCCGCATGGTTGGTGCGAGCTGACGGTGGACCCGGCCGCTCCATCCTTGGAAGAGCAGGACATCGAGGTCCAGCAGCTCTGGCTACGAGCAGCCATCCGTCAGGTCGCGGAACGTCTCCACGCCTTCGAGGACAGTTGCCGCTGGGTATTGGCCGCGTTGGCCGAGGAGGGCCGTTGGGGGGACCACCACTCTTTGCGTCTGCGTGAAGCGGGCGAGCAGCTTGACACGGCCTGCGACGAGCTGCATGCCCGCTTGGCCGAGATCCGGCTGGAACCGGAACTGGCTCCGTTGGCCCAACTCCTTCAGCATCGTGTGCGACAGACCCAACAGTTGGCAAGGGATGCCCAACAGTTACCCTCCGGCTGGCCCCTCGCCGAACGGCGTAATCAGCTTGTCCGGTGGATCGAGCGGTTGCAGCGTGTGGCCACGACCTGGCCCATGCTGGACCGCCTCAACGACCACCTGGCCGTGGCCCGTCACGACGCCCGCTGGCTGCGCAGTTTCGCGGCAGAGCTGGAACGGCTGCCCGCTACTCCTCCGGCACAACAACTGGCCGCGTTGGCCGACTGGTCGCAACGTTTCGAGCGGCGACTGCTGCAGTCCGAATCGTTCCATCAAGCCTGGAAAGACCAGGTCGCGGCTGAGCTGAACCGCTGCCGGCAGATCGTCCAGCACGACCTGACATGCTGGTCCCGACTGCCACAGGCCGCGGCGGAGATCCGCAGGCTGCTTGACACACTGGTCATCGCACAGCTCCAGGCCGACGGACAATTCTTACTGATGCAGTCCCGCTTGTTGATCCGCAAACTGGACCCATTGCCCGCGGGAATCGGCTCGCTGCCGGATGACCAACTGCTCGCCCAAGCCTTCCACTCGGCCGGGCAAGGCCAGAGGCTGGAGGCATTGCGTGCCATCGAGCAATATGCCCAGTCCTGCGAGCTACTCGCCGTGCGGTTGCAACAGTCGGCTGGCGACCAGGCGATGGCTTGGCAGCGTCTGGCAGAGGATTGTCGCCGCCTGCGGCGTCGCTGGACCCACATCCCCGCGACGACTGTAGCTTTGTTGCGACCCCTGGGGCCGCATGAACCGATGCTACTGGCCCGAATCCGTCGACTGGCTGACGCATGCGAGCGGACCGTATCCCCTCATATGGCCAACCTACCCCCCTTGGCCGCGACGGCGTGCCAATGGTATTTGACCGAACTGCGGCATTGGGAGCAGGCTGTTGCCGAAGGCCGCTGGCTGTCGGCAGGGGATCACCAACAGGCCGCTGCACGATGGTGGAACCTCACCGAGTCGCTGCTGCAGTCCCACGGCCACGACCTTCTTAAGGAATGCCGCCCGGAGTGGCACTCCCTGCAACAGAGTTGGCGCAACTTGGCGGTCGCTCCCGGCGTCGCCGTGCGATACCTCCAGGATCGGCTTGAGCGGATCGCCCGCAACCAGCGGAGCGTGGCCGAACAGCTTGGGGAGCTTCTCCGGTGGACGCCGGAGCCACTGTTGCCACAGCGGAAGCCCTGGCAGGCGGTTGTTCGCCACATGCAGGTGGTGGCCCCGCACATGGAGTGGCTGGCACGACAGGAACCGGTCAAGCTCCTGGAGCAGCTCGCAACCCCACAGGTATCGACATCTCCTGTGCAAGAGCTGGAAACTGCTCTGCAAGCGGTAGCCGTGGATAGGCCAAGGGAATCCATCCTCCCGCCAGGGTTGCAGGTGGCGGCGACGACCGCCGTCCATGTGCACGTTCAGGTGCGACAACTGCTGGCGACCGCGTCGCTGCCCGCGGGGAACGAATGGACTCAGCGGTTGGCCGGCTGGGCCACTGAGCTGCGACAGGCAGCCCAATCGCGGTTCAGCATCGTGGCGTCGGAATGACGGCACGTTTACCGCGTGGCGGCCGCCTTGGGCCGGTCATAGTCGCTGTTTTTGCCGCGACCGCTGACGCCGCAACCGCCTGCTGTCACGAGGAATGCGATCACGACCAGGAAGCAGATTGCGGTGCGCATCGTGTCCAATGGAATTATGTACACATAAAACGCTATTTGTCAAATCAATTTTGTGAAAAAAAGGCATCCCAACCAGAGGGATGCCCCGCACATAACACTTAGGGGGTGATCTCGGACTCAGCGAATCACTTTTTCTCGCCGGTGCCCTTGTCGGCCGGTGTAGTGGTAGCAGCACCATCCTTCTTCGCGGGCGTGGTCTTGGAATCGCCGCCGCAACCGGCGAACAGGGCCACCGTGAACGCCAGAGCCAGAGCAGTCAGAACACGCTTCATGAGTCGCATCTCCTTTCGGTTAAGGGGTACTAGGGGTTAAGGACACAACACGCGGTTTGTACTCATCCGTAGAGCGTATTACTTTTTCTCCTCGGGCTTTTTCTCCTCCGGCTTCTTTTCGTCAGGTTTCTTTTCGTCAGATTTTTTCTCCTCCGGTTTCTTTTCGTCAGATTTTTTCTCAGTCACCTTGTCCTTGGAGCCGTCAGCAGGGGTTTTGCTGCCATCAAGCTTTTGAGTCGGCGGCGTCTTAGTATCTTTGGTGCCCGATTTGGCGCTGTCGCCGCTGCACCCGACGAACGTGGCCAAGCCAAAGGCCAAGGCTACTGCCAGTAACACGCGTTTCATCACTGCAACTCCTTGTAAGACAACAAGTTGGGACGTCTGATTCCTCCACGGCCGTTCATTGCCTTCAGACTCCCCTGGCAAGCGATCGCGGCTGAATTCAAAGCCGCCAGCTCTGCCTAGGGGTCATACCGGCGTTGCCGTGCAACATACTGATGCATGACGCTGGTGATTATTCCCGAAAATTTCGGGGATCTGGCCGCGATGAGCCAATCGCATGGCCAAGTATATTTATTTACACGAGAGGGAAAATTCGCGGCAAGACTTTGGACGTTCCGGCGAAGAACTTATGGAATAGGAAGGTAACTCTCAGGCTCCTAACATGGGGTGGGACCATCGATGGCGTCGCTGGCGGTGTACCGTGACTGGATCGACGCTCATTATACTGCGTTATACCGCTACGCTTATCGCTTGAGCGGTTCGGAGGCCGATGCGTGCGATTTGGTACAGGAGACGTACTTGCAGGCCTATCGGGCGATCGATCAGCTGCGGGACCCTCAGGCCGTACGGAGCTGGTTGTTCCGGATACTCCTCAATCTGTATCTGCATCGGCGTCGCCGGAGCGGCACGGTCAACTATGTGCCGCCGGAATCGCTGATCGAACAGGAGGATCACCGCCCAAACGAATACCCGTTCGACGATTGGGACGTTGACCCCCAACAGCTGCAAAAGGTTTTGAATGAGTTGGACGACGCCTACCGGTTACCGCTGATCCTTTTTTATTTTGAGGAAATGAGTTACAAGGACATTGCCGAGATATTGCAGGTGCCGATGGGCACAGTCATGTCGCGGCTGAGCCGTGCCAAGGCGTATTTACGGGACAAGCTAGTGCGGGTCAGCACGCCCGCGCCCAAAGTGTCGGAGCGGAACGTACGCAATGCGGTGTGAGCAGGTACGCTGGTATATCACGTTGCAGCATCCCAGACGGGACGAGTTGGGGCCGGAACTGCGACAGGCTCTGGAGGAGCACTATGCGGCCTGCCCGCGTTGTGCGGCGTATGCGGCGTCGGTAGCAGGGTTTGACCGGGCGGTGGTGGCAGCCTTACGCGACGTGCCGGTTCCCCCCGCCTTGCGGGAACGCCTCCACTTGCAGGCCGCGGCGTGGTACGGGCAGCGACTCCGCCAACGGATCTATCGTTGGTGTGCCGCCGCCGCCGCTGGGCTAGGGGTTGTGGGTGGCTACTACCTATACAGCCTCAACCGCTTGCCACCTAACAACTTAGAGCCGTACATCCAACAGACAGAGACCCTGCAACTGTCGCCAGTTCAGGCCTTGGAGCAGTGGCTGGCGGAGCAGGGACTGCCGCGGCAGCTCCCCTTGCCCCTCGATACGGATTTGCTGATCCATGTGGGCCAGGAGTCGGTGAACGGCCGCATGCTGCCCGTGGCGGTGTTCCAGCACCCGGAGCGACGCGGAACGCTCAAACTGTATTTAGTGCGTCGGTCGCGCTGGCGGACGCCGGCACAGCCTGAGTTGGTCTCTTCACACTTGGTGGCCCAATATCTGGAGCGGCCAGAACTGGCCCCCGGCTGGTCCTTTGTGGTCGTGTACCCCGCCGGCCCAGAGGGGCTAAAGCCTTTCCTGCGACAGCCACCCACCTCTTGAGGACAAAATATGTATGCCTGACACCACGAGCCTGTCCGCCGCCGCGAAAAATTTCTGCAAAACCCCTTGTCAAACCGCCGGGAAGTGCCTATCATCTCCTAACGAACGGGGACGTAGCTCAATTGGTTAGAGTACCGGACTGTCGATCCGGTGGTTGCGGGTTCGAGTCCCGTCGTCCTCGCTCCGCGCTCAAAACAGCATATGTTCCGATCCGGCACCGCAACTATCCTCAACTAGATATGCGTGCCCGTCGCAACTGCTTATTTGTCATATACTTGCGTAATAATTGGCCGACACACTTAGGATGACAAATCCCTGCAGTCGCACAGGCAGCACCGATGGATAACTCACTGGTGATAACAATTGGGGTGATTGCTTCAGTAGATTGAAATGTTCTATTTTCACGCCACGGGGAACCTTTTCGAATATCCCAAACGCACCATTTCTGATTCGACATTTTGACCGCGACAGCGAACGCCGTTCGCGTAGTCGTAAACGGCCCCGCAGACCGGCTATGGTTACACACCAGTGAAGGCGAGGCGTCGCGAATTCGGCGCACCGCATCTTTTTTCCACTTCTGAAATTGCTCAACTCTCTTTTCCCACTCTGAAATTGCTCAACTCTCTGCGGCGATGCCCCTGACCGCGCGGGGGTTTGCGGCCATCGCCGGCCAAGCCGGCGGGGAGATGTCACCCGCCTCTTTACAAATTGTTTACTCCCAACCGATTCCGTGGCTTCTAGATCGCTGTGAAATACTTAGTAAAAAAACCTTGACTCTTCGCTAATCTAGTAATACAAAATAAAACGTAGTGCAACAGCCACATTGCGCTGCTTGCTGTCAGCAGGTGGGGGCGGTTGATGGATCGAGTTTCGTCAGTACCTGGGAGAATCACACGATGAGAAAAGGGCGCTTCTTTTCCCCCGCGTTCACCCTGATCGAGCTACTGGTGGTGATAGCCATCATCGCCATACTCATCGGACTACTCCTGCCCGCCGTGCAGAAGGTACGCGAAGCCGCCGCTCGTCTGAGCAGTCAAAACAATCTGAAACAGATAGGGCTGGCGACCCACAATTTCGTCAACATCAATGGGGCATTTCCTCAAGCCAACTACACATCGACTGTGAGGGGAGTCTCGTCAGACCCGCGATTCCACCAGTTAAGCAGCGGGTGGGCGGTGATTTTGGCGTATCTTGAACAGGAAAACCTGGCTCGCCGTTACGACCCGAAGCTGCATCCATTCGACACCACTGTCGTCCGCGAGGGCTGGACGAACAAGATGGTGTCAGACACGCCGCTGAAGACCTACGTGGCTCCCGCTGATCCCACACCGCCAGCCGTGCAGTTTCCCGGCTGGTCCAGTTACTATTGGTGCGCGGGCAACCGATACTACCGACCGGGCCTGCCGGGAAGCCAACCCGACGGCTTTACCCGTTCCGATGGAGTTGTCATCCCGGCCCGTGATGGGACCAACATCACCTTTGCCAGTGTCACCGACGGTACATCGAACACCTTGCTTGCTGGTGAGGCGCATCACACGTTGAAGGGATACTTTTACACGACCGGTCCACTCGCCGGACAACCCCGCACGGGTGATACGACTTGGAACTATGGCCACGTTTTCTTCAGTTACAGTTACACCAATACACCGATGAACACTCACCAAGTAGCCACTTGGCCTTACGACCCTTCCCGTATTAGTGAAGATGGCAAGTATTCGTTCCGGAGCGTCCATCCGGGCGGCGTGCACTTCCTGTTTTGCGACGGGTCAGTCCGCTTCGTCCGTGATACGATCCCCATGGTTGTCTACCAGGCCCTCGGTAGCCGTGCCGGCGGCGAAGTAATCAGCGATTTTTGAGGGATTAGTACGTATGAAACATTGCATATGGCTTTTGATGACGATTCTGATCGCCGGCTGTGGTACGCCCACCCCAATGACAGGTGACCGATCCAAAAAGATCACATGGTCGGAGTACCAGACAATGGACGCCGAGCAGAAAACTGACCCGTATGTCCTCGAAAACTTGGACGAAGAGGCCAAGAAGAAACTTGTCGAGATGCAACGTAAGAAACGCTAATCCTCAACCTTGAGCCTGTGAGGACCTCTATGAGTCGAACCCTACTTTCCCTCCTCGCGGCAGCCGCATTTGCGGCCACTGCCTACGCCCACATGGTTTACATCGTCCCGGTCACAAGCGGGCAGTCGATTATCGTCGTGTTCAGCGACACGCTCGATCCAGACGAGAAAGTCAAGATGGATAAGCTCGGGGGGTTGAAATTGTTCGCTCGCATCGACGGCAAGGATATAGCCGTCGACTACCACCGCGGCGATCACTCGTTTTCGGCAACGCTCCGCCAGACACCTACGGTAATCTATGGGACTGTTGTCTACGGCATGCTCAGCCGAGCGGATAAGCCGACCCTACTTGTCTATCACCCCAAGGCGGTTCTCGCTAGCGGCGACATGAATGCAACCACCATCGGAGATGCGGCGGTATTAGAAATCGTTCCCATCACCAAATCTGGTACCACGCGATTCGGGCTATTGGCCAAGGGTAAACCCGTCGCCAATGCGGGAGGATCCGTGCTGTTACCAGATGGTCAGAAACAGAAGGTCCAAACTGATGCGGAAGGTTGCACGCCGTCATTTACACATGCCGGCCGCTACGCCGTTTACCTGCGTCTGACCGAAACGAAATCGGGTGTGCACGACGGCAGGAAGTATGAGGAGATCCGCCACTACGCCACATTGGTCGTGAATGTCGCCAAGTAATCATGAGGACTCATACCAGAGGATCGCTTATGCCACCTCAACTTAATTGGGACATGTCCGCCGCACGGCACTTGCTGAGCCGCAGCAGCTTCGGCGGTACCACTCGGCAAGCTGCACAACTGGCCGCCATGCCGCTGAACACGGCGGTCGCCAGTCTGATCAAACAAGCCCAGAGTGCGTCCCCGCCACCCCAGCCTGAGTGGGTTAAAGAGCCGTGGATTAACACGGAGCGAGTTTACCCGGAAACGACCCCTCAAGAGCGATTGGAAAACCATCGTCAAACAGCGTTACGCTACGCCGCCGAACGCGATCAACTCCGCGCATGGTGGCTCGACCATATGATCCATACCCCAGCTCCACTGCGTGAAGTGATGACGCTGTTTTGGCATGGGCACTTTACCACCGAATCGCGGCGGATGCCCATCTCGCAAGCACTTTACCTGCAGAATGTGAAGCTCCGCCAGCATGCACTTGGACGCTTTCGTGATTTGTTGGAAGCAGTTATCCTCGATGCGGCGATGATGATTTACCTCAACATGGAGGATTCCATTGCTAAAAAGCCTAATGAAAACTTGGCCCGCGAGCTGCTGGAACTGTTTACCGTCGGTATTGGCAACTATACTGAGAAGGACATCAAAGAGATTGCCCGGGCACTGACCGGTTGGACCCTTGATGCTCCGCCGGGAACGCCGAAACGTCCCATCGTCGCTGATGCTCCCCGCACGTTCTGTCGCGATGGCCTGATACCAACGTTTATCCCCGAACGGCACGATAGCGGCGTGAAAACCATTCTGGGCCGGACGGGACGATTCGGTCTTCGCGATGTTCTTGATATCGTCGCCGCTCACCCGGCCACAGCAAAATTCATATGCAGCAAGCTCATCACATTTTTTGGTGTCAAAGACCCCAAAAACGAGCTGCGTGACCGGATGGCCGAGACCTTCGTCCAAACCGATGGGAACATCGCCGCAGTCCTAACCACACTTTTTACCAGTCCGGAGTTTTACGCCACTGAAAGCCGGGGTACCCTCATCAAATCGCCGGTTCACTTGCTTGTGGGTACTAGTCGACTTCTAAGTCTCAAAGTGACAGCCACGCCTAGCCTTGCCCACCTGACGGCAGCGATGGGACAGGAGTTATTCAATCCGCCGAATGTCAAGGGCTGGCCCGGCGGCCGTGATTGGATCAGTGCCGGTACGCTCGCGGTGCGGTACCACTTGCCCGAAGCCCTTTTCGACGGTCGGGAGCCTGAGGGGTTCGAACCAATCGCGACCGTGCGCAATTTCCCTCTACCAGCTGAAGAAAAAGAACGCCGCCAATTCATTGCCCGTATACAGGAGTTCGACCGCCGACGCCGCGAGGTGCGCAAAAAGGGGGGCTTTCAGGTTGGATTCGATCCAGATCAGGTCTTCGACGGAAAAACACCAAAAACAGCTCAAGAGATCGTCGATACGCTCATGGCACGCCTGCTCGTGGTTCGCCCACGAAGTAACATCCGTGCCACGTTGCTCGACGCCGTTCAAGCTGTTCCCCCCGCTGAACAGGTCAAGATGGCTAGCCGGCTAATTTTGATGACACCGGAATATCAATTGGCATGAAATCTGTTCCTGATGCGAATAACGTGTAATGAGGAAACCGCCATGATCAAGCTAGTTAGTCGCCGCCGCTTTATGGCTGTTGGGGCGTTGACCGCCACCGTGCCATGCTTCTTGGTCCGAACCGGTCGACTGTTGGCAGAAAAAGTGAGAACTCGACCAGATCGCGTCCTTGTCGTCATCCAGCTTGCAGGGGGCAACGACGGTCTGAATACCCTCATTCCGTTTAAAGATGACCTCTATTACAAGGCCCGACCAAAGTTGGCAATCTCCAAAGAAAGGGTCCTCATAGTCACAAATGACTACGCTCTCCACCCAGAAGCTGGGGGACTGCGTAAAGTCTATGACAGCGGAATGCTCAGCATAGTAACTAATGTAGGTTATCCCAACCCGAATCGTTCGCACTTCCGGGCAACCGAAATTTGGGAAACCGGCGTCCCAGAGAAGTCCGAGCTGACTGGCTGGATTGGCAGATATTTCGATTCGGAATGCCGGGAAGTAGCCTCTCCCATGCTGGGGCTTCAGTTCGGACAGAAGCCAGCGATGACCTTTGCTCATCTTCGAAGTCGGGCCGTGACTTTGACTAACCCCAAGCTCTTTGAGTGGGACACGGGAGTCATTGGCCGGTCGCTCGATCGCCTCAATCAGCTCACCCCGACCGATAATGATCAATTAGATTTTCTGCAACGCATAGGAAATGACACGCTTGACCTGGCGCGAAGGATTCAAGCTGCGCTGAGGGATAGTAAGACTACAGCCGAATATCCCCCATTCCATTTCTCGCAGACACTTAAGGTGGTTGCCCAGATGACCGCTGCGGAGGTACCGACGCGTGTCTACTATGTATCTCTAGATGGTTTCGACACCCATATCTCTCAAGCAAATCGGCATGCCGGTTTGCTTCAGGAACTTAGTGAAGGCTTACACAGCTTCCTTAACGACCTCAAGAGACTTGGACATCTTGATCGAACGCTGGTAATGACCTTTAGCGAGTTTGGGCGGTGCGTGTATGAGAACGAGCAGCAAGGCACCGACCACGGCACGGCCAACGTCATGTTCCTTGCAGGGGGCAGTGTTAAGGCTGGAATTCACGGTGGCTTGCCCGATCTCGCCAACCTCGACGCTGGTGACCTTAGATTCCAAATCGACTTCCGTTCCGTGTACGCAACCGTGCTGAGGGATTGGTTTGGCGCTGATGCGAACAAGATCCTCAATGCAGAATTCCCAACATTACCCCTTCTGGGGCAATGAAAGGGCGTGCGTGTCAGATAAGGGGTCGCAAATGGCTCGATTCCGCCGCACTACTGGAGGAAATACATGCGCACTCATCGACGAACATGTGAATGGATGCTCATCTTAGGAATCGCCGCTTGTGCAGGTGTTGGTTGTGGGGGGGATGGACCGGCCAAACCACGACTGAACTGAAAATCGTAGTGCCCTTCAGCATACTCGGTTACCTAGTGAAGAATGTCGTCGGAGAGGAAGTGGAGGTGATGACATCAGTCGGTCCAGATGGGTATCCGCACACCTTCGAGCCGACGCCGCAGGATGGGGTTGCCATCGCCTGTGCCGATGTAATTTTCGAGAACGGAGTCGGCTTGGAGACTTGGCTTAGCGAGATAGTCGCCTCCACGCAATCTCGGGCCCGCCATATCGTGGTTACAAAAGGCTTGAAGTTACGCAGAGGGAAGCGCCATCACGATTCCACGAAAAAGTCAGAGCCCCACACTCACGAAGACGATGAAGATCCCCACGTCTGGCACGACGTCCACAACGTTATCCACATGGTCAGCGTCATCCGCGACGCGATGATAGAAATCAATCCCACGCATGCTAAGCGGTATGAGGTGAATGCTGCAGCATACCTCAATCGTCTTCAGAAGATGCATCAATGGGTCGATGCAGAAGTGGCCAAACTCCCTAAGGATCGCCGCAAGCTGGTGACCAACCATGACACTTTTGGCTATTTCGCTGATAGGTATGGCTTTGAGATCGTATGTTCGGCCATGGCATCACTATCGACGAAAGCCTCAGAACCCTCAGCCGGTGAATTCTCCAAGCTGGTAATGAGCATAAGATCCACTCGCGTGCCTGCCGTTATTGCCCAGAACATCCACAACACCAGGTTGATGGGGCAATTAGCTCGCGAGGCGGGTGTGAAGCTGGCCCCGTCACTCTACACTAACGCCCTTGGGCCACCCAATAGCCCCGGTCACACATATGAAAAGATGATTCGTCACAACGTGACTACCATAGTGCGGGCGCTGCAGCCATGAGCAATCCTAAGTTTCCTTATACACGTGTACGGCGTGCTGAACCGACACTATGAGCCGCAGCCGTTTGGGCGAATTCATTGTCAATTTGCTATTCCGGAGCGGCTAAACCAGTCATACGCGATATTAGTTTGAACATTCCGAGAGGTAAGTGCATGGCACTCGTTGGCCCAAACGGCTTTGGTAAAAGCACTCTCCTTAAGGCGATTGCGGGTTTGTTGCCCATTAGCGTGGGTAGGCTACTCATCTATGGCCATCCGGCTGGTGCATGTCCACACCGCGTCGCTTATATGCCTCAATGTGGGGAAGTAGACTGGATTTTTCCGATTAGCGTCGAACGGTTCATTCTCACCGGACGCTATGTCCATCTTGGTCAGTTCCGCCGGCCGGGGACCCGTGATCGGCATGTCGTTCGCAAGCAGCTTGCCCGCATGGGGTTAGCCTCCATGGCCCCTAGGCCGATTCGCCGTCTATCAGGGGGACAACAACAACGGGCATTACTGGCGCGAGCGCTGAGTCAGGAAGCAGATCTACTATTGCTCGACGAACCGCTTAATGCCATGGACGCTGAAAACCTCCAGAAAACTCATGATTTTATGTGTGAACTCCATTAGCAAGGACAGACGCTGATTGTCGCTACGCATGACTTAAGTCTGCTTACCGATGTATTTGACTTGATTATTCACCTTGATGGGGGAGCGATTCTGCGGCCAACTTGTGAGGCTGCCCGTATTGCGATGACTGACGGCAAATGGGATAGTGTCCCCGCGCGGAGGGGGTATGGAAGGGCTGATAGAGCCGTATCAACACGTATTTATGCAGAACGCCTTCGGCGCAGCAACATTGGTCGGGCTGACAGCTGCGGTGCTGGGAGTTCGCGTTATCCAACGGCGCATGGCCTTCATTAGCGATGCTTTGGCCCACTTGACCTTGCCCGGTCTGGTGGTCGCTTATCTCTCCGGCTGGAGTTTGTCGCGAGGTGGGATGATAGCTGCACTGTTGGCGGCCTTCGCGATTGGCTGGCTGTCGCGGCAACGGCAGCTACGAGAGGACACCGCTATTGGCGTGATCTTCACCGGAATGTTAGCCCTCGGCGTACTACTGATGAGTCGGACCAAATCATTCCGCGATCTGTCGCACATGCTTTTTGGGAATGTGTTGGGAGTGGTGTCGCACGTGTTAGTACTCATTGCTGGACTGACAGGATTGGTCCTACTAGTAGTTCTGCTTTTGCAAAACGAACTAGAGTTGGCCGCCTTTGACGTTGTCCATGCCGAAGTTATCGGCATCCGAACGGATTTCCTGCGGCTCATATTGCTCGTTCTTTTGGCTTTAATTGTGGTCACTGGGATTCAAACGGTTGGGGTGGTGCTCACCAGTGCTCTGCTGATTACCCCTGCGGCGACGGCGGCATTGATCACGGAACGCTTCCCCCGACGAATTGCCCTAGCAGCCATATTCGCAGTATGTGCGGCAATCGTCGGTCTGCTAGCTTCGTATTTTCTCCATGCCTCTTCAGGGGCATCGATTGTTCTAGCCTGTGCCGCGATATTTGGCTTGGTAGTCATTAGCCGCTTTGCCTGGCAGTGTCGGTGGTTCATACAAATGGGAGGTGTTTGATGCAACAGCCGCAACTGACAACCCGGCGACAGTCCCTAGGCCAAATCGTTTTCTGCTTAGGTTGCTGCTGTGAGCGGACTGAACGAGGCCGACCTGAGGTACCGGTCGAGCGTCTGAAGGATGCTTGGCGAACGAAACGATTGAATTCAATTGTGCAGTTAACCATATCCGGTTGTCTAGGGCCTTGCGATTTGGCAAACGTGGCTTTGCTGATCTTGCCAGCGGAAACCGTGTGGCTTGGTGGCTTCGCCGGCAATGCAGTGTACGACGCAGCAGTCACTTGGGCTGAGCACTGCCAGTCCGCCGGACGCATCTTGCCTCTCCCGCACCAGTGGGAACCGCATCGGTTTGAACGCTTTGCTAACCACTCCAACCGTACCTGAAACGGAGAATACCTGATGTTCGATTTGTTCGGACAAAAATTTTCAGCAGACCCTACTGTTGCTGCCTGGATAAAAGAATGGGTTCGCGAAGTCTTTGGCCTGCCGGATGAGGCAATCGTGATGGTTACAGAGCTACGTTGCAAAGAGGAGGGGTGCCCGGATGTCGAGACGGTGATCGCCATCATGGGTGGACCCGGGTACTCGTGTAAACACAAACTTTTCAAGCCTATGGCTGAGGTGACCCATGATGACCTCAAAAAGCTCGCTGCCGATCATCGTTCCTCTTAACGATTAAGCCGTCCGAACTGAACAGCCTTCAGGAGAACGAGCCAATGACCACCCAACATGATCGCGTACCCGTCACCGTACTGACCGGCTTCCTAGGCGCGGGTAAAACGACGCTACTCAACCATATCTTGACAGCCAATCACGGCAAACGGATCGCCGTCATCGAAAACGAGTTTGGCGAGGTTGGCATCGACAAGGATCTAGTGATTAATGCTGAGGAAGAAATCTTTGAAATGAACAACGGTTGTATTTGCTGTACCGTTCGCGGCGATCTGATTCGCATCTTAGGCAACCTGATGAAACGCCGCGACAAGTTTGACTATATCTTGGTGGAAACCACTGGCATGGCCGATCCTGGTCCGGTCGCCCAAACATTTTTTGTTGACGATGAAATGCAACAAAAACTTAAGCTCGATGGTATCGTGACCGTCGTCGATGCCAAGCACGTCCACCAGCACTGGGACAACGACGAGGTCAAAAAACAGATCGCCTTTGCCGATGTCATTTTGCTGAACAAGTGCGACTTGGTCACTCCCGAAGTACTAGATGCCCTCGAGACCCGTATCCGTGCCATGAACGGAGCCGCCCGGACCCACCGTACCCGTAACGCGGTGGTGAACATGGATTACATCCTCAACGTCGGCGGCTTCAACCTCGAACGTGCCTTGGAGGTGGACCCCAAATTTTTGGAGCCGGAATATCCCTTCGAGTGGGCCGGTGTTTATCATTTTGACGCCGGTACTTATTCGCTCCTGTTGCAACCCGGCCCCGATCCGGCGATGAAAAACCTCTTGTTCCCTACAGAAGGTGATGGGCAGGCCGGATTGGATCGCGTCATCATGGATGCAGTGTTGGCATTCTCCGACCGCACGCCATTGACTGTTCTGCCGGGAGGAAGCCTTCGGCCTGGCCGAATCCTCAGCGAGCTGCAACTCGTTGGGGATGAGCTTCGCTTCGCAGTGATAGTGGACAAACCAGGTACATATGTTTGGTTCACCGAGCATCAACCCGACGAATTTCAGGCCGAATGGCTTGGCCCTAACGGACCTATTCGGCCTATTTTAACTCACATTTTCAAACCAGAACATGAACATGATGAGGAGGTTTCCTCTATCGGCATCACGATCCCGGGCGATCTCGATCCCAAAAAGCTCAATGACTGGTTGCGGCAACTGCTCATGACTCAAGGGCCGGATATTTATCGGATGAAGGGCGTACTGAGCATCAAGGGGGATAATCGACGGTTTATCTTCCAAGGGGTCCACATGCTCTTCGATGGCCGCCCCGATCGTCCCTGGGGCGACGAGCCTCGAACCAACAAGCTCATTTTTATCGGCCGTTATCTTGACCGTGCCAAACTTACAGAGGGCTTCCGGTCATGTCTCGCATGAAACGTTCCGCCCCCGCCGCCGATTTAAGACCGCAATGGCAGGCGGAGATACCCGACTATGTTATCGGATTGAGGTGGTCGCCGGACGGAGCAGTCATCGCTGCAGCCGCCGTCAGCGGACCCATTGTGCTATTTGATAGCCGCACCGGTCAGATACTTCACCGGCTAGCTGGTCATGAGTTTGGCACCACGGCCATTGGCTTCGGCCGGGATGGCAGTCGCTTCGCCAGTTGTGGGCAGGATGGCAAGATTCGCCTTTGGGACCTAGTCGACGGTCAAGAACGGCTAGCTCTTGACGGCGGAGCGGCGTGGGTCGAACATCTGGCTTGGTGTCCCGTGGATGATGTCTTGGCCACGAGTGCGGGGCGCAAGCTCCGCTTGTGGGATGCCGAAGGGCGGCTCCTTCGCGAGTATCCACCACATACCAGCACAATCGCCGACATTCAGTGGAAACCTCGCTCCCGGGAGTTGGCCTCGGCGTCTTATGGATGCGTCTCGATATGGACGCCGGATCGTGGGGAGCCGCTGCGGCGATTTGAGTGGAAAGGCTCGCAACTGGTGCTTGCCTGGAGCCCCGATGGCCGCTTCTTGGCCACCGGCGACCAAGATTGCACCGTGCATTTTTGGATCATTCGGACGGGGGAGGACCTGCAAATGTCCGGCTACCAACGGAAAGTGCGGGAACTGGCTTGGAACAGCACCAGCCGGTACCTGGCTACTGGTGGCGGGGATACCCCTTGCGTGTGGGATTGTTCAGGCAAAGGACCGGCGGGTACCACCCCGGCGATGCTAACTGGACACATAGCCCCCGTCAGCGCACTGGTCTACCAGCATGCCGGCCCGTTATTGGCCTCCGGCGGCGAGGACAGCCTGTTAGCCGTTTGGCTGCCAGAACGGACTACAAAGCCGCTGGCGATGAGTGTCCTCAAATGTGGACTAACTTGTCTGGCCTGGTCCCCCGATGACAAATACTTGGCCACCGGACAGGAGAACGGAAGCATCATGGTATTTCGACTTGCCTGAGCAGTGCCGTCATTTGCGGAGCGACCGATGCATCACACGATAGATCGTTCACCCTGGGAGCAAAACCACGACTTTGATGGGGGTAACCCGCCCGGTGAACGTAGAATCTGGATCGTCATCGTTTTGACAGCTGCGACTATGGCGGCGGAGATCGTTGGTGGCCTGCTGTTCGGCTCGATGGCCCTATTGGCCGACGGCTGGCATATGGGGACGCACGTCGCCGCACTGGGGATTACTCTAGCTGCTTACTGGTATGCCCGTCGGCATGCCAATGACCCCCGTTTCGCCTTTGGTACCTGGAAAGTCGGTATGCTTGGCGGCTATACCAGTGCCGTGGTGCTCGGATCAGTGGCACTGTACATGGCCGTTGAGTCGGTCCTGCGACTGTTGGCCCCAAAGCCTATCCTGTACGACCAAGCTATGATGGTCGCCGCAATTGGATTGGCTGTCAACTTGATCAGTGCGTTGCTACTCCAGGAACACCACGACCAAGGGTACAATCACAACCACAATTACGTCGAAAATCACGACCAGCGGGACCTAAACCTCCGGGCCGCATACCTGCACGTTATGGCCGATGCCTTGACGTCTGTCTTGGCCCTTGTTGCACTAGCCGGAGGTCGACTCTATGGCTGGGACTGGCTTGACCCCGTCATGGGGATCGTAGGGGCAGGGGTAATCAGCAGATGGGCATGGGGTCTGCTCCGCGATACCAGTCGAGCCTTGCTTGATCGTGAGATGGATCCGGATTTGGTTCGCCAGATCCGTCAAACGATCGAGACGGATGGCGACACCATCATCACAGACATACATGTTTGGCGTGTTGGGCGAGACAAATACGCCTGCATTCTGACCGTAGTCGCCTCGGCACCCAAGACGCCGGACCATTACCGCGCGTTGCTGGGTCCCCATGCGCAACTGCGGCATGTGACAGTCGAAGTTCATCAATGTCGCGGCGAACATCGGTTGCAGGCATAATCCGGGGGCGAGCGGTGTCGGAAGTGATGAGATACCGCAACCGACACTCATCAGGGCCGCCGCGGGCGGGGAGAGGGTGGTGGCGTCGGTTACAAGCTTTGGCGACGCATGACTTTTTTCCCCACTTGAGCGCCCGTGTTCGGCGGTTCGTGTACACCCCCCTAGGTGTGCTTGCCACGGCCGCCGCCGTCGCTGTGATTTGCGGTCTGATCCTGCACCCGCGGGTGCTGGCCCTTGCCGGTGGCCTGCTGGCCGTAATTGCCACGGGTGTATACTGGCCGTGGCTCACCATGCGGGGATTACGGGCCGTTGTCGCCTTTGACCGAGAACGGGCTGTGGAAGGGGAAAGTGTCGGGGCAACCGTGTGCATTACCAACTGGTTACCCTGGCCCGCGTGGGGAATCGTTCTTCGCGGCGGTTACGGGGAAATCGACGGGGAGTCTGGCTCGCCGCAGGTGGTACGACTGTCCGGAGTGGTTGGCCGGTCGCGTTCCGTGAGCCGTTGGGAGTTCATACCACGCCGCCGCGGGGAATACCCGCTGACGGTTCCACAACTAGTAAGCGGTTTCCCATTTGGAATTTGGGAATCGAAACGGTCTGCGACAGTCGCAGGGCGGCTGATTGTCTGGCCGCGGACCTTTCCGGTTGGCCCCATACCGCTTACCGATGGGGAAACGATGGTTGAAGGAAACGTGGCCCGGAACAAGGTGGGCAGCATGGGGGAAGTATTGGGAGTACGTCCCTACCGTCGGGGGGATTCGCCGCGGCGTATCCACTGGCCACAGTCGGCACGACACGATCAACTGATTGTTTGTGAGTTGCAGACCACTGCCCGGCCGATGGTACATATCGTCCTGGATGTCCGTCCGGCCGTGCACGGCGGTTCGGGTCCTGATGGCTCGCGGGAGTGGTCGATTCGGATCGCCGCGAGTTTGGCTTCTGGCTGGTTGCAAAGCGGTGCTCAGGTGGGGCTTTTCACTCACGGCATCGCGCTGGCTCCGGCATCGGGAACCGCCCAGCTCCGCCGCATCCTCGATGCATTGGCTCGCCTGCCGGATGACTGTCCGACACCTCTGGATCAACTGCTCCTGTCGGCCGCATGTGGGGACGTGGGAACTGGCATCCAGGTGGTGATCACTACGGATCAGGCCATCCAGCGGAGCCGGGACAGGTGCGAGCCGGGGCAGCGATGGGTAGTGTTGTCGGTGGCTGGATTCGCCGGTGGCGGGGAACCGCCGACCGAAATGACGCCGCAACGCTCCTTGCCAGCTCCATGGTTGGCGATTCCTTCCCCATCGGATGTGCCGTACCTGCTGCGATATGGCTGGTCGGAGGCGAGGCATGGCACGTGACACACCCAGACTGCTGCGGTTAGCTACGTTCGTCCTGATGGCGGTCGCCTACGCCGCGGTCGAAGTGGCCTGTGATCCCAACGGGCAACCAACGGCCTTTGGGCTGGCGTTTGGTGCTGCCCTGTTAGTTTTAGCGATTGGGATCAGCCAATGGGTACCCGAACCGGTCAGTGGGCAGCAGGTGCCGCGTTGGATGACGGCAGTCCTGGCGATGATGCTAGTCGCCCCGCTGGTGCTGGAGCCAGTACTGCGACGACTGACAGGTAACGGTCAACCGCTGGAGCTGCAATTGGTGAGTGGCCTGCGGGCAGTGGGCGTGGGGTTAGCGGCGTTTGCGGCGTGGCCGCTGTGCCTGCGACTGGCCGGCATCGTTAGCCTGTTTTTGATGTTGTTCGTGGTGGCGATGGGAGACCAGAAGCCGATTCCCTGGCTACTCGCCGCATATGCAGCCGCAGGCAGTCTGTGGCTGCTTTTGATGTATGCGTCGCGGATGCGTGATGCCCCCGCCGCAACAGCCCGTGCGTACCCGGCGACGGTTATTGAACAGGTCCGGTTGCGTTTTCCCTGGTGGGAAATGTCGATTTTTGCCGGATTGGCCGTGGTGGCATTGTCCCTGACGGTGATTAGTCCCAAACGCCTTTCTGTTGTCCTTTGGGAACTGATGCCCACTTCGGGGGGTAGCGGGGAGATAGACCTTTTTGCCCGTTTCGGTATCGGCGACGGTCCGGAGGAAACGGCGGGGGACAACGCCCGCGCGGCCGGAATGGTCGAGACGGACAAGATGATCGAGGACAACAAAAACGCGCTCATCGATGCCGTGAACGACCTGTACGGTCCGCCGCACCGGCCGCCGAAAGACCAGGAACGCATGGTGGCCGCCGGATTGGCCGACTTGATCTCCTTCCACGGCAAGCTCCCCGAAAACCGGCGGCCCAGTCGCGATTTCGATACCAGCCGCAAAGGACCAAAATCCGACAAGAAGCTGGAAAGTCAAAAGGCCCGAGCGGTTATAGAAGTCGAGGGCCGCACCCCGTTGCACATCCGGGTGGTGGTCTACAATCGTTACGACGACGCGACGGCCCGATGGCTCGAAGCCCGCAAGCCCGCCGCCCGACTCATCGAAACCGAAGGGGGCGACTGGATGCGTGTTGTAACGATCAGGGAGCCTGCCGGCTGGTATCTCCTAGACGAACGCCACCGGCTGAAAGTCGCCGATCTGCAAACGAACCTGGTCCCGACACCCACGTTACTATCGTGGTTTCGCATCCAGAGAGTAGACAAGCCGGACTACTACGAGTGGGACTACGAGGGAGTATTGGTCCTAGCCGGCAGAAAGCGGACGCCGCCCGGCGTCGTTGTCAGTACCATTTGCCGGACTCTCGATCCGCAACGGTTGCCTGACAACGCGTTCGCCGCGGCGGAGGGACCGGGGAGCTGGGCCTCTTCATACGGGGAAGTCCCTGCCCCGATACGGCCAGAACTGGAACGAATTGCGCTCGAGTGGGCCGGTGACCAACCGCGGGGCTGGCCGCAGATTCAGGCGATCCTCACCCGACTTCGCACCGATTACATCCTCGACCGTGCGGCGACTGCACCCGCCGATCACGCCGCACCGGTGTTGTGGTTTCTGAGCGAGTCCCACAGCGGCCCCGACTATCTGTTTGCCACCGCCGCGGCCCTGCTGTTACGCTCATTGGGTTACCCCACGCGGCTTTGCCTGGGATACTATGCCGCGCCCCACGCTTATGACCCGCAGACGGCGCATACCCCCGTGCGGGCGACCGACCTTCATTTCTGGCCCGAGGTGCTGCTCCGGGACGGGCAATGGCTGGTGGTGGAACCGACCCCGGGGTATGCCGTACTCGGCCCGCGTTTACCCTGGTCGGAGCAGCTCCGGCTGGGCATGCACGCCTTTAGTCGCTGGTTGTGGCGGCACGCTTGGGAGGCGGCAGTCATCATGGGCGTCTGCGTGGCGGTACTCGCACGGCGGCGGCAAATTGTGGATGCCGGGTGGGTGCTGTGGTGGCGGATGTTCCCTGGTCACTCCTGGCGGGAGACCGTGCTACGCTGTTTGCGACTGCTGGAGCGGCGTTGCCGTTGGCAGCGGTGCGACCGCAGGGCGGAGCAGACTTTGGCTGCCTGGTTCGCGTCGTTGCGGCGGGGGATGAGGGAAGATCCGGCTTTGGCCGAGCTGGTCCGCCTGGCCGAATGGGCGGCTTACGCACCGAACCTGCCGCCGCCATTGCCGCCGGAGGAGATTCGCCAAGTTTGTCAAAGGGTCGTTCAATCATGGACATTGCAGCGATTGCATCAGCGGACCTGAGCAAAGGAAATAGGGTGATGTTGGCCCGCGAGGAGACGCAGACAACTGGCCGCTTGCCGGAGGCGGAATGGGTCCTGCGGCTGCGGCAAGCATTGAATGCTGCCCTGCGCGGCAAGCCGATGGTGATCGAGCAGGTCTTGGCCTGCTTACTCGCTCGAGGGCATATTCTGTTGGAAGACAAGCCAGGCTTGGGAAAAACCACGCTGGCCAAGGCGTTGGCAGCGGCGGTGGGCGGCCGGTTCGCCCGCGTGCAGTGTACGCCAGATTTGCTGCCGGGAGACATCACCGGCTTTAGCATCTTTAACCAGAAGACCCGTGAGTTCGAGTTCCAACCAGGACCAGTATTTGCAGATGTGTTATTGGCCGACGAAATCAACCGGACCACGCCGCGCACGCAATCGGCGTTACTGGAAGCGATGGCCGAACGGCAGGTCACAGTGGACAACGTCCGCTATCCGCTGAGCCCGACTTTTTTCGTGCTCGCCACGCAAAATCCCATCGAGCATCATGGAACCTATCCACTGCCGGAAGCGCAGCTCGATCGTTTTGCGATGAAACTGTCGATCGGTTATCCGGATCGACAAAGTCAGCGGGAAATGCTAGCAGCGGCGATAGGTGCCGGCAACTCCCATTCGGATCCGCTCCCGCAAGTGTTGGAGACAGGGCAGCTTCAGCTACTGCAGGAGCGGGTCGCCCAGATCGTTGTCGCCCCTGTCGTCCAGGACTATCTCATCGACTTGGCAGAGCGGACGCGTACGCACCCGCGGGTCAACTTGGGACTCAGTCCGCGTGGGTTGCTGATTTGGCAACAGGTAGCCCAAGGGTGGGCGTTCCTTAAGGGGCGGCCTTTCGTGACGCCCGACGACGTACTGGCGGTGGCCGAGCCGGTGTTGGCGGTACGGTTGGGGATCGAAGGGGACGCCCCCGCCGTGGTGCGCGAGATCATCGGATCGGTACCGGTTCCTGTTTATCCGAAGTGACTGTTAGCTGTGATCGCTACGGATCATCGCCACGGAAGTGACTGTCGGCCATGATCGCCACGGATCATCGCCACGTATAGGAGCCATGTATGGATTGGACGGTGCTAGTGTGGGGTTTCCTGGTTCGATTCGGCCAAGCGGCACTCGAGGCGTCCCTGACGGTAGTGGTCGGCCTGATCGTCGCGGGGGTTTTGCGGCGAATGGTCGGCCCGGCGGGGACGCGGCGGCTGTTCGGACGCGGCGTGAGCGGCTTGTTCCGAGGGTGGCTGGCCGGCATGCTGTTGCCTGTCTGTTCTCTGGGTGTCATCCCCGTGGCTTGGGAAATGAGACGGGCAGGCGTCCCTGGCGGCACGGTCCTATCCTTCGTGTTGGCCGCACCGTTGCTCAATCCGATTTCCTTTCTTTACGGTCTGACTTTAGCTGAACCATTTGTCATTTGTTGTTTCGCTGCGGCGTCGTTGCTGCTTTCGACTCTGGCGGGGTCGTTGTGGGAACGTGTGTTTGCCCGAGGCAGTTGGGCCGAGGCCGAAGCGGCCGCCGCGATGGCCAACGAGCCACTCCCCGCCGCCGGACCACGCCGGCTACTGGCCGTTCTGGTCACGGCAGCCCGCCATATGACTGGCGGTCACGCCGCCTTCTTCATAGTCGGACTCGTCGGTTCCGCGTTGTTGGCCGCGATCATCCCCTATGGAAGCTTGCAAGGGACAATGAAACACAGCGACTGGACTTCGCCGCTGTTGATGACCGCGGTGGCCGTGCCCATCTATTCATCCCCATTGCCCGGCATGATGAAAATTGGACTGATGTTTGAACATGGCAACTCCGTCGGTGCGGCGTTTGTGCTGTTCATTCTCGGCATCGGAACCAACCTGGGCCTGATGGCCTGGCTGGCCGTGACATACCGCCCGTTACGGATGCTCGCCTGGCTGGCCGTTTGGATCCTCGTGATCCTAGCTTTGGCCTATGCCGCCGAGCCTGTGCTGTATGATTCCCGCAGACCGGAGCTGGACCACACCCACGCCTTCGATGATTATTCCTGTCCGTTCCCGGCGGGGGAGAACTACGTCCCCGCCCTGTTGCCGTTAGTCCGACAAAAACTGGCGGAGAGGTTTGGACCACTCGAACAAACATCGATTATTACTTTAGCCGCCATGACTGTCCTGGGACTAATGATCCGGCGGGCCGACCGGAGCGGGGCGGTCGAGCGTTGGCTGACCGCTTCCCCCCCTGGTCCCGCCGGTTCGGCTCCGTGGTGGAACCGGCCGATTCCAGGACCGATCCTTGGCGGCATTACCATTGCCGGTTTGATTATCCTGAGCATCATCGGGACGTATGTTTACTATCCTCATCCGGAACAAGTCCTCAATGACCTGAGCCAGGAGCGGGTCAATGCAATTGTTGCCATTCGTACTGGCAAATCAGAAGAGGCCATTCGTTATCTCGAACGCATGGATTTATATACGCGTAAGTTGCAAGTTGGAGTCTATATACGTACGGGCCGGCTTTCACAGGAAGCACGGGCGGCCGCCGAGAACCTGCAGGAAGCAATCGAGGAGCTGCGTGACCTGTTGTTGGCTGACAAACTCGACGCGGCCAAGCAGATGCTCAGCGACTTTGAGAATCGGTACCAATCCTGTCGCGAAGTCTACCGTCAACCGTAACACATTTGATGGAGATCAGAGAAATTTATGCCCAACGGATGGTCACGATTCGCATAGTTGTAAACGATAAGCATGTGCACAATGATCAGAGTTGATGTGGCAGTTAATTATTGCTGTCCGGAACAAAAAGATTCACTGGATCCATATCCATAACCATTGTCTGGACGATGCAGATGCAAATGGGAAGAAATACATACAGTGTAGAAAGTGCAATTTAGCAAGGATAGGGAATCGGGGCAACGCAATTGTGCCGTCAGGTTCCGTCCGTAATTTCACACACCTGGCTGAACTTTTTGGCCGCCGCTGCCGATGTTGACAGATGTAGCGGTTTTATGTATGGAGAGGCCCACCCATGTTGCGGCGGTTGCTCCTGTTCACGATCGCGTTCGGCTGGGGTACGGTTTGTCTGGCACAAGCCGTTGCAGACGGAGGCATTCCGTCGCAGAGCGGCGGGTCGTCGTCGACTAGCGGCAGCGGTGGCGGCGGGGGAGGTTCCGCCGTGGCTTCCGGCGACGTCCCAGACTATGCCCGCGGCCCACGGAAAGGGCCAGGGGACGGTGCGGCGGGTCCGTTGGGGAGTTACGGTCTGGCGACTCCCTTGCCGCCGCTGCCGCAGCAGGTGGCGGTGCCGCCGGGCGGGCCGCTGGCGGCTCCGATTGTGCTGCCGGGGATCACGCCGCAGGGACAGCTCGCATACCAAATGATCGTGCCAGCCGCACCGGGCGAGCCCGGCCCGGCCGGGATCCCACTGGTCGAGGGGATCGGGACTCCCGGACCACGCCGGCCGTGGGCGTGGGCGAGCGTCGATTGGCTCCTCGGTTCAACCAGCGGCGTGGACGTGCCGCCGTTGGTGACCTCCGGCTTCACCTTGGCAGGTCCGCAAGCGGGGGCCATCGGTAATCCCCTGAGCACCTTCGTCTTCGGCGAACGTAAAATGCTGGACAACTGGCGGACAGGAGTGCGGGCCGAAGCAGGCCTCTGGCTGGGCGAACGCCACATTTGGGGTGTGTCCGCGCGCTATTATTCGCTCTTTTCGACGAGTGACCCGCTCACGGTCGTCGGTGACGGTTCCAACGTGGTGGTAGTGCCACTGGTGGTGGACACCCGCCAAGGGGGCCTGGATATTCTTCAGGAGCTGCTGCCTACAGTGTTTTTGAATGCCGCTTTTCCAGGCACCGAAATCATTACATCCGCCACCGCGTTGCAGCTCCCATTTTTGGTGAGTTTTCCGGGAGTATCGACAGGTACTGCGGTGGCGTCGGTGCGGACCAGCTTTGTTGGCGGTGACGCCAACTTGCGGCGGGTCATCGGCGAGTGCGAGTCGCTACGTCTGGAAGCGTTCATTGGCTACCGGCAACTGCGGCTGGGGGACGAGCTCCGCCGCAATTTCGTGAGCACCTCGTTGGTGACGGGGGCTGTCGCCGTCGGCGGTGACAGCGTGCGGAGCAGCAACAACTTCTACGGCGGCCAAATCGGCGGGCTGTTCTCGATTGTCGAAGAGCCATGGTCGTGGCAGATCACCTCGGCCGTGGCCATAGGTAACAATGCCTCGGACGTCGATTTTGCCCGCTTGCGGCTGCTGGGGGTGGCCGGCGTTGCCCTGCCGCTGATTTTCAGCGACGTTGGCGACCGGACCAACTATTTTTCCTTGGTTTCGGACACGAGTGTTCGGCTAGGCCTGCGCGTGTTGCCGCATACGAAGTTGACATTTGGTTATACGGCGTTGTACTGGTGGAACGTGCGGCGAGCACAAAATCAGTACAACTTGAGCCAGAATTTGAGCAACCGGACGACGGGAATATTTGTCAGTAGCTTCAATTGGGGAATAGAGTGGCGGTACTGAGACTTGCGGATCATGGCGGTAAGTCTGGTGTAAGTAACGGTTTGGCATGGAGTTAGGCATTGGCGGCTTGTGAATAGACGGCTTCGGCGGCGGCAACCCCCGCTCCGGCGGCGATGGGTACGCCACAGTCTCGCAAGACCCGTTCCATCGCCGCGAGCACCTGAAAGACGCAGTTGGGGCGACTGTTGTAGCCCATCAGGCCGATCCGCCAGAGGCGTCCCTTAAACTCCCCCAGGCCGCCGCCAACCTCAATGTTAAATTCCTCCAGCAGCCGCTTGCGTCCGGCCAGGTCATCGACACCGTCCGGGAGCACCACGGCGTGCAGTTGCGGCAACTGGCAGTTTTCCGCTGCCAGTGTCCGCAGTCCCATAGCCTTCAGGCCGGCCTGCAACGCCTGGGCATTCCGGCGGTGGCGGTCCCAGCGGGCCGGCAATCCTTCCTCCAGAACCAGTCGCAACCCCTCCCGCAAGGCGTATATCATCGTGATCGGCGCGGTATGGTGATAGACCCGTTCGACGCCCCAGTAACTCTGGATCGCCATAAAGTCCAGGTACCAGCTCCGTACCGGGGTCTTGCGGCGACGGAGGAGTTCCATCGCCCGCTCGCTGACGGTCAACGGTGCCAGCCCCGGCGGACAGCTCAGACCCTTCTGCGAGCAACTGAACGCCGCGTCGATTTCCCAGGCGTCGACCGCTACCGGCACGCAACCAAGCGACGTCACACAGTCCACCACGCATAGGGCGTCGAACTCGTGGCACAACCGGCCCAACTGGGACACGTCCTGCCAGGCCCCCGTGGAAGTCTCGGCGTGGACGATCCCTAATAGCCGGGGGCGGAGCCGCCGCAACAGGTCGCGGATGTGGTCCAGCTCGAAGGTCTGTCCCCAAGGCCGCTGCTCAACGTGGACTTCCGCATCCGTGCGGCAAGCCATCTCGACCATCCGGTTACCGAAATAGCCCGCCGTGCAGATCAGGACCCGGTCGCCGGGGGCGAGCAGGTTCATCAGGCAGGCTTCCATGCCGCCGGAACCGCTGGCCGACAGCGGCAAAGTCAGCGGATTGTGGGTCTGGAAGACTTGCCGCAGCATTTGCTGGGTTTCCGCCATAATCTGCATAAACTGTGGATCCAGATGCCCCAGCAGCGGCGTGGTCATCGCGGCGACCACCCGCGGATGCATGTCCCCTGGTCCCGGACCCAACAGCAGCCGCGGGGCGGGATTCAACTGCCCCGCTATGAACGCAGAACCAGCTGTCTCGGATTGGCGGGATTGTGCGGCGTCCATCGTGGCGGATGTTCCTCACATGTCGTTGTCGTCTGGGCTACCGATCATCGTCCGTCGCAGGCAGCGACGACCGCTCGATGACTAGTTTACTGAATTCCTTGAAGCGGGGATGGACCGCATCACGTATCCATTCGAAAGCGACGGTCTCCACGGTAGTTAGGACCGCTCCGGCCCGTTCCAGCCGCCGCAGGGCCACGTCGTGGTCGATCGTGCCGCGGGCGGCGACCGCATCGACGGGGACGTAAACATGTAGACCCGCTCGTACCAGGTCTAACACGGTTTGACTGACGCAGACATGCGTCTCCATCCCCGTGATGACTACGTGTGGCCGTCGGAGCATTTCCAACTCCTCCAAAAATGTACCGGCCCCGCAGCAACTGAACATCGTTTTGGGCCGCGGCGGAACCGGCAGCCGCTGGGCCAACACCGCCGTGGTGGGGCCTAGCCCCTGCGGATACTGCTCCGTTGCCAGGCAGGGGATGTCCAGCAGTCGGGCCACGTCCAGCAGAAAGCCGACGTTGCGAACCAGGTTGGTCGCTTGAGGGATCTTCCGCAGCAGCTTGTCCTGGACATCGATTACCACCACGACCGATTCTTCTGGCCGCAAGCAATGAGAGCACGGATTCATGACGGCCTCCCAGGGACATCATTAGTATGTTTTCTCGACTAGGAAGGAATTTGTGGCCCTTGCGGCGACGGCGGAGCAGTCGTCGCCTGTTGCAGGAACTGGTGCAATCCGATCAAGCCGCGATGCAGACGCTCTTCTGCTGCAGCGGGTAAGAGCCGCTTTCCGAAACGGTTTACGTGATAAAGGTTTACGTAATCCTGGATGAATTCGATCCACCGCTGCGACTCGGGCAGGTCCGCCAGAAATGCTGTTGTCCGCCGCGACCAGTCGACCAAGGTGTGGTGCTTTTCCAGGACGATGCCGTAATGTTCAAACAGGCGGATGAGCGGCTCCAGCAGTTGCGGCCATTGGTGCGGGTTGTGAGCCATATCCAGCCGGCGAGCGTATACGCGGCGGATGACACCCATCGCGACCATGGCGGCCAGCACCAGACCGATGGCCTGCATCCACACGCTCCAGTTGCGGACGAGCCAGTCCTGGAGTTGTTGGAGCGTCGCTCGGCGCAGTTCCGGCGGATAATCGACCACGTAGTTGCGGAACCATTGCCGTACCTGCTGCCGGCCGCGTTGCCACCAGTTCCCTTCCTCCAGTAGTTCCGCATCCGGCGTCGGGTCAAGGCTGAGCCAGCGGCTGATGGGCCGCCAACCGGGCTGCAGCGGCTCATAATGCTCGATCAGGCATTCGACCCACGCGTGGGCATGCGCATGCCGCACCCGGTACAGGCCCGGCTCGTCCGCCGGTTCGGCCCCCTGGAAGCCGATCACCACCTGGGCCGGTATGCCTTGCGAACGGAGCATGAGGGTCAGGGCCGAAGCGAACCGTTCGCAGTGGCCCGCGCGGGTATGGAACAGGAAGTCCTCCACCGGATCCATTCGCTGCTGTTGACGCTGGATATCAAGGGTGTAGCGGAGTCCGGCGTCACGGCGGAGGTATAGGCACAACTGCTCAGCCGCCTGTTTGTGGAATTCGGGGCGGAGCCTTTGCGTGGTCGGGTCGAGGGCCGCCGCCGGCAACCGCCCCGTGCGAACTAGCTCCTGTAATACTTCCCGAGTGTATTGCTGAATCTGGGGGCTAAAACCCACGACGAGGGGCCGCAGCAGGGGGAACGGATCCGGCTCGGCAATCAGAAACGGCGGCGACATGTCGGCGGGGGAGGGGGGATGCCAGTGCTGGACGTAGGGATGCTGCAGGCTATCGGGCAGATCGATGAAAAAGGTGCCGTCGCCGAGCCAGTACCACGGTACGATGCGACCATCGATTACGGAGACGATGGGTGGCGGCTGGAGGGGGACCCAGGCCACCGGATCCGCGAGGATGAAATCGAGGATGTCGGGCCGGAGGCGGAATTCCAGGACAAGCTGTTGCCGGCCTAGCCGCGGTGGCCGCCAGGGTGTGCTGTCCCTGGTGGTCGGGAGGATCGTCGGGAGACGGAGCGGCTCCGATTCCCATATGCCTTGGGTATAACGTTGTAATTCTCGGCCGCGCCAGCGGATGTGCGGGGGCAATTCGCCGGGGGAACCGTCCATCCGCCACACACGCACTTCAAAGGCCACCGCTGGGTTGGACGCCAGGCTACCCGCCTGGGTAAGATCGAGCATCTGTTCGGCGGCATAACCGATTTCCATGCGGGGTTTGCCGAACGATCCTTTCGGTAGCGGCGAGGGCGGGGTAAGCAGGTAGAGGGGACTGGCTGCAGCAGCCGCCAGTGCCAGGGATGCAAGACCGCACCGTAAGGATTTGTCCTTATTGGTGTTAGGACGTACTCCCTCTGGGGGAGGGACCGCCGAGCCGGGAAGCGGCCGGATTTGCCCGGTCAGGCGTAGCCGCTCGAGCAACACCCAATTCCACACGGCGGCCGCCACATAAACCAGCACAAGTCCGCAGGTGAGCACCTCCTCGGCCATCGCCGCCGCAAGGCTGGCGGCCGCAAGGCTTAGCCCGTGCAGCCACCAATAGTCCCCTATATGTTTGTCTGCACGGAGCAGCTTGGCCGGCAGCAAGACCATCACCAAGGGTCCCAGCAGGGCCACCAGCAGCAACGTCCAGTCCGTGCGGTGCATCTGCGGCGATAGCCACTCCATGTAGACTCGCCCGCCGGCCCACAGCAGGGCCGCTAAGCCGAGCGCCAGTCCTAGCCGGTTGGCTGCCGGGATGCTCAGCCGGGCCCAGACCGGCTCATAGCGGTACAGCAAGCCAAGCACGCCAAGGACCAGCACCGCCACGAATGCTGTCTCGGGCAGCAAAGCATACTCAGCATGGCCCAACGCCGCACAGGCGGCCATCAGCGTCAGGTAGAACGTCCTGCGAAACCGTCTGACCATTCCGACGCCCACCGCCTGTCGCAATTCCCTGCTAAGCAACAACTTACGTATAACCTCATCATCTTCCAAACAAAGGCGGCTCACAACACCGCCTGTCGCAATTCCTTGCGTAGCAATAAGTCAACAAGCTTCTATCGGCATCGGCGACTCATACCATCCCTGGGCCAGGCGTGGTGTCAGCCATACTGTGGTGGCCGGAGCCGCCCGTGGGTGTCCCATATCGTCTACGAACATATCATCTGTGCCCACAACGATTTGCAACATGCTGTCTGTCCGATGGCTGGAGGCGATCCGTAGCGGCCCGGCGGGGCGGATTGGCGGACGGAGGATCACCATCTCGCCGTTTGGGTCGGTTGTTTGTTCCGAGTCGGTCGGCAGTTTCGCCAGTGGCGTGAGCCGCTCACGCAGTTCGGCCAGGTCTAGGACCGACACCGCATTCCTGAGACCCGGCCACTGCAACCAAAGCGTACCGCCGCGTAATTGTGCCAGTTCCACAGCTAGGGTGGTGTACAGGCTCAGGGTTGCCTCCCAGGCGGACGCTGCCGCTGCGGAGGCTGGCCGCGGGGGCGGCGTTAGGACCATCAGCCATTGCGGCCACACGGCCCGGTCGTATTCCCGGACCATGAGTTGGCCGCGGCGGGCGGTGGTCCGCCAGTGAATAGCCCGTAGCGGATCGCCGGGACGGTATTCCCGCACCCCGCGGACCTCTTGCGGCTCGACGGTCAGCCGCCGCCGGGCCAACACCTGTCCCATCTGGCCAGCGGAGTGCCGGTGGAGCCACCGCAGCAACCGCGGAGTGTCGATTCTCCCCAACGCGGGCAGCACCTGCAGCTCCCAATCCGGCGGCGTGAGATGGAACTGGCGTTGCGTCCATCCGAACCAGCCGTGAACGCACCATTCCGCCTGCCCGCGGAAGTGGCCTCGGAAGGGGAAAACTACTCGCCGCGACAGTTGGAGAGTGCTTCGACTAGGCAGACGTTCGATGAACCAGCGGAGGCGTCGCCCACCTACAGTGACGGTCAGCAGGCAGCCACTCATCGCCGGTCCGGCGTTGTGGATGTCGATCTGCAACAGGATGCTTTCGCCGGCAAAAACGGGGGGCAAGCGGCGGATGGTTAGGCGGAGATTGCTTGAGCGATACCAGGTCTGCCAGACTTGCACGGCAAACAGGCCCAGCATCACATACCCGAGCCACAAGACCAGATTCAGCCCTTTCCACCACCCAACTAGACCAATCGTAGCGGCGACCGCCAACCAGCCCCAGCCGGTCGGCGTGAGCCGCCAGCGGGATGGCGTGGGCCCACCCTGCCGCAGTTGAGCTGGCAGGGGAGGGGGCGCGACCGTCGCCGCATTAGGGGATGCCTTTGGTACCTCAGTCGTCATCGGGGCACGGACAGTTTCTCAAGTATCTGCCCTATAAGCCTTTCGGGATCGATCTCCGTCGCGGCGGAGCTGTGGACGATCAGGCGGTGGGCCAGCACAGGTCCGGCCAAAGCTTGGACGTCGTCAGGAATGACGTAATCGCGGCCTTGGAGCACGGCCCAGGCCTGGGCAGCCCGGTACAGTCCCAACGCCGCACGGGGACTGGCCCCCAACCGCACATTCGGATGCTGCCGCGTGGCGGCGACCAGGTCCAGCAGGTAATCGGCCACCGCCGCATCGACGTGCACCGTGCGGACATATTGTTGCAACTCGCAAATATCCTGCGGCGCGAGCACGGGCTGCAGGTCGCCGCCGGGTTCGCCGGCCCGGTGCTGCTGCAGGATGGCCCGTTCGGTGGGCCGGTCCGGATAGCCGATGCGGACCCGCAGCAGGAAGCGATCGAGCTGGCTTTCCGGCAGCGGGAAGGTGCCCTCGAACTCATAGGGGTTCTGTGTGGCGATCACCAAAAACACCGGCCCGAGCGGGTGGCGGACCCCGTCAACGGTCACCTGCCGCTCGCTCATCGCCTCCAGCAGGGCGGACTGCGTTCGCGGCGTGGCCCGGTTGATCTCGTCGGCCAAGAGGATTTCGGCGAACAGTGGGCCGGGCTGGAACTCGAAGGTTCCGGTCTTTTCGCGGTAAACCGTCACGCCGATCAGGTCGCTGGGCAGCAGGTCCGGCGTAAACTGGATGCGGCGAAACCGGCACCCCAGACTGCACGCCAAGCTCTTGGCCAGCAAGGTTTTACCGACGCCGGGCACGTCTTCGAGCAGGACATGCCCGTCCGCCAGGACTGCCGCTATGACCTGCCGCACGACGTCGTCTTTGCCCAAAAAAATGCGGTTGACGTTGGCAACAAGGGTCTCGATAGCGTTGCGGTGCCGTGCCGCGGGTTCGGATGGAATGCCCATTATGCCGCCGCCTCAATTTGTAGCAAGTACGCCCGCCGGTGCCACCGCTGTTCGTTGATACGATGGTGCCGATGGCGAAGCGGGGATGGTCCGCCCGCATCGGCTATTGGAATCACAACCGCTTTCACCATATATACTTACTTATGCAGTCACGTGAACTTACCCAGTCACGTCGGCAGGGATTGCCCGGAGGGGATCCCTGGGGGCGTTGCGGCGGCCTGGTTGGGGTCACGTTCGCCGCAGCCAGTCATTCCTCCACGGGCGGCAACGGCTCGGAGCCGATTCCGCCACGCAGGCCGGGCCGCGAGGGCTTGCGTCGGGCCAGGCGTTGTTCTGCTTCCCGCAGATCGGCCGCCAGCTCCGCCGCCGCGGCGGCCTGCTCCGCCTCTTGTTGCTTCTGTACCACCGCCCGCAGGCTCAGCGATAGGCGGTGGTTGTCCCGATCGACCGCCAGTACCTCGACATCGACCCGTTGGCCGGCTTGGACGACATCGCTGACCCGCCGCACGCGGTGGGGAGCCAGCTCGGTGATGTGGATCAGCCCTTCGATGCCGGGTTCGACCTCGGCGAAGGCCCCAAACTCGGCTAGCCGGGTAATGACGGCGTTCAGCCGGCTGCCGGGACGGACGCGGGCGGCAAACTCGGCCCACGGGTCGCCGTGTACCCGCTTCAGACTCAACGTGACCTTGCGGGCTTCGCGGTCCTGGCGGATGACGGCCACCTCCACCTCCTGCCCGACGCGGACGATTTCTTCCAGGTTGTCTACCCGTTGCCAGGCCAACTCCGATGCAGGGATTAGACCATCGACGCCGCCGAGATCGACAAATACGCCAAAAGACTTGATGTTCCGCACCGTGCCGCGGAGAATGTGCCCTTCCTCGATACCAGACCAGAATTTCTCCGCCTGTTCCTGCCGCTCCCGCTCAAGGACCGCCCGACGGCTGACCACCAGTTTCTGTTCGGCCGGGCTGGCCTCGAGGACTTCCACTTTGAGGCGTTGCTGGAGGTAGGCCTCGAGGTCTTCGACGCGGTGGAGGTCGATCTGGCTGGCCGGGAGGAAGCCGCGGATGCCGTGGACTTCGACCAGTAGGCCGGTCCGTTGCTTGTTCACGCCGGTGACGCGGGCTTCGACGATCGCATGGGGTTGCAGTTGCGACCAGTCGGTGACGATTCGGGCGGCCCCCCGCCGCGAGAGGAGCCACAGGCCGTTGGCGGCGTCGTAGCCTTCGATCGTGCATGAGACAGTCATGCCTGGCCGTGGCGGGGCCTCGTCGAATTGGGCCGACGGCAACACGCCTTGATCGCGTTGGCCTGGGATTTCTACGAACACGTCCGGCGGGTGGACGGCAACGATGCGGCCCTCGATCGCCTGGCCGCGGCGCAGCGGCGTGGCCGGGGATGCCGTGCCGGCCGCCAAGGTCATGTCGGCTCCCAACGTCTGATCCACGTTAAAACTTTTCATCACCGCCGCCAGCTCGTCGGCGATCAGGGCGTCCAGCTCTCGCGGTTTAGGTTTGTCGAATGGAGTTGACGCTGGGACGCCCGCGGGGGTCGGTGATGGGACGCCAGCAGTGGCCGGCGGCGGCCCGCTCCCGGCGGTGGGCGGAGGGATCGGCTCGCCGGACTTCGGTCGGGGCAGGCTTCGGGTGGGGCCACGCCGTGGCGGACCCGGCCGGGGTGGCGGCAGCTTCCGACGGGCCGTGGGGTCGCCGCCGGAGGCCATGTCCGCGGGTAGGGCAGCTTTAGGTTTAGATTCAGATGCGGGCGGCGATACCGGCCCAGCCGCCGGATCGGCCGTGGGACCCTGCGATGGAGCTTGTGGATTGGTCATTGTGGTTACCCTTACGATCGTCGTCCATTTTACGGACGCCGCCGCCGCGGGGCAGACCGTTTTGCTCTTGTTGAGATTTGGTCGCAATAACGCAACTGCACGCAGTCGTACACTCCCGTCGCGGCGGACGCCGCAATCAACGGCTTCTCACACACTAGATCGCACCTCACACCCTAGACCGCTTCTCGCACGATTGGCGGCTTCTCTATAGGTTAGGCATGTCGGATAACAACCCCTTGCAGGCATGCTAAGCGGGGCAGTCGCCGCTATTGTTGTTCCAAACTATTAGCTGAATTTACGGAGGCAGATGGATGCAGGCACGGCAGGTGGTGATCACTGGCCCCTACAGCGTGGAAGTGCGGGAAACAGACATCCCCGACCCGGGGCCGGAACAAATTCTGGTGGCGGCGGAATACAGTGCCATCAGTGCGGGAACGGAACTGGCGGTGTACACCGGCACCCATCAATGGCTCAAGGACCCGGCGATGCCGGAGTGGAAGTTCCCGTTCCGCAGCGGGTATTCGGCTGCCGGGCGGGTGATAAAGGTAGGGCGGGCATTTCCGGGGAATTTCCGGGAAGGGGACCGCGTCTGTTTCCCCGGCAATCACGCCTCGGCGGAGCTATTGAGCGTGGGCCAGGAGCGTTGCCGCGTCTGGCGGATTCCGGATGAGCTGAGCACGGCGGATGCGGCGTACGCCTGCATTGCTCGTTACGGGCTGGGTGCGGCGATCCGCGTTGGGATCACCTTGGGGCGTAGTGCGGCGGTGCTGGGGTTGGGGATCATCGGCCAGTTTGCCCTGCGGTGCATGCTAGCGGCGGGGATGTCGCCGGTTGTGGGGATCGACAGCGTCGCCATGCGGCGGCAAGCGGCATTGGCGGCAGGTGCGGATGCGGTGATCGACCCTGCCGCCGGGAACGTGCGGGAGCAATTGGACGCCGTGTTAGGTAGCCGCGGGGCGGAGGTGGTGGCGGATGCGACCGGCGTGCCCGCGGCCGTACCGTTGGCTATGTCTCTGGCCTGCAGCGGCGGACAAGTGGTGGTAGTCGGCAGCCCGCGTGGCCTGGCCCAAAACGTCAACTTCTACGACGACCTGCACCGTCGTTACTTGGAAGTGACCGGCGCCCACGGCAATATGCTGTTCGAACCGGCTCACATCCGCCTGCCCGGCGCCTGGAACATCGACAAGGCCCAATACTGGCTCATCGCCCAATTGACACGCAAGCGGCTATCGCTGGCTGGCCTAACGACCCATGTCGTGTCGCCGCAGCAGGTAGGCGACGCCTACCAGGGACTGCTTAACGACAAAGAACACTATTTGGGGGTGCTGGTGCGGTGGATGGAGTGACAATACGTTCTACCCCCACCCACGACCTGCAGGCTAGATGCCGCAGGTCATGGGCAGGATGATTTGTCACTGCGACCGGCGGATGCACCGCCGGGACGTTGCGACAGTATCAGTCGTCCTTCTTTTTGAACTTGCCCTTGAAATCCCCCTTGCCGAAACCGAAGCCGCGTGCGAGGAGACTGCGGTCGAATTTGTCGCCGATGAGTTCCTTCCATTTGGCCTTTTGGTCGGCGCTGAACGTTTCGACGATCTTTTCAATAGCCTCCTCTTCGGCCTTCTGAATTTTTTCCTGGACCTCCTGGAAGCGTTTCTGCATCTCTTTGAAGGCGTCCGGGTCGAACTTCTTGCCGCCACCCCCTTTACCGAAGCCGAGGTCCTGCATCAGTTCGCGGCGTTCGGCCTGGAAGTCGCTGATGACCCCCTTGACCGTGGCTTTCTGGCTGTCGGTCAGTTTCAGGGCCTCGGCGATCTCCGGAACCGTAAACGCGTTCACGCCAAGGACTTGTCGCTCGATCTGCTTGAGGCGGTTGAGCTGGTCCTTGTTTAGGATGTCTCCGAGCTGCTTGTAGGCTTCCTGGTTGATCAAAGCGTTGACTTTTTCGAGCTTGGCTCTTTCTTCTTCGCTTAGCTTGCCGAAGCCGAAGCCGCCTTTGCCGCCGCCGAATTTGAACTCGATGCCGTGCTCTTTGCGGATGTCGTTGGCCGTCTTGAAGAATTCCTTGGCCCACTCGTTGACCTTGGTAACTTGCTCTTCGGACAGTTTCAGGGCTTCTTGGACCCCCTTGTTCAGGACCAACGTCGAGGGACTAGCTGCGCCACCGAAACCAAACATGCCAGGCTGAGCCTGTACCACCGCGAACATCGCGACGGCGAGCAGGCCGGCTACCACGTAGCGGGAACGCATAAGCAACCTCCTCTTAGGACTAGGTGGACCATCCGCACGACGGGTTGACCGCACGCGAGACTCATCGCGTCACACAGGCAACCTGTCGCTCTGGAGTACAAGATAGCCGGCAAAGGTGAAAAGATCGTGAGAGAATGAACGGGATATAGAATTTTCCGATACATCCCGGCCGCGTCCGTGCGGCAAAGGACGTGAGGTCAGGGAGGCAAACGATAGGGAGTCGGTTGCGAACCGGCGGGCCATTCCCCGCGGCCACGCGATGAGCCGTTTCCCCGTCCGCGACGTCTTTTCAGTTCTGGCGAGCGGGGGGTACGCCGGGTGGCAGGCCGGGCGGTTGCGGCCGCCCTGCAGACGGACCCTGCGGCGCCTGTCGCCGGGTGAAACCGGGCACGTCCTCAAAACGGAATATCCGTTTCGGATCGATCCCGGGGATGTTCACCTTGTGGTTGCTGATGGTCCACTGCTCGATGGTGTCGTTTGCCTTAACCACATAGATTTGGGCCGGCAGGTAAGCCAACCCACCCGTCCGGGGACCGTACAGGGCCATCCGCAGTTGCTTGAACTCTTCTTTGTCCTTGGCCAGCAAGGGTTTGACGTCAAGGTAAATGTAATATTGGTCCTCGTTGAACAGGGTTATTTGGAATCGCCGCTTGAGGTTTTCGGCTTTCATGCCGGCGAGGAAATCGATCATCAGGTTGTCGGTGCTGCCGCCGGCCTGTTGCGGGTCGGGGAGTTTCCACTCGGTGATGGTCCGGTCCAGGCCGCTGTAGGCGTAAATTTCCCGGCCCGTGCAGATGAAGGCCTCGTAGTCCTGGCCGGTGCGGTCGCCGGTATAGACCAGCCGCATGCGCGCATAGTTCGGCTTCATGCACAGCAGCTCGCCCTTGTACTCTTTTTCGCTTTTGAAGACGCCGGTGGCGGCGGGGTCGGACCGCTTCAGAGCAATGGTGACGTGAATGTTCACCAGGCCGCTCATAACTTTTTCCCATGCGGCCAGATGGGCGTCGAGGCGGGATTCGGCCGTGACAGGGGGGAGGTGGACCGCCCCGGCGGGGGGGGAGTTTCCCGCCGCTGGAGGGGTCTGTGCGTAACTGTTGGCCAATAAAGCAATTACGATCAAGATCGCTGTACAGGTTCGCATGGTCGTTGGCCCTCGCTTGACCCCACACGCCGGGCAAACCGGTCGCGGGACACCCCAATCGATCTCCATCTGTCTGTCTGCCTTATAATGGACATTAAGACAAGGGAAAAGGTCGAGTTGTCCCGGCGGGCCGTCGGGGCGGGGCGAGCAAGGCGGCGTTGGCAGTCACAACCATGTTTACGCGTACAAATGTCCGGATCGTTGCGGGTCGCCTGCGGGGCCGCAAACTGTCCGTGGTGGTGAAAAACGGGATGCGGCCGACGCCGCAGCTTGTCCGCGAGGCATTCTTCAGCATCATGGGCAACGCGATTCCCGGGCGGGTGTTTTACGACGTCTTTGCCGGCACCGGGGTGGTCGGCTTGGAAGCGGTCAGTCGGGGAGCGGCCGCCGCACGGATGATCGAGAACGATCCCCGCCAGGCGGCGGACATCCAGAAGCACGCCGACCAGTTTGGCGTCGCACCGGAAGTCCAGGTGCTCAGGGCCGATGCCTACCGATGGGCCGCGAGCTGGTTGCCCCCGGACCGGCCGGTCAATGTCTTCATCAGTCCCCCGTTCATCGACTTGCACGAACGGTTCGGGGAATTCATGAACCTGGTGCGGACCGTCCTGGCCAAGGCCGCCCCCGAGTCGGTGGTCACCCTGCAGGTGGAGCGGGGATTCCCGGTGGCCATGTTGCCGGACGCGGCCAACTGGGATGTGCGGCGATACGGCCGCAACCTCCTGCTGCTGTACGTCGTGCCGGAACCGCCCGGATGACATGCACTTCCTGCCAGTACCACGCCGTAAATCCTGCCAATGACCCGTCTAACGAGGATGGACTGCTTGACGCCGTCCCAAGCTCCCCATAAACTTATTCTTTCCCCGACATCATGATGGCCGGTCGGATCTAATTCCGTCGGATGATGCTACGTCGGGTGATGCCAAGATCAGGGTCGGGGAGCAGCCAGCCAAGGGCAAAGGGAGCCGCCAACCCATTGCGGCTTGTGCGTGACAGGAGACGGAACGTGGCCGGGCAAATGCGGGAGCGGATCCGGATCCGCTTGGAAGGTTACGATCACGAAGTGGTCGATCGGACGGCGAGCGAGATCGTCCAGACGGCACGGGAAACCAACGCGGACGTGCGCGGTCCGATCCCGCTGCCGACACGGATCGAACGCTACACGGTGTTGCGGTCGCCCCACATCGACCGCGAAAGCCGTGAACAGTTTGAAATCCGTACCCATAAACGTTTGATTGATATTCTCCGTCCAACACAAAAGACCATTGAAGCATTGAACAAGGGGTTGAGTCTCCCCCCGGGCGTGGACGTCAAAATCCGCGTGCTCACCGGTCGCTAGTCGGAGGGGAACGACGCCCGCCGAGTTGCCAATAGTTGCTGGTGGATGGCAGGTTCTTATTGTAGCTGCTTGCGGCGGTCGCTCCGCCAGACCGGTGACGGAATGCGGTAGTAGTTTGTATGGGACAATGTGTGCAAAGTATTGTATGGCATAGACTTAATCGATGACTAATGGCTGACAGATGGCGGGATGGTAGCCCGAAGCGGCGTAGCAATCCCTCTCGCCGAGTGAAAGGCGGGCAAGAAAATGAGCCAGGTGGCGAACAACTCGAACGGAACACGGGTCGCACCCACGCCGTTGGTGACCGAAATTACCGAACCGATCACTGTGCCGGTGTGGGATCGCCAAGGCAACACCGTGGGTCAAGTCACGATCGACCCGGCGGCCTTTGGCGGCAAGATCAACCGACAGTTGATGCACGACGTTGTTTTGATGTATCTGGCCAACCAGCGGGCCGGCACCCACCACACCCTGCGGCGCGGCGAAGTGGCCGGTAGCACCCGCAAACTGTTTCGCCAGAAGGGAACCGGTTACGCCCGCGCCGGTAGCCTCCGCACCAACAAACGCCGCGGCGGCGGTACTGCTAAAGGCCCTAAACCCCGCGACTACGATTACCACCTCCCGAAAAAGGCCGTCCGAGCGGCTACCCGCATGGCGATCCTCTCCAAATTCGTGGATCACGAAGCCGTCATCCTCGACGAGCTGACCCTGCCGGAAGCGAAAACCCGCTCGATGGCTCAGCTTTTGGGGAACATCAAAATCGGCAGCAAGACCATCGGCAGCGGCGAGCAGGCTCGTGAAGTCCCCCTGACCCTGCTCGACACCACCGTATTGATCGGCACGCCGGAGCTGGACCGCACCATCTACCGGGCCGCACGGAACATTCCCGGCGTCCAGGTGCTGCCCGTGAGCGATTTCAACTGTTACACGGTATTGCGACACAAGCGGTTGCTGCTCAGCCGGGCGGCCCTCGAACGACTCCTGCAGGCCAAAGCGGCCGCAGCAACTGCATCGTAAACTACTGTGAAATAAGGACTTGGAGTTGAGTCTGACCCCAAGCTCAGACCCTAACCGAGCGGTGTATACACCCGAGGCATTCCATGGCACGGACCCGACCGCATCCGAAAAAATACCTCCGCAAACTAGCCCTCCGCCAGCCGTGCGTCCACGGCAAGCCGGGCGTGGGGCTACGCCCCTATCAGGTGCTAATCCGGCCCCTCATCACGGAAAAAGGCACCCACCTCAGCGAACACCGCAACACCTACTGCTTCCAGGTCAATCCCCTTGCTAACAAGACCGAGATCAAACAGGCCGTGGAAGAGCTGTTCCACGTACGGGTATTGGAGGTGCGGACGCAAAACCGGCACGGCAAGAAACGCCGCTTCCGCATGATCGAAGGCCGGATGCCCCGCTGGAAAAAAGCGATCGTCAAGGTGCACCCCGAGGACAAAATCGAGTTCTATTAATGGCGACGCGGCCGGCGGAACGGCTCTGCCGGCCGAAATGGTGCGACGCACAGCGAATGAAACAACGGATGAGCGACACGCCAACCCAGTGAGACAATACCATGGGCATCAAACAATACAAACCGACCTCGCCAGGCCGTCGCGGCGGCATGGTCTCGGACTTTTCTGACTGTACTTTCCCGCGGAAAAACTGCCCGGACAAAAACTTGCTCGAACCGCGGAAAAAGAAGGGCGGGCGGAACTTCCAGGGGATCATCACCTCCCGCTTCCGGGGCGGCGGCCACAAAAAAATGTACCGGATCATCGATTTCAAACGCCGCCGCGATAATGTGGAAGCTACCGTCCTCCGCATCGAGTATGATCCCAACCGTAGCGCCCGCATCGCGTTGATCGAATATCCGCCGGACGAACGGTACGAGTACCACCGTTCCTACATCATCGCCCCGGACGGACTGAAACCGGGGGACAAGGTCATCTCCGGCGAAAGCGACGCGGTCGAGCCGCGGATCGGCAACTGCATGCCGCTGTGGAAAGTGCCCTTGGGGATGGCGGTGCACAACGTCGAACTGACTCCTGGCCGCGGCGGGCAACTGTGCCGTTCCGCTGGCTGTAGCGCCATCCTCCAGGCCCGTGAGAAAAACTGGGCTTTGCTACAGTTGCCCAGCGGCGAGGTCCGCAAAGTGTCCATTTACTGCCGGGCCACCATCGGCACGGTCTCCAACGCCGAGCATATGAATATTTCCCTCGGCAAGGCGGGTCGCAAACGCTGGATGGGGCGGCGGCCGCACAACCGCGGTACCAGCCAAAACCCCATCGACCACCCGATGGGCGGCGGCGAAGGACGCACCAGCGGCGGTCGCCACCCGTGCTCCCCCACCGGCGTGCTGTCCAAAGGCGGCAAGACCCGTCGTCGCCGCAAACCCAGCAGCAAGGCCATCATCCGCCGCCGACCGCCGGGACGGTTTCAGAATACCGCGTGAGCGGTCCGCTAAAGTACGGGTCTATGCCTGGCTAGCCGCCGCGGCCGCGTAAGCATAAACTAATCTGCCCTTGCATGGTACGTAAACGACCAAAACGCCGCATGCAAGGCGGAGAGCCTGACGAGGTGGTTTACCCATGAGCCGGTCACTCAAAAAGGGGCCTTATGTAGACCAACGCCTGTTGGCCAAGGTCCTCAAGCAGGGGTTAAACAAGGAACCGATCAAGACCTGGTCGCGGGACTGTACGATCGTGCCCGAGTTTGTGGGGGCCACATTCCTGGTGCACAACGGCAAGGTCTTCCATCGGGTCTATGTAACCGAGGAGATGGTGGGCCACAAGCTCGGCGAGTTTTCGCCGACCCGGATCTTCAAGGGGCACTCCGGCGGTAAGGCCAAGGCCGGAGGCAAGTAGCCGACTACACTATAAGTGCTGATAGGATACAGTTTTTCGCCTAAGTGTTGATAGGATGAGGTTTTAGAGGGGATACATCGCGAACGGTTACAGGAACCCAGGACAATGCGCCGCCGGGATCGGCCGGCCCTGCAGCCGCCGTCACCCCGGCGAACGCCACGTAGGCAGGCCACACATATGCCGTACACCGCCAAACACCGATTCGCTGACATGGGGCCGCGTAAGATCCGGCCGTTTGCAGACTTGGTCCGCGGCCGGAACGTGGACGAGGCATTGCAACTGCTGCAGTTCTACCACAACCGGGGCGCCAAACTGCTACGAGCGGTCATCAAAAGTGCCTATGACAACGCCGAGTTCCTCGACCACCCCGACCCGGACGGTCTGATCGTCGCCGAATGCCGCGTGGACGGTGGTCCCATGTACAAACGCATCCAGCCACGGGCACGGGGTACGGCCTTCCGCATCTTGCGGCGGCTGTCCCACATCACCGTGACCCTGATGGACGCGGACGAAATCCAGCAGAAGGCGGAGGTCAGGGCCCGCCGTACCCAACAACGCTACTACGGGGACATTGCCCGCGGCTTGATCAAACGGGGAGTGGTCTGAGCCGCGGTCCATAATAGGGAACGTATATAATTCCTTGCCGCACAATGGGTTGTGACAAGCTGCGACGGTAAAAGCCAAACAACATGACCGCCGGGGCCGCTCCCGGCGACTACACTGAGGCCGAACGCATGGGACAAAAGGTTCATCCGACGGGCTTCCGCACCGGCATCATGCGGCCGTGGCGGAGCATTTGGTACGCCGGCAAACAGGAATATGCCGAGCTGCTTCTGGAAGACCAGGCGATCCGTCGGTTCATCCATCAATACCTGTCCCGGCAACGGGAACGGAAGGAACAGCGACCGGCGATCTCTGACATCCGCATCGAGCGGACACGGGAGCGGGTCGTGGTCAGCATCGCCTCTTCCCGCGTCGGCGCGATCATCGGCAAAAAGGGGGAAAAGATCGAAAAACTCACCAAAGCCCTGGAAAAACTGACTCACCGGCATATTGATGTCAAAACCATCGAGGTCACCCGACCGGAGATCGACGCCCAGTTGGTGGCGGAAGACATTGCCGAACAGCTGGAGCGACGCGCCAGTTTTCGGCGGACCATGAAACAGGCCATGCAACGGGCCATGGAGATGGGGGCCAAAGGGATCAAAATTCAGCTTTCCGGACGCCTCGGCGGCGCCGAAATGGCCCGCTGCGAAAAAGCCTTGGAAGGCTCGGTGCCGCTTTCGACCCTGCGTTGCAAGATCGATTACGGCTTCACCGAGGCGGCTACCCCCCAAGGCAACATCGGCATCAAGGTCTGGATCAACCAAGGGGATTATCTGACGGGAGAACAAGTCAATGCCACAGATGCCCAAGCGGGTCAAGTATCGAAAAAGTCAACGCGGCGTCGCTCAAGGTAAAAAGACCCGCCAACGCTACCATGGCCCGATCCGTGGCTTTGCCCACCGTGGCAACTTCGTAGCCTACGGCGACTACGGCCTGCAAGCCCTCGAGGGAGGGTGGCTGTCCGCGGAGTGCATCGAAGCCGGTCGCGTGACCATGACCCGCTTCGTCTCCGGCGAAGGCCGGTATTACATCCGGGTGTTCCCGCACAAGCCGATTACGGCGATCCCGGCGGAAACCCGCATGGGTAAAGGCAAGGGGGAGCCCGAATACTGGGCGGCGGTGGTGCGGCCGGGACAGATCTTATTTGAGATCGGCGGCTTGCCCGAAGCGGCCGCCCGCGACTGCCTGGCCCGCGTGGCGTACAAAATGCCGTTCAAATGCCGCTTCGTGACCCGCCGGCCGGGCACCTGAGGTCCCTGTGAAGATTGCGTGGGCGACGCGGCGTTGGGCGGTCGCCCACGTTGTTTTGATCGAAATGAAAACATTTGCCTTGGCGGAAGGACCAACCGATGGCACTGCAAGCGAAAACCCTCCGTACCATGAGCGATGAACAGCTCCGGGTCACCCTCAAAGACCTGGAACAGCACCTGTTCAAACTGCGGGTCCAGGCGGCTACCGATCGCCTAAGGGCCCCCGCCGAAGTCCGCAAAACCAAGCGGGACATCGCCCGAGTTCTCATGGTCATGCACGAACGCGAGCTGGCCAAACAGCAGCAATTGCCGCCGGAACAGCTCCAACAGCAACTGGCGACGCTCGAACAGATTATCAGCCAGGACCAGCCCGGTAAACGCCGGGCCTACCGCCAGGCCAGGCGGATCCGGCAATGGCTGGGAAACCGGAATGTTAACGTAAAGGGTTAACACACCTGGGTTTACATAAACCTGTGGGCATCGCAAACTTAACTGAACTACTGATGCCCGCACCAGACAAGGCCATAACCACGCGAGGACAGGAGTAACTGCCGCCATGGCTTCGGAAATGTCGCAAACCAATAACACCGCCGCGGCGACCCCTACGAAAACCACCGGCCGTCGGGTACTCCAGGGGATCGTCACGCGAGACAAAATGAATAAGACCCGCAGGGTGGAAGTGGAGCGGCTCGTCCAGCATCCCCGCTACGGCAAATACATTAAGCGGCGGACCATCTGCTACGTCCATGACGAAAACAACGAATCGCACCTGGGGGACACGGTGGAGATCATTGAGTCCCGGCCGCTGTCCCGCCTCAAGCGATGGCGATTGGTTCGCATCGTCAAACGGGCGCCGAGCCGGACACTGGCCCAACTGGAAGGCTCTGTGGCCGGCAGCGAAATCCCGGAAACCGGCGGTGCGGCCCCACCGCCGCCTGTTGCACCGTAACTTCTAGACAGAACGGCGACGGGTAATGCCTGCTGAATGATGGCTGGTGGATGATGGGATAATGGAATGGCCGGTAAATGCCTGGTGCCGGTAAATGCCTGGTGGATGATGGTCCGCGGTGGACGACACGCCGCGGATGATGCATCCAACAAAAATTGATCGACAAGCATTAGATCAAAACAAGCACTCGGTCAGATTCAGATACTGGGAGGCAGGCAATGATTCAGATGTATACATACCTCGATGTGGCGGACAACACGGGAGCCAAAGAGGTGATGTGCATCCAGGTGCTGGGTGGCTCCAAAAAGCGGGTGGCCCACGTCGGCGACATCATTCGGGCCAGCGTCAAGAAAGCGATCCCGGGCGGAGATGTCAAACCGGGCGACGTCGTCAAAGGCGTGGTCGTCCGCACCCGCGTCGCTACCCGCCGCGAGGACGGCAGCTATGTCCGTTTCGATCGCAACGCCATGGTGTTGCTCGATAACGAGAATAACCCGCGGGGCACCCGTATTTTCGGGGCCGTACCCCGCGAGCTGCGCCACAAATTCATGAAAATCGTCAACCTGGCGGCAGAGGTGGTGTGATCGAGGTGGTGAGAGTGGAATACTGGCGGTGGAGAGGGTGGGACTAGCACGCCCGGCTACACCGACTCGGCTGCAGACACTCGGGTACACTCAATGGAGAGCTTCAGTTATGTACCTGCGGAAAGGTGATGTGGTGGAAATCATCGCCGGCGACGACAAAGGACATCGCGGCAAAATCATCCGCGTCATCCCCAAAAAGAACCAGATCGTCGTGGAAGGGGCCAACCTGGTGTACCGTCACGTGCGGCCGTCCCGCCGTAATCCCCAGGGCGGCCGCGTGTCCAAGGAAATGCCGATCGATGCCTCCAACGCCATGCTCATCGATCCGGTCACCAACAAACCGACACGCGTCGGATACCGCTATCTCCCCGACGGGAGTAAGGAACTGTACGCCAAAAAAAGCGGCACCCGGATCCGCTTGCTGTCCAAGCCGCGGTCGCGTTACGCCCAGAGCTGACCATGCGGCAACCACCCGGTGAATGACGCGATGACCCCTATGACCTTTTTTGCTGAATGATCATAAGTTGATCGTTTTAGTGATCAATGGGAGCTGCAATGAGTATGACCGCGACATCAACCTTGCCGCCGCCGCGGTTGAAAGAGATCTACAACCGGGAGATCGTCCCGGCGTTGATGCAGAAACTGGGACGGACCAACCGCCTGAGCCTCCCCCGCCTCGAAAAGATCGTCATCAACATGGGGGTAGGCAAGGCGTTGCAGGACAAGGAACGCCTCAAACAGGCAGTGGAGCAATTGGCCCTGATCGCCGGGCAACGGCCGCAGGTCACCAAGGCGCGCAAGTCGATCAGCTCCTTCCGCCTGCGGGCCGGATACGAGATCGGCTGCCGCGTCACCCTGCGCGGCCGGCGGATGTACGAGTTCCTGGACCGCCTAATCCACGTCGCCCTGCCGCGGATCCGGGACTTCCGCGGCCTCAACCCCCGCAGCTTCGACGGTCATGGTAACTACAGTTTGGGTCTAAGCGAACAATTGGTCTTCCCAGAAGTTGACCCGGACATGGTCAACTTTACCCAAGGTATGGACATCACGATCGTCACAACTACCGACAAGGATGACGAAGCCCGGGAGCTGCTCCGCATGCTCGGCATGCCGTTCCGGCAATGAGCCCAACCGGCGATTTGCTAGTAGTCGCAGAGGTAGAATTTTCCTAGGATATGTCACCTGCAACGCATGATGCGGAATTCTTGGGAAATAGACACCAAGGCCGACGGAATTCGACGGATATAGGGATTCGACAGATATAAAGATTTCGACGGATAACTACAAAGGGCCTACAATGTCCACGAATGCTCAAGAGGCCAAGCACCGGCGGCAACTGCAAGCCATTAAAGCCCACATAGCCGAGATGAAAAAGCCGCCGGAGCAGCGGGATTCATCGAAGATCCTCCCCGGGCGGGTGCTGATCCGCTTCCGGCGACGTTGCCATCTCTGCGGCCGCGGCCGTGCGGTTTACCGCAAATTCGGCATCTGCCGAATTTGCTTCCGCACCTTGGCCAGTCAGGGGATGATCCCGGGAGTCATCAAAGCTTCTTGGTAGCTGCCGAACCCCGGCAACCAACCGAAACGAACAGTGGTGTCAGCCTAACTATATTTAGCACAAACAATTAGGAACAGTCAACGGCGGTAGCAAGGGACGAACGCCTATGATGACCGACCCGATTGCCGACATGCTGACCCGCATCCGCAATGCAAATGCCATCGAGCGGCCCTACGTCGAGATTCCGGCGACCAAAATGAAGGTGGCCATCGCCCGGGTGCTCCTGGAAGAGGGCTATATCCTCGGCTACCGTGTCGGCAAATATGTCACCGTCACGAGCGAAAACAGCGTGCAGGAAGAGTTCCACGAAGTGGACAACTTCCAGGAGCCGCACTTGATCCTGCAGGTGTTTCTCAAATACGGCCCCGACGGCGAAAAGGTCATCCGCCACATCGAGCGGGTCTCCAAGCCGGGACGCCGGATCTATAAGAGCTACAAGGAATTACGGCCAGTGCTCAACGGTCAAGGGATCGCGGTCCTCAGTACCAGCCGCGGCATCCTTTCCGACCGCCAGGCCCGCCGCAACAGAATCGGCGGGGAGGTCCTCTGCGCAGTCTGGTGACCGCCCCGAGACTGACCCGGCTGGAACGGGTGTTCATGTTCGTAACTCGTTCCCCGGTAAAGACTTAACATTGAACGGACGCGTGCGGAGTGTGACGGCAATGTCGCGGATTGGCAAACAACCGGTACCGATACCTTCGGGTGTCAAAGTCCAGCTCACCAACGGCGTGATTGTAGTCGAAGGACCCAAAGGGAAGCTGGAGTGGCGTTATCATCCCAACATGCAAGTGGCGATCGAAGGGAATGCCGTCGTCGTTCGCCGTCCGGACGACGAACGGCTCAACCGTGCCCTGCACGGCCTGACACGGGCGTTGATCGCCAACATGGTCAAGGGCGTGACCCAGGGGTTTGAGAAACGGCTGAAAATTGAAGGGGTTGGCTTTCAAGCTGCGGCCAAGGGCAAAGGGGTCGAGTTGACCGTCGGCTATGCGAACCGGATCTACCACGAACCGCCGCCGGGAGTGACGGTTGCGGTGCCCGACCCCACTACCATCGTCGTGAGTGGTATCGACAAACAAAAAGTCGGACAGTTTGCGGCGGAAATCCGCGCCAGCCGCAAGCCTGAACCCTACAAGGGGAAAGGGATTCGCTACGAAAACGAAATCATCCGGCGGAAAGAGGGGAAATCGTTCGCGGCTGGCAAATAGCCCCTGGTTGGGGATACCGTTGTTCGGGATCATGGTTGCCGGTGGCAGACTACCGCAGACCTTAGAATATATGGCGTAACTTTTGAAAAGATTGCCCAATCAAAGACACCAGTAGTCGGAACGACCATGGACAATCAAAAACTGAAACGACTGCGGGCACGGCGACGCACATTCCGCGTGCGGAACCGGATCTACGGGACGCCGCAACGCCCGCGGCTGAGCGTGTTCCGCAGTAACATGCACATTTATGCCCAGCTCATCGATGATCTGCACGGCGTAACCCTCGCCGCGGCCAGCAGTTGCGGCAAAAACTCTGGCATCGCCTACGGCGGCAACGTGGCCGCCGCCCGCGAAGTGGGCAAAAAGATTGCCGAAGCGGCCAAGGCCAAGGGGATCACCCAAGCGGTGTTCGATCGCGGGCCGTATCGGTTCCATGGGCGTGTGGCCGCGTTGGCCATGGCCGCCACTGAAGCCGGATTAGTCTGCACCAACCCGGAGGCCATCCGGGCGAAAGCGGAAGAACGGGCGAAAAGACGGCAAGAAGCCCCGGCAGCCTCCAAGAGCAAGGCAGAAGCCAAGGCCGCCGCCAAAGCACCGCCGAAAAAGACGAAAACGGCCAAGTGAGCTATCATATGGTCTGGGCACGACCTGTTGTCCCGGCACCGCCTGTGGAGACACGAGAAGCCCAATAGTCATAAGCTGTTACTAGACAATAACTTGCGAAGCTGGAGGCAGTTGGTCCAACCATGGCACGCGAACGTCGTGACAAAGGGGAGGTGGACCCCCGCGAAATGGGATACAAGGACTTCGTGGTCAAGATCCGCCGCTGCGCCGCTGTGGTCAAAGGTGGTCGGCGATTCAGCTTCAACGCTTTGGTCGTAGTCGGCGACGAGCGCGGCCGGGTCGCCTACGGCTACGGCAAGGCCAATGAAGTCCCCCCTGCTGTCGAAAAAGCCATCAAGGATGCAGAAAACAAGGTGAAACGGGCCAGTCCGTATGCCCTGAGGGGCACCACGATTCCCCACCCGGTCATCGGTCATTACGGGGCAAGCAAGGTCATCATGATCCCCGCCGGACCGGGAACCGGCGTTAAGGCCGGACCCGGCGTCCGCGAGGTCCTGCAAGCCTGCGGCATCACCGATATCCTCACCAAAACCCACGGCAGCACCAATCCCATCAACCTGGTCAAAGCCACCCTCCATGGCTTGGAACAGTTACGCAGCAAAGAACAGGTCGAGGCCCTGCGAGGCGTCCCCTTGTAATTCTTGCAGCATCCATGGTTGCTAGATGAGTTAAACAAACGTAAATGGTTGCGACACAAAAAGATGTGATCGGACTGGCGGTACAGGGTCGCAAACCCGTTGCGGCTTCGGCATCGATTGACAGTACCACCTGATGATAAGCTCCTGTACGTGACACCTACATTCAATAACCGTTAGATATATCCAATAACCGTTAGAGCGGCAGAGGCGGAATCACCATGGACTTGACAAGCTTATCTGTTGGCATCCATCGCCGGAAGCGGAAAAAACGCGTCGGGCGCGGCATCGGCTCCGGCCACGGCAAAACCTGCGGCCGCGGCCACAAAGGCCAATACTCCAGTGCCGGCTCCGAGTGGCCCAGTCCATTGTACGAAGGCGGACAAACGCCGTTATACCGCCGCCTGCCCAAGCGGGGCTTTACCCGCGGACCCTGGAAACAACACTTTGCCGCCGTCAATGTCGGGCAACTGGAGGGGCGCTTCCAGGCCGGCGAAACCGTCAACCTTCAAACCCTCAAGCAACGCCGTGTCATCGACGGCACCTTCGATGGCTTGCGTATCCTCGGCAATGGTGAACTGACGGTGGCATTGACCGTGCAGGCCCATCACTTTAGCCAACAGGCTAAGGCCAAAATCGAAAAAGCCGGCGGCACCTGCCATGTGTTGAGTGGTCCCAAACCGCCGGTGAAAAACAAAATGGGGCATGGAAAAAATAATAAGCGGCCGCAAGCGAAGCAGTAAGCGAACCAGGCGGTGAGCGAACCTGACGGAGTGCGGGCCTATCCGGCGATGGGGCCCCGTAGCGGGTAGGAGGACTCAGCCCGGATGGGTGGGCCGACACCTAGGACGTGATGCCATGAATCTGCGGGCAGCGGCAATTATATTTGGAATCGTCGCCGTGATCGGTGCGGTGCTGTCGGCCGCATACGGCGGCGGCTCCTCTCTGACGTGGAGCCTGAGCCTCATCGGCGGATCGGCCATCGTGTTGGGAGTTGCCCCCGAACAAATGTTCCTCATTTTCCGCATCCCCGAGCTGCGGAAAAAGATCTTCATCACCCTCTTGTTCCTATCCGTTTACCGCATCGGTTACTACATTCCCTTACCCGTGATCGATCAGGCCAAGCTGGCCGAGAAAATGCAGCAGATGCGTACCGGCCCGCTCGGACAGGTGTTGAGCTTCATCTCCCTGTTTTCCGGCGGCAACCTGAGCATGGCGTGCATTTTCTCGCTAGGAATTATGCCGTACATCTCGGCATCCATCATCATTCAGCTACTCGCCAGCGGCGTGATGCCCTCGCTCGAAAAATTACGTAAAGAGGGAGAAAGCGGACGCAAAAAGCTGAACGAGATCACCCGTTATGTGACCGTACCGATCTGCATGATCCAGGGGCTGATGGTGGTCAATCAACTCTACCGGCCGGAGGCGGAGGGGGGATTTGGCGTCGTCGCCGCCGGATACACCGGCACCTTCAATGTGTTATGGTTTGGCTTCACCGCCATTACGACCATGACGGTCGGGACTTTGTTTTTGATGTGGCTCGGGGAACAGATCGACGAATACGGCATCGGCAACGGCATTTCCTTGATCATCATGGCCGGCATCGTGGCCCGTATTCCGGACGCCACCAGTACCCTGCTGATTGATAGTGCCACCGGTCGGCTCAAGGAAAGTGTGATCACTCTCGGCGGAGCTACCGGTGACGTCAGCTTTGAGAAATTGGTCGTGCTGGCCTGTCTGTTTTTGGCCGTGGTGGTCGGCGTAGTGGCCATGACCAAAGCCCAGCGGCGGATTCCGACCCAGTCTGCCCGGCATGTCCGCGGCCGGCGGGTTTACGGCGGTACCCGGCACTTCCTCCCAATGCGGGTCAACGCCGCTGGCGTCATGCCTGTCATCTTCGCCAGCACCCTGCTGATTCTGCCCTATGTCATCTTCAGTGCCATCGACAGCATCTCCGGCGGCGAGGCCGGTTGGGCCCGCACCCTCGCCCGCCTCTTCCAGGACCATCGCTCCTGGGTCTACAACATCATGTACATCGCCATGATCTACCTGTTCACCTACTTCTGGGTCGCCATCACCTTCAACCCCAAAGAAATCGCGGACAACCTCAAAGACCATGGCAGTTTCATCCCGGGCTACCGGCCCGGCAAACGCACCGCCGACTACCTCGAGAAAGTCCTGATGCGGGTGACCTACGTCGGTGCCGCCTTCTTGGCGATCATCGCCATCATCCCCAACATCATCGCCAGTGAAATGGAAATCCCCTACCAGGTGGCCAGCTTTTACGGCGGCACCGGCCTGTTGATCGTCGTCAGCGTCGCTTTGGACTTAATCCAAAAGATCAATAGCCACTTGGTGATGCGCAACTACCCGCAACTGACTGAGGAATCGTAACCCTACCAATTATGAGTTGATCAGTAAAAACTGAAGTTTCTGTAAAAGAGACACATACAGATACTTATACACAAAAGCAGGCTCGCGCCGTCACGCTTTGTGATCCCGCGACGTCGAGGCCAGCCGACCATTTGGCAACCGTTTAACTGTGTAAAACCCGAAGAGGCAACCGGTCGCTTTTGAGGCAGTGCTACGTCCGCTGATTCGCGAAACACGCGTTTCCCGCCGTTGTCTGTTCCCGCAGCGTCTCGCAGAATGAAGACATCCTGTTGTTAACGGGCGACCGGTTGACGAGCTGCCACGCCGAGTGGGGATAGCCCCGTCTCCAAAGGGGGGAGTCATGCGATTGGTTTTGGTCGGTCCGCCGGGCAGCGGTAAAGGGACACAGGCCAAGCGTTTAGCGGAACGTCTCGGGTTGACTTACATCGGAACCGGCGACATGTTGCGCGAGGCCATTGCCCAAAATACGCCACGCGGGCAGCGGGTCGCCGACCTCATCAAGCAAGGAGCGCTGGTCTCCGATGGGGAGGTCAACGATCTGGTCGCCGAGCTGTTCCAGAAAGACGACCGGCCGCAATGCTTCGTCACGGACGGCTATCCCCGGACCCGCGCCCAAGCGGTCGCCTTCGACGAACTGTTAAAATGTTACGGCTTGTCCCTCGATGCTGTGGTGCAGCTGGTCATCCCCGATGAGGAGGTGGTGAAGCGGATCGCGGGCCGCCGCTGCTGCTCCAACCCCAAATGTTCCATCTGTTACAATGTTTATTACCAGCCGCCGCAACAGACCGACCGCTGCGACCGTTGCGGCGCACCGCTGGTGCAACGTGAGGACGACCGGGAAGAGACCATCCGCCGCCGCCTGCAGGAATTTCACAGAAACACGGCGCCGATGCTGGAATATTATAACCAGTTTCAGTTGGTGCATGAGGTGTCGGCGTTGGACGATGTGGAAACCGTCTATGCGAACATTCTGCGGTCCGTGTCTGGCGGCAAACCAGGTCCGCCCCGATCGTGTTGAACGGGAAACGGGATTTGACGCAGTAAGATGTTGTTTTACAGAATCAGATACGCTTTAGGTGATGGCAGTCAGCGATGTTACGGGCACGACACCAACAACCGCCGGAGTTGAAATCGCCGCGGGAAATTGCCCTGATGCGGGAGGCGGGCAAACTGGTCGCACGGGCGTTGAAATTGTGCCGGGAGATGGCCAAACCGGGGGTGACCACCTGGGAGTTGGACCAGGCGGTTGAGGCGTTCTATGCCCAACACAATGCCGTTCCGCTGTTCAAGGGCTACCCCGGCAAGACGCCCTTCCCGGCGGTGACCTGCATGAGTGTCAATGAGCAGGTCGTGCATGGAATCCCCAACAAGCGGCCGCTCAAGGAAGGGGACCTGCTCAAAGTCGATACCGCTTGCAAGCTCAACGGCTGGTGTGCGGACGCGGCCATTACTATTCCCATTGGCGAAATTTCCCCGGAAAAGAAACGCCTCCTCCGCGTCGCCGAAGAGACCTTGCAGTTGGCCATTGATCTATTCGGCAAAAAACGCTGGTGGAGCGAAGTGGCCAGTGCGATGCAGCGGCATGTGGAGCAGGCCGGTTTCAGCGTGGTCACCAACTATGTCGGCCACGGCATCGGTCGGGCCATGCACGAGCACCCCCAGGTCCCCAACTACGTGGACCGGGAGACCCGCAAACAGGATTTTCGTATCGAACCGGGGTTAGTCTTGGCCATCGAACCGATGGTCAACATGCGGCGGCCGGAAGTGGAGGTGCTGAGCGATCACTGGACGGTGGTCACCCGCGACCGTATGCCGAGTGTGCATGTCGAGCATACCGTGGCCTTGACCCCACAGGGAGTATTGGTCTTGACCGCCGACGAGGAGCCGCCGGCCCAAGCTGCTGGGTGAATACCACCTGAGCTGCACCCCCGCGTTGTTCAAGCTGAAGCCTTAGGGGCGGGATTTTGCCTTGGAGAACGCTACCGCCCATGCGGCGGGAATCGTCACTATGGTCCAAACGCGATCTGAGCGGATTTTCACACCGCCCCTCTTGCCAGCACAGGGGGGAGGGAGCGTACAATACCATTCCACTAGAAAAACGATTGGGGCCAATACCCCCGCGGCCCGGCGGGGCGGGAGAAAACACCATGAAAGTGCGTTCCAGCGTCCGACGCATGTGCGAAAAGTGCAAATTGATCCGCCGCAAAGGGGTCGTGCGGATCATTTGCTCGGATCCCCGCCACAAGCAGCGGCAGGGATGAACCGCAGGCGTGTCTCACCGATAGGGCAACCTGCTTAAGGTGTTGTCATTACAGCACTTAGAGACATTATTGCCAACAGACGGGCAGGTAACGGAAGAGCTCGGAACCAAAATGAGTTAAGGGACGACCATGCCGCGTATCCTAGGTGTAGACATTCCGGCGAACAAGCCCCTGCATATCGCCCTGCGTTATATCCGCGGGCTGGGACCGACCAATTCTCTGTGGGTATGCGAGCGGCTTAAGCTCGACCCGCAGCGGCGGGCCAAGGAGTTAACCGACGCTGAGATCGCCGCGATCGCCTCGCTATTGGACAAGGACCCCACCTTCATGGTCGAGGGGCAACTGCGACGCTATGAAGCGGCCAACATCGCCCGGCTCAAGGAAATCAAATCCTACCGCGGGGAACGCCACCGCAAAAACCTCCCCGTTCGCGGGCAGCGGACCCGCACCAATGCCCGTACCCGCAAGGGGCCCCGAAAAACCGTCGCCGGCAAGAAGGGGGTCAAGGAACTACGCTAGCCAGCACCCATGGCCCAAGCTGTCATCGCCTGGACATCATCCGCGTAATAGGAACAGGGTATATCGTGACCTACTGCAACCCATGCCTCTGATCTATGCATCTGTATAGAGTATGATCTGCATGATTAGCAGTAATTGGCAGTAATTAGTAAAAATTAGCAATAATTGGCAATAGCATACGCAGTAGAGACATAACACGTACCGATCCAACGCCGTGTAGTAAAGGGTAACTGACGCGCCATGGCTAAAAGCAAACGTAAAAAAGTCCGGCGTAATGTGACACGCGGCATCGCGCACATTAAATGTACGTTTAATAACACGATTGTGACCATCACTGACACCAACGGTGACACCCTTTGCTACGCCTCTGGCGGCACGGTCGGCTTCAAGGGTAGCCGCAAAAGCACGCCGTTTGCCGCCCAGCGGGCCGCAGAGGAAGCGGCCAACAAGGCATTGAAATTCGGCGTGAAAGAAATTGAGGTGCGGGTAAAAGGACCTGGTGCGGGCCGGGAATCGGCTATAACCGCCCTCCAAACTGCGGGACTGACCATTAAAGCGATCGAGGACGTGACGCCGTTACCCCATAACGGCTGCCGTCCCCCCAAACGCCGCCGTGTATGACGGATCTTATTGTCCAATAAGGACTTATGCTTACATGCCCGGGCGAACGACACGGGGGTTCGCCGCCCGGGTAGACACCGGTGCGCCTGCCCCACCGTTTCAGGGAAACGCAAACATTGTGACCCCCGGTTGAGAAAGGACACAGTGGTCATCCATGGGACGTTACCTCGATTCGGTCTGCAAGCTGTGCCGCGCGGAGCGGAAAAAGCTGTATCTGAAAGGCGAGCGATGCTTCGGCTCCAAGTGTCCGATTGAACGGGGCCATCCGCCGCCGGGCATGCACGGCGCCCGCCGGGCCAAGCAATCGGAATACGGCATCCGCCTGCGCGAAAAGCAAAAGCTCAAAAGATTTTACGGTGTACTCGAGGCCCAGTTCCGACGCTACTTCAAAATCGCCAGCCGCTCAATCGGCAACACCGGCGAACAGCTCCTGTCGATCATGGAGCGGCGGCTGGACAACGTCGTCCACCGTCTGGGCTTCGCCATTAGCCGCTGTGCCGCCCGGCAAATGATCGTCCACGGCCACATCCTGCTCAATGGCCGAAAATGCGACATTCCCAGCATCCTCCTCAAACCGGGGGATGTGGTTAAGGTCCGCCCGAAAGAGGCAAGCCTGAAACTGGCCCGTGAAGGTCTGCAAAAAACGGGCCAATATGGCTTGCGAGTGCCAGAATTCCTCGAGCTGACCGGCACGCCGGAAGAGCCGGAAGGACGGATGATCCGCCTGCCCACCCGGCAAGACGTCGATGAGCGAATCTCGGACATCAACGAGCAGTATATCATCGAGATCGTGACGCGGTGACCACGTAAGCTATTGGGTCACAAGCTGTTGGATCACCATCCGGCGGCGATGCAGCGTCCGATCGATGATGCCGCCGCCGCAGGAGCAAACGCTGGGCTTGCTCTTGCCGTTAGCTCCATTTTGCTGTTATTGGCAAAAACAACGGTACTGGCTGCGACCGGCCAGTGGTAAGAGTGGTTCCGTTGTCTGGTTCGCAAGGCAGGGGGTCGCAACTGCTTGCGGCAAACCGACAACGCGGGAGATGGTCCGATGCGTGTTCGCTGGCGTGGACTGGAATTGCCAAGCCGTGTGGTGTGTGATCGGTCAACCTTGTCGGACACTTATGGCAAATTCACGGCGGAACCGTTCGAGCGGGGTTTCGGCACCACCATCGGCAATAGTCTCCGCCGCATCTTGCTGTCCAGCCTGGAAGGGAGTGCGGTCACCCGGGTCAAAATCCAAGGTGTCCAGCACGAAATTTCCACCATTCCAGGCGTAGTCGAGGATGTCACCGACATCATCCTCAACATCAAGTCACTGGTGGTCAAGAATCTGTCCGATCAACCGCGGACCATTCGCATCCAGCGTCATGAAGCGGGGACGGTCCGTGCGGCGGACATCCAACACGATGAGCTGATCCAAATCATCAACCCTGAGCATCACATTGCCACACTGACCCGCGATGTACCGTTTGTGATGGAAATGGTGGTCGAAAACGGCCGCGGCTACCGTACCGCCGACGAAAATGCGGGACGCGAACGCGAAATCGGCGTCATTCCCGTGGATAGCAGTTTTTCGCCGATCGTGCGGGTCAAATACGATGTGGAAGAAACCCGTGTCGGTCAAAAAAGCAACTATGACCGCCTGATCATGGAAATATGGACCAACGGTACTGTTACCCCGCAGATGGCCCTGGTGGAAGCGGCCAAGATCCTCCGCAAGCACCTCAACCCGTTCGTGCAGTACACCGAACCGGGGCCGGAGGTGCCGCTGGAAGAGCCGGTCGAGTTGGCCGCTAAGCCGCACGAGGCGATCGACCTGGAGCTGGAACGCAAACTGAACATGAGCTTGGCGGAGTTGGAGCTGTCCGTCCGGGCCACCAACTGCTTGGAATCGGAAGGGATCACCACGGTGCGGGAACTGGTCATCCGCACGCCAGAAGAGCTGCTGGAGGTGCGTAATTTCGGCGAAACGACCCTCCGCGAGGTCCAGGCCAAGTTGCAAGAACACGGCTTGACTTTGGGAATGAAGCTGCCGCCGCGCCGCAGTTGACATAAAACAAGCTCCAAGTGAAATTCCATTAACCGGGCAGGTTGCCCATGTCGGCCGACCTGCACCGGTGCCGGACAAGTTTTGCTCCCCGCAGCAGCCTGTCCGGCACTTGCCGCCTGCCGTGGCACGGGGCGTCAAGTTACTATCCTTCTTGCAGGAGTCTTTGCCATGCGTCATCGCAAAGCAGGTCGCCATCTGAACCGCACGCCGGCCCACCGCCGGGCATTGCTCCGCAATCTGGCCCGTGCGTTATTCATCGAAGAGCGGATCCGCACGACGGTAGCCAAGGCCAAGGAACTGCGGCCATTTGCCGAAAAGATCATTACCTTGGCCAAAAAGGCTCACTTGGCGATCAAGGCCGCCGAAGGGAAAAGTGAAGCCGAGCAGAAACAGGCCCGGGTCCAAGCCCTCCATTATCGCCGGCGAGCTGCCCAGATCCTCGGACCTGTCGCTGAAACGGAAATTTGGGACCAAAAAAAAGACGAACCGCTCAAAGACCCACTCAACACCAAGGGCAACAGCCTGGATAACGTGCTGAAAAAGCTGTTCCGTGAGCTGGGGCCGCGGTACGAAAACCGCCCGGGCGGCTATACCCGCATCATCAAGCTGCACTATCGCCGGCTCGGCGACGGCGGCCCGACAGCCATCATCGAGCTGCTCAAAAAGGACGAGCAGAAGGTCCGGCAGAAGGAGAAAGCCTCGCCCGCCGCTCCGGCCCCGGTGGCCGCGCCCGATGCGGCTGGAACGTGAGGGTTCACCCGACTGCAGACCCCCGCCATCTTTCGTGCAGGCTGCGATGTAACTTGTTGTCGTACAACGAGTTGTAAACTGTGGCCCTTCAGGCTGCGTACCGCCGCACGGGGGGCCAGCCTCCTTTGAGCCTGCGGTACCTATTGATGGCGATAGGATCCGAATATCGACTAGCTGCGGGTGTGTGATGTCTCCCTCCTTCGTCCCGTCCGGCGGCGAGTTCCCGCCGTTCCCGATCAGCCGGCCCCGCCGCCTGCGGGGTCAGCCGCTGCTTCGCGATTTAGTTCGGGAAACGTCGCTGGAGGTGAGAAACCTGATCGTGCCGCTGTTTGTGCGGCCTGGGCAGGGCGTCCGCCGCGAGATTCCCTCCATGCCGGGGCAGTACCAACTGAGCGTGGATATGCTCCTGGAGGAAATCGCGACGTGCGTGGAGCTGGGGCTGCGATCATTCCTCTTGTTCGGTATCCCTGAACGGAAGGACGCCACCGGTTCCAGCGCCCTGGACGAGGAGGGGATTATCCAGCAGGCGTTGCGGGCGGTGCGGCAGCGTTTTGGGCGTGACGTTTTGCTGATCACGGACGAGTGCTTTTGCGAATATACCGATCACGGGCACTGTGGCGTCATCCATCGCCACGATGGTTACTGGGACGTGGACAACGACGCCACGCTCCCGTTGCTGGTGGAGCAATGCGTCAGCCATGCGCGGGCCGGGGCGGACATCGTCGCCCCCAGCGGCATGATGGACGGCATGGTCGCGGCGATCCGTCGCGGCCTGGACGCTGCCGGATTCACGCATATTCCCATCCTCAGCTACGCGGCCAAGTACGCCAGTGCGTTCTATGGCCCGTTCCGCGACGCCGCCGAAAGTCCGCCCCAGTTCGGCGACCGCAGCAGCTACCAAATGGACCCGGCCAATACCGACGAAGCTCTCAAGGAGGTAGCGTTGGACGTGGCCGAAGGGGCCGATATGCTGATGGTCAAACCGGCATTAGCGTATCTGGACGTCATCCGCCGGGTCAAGGAGCGATTCGGGCTCCCCTTGGCCGCTTACAACGTGAGCGGCGAATATGCGATGGTCAAGGCTGCGGCGGCTCAGGGATGGCTGGACGAACGCCGCGTCACGCTGGAGATTCTCACGGCGATCCGCCGGGCCGGTGCCGACATGATCATCACCTACCACGCCCGCGATGCGGCGAGATGGCTCAAAGCGGGCTAGCCTTTGCGGCGACTGCCGATCCCCCGCGGCGTTTGATCCGACAGCCCATCAGTTAATGCGGACACATCGGTTAAGTCGACATCCTAATTGAGCAGACGGATCAGTTGTGCGGATACCTCAGTTGTCAGTTTATTTGGTCAATCAGTGATCAGTTAAACGGACATTGTTCGGATTCGCTCCAGAGTTTCGAGAAAATCTTGCGGCGGCGGCACTTCCCACAACAAGTCCTCCCCCGTTGACGGATGACGGAAACCCAGGCGTGACGCATGGAGCATGGGCCGATGGGCTCCGCTGCCATCCGGTAGCGGGCGGCCGTGTAAGGGCCGGTCGTAAATGCGTTCGCCGCACAAGGGGGTGCCCGCCTCGCCCAAATGGATCCGCACCTGGTGGGTCCGCCCAGTCTCCAAACGGCATTCGACCTGGGCATACAGGCCCCACGTCGCGAGTACCCGCACATGGGTAATGGCCTGGCGTGCCCCCGGCAGCGGCGGCGGGGTGCAACTGCCGCGTCGCCCGTCGCCGCGGTCCCGGACGATCCAGGAGACGATCCGTCCCTCCGGCGGCACCCCGCGGGTTAGAGCCAGATACCGTCGGTCGACCGTATGTTTGCGGAACTGCTGTGTAAGTTGCGCGGCCGCCTGCGGCGTGCGGGCAAACACCACCAGGCCGGAGGTGTCCCGATCGATGCGGTGTACGGCGAAGACCCTGCGTCGCGGGGCCTGCAACAGTTGCGGCAACAGGTCGGCCAAGGTCGGCGGCAGGAAACGGCGGGCCCGTGGGCCGAACTCCGCCGCCTCGTGCGGGTGCCGCATGGTCGTTAGCCCTGCCGGCTTGTTGACGACGACGATCGCCTCGTCGGCGTAAATGATCTCCGGTTCCGACATGTCCGGACACATTGGAGGAGGAGTTCCAGACGCCGGTTTGTCTCGAACGATCAGTCGGTCGTGCGATCGACCGGGCTTGTCGGAGGAGGTTGTAGCCTGGGCTTTACGCGGTTGCGGCGACGCGCCGTCGGATGGCACCGGATTACGGGTTTGAGCGTGCCGGCCTTTTTCAACGACGTGATCTTGGTCGCGGCCGCTGCCGGATGGCGACGGAATGTGGGGTTGAGCATGCGGCGGCGACGGTGCCTTCGCGGGGCCGGCCTTGGGCGAACCTGTGGCTAGTCGTCGGGCGGAGGAAGGATTGCCAGATGCGGCCGGACGATCCGAGGTCGGCTTTTGCGGAAGCGGCGGGAGGACTCCGGCAGCGACTTCCACCCGTTTGCCGGCTTTGAGGCGGCGGGCCGCATTGACCTCAACTTGTCCGCACACCCGCACATGCCGCCGCTCGATGAGCCGCTTGGCCCGGCTCCAGGTCAGTCCTAGACGTTGCCGCAAGAACGCGGCGAGTGTCATCCCGGCGTCCCGTCGCTCAACTATAAAGGCCATAGACGACATGGCGATCGTGGTCCCCCATCTTCCGCCTGGGGGGCGGCCGCGATCGACCCCGCCCCGCCCGTTGCGGCTGTACCCATATCTTATGGAGGATGCCTATGATCATTCTGGACATCGCCACGCATCGCCGGACGGAATTTGTGGACATCACCGACCGTATCCGCCAGGCGGTGCAGCAAAGCGGCGTCGCTTCCGGGCTGTGCACGATCTTTTGCCCGCATACAACCGCGGGCGTGACCATTCAGGAACACGCCGACCCGGACGTGGCCCACGACATCCTGCTATGGCTGAACGCGCACGTGCCGCAGCAGATGCGAGGCTTCCGTCACGGCGAAGGCAATAGCGATGCCCACATCAAAAGCGCCCTGATCGGCAGCAGCGTTACGATCATCATTGAAGACGGCCGGATCGCGTTAGGGACGTGGCAAGGAATCTTTTTGTGCGAATTTGACGGGCCACGCCGGCGAAACGTGTGGATCCAGATCCGGTGATCGTGACGGGTGCAGACCCGCAGCGGGTCGGTCCACCGTCATGTCGTCCCCTTGCGGCTTCTCCGTCATCGCCATTAGGTTAAGGCAGAAAAATTCATTGAAAAAAAATTGCTTTTTCGGCAAATATGGTGTATATTTGTATATGACAGGCGCCGTGGTTAGTGCCGACGTACTTGAGGCGGGGCAGGGGCTGAGCGTAGCGATGCTCGGGACCCTGACCGTCGTCGGGGTGGCCCTGTGGTGTTGCGGCTGGCGTTGGCACCGGTTTTGGATGATGCTGGGGATGGGACTGCTCGTAGGCGGCGTGTGCTGGCGGTGGCTGACGCCGCTGGTGGCAGCACCGCCGCTGGTATTCACGGCGATGGCCGCACTGTGCGGGGCGTGGTTGGGGGTAGAGCTGGTGCGGCTCGGGGTGTTTGTGGCCGGTGGGGTGATCGCCATGGGCGGGGTGCAACACCTGGTGCCCGGGGCGCACGAGCTGTGGCTAGCATTTGTCATCGGCGGCCTGGTGGCACTGTTGCTATTCCGTTGGTGGGTCATGTTGTTGACGGCTGCGGCCGGCACGTGGCTGATGCTGCACGCCGGGCTGCTGCTAACGCAGTCGCTGCTGGCCGTAGAGGTGATTCCGTGGATCCGGGGACAATCACTGGGGTGGAGTCTCGCGGCGGGAGTCCTGATCCTGATAGGTCTGGCGGTACAGATCGGGCTGGACCGCTGGGAGCGTCGGCAGACCGAGGCGACGGAACCGGCGGAGCTGACGCATGTATCGCTTATTGTTCCGGTGGCGGAGTCGCGGCCGGCGTCGTGGTGGCAGCGACTATGGGGGATACGGCAGACCGTGGCGTCGCCGCGGGGAGTTGCTGTTACGCCGCCCGGTTCATGACGCCGCGTCCCCGGCCGAATTCAGATCGAGGTAGCGTCCCCGGCCGATGCCGTAATAGACGTAGCCGAACTTTTCCATGTGCAGAGGCTCGTAGAGGTTGCGGCCGTCGAAGATGACGGGAGCGGCCATCCGCCGCCGCATCTGTTCAAAATCGGGGTGGCGGAACTCGGCCCACTCGGTGACGACGATCAAGGCGTCCACGCCGTCCAGGGCGTCGTAGGGGTGCTGGGCGTAGTAGAGGCGATCGCCGTAGATGGCACGGACATTGGCCATGGCTTCGGGATCGTGGACCCGTAGCCTGGCCCCTGCTGCCAGCAAGGCGTCAATGAGGGTGAGGGCCGGGGACTCACGGATGTCGTCCGTGCGCGGCTTGAAGGCCAGGCCCCAGATGGCAAAGGTCCGCCCGGCCAGTTGACCCTGGAAATGACGGTGAACCTTGCGGAACAGCAACTGCTTTTGCGCGTTGTTGACGGCGTCCACCGCTTGCATCAGCCGCATCGGAAAGCCGACCTGGCGACCCATGGCGATGATCGCCTGCACGTCCTTGGGGAAGCAGGAGCCGCCGTAACCGGGACCGGGGAAGAGGAACTGGAAGCCGATCCGTTGGTCGTGGCCGATGCCGCGACGGACATCGTTGATGTCGGCGCCGAGCCGGTCACAGAGGTTGGCGATCTCGTTAATGAAGCTGATCTTGGTGGCCAGCATGGCGTTAGCGGCGTATTTGGTCATCTCGGCAGACTCGGGGGACATGACCAGGAACGGCCGCTCGGTGCGTAGAAACGGGGCATATAGCTCGCGCAGGATGTCGGCTACCTCGGGCCGCCGCGTGCCGACCACGACGCGGTCCGGTTTCATGAAGTCCTCGACCGCCGCACCTTCCTTGAGGAACTCCGGATTGCTGGCCACATGCAAGCGATTGGCCAGGCCGCGGCCGCGGAGATACTCGCTGATACGGGCATTGGTTCCCACCGGCACGGTGCTTTTGATGACGATGATCCGCTCGGCGATGGTTGAAGGGGCTTCGATGTTTACGGTGTCCGCGATCTCTGCCACGACGGCAAAGACCGCGCGCAGGTCGGCGTCGCCTTGGGGTGTCTGCGGCGTGCCGACGGCTATGAAAATCAGCCGCGATGTCTGTACGGCCGCGGCCAGATCGGTGGTGAACGCCAGACGGTTTTCGCGGCGGTTCCGCTGCACCAGCTCTAGCAGGCCCGGCTCGTAGATCGGCAGCCGGCCGGCCTGCAACACGGCGATCTTTTCCGCGTTGTTATCGACGCAGATGACGTCGTTGCCGCTTTCGGCCAGGCAGGTGCCGGTGACCAAGCCCACATACCCTGTGCCAATCACCGCGATTTTCATGGCTATCGCTCGATCTCTGAGGGTCGATCGATGTACTTGGCGGCCGCGACGCTCCGGACGTCGAGGGATGCCGAGGGACGCGACGCCGCCGACTGTGGCACCAATTCAGGGATTGACGTGTTACTTTACATCAGTTGACGGAGAAGGGGCAAGGGGAAGCGGACGGTATACCGGATCGGGCAGCCGTCGGTCGATGGGTGGCGGAGGGCAACAGGGAATAGCGACGCCCCGTTGTCCGCGATAGCTGTTCATCCAGGCGCGGCCAGAGGATGGCTACTACTGCGGGCGGGGCAGCTCGAACAGGTCGGTGGTGCGGCACCAGTAGTCGCCGCCCATGCGGGCCACCGTCTGCAGCTTGCGCGGGTCCACCTTGCCGCGGGCGTCCAAGACCTCCTCGGCGATGTGGAACAGGACAACCTCTGCAATCACCAGATTGGCGGCGATCGGCCCTTGGCCGCAGGGGACGATCTGCCGGACGAGGCATTCCATGGCCACAGGCGACTCCCGGAGGCGGGGCGGCCGCACCTTGACACTCGGCTGGGTCGTCAGGCCGGTGAGGACGATTTCGCTCTCTTCCGGCGGCAGTTCCTTGGACGACAGGTTGACCTTGTCCGCCAGCTGGGCCGTCGCCGCATGGACCACGCATTCCCTCAGGTGCTCCAGGTTCCGCAGGGTGTCTTTTTTCGACCCATCCCGGCGGAGCGTCGGCGAGAAGACCAGGATCGGCGGATTGGCCCCAAAGGCATTGAAGAAGCTGAACGGCGCCAGGTTAACCACTCCCTGCGGCGATAAGGTGGTCACCCAGGCGATCGGCCGTGGCGTGACAATGCTGACCAGGTGCTGATAGACCTCAACCACCGTGTTAACCGCCGGATCAATGATCATCGCCGTTGTCCTGTTGCGGGGAGCGCTGTCGGTTATGCTAGCCATGGCAGCGCCGCTGGTCGTCTGCTTCATTTGCTAGCACCGCTCCAGCGGCGTCCTTGCCTATTTTAGCTGGACGCCCCTGTTTCTTCCGCCATGACGCTATCCGCGGGGATGGCCGCGAGAATCATGCAAATGTGCTCCACCGCAGGAGCCACAAGCAGTAATTCTGACTGCAAAGTAGGTAAATGTGGGCAATACGGGCCGAGCCGTTACGGACTGGTTAGGTGTGTGAAGTTTGACGGATTTTTGCCCATAAACGGCTTGCATCCGGTGTGGATTGTCGTTATGGAAGCTTTCGGCCGCTGGACAGGCGGCTGCCGATCGGGCAAGGAGGCCCCACAGACGATGAAGCGTCGCCGGATGTGGATCGTCGCCGTTTTGGGCGGGACGTTGGCGTTTGTCGGAACCGGTGTTGGCGGTTGGATGGTCCGATTGGGTTGGCCAGCCGCTCCAGGCATCGCATCGACGCCAGCGACGGCCGCATCGGCCGCGGCGACATACCGGGCCACTTCTACCAACTATGCCGAGGCCCTAGCCCGCTACCGCACTAACCAAGCCCTGCATTGGCGACAGGTGGTCATTCGCCATTAATGCCGGGTCGCTGATCGTGGGCACTAGATCGTGCATCTCGCCCGGTTGGCACCGCCGCGCGGCCCACGCTGGGGCAAGGCCGGCTTGGGGGGGTTCGGATAGCGCCGCAAATTATTACGTTTTCGTGCGTGCGACATTCTTGCATGTGTCGTATGCGGGCCGTGGATGCCGCGTGTGGCGCGAGCATCCGTAGGTTTCGGCTTGCTATTTGGCTTGCAACTGTTGCCGCAACCAGCCTGGGCGATCCGTGGTGATGCTCTCGACGCCGACTTCGATCATCCGGCGAGCCAGTCGAGGGTCGTTCACCGTCCACACGGCCAATTTCAGTCTGGCCTTTTTGATCGTCGCCGCGTACTCAGGGGTCAGGACGTCCGGGTTTGCGGAAAGGTCGAGGCCGTCGGCATGAATCCGGCGGGCCACTTCTACCAGTTCGGCCGCTGAAGGAGGCTGACGCCCCGCCTTGTTGTTCAAGCTGACGATCCACATAGCCATGAGTTCCGGACGGGCCTTCTTCATCGCCGCGATGACGGCGTCCGAAAAGGAAATGATGACGATTTGTTCCGGTTTCAATCCGGAGTCCCGGAGAGTCTGATCGAGAGCGGGGATGATCTCCGGGCCGCATTTGATTTCGATAAACGCCCGCTTGCCCGGCGGGACGGTGGCCAATACTGCGCTCAATGCAGGGATGCGCTCGCCGGCGAATTCCGGCCCTTTCCAGCGGCCTACATCCAGCTTGCGGAGTTCGTTAAACGTCTGTTCGACCACCTTGCTGTTGACGCCGGCCACGCGTTGAGTCGTTGAGTCGTGAATCACAACGATTTGGCCATCTTTGCTCAAATGAACATCCATCTCGATGGCATCCGCCCCTTGTTCCCATGCCAGCCGCATGCTCCGGAGGGTGTTTTCCGGGGCGTCCCACGAGGCCCCCCGGTGGGCGACTATCTCGGCCCCACCCAGTGCGGGCGGCGAAGGCGGATCAGCGGCGGATGCCTCGGCCAACGGAATCACCCCACTCAACACTGCCACAACGACCCAACGAACCAACACCATAATATCTCCTGTCAAGCAGACATCACAACGTACTTTGTCCGTATGTGACGGCACACGACTACCTGTACGTAATTATCTATGTATACACGAACACGTTCACTATCGTGGTAATTATGTGTATTGTTAATGAAATATTGATGTAAATATCGATCTAACCGATCGCAATATCGACAAGGGGTACAGGGGTACAGGAATTTCGGCATACGGCACGGGGCAGTCGTCAGTCCTTGTGGGCTATGACGTGGGTAGTGCGGCACCACACGGGGCAGTCGTCAGTCCTTGCGAGTTGCGGCGATGCTGCCGCTTTGCGGGACATTGTCAGTCGAATCGCCGTACCTGTCCCCGAGCCCCAGCAAAGGTTTAGCCCGGCGCTTCAAGACAATGAGCAACAGGACCGTCCCGGCGACCGCACTTAGGGTAGAACCTATCATGATGCCGATTTTCCCTGCGGTCAGCATCTGTACATTCGTCCCAAATGCCAGGCCGGCAACGAATAGAGACATCGTAAAACCGATGCCGCCCAGGCAGCCGCCGCCGAAAAGGACGGCCCAGGTCACCCCTTGCGGCAAGCGGGCGATTCCTAACCGCACGGCGACATAGCTAAACAGAAAAATGCCAAACGGCTTGCCGAAAAACAATCCCGTCGCCACCGCAATGCCGATGGGGTCGGTGATTTCTCGAATTTCCACATGGACGCCGGCATTGGCCAGGGCGAATAGCGGCATGATCAGGAAACCCACCCACGGATGCAAGCCAATTTCCAGACGTTCCAGTGGAGAAACACTCTCTCGTGCCGCAAATGCCACAGTCCGTAACGTGTGGTATTTTTCTGGTCCGCCGCCGACGGCCCGATGCATGGCGTCGCGGATTACCTCCAAAAATGTCGTTTCGCCAATCCAGGCGCTGGCCGGCGTCAGCAGCCCCAGCAGCACACCCGCGATCGTGGGGTGTACGCCGGATTTGTAAAACGCTAGCCAAATGCCCGCACCTACCACTACATATGCCGGTACGGCACGGACCCCAATTCGGTTGAGAGTATAGGTGATACCAAAGCCGGCCGCTGCCAGCACCAGCATTAGCAAATTCAGGTCAGAGGTGTAAAACACGGCGATGACAATCACCGCACCAATGTCGTCCACGATTGCCAAGGAAAGCAAAAAGATCTTCAGCCCAAAGGGGATGCGATTCCCCAGCAGAGCCATCACACCGACAACAAAGGCGATGTCGGTGGCCATGGGGATGCCCCAGCCGCGAAACCCGGGTTGGCCCGCCTGCTGCACCATATAAATCAGTGCCGGAACCACCATCCCACCGATCGCCCCAGCGATCGGTAGCGCCGCCTTTTTCGGATCGCGTAACTCCCCCGCAACCAGTTCCCGCTTGATCTCCAAACCGACTACGAAAAAGAAAATGGTCATCAAGACATCGTTGATAAGGAAATGGCCGAGTTCGCCGCCGATCCGCCACTCGCCAAGCTGCAAATAGATGGGCATGTGCCACAGTTCGTGGTACCACTTGGCGGCCGCGGAATTGGCCAGAACCAGCGCCACGATCGTGCACACGACGAGTATTAGGCCGCTTGCGGACTCGATTTGCAGAAAATGAGCCAGCGGCCGCATCAGCCGGTGCACCGGCGGTCGCGGCAAAGCGTGGTGCGGTTCCACCCCATATACCTTGGCCATACTCACCTCAACCCGATGAAAAAAACACCGGACCTGACATACTTGTTGTAGCAATTCGATTGCAAAACGGATTCCCCGGATCGAGTCCGGGCGAATCAGGCGGCCCACGCAGTTGGGAGTTGGATTCAGGCGGCAGAGGTTCTTGGGTCTGCTGCCGCATGGCCGCGCCACCACGTGCTGAGGCGGTGCAGGGCTACGAAAAACAGAGGGGTAAGGAAAATGCCAACAAGAGTGACGCCGATCATGCCTGCAAATACGGCGGTTCCTAGCGCCCGCCGCATCTCCGCACCGGCTCCCACGGCAACGACCAGCGGCACCACGCCAATGATAAAAGCCAGCGATGTCATCACGATCGGCCGCAGCCGCAACCGACAGGCTTCGAGGGCTGCCGCCGTACGGTCCATCCCCTCATCCGCACGCCGCTTGGCGAACTCGACGATCAGAATCGAGTTTTTCGACGCCAACCCTACCAGAACAATAAACCCCACCTGCGTGAAGATGTTAATATCCATTGCAGCCGCGTTCACCCCGGCCAGCGCCCCTAAAAGACACATCGGCACCACCAAAATGACGGCCAAAGGGAGGATCCAGCTCTCATACTGGGCGGCCAGCACCAGAAATACCAACACGACGCTCAGCGTGAAGGCACGCAGGATGGTGTCACGCGTTTGCAGTTGCAGTAAGGCTAGCTCGGTCCATTCGCTACGGAAGTGGCGGGGCAGTTCGGTCGCTGCCGCCGCATCCATCGCGGCGATGACCTGTCCGGTGCTAGCCCCAGGTGCCGGCGTGACGGTCACGGCCGCTGACAGGTACAAATTGTACCGCTGAATCATGACCGGACCGGTTGCGTCCCGCACATGCAGATAGTTCGCTAAAGGGAGCATTGTGCCCCGTTGGCTTTTAACCCAAATCGTTCTAAAACCGCTCAAACGGTCGCGGAACGGCATATCTGCCTGGACGTTGACCTGCCAGGTACGTCCAAACAGGTTGAAGTCGTTGATGTAGTACGAGCCGAAATAGACCTGTAGGGCGTTGAGGATCTCCGCCGTGGATACGCCGTGCGTATAAGCGGCTTCGCGATCGATCTGCAGATACAGCCAGGGGGCGTCCGCCCGAAATCCGCAGTAAACCTCCTGGATTTCCGCATACTTTTGCGCGGCCACGACCACCTGTGCGGCCACGTCTTCGAGCTCCGCTGCCGGACCGGCTGTCGGGTCGAGAATCATCATTTTCAGTCCACCCGCTACCCCCAACCCGTCCACCGGCGGCGCCCCAAAAATGCTGATGACCGCCCCAGCGGCCACCGCAGCAAACTCTTGACGGAGCCGCTCGGCGATCGCCCCTGCGGTCAAATCGGAGTGGGTCCGCCGTTCGAAATCGTCAAGCAAAATGTACAGCGTGCCAAAGTTGGGAGCATTGGTGTTCAATAGCAAGGACTGTCCGGCGACGCTGACCGTATGCTTGACCCCTAGCGTCCGGCGGGCAATCCGGTCAAGCTCGGCAAGCTGGGACTCGGTGCGGCTCAAGGCCGCCGCATCCGGCAAAACGACATTGACCAGCAGATACCCCTTATCCTGCACGGGAATAAAGCCGCTTGGCGTATGCTGGAATCCTAAGTAAGTTGCATACACCAGTCCGGCGTAGCCGAGCAATCCGATGACGCCCAACCGCAAAAAGCGGGTAACCGCCCAAAGATAACTTTGTGTAAAACCATCAAACAGCCGATTGAATATATCGAAGCACCATTCCACCAGCCGATTGGCCCAGCGGCTGATCCCCCAGCCCAACCACCCGCCAAGCAGGGCGGCCATGACCGATGCCAACCACTTTGTAAGCCCCGCCGCAGGCAAAGCAGCCTGGAGCCACGGTGTGAGGAGCACGTAACTGGTTGCCGCACCGGCCAAAGGGAAGATTGCACGCGGTAACGGCTCCTGGGCTTTTGTCTCCGGTTTGAGTAATAAGGCACACAAGGCGGGACTTAAGGTCAGTGAGTTGAACACCGATAGGAGGGTGCTGACCGCAATCGTCACGGCAAACTGGCGATAAAACTCTCCGACGATGCCTGTTATAAAAATGCAGGGAACAAACACGGCGGCCAGCACCAAACCAATCGCCACTACCGGTCCGGCGACCTGATCCATGGCCCGCACCGTGGCCTCCCGCGGCGGCAACCCCTGCTCGATGTGATGCTGCACTGCCTCCACGACCACAATCGCGTCATCGACGACGATTCCCACCGCCAGCACCAGGCCAAACAGCGTCAAGGTGTTGACCGTGTAACCAACCGCTGCCATCAGGGCGAACGTACCGATGATCGCCGTAGGCACGGCGGCCAGAGGCACAATCGCCGCCCGCCAGGAGCGTAAAAACACTAGCATTACCACTGCAACTAAGATCACCGCATCCCGCAGTGTCTTGAAGACCTCACGGATACTCTCCTCAATGAACGGTGTCGTGTCATAGACAATCGCGTAATCGATCCCCTCCGGGAACCGTGCCCGCAGCTCCTCCATCTTGGCCCGTACCCGTTGGGCGGTGGCGATCGCGTTGCTACCGGGGAGCTGATAGATGGATAAGGCGACCGATGGCCGGCCATCCATTGTGCAGCTCTGGTCGTAGTTCAACGCCCCCAACTGAACGCGGGCCACATCCCGGAGCCGTACTAACCGCGTGCCGTCCGCGTCCGCCTTGAGGATCAAGTCGGCAAATTCTTCGGGGGAGGTCAGCCGCCCGCGGGCATTCAGTGTGAACTGGAAGGCTTGCCCGACCGGCGCTGGAGGCTGGCCCACTTGGCCTGCCGCCACCTGAGCATTCTGCTGCTCCACGGCCTGTACTACTTGTGCCGGCGTCAGTCCCTTGAGTGCCAGTTGCTCCGGACTGAGCCATAGTCGCATCGAATAATCCCGCTGCCCCAGATACTCGATGTCCCCGACCCCCTCCAGGCGGGCCAGCTCATCCCGCAACTGAATGGTCGCGTAGTTGCTGAGATATAGCAGAATGTCTTGCGACGACGCCGAGCTGGCCAGCATGGTATCGGTTGGATACAGATTGATGATCATCAACTGGCTTGGGGATTTTTTCTTAACCGACACGCCGCGCCGCCGCACCAGCTCAGGCAAAACCGGCATCGCCAAATTCACCCGGTTCTGCACCAGCACTTGGGCCATGTTCAAGTCAACGCCTGGTTCGAAGGTAATTGTCAAACGATAACTGCCATCGTTGCTGGAAATCGATGACATGTACATCATCTTCTCGACGCCGTTGACCTGCTGCTCGATCGGTGCGGCGACAGTGTCCGCCACCGTCTGGGCGTTGGCCCCGGGGTAAAGAGCCGATACTTCGATGGTGGGTGGCGTGATTTCCGGATATTGGGCTACCGGCAACGTCCATAATGCCACGACACCGGCTAAGGTGACCATAATCGACAGGACGGAAGCAAAAATCGGACGGTCAATAAAAAAACGGCTAAACATGGTTGTATGTTATTGGCTTATTGCTCGACTCAATACTTCAATATTTATATCAATAATTGTTGATAAATGTTATAATGTATAAATAATATATGCCATCACAGTATGTTTTGCTACTGCGATATCGGTTGCGACTGCCGCAGGCGGGCGTCGATCCGCGCCCGCAGCTTCCGCCATGTCCAGGCCAGAAGATCGCGAGTAAATCTTAATGTCAATATACATAACAACTTGTGACTGATCGCCCGTAGCCACGGCTGCTGGAGTTTTTCCGTCCAGCGGTCGATGAGAACGAAGAACACCGGCGTCAGAAAGATGCCAAACGCGGTGACGCCGAGCATGCCGCCAAAAACGGCCACGCCGATGGCCTGGCGGATCTCTGCGGCGGCCCCATGAGCCACAGCCAGTGGCAATACGCCGGACATGAATGCCACTGAGGTCATCATGATCGGGCGGTAACGGAGGCGGCAGGCTTCGAGCACCGCCGCACGCCGCTCCACCCCGCGAGACCGCCGCTGCCGAGCATACTCTACGATCAAAATCGCATTTTTGCACGACAATCCGATCAAGACGACAAAACCGATCTGCGTAAACACGTTCACATCCTGCTTGAAGATGCCCCAGCTCTGCATCTGCCGGTGGATGGGGGCAATCAGGCGGGCATCGAGCCACTGTCCGCACGTGTTCGCCCAAGGACCTGGCTTGAGCCATTCCGGCACGGCGGGATGGTTCTGCCAATCGGTAATGCTGCGGGCCGCCGAGCCGGGGTCGCTGAGCCAGACCGCCGCCAGCGAGCTGGAAACGCACACTGGCACCACCAGCATGACAGCCAGGGGAATCGTCCAGCTTTCATACAGGGCGGCCAACACCAAGAAAACAAATACCACCGATAGGACGAACACGATCAGGCCAGTGTTGCGGGACTGTTTTTCCAGGAAAGTCAACTCCGTCCATTCGTAGGCCAGGCGGCTGGGGAGTTCCTGTTCGGCAAGCTTTTCAATCAAGGCGATGGCGTCGCCGGTGCTGACGCCGGGGGCGATGTTGCCGTTGATCGCCGCGGCGGGGTACATGTTGTAACGGGTGATCACCAGTGGGCCGTTGCGCTCTGCGACGTAGAGCAGTGCTCCTAGAGGGACCATTTCGCCGCGACGGTTGCGGACACGCAAGCGGCGAATGTCCTCGATTTGATCTCGCCAGTGCGGCTCGGCCTGGACGTTGACCTGCCAGGTCCGGCCAAAGCGGTTGAAGTCGTTGACGTAGCGACTGCCCATGGTGGCCTGCAAGGTGGCGTACACTTCGGCCAGATCGACGCCGCGGGCGGCGCAAGCGGCCCGATCCACCTCCACAAAAAACTGCGGCGAGTTGGCCTTGAAGACGGTAAACAGGCCGACCAACTGCTTTTGCTGGTTGGCTTTTTCGATGAAGTTGTCGGTTTGACCTTGTAAAACCTCGGGGCCGACGTCGCCACGGTCCTCGATCATCAAACGGAAGCCACCGGCCCGGCCCAGTCGGGGCACGGCGGGGGCACCAAAAACGTTGACGATCGCCTCGGGTGCCTGGCGGGCGAACTCCCGCCGCAGTGCCGCCGCGATCGCATCCGCGCTCAATCCCCGTGAGCGCCTCTTGTCGAATCCTTCCAAAATCACGAACATCGAACCGAAATTGGAACCATAAGCACTGAGCACGAAAGAGTTTCCGGCGACGGCGTTCACATGGCGGATCGGGCGGACCATCCGTCCGTGCTCATCCGGCAGCTCCAAGTTCAATGCGATGCGACTGATTTTGGAGATGAATGCCCGGGTCCGCTCGGCACTGGCCGCGTCTGGCAACTGTATACTGCAGATGAGATACCCCTTGTCTTGCTGCGGGATGAAACCGTGCGGCATCGATTGCAACCCGACATACCCGGCCAGGACAATCCCGCCGTAACCGGCCAGCACCAGTAGCGGCACCCGCAAGGCGGCGCCGACCAGTCGCACGTAAACTACGTTTGACCACGCAAATGCTCGTTGGAACAACAGTTTGCCCGCCTGTAACGGCCAAGTGCACGGCCGCACAAGCCGCTTGGCCCAGCTCGCAGTCGCCGCCCCCGTGGCCGGAGGACGCAGCAGAATCGCACATAACGCCGGACTCAACGACAGCGAGTTGAACGTCGAAATGAGTGTCGCCGCAGCGATGGTCAGGGCAAACTGCTTGAAAAACGCCCCCACAATCCCGGAAATACCGATGCACGGAATAAACACAAACGACAGGACAAAGCCGATGGCGATGATCGGTCCGGTGACCTGTTCCATCGCCTGGATGGTCGCCTCCCGCGGGGGTAAGCCCCGCTCCAGGTGATGCTGCACCGCCTCGACCACCACTATCGCATCATCCACCACGATCCCGACAGCGAGGATCAGACCAAACAGGGTCAGCAGGTTGATCGAAAATCCCACGGCATACATCACGGCAAACGCCCCAAGCAAGGCCGTGGGTACGGCAGCCAGTGGAATTAACGCCGCACGCCAGGAACCCAAAAACAACAACACCACCAAGCTGACCAGAACGATCGCGTGGCCGAGAGTGCGGTACACCTCTCGGATAGATTCGCGGATGAACGGTGTCGTGTCGTAACCGATCTCGTAGTGCAGTCCCGGCGGGAAATCGCGGCTCAGCCGCTGCATCGTTTCCTTCACCGCGGCGGCGGTTTCCAAGGCATTGCAGTTGGGCAGCACGAATATGGCCAGGCCGACCGTCGGTTTGTCATCGAAGCGATTGGTCACATCCTGCGCCCGCGCCCCCAACTCGACACGAGCCACGTCCCGCAGCCGCACCAGTTGGCCGTGCGGACCCACCTTGAGGACCACCCGCTCCAATTCCTCAGGGTCGCCCAGCCGTCCCAAGCCGCCCAAAGGGACTTGATACGGCTGGTCGTTGGGCACGGGGGGCTGACCGAGCTGTCCGGCGACCAGCGGCAGATTCTGCTCACGGATGGCCCGCACTACATCGGACGCACTCAGTTGCAACGCTGCCAACTTCTCCGGGTCGAGCCAAATCCGCATGGAATAGTCCCGCTGGCCGAATATGGTGACGTCGCTGATTCCCGGCAGGCGTTGCAGCTCGTCCCGTAGCCGCAGCAGGGCATAGTTGCTCAGGTAGAGTTGGTCGTAGCGGCCCTGCGGATAGTCCGGCTCCGGCGGCGAGGTCAGACCAATCGTCAGCAGCAGCTCCGGCGAGCGTTGCCGGATGGTCACTCCGGTGGCCCGCACCACCTCCGGCAGTTGCGGCATCGCCAGGTTCACCCGGTTTTGCACCCGTACCTGGGCCAGGTTCAGGTTTGTGCCGCTTTTGAAGGTGATCGTACAGGTGTAACTGCCGTCACTGGTGCACTGAGAGGTCATGTACAGCATGTCTTCGACGCCGTTGACCTGCTGCTCGATCGGTGCGGCGACGGTCTGTGACACCACTAACGCACTGGCACCCGGATAGTTGCAGTCAATCTGAATGGTTGGCGGTGCGATTTCGGGATACTGGGTGACCGACAGGGCAGTGATCGCCAAGGCTCCGGCCAGAACCATCAGCATTGAAAGGACAGCGGCAAATATGGGCCGGTCGATAAAGAAACGGGACAACATGGCGACTGGATGTCACGCGGTTAGTGGCGTGGTAGGTTTGCGGCGGCGTCCCCCACCGGCCCAGGCTCGACCGGACGGGGCAACGGGGCCACCGCCACGTCTTCCTCCGGAGGCGGCAGAAAGAAATGTGGCAGCGGCGGCAGTTCCGCCGGTTTGGGTTGGACCACCACTCCGGGACGGACCCGCAACAAGCCCTCTACTATCACCTGATCCTCCGGTTGGAGGGTATTATCCTCAATCACCCGCCAAGCCCCGAAGCGGCTTCCCAGTCGCACGTTCCGCCGCTGAACCTCCGCACGCGCGTTCACCACCAGCACATACTTTTGTCCTTGGTCCGTGCCGATGGCCTTTTCGGGAATCAGCACCGCCTCGCGTGGCGGGCCAATTGGCAGGCGAACTCGGATGAATTGTCCCGGCGACAGCATAAACCACGGTGGCCGCGGCAGACGCGGGTTGTCTAGCAATGCCCGGATCCGCAACGTTCCCGTACCCGCGTCAATCTGGTTGTCCGTGAAGACGATGCGCCCCACCAGCGGGAACGTATCTTCATCCGTTGCCAAGCCGATGAATACCGGTCTTGGTCGCTCGCGTGACGATGTATATTCCCCCTTGGCGATCATGTTCCGGAAACGGATGACGGTGCGTTCGTCGACGTCGAAAGTGGCGTAAAGACGATCCAGAGCCACTAGAGTGGTCAGAACCGTGTCGTCGGCCCGCACCAGGTTGCCGGGATCAACCATGCGGCGGCTCAGCCGTCCGGGAAAGGGTGCTACAATCCGTGTGAAGGCAAGCTGGGTAGCGGCCAACTCCCGTGCCGCTACGGCGGCGGCGAGGTCCGCTTCGGCTTCTGCCAGCTCCCCGGCTGCCTGATCAAACGCCTCCTTGCCGATCGCAGTACGCTCATACGCCGATTTGGCCCGCTCATAATTCAACTTCATCGTCTCTAAATGCCGCTCCGCCTTCAGCACGGCGGCCGCCGCCTTGTCGTACTCCGCCCTGTAGATGCTGGGGTCAATCTGAAATAGCAGGGTGCCGCCCTCGACGTCTTGTCCGTCTTCGAAATAGACTCGCTGCAGATAACCGGTAACCCGCGCGCGGATCTCCACGATGCGGTACGGCTCGGTGCGGCCGGTAAAATCCTCATAATCGGTAATGCGATGCTTCTGGGGGTGGGCGACCGTCACGATCGGCGGAGGCGTCGGAGCCGGCTCGACCGGCTTGCGGGCACAGCCACCGGCCGCTACCAGGCCCATCGCCATGCCGATGGCCGCGACTATCAGAACTCGCCTCATGCTCATTCACCTGGAGTAACACCACAGGTGTACAAAATTTGCACAGACGCTGCCCATGAGCGTATCTGTTGCTACATACAGGAAAAAACGGCGGCCCTTACGCGACCAGCTACACTGCGGCACTGTCCCACGTGACTACCCGGCAGCGATCGGCATTGTGATGCAGTAGCTCTTGTCTCGATCCGCCACACTCTAACGGCCGAAGCAGTCAGAGGATCCCGCCAATCATCAGTTTAGCGATCATATAAGTTGTGATGACAGTCATTTTCGCGATCGCTGATGTGCGGGTGGCGGACGACATAGAGGAGCCATTGTTCTAAGTAATTGCGGATTTTGCGTTTACGAAGCGGCCCGTAAAGCGAGTTCAGGCCAGGATGTCCGTGACGATGCGGCCGTGCACGTCTGTCAGGCGATAGTCGCGTCCTTGGAAGCGGTAGGTGAGGCGTTCGTGGTCGATGCCTAGCAGATAGAGCATGGTCGCGTGCAAGTCGTGGACGGACATGCGGTTTTCGACGGCGTGGTAGCCGAATTCGTCGGTGGCGCCGTAGGTGAGGCCGCGTTTGATGCCACCGCCGGCCAACAGGACGGAGAAGCCCTTCATATGGTGGTCACGGCCGGTGCCGCCTTGGGACATGGGGGTGCGGCCAAATTCGCCGGTGAACACCAGCAGGGTGTCCTCGAACATGCCTAGGCGTTTGAGGTCCTTGATGAGGGCGGCGAGGGGGCGGTCCACTTCTTCGATTTTCAGTTTGATTTCGGGCTTGATGCTGCCGTGGTGGTCCCAGTCGCGGTGGTAGAGCTGAATGAAGCGGACGCCACGTTGGGCGAGGCGGCGGGCCAACAGGCAGTTGGCCGCAAACGAGCCGTCCGCCCCGCGGGTGCCGTACATCTCGAGCACTTGCGCGGGCTCGTTGCTAAAATCCATGAGGGCCGGCACACTCATCTGCATGCGGAACGCTAGTTCGTACTGTTCGATCCGTGTAGCGATCTCGGGGTCGTCCACCACCGCGTTGTAGCGGCGGTTCAGCTCCTTGACGGCGTGGACCACGTCGTGCTGGACGTCGCGGTTGACCCCGGTGGGATTGTTCAGGTACAGGACCGGCTCGCCGCGACCGCGGAGATGTACCCCTTGGTACTTTCCCGGCAAGAAGCCGGCGCTCCACTGCCGCGAGGCGATGGGCTGGTTTTGTCCGCCGCGACCGTTGGAGGTCAGAACGACAAATCCGGGCAGGTCGTCCGATTCGCTGCCCAGGCCATAGGTGACCCAGCTCCCCATGCTAGGTCGGCCGGAGACGGTGCTGCCGGTGTTCATGAACGTGTGGGCCGGGTCGTGGTTGATCGCTTCGGTGTAAAGCGAACGCACGATGCACAGATCGTCGGCCACTTCCGGCAGATGGACGAACAGCTCGTTCATTTCGATGCCGGCCTGGCCATGCTTTTTGAACCCCCACTGCGGGGCAAAACAGACCAGCTTGGCCCCTTGCAACTGGGCAATCGGCTGACCTTTGGTGATGGACTCGGGCATCGGCTGGCCATGGCGGCGGGCCAGCTCCGGCTTGTAGTCGAACAGCTCTAAGTGGCTGGCCCCGCCAGCCATGACCATGAAGATGACCCGTTTGGCCCGTGGTGGGAAGTGGGGCTTGGGGAGCACGCCGGGGATAGCCTCGGACCGCGGCGACAGCAGGGAGGCCAGGGCGAGGGCCCCCACGCCGCGACAGGTCTGGCCCAAGAAGGTCCGCCGCTGCAGTCGCCGGATGTCGTCCCGGGTCATGTCGGTGCACTCCTCGTTTTCGCCGATGCAGAAAAAGTTCTCGCCGATGCTAGTCCGAATGCTTTCGCCAATCCCGATGCTCATGCCAATGCGGCAAAGTATGGGTGTTATGGCCGAGTGATCGTTTCATGCAAATTCAGAATCACGCGGGCCACACTGGTCCATGCGGCGACCTCCGCCGAGGGAACGTCCTTCGGCGGCGGATGGTCCCCTACCGTGAGCACCTTGGCGGCTTCATCGGGCTGGGAGCGGTAATGCTCCCGGTGCTTGGCCAAAAGCCGGAGCAGGACCTCCACCTCCGCCGCAGCCGGCGGGCGGCTGGTGGCCTGCTCCCACATCCAGCGGATCCGCTGCTCGTCCAATGGGCCGCCGGCGGTGATCGCCCGCTGGGCCAACGCCCGTGCGGCCTCCACGAACTGCGGGTCGTTCAGCAGCACCAACGCCTGCTGCGGGATGTTGGACCGCGGCCGCTCACAAGTACACTCTTCGCGGCTGGGGGCGTCGAAGGCCAGCAGGGCCGGATGCAAAAACGTCCGCTGCCAGTGGGTGTACAGGCCGCGGCGATACTGCTTGTCGCCGCTATCCTTGATCCACTCCCGCGGCGGGAAATTCAACGCCGCCCAATACCCCGGGGGCTGGTACGGCTTGACGCTGGGGCCGCCGATCTTGGGCACCAAAAGGCCGCTGATAGACAACGCCGTGTCCCGCACGAATTCGGCGTCGAGGCGGAAGCGGTTCTGGCGGGCCAACAGCAGGTTGAGCGGGTCGCGTTCCCGCAAATCGGGCCGCTCCGTGGACGCCTGGCGGTAGGTCGATGAGGTGACCATCAGCCGGACGATGTGCCGTATATCCCAGTTCGACTGGAACTCGGCAGCCAGCCAGTCCAGCAGTTCCGGGTGAGTCGGCCACTCGCCTTGGGTTCCGGATTCTTCCAGGGAGCGGGCGATGCCACGGCCAAAGAAGAGCTTCCAGAGACGGTTGACCGTGACGCGGGCCGTCAGCGGATTCTGCGGCGAGACCGTCCATTTGGCCAGGTCCAGCCGGGTGTAGCGGGTCTGTCCCGGCGGTAGTGGCGGCAGCGGCGGCAAGAACGCTGGCGTGTTTGGCTGCATGATCGGGCCGCTGTCGTCCATCCAGTTGCCACGCGGTAGCAGACGGACCGTCCGCGGCGGGCCACTGCGCGTGATCAGCACGCGGGGAATCTCGTTCTCGAACGCATTGCGGGCCGCTTCTGCCTGCAAATACTGTTCCCGTTGCTTGCGGAGTGCAGCAAGAGGGATTACCGCGGCCAAGCTAAGCCATCGCCGCCGGGCCTGCTGCTCTACCTGTTGCAACTGTTGCAGACGTTGCTCCTGTTCCGGCGTCGGCACCAGCATGCCCGGCTCGCGACGGCCCACCGGAGCTTCCTGGATGTCCGCGAAAAACGCCGCCATCGAGTAAAAATCGACCATCGTATAGGGGTCGTATTTGTGGTTATGGCATTCGGCACACATCAAGGTGCCGCCCAGCCACACTTGGCCGTAGTTGCGGACGCGGTCGGCGGCGTACTTGGCGATGTACTCCTTCGCCTGCGCACCCCCTTCTTCCGTCGTCTGTAGCAGGCGGTTGTACGCCGAGGCCACAAGCTGTTCGCGGGTCGGATTGGGGAGCAGATCGCCGGCAAGCTGCTCGATGGTGAACTGGTCGAAGCGTTTGTTGGCATTGAACGCCGCAATGACGTAATCCCGGTACGGCGACACGTTCATCGGGTTGTCGCTGTGATAGCCGATGGAGTCTGCGTAACGCACTAGGTCGAGCCACCACACGGCCATGCGTTCGCCATAGTGCGGCGAGGCCAGTAGCCGCTCGACCAGCTTTTCGTACGCGTCCGGCGAACGGTCATTGAGAAACGCCTGTACCTCCTCCGGTTTGGGCGGCAGGCCGGTCAGGTCGAACGACAAGCGGCGGATCAGCGTGATCTGGTCCGCTTCCGGCGACGGGGCCACTCCCTCCTGCTTTAGGCGGTACAGGATGAACGCGTCGATCGGATTGCGGATGGGCCAGGCCGGCGATTCCACTACCGGTACCGCCGGGCGGGTCAGTTTGGCGAACGACCAATGCTCGGTGTAAGGGGCCCCTTGAGCGATCCACTGTTTAAGCTTGTCGATCTGCTCAGCGGTCAGGGCGGGTTTTTTGACCTTCGCCGGCGGCATGCGTTCGCTCAGGTCGTCCGTGACGATGCGGCGGATCAGCTCGCTCTGCTCCGGCTTGCCCGGCACAATCACGCCGGACTGAAGGACGTCCTCTCGCCGATCGAGCCGCAGGTTGGCCTTGCGGGTGTTCGCGTCCGGCCCATGACATTGGAAACAATGGCTAGCCAATACCGGCCGGACGTCCCGCTGAAAATCGACGGGTGGAGCCGCCAATAACACGGACGGCCCGGCCAGCAACAGTACGCCACAACCGATCAGATGGAAGGTTCCAGTCAGAAATCGCGTCATGGATCGGCTCACATTGCAGGGGGGAAACACCCTTGGGGGAGTCACGTATATCATACCACGTTGGCGCAAGAGTTGCCCAGATACCATCAAATTTTATTACGGCGGAATCAACAACATGTTCACGGCAGAACCAACCACCGTATGCCACACTCAGCGACTGGCGGCTCTCCCGAGGAATTTTGTAACGAAAAATGCTTTTTGCTTGACTTCGGGATGATCAGTTGGCATACCTCTTGGCCGCGCCCAAGGGGATACTTATATGGTGAACCGATGCGTGAGAGCCGTGGCGGCGATCGTGGTGGCCGCGATTCCCGCGGCGTCGGAAGCCCAAACGGCCAATCCCGGGGTAGGGGTGGTAGTGCCGGGCATGCCCGGGGTGGTCGTGGCCCGGAGTTACAATTTTACCCCGCCGCTGCCGCTGTCGGCCGGTCTGCCGGCAGCCACACGCCCGGCGGCACCCCCTCTCGCCCCGCCGACGCTGCGGCCGGTCGATCCCCGACGGCCGTTCGACATCCTGCAGGGGACCGGTTACCGCCCGGAGCAGGTGGTCACACCGGTCGCCGGTTACAATGATCAATCGTTTCTCGAAAAGTTCATGCGTCAGGTGCGGGAACTGGTAGGTCTATCCACGCAACCTCCCCCACCCCCGCCGAACGTGACGCCGGGTATTTTCCGCCGCAACCGCGAAAGCCTACGGCAGCGACTATGGCCACGGGATTGATCTAAGTTATTATCTGTCAGTCCGTTGTGATCCTTGCCGCGGTTGACAGCCCTGTCGCTGCCCCAAACTGACCTGGAATTCAATCCTTTAGCGGATTGTTGTTCGTGATCCGAGTGACGCTGTCCATCTTTTGCTGCATTTGCAGCTCAAGTTTTTGGCCGCCGACGTCTACAGCCATGCTCATATTCAACGTCAATTGGGCACGGGTTTCAGCCAATCGGCCCGCCTGCATGTCGAATATCATCTGACCGTTGAACTTTTCGGATTTCAGTTTGATATCAGAGATTTTGAAGGGCAGGCCGGCCGCTTCCCCTTTGCCGGGTGTTAGTTTCAGACTCCCTTTGATTGACAAATAAGCCTTTTGATCATCCACTTTATCGAGTTTGTATTCCATGAGTGTCTCGGCGGTACCGAGAGGACCTAGCACCATTTTGTCTTTACGCTCATAGTTGTCGCCGATGCTAATGGGCCGATTGGGGACTACGGCGAAGGTTTGGCCGATGGATTGACGCACCGCCGGTTCAGGCAAAACCAGGCGCATGAAATTTGCCATCATCGGATCGCCTTGGGCTAAGGCTTCCAGGAACTTCTCATACCCTTCCAGTTTTGTGACGTTGTAGTCCTTATCCAAGGTAGCGATGAACGTGAACTTTTCCAACTCTTTGCCGAGGTCCGGAAGCGGGACTCCTTCCCCCTCGAACTTTTGCAGGAGATATGTCATCTCCGCGACGGTCTCCTTGGAGGTGACAGATTTGATGCGGAAACGGATGACCGCCCGGGCTTTGACCGTCTGTTCGACCGGGTTGCCCATGATTTCCATGTTTTGTGTCATTTTGAGATCGGTTACGGCATAGAATGTCTCCCCTTCGCGGAGCTTCCATTCCAGCCGGTACTGGTCGGCCGCAACGCCGACGTGGCAAAGAAGGGCCATGACGGTGGCAACGAACATGATAGGTTCTCCTTCAGTTGAGGCCTTTTCGACAGCGTATTTCCTATGTGGGAGGCTGTACAACGGATCCGCCGCTACGCTGATAGGTGTACGGCCGATTGAAGCGGATGGCCAAACCTTCCCAGTGCCATTTTAATCTGCGGCGACGCAACTTTCTAATGATTGCCATCCGATTACTTTTTGATTATTTTTCGACAACGGAACCGGCGAGGCCAACGGGGCATGCGGCCGCTGCAGGTCAGCGGTCACGCAGGGATCACACCCGCCCGGCAGGCCGTCCTCCCGTCGGGGGAGGGTCGTCGCGAGGTTTTCCCTTAACGGTTACGCCACTTGATGTTACAGCCGATGCTCGGTTTTTGGTTCGGCGACGGTTTCTGCCCGGCCAGAACGGCGTCCAAGGCGGCCCGCAGGTCGCGGCCGTCGTTGGGCTTGCCGTTGCCGGGACGGCTATCGTCCATCTGCCCGCGATAGACCAACTTGCGTTCCTTGTCGAAGACGAAAAAGTCCGGCGTGCACGCCGCCCGGTACGCCCGGGCCACCTCCTGCGTCTCGTCGAACAGATACGGGAACGTGTAGCCGAGCCGCTCCTTCTCCTCCTTCATCTTCTCAGGCGAATCTTCGGGGTAAGCTACCGGATCGTTGCTGTTGATCGCCACGACCGCTACCCCCTTGGCCTGATATTCCTTGGCCAATTCGGCGAACGCCTTTTGAATGTGCTTAACATACGGGCAGTGGTTGCAGATGAACGCCACCAGCAATGCCGGGGCGTTGGCGAAGTCCGCCAGGGACACCATCCGGCCATCAGTGTCCGGCAGGCGGAAATCCGGGGCCGGCATGCCGAGGGGAGCCATCGTCGATTCCGTCAACGCCATATTCTGACCTCCTGTGTTCAGCAGTGTTGCGGGTGCAGCGGCCACCAGACGGGCCGCCTAACCGGATACAGCGATGCGTTGCCGGGGAATATTTTACGAGGTCAGCTGGTGGTCCGCCGCGATGAGCCGCTGTGGATTATGCAAGTAAAGCATCGCATCCGCAGTGGTCGCCAGGGTGGTGTTCATGCCCGTGTTGATCGCGTTATGCTTCGGCAAACCATCGCAGCCGTAGGGCGTTGGCGACCACTGAAACGGAGCTAAGGCTCATCGCGGCGGCGGCCAGCATGGGGTGCAGGGCCGGTCCGCCCCAGGGGACCAATACCCCCGCGGCGATGGGGACACTCAAAATGTTGTATGCGAATGCGAATATCAGGTTTTGACGGATCGTTCGCAGTGTGACTTGACTGAGGCGGCGGGCCGTGAGGACGCCCCGTAGGTCGGAACGCATCAGGACGATGCCAGCGGCCTCCAACGCCACGTCGGCCCCGTGACGGAGGGCGATGCCGACATCGGCGACGGCCAGGGCCGGGGCGTCGTTGATGCCGTCGCCAGCAAAAGCGACACGGCGGCCCCGCCGTTGCCAGTCCCGCACCAGCTCCGCCTTGTCCAGCGGCGACAGCCCGGCGAAAAACACGTCGATCCCCACCTGCCGGGCCACCGCTGCGACCGTCCGGCGATGGTCGCCGCTGGCCATGATCACCTGCACGCCATCGGCCCGCAATGCCGCCACGACCGCCGCGGCGTCCGCCCGCAACGGATCGCGGATGGCCACCAGGCCCAACGCCTGCCCATTGATCGCCGCAAAGACAATGCTATGCCCACTTTCCCGGAGCCGCTCGGCCTGCTCGAGCAAGGGACTGTCCGACGAAACGCCCGCAAATGCGGCGGTGCCAATGATGATCGGTTTGCCGGCAACGACGCCACGTAGCCCCTGGCCCGCCTCGGCGTGGAAATCCTGCACCTCGGTCGATACGCTCAGTCCCTGTTGCCTGGCCGCGGTGAGGATGGCCGTTGCTAAAGGATGGGTGCTAAGCCGCTCGATCGCCGCCAGGAGGGTCAGAAATCCGGACTCGTCGTAACCATCTGGGGGCACAACTGTTACGACCTGAGGTCGCCCTTCGGTCAAGGTGCCCGTTTTATCGCAAATCAGAACATCCGCTTCGCACAGTCGTTCGAGAGCTTCGGCGGAACGGATGAGAATCCCCAACGTGGCGGCCCGGCCGATCCCCACCGTCACGGCGGCGGGTGTGGCTAGCCCCAACGCGCACGGGCAGGCGATCACCAGCACGGCCACAGCGTGCCACATGGCCGTGGACCAGGAATTCTCCCCGCCCCCAACCAGCCAAGTGACAAATGTCACTATCGCGATGAACAATACGACGGGAACGAATCCGGCGGCCACTCGGTCGGCCAGCCGCTGCACCGGCGCCCGGCTCCGTTGGGCCGCGGCCACCGTGGCGATGATCCGGGCCAAGACGGTTTCCGCCCCGACCCGGCTCGCCTCCATCACGAACGTGCCGCTAACGGCCAAGGTCCCGGCAAACACGGCTTGCCCCACCCCTTTTTCCGCTGGCAACGGTTCGCCGGTCAGCATCGATTCATCGATCGTGCCGCTGCCTTCGCGGATGACGCCGTCGGTCGGGATGCGGTCGCCCGGGCGGATCCGCAGGCGGTCGCCGACCCGCACGGCGTCGAGCGGCACCGTCTCCGTGCTGCCATCGTCGCGAACCCGCAGGGCGGTCTCCGGCGTCAGACGCATGAGAGAACGGATGGCGTCGCCGGTACGGCGTCGGGCCGCCGCTTCCAGGTACTGGCCAATGATCACCAGGGTCGTGATCATGGCCGCCGTTTCGAAATAGACCTGCGGCGGATCGCTGGGGTCATGCGAAGCGGCTCCCCATCCCCATCCGGCCACCAGCACGGCCACACTCGCCCCCCATGCGGCCAGCACGCCCAAGGCGATGAGGGTAAACATGTTCGCGGTACGGTGGCGGAACGCATCCCATGCCCGCCGTAGCACAAAGCCGCCGCTGACAAAGATCACCGGCGTGCTCAGGATTAAGCCGAGCCAGTGGTCCCACGCGTGCGGCACGATTCTGGGCGACCGGGCTGCGGCCGACTCGGTTTGCCAAAAGCCGGGCAAAACTGACAGAATGTGCACTAATACGATCGGAATAGTCAGGATTGTGGCGGTCCACATCCGCCGCCGCAAGGCCTGCAGTTCGGCGTCGTCAGCCTCGTCGCTAGGGACAGACCTGTCCGGACCTGCTTCCAAGGCCATGCCGCAGAGGGGGCAGCTCCCCGGTTGCGAGGATTGTATCTCGGGATGCATCGGGCAGTAGTAGGTTCCGGCGGTGACCATTGCCGAACCGGCAGTGATGTCCGCGTGGGTAGCGTTCGCAGCATCGGCACCGGCCATACAGCAGGCCGACGGCGTGGGACCGACCAGATAACGCTGCGGGTCGGAGCGAAACTTTGCGGCACAGTGCGTACTGCAAAAGAAATAGGTGGTGCCGGCATAATCCTGTCGGGCAGCGGCCCGTTCCGGCGCCACCTCCATGCCGCAGACCGGGTCGCGGTACCGGGCTGTCGCCGGGGCCATGGCGGCGGAAGGTGCTTCTGTAGAATCAGTTACGTCGGCCATGGTGAGGGCAAACGAACGTGGCGGGGGGTCAGGTGGGGAGCGGTCAGGGGTGGCAGACATGGGGGAGCCTCCGAAAATGGGGTGCCGTAGGGGCAGGGTAAGCGTGGGCGCCGCGACGGGGGCCGCAGGGGCACGCTGAGCCGCGGTGGCATCGATGCCGGTTGCCTGCGACGGCACAGGGTCAGTATATGTCTAGCCGGCGTGGGGACGGCATGCCAGACGGGTGGCCTAGCATGGCCGGTGCCGGATTGGCATGACCTGTTGCCGTGAGTGCGGCATCGCCTTGATCGTCTCTCCTAGATGAAAGGTGCATGGGATGCAGCGGCTTCGACGCTGTTGGTTTCGTCATTGTAACGGTTGGGCGTACGACACAAGGCACGACTCGTGATGGAATGGGCACATCCGTGGGCGTGGCTGCTGTTCCCGCTGGTGGTCACGGCGGTGTGGCAATGGTATCGCTGGCAGCGACAAGGGATTCGATATAGCGATGTGCGCCTGTTTGGCGGCGGCGTGGGCCGGCGGGCCTACGCGGCGGTGTGGGGCGGCGTGGTATTGCGTCTGCTGGCCGGTACGGCCTTGGTCGTCGCCGTAGCCGGACCGCGACAACCCGATGCCAGAACCCGTCTGCCGGCGGAAGGCATCGCCGTCATGGTGCTGCTCGACGTCAGCGGCAGCATGAACGAGCCCGTGGTCTGGTCGGCGGAGGAACCATCGGTCAGCCGACTGGAAGCGGCCCGTCGGGCTTTTTTGCTGTTCGTGTTCGGCGGGCAGTCGCCGGACGGAGGGATATTCACCCCCCGGCCGTCCGACCTGGTCGGTCTAGTGGCGTTCGCCGCGACGCCGCAAACGGTGTGCCCGCTGACCCTCAACCACGCCTCGGTATTGCGGCAACAGGTAGAACGGCTGGAGCCGAGGGCGGGCATCGACGCGGGGACAAACATTGGCGACGCGATCGCAGAGGGACTGCTTCGGTCGGAAGCCGCCGGGGTCCGCCGGAAAGTACTGGTTTTGCTCAGCGACGGCGAACACACGTACAAGACGGAACAGAGCTTAATGCCACGTCAGGCGGCGCAGTTGGCGGCTAACCTTGGAGTGCCCATTTACGCGGTCGATGTCGGGGGGACACTGCCGCCGGATGCGGACGAACAAATGCGGCAGAACCGGGCCATCGGTCAGCAGACTTTGCAAGACCTGGCGGCGATGACAGGTGGCCGCTACCTACAGGCCCAAGACGGGGCCGGCTTGCGCGACGCCTTCCGCCAGATCGACACGTGGGAGCGTAGCCCCCTGCAGTCTTACGTTTATCGCCGCTACCACGAACACTATGTGTGGGCTGCGGTGATCGCCATTGGCGTGCTGATCTGCTTGCAGGTGCTTGAAGCGACCGTGTGGCGGAGTCTGCCGTGACGGCAAAAGCCCGGTATGGCAAGAGTACAAGTTTTGCATCGCCCTGTGCCGGTCAAAGCTATGGAAAGCGAAAGTGCATGGCTTCTGGATGCCGGGTTCATGGTGCGTTGGTCACAGCCGCCCGTATTGTTGCTGTTGGTGGCCGCGGCGGGGTTGGTCGGGCTAGTGGCCTGGTCCGAGCGGCGACGGCGTGCATTGTACACGAGCTTGTCGGATCAGTCAGTGCCATCCGCCCCCCAGCCGTCGGGGAAATCGTGGATCGGACTAACGGTGTTGGCCGCCGCGTGGGTGGCTCTGGTGGTGGGGGCGGCGGGGCCGCAGTGGGGCGTCAGCTCGGAGGGGGGCGTGGCAGTCGGACGGGATGTGGTGTTGATACTGGATCTCAGTCGCAGCATGCACGCGGAGGACATGGCGGATAGCACGTTGCGGCGTCGCTGGCAAGCTGCCCGACAGGGAGCCCTCGACGTGGTCGCCGCAGCAGCTGAGCGGGGCGGACATCGCTTGGGTGTTATTGTCTTCGCCGCACGACCCGTCATCCTCAGCCCGCTAACGACCGATTATGCTTACCTGCAGCAGGTGCTCGAAGAGGTCGACGGGCAGTACCCGCCGCCGGAGGTGCGGCCGCCGCCAGCGGAGCAACGGTCCGGCACCCGCATCGGGCGGGCTCTGGAGGTGGCGGTCGCCCTGCACGACCAGCGGTTTCCCGGCTACCAGGACATCATCCTCTTTTCCGACGGCGACGATCCCGGCGGCGACCAGGAGTGGCGACGCGGCATCACGGCTGCCCGCACGGCGGCCATCCCCGTCCACACGGTCGGATTGGGCTGCCCCGATCCCCCCGCCGTTCTGACCCTCGGCGGACAGTTCGTGCAAACCCAGCTCGACGAGGAGGTCTTGCAGACCATCGCCGCTCAGACCCACGGCCGCTACATCGCCGCCCGGCAAGCGTTGCCCCCAATGGCGGCATTCTTTCGCGACTACCTCGAGCCGCTGCCGCGACGGCTAGTCAGCGACGAGGCCTTGCCGGTCTACCAACACCGCTACGTGTGGTTTCTGGCGCCCGCATTGGTACTATTCGCCGGGCTGTGGTGGCGAGGACGATAAGTTCTGGCGGGATGAGCAGTCTCCTAAAGCAGGCTGGATGACAGGCGGGATGAGCGGCCTCCTGAAGTATCCATCGCCGCAAACCACACGCCAAAAAAATTTGGCAAAAATTAGTGAAAATTTTTCCACCATCGAGCATTTTGTATTGTATAATGGCAGTAATAAATTGAGGATGTTAGATGAGATGAGGGGTTGTGATGTGATGGGATGAGAAATCCGCGGGCTTGTTACGAGAAGATCATACAGGGTTGCAACCGACCGAGTTGCGGGCAACAAGTGACGGAGGAAGCATGCGTGTCTGGCCATGGATCGCTGCTGGCGTCCTGCTGATGCCGGCCGGTTGTGCCGTGTTCATGTTTTATTCTCCACAAGGATCGTCCATCCTGGGGCAAGTGACGGCGGAAGTGGATGCGATCTGGCCTTGGCCCCGTGTAACAGCCGGGGCTACAGCTTCTGACTTAATGCGTGAAGCCGTCCAGGCTGCAGAGGCCGACGAGCCGTTGCGAGCCGAGCAGCTACTGATGCAGGTCTTGGAGCGAACCGACGATCCGGGGCAGGTGGCCTACAACCTAGGGGTGGTGGAATCGCGGCGGGGAAACCACCGCGAGGCGGAACGGTGGTTCATCCGCACGCTGGCCGACCGGGACTGTCCGCCGCAACGGGCGGCCCGCGCCTGGTACAACCGCGGCGTGTGCCTGCTGCTGCGGGAACCATCTGTGGAGGCCTGTCGCACGGCCATCGTCTGCTTCCGCAACTGCCTGGACCTGGTCACGGATGATGCCGGGCTACGGACCGACGCGGAACATAACCTGGAGCTAGCCAAACAGCGATGGGAGCAGTTGCGGCGGCAGCAGCGGCAGCCGCCCCGGCCGGACGATCCGCTGCCGCAGGAGCCGACTGTGTCGCCACCGCCAGAGTCGACCCCACGTGCGGAGCCGACGCCGCACCAACAGCCGGGCAACCCACCGCCAGCCGGCGGTACGATGGCCAAGCATCCGGCCACGCCTGGTGGGACGGTCCCGCCGCCGGGAGCCAGACCTGTTGCCGGTGCGGGAACCGTCGAGGCCTTGCGGGATACCAGCACGGTGCAACCGTTGACGCCGGAGGACACCCGCTGGCATCTGCAGCAGATCGCCCGCCGCCTGCGGGAAGACCGTCAGCAACTGCGCCAAACCCTCTATGGCCCTGAACGCCTCGACATTCCGGATTGGTGAAGTCACCGGTGCAGGCTGGAGCTCCAATCTATGGAAGCTGAGATGGGAGAGTGGCCACGATGGTGGCGGTAGGGTTCACAAACCTGATCGACGAGGGGAACCGTGCTGCGTCGATGGATGTCTTTGATGACGGTGCCGATAGTGGGATGGCCCGTGGCGGCAGCCGGGGAGCCGGTGGTAGGCCGCCCCGCTGTGCACTATTACGGCGCCCATGGTCAGGGCGTGCGGCTCTATTGGCGTGTGGAGCCGCCCGAGGTGGTGCTCGGGAATACCTTCACCGCGACGCTGGTGATTGAGCGGGTGGCCAACCCTCAAGCAGTTCAAATGCCGGATTTGAGGCAAATCGAGGCGTTTGCCTCACGCTTTGAGGTAGTGGAGTCGCAAGCGGATCGGGCAGCGACCACGCCCGGCGAGGTCCGCTTTATCTATCGCCTGCGGCTGCGGCGCCAGGAGGTTGAGGACGTACCGGGGCTGCCGTTTTATTATTTCAACCCTGCTGCGCCCGAAGGGAAGCAGTATGTGTTGACCGCGGCCGCGGCGGTGCCGCTGCGGGTGCTGCCCCCGGCCACGCCACCGCAAGCGGTCGAACCGTTGGACATTTTGGCGCAATGGCTGGCCATGCTCGAAGCATCGCGGACGCCAGCAGCGACGGGGCAACCCGGTTGGCTGGCGTGGCTGCTGGCGGCCGCGGCCGGGCCATTACTGGCCATCGGCTGTCGCCAGCTAGTGCGGCGGCTTTGGCCGGACGCGGTGCGGCTAGGGCGTTGGCAACGGAGTCGGCTGGCCCGGCAGGCGTGGCGGGAGCTGCGGGCGGCGGCCCATTCGCCACAACCGCTGGCGGCCGCGGTCGCCGCGTTGCACCGCTATTTGCAGGCACGGCTAGCCTTGCCGCCCGGAGCCGTGACGCCTCTGGAGGTCGCCGCACGCCTGGCGGACGCAGGCTTGCCACCGAAGCTGGCCGCACGGGTCGTCGAGTTGCTCCGCCAAGGCGACGCGGCCCGCTTTCAACCTAATAGCTCCATGACCACGGAACACGCCGAGGGAGGTAGATACAGCCGACTGGTCGTCGAGGTCCTGGTGGAACTCGAGGAGCGTCTGCCGTGCGGCTAATGAGCAATTGCAAGCATCCGTACCGCGTCGTCGTAGCGACTGTCCGCAATCTAACGCACATCCGGTCTGCGGCGGCGAACATCTTTCTGCTCGCCGTCCTCTCCCTGCTCGCCGTCCTCTCCGCAGGCGTTCCTTGGGTAGCAGAGTTGCAGGCGGCGACTCAAGCGAGTCCACTCCCAGCCATGCAGGCGGCCGGAGAGGTTGATAAGCAGGCTACAGGGGCGGATGCGGCATGGGCGGCAGGTGTCGCCGCGGAGGCGGATGCGGCATGGGCGGCAGGTGTCGCTGCCTTGTCGGACGTCGCCACGGCCCGCCGACATCTGCGGCAGGCGGTGCAACTGTACGAGCAGTTGACACAGACCGAGGCGTGGACGGTCGAGCGGGCATACAAAAAAGCATTAGCCTACCGTTTGCTTGGAGAGCGGGGCCGGGCCATCGCCGCCCTGCGGCAAGCGGAGTCGGCCGTGCCGTGGGATCCGCAGGTGCGGCAGGCGTTAACCCTGGCCCGTGCGGAGGTTCGCTACCCGGCGGTGTCCGGCCTGGCGGCGGCGTGTCAGCCGGTCGAACGGTTCCGCCTGAGCCGGCATCTGTCGCCGTGGCAGTGGTGGTGCGTGTGGACGATCGGCTGGATCGGTGGCTGGCTGGCGATAGCGTGGTATATGGTGAACCGCCGCCGGGGGTGGCTATTGCTGGGCGTGTTGTTGATGGTGTCGGCGGCCAGCGGCGTGGTTGTCGGGCATGCCGAGCGGCGGTGGCTGGCTGCTGAGTGGCAACGAAGACCGCCGGTGGTGTTGGCGCGGGATAGCTGGATGCTTATTGGGAACGCGGCTACATATCCGCCGCGGTGGCCGGTACCGCTGCCGGAAGGGACCGAGGGGCGCTACCTCGCCGCACGCGGCGGGTGGGTGCTAATGGAGCTGGCCGACGGTAGCCGCGGCTGGGTAGAGGCGGCAGCGGTTATAATGGTGTATCCGATGGCGGTAAACGCATCGCCGCCCGTCCGCGGCGACGGAGATTGACGGCATGTGGCCCTCCGCCGAGTGGTTTTTGACCTTCCGTCCAGCTTACCCCTGGTCGCAGGGACTATACGGCTGGCTGGCGTTGCTGGCCGTGGCCTTGCTGCTGGCCGGGCTGACCCTGTGGGCGTATGTGGGGCGTCCGCAGGCGTCGCCGCGACGGCTGGCCGTGCTGGTGGCCATCCGCTTGTTGGCCCTGGTGGTCGCCATGATCACCGCCGTACGGCCCGGCGTCGGCGTCCAGGAGACCCCCAATTACCCCTCGGTATTGCTAATCGGCGTCGACGTGTCGCAGAGCATGACCGTGCGGGACGAGGTGAATAACCAGTCGCGTATCGAGGCGGTCCGCCGCGTGCTCGAAAAATGCCAAGGCCTGTTGGATGACTTGGCTCGAGAGCAGAATATCAACGTGCAAATGTACGCCGTAGGGGCGAGCAACTTTGATCCGTCCACCAGTATTTACTCGCCTACGCAAGCGGCGGACGCACCGCAGTCCGACTACGGCACCTACCTGTACCGCACCTTCGAACGCTGGCAGAGCGAACGGTTCATCCGCGGCCACATCCTGATCGGCGACGGGGCGGACAATGGCCAGCGGTACTCGGCAGTAACCGAGGCGGCCCGCTGGGCACGCCGGGGCGTGCCCCTGACCACCGTCACCGTTGGCGACGAGTCAACCCGCTCCGATGTCCGCGACCTGGTGCTGGCCGGTATCGATTGTGACCCGGCCCCCGCGGCTGTCAAGACCGACGTGACGGCCATCGGCACGGTGCACGCTTACGGCTACGCTGGCGGCCGCATCGTCGCTCGGGCGTTCGTCGATGATAAACCGGTCGCCGCAGACGAATTCGTCTTGGACGGTGAACGGGACAACACGATCCGCCTGACCTTCAAGGCCCCAGAACAGCCCGGCGAAGTGAAGGTCCGTCTAGAAATCGGCCAGGAGCGGAACGGGCGGATCGTTCCCCTCAGCGGCGAGAGCAACGCCGAAAACAACGCTTCCGAAACCTACCTGACCGTCACCAAGGAAGGGGTCCGCGTGTTGCTCATTGACCGATTGCGATGGGAATCGACACTGCTATTGGACGCCCTGCGGGCCGACAAGCGGTTCGACATCCGCTGGGTGGTACGGCAGACGGCGGACGTGCCCGCAACGCCGCAGCAGCGGGCCTTCCTCGACCTGGAATCCCAATCCTACGACGTGGTGATCATCGGCAACGTCCGCGGCGAAGAACTCCAGCAGGTTGACCCTGGTTTCCTCGACAGGCTCCGTCAGAAGGTGATGCGGCAAGGCCTCGGGGTCATGTTCCTGGGGGGCGAGCATGCCTTCTACGGTATCCCCACGGACTGGCTCCCAATTGATGTCGTACCTGGCTCGATCGTCGAGAACGTCGATGCGGCGACACTTCGGCCGCTAGAACGCTACCAGTTTGTCCCCACCGATGCCGGACTGGACCGGATGCTACGACTCGGCAAAGAACGTAGCGAGACGATCGCGTCATGGAACGCACTGAACGGACGGCGGTCGATGGCCCGCCTGAGCGGTTACAACCGCGTGCGGCGGAAGCCGACGGCGACCGTCTATGCCTGGGCGACGCCTGAGATCGACGCCGTCCCGGCAGGTACGGCCATGCCGGCCGGCCGCGACCCGCTGCTGGTCGGACACCAGATCGGCGATGCGGCCCGCGGCCGCGTGCTGGTCTTCGCCGCTTATGATAGTTACCTGTGGACCGCCTTTGGACAGCCCAAGAGCCGCCAAGGGCTGGAAATCCACGCCCGCTTCTGGAAACAGTGCGTGCTGTGGCTGGCCCACCAGGACGAAGAAGAAGGACAGGCGTACATCCGGCCGGCGTTGCGACAACTCAAAGTGGGAGCCGAACAGACGCTGCGGATAGGGGTCAAACGCCCCGATGGCGGCGACGATCCGGACGCGGAAATGACGGTGAAGATCCTGCCGCTGCCGGCGGGAGCGAAAGAGCCGGACGCCGCAGCCCTCGCAACAGCACCGCCGCAAACCATTCTGCGTGAAGCGGACGGGGCGGTCGTCCGCCATCGCCCACGCACGCCGGGGGAATACTACGTCCTCCTGACCAGTCCAAAAAAGGACGCCAACAACCAGCCCGTGCTCGATGCCCAGGGACAGCCAGTCCTTTTGCAAGCCGTGGCCCGTTATATCGTTCTGCCGGAGCTAACCGAAGAGATGTTACGGCCAGCGGCGGACCATGACTTCATGACCCGTCTGTCGGTACCTTTCGGCGGTAAGGCTCTGCGGTTAGAGGACCTGCCAGCCTATCTGCAAGAGTTGAAAAACGCGCCGCTCCCGATCACCCGCCCCAAGCCCCGCTATTACCCGGATTGGCGGCGGGACCACTCCCGCGGCTTTTTGCCAGCGTGGCTGGTGGTGTTTGTTTTGCTGCTGACCGCCGAGTGGACCTTGCGGCGATTGTGGGGCATGGTCTGACTCGCCTGGGCCGGTCAGTTGCGGCGGCCGCTCAGTCCCCGACGCCGATGTCGTAGATGGGGTATGGTTCGTCGTCGTTGTCGGTGTGCCGACGGGCGGAGGGGACGGTGTTGCAGCAGCCGGCGGCGACGGTTACCGGCTCCGGCACCGCCGCGGACGTGCGGGCAGGCACCAATCGCAGCCGGATGGGCAGGCTGCTCCCCTCTCCGCGGGGGACGCTTAGGGCCACTTCCTGCTCGCGATCCAGTAACATCCCCACAGGGACGACAATCTGGAGTTCGCCGTTAACGAGTTGAGTCATGGTCTTGCCCTCCAATATTGTCTATTGCTCCGCGGGCATGGAGTGTGCATCGGGTCGCCACGCTTGCGAGTCCGCATAGCTGGCATGTCTCGGCTGCCCGACGCGGGGCCGACCCTGCGAGTCTGCTATCTGATGTCTGCCTCCATGATATCAGATGGCGGTGACGTGATAACGGTTTTTTAAAACATATTGGCAAAATTTGTTAGTTAGTACCAATACGGCGATCAAAATTGACAGATCTCAGCCTAACCGGCGGTCTGGCCGCACAGGTAGGCGTAAAGGATCTCGGCGGCGGCATCGAGCTGGTCCAGCTCGATCCATTCGTCGCGGGTATGGGCTTGGGCGATGTCGCCGGGGCCGAATACCACCGCCGGGATGCCGGCCTGAGCTAAGGTAGCGGCGTCCGTACCGAAGGGCACGCCGCGGACGTCATACTTGCCGCGGATGCGGTTGATCGCCGCACCGAGCTGCCGAACCACTGCCGTGGAGGCGGACGGGTCCAGAGGGGGGCAGGGTGTGTGGGCCAGCCGTAGCTCTAACGGAAAGTCGATCGTCGGAGAGTGGCGGAGTTGGTGCAGCAGGGCATCTTCCGCCGCGGCGGGGGTTTCACCGGGTATGAGGCGGCGGTCGATGTCGATGCGGCAGTAGTCCGGTACCGTATTGGGCGAAACGCCGCCGTGGATGCGGCCAATCGATAGGGTGCGAGGTCCCAAAAGCAGGTCCGGCGGCAAATGCCGAAGCTGTTCGGCATAGGCTTCCAGCTCCTGGACCACCTTGGCCATGCGGTAGATGGCGTTGATGCCGTCCTCGGGCCGCGAGCTATGGCAGGCCCGGCCGCGGACTTCCAAAACCCAGCGGACCACCCCTTTGTGGGCGTGGATAATGTCCAAGCCGGTCGGCTCGGCGACGATGGCTGCGTCCGCCGTGACGCCGCGGCGGACCAGCTCCTGCACACCCAAAAAGCTGTGCTCTTCATCGACGGTAAAAGCCAGGGTAACCTTGGCCGAGCCGCGGGGCCGCTCCCGCCACAGCCGCAGAAACACCGCCAGCATCACTGCTACGCCAGCCTTGACGTCGCAGGCACCGCGGCCATACAGCCGTCCCCCCTCCACCCGCGCGGCAAACGGCTCGATGACCATCCCGTCCACCGGTACCGTGTCCTGATGGGCCTCCAGCATCACGTGCCCCCACGCCGCAGCCGGCGGCTCGTACACGGCGATGAGGTTGTCCCGCCGCGGCTGTACCGTCTGGCGTTGCGGGATGCATCCGGCGGCCCGCAATTGCTCCTCAAGGAATTCGGTGACCCGGTATTCGTAGAGGATGTCCTCCGGCAGGTCGGATCGCCCCATCGGGTTGACCGACGGTCGCCGGACCAGTTCGGCCAGCAGTTGCGGCAGGGGGAGCATGCTGACTTCCTCCGGTTCGTTAGTCCTCTTGCAGCAATTTCGCGTCTAATTCGTCACAGATCGTCATGGGCCGGTCTTTCGCGATGGCTATGCGACTGCAGCGGCGGACATGGCCAACGCAGTAGCTCCGGCGGGTGTGGTAGCTCCGGCGACTGCGACTCTGGCGGCCACCCCGGGCACCGCCGCACATAATCGTTGGACAGCCAACCTCACCGGCACGGCCCCCAATTAGTCACTCGATGCGGGTTGCCTCCATCATCCCCGCCCCCCTGTTAGTCGTCAATTGCCGCTGATATAACAAGCCGCAATTAGGGTCTTCGGGATCCCCGCCGCGTTGATGCGGCCGTTATGACCGAATCGCCGCGGCCACAATCACTAGTGCTTCAGGTAGCTCGCAGGTTCTCCAATGAAAATTCACGAATATCAGGCCAAAGAGCTTCTGGCAGCAGCAGGGGCCGTCATTCCCCGCCACGTCGTCGTCCGTTCCCCCCAGGAGGCGGGGGCCGCATTCGATGCACTCAGCAACGGCGGCGGCGTAGTGGTCAAGGCCCAGGTCCACGCCGGAGGCCGCGGAGCCGGCCAATTGATCGGATATCCGGAAAAATTGGGCGGCGTCAAATTTTGCTCGACGCGAGAAAAAACCGTCGCCGTCGCCGAGGCCATGCTTTCTCACCGCCTCCGCACCAAACAGACCGGGCCGGATGGCGTACCCATCCGCACCCTCATTGTGCAAGCCGACGCCGAACCGGCCAAGGAATACTACATCGCGGTCGTCCTGGACCGGAATGCGGGCATGCCGGTGTTAATGGCTAGCGCCGAAGGGGGAATGGAAATCGAAGAAGTCGCCGCGCGTCATCCGGAAAAAATCCTCAGGACCCACATTGCCCCGGAAACCGGCCTGCTCCCCTTTCAAAGTCGACGCATGGCCTATGAGTTAGGGTTTTCGCCGCAGCAGGTACCGCAGGTCGAGAAGATCATGCACGCTTTGGCCCGCGTTTTCCTGCAATACGACGCCAGCCTCGCCGAGATCAACCCGCTGGCAGTGACGAAAACGGGGGAAGTGGTTGTCCTGGACGCCAAGATCGATTTCGACGACAACGGGCTGTTCCGGCACCCGGAAATCGCCGCCTTGCGGGACCTGGCCGAGGAGAACCCGATTGAAGTCCGCGCCAGTGCGGCGAACCTGAACTACATCCAACTGGACGGCACCATCGGCTGTCTGGTCAACGGGGCCGGCCTGGCCATGGCCACCATGGACATCATCAAATACCATGGCGGCGAGCCGGCCAATTTCCTTGACGTTGGCGGTAGCGTCACGCCGGAAGGGGCGATCGAAGCTTTCCGCATCATCCTAAGCGATCCAAAAGTTAAAGGCATACTGGTCAACGTGTTCGGTGGCATCGCCCGCTGCGACCTGATCGCCGAAGCGTTGATCCGGGCCGGCAAGGAGGTCGGTTTTCGCGTGCCGGTCGTGGTACGTCTGGAGGGTACTAACGCAGACAAGGCCCGCGAGCTACTGGCCCGGGCCGCGGCGGACCTGCCGACGCTCAAAACTGCCCCGGACCTGACCGCCGCCGCCAAAATGGTGGTCGAACTGAGCCGGTGAACCCGCTGGGGTAGGACAGAACCATCACCAAGTTGATAGGAATACTCATGATTCCCGATGCCATCGCGGCCGTGCGGCGTGGGCATCTTCCGCGGTCTAAGCTGCGGCCGGCCCCATGCGCCTGGTACAGGCTCGTATTCGGATGGATCGCCGCGGCGGCAATAGGCGGTTGTGTCGACCGCCTGCCGCCGACCGGCAAGTCGGACGTTCCCCCAGCGACCACTCCGGACCCGACAGCGGCCCAACCCCCCGCGACCACACCGCCGGGCGGCGAGACGACAGACAAGCCACCCGCCTCCGCATCGGCGAACTGGAAGCCCCTGAATCCGGACGACCCGGCTACGCGAGTGGCCCAGGCGTTTCTGAAAGCGTTCGGGGAAGGGGTACCTGCCGCCGAGTTGCTCAGCGACCGCCTACTGAAGCACCTGGGACGACCTTGGGAGCTGCCGGATGACCGCACGCGCGGATATAGCCGTCTGAATGCGGAAAGCCTCCTGCGGCGGTGGGGCAGCGGCCGCAACTTCGGCTTGCCCACTGGCGCAGGCGATGCCCGCGTGGCCGTCGTGCATGGTGAATTCCGCACGCCAATGCAGCAGGGGCACTATGTCCTGCGGCTGGTAGCCGACGGGGGCGACTGGAAGGTGGACGGATTGTGTCTCAGCTCAGCTGCATGGCCGCAGGAACCAAGGGGGTCGGACGCCGCAGCGGCTATGGGGGCCGCCACGGCCAAAATGCTCGGTGCGGTCCTGTGTGACCGCGCGGCATTGCCCTCGGAGGACCGCGCCCTGCTACTGGCGGACCTGCTATCGGCAGAATTGCGGCAAAAATTCGCCCCGCCGTTTGAATCTGACCGTACCAGCGGTTTTGATTTCAATCGCGGCCAATTGCGACTCAAGCTCGACGAGCTGGCCGCGGGGGCCACAACCTACCGCGTCGAGGTTGCCTCCCCGCCGCAACAGTGGCGGCTGATATTGTTGCACCAGGACCGACCCCACGCCGTGTGGGAGTTGAGTCTCGCGGCGGACGGGCCGGCCGCACCCTGGCACATCCACCGCCTGACGCCGCAACCACAGCCGAAGTAAATGTATACGCTACATGATATTGCGATCAACAAGGCTTGCCGGTTTTCGCACCCCGGACGGCGGTGCTGAACCCCCTTTAACCCCTCGACGTTTGGGATTATCGACGCTCCAGACCCACCCGGACTGACCAACTGGTGCCGAACCCCCTTTAACCCCTCGACGTTTGGGACCCGCCTCCGTAACCTCACCGCGTGCAACGAATTCAGTTAGCGGATACCGTCGACCGACCGGATCTGATTAACGGACTGCGAGCCGACCATGAGCATTCTGGTAGATGCGAATACACGGGTGATCTGTCAGGGGATTACGGGCAAGGCGGGGACTTTCCATACCGATCAATGTTTGCTCTACGGCACGCAGTTTGTGGGGGGCGTCACTCCCGGACGCGGCGGTACCACCTGGCAGGGGCCGCAGTCCGGCAAGCAGTTGCCGGTGTTTCACACCGTCGCCGAGGCTGTCCGCAAGACCGGAGCCACGGCCAGCATGGTATTTGTCCCTCCTGCCGGGGCGGCCGACGCCATTATGGAGGCAGCGGATGCTGGCATCGAGCTGATCATCGCCATAACGGAGGGGATTCCAGCCCTGGACATGGCCCGGGCCAAGCGGTTTTTGCAAAGCCGGCCAAAGGTCCGCCTGATTGGGCCAAATTGCCCGGGCATCATCACGCCGGGACAGTGCAAGATCGGAATCATGCCCGGATACATCCACAAGCCGTGTGAACCCGGCCAGCCAGGGGTCGGTGTCATAAGTCGTTCTGGCACATTGACTTACGAAGCTGTTTTCCAACTGACCTCCTTAGGTATTCCGCAGTCGACCTGCGTCGGCATCGGCGGCGACCCGATCATCGGTACGACCCAAGTCGAGCTGCTGGAACTGTTCGAGCAGGACGAAGGCACGGCGGCGATCCTGCTGATCGGCGAGATCGGGGGCAACGCCGAGGAACAGGCTGCAGCGTATGCGGCCAAGCACGTCCGCAAGCCGCTGGCGGCGTTCATCGCCGGTCAGACTGCCCCGCCGGGCCGGCGGATGGGCCACGCCGGAGCGATCATCGCTGGCGGCAGCGGTGCCGCAGCCGACAAGATCGCCGCCTTGCGGGACGCCGGCTTCGAAATTGCTCCCACCCCCGCCGACATGGGCGTCGCCGTCCAGCAGGCGCTCGCCCGAGGCCGCGCTTGATAAGCTCACTACCCGCCTGCGACGTAACCTCTCTTGCCATTTTCCATTACAATGACGTAATGGAAGCCACTGTGAGTTCCAGCAGTACGATACCGACGCTGACCTTTTGGGGCGCGGCTGGCGACATTTCCGGCTCCATGCACGTGGTACGCTGCGGCCGCGAGGAGTACCTGCTCGACTGCGGCCTGCACCACGGCCGCTCCGTAGAGACCCGTGAACGCAACGCCCGCTTCCCCTTCCACCCCCAGCAAATCCGGGCCGTCCTCATCAGCCATGCCCACATTGACCATTGCGGCAACCTCCCCACCCTCGTGCGGCAAGGCTTCCGCGGACCGATCTACTGCTCGCCGCCCACTGCCGACCTGCTGCCGATCATGTTGATGGACTCGGCCCGCATCCAATGCGAAGATGCGGCGTTCCTGAACCACGCCCGCCACTTCGTCGAGCCGCTAATCGAACCCCTTTACACGCAACGGGATGTGGAATGGACCCTCAAGCAGGTCCGGCCTGTCCCTTACCGCCAGGAGGTCGAGCTGGCCCCGCGGGTCCGCTTCCATCTGCTTGAGGCCGGGCATATATTGGGTTCGGCCATCGTCGTCATGGACATCGGGGAAGCGGCATCCTCCCGACGTTTGGTGTTCAGCGGCGACCTGGGCCGGCGCGGCCTGCCCCTGTTGCGGCCCACCGCACCACTGCCTCCCGCGCAAGTCCTGGTCTGCGAAAGTACTTACGGCGATCGTCGCCACCCCGCCTACCTCGAAACGGTCGAACGCTTCTACCAGATCATTCAGGACACGGTCGCCCGCGGCGGCAAAGTGCTGATCCCCGCCTTTAGCTTGGGCCGGATCCAGTTGGTCATCCATGTATTGCAGCAGGGGCTGCGGGCCGGACGGGTGCCGCGTGTGCCGGTCTACGTAGACAGTCCGTTGGCCCGGCAGGTGGCCGAGGTGTACCGGTCGCACCTGGAGTGCCTTTCGGAGGAGGTAGCCGCCGAGTTACGGGCTGGACGGGGACTACTAGGCGGGGACGGCGTCCGTTATGTTGAAGATTTCATGGAGAGCCTGCAATTAGCCGCCCAGCCCGGACCGGTCATCATCGTCGCCGCCAGCGGCATGTGCGAGGCCGGACGTGTCCAGCATCACCTTAAGCAGATCGTCGATGACCCGCGGTGCTCGCTCGTGCTGGTGAGCTACCAGGCGGAAGGCACGCTGGGCCGCCGCCTAATGGAGCCGCGGCCGACGGTCACCTTTCAGGGTCGGAGCTGGAACAAGTGGATCGATGTGGTTCATCTGGAAGGGTTTAGCGCGCATGCGGACATCGACGATTTCGACGCCTACCTGTCCCCGTTGGTCGGACAAATCGGGCACATCCGCCTCATTCACGGCGAACGCCGCCAGGCTGAGGCCCTCGCCGCCCACTTGCGGCAAAAGGGCTTTCCGGATGTCGCCGTTCCGTGGCCCGGGGATATCATCCCCATCGAATAACTCTCGGCTGCCCAAGCAGTGACGATGCAGTTGCCACCGCGGCAAGCGCATGTACTGCCGTGGCCGCGTCGGCAGGGACGGGGATGGGCCCCCGCTTGCAAGTTTTCGGCGGAAAAAGGCTTCGCCCCGTTGCCAACCGGCCCGGGGCGGGAGTATGATCGGATAAGATATAGGCCGTTAGCAAGTCTGATGGCTCCAATCGGTTCAGGAGGCTCTCCCATGAGTTTCAAGATGCAGCGGGTGCATGTATACCACACGGAAGTCGAGGACAAGCCGGGGGGGATCGCCGCGGTGCTAAAAAAGCTGGCCGAGGCGGGGGCTCATCTCGAGTACGTATATAGTCAGCGTTCGGCGACCAAGCCGGGGATGGGGGATCTGTATGTGGCTCCCCTTAACAATAACGGGCTGATCGCCGCGGCGCGGGCGGCCGGCCTGCGAGAAGTCAACGAACCGATCGTCATGCGGATCGAAGGGGATGACAAAAAAGGCCTGGGCGGACGCCTGACGCAAGCCTGGGAGATGGCCGGGATCAACCTGCATGGCCTGGTGATGGCCGTGGTAGGCACAAAATTTGTCGGTTATGTGACGTTTGATTCGGTCGAAGATGCCAATCGTGCGGCCACCATCCTGGCCGAATTAGGCACCGCCTGAGTGAGCTTCGACCAATCCACCTGTTCAGGCGCTGCTTGTTGAAGCTGCGGTAACGAAAACGACCTGGGTGGAATTTGCCCGATCCCGGCATCGCAAAAACCCGCCTGATGAGGTAATACTAGGATCCCATGATGAGTTAATCGTACGGCGTCACAAGGTGGGGCTCAGCCCCGTACGGAACCGATCGGCCCGCGGGAAAGGCCAGGTGGTTCGTGAGCGTCGATTTTCACGTTTGCTGGCGTCGGGCACACAGCAGGGCGGCCAAGAAAGCCACGGGATCCTGCCGCTGTGCGGCGACCTCGGCCAAAGTCTCATAGTCCCCGCATCGCTGGGCCAGCTCGTATATGCTGGGACAAGACAAGTAGCGTTCGTCCTCGCTGATGAGGAAGCGGCGGGCGGCGGCCAAAGCGTCCTTGTCTTGCCCAAGCCGCACCAGCAGATTGACGTAAACTTGTGCGGCGTAACTGCTTCCGTTGGCACATTCGCGTTCCGCCTTGAGCCGGAACCGCTCTAGGTTTGTATCCAGGTTCTGCCCGGCCACGGCCTCCAGATAGGCCAGATAGTCGACATACCCCTCCTCGAACGGTGGCTCATGCCGTCCCTGCAGCATCGGCGAGAGGTGCTTGCCGTAATGGCATAACTGCTGGGCCAGCGTATTGGCCTCCCCTGGCGGCAAATGGATGCTCATCTGGACGACGCTGGACAGGTGCGAAACATCGACGTGATAACAGTTTTCCTCGACCAGGTCAGGATGGGTCTTCATCAACGTCGGAATGTCCGCACCGGGCGGCACCGTCCGGCCGCGAGAACGCAAATCCTCATTCAACCGATCCACCAGCTGCTGATACAGCTCGCGGACTAGGCGGGTTATGCAGTAGTCCCGCAATTGGGGATTGTTGCTCCAATCGGTGCTGCTAACCAGGGTGATCGCTGAACAGATGCCGTGGCGTTCCAGCACCCAGTCAAATCCCTTTTGCGGCAAAACCCCTTGATGCCAGGCGACATCGACCAGCGGCCCGATGTCTTCATCCGGCAGGGGCTCATACGCCGCCAGGGCCGCCCGCATCGGCTCGACTTCGCCGAGCAGTCGGAAAAAGAGCCAAGCGTGGGGGAGTTTGCGGCGTTGGAGCAACGCCTGGCCCACCTCCCGCCCCGCCGAGCGAATCGCTTGTTCGTATTCTTCGTGCGTTTCCGGGGGCAATTCGGTGGACGGGCCGGTCGGGAAGGGGGATACCCCTAGTTCCCAGCGTTTGCGTAACAGCAAGGCGTAAAACAAGTTATGGAAATCTTCAGCTTTACGCAATTCGGCGATCAACTGCTCGATGGCCGCATGCGGACCTTCCGATTGCACGCTTTGCCGCAGCCGCGGGTACAGTTGCGGGTCGTGCTGCGGCTGCGTCGCCGTGGATGCCGCCGATGCGTCCTCTGTCCAGATGGCCGATTCCATGAAAAGCTCCCGTGGCAGGCGGGGAGGAGAGAATAACGTATGTACTTATTCTACTAGCATTAACGTGTTTGTTGCATCCGTTGCAAAAAAGCCAAAATGGCGGCCACCGCCTGGTAGAGTTGCGGCGGGATTTCCTGATCGAGCCGCAAACGGCTGAGGATGCGGATCAGCTGCGGGTCGCGATGGATCGGCACATAATGTTGCCGGGCTTGGGAGAGTATCTTTTCGGCAATCAATCCTTGTCCCTTAGCGACCACACGCGGGGCCGCATCCCGTTGCGGGTCATAGCGTAACGCTACCGCCCACGAGCGGGGATCCGCCATAACTCAAGCCTCCACATCCAGTTGCGTCCAATGTGCGGGACGGTTCTCCACCATCGCTTGGGCTTGCACACGGTACGACCTTGGCAGCCGGTCCGCTGGCTGGACCTCTAGGTATGACTCAATAAAACCCAAATCCCTCAGTTGTTGTTCCAGTTGCTTCAACTCTGCCGTCACCTGCTGGAGGGTTATCTCTTTCTCGCAATAAAGTACCGCCCGGAGTCGCTCGAAGCCGAGCCGCATGTCGATCCAAATGTTGCCCAGGCTCGCCAAAGGGGCGTGGATCAGGACACGGAAGCTACCAGACTGCGACTCGCCCGGCGTCTGCTCCCGTTGCCACGCCAGATATATAGTTCGCCATTCTGCCTCGTCCGGGAAGGGGAGCTGGATCCAATAGTGTCCCTGGACGGCTGCGGAGCCCAAATTGGCGGCCTGTAGGGATTCGATGCCCAAAAGCGTGTAATGGACGATCGCCGGGATCGACCCTCCCTCCCCCCCTTGCCCGGTGAACGGAGTTGCCCCCCGCTCGATGAACTGGACGAGGGCCTGTTTCAAATCCCACACTGGCGGCGATTGGGTGCTAGACGGAGTCACCGGCGACAAGTGAGCCGCTGTCTGCCGGGCCTCGGACTGCAGACCGCCATATTCTAACCATTGTTTGATCTCTGTGGAATTGAGCGAACGTAACTCGTTTGGTACCAACACGTTCAGGGTATCCAGCAGGTGAACAACCTCCGGCGGTGGCTTCTGGCCCCCCTGACGTAGCTCGGTCACTGCGGCCATAAGTTGCTGCCGTAGCAACGGAACGGTAGCTCCCAAATCCGCCGCGGGCAGTCGCCGCAGGAGTGCTAACGCCGCAGAGGTCACGTCTTCCTCACGTAGCCCCACGGGCATCAACCGCCACTCCCCCTGTGACGGCTCCAGGCGTACCAACTGCCGAGTACCTGCGATTACCGAAACCGTTGGATCTGCATGTGCTGTAAGGATTTGCTCGTTGCAGCGGATGCGAATGCGACCGTCGCCCGTCGTCTCCAAAATGTCCACTAGGTCAATCACGGGGGGAGCAAGTGGGACTATGGCCGCATCGGTAGCCGCAGCGGGGGAACGAGGCGGGGGGATTTCGCCACGTCCGGTTGGCCTGGTCGACGAAGCCGGCTGGTGGATCAGCACCGTCACCGGCGCCGGCACACTTCCGTTTGGCCCAAACGCTTGCGGCGTAACCAGTTGGGAGTGCAGGGTCGCAGCAATGGCGGTTGGCCGGACACGCAACAGGTGTCCCATAACCTCTATTAACGCCTCCTCCGCCGTCCAGCGAAGGATCGTAGCCGGCAAGGGACGACCTGCGGGCACAGATGGCGGCAGGGGGTCCACCAGGTGGACCGTCACTGCCTGAGCGGGGAGGGTCGTGCCCGTCGCCGCAAAGCGTATATCCGCCGGAATGTGCATATCAACAACTTTAACACACCGTTATACCGTTTGACAAATTCGGAATCTCCCCTGGGCGGTGACAATTCCCGGACGGGCCGCGACAGCAAGCCGCTCGCCTGCCGCCCCGTTGCGGATCCGTACGGCTGCCGCCCGTTGCGGTTCCAAAGGTTGGTCCTACATGGCGAGCTTCCCAAAGCTTCATTATTCCCTCGCAGCGGTGGCGTGATCATGGGCCTCAACCACGCCCTGTTTCTACCCAATGCTTCATGATTCCCCCGTTTGCCGTGTTGGACGCAAACGCACTCCTGCACGACCGGCATAACCTCGATCATCGATAATCCTGTTACAATCCGTAAAGTTTTCCCACTCATTTAGACGATAAACGGGGCATGAACGACAACAGCTTCAGTATCGATCTGTTGAGCCGTGTGTTGGACGTGGCCGCTCTGCGGCATCGGGTGATCGCCCACAATGTGGCCAACGTCAATACGCCCGGGTATCGACGACTTGCGGTGGAGTTCGAGGATCGCTTGGCGATGGAATTAGCCCAGCCGACTACGCCCCTGCGTCTAGTCCAGCCGCGGGTTGTGATCGACGACGGACCGGCCCGCGTGGACGGAAACACCGTCGACATAGATCGGGAGATGAACGAACTGAGCAAAAACGCCCTACTGTTCCAAGCGGCGACACAGATCCTGATCCACCGACTCGGCACCTTGCGTGCCGCCATTGTTGGCCGGAGCATCTGAACGGCGATTGCAAGGAGCTGGACTTGAGCCTGTGGGCTAGCTCTGTGCTTGAGAATACCACCTGCGGCCACCGTCGGCACTCCTGCAGGAGATTGAGCGATGGGATTTGAGACCATGTTCGCGGCCTCGGCGATCAGCGCGTCCGGCATGGCCGCGGAACGCTTCCGGATGGAAGTTATCGCCAACAATATCGCCAATGCCCATACTACTCGCACGGCCCGGGGAGGACCTTATCGCCGGCTGGATGTCGTTTTTGAGGAAATCGTGGGGCAAACCCTTCATCCCCACAACATGCCGGCCCTCCTGGGCGTTCGAGCCGCAGAATTGGTCGAGGATCCCTCGGAGCCCATCCAGGTGTACATGCCGGGACATCCGGATGCGGACGCCAATGGCTATGTGGCTATGCCCAACGTGCAGCTTCCGATCGAAATGGTCAACCTGATCACCGCCGCACGGGCGTATGAGGCCAACTTCCGAGCCGCCCAAACTTTTCGCCAGCTCAATGAACTGGCCTTGGGACTTTTGAGGAGCTAACCGTCATGCCCATCGATCCGATACTGCCGTTGTCACGTCTGGCACCGATGACCGTAGCGGCACCGGCGGCTCCGCCACAGAGCGGCTTTGCCACCCTCCTTCATGGCGTCATCCAGCAACACCAACAGGCACACAACGAGGCCACCGCCGCTATCCACCGCCTGGCCGCAGGTCAGGCCCAAGACCTGCACAGCGTCGCCTTGGCTGTGGCCCATGCAGACCTGACTTTCCGGTTCTTGTTGGAATTGCGGAACCGTCTGACTGAGGCATACCAAGAAATTACACGAACGCAAATATGACTATTGTTATCAAATAGTTACTAGTATACTAATGTGACTATTTCTATAAACAAACTGATGATAGACCAGTTACGACCTTGATCCCGAGTTATGGAACCGCTGCTGCGATTTTTCCGGCAACTGCGGGAGTATTGGCGCGGCCTGAGCTGGCTGCGGCGCGGCCTGATCATGGCCGCGGGAGCTGGCGTCGTGGCGTTGGTCGGACTGGTGATTGTCCTGAGCCAACCGTCTTCGTACCGCACCCTGTATGCCGAGCTGTCGCCGGAGGATGTCGCCCAGATCCGTAACCGCTTGGCAGCCAACAACATACCATATCGCCTCAGCGCGGGGGGTACGGCGATCGAGGTACCGGAAAACCGCCTGGCCGAGGCCCGGGTGACCTTGGCCGCGGAAGGCTTGCCCCGTGGCGGCGGCAAAGGGTACGAATTGTTCGACGAAACTTCGATGATGACCACCCCCTTTGTCCAAAGCGTCAACTACCAGCGGGCCTTGCAAGCGGAGTTGGCCCGGGCCATCATGCAATTAGAGCCGATCCGTTCCGCCCGGGTGCTGATCGCCCGTCCGGAGCCGACGCCGTTTGTGCGGGAACAGCGGCCGACCACCGCCAGTGTCATCGTGACACTCAAGCCGGGAGCGGTGATCACACCCGCTACGGCGGCCAGCATTGTCGCCTTGGTTGCTCGCTCGGTGGAAGGGCTACGTCCGGAAAATGTGACTGTGGTCGATTCCAGCGGCCGGCTGCTGTCCGATCCCCACCTGGCCGATCGCGGCGAACTCCCCACGCCGCAGCTCGAGTACCGCCGCGAACTGGAAAATTACCTGGCCGCCAAGGCCGAACACATGCTGGCCCAGCACCTGGGGCCGGGCAAGGCCGTCGTCCGCGTCAGTGCGGAGATCAACTTTCAAAAGGTCCGCGAGCGGCGGGAAACCTACTACCCCGAGGAGCGGGCCGTGGGGGCCGAACGCCTTACGACCATCAAATCGACCGGCGGCCCGGTCCGCGGCATCGCTGGGGCGGTCAGCAATGTCCCCCGGGCCGGTGGGACGGTCGCAACTGCTTCCGGCTCAAGTATTTCCACTAACGAAGAAGTCGTCCAGACGGACTATCTGGTATCCCGCTCCGTGCGTGACCTGGAAGATGGACGCGGCACCATCAACCGCCTGACCATCGCCGCGATGGTGGACCTGACCCCCACCGAGGAGGGCCAGCCGCTTATTAGCCTTCAGGATGCGGAAGAAATCATCAAGCAGGCGGTCGGCTTCCGGGCAGGGCGGGACGAAATCAAATTGACCAACGTGCGGCTGACAGTGCCGCCGAGCGAGCCGGAGATCGATCTGGAGCTGGAGCGGCTCCAGCGGATTCAAACATATGTGGCCATAGCCCGCAATTTGGCCTTGGTAGGTGCTATCCTGATGACTGCCGGTTTGATACCGTTATTACTCTGGCGGGGTCGGGTCGCCCCTCCGCCATCGCCGCGCGAGCGGGATATCCAACGGTTTGTCGAGCTGGCTCAGACGCAACCGGAGCGTGTCGCGTCTGTATTTCGGCTCCTGGCCGGCGAAAGTGCCAGTCCTTAACGCTGGCGTGCAACCCGGGACCTCACGTGCATGGCCGAGGCGGCAGGCGAACATACCATAGCGGTTTTGCTCAGCCTTCTGCCCGAACAGGTCGTGGCAGCAGTCATGGGTCACTTGCCGCCGCAGATTGCTCAACGGATCAGCGAACGGTTGCGGACTTTGCCGCGACCGGTGCCAGACACAGAGGTGGAGACAGCCTTGGCCCAATTCTTTGACCTATTGCGAATCGCGGAGCGGCCCGTACCTCCGCCTGCCCCGGAAAAACCCTCCCCTGGCGACACCGCGGCCCCACAGCGGCCCGCCAACGCTTCCGCCGCCCCGACGGCCGCACCCCCACATCCGTTGATCGAGACCCTTCAGCAAATTCAGGCGATCCCGCCCGAGCGATTGGCACAAATTTTGCAAGTAGAATCCCCGGGCACGGTGGCGATGATTCTGTCCGCTTTGGAACCAGCCTATGCCGGCAAACTCCTGGCCCGACTCCCGGCTGGCTGGCGGCCCGAAATTACCCTCCGGTTGAGCAAGCTGACCCGGCCACAACCTGCATTGCTGCAACAACTTCTCAACAACATCCTCGAGAAGGCCCGCCAACTGGGGGAAATGCCAGGACCCCGTGGCCCCGAGGACATTGTCACCCAAATCGGCGAAATGCTCCGCTCTATGCCACGCCTGGAACGGATGCCATTGGTGCGGCAGTTGGAATCTGTCGATCCCGATCTGGCCGCTAAGGTCCGGGAACAACTGATGCGGCTCGAGGACTTGGTCAAAATCCCCGATCGCCAACTGCAGGTTCTTTTGAGCAAGCTGGAAATGAAAACTTTGGCGATCGCCTTGAAGAATGCTCCCGAGGCAGTCCGCGACAAAATCGCCGCAAACTTGTCGAGCCGGGCTCGACAAACCCTTCAGGAAGAAATGGAGCTTTCGGGCGATGTTCTGCCCACGCAGATCAAGGATGCTCAAACGACGATCCTATCCGCCGTCGCCAAAGCGGAGGAAAACGGCGAAATCACCATCATGGATTGAGTCGCCTAAAAGTGTACGACAAGTTGCGCCGCAACGGACGAGTTATGCCCGGAGCTGAATTTTGGGAGAATTTACCCCTGTAGGTGCGAAAAAAAACAAAAAAATGCCTACAAACCTCGAGAAATGATCCATGATGCTTGTGTACGCTGGCACCTGAATACGGGGTAAAACTATCCCCTTGTGTCGGTGACGCCTCGAAGCCACCTAACATGTGCCAGCGGGCAACGGAACAAGGGCGCCATCCCCCATGAACGCGGAAGTTCCGGCAGGATCCCGCCATCGTCAGCCTCCCCGATACCATCTGCGGGTGGCCATTCCCACACCCCTGCGTAATGCCACCCTTCAGCCCCCTGCCGCGGCGTCCGCTGGCTTGCCCACTGGCTGTGTACCCTCTAGTCCGTTTCCCCCTGCCTCTCCTGGGGGGATCCATCCGCCGTCCCCTACCCGAACACCGTCGCGGCCACGGCCTTCCAACTTGCAGCCTTCCCCTGTTGCGGCATCTCCTTCTCGAGAAATGCCCAGTCCCACACCGGCTGCTGCTGGGCCACCGCCGAATGCGTCGACCCCAGCCGCGCCCGTCACTCCGCCGTCCGATCAGGCCCTTGCGGCCCTGCTGGAATCGGTCCGGTCGGCTTTGATGCAAATCAAACAACAACATGAAACCCGCATCCACGAATGGCAGCGGGTCGCTATAGAGTTGGCTATGACCATTGCCGCACGACTGTTGTACGAACGCATCCAATCCGGCGAATTCCCCATCGACCGTCGCGTCCAAGAGATGGTCTCCCAGTTGAGCCAAGAACCCGTTGTGGCCATCCGGCTGCATCCCAATGACCTAGAAATCTTGAAACAACGTGTCGACACTCGTACGTTGTCCAGCTCGGGCACTGAAATACCCTTGATCCCCGACCCTTCTCTCGCCCGGGGCGAATGTCAGGTGGAAGGGCGGGATACCTTGCTGATTTCGGACATTACCCGACAGTTGGAAGAAATCCGGAACGAACTCATGAGGAGCTTGGGTCATGCTGGGACTTGATATTCCTCGCCTGCATCGCAGCATTACCCAAACGCCGCTTTATCGGATCTGCGGTCGCCTGAAAAGCGTGACAGGTCTGATGACTTGTCAACTGCCCGCCGCGGTGGGGGACCACTGCGCGATTTTACCCAAGGAGGGCAAACCTGTTCTCGCAGAAGTGATCGGTTTCGAAAACAACATTGCGTATTTGGTACCGTTTGATCATGCGGACCACCTTCAGCCAGGTATGCCAGTCATCCGGAGCGGCCGTGGCCTGATGGTGCCCACCGGCCGTGGCCTGCTCGGGCGAGTGATCGATGGACTCGGACGGCCCATCGACGGACAAGGACCACTGCGGGACTGTCCCCTGCGGCCCGTGCACCGGGGTGCACCGCCGGTTCTGGAACGCCAACGTATCCGTGAACCTTTTGTCACCAATATTCGGGCGATCGATGGATTACTCACGTGCGGCCGCGGGCAACGGGTAGGCATTTTTGCCGGTTCCGGCGTCGGCAAAAGTACCCTCCTCGGCGAGATTGCCAAGGGTGCACTGGCCGACGTGAACGTCATCGCCCTGATCGGCGAACGCGGACGGGAGGTCCGTCCATTCCTGGAGGATTGCCTCGGCCCGCAGGGGATGGCCCGTTCCGTAGTCGTCGTCGCCACCTGTGAACAGACACCTCTCATGCGGGTCAGAGCGAGCCAGGCCGCCATCGCCATCGCCGACTATTTCCGCGAGCAGGGGGCCAATGTGCTGTTTATGATTGACAGTTTGACCCGTTTGGCCATGGCGCAACGGGAACTCGGACTGCTTTTGGGCGAACCTCCCAGCGCCCGCGGCTATACCCCTAGCGTGTTCCAGCTTTTGGCCAATACGGTCGAACGCCTCGGCAATTCGGCCACTGGTAGCATCACGGCCCTTATGACTGTGCTAGTGGAGGGTGATGACCTGGAAGAACCGGTCAGCGACGCTGTCCGGTCCCTGGTGGACGGCCATATTGTGTTGGATCGCAAGATAGCCGAGCGAGGATTTTACCCGGCGATCGATGTCGCCCGAAGCATTAGCCGGGTAGCTTTGGACGTCATCGACCGCGACCATGCCATAGCGGCCCGTAAAATCCGGGCCATCATGACCACATTCAACGAAGTCCAGGATCTGCTCCGCATCGGAGCCTACCAGCGAGGATCCATGCCGCATGTGGACAAGGCGATCGAGCTAATGCCTAAAATCGAGAAATTCCTCCGTCAAGACATCGGTGAACGTACCACCTACTCGCAAACACGCGAGCAACTGCTCCGGATCGCGGCGGAATGGCCTTTGGAATGATCAGTATCCTGATCAGAATAGTGATATTTTGTCTACCGCACAAGGACGGGCATTGCCAACCAACGTTGGAATCGACGCCCTGGTTCCTTATACGGGTAAGAACAACCTTGACAGCCACGAAAGCCTTCGGCATGTGAGTCTCTGACCCGAGGACGATGCCCGTGAAACGTTTTACGTTTTCTTTGGAACGACTGTTGACCATCAAGCGGCAACTAGAAAAAATGGCTGATGCCGAGCTGCAGCGGGCTAGCCATCGTGTTGAGGAGATCCGCCGCGAGTTGCAACGCCTGTATTCCCGCTTGGCGGATTTATCGCAACATGTTACCGAAAAAGCAGTTACGGTCAATCTGGCTGCACAATGGCAGGCCCACGCCGTATTGATCGATCGATTGAGCTGCGAGATCATTCAAACGGAGCAACGATTGCAATCGGCACAAGACGAATACCAGCGGGCCTGGAGACGCCGCACGGCGATTGCAGCGGAAGTCGAGTCTCTGCAGACGCTCCGCCAACATTACTGGCAGCATTGGCGGCAATTAGCTCACAAAGCACGACAGATTGAACTCGATGAACGATGCCTCCAACGCTGGAATGGACAACGCCTGGATCAACATACCCCCTAAGTCAGACGCCCCATGAAAAATATCGTCATCGTAGTACTGACCGCACTCCTGTTATTCTCCATTGCTGCAAGCCTCTCATTCTGGCTCAATCAATCGTCTGCCACGACCGCCGCTGCTGTCAAGCAAAAAATTGACAATCCCACAAAACGCGAGACGAAGCCTGGAGAGCTAACGGATACCAAACCAGCAAGCGAACCTCAGAAAAAGTCTGAATTATCGACGGCCTCACCCAAGACCCCGCCCGCGGATTTGGCCGCCGCTATGGCCAGTCTGCGCGAACGGGAAGCCCAACTCGAACGGCGATTGTCACAACTGGACGTAATACTCCGCGACCTCCAAAGCGAACGGGAACAATTTGACGCCTTCGCGCGACAGCTGACACTCACCCTCCGTGCTGCGACCAAAAAACTAGACGAACAGCCCCGCCCAGCAACTGCAGTAGCACCAATGCCAAACGAAGAAACCGAACGCAAAAATATCGAACGGCTAGCCGCCATGTTTGACAATATGCCCGCTGATGGCGCCGCTCCAATCCTAAAACAACTGGCGGATTCGGGGCAATTGAATATGGCAGCACGTATTCTGTTACAAATGAAGGAACGGAATTCGTCGCGACTTTTGGCAGAGCTAGGTGACCCTGCGCTAGCAGCACAACTTTTGGAACGCATACGAACCATCAAAATGGCCGCCCCCGCCGCCGCAAATGTGCAACCAGCGGCGGCCCCCGTCCCACAACTAGGAAAATAGCACAGGCGATGACCTGCTGGCAGGGCGCACTTCCTACCTGGTCAGAGGGTGATACCAATCGCTTCCCCTAAAGATCGAACAACTTTCAAGTCAAGTCTCGGCAAAAACACCTTGAATTCGTAGTCATCAATTGGTAGATGAAGTACATTATTTTCGTATAAGATCAACGTCGTCACAAAGATTGGAAGTATAGACATGAATGAACTAGCAGAAGCATTGACAGCACTCGGAATAGACTGGGCCAACATGTCCCCCCCTCTGCAAATAGCCTTGATATTGGGTGTATTACCTCTGATTCCGATGGCGATATTTACTACGACTGCATTCACGCGTTGTGTTATTGTCCTAGCCTTTGTCCGACAGGCCCTTGCGACCCAGAATGTCCCACCCAATCTGGTGTTAGTAGGCCTGGCCCTGTTCCTAACATTATATATAATGAGGCCTGTTATTTCTGATATAGATAAACAATGTATCCAGCCGTATTTGGCAAAAAACATAACATTAAATCAAGCTCTAAATTCTGCATGGATTATACATAAAAGGTTTATGTTGTCTCATACGCGAAAAAATGACATATCACTCTTTATGAAATTTGCCAACATTACCGAAATTGACAGCCCAGAGAACACGCCGGCTCACGTATTGCTGCCAGCATTTTTGATTAGTGAGCTAAAAACAGGATTTATCATGGGATTTTGCATTTATTTGCCATTTTTAATGATTGACCTTGTGGTTTCTAGTATACTAACATCAATCGGTATGGTTATGATGCCTCCGATAATTATCTCAGCACCATTCAAACTATTACTATTCGTGCTTGCTGATGGATGGCACATAATCGCATATGTGCTGACAGCTAGCTTTCAAATATGAATGACCTTTTTTTATAGGAGTTGCTATATGAATATAGATATTACAATACAATTTCTGCATGAACTTTTTATTATATCACTTTTGATTATGTTGCCAGTATTAGTAGTAAGTTTAATTACAGGTATTACAGTCAGCATATTTCAAACGGTAACCAATATACAGGATCAAGCCTTAAGTTATGTTCCACGCATTATACTGGTTGGAATTACTATAATCGTGACATCGGGTATGGCCATGCAGCAAGCGGTCAATTTCGCTCATCGTATGTTTGCTGCTGCATTAGGGATTAGTCAATGAATTCTGCCGAAATTTTGTTAGTGGTTTTATTGTTTATCCGCTGTGCAGCATTTGTTGCGGCCATGCCACTGTATGCGGCACGCGTTCCAGTCTCAGTTCGTGTCGGATTAGCCATTTATCTATTATTTTTTTTCTACAACACCACACAAATTCCAATTCAACGTGGACATTTATCAATTGATAGTATGATTAGTCTTACTGGTTTATACCTCGTTGTGCGGGAGATATTTTTTGGGACTGCCATGGCGGTAATATTCAATTTATGGTTGATTCCCGCTCGTTTGGCCGCTGAATTTATTAGCTTTCAAATCGGTCTGAATGCTGCAGCTTTGCCGGGGCCAGCATCTGCTGAAGGTGGTGGTGTTCTCGTTTCACTTTTTGAATCAATGGCAGCAATAATCTTTCTAATTCTTGATGGACATCACATTGTCCTACATTCTCTTTACTCGTCTTTTATTCATTTTCCAATCGGCTCATTTATGTTTTTCTATCCACATAATACCATGATTGAATATCTTGAAATTTCATACCAAAATGCGATAAATATTTCAGCGCCTATTTCTGCAATGCTTTTTTTACTTTCTATAACATTATCTATTTTGTCAAAAGCAGCACCATCGCTGAATATATATAATGTAGGATTTACCTTACAAATTATTATTCTTATGCTATCTTTAATCATTACAATTCCAGATATCATTAACCGATATAGTTATAGTATAAACTATTTATTTCATGTGTCAATTTTCAATGCTAACTAGGATATAAGCAGTGGCTGAAGAGTTTGTTGATCCTCAGTCGAAAACTGAAGAGCCGACTCCGCGTCGCAGGGAAGAAGCGCGACGACAGGGAATCGTACCCTTCAGTGCTGAAGTCGTTAGCAGCGTTGTTTTGCTAGTTGGTGTTATAGCTATTTACTACACTAGTGAGTCGATAATACAAAATATTTTATCAGTAATTCAGAGTATACCAAAATATATCTTGTACGATATTGATATTAGGTATACACAACATTTATTTGCAAATTTACTTATTGAATATTTTAATATTGTTTTTGTTTTATATATAATTTTAATTGTAACTGTTTTTGTGGTATCGATTGCACAAGTTGGAGTTCAAGTCAATACGGAAAAGTTGTCACCTGACTTTGATAGAATGAATCCTGTGCGTGGTTTTCAAGAAAGGATATTCTCTGCTGCGGCTTTGGTTCGAGCTTTCCTTCTCGTTCTTAAAGTTGCAGCGCTGCTTGTTGTCGCCTACTGGGTGATCGGCAGTCGTTATGGGATCATCACCAGCCTCACGCAACCTCCCTGGATATGGTCAATGCAAGTCACTTGGGAATTAGCAATGCGTTTGGCCATGACTCTGGCAACTGCCATCGTGGCGATTGCTGGGATTGACTACGCCTATCAACGATATCGGCATGAACTGTCGCTGCGTATGACACGTGAAGAAGTCAAACGTGAGCTTCGCGAAGAGGAGGGGGATCCTCAGATCAAGGCTCGGATGCGACAGATGCAGCGGGAGCGAGCTCGCCGGCGTATGCTGGCCGAGGTGCCGCGTGCGACGGTGGTCATTACTAATCCTTTGCATTATGCCGTTGCCTTGAGATATCATTCCGGATATGATCCTGCTCCTGTGGTCGTAGCGAAAGGGCGCGGACTGATTGCCCAGCAGATATACCGTCTGGCGTGGCGGCATTCCGTTCCTGTTGTGCACCGCCCGCTACTGGCCCGGCTGATATTTCGTGCCGTACCGGAGGGGCGTGCCATCTCCCCCACAATTTATCAAGCCGTCGCGGAAATCCTTGCGTTCATTTACCGGCTACGCGGCTGGGGATCATCAACTGCCGACAACGTCGTACACTCTTCCAACCATCCTTAGATAGATTGGTGCGGCAGGTGTCTCATAACCGTTTGGTCACTTAGCCGCAGGGCGATTTATAATTGCTGACTGAGAGCGAACATTAGATCATACGTCGTCCCTTGCGGCGACATGAGGCGGCGAACGGATTCCATGGCCACCACAACCACTCCTCCGGCTGCCAACAATTGGCTCCAACGCAGCGAGTTGCTCCTCTCGTTGGCGTTGCTAGGTTTACTGATCATTTTTCTTGTGCCGTTGCCGACCTTCCTGTTGGACGTTCTTTTGGCTCTTAACCTGGGCGCTACCATCCTTTTGCTGTTGGTGACACTCACCGTCCGGCAGCCGCTGGAGTTCTCGACATTTCCGTCGCTGCTTCTGTTGCTGACCCTGTATCGTTTGGCGTTAAACGTAGCGACGACCCGCCTCATCCTGTTGCACGCATACGCAGGAGAGATCGTCCTGGCCTTCGGTCAGTTTGTCGTTGGCGGCAACCTGGTGGTCGGCTTGGTCATCTTTTTGATCCTCATCATCATCCAGTTCGTTGTGATTACTAAAGGGGCAGGGCGAGTTTCCGAAGTGGCCGCCCGTTTCACTCTGGACGCCATGCCCGGCAAACAGATGGCTATCGACGCTGAACTGAATGCGGGGATCATCGATGAAGCTGAGGCGCGGCGGCGGCGTCAAGCGTTGGTGCGAGAAAGCGAATTTTACGGCACCATGGATGGTGCTAGCCGTTTCGTGCGCGGCGATGCCATCGCCGCAATCATCATCACCGCTGTCAACTTGATCGGCGGTTTTCTTATCGGCCTGACCAATGGAATGTCACTTGGCGAGGCGATCCGCACCTATTCCATTTTAACTATCGGTGACGGACTGATCACCCAAATCCCGGCCTTGATCACGGCCACGTCCGCCGGCATCCTTGTGACAAAAGCGACAAGCGACAGTAGCCTCGGACAGGAAATCGGCCTGCAAATTCGGGCATCCGCCGCGCCGTTACGACTGGGTGCCTTCATCCTGATAGGGCTATCCTTGTTGCCCGGACTGCCGTTTTTACCATTCATTCTGTTGGGAGCCGGCCTGTATGTCTTGTCCCGCCAGTGGTTAGGAACAGCAGTCCCGGCTACGTCGCCGGCGGGTCCAGCCGCCCCGCCGCCAGAAACGCCCCCTCGTTCGCCGACCGAAGCTTCTTTGGACGAATTCATACAGACCGACCGGATTGCCCTCGAAGTCGGTGCGGCGTTGATCCCCATGGTTACAGGCCGCCGCGGACCCGGCTTGATCGAACGCATCGGGAATCTCCGTCGGGAATTGGGCCGTACAAGCGGTCTGTGGGTACCTGTCGTCCGCATCCGGGACAATTTGCAACTTGAAACGCAAGCCTACCGGATATTGCTGGGGGGACGGGAAGTGGCTCGTGGCAAAGTGCTGCCAGATATGTGGTTGGCGATCAATTCTGGTTCGGCCCAGCCAATTCCGCTGACGGGGGAAGATACCATCGAGCCGGTTTTTGGCCTGCCGGCTAAGTGGATCAAGGACAGCGACCGGTTCCGGGCCGAAGCCGCTGGCTATACCGTGGTAGATGCTCCTAGCGTTATCATCACACACCTCGGGGAGATGGTACGCCGTCACGCCGCCGAACTGCTCGGGCGGGATGACCTCAAGGCGATGATCGACAAGGTGCGGGAGACCAACCCGGCGGTGGTCGACGAATTGATCCCTACTGTATTGAGCATGGGGCTACTGCACCGCGTGCTCATGCTGCTGCTGGAGGAGCGAGTGCCGATTTCCAATTTGCCCAGGATTTTGGAAAGCCTTTCGGCCCATGCGGTTACGACGAAAGACCCAGTGGAGCTGGCCGAACGGGTGCGGGCAGATATCGGTCGGGCGGTGGTGGATCGTTTCCGTGATGCCAACGGGCGGCTGCGAGCTATCGTTTTTGATCCCCGTGTCGAGGTGGAGTTGCGGCGACAACTGCAGGGACAACACTTGATGTTGGATCCGGTACGACTGGAGCAGTTGACCATCAAAATCGGCACAGAACTGCGGAAGGCCCAAGCCCGTGGCCAAGATGTGGCCGTACTGTGCGACGCAAGCCTGCGACGGCCACTCCGGCAAGCCCTTATCCGCGCCCTGCCCGATATTGCCGTGGTGGCTTATCAAGAGGTGCCCCCCGATATCCTGCTGGAGCCGGTAATTATGATTCGGCCTGAATATTTGGCTGCAGGAAATAAAAGCCTTGAAGAATGGTTACAGTCCCCACCGCCGTAAAGTGTGTGCTAAAGTTTGGTGGCAACTGAATCCCCCGAGAATTGACACCTATGCACGAACAGAACAGCCCGGTTCAACCGTATCGCCTGACCAATGAATCCCAACTGCGGAACGAATTGATCCTCAATCATTTGCCGCTGGTCAAACACGTGTTGGGGCGTTTGGTAGGCGAGCTACCGCCGCATGTGGACCTAGAAAACCTGGAATCGGCGGGGGTGCTTGGACTGGTCGAAGCCGCCCAGAAATTTGATCCAACGCGGAATGCCCAGTTTAAGACCTTTGCCTATTTTCGCATCCGCGGCGCGATTCTCGACGAACTGCGACGGAACTGCCCCCTGCCGCAACACATGCTGGCCAAGATTGCACACATCCGGCGGGTCTGCCGGGAACTGCCGCCGCCGGTGACCGTAGCCGCGTTAGCGGCAGCTACAGGTCTGAGCGAGGACGAGATTGCGGATATTCTTGCCGCCGAACGACTGACCAAAATGACTTCCTGGGAGGAAGCCGAAGAAAATGGCGGTATCGACCCGGTCGTGCAGGAGTGGGCCGAGCAGGAAGAATGCGAACGCTGGGAGTTGATCCAAAAACTGAGCAACGCCATAGAACAGCTCCCTCCCCGTGAGCGGTTAGCCGTGACCCTCTATTACCGAGAAGACCTTCGTCTGCGGGAAATTGCCGAGTTGATGCAGTTATCCCTCTCACGGGTCTCACGCCTCATTAGCAAGGCTATCTTCGAATTGGGTCAGATTCTTCGGCACGAAATGCACTCCGCCTCCCCCACTCGGGTAAATCCTAGCCACCTAACGCCTAACGCGTCCGCGACTCCGATACGGCGTGATTTACTTGCTGTCGGATGAACAGAACAGTGTAAGCTACGGTTGACATGTTGGAGCCTGCAGTTATATCGAACCCGCCAGAAGGGGGGTAAACGGGGACATTTCCTGCGTCCACCGCGGCGAAGACACTCCGCGTTTGGCCGCAGCCAATGCCTGGGATGGATGGCATCCGAGTTAACATTATGCAGACCATGATTATCCCACGATCAAAAATTTTCTATAATCCTGAGGTCCAGCGGATCACTCTTCCTCCCACGTGGCGACAGCCACCGCCGACCTCTTCGCCGTTACCATCTCAAACGCCACCGCCGGCCTCTTCACCGTCATCCACCCCGCCCGCATCCTCAACGCCGCTGAGCGAGCCAAAGATCGCATTAGTATGTGAGAACGACATCGTCCGGGCCATTGATGTCACCTGCGTGTGCGGTCGCGAATTCCGTATCTGGTGTGACTACGGCAGCGACCGTGCCGGCAGGACGCAGTGAAGGGCACTATCCCTAACTGTTTGATCTATATGGAGATACATCCAGTCGTGTACGGGCGGTGGTGGTGGTCGGTATTGGTATTGGTCTTGGCAGGGGGGTGCCAAGGCCGGCTTGCGTGGATGCCGCGGTCTACCCCCACAAACGCGTTGCCCTATGAGCAAGCTGCTAGCAAGTTTTATCCCCGTCTGAGCGATACTTCTTCAGGCCGTCCACTCCCCCCTGACCAGGACGCTCCCGTAGCAGGTGGTGTCCAACCGACAGGGGGCAGCCGCAGCGGCTTTTCGTTGGCCCGTTGGCCGCATCGACAAGCCGTGCCGGATCTGCCGCCGCCGCGACCGCTGCCAGTGGATCCCCACCAACGGGCCACCCCCACGGTAACCGGGGGACGATTGGAATTGGAGCCGAACGAAAACCCCCTCGAGCGGGTTTTGGTATTGAGTCAGCAGTTGGAAGCCGCCGTGGCACATAATCAAACGCTGCAAAGCCGCATCCAGGAGCTGCAAGCGCAGGGACAGACCCGCGAACAAGCCCTCAACGAGGCCATCCGTCAAGTGGAGCAGGCGACGCTGGAGGTGGAACGCAGTCGGCGACAAATCCAAGAGCTGCAGCAGAGCGTCGAGCAGTTGCAGCAGGATTTGCGGCAGTTGGAACAAGAAGACATCGAGTTGTTTCGTGCCATCATCGCGGCGTTAGAGAAATTGCTGGCGGAATGGCCGCGGAGGGAGCAATGACCCGCCGCATGTTTTGGATGGTTCTGGTCAACAGTTGCGCCGCGGTCGGTTGCCGGCTGTGGGAGCGGCTCCCCCGACCGTTCCAGCCGCCTGTCTCACCCCCGACGTTCAGCTACTACCTCCATCCGGAGTGGAGTTGGGCATCCGTGCGGCGTGTGCTCGTGCTGCCATTTTTGAATGAGACCGAATATACCCGGGTTGCTGAGGAGGTTCGTACGGCGTTAGCCGGCGAGCTGCAGCGACAAGGCTTGTTTGAGGTTGTGCTGGCCCCCACAGATGACAGTGGTCGGCTGTCGGCTGCGGTGCATCGCGGCGGACGTTTCGATGAAGCAGTCCTTATTGATCTGGCTCTGCAAAGCCATGCAGACGTGATCATTCACGGGATTGTCACCCAATACGGGCTATATCCCCGACCCCGCATCGGGCTGGTCCTGCAGGCCGTAGCCCCGCAACAGGCCAAGGTCGTCGCCGCGGTAGACGGTGTCTGGGACACCACCGATGCCGGCGTGGCGGAGCGATGCCGGACGTACTACCGCCAACGCCCCCGTCCGCTTCCCCCTTTCATCCGTAACCATGTGATTGCCACCGACGACGTGTTTGCCGGCGAAATTGCTCTCGATTCCCCCGCCCTGTTCCAACGTTGGGTCTGCTGGGAAGCAACGTGGATCCTCCTGGGCCGGCGAATTCCCCGCGTCGCCTACGGTGCCGATGCCGGGATTTCCCTTCCTTCCATCCAGTATTCGACAGAAAATTTGCCTGCTGCGATATCTAACGGGAACAAGAATGATCCAGAAGAATTTGCCCGACCTGCGGAACACTGAGGAGAATTGTATGCCACAATGGGAGAGACAACCGGTGTGAGTCACAAAACCGGGTTCGGGATTCAGAAGACGGGATACGGGATTCATGAAGGGTCCCGGGCCGTGCATGGACGCAAGATATTACACCATAGGGAGTTACGACCATGGCGGCCACTGCACCCCCTGTTGCGGGTCCGGCGGCAGCATCCCCGCCGTCGAGCAAAAGCAGCAAATGGGTACTGATCATCGTCGGCCTGGTTTCCCTGGCCGCTGGTGCGGCATTACCTCTGGTCGTAGACCTTTCAACTTTGATGGGCCATGCGCCCGAGTCCGTCGAGACTTCTCCGATTAAGGAAACCAAAACGGCGATCATCAGCTTCGGGGATGTGATCGTCAACTTGGCCGATGAACGGGCCATGCGCTATTTACGGGTCAAGATCGCGGTCGTGGTCGACGCCAGCAAGGAGAAGGAAGTCGAGTCCCTCTTGACGAAAAAGAAGCCAGCAGTGAAAAGTAAGTTGATTAGCCATTTGGCGGGCAAAACGCTCAAGGACGTCACCGGAACGGTCGGCGTGAACCGTTTGCAGCGGGAAATCTTGGAGCGATTTGACGAGGTGCTCTATCCCGAAGGGGAAAGTCCCTTGCGGGCCGTGCTGTTTGAGGAATATGTGGTTCAATGACTGTCCAGCCGTATGATTTCCGCCAAGCATCGCCCGGACAGACCGAGCGGCGACTGCAGGGGTGGCTGGCCCGCGCCGCACAACGGGCCAGTCAACTGAGTGCCCAGATTGTGAACGCGGAAATCACGTGGAAATTGGAGGGCGTCCGGCAGATACCCATCTCGCAACTCGCTGTTCCCAACAACGCGGTGACGATGGCCATTGCCGTAGCGGACGCCGCCAACCGAATCTGGCTGGTCATCCCCCGCACGCTGTTACTGGCCTTGCTCGAGGACTTTCTGGGAAATTCGCCCAACAACTGGCCTGCGGACCGTGAGTTGACCGAGCTGGAACAGACGACAAGTCAATTCCTCCTCGCCCAAACCCTTGTCCTTGCACTTGAACAAACTTGGACCGGCGAACCGTGCCGGATCCGTTTAGAGGGGGAAGCCCCGGTTCGGGCCGGGCATGCCCGCAGTGATCAGCAAATGGTGTATCTCGCCCTATGGCAGCTCCATTTGCCGTTTGGCCAAGAGCAGATGCAATGTCTCATTCCCCCCGGCGGTCCGTGGGACCAATCGAATCCGCTTGGGGCGGAATATCGCCAACCGGACCCATCGCCGGCCCTCCGGCAACAGGTCGCCTCTCTGGTACAGACTTTCCCCGTCCAGCTACAAGTGGTTCTCGGCGACGCAGAAGTGACCCTGCGGTCCATCGCCGAGCTTCAGCCGGGGGATGTCGTCGTTCTCCGTCAAAAGATTGGACAACCGTTGGAAGGTCGCATCGACGGCGTTCCGAAACTCCGCCTTTGGCCCGGCACGGTGGGCGATCATCTGGCCGTATTGATCGATGGGTTGATTCCGGAACCCCCCACGTTGCGGCACCAATATGACTGATACCTTTATGACTGATACCTTTATGACTGATACCATGACGGTTGAGAACCCTTCAGATATTCCGGCGGCGGTCGAAGCCAAAGCGGCGGTATTCGAATCCCTAGAATCGGCGGCTACGCCCAAAGGAACCGCCGCCACATTGGACGCGCTACGCGATGTCCCCATTACCATTACGGTGCAACTGGGGCACAAGGTCCTGTCGATCGGCGAAATTCTGAAATTAGGTCCGGGCAGCGTCATTGAACTGGACGAAGCGGTCGGCACCCCCGTCGTCCTGACCGTCCGCGGTGTTCCGTTCGCATCCGGCGAAGTCGTCGTGGTCAACGATCATTTTGCCGTACGCATCCTACGCTTGCACTCGGCGGCCTCTGCCACGGAGAAACCATGAACGGCATGATGCCTGTTGTCACCCTGTTTGCCGATGGGATTAAAAATTTTCCATACTCTCCGCCGCAAGCTCCACCCTTTGACGTGCAGGGGCTGCTGCTCAAACTTTTCATTTGGGCGGCGGTGGTGATCGGAGGGATGCTCGTTGTCGTGCTGTTGGCGTGGCGTCACCAGAAACATCTCGCCGCACCGGGCAAGGACGGCGCGGCGTTGTCCCTCTGCGGCAGTCTGAAACTTGCGGCCAATGCCACCATTCATCTGATTGACATTCACGGCCACAAAATCGCGGTCGGCGTGGATTCGGGTGGCATAAAACAGATGATAGTCTTAACACCTAGCTTTCAGGATGTACTCCACGAAGCCGCTGCTGACCGCGAAGGTATCGATCCGCCCGCAGACGCCGGGAATCCGAATCGTGGCGATGGGGGCAACCCGAACGAGGCATCTGCGGCAGCTACGCGGCCAGCGACACCGCTGCGCGTATCCTCCCCCGCCGCTGGAGCGGCCGCCGCATCTGCTGATATGGCTGCCGCTTAACGGATCAGATTGGCCAACTCTTGCAGGGTTTCGTTAGCGGCCGTAATGGTGCGGGCATTGATTTGGAAGCCGCGTTGGGCGATGATCAGGCGGGCAAATTCGGTGGCGATGTCGACATTGGGGGCCTCCAAGGCCGATCCCTGAACAGTGCCGCGGCCGCCCGCTGCCGCCGGCCCGACAATCGGTTCGCCGGATGCGGGAGATGCGGCGAAATAGTTGTTTCCCACCCGCAACAGGCCGGATTCATTGTTGAACCCGGCAATAGCCAGTTGCGCCAGAGGCAAGACGCGGCCATTGCTGAACTGGCCGATCAGTTCACCATTGGCGTTGAAGGATACGTCGATCAGGGTGCCGGAGGCGAAGCCATCCTGGGTCACGGCCGAGGCGGTGGAGGCTCCGCCAAACTGCGTCAGGCCGACCGACGAGCCAGGCGTGCCTAACTGCAGGGTAATGTTTTGGGCCGCCGCCCCAGGGATGCCAGTGATATTGACGGTCAAGGTGGCAGGAGAGACCAACAACCCAGAGGTGTCGAAGACGATAGGGGTGGAGGGGACTGTCGCCGTGCCGCCGGTAATCGTGGCCGTGGCCTGAAACTGGTTGACCGCCGTTTTGGTGAAGGTCACCGTCAGCACCCGCGGCGTGCTTTGGGAATCGTACACCTGGATCGCCGTAGAAATACTGTCCCCGATGTTTAAAGAGCTGCTCAGGTTGCCTTGATAGACCACGTTTCCTGTTGGCACGCCCGACAAGCCGGCTCCAAATGGTACGCGGATATCGGTGACGCCTGGGGTCTGGAATCCGGGGATACCGGGAAGCGGTTCGCCGACACTCCCGGTCCGCTGGACGCGGAAGCCGGTGTTGGGATCGACCAGAAATCCGGCGGCGTCCACACTGAATGAGCCGGCCCGGGTGTAATAGGTCAATTGGCCGTTACTGACTACGAAAAATCCCTTCCCCTGGATAGCGGCGTCCAAGCTGCGGCCGGTAGGATTGATCGCTCCCTGAATGAAGACGCTGTCAATGGTACCGATCGACACCCCGAATCCCTTTTGGCTGGGGTTGGTACCGCCCAAATTGCCACTGGGGGCAGACCCAGGATTGAGTGTTTGATAAAAAATATCTTTGAACAACACCCGCTGCAGCTTGTAAGCCGTGGTGTTGATATTGGCCAAGTTGTTGCCCACCACATCTAAGGCGGTGGAATTGGCGATCAGGGCGGTGGAGCCGGTAAACAGGGCGGTGAGGGCCATCGGGTGCCATCTCCTTGATAAGTTGTTGAATATCAAGCAGTTACGCTACGTTAGTCCCGTCGGGACGTCAGATCACGTCACTGACCGCACGGCGTCCAACGGCACGCGGTCGTTGCCAATATGCAGGACATATTCGCCGTTGAGTACACTTAGTCCCTGAACGACGCCGTTCTGCAAGGGTCCGCCGCCGGGCGGCTCGTAGGCGACCTGCCGGCCAATCAACGTTGTTCCGCCGATAAGTTGTTGTAGCTTTAGAACTTGCGAAAAGCTCACATTGAGCGCCTGCATCTCCTGCAGCGTGTTCAATGCCGTCAGTTGACTCAAAAACTGCTGGTCAGTAACTGGATTGAGGGGGTCCTGGTTTTGCAGTTGGGCAATGAGAAGCTGCAGAAATTGCTCACGGGTAATGCCACCGATTGCGGGTACGCTCGCCATGTCCTGACTCCCTGGCAGTTATGCGATGACGTCGAGTCGCGGCGATGGATTGTTCGGCGATTCCGCCCCTTCCCCAGCGGTTCCATCGATCTCTACGGAGCCCTCTGGCATACGATGATGGACGGAAGCCATTACATAGTAAGGACTTACGGCCATCTCCCCCTGTGGATGATCCATCGCCGCATGGCCTTGGCCGCCACTATCGACAGCTACGTCCAGTGAACCAACGGCTAGTCCCATCGCTTCCAACCGTTGCCGCAAATCCGGCAAATGGGACTCCAAAAATTGACGGACTTCCTGGTTCGGCACAACGAGTTGTGCCCGGATCTGCTGATCGTGGAGCTGCACCTGGACGTGCAGCGTTCCTAACTCTTTTGGCTGCAACTGGAATGATAGCGTCACCGGCTCCCCCTGTGGCCCTTCCCGCATGCGGACGGCGATCGTCTCGGCCCAGTTGGCCTCCGCCGGAGGGGTGGACACAAGCGGTTGAGACGGCCATGGAACCGGACTGGAAGCGGGAGCACTGTTCGCCTCGGTGGTGGTCGCATGCATTCCGGCGGGAGCCACTTGGGCCAATGAACTGGCCACATTCGTCCCGAAAGCTTCCGCCGACGCGGCGGGTAACAGTCGAGTGGCGGTTGTGACAATTGCGGCATAGCGATCGCCGCTCATCATTGGCCGCTCGCCGATATCCGATGCGGGCAAACCCGGGTGCGGCTCGACCGCCTCCACTGGTGGAGGCACTTCGACGATCACGCTGCCAGGCACGTTCATGGGTGGCATCAAATTCGCCACGACGGGAACTTGAGCCGGCAACAAGGGTGCGGTTCGGTGCGGCAACTGCTCGCGGATGGGCGGCGGTGGCTGCTGGGAGGCTGGCAGACGCATGTCTGTTGCCGCAGCCGTCTCCACGGGAACCATGGAAAAGGGGGGCGCCCCAGCGGCGAGAGGAGGGGCAGATTGCGATGCCGTCGCCGGACCGGGGGTTGGAGTCGTCAGTTGCAACTGATTGTCTTCAAACAGGTTACGTATGCCAGGCTGTGCGGTGGCCGGCAGAAATATCCCGAGACCCGCAGTTGCCGGATCGGACGGCTGAAGTCTTGAGTTCGGATTCGAGCTGCCTGCCACTGACACTGAGGCCTGCGGAGCCGATGATTGCAAGTTCATTAGTGACAAGAGGATGCCGTCTAGGAGCATGACGAGTCGGTCGTCCGGCGACGGCTCGGGCGTAGTTGCAGCGGGAGGGGACAGAGGGGTCATTGCTGGGGCAGAAAGGCGGGCAGCTTCCACGGCCAAAATGCGGCGAAAATCTCCGGCAATCATAGGGAGAGCTGATGGGACGGTGGCAACGCCGGCCGCACTCCCGCCGTCCGCCGTGACGGGCAGCGACGCGGGGCTAGCGACCACTGTCATGATTGGATCTGCCGGCATGCCTGAGTGCCGCTGGCCGAGGATAGTTATCGCGATGCGATGCCAGATGCTCTGCCATATATATTGATGACCTTTTCTTGGAGAGCAAGGGAATTTTGCAATTCGGCGGCCGATTGCAACCAGTTTTGACCGGTTTGTACGACGTCCTGGATTTTTTCGATGATTTTTTGCAACTGTCTAGACAATTCTGGATCGCTTTGGATCCGTGCGGCCGATGCGGGCTGGCGGAGACGGATGACCATATCTTCCAATTCGATCATGAGAGCTTCCGCCGTCTCGCCCTGCTGCCAGCATTCCCGGATGCGGTCGAGCAGGCTATTGGCCGCATCGATACAGTGCCGGACGAGTCGGAGATGCGGATCGGCTGTTGCGGTCATGGCTAGCTGGATGTCTTGAGGTTCGCTCGCGGCTCCCGTTAGACCGGTCGGTCTATTTGAGACGTTCTCGCAACTTTTGCAATTCAGCTTCCAATTCCTGCCGGTTACGGAGGATCGACAGATGCCATATGGCGCATTCGGCCAAGAACGGATCATCTTGGTTTTCCGCCACCTCGCGGTAGAGAGCGGTGGCTTCGGTGAGGCGGCTAGTGCGTCGTAAACAGTTGGCAATCATGTACTTGACATAAACTCTGTCTTCACGGGACAAGTTGGAATTCTCGACCAGGCGGAAGGTGCGGAGTGCGGCGTCAAAATCGCCGTCACGGAAGAGGTTGGTGGCGGCCCGGATCAGATCAATGGGGGTCTCGGCAGGGGTAAAGTCTAGTTTACGAGGCGGCGTCGGCAACTTGGCGGGAGCCTTAGCGATCGGTCGCTCTTCGATCCGTTTGAGCAATTCCTTCAACTGGGTGACCAGTTGCCGACGTTCGCTGTTGGAAGTTTCGATTGTCGATTTGCGTTGCTGGATCAAGGCTTCTACTTCAGCTTTAAGCGCTTCGATTTCCTTGTTGCGACCAGCAGGAGAAGAAGACGGAGTGGGGGAAGGCAAGGGGAGTTGGGGACCTGTCGGGGCCGGTGTCGGCGGAGTTTGGCCTTGGGATCCCGGTGTTGCGATCCCCGCCGCAGTAAGCAACACTGCTGCAGCCCAAATCCGCATCATTTCCCGTCCCCTCCCATCCCGTTCTTCGTTCCGTCGTCACCGATCATGTTTTCTCATAAACCCCGCGGGTACAATCTGCAAGGGAGCTTTGGACGGCCCGATCGGGAGGATCGTCATGCCCGCATGAGATCCTCAGCGATTTGGGTCCAGTTGACCTCATGGAATGAATGAAGGATGAGGTTGCGGTAAACCTCCGGCGTCTGTGGGGGGATGTCGCCGGTGAATTCGGCCCGCAACTGTTGAGCCAGGTGCTGAACGGCCAGCTCTTCCGGCGATTTGGGGATATCCGGTTGTCGGGTCACGGCAGCGACAGCTTCCCGGGCCTTTTGGGCTTGGATTTTCCAATATTGCATTCTTCGGGCATCGGCTTGGATCCAGTTCAACACCGTTCGGGTCGCCGGGCTCATCTGATCGGCGGGCGTGTAGTTATGGCGACCAGAATCCATCATCGTCTGCTTTTCCTGCGGGATGTGTCCGTAGGTGGGGATGGTACTGGTGGCCCCGCTTTGGACTGCGTGCTTGCTGACGCCGGCCGGGTCGATGAAGTAGTTCGCTACGGACTGGCGAATTTTTTCATCTTGGGCACCGATCCACATGACCAGGAAAAACGCCATCATGGCGGTGACGAAGTCAGCATACGCTACTTTCCAGGAGCCGCCGCTTTTTCCCGCTGCCATGGTGACGTTCTCCTAACCGATTGTGGATCAAGGAGTTACTGCTGACCGAATATGTCCCGCAGTTCGGCAGGGGTGGGGCGGCAGTCCGTACCGAGGATTCGCCGGGCCCGCATAACCACGTCCTTGGGGCTGGCCCCCTCGTTAATCGCCACGACGGCTTCGGCCACGGCCCGGAAAAACGTAATTTCTTGCTCGCCTAGGGCTTCCATCCGCGCCCCCACCGGAGCAAAAAAGCCATAGGCCATCAGAATCCCCAGAAAAGTGCCAACAAGAGCGGCGCCGACTTTGTAACCGATTGTCTCAACCGGCCCGCCGATGGCCTGCATGGTGACGACGATGCCGAGTACCGCGGCCACAATCCCAAATCCGGGCAGCGAATCCGCTGTCCGTAGCATCGCCATGACAGCCATGTGATGCTCCCGCTCGATCACCTGGATCTCTTCCTCTAGCCACTTTCGGAGCTGGTCGGATTCGACATTCCCGTCCACAATCAAAGTCAGAGCATTCGTCAGAAAATCGGAAATATGATGATTCTTATGGATGCGTGGATGCTGCTGCAAAATATCGCTCTGTTCCGGATTGGACACGTGGCTGTCCAGGGCCAACAATCCGTTTTGCCGGACTAATCGGGAAAAAGCATACATCACCTGCAACATTTCCTTGCATGTGGGCTTGCCATAAGCGGACCCCTTCAGCACTTGCAGGAAGCCGCGGATCAGGTCTTTAAGAACTTTCGGCGGCGACATGACGATTAAAGCACCTAAGGCGGCACCGCCGATCGTGATGAACTCCGAAACATGGATCAACGCCCCGATCTTGCCGCCCGCCATCGTGAAGCCGACGACGACGGCCGTGAGGACGATGATGCCACCAATGATGACTACCACGCTGACCCCGTAATCAGACCGTCATGCCCGCCGGACGAAACCGGCTGGTATAATCATCGAAGCTAACATTTGTTTTTTTCGTCGTTACGGGGGAAACCGTGCCCAGAGCTTTTGCCCCTCAACAGTTTTGTCAAAATATATCGAGTATGTGGACGGAGTCGTGTGGACGACTAGCGATGGGTCTGAGCTTGGAAGTTACAATCAAACAAAATTGCATAGCGGAAATTGCAGGTCCGTAACAATGCGCCTGGTAGTAGCGGTTATCGGGATGGCGGTCGTCACGCTCCAACAGGTAGCGGCTGATGAAGGGGACGACCGATTGGCGCGGGAACTGGCCCGGGTAGCGAAGGATCCGCGTCAGAGTCTGGATAGCCGCGTCGCTGCGGCCCGGATGCTGGGTCAGTTGCAGTTACGGGCTGCGGCGGCCGTACCGGATTTGGTCGCCGTGCTCGAGGGACTGCGCGGCAACGAACTCGAGCCCCTCCAGGAGGCCATCGTCACTGCCTTAGGTCAGATCGGCTCCCCCGCACGCTCATCGTTGCCGACGTTGGCCCGCGTCAGTGACCGCAGCGTGGATTTGCGTGCGGCGGTCAAAAAGGCGGCCAGTGCCATCCTCGCCGCGCCCGACGATCAAGATGTCATCGCCTTGACCTACCAATTGCAAAGCGGTGATCCTAGTATCCGTTTGCGAGCTGTCAAGGCGTTAATGCGACTAGGACCAGCCGCCGCCAGTGCTGTGCCCGTATTGAACCGACTGCTTGAGGACACCGACGCCGACGTGCGGCGGGCGGCGATCGTGGCCATCCAGACCCTCGAACCGGCTGCCCGGCCGTCGCCCGCACTGATCCAGGCCATCGCCAAGGATCTCAACGACGAAGACCCGTTGCGGCGATTCAACGCCGCCCGACAGTTGGGGCGGATCGGCTCGCCCGCTTCTGTTGTATCCGATGCCTTGGAGGCCCGCCGCAACGATCCCGACCCCGATGTACGGCGAGCGGTCACCGACGCCCTGAACCGCATCTTCGGCCCACCACCACCGTAACCACTTCATTCACAAGGACTTATGGAGATGGCGCTCGCTGTCAGCGGATGAATTCCAGCAGACTGGGGCGGAATAGCCGCGCCGTCACGGCCATCGCCGCTTGCAGAATCTGTTCGTGTTCCCGCAATTTGACGATCGCCTCGGCGTAGTCGGTGCTTTCCCGCTCCCCCACGTCGACACGGGCCTGATAGTGAACGTCCGTCAACCGCTGCTGCCAAGATTCAAGTTGGGCCAGGCGGGCAGACTGCTCACCGATTGTTTCATGGATCGCGTTGCGAACATTCTCAATATCGGCTAAACGTTGGTTGAGCAGGGCCGCCTTTTGCGTGTGGGGCAGATTGCTGCGGAGATCATCGCGCAGTTGCAAGAGCGTTTGAAACAGATCACGGCCAGGCTGGAGGAAGACAATGTCGCCGGCGTAACGGGTGTCTGTCGTGGCGTTCGGGCCGGTCACAACCCGCGCGGGTTCGGCAACTCCGTCGTAAACGATGCTGGTGGGGCGTCCCTCGGGATCGGTGGCGGCCACGCGGAACGGCCGCACGTCGTATGCCGCACCCGAAAACAGATAACGGCCGTCTATTTGCTGGTTGACGACTTGCAAAGCCCGATCAATCAATGCATCGACTTCGGTCGCTAATGCCATTTGGGCTTGGTCATCGTCTACAGTCGCATCTGCCCCCTGGATGGCTATGCGGCTAGCCTGGGACAGGATATTCTGGACTTCCAGAAGGGCGTCGACACTGGTATTGAGGACCGATGACGCCTCGGCGATGTTTCGCAGATAGCTGTCCGTACGAGAGGCGGTCTGCTTTAGCTCGGCAATGACGGGAAATTGCAGGGGATCATCCGATGGCTGCTGGACTTTCACGCCGGAGGCGATTTGCCGTTGGTACCTTTCCAACATGCTGGCCTGTCTCTGCATGTGGGCGATGGCATTGGCCGTTTGGACTTGCGACGTGACGCGGAGGTTCATGATCCATGCTCCGAGCGTTGTCGAACGGTGGATTCCTGGTATCAATCCAGTATGCGTAGGACAGCATCCATGGCGGTGTTGACCACGGCGATATAACGGGATGCGGCGTCCACCATCCGCTGATAGTTGAGCAGATGTACGAACTGTTCATCCAGGTCCACGCCGATCACCGCCTGCTCGCGGGCAAACAGATCGCGTTGGACATCATTTAACGTGGTATTACGTTGCTGGAGAGTCTGCACCTCCGCGCCGATGCTTGCGGCAAGCTCGGTGTAGTCTTGGCGGAAGGTTTTACCGCCCAGCAGTGGCTGATCCCGCAAGGCGGCGAAGCGTTCGAGGTTGGCGGTGTCTCCGGCATGGTCACTGCGGGAGGCCGCAAACGATTGCGGATTGGCTAGCAGAGCAGGGTTGACCGCGATACTTGATGCATCGATACCAGTGAACATACCCAGGATACCCAAGCCGGCCAGCAGTCCGGCTGTATCGGCATCAGGCACGCCGCCGCCGGAGGGGGGATTGGTGTCGCGTCCTGCAAAATCGAATGCAAACCCTGGCGAGGCTTGAACTTGCAGCTTGCCATCGGGCATAAGGATGCTGGCGTTGAGCCCCGGTATGGCGTTGAAGGCATTGGCGATATCCTGCAGACTCTGCGTCGTCGGATCGATCGGGATAGGATAGTTGGTACGGCTGGTCGTCGCCAGGTCGGTAACGCTGACTACCAAAGTACCGTTGACCACCGGGAAGGGGAGATTCTGGGTGGCCAAGGGTAGGGTCGGGTTGGCCACACCGATGGTCGCCGTGACAGCGGTTGGGGGGCCATCCCGGCCCAGACCGGTGGCGTGGATGTGATTGAATTGCCGGATCCATTCCGCGGCGAGGGCGTCTAGACGGGCCCGAAAGGCCGGGATGTTCTGATTGTATTCCTGCAGCATACCGCCGAGGCGGCCGCCACGGATAGTGAGCGGCTGACCGCTATCCGCATCGCTGATCTGCAACTGTCCGCCCGGCGTCGTGCTCACCTGGAAGCGGAAGGGGAAATCCCCAACAACCAACGCCCCGCTGTCCGTCAGTACGTTCACCACACCGTGAGGCTGAGGAATGATCCTCAAATCCAGCCATTGGGAGAGTTCAGAAACGTATTGATCCCTCTGGTTTTGGAGATCATTGGCCTGTTCGCCGCGTAATTCGATAAGGGCGATCTGTTTATTAAGATCGGCAATTTTCTGAATGCGATCGTTCATTTGAACCACAGTCTGACGGATCTGGTTACTCAAGGTGAGGAGGTTGCGGTCAACATCCGCGGCGACGGTTCGGAACTGCTGGGCCACGGTGTCGGCCTGTAGTAGGACCGTGCGGCGGATAGCCAGATCATCCGGCCGTATCGTCAGTTCCTCTATCTGGTTGAAAACCCTTGCGATTTGCGATCCCAGATCATCGGACGCTGGTCCTAGTGCTGCTTCCAGGAACTGCTGGCTCTCTAGCCGTGCGGCCACCAGTCCGGCGTCGCCGTTATTTCGGAGGATTGCCTCTCGCCATATCGGGGCGGTGAAACGCGTAATATGACCCAACCCGACTCCCACACCCCGCACCCCGTCAATCGTCCGGGTGACCAGGTTCACGCCTTGGCGGTGATAACCCGGCGTATTGGCGTTGGCGATATTTTGGCCGATCACATCCAGCGTGCGATGGCCCACTGCAATCGCCGATAACCCGATGGCATAGGCATTCATGGTCCTAACCACAAGCCTGCAAAAAAGTTAGGTTTGCCGCACCGTGCGTCTCGCCCCCCCGCCCGTATTGAACGGACAACGCACTGCTGCCATTGGCCCATGTCAGCTCCCGAAGATATGATCGAAGCTGACCGATTCGGTTTGCATTGTGCCAAAGAAGTTCGTCAATAGTCTGAAGCAACTTCTTGAGTTCCTGGCGGCGTTGCAGCCACCTCGTGGCCCAGGGCTCGCCGACATGGCCGCAAAGCTCGGCTAGTGTGACATTGTGACTCACGCCGGGGTAATATCGTGCCAGCTCTTGGGCGATCTGCTGGACTGGAGAAATTCGCTGTTCACGACTCGGCAGCAACGTTTCGAGGCCTTGTATCGCCGCAGCAGCGGCTGAGAGGTTCTGGCCCACCAGGGCATGATGCAACCGGAGGACAAGGTTCAAAACGTGCTGCCAATGAGCACATTCATCCTCCAGAGCTTTGTGCAATTTTTCACATAATCGGGTGATTTCGAGATTCTGGAGCATGGTTAGTCATGGTGGAGTCAGGGGAAGCAGAACCCGCAGGCTGCAAGTGAGGTTTTAACATTTCAGCAAGGCCGATGCCGCCGGATGCGGCCAAGAGTCGTCCCAGGTAAAAATCGAATAGGCCGCCGTAAATGTCGCCGGCGTCGCCGGGAAATAACGTCTCGGGATCCAAAGTTTGCCGCATTTCTTTCAACAACAGCGAGAGCATGGTGGCCTCCCACTCTTGGGCCACCTCATCCCATCGCCGGTGCGGTGAAAATTTAGCATGCAAATCGTACCCATGAGGCAGAATGAGGGGTGGGATATGGTTGATCGCATCCATAAGACGATCGCCTCCTTGCTACTTAACTATCTTGTTAGCAATAACTTACGGTTCACTAGATGATGATCAATTCGGCGTGGAGTGCACCGGCCTGTTTGAGAGCTTGAAAAATAGCGATCAGGTCGCGTGGCGTCACGCCGAGTGCGTTCAGGGCCCGGGCCACATCCGCGACCGTGGTGGTTGGCGGCAGCACGACAAGTCGGGCCTGTTGCTCGACGGCACCGATTTGCGTGCGCGGCACAATTGCTGTCTGCCCAGGAGCAAATACCCCGGGCTGGGAGACAATCGGGCGTTCGGACACGCCAATATACAGATTGCCGTGGGAAACGGCGGTAGGAGAAATCGTGACATGCTCACCGGCCACGACCGTGCCCGTGCGTTCGTTGATCACGACGCGGGCCGGTAGGTCCGGGACCACTTCTAGCAAGCCGATTTCGGCCAAGAATTGTAACGGGGTTTTACACGGATCGGCCGGAGGACAAACCACGACCGCACCCGGATCGATGGCCGTCGCCGCACCGGCATAACGTTCATTGATCACCTTGGCAATCAAACGGGCAGTGTTCATGTCCGGATCTTTCAACAGCAAAGTCGCCCGTCCATGGCGGAAGATTTCGCCCGGAGCCTCTTTTTCCACAATGGCACCGCCCGGGATCCGCCCCACATTCAAATGATTCTTTTGAATTCCTGCCGCCTGGCCGGTTACGGAAAAACCCCCGACCGAAACCGGCCCCTGGGCCACAGCATAAACTTGACCATCGGCTCCGCGGAGCGGCGTAAATATCAACGTCCCACCTTGCAGACTCCGTGCATCGTCTAACGCCGAGACTGTCACATCGATCCGTCCCCCCTTGCGGGTAAATGGTCCGAGCTCCGCAATCACCATTACGGCGGAAATGCTCGTCGAGCGGATGACCGACTCGGCAGGCAGTTGGCTGAATATCTGGGTGGTGGTACCTAGTCGTTGCAGCATGTCTACTGCAACTTGCTGCGTAAATGTACTGCGGCTACCCGTACCATCGAGACCAACCACCAAGCCGAAGCCAAACAGTTGGTTGCTGCGGGCCCCGGCCACGTCAGTGATGTCTTTGATCCGTACTTGCGCCATGGTCGCCCCGCCAGACACGAGCAGGGCAATGGTCGTCAACATCCAAGGAATGACGGACGAGCCGCCGCCGAAAAATCCTTGTCGCTGTAGCACAGACATTCTAAACAGCTCCTCCACGTCGATTCGATGCCCAACTGCCGATCACCATGGCCATAGCCAATGCAAAACACGGCTCCAATATCCAGGGTTGAACGCCCGCGATGCAGGGCCGCGTCCGAGATAGCTGATGCGGAAATTGGCAATCGACTCAGATGAAATCGTATTTCCTACGCCGATATCCGCCGGACGCACTATTCCCGTGATCCGCAAGACACGCTCCTCCCCGGCCACGATCCGGCTACGGTATCCCTCAATCACCAAATTGCCGTTCGGCAATATGTCCACCACTACAGCAGCAATCCGATCCGTAAACACTCGGTTGCTCGTCAACTGGGCATTGCCACTGAATGTTCGATTGGAATTCCCTTGGAACAATTGTCCAGGTCGACCCGTGTTACCCAGACTATACGCCGCATCGGTGCTGGTAGACTTGTTGAGGGCCCGTTGGTCCTGTTCAGAGGCCACGGTACTTTCACTAATCAGCACAGTAATGACGTCACCCACGCGGCGAGCATTATTGTCCTGGAACAGAAACGCGTATCGGGGATCACGGCGATCCCATATCGAATCAGCCCAGGTGGGGGCATGAAAAATCCAGAGAATCGTCACACTCCCCAAAAAACAGCACCTCATCGATTAACTCCCAAATCCACCTCCACAGTCCCAGGACCCGCTACACGCCCAAACAGGACCTTCTTGGAATCGACATTCTGCACGCGTATCACTTGACCGAAACGTCCATGCTCCAATGCTTCACCGATCGCCGTAACACGTAGAGCGCCACTCTGAACCACCAATGTAACCCTTTGACCTGGCCGGATGATCGCATCAGAAGACCGTGACGATTCAAACGCAGCACCGGAACCGGTGGATGGGTGTGTTACAGGAGAGGAGGAAGCCGAACCACCAACCGCTGACGATTGCATAATCATCGACGAAGAACGAAATCGGACATTAAAATACATAGCTAAACTGATGATCGATCGATCGTTAACGTAAACTGTAACATCCATCTGAACGCGGCCGAGGCGAGGTGGTATATGCGGGCGAGCCGATATCCGAATCTGATCATCGGCAGCTACCTCCGGCAAAGCTACATGAACGGGGATGGCTAGCTCGACTTCAACTGTATCAGCAGGATATGGTAATGATTGGAGTAATGAGTCTTTGGCGACCTGGACTATTTCTTCAGGCCGGAGAATCCGGCGCTGTAAATAAACCTTTACATCATCAGATCCAATGAGGATAAAATCACTAGGTAATAATTGGGCCACTTGCAAACGATAAAAAACATGTTTTTTTGTAATTAAAAGATGTGTATCCTTAGCAGTAAATTCAGCTATATCTATATCTGCAATTCGCTTATGTATCGTATGATCCTTAGTATGTATATCAGCAATATCTTTCATATGTATCAGTTGAGAACGAGTAGTAATATGAGGCCGCAAACGAATAATGATGCGATCATGTGCATATGAAGAAAATGTTATCGAGGATATGAGCGATATGGATATAAATATGTATCTATACATAGATAAACTCCGCATATACACTTTTTCATCGTATCAAATCAGTCGTAGCAGCGAGGATGTTGTCTGCTGATCGCACAGCACGAGTATTAAATTCATATGCGCGCTGAGCAGTAATTAAACCAATTAGTTCAGTAACAACATCAACGTTAGAGCGCTCGAGAAAGCCTTGCCGAACGAAACCTACGCCATTTTGTCCAGGCGTAGCGATAATGGGAGCACCAGATGCAGCAGTTTCAGCAAACAAGTTCCGGCCCTCAGCGCTGAGGCCTGCAGGATTCTGAAAACGTACCAGTGTCAACTGACCCAAGACAGTTGTGGCATTCAGTGCACCAGCATTCTGGACGGACACTGTTCCATCGGAACCAATGGTGATAGACACCGCTTGCGGGGGAATGGTAATTTGTGGGGTTAGCAAGAAACCGTCACTTGTGACCAAATTACCCTGAGCATTCAATCGAAAGGCACCATCGCGAGTATAGCGTAATTCACCATTAGGTAAAACTACTTGGAAAAAACCGTCACCTTCGATAGCAATATCTAATGGATTTTGTGTGTTGACTAATGCACCTGGTGTAAATATCTTAGAAACGCCAGCAATACGCGTTCCGCTACCGACTTGTAGACCAGTAGGTGTCTGAAGTCCCTGAGCAGCAGTGCCACCTGGCACTTGTTGATTATAGTATAAGAGATCCTGGAATACAACCTCGCCTCGTTTAAAGCCATTAGTATTAACATTTGCTAAATTATTTGCAGTGTTATCAATTGCTATGGTTTGAGCACTCATTCCAGTGGCACTAGTATATAGAGCGCGTATCATAATTGTAACTCCATTTGCAAAAATTATGCACGTGTATTAAGTTGTAAGATATCTGAAATCATTTTCAGCGCACGTTGTGATGATTCATAATATCTGACTCCAATGATCAGCCGCACCATTGCATCAGAAGGACTTACATTAGAACCTTCGCGATAACCCTGGATGATCCGCGATTGAACGACTTGTAAGCCTGCATCTGCCGCCGCGGTAAATAGCGATGGACCGGCATTTCGCAAGGCCTGAGGATTGACAAATCGAACGGTACGAATACGACCTACTTCCTCACCATCTGCAACAACTGTCCCATCTGAGGCAATTTCTAACCGTGTAGCTTCTGGAGGAAAACGTATGGCACCATTTTGGCCTTGCAATACGTATCCCGAAACATTTACTAGCGTGCCACTAGGTGTACGAAAGAATGATCCATTGCGAGTATAAATTGGTCCGTTAGGTCCAGCCAGTTCGAAGAAGTGATCAGATTCGTGCAAGGTTATATCATATGGATGACCTGTATATTGTATAGGACCTAACTGGAAGTTATTCCAGATACCGGCGACTTGAACACCGAGGATATTAGGCTGTAAAATGTAGTGGTCGTCAGTATGATCTAGGGTTTCAAATAGTAGGCATCGTTCGCGATAACCAGGCATCATGCTATGAGAAATATTATAGGCAGCAATGTCCTGCCATTCGTAACCAACCTGCATAGCTGATGCAGCTGCATATATACCACGAATCATGCTGCTACATGTAAAGTTAGTAGGATTTAATAATCCCTATCTCTATCATCGGAAAAAAAAGTGTAAGTCTTGATAAAAAATTATAAATTAACACGGTGTATAATTTTCAGGCTAAAGTATTCAATACGATATCTTCATGATAGATAGATGTGACAGATGCAGTATCAGCAATAAATTGATTACGATATAATACAAAACCTTCGCGTAATGTTAGAAGTAGTTTTTTAACATCATTCATATAATTACGATTGTTAGTGTTTAAAAGATCGATTATATATCTAAATATTTGTTTAATATTTATTGAAATAATATTTTCACTTTGCAATGAGGATAATATACCATATAGGCTTAAATATAATTTAAACATGTGTGCTTTAAAAATAATATCATCATTTATATCTTCACTTAATATATCTAAATGATAAATACATTTATCGAAAAAAAATAAAAGATTTTCTATTGCATTGACTTGTACATTACAAACATAGCTACTATACATATTTATCTCCTATTTATAATTGATAACACTGTTAAACATTATTGATGCTATCTGTGATTGTAATGCTTTCAGATTATTAACTTGATTTTCCATTGCTATAAATCGCTTCAATAAGTTATCTCGTCTCAATAAGAGAATTTCATTCTGACGTACTATGTCCTTATCAATTGTATTAATCTGGTTATTTAATTCATCTATAATTTTGTTTAATCGGCCATTTGAAATATTTACGAACTTATCTATGGTTAGAAACAGCTTAGCTGCAAGTCCATGCTGAACAGTAATATGAGCTTCTGATGGCGCTGTAGCGTAGCTAACAATTTGCAATCCATCTGTATGTTGATTGCCTTCAGCACCAATTAGAACTTGTCCATTACCGTAAGCTGACTCGATGGTAGCATTATCGATAATGAAGCGACCTATAGTATCAGTTCCTGTTGCACTTTCATTACCTGTGAAACCGAGAGTGTTTAGGGCAGTGCCACCTAAAATACTAACTCGTGATGTCATGCCGTATCGATTTGATATAATTTGTATTTTATCATCTGATGTCAAATTAATAGTAGCTCTACTATTACTATTAACTAATTTATTATTAATAGTTTGCGAAATTGTATTAACTATTTCTTCTTTGGTGTAACTGCCTGAGGGTATAGTAATATCGAAAGTAATGTTGTCAATTCTCAATGACAGTTGATTATTATCATTGTCTATCGTATTTATATCACTTATGGACGATTGTGCTGTTAAAACTGCACGCTGAGCAGGAGCTATAATTTCAGCAGTGTATGTGCCCGGTTTAGTATAATATGAAGCAAAACGAAATACTATATTATTACTATCTGATGATCCAGTGATACCAAATAATTGTTGCATTTTCTTTATAGCATCTTCACCATTTTTTGATAACCATGATTTAAGATCTGATTCATTTAGTAATATTTGTCCATCATTAGTATATGTTATGCCATACTGCGATAGATTGTTGATTGCTTGGTCAATGCCATTTATTTGTTTTATGAAAACATCTCTTATGTTATCTACAATCTGGTATACCTCTGGAACACTAGATAAAGTACCAGATTTTTTATTTTCATGGTCGTAACCAATATTTTGTCTTATATATGTTATTATCTGGTTATAAGAAGCAAAAAAATCGTTCAATTTATCGATCAATACTTGAATATCATAGTTTACATTTATATCAACTTGTTTGTCTGGATCTGATTTAGTTATTGTCAATGATAGTCCAGGTATGATATTATCTATTATATTTGTTTCACTTATGACATTGATAGCATCTGGTCCTGTGCCTAGTTTAATGATTGCATCACGAGATTCTTGCAATATACGTTCTACAAAATTTATACTACTCCCATCACCTGAGTTCAAGTTATTAGTAATGCTGATTGAATTTCTAGTACCTGTCTCATTAGCAGACAACATTATGCGATAGCCCTGCGATTGAGGGTCATAAAAGATTGTAGCTTGGAGATTATTAAATACGTTATTAATAGTATGAACTATATTTTGTAAAGTATTATTACTATTGTCAATTATGATTGTCTTTTCTTGTTCGCCGACTCGTATAGTTAGAGATCCTTGTTTGATGATAGTATTAGGGTCTGAGAGTGCATTTGACGCGATGATATGGTTCTGTGCAGTTTGTATAGCTGTGATTTTGAATTGACCAGGCTGTGCAGATTGTCTGACATTGACCGTTACAATGTCAGGATCTGACGAGACTGCAGTCTTGCTGTCGAATGCGCTAGCTAATGGTCTAGCTAGTTCATTGGCCTTATTTTGTAAGTCTTGTAAATAAGTTTTCAAATTTGCAATTGCATTTTTCTTTGCTATTATATTGTCTTGGCGCTGTTTTAATAAATTAATACGATTTTGTTGGATACGAGTAATTCCGTTAATAATAGCATCAGTGTCAATACCTGTCGCAATGCCAGCAAATCTAATCCGATCATTATTAAGAATAGATAATAAATCCATTATCGTTCTCCTATATCATGATGCTGGCTTGACCGAATGGGGGAGCAGCCGTGGATAATCGGCTGCTCCCGGGGTTTTTATATTTAGCTTATGCCGATTTCCATCGGTCTATCCACGCAGTAGCGATGCTATCAGTGCCGTCAACTGATTGGCATTCGCAAGCATTGCGGCACCAGCCTGCATTTGTGTTTGCAGTTTAGTGAAATTCGCAATCTCACTGGCGTAGTCTGTATCACGGATGACCGATTCCGCTGTTACTGTGTTCTCTAAGGTAAAGCGTAGATTGTTGACATTTGCTGCCAATGTATTGGCTTGAAACGCTCCCAATTGGCCACGTAGGTTGGAGATGTCTGAGATGGCTTTGTCAATCACTCTGATAGCGTCTTGGGCCCCCTGCTGGGTGGTTACATCGATCATTGCCAAGTTGGAGAATTGCGAGCCAGCGACTCCTTGTCCTAGTGCTGATGCTCTAACATCGCCTAAGCTAATCACCGCTGTTTGGTTTGCATTGGCTCCAATTTGGAATGTTAATGAGTTATTTTCTATCAAAATGTCACCTTCTGCATCGTCATCTAGTGTTTGGAATGGATTATTCGGATCAACCCCATGCACAGTTATTACTAGTCCAAGTGCATTGGCTGTATTACCTTGTCCAGTCACTGTGATTGTATTACCATTGGGATCCGTTAGATTGATGTCAATATCAGCGCCATTTGTTGTAGTTCCATTAAGTGCGCTTATATTTCCAGCATTGGGCCCAGAGGATGCAACTGTAAAATTACCTTGTGTGCCATAAACTGTAGATGCTAGAACAAGATTGCCATTTGAATTGTCTATAGATGCTACTACGCCTGTCTGTCCAGTGTATTGATTAATTGTATTAGCCATGTCCACAACAGTGCCTGCATTAGATGCATTTAAATTTATATCTATACCATTAATTGTTATAGTAGCCGATTGCGTGCCTGTGAATGCTGTGACTGCACCCGATACATTGGCACGAACTGCAGCAGTGTTGATTACGAGATTATATGTACCGCTGATCGCACCAGAGTTAGTTGACGCTGAGACAGAAACCCCGTTTGGTGCGGCGTTGACCCGGATGCCCGCGCTACCATCCAATAGACGTTTCTGTCCAAACTGAGTTCTGTTTGCGATATCGGTAATTGTTTGGAGAGCATTGTTGATTTCTGCTTGGTTGGCGGCCAGCGAATCGGCATCGTTGACTCCGCTGTTTGCCGAATCCAGTGCCAAGCGTCGAATCTTGCCCAGCAAGCTGTTGATTTCGTTCAGCGCACCTTCGGCGGTTTGGACTAACGTGATGGCTTTTTCACTGTTTTCAATAGCTTGCTGCAAGCCGACGATCTGTGCCCGTTGCTTTTCGGAGATCACCAGCGCGGCGGGGCCGTCTGCACCTCGGTTGATCTTCAATCCGGAGGACAGACGTTCCAACGAACGCGTCATGTTGTTGTTGGTGGCCAGCAGGTTGTGCTGTGCCGTCAGGGCGGAGACGTTGTTGTTGAGCACCAGTCCCATCGTCAGTACCTCGCGTTTAGGGGTTGCGGATCAAGATGGCCTATCCATCTTATCTGAATGCGTTATCGAACTGCAGTCCGTCAAATTTGCCTCGACCATTCCCCTTTTTGATTGTGGCGGCGTCGCTTTTCCGCCTGCAGTTTACACGACGGCATCGGGAAGCCATTTTGCCATCAGACCGCCCCCTTGAGGATGATGAGACTGTGTTGGCTAGGGGATATATCGATTTGAGGAGTGGGAGAACTTAAGTAGAAGCTTCGTCAAGGATTTTTCGTGCCGTTTCTGCGGCCGCTTGGGACGTTAGCAGTTCGCCGGATTGTAACAAGGCGGCGGCTTTTGCCAGTGCGTCCTCGCGTATCTCCGGTGACTGCCGTACCATCGCGATGAGATATGCCAATTGCTCCGTCATGACGAATACGCTTGGCGGCGACATTGCCGCTGGTGGCGTGGCAGAATCCGCCACCGTGGAGCTCACCTTTTGGGAGGGAAGAGCACGCGACAAATTCGGGTAAACGCCGGATGGTTGCACATTCATACGCACGCTCCTGAACCGCCCGCAGAAACGGCATTACTGCCGTACAGCTATATTATCGACCGCAGAAAAATTTTTTTGCTCCCGCTACGCCGTGAGTATTTCGCCAGGGTCTGTTTCTTATCCTATGTTGAACTATGATTGAGCGTCTGCATGCTAAACATCGGATATACCTATTGTCTAACTCAAAATGAATAGTTATCGTCGATCAATTCTCTTTGCGGGAACTGTCTTACTGTGTGGGACAGCAGGCTTTGCGGCCGCATCGGGATTGAGTTGGATGTTGCTAGATTCGCAGGATCGGGCCGCGGTAGCCCATGCTGCAGAGGCTGGCGCAACATATCCTACGCCGCTCGGTTCTTCCGAATATGCGACCGATCCGGTGATTGAGAGCGAAATTTTGCTAGCCGTTGGCCGGTTCCGTGAGGCGGTGGAACGTCTGCATGGTTTGGAGAGGGTGGATGACTATTCGCGGTATTTGATCGCCGTCGCCTACGAGACGCAAGGGCTGCACGCATCGGCACTTGCACAGTACGAACATTTGGTCCAGGAGGCCGAGCTGGACTTGACCCGGCGGGCCGTGGCGCAACTGGGGGGGATCCGTTGCCGGCTAGCTATGGGGGAACGTGCGGCGTTGGGCCAATTGGCCGAGTGGATGTTACAATCGGGGCCGTTGCCGCGAGAAGTGGTCGCCGAAGGGGCGTATGTATTCGTGCAACATTACTATGTTGATCGTTATAGTCGTGATTCTCGGCCGTCATTGTGGTCGTCTGCGTTGTTGTGGCCGGAGCCGCGGCCGGTTGCCGAGCGGTACGCCGAATGGCTGGTTCGGTTGTACCTGCTTAGGCCGCAATCCGTTAGTGCGGTGGGCCCGGTCTGGCGGTGGGAGGGGGTGGGGTCTGGAGGGCTGGAGTCCCTATTGGTCAGCGGGGAGTGGCCGCCGCGGCGGGTGTGGGAGCATGTGGGACAACTCTGTAGTCACATCGGATGGCAGTGGTCCGTGGATCGGGATAGTGCAGACCTGTTGGAATCTGTCGTTGCGGTGAAGGTGTCGCGGTTGCCGGTGATGGTAATCTTGGCGGCGTTGCTGGCCAAAGCCGGGGTGGAGTGGCAGATCGGTGGGTATACGTTGCAAATAGGGAAGTCAAAAGTAATGCCACTGCAGCTAATCACCGATGCAGCTTATGACCTGGCACCGGACCATCCATGGGCGGTCGCGTTGGCGTTGATTCTCGCCAACGAGCGGGTTTCCCGTGAGGACGGCGAGTATTCCCGGCAGATATATCGGCATATTTTTGAATATGGTGATCAACTGTCGTATCAACTGATAGCGGTCTACAACGCTGCGATGCTGGAATATCGCGACCGGCGTTATGCCGCCGCACGGGCACGATGGTACGATTTGATCGATTTGGTTCCGGCGTCGCCGTGGGCCGCTTGCGGTAGCTGGTGGCTTGGACGGGTGGCATTGGACGCCGGCGACCTGCCTACGGCTGAACGGCATTGGCGGGGACTTCTCCGGCAGAGGGATACAAACGTCATAGCGGCGGCCCGACTCGGGCTTTGCCTCATTCATAGTCTTCGGGATGAGTGGCGATTGGTCGAACGCCTCCTGAGTGAGCAACGTTTTCCCATCGATGAACCATATGCATCATTCGCCGAACTTTATCATGCTTGGGTTATGTACCGTCACCGGAGTGGCTCTACGCATCGTCAGGACTTGGAGACGGCTTTGGAGCGGGTCAGTTATGGGCAAGGATTCGGACCGGCAGGGATTTACTGGGGAGGGCAGCTATGTAAGGCATTGGGGAACCACGACGTGTGGTTACGATTATTCAGGGAGGAAGTCGACGGTCGGCCGCATGGTTGGCGGGATGCGATGTTGTTGGAATTGGGGGAATATTACCAGCGATGTGGGGTCGCCGTACAAGCGCGGGAGTACTACTTAGCCGTTGCGGTGGCTCGACAGGACGATCTGGGATGGAAGGCGCAATGGCATTTGGCGGAACTGGCGTTTGAACGGGAGGATCTGGTGGAGACGATAGAGCGGTGCGAGTATGTATTGGCGCGGCAGGTCGCCGGTGGTGACGCCAACTCCTTGCGGGAGGGTGTGTTACGATTATTGGGTCGGGCATATGAGAGAGCGGGCGACTACCGCCGGGCGGCGTTGTGCTTTGCGGGCAACTATCCGGTTGGCGAGGAGTCAGACGAATGATCAGCCGACGTTCGCAGCGACGGGATCGGGCGGATACGGCAATCTATGCATTTTGGATTAATGAATCAATCAACTAGCCAATCAATCAATTAAGCAATTAATCGATCGGATAAGCAATCCGTCCGCAGGAGGGACACAAGCGGAACTCGCCGCTACGAATCTCGATGACGAACTGCTCGGGGAGTTGGGTGTGGCAACTCTGGCAGGAGCGGGCCTTGATCGCCGCAAACGCCGCCGGGCCGAGGTTCCGCACCAGCTTGTGATAACGATCAATTACATCTTGCGGGATTTGCTGCTCCCACCGTTGCAATTCCTGTTGGGCGATCTGCTCCTCCTGGCGTAGCCGCTCGAGCCGTTCCTGAGCCTGTTCCTGAAATAGGGCGAATTCTCTCTGGGCTTCCGCCCAGCGGCGTTCGACTTCAGATGTGGCAGCCATCCGTTCTTCCAGTTCCATCATCGTAGCGAGGATGGCATCTTCTAAGGTACTTTTCTTGGCTTTGGCTTGCTCGATTTCGGATAATTTCGCGTGATATTCCTTAGGAGACGTGACTTGCAGCAGTTGTTCTTCGAGCTTTTTGATCCGTGCCTCCGTTTGCCGCAACGTCCCTTCGTCTTCGCGTTGTTTAAGCTTGAGGCGAGTGATGGTATCATAGTGCGCGGCGTGGGCTTGCCGCTGCTGTTCCAGAAGCTGTTGCTGTTCCTGCAACAGTCGTGGTCCACGGGCGATCTCTTCCTGGAGATGGTGGAGATGCGAGCGTAGACGATGGATGTGCCGCCATAGCTCTGGCGTAAGCTTGGCCATGGCCGAACTCTCCCAGAAAGCCCATTCCGGGCGCCATATTTGGTTGTGCGGATGCGGCAGATCCGCGGTGATATCGTAGGGCAAGCCTCGGGGTTTGTCCGCCGACGCCGCAGGCCGGGCCGCGGGATTACCAAACGCGGCGGCTGCTTCATGAATTGTCAGTTGCGCGGGCGGTAGGCATCGAGGAAACCTTCCAGTTGCCGGCTGCGGACGGGGTGTTGGAGCTTGCGGACCGCCTTGGCTTCGATCTGCCGCACCCGTTCGCGAGTTACTTTGAATATGCGGCCCACTTCCTCGAGAGTGTAGGAGTATCCGTCTCCTAATCCGTAGCGGAGTTTGATGATTTCCCGCTCGCGGTAGGTGAGGGTCTTGAGGACGCTTTCGATTTTGTCCCGGAGCATCTCATTGGTGGCGGCCGAGAGGGGGGATTCGGTGGAATGGTCCTCGATGAATTCGCCGAAGGTGGAATCTTCGGAGTCGCCGACCGGTCGGTCCAGGCTGACGGGTTGGCGGCTGATCCGAAGCACGCGTTTGCATTCTTCGTAGGGGAGGTTGGCCGCTTCGGCGAGTTCCTCGACCGTGGGTTCCCGTCCGAGCTGCTGGGTCAGACGCCGCGAGATATTGCGGAGGCGGGTCATGGTTTCGATCATGTGGACGGGGATGCGGATGGTACGAGCCTGGTCCGCGATGGCCCGAGTGATCGCTTGCCGGATCCACCAGGTCGCATAGGTGCTGAATTTGTAGCCGCGGCGATGCTCATATTTGTCCACGGCCCGCATCAGACCTGTATTCCCTTCCTGGATCAGGTCCAGAAATGACAGGCCGCGGTTGCGGTACTTCTTGGCGATCGACACCACCAGACGGAGGTTGCCGCCGGATAGGTCACGTTTCGCTTGTTCGTATTCGGCAAACCGCTTTTTGATGATAGTCACCCGTTGCCGCAACGTCTCTGGCTCCTCCAGGGTCAGGAGCATCAAATCCAGCAATTCTTTCTCGAGATTGGCCCGTTCTTCACGGCCGCTGCGGCGTTGCTTCAGCTCCCCGATCCGCCTCTGCAACTCGTCCATGCGTGCGCTGATTTGTTCGAGTTTGCGCATGAGGGGTTGAACCTTTTGGGTGCGGATGGAGAGCTCTTCTACCAGGGTGGCGGTTTTGCGGCGGCGACACCGCAGACGTTCGCGTAAGATGTTCTTCTCCTCTTCGGAGGTCCGGGGATCGATCAACCGTTGGAAATCGGCTACGTTGGCCTCCATCAACGGTTCCAACGTTTTGAGATTGTGGGGCATTCGGGCCAGGATCTTGTCTTTTTCGAGGTTCTCGGTCTGGGAAACCTTGATGGTGCGGTCGAACGGCAATTCGCCGGAATGGACCCGCTTGAGGGTCTCGACCACCTGGCGGAGGGCATAATCGCATTCGAGTACCTTGCGGCGGAAGCGGCGGCGGGTCAGTTCGATTTTCATCGCCAATTGTACTTCTTGCCGCCGGTCGAGCAGCTTGATCTGCCCCATTTGCGTCAGGTACATCCGCACGGGGTCATCGATATGTCGTCCATCCCCATCGCTGTCCTCGAATAGCCCCCGATCAGCGTCGTCGAGCAAATCCTGGCTTCCGTCGCTCTCTTGGGCCGACCGTTCTTGTTCGCCATCCGCATCGATCAAGCTGATCCCATGGCGATCCAATGCCTCGAGAATCTCTTGCAGACGGTCGGGGTCGCCCATCCCTTCGGGTAGGGCGGCGTTGAGGTCGTCGTAAGTCAGGGAACCGCTGGCTTTACCTTTGGCGATCAGGCTTTTGAGGATCTTCTCTTCATGGTTATCCATCGCGATTCCTCCCACGCGGCGGCATCAGGGGCGATTCGGCCGAACGGTTGCCGAGCCTGGATACCATCCAAACGATGATTACGTTGGCAACTCCGGCACTTTGACAGCAGATTCGGTCTGCTGGAGGCGTTGCAGTATCGCGGCGGCCTGCTGCTCGTCGGCGTGGAGCAGTTGCGCACGCAATGCTTCCCGTTCGGCGGCCACCCGCAGCTCATCGAGCCGGCAGAGCAGTCGCTGCAGCCATGCCGGGCGTTCGCTCATCTGCTGGCCGATCCATTGCAGCCGGCAGGCGTCCGCATAGAGTTCCGGTCGATCGATCAGCCGTTCCCGCAAGGCGTCGAGATCGGGTACGCCGCCATCCGCGTATATGCTTGCTAGCTCGGTGTAGATCCGCCGTAATCGCGGCTGGACCAGATGTTCGGGCTGGATCCGTTGCAGGGCCTCCGGAAAAAGCGCCGGCTCGGCCAGGACGATCTCCAAAAGCTGTTTTTCCGCATGGATGCGGGGATCCTGCTTGGCCGGTGTTTGGCGGCGGGGCGTCCCCGTCTCTTTCGGTGCGGCAGATCCGGCAGACACCTTCCGCTGGTTACGCAACTCCCCGAAACGGGACCAAAGCGACTCCATTCGCACCCCTAACCGGTGGGCCAGGCGAGTCAGCATCAATTCCTGTTTGATGCGGAGCGAAGTAAACGTTTCTTCAGGTACGGCCGCCATCACTTTGAGAATCTCGTCGGTGATTCGCCGGCGTCCCTCCACGGTCGTGGTCCCGTATCGCTCGATCAGCTGGTTCAGTTTGAATTCAAAAGCGTCAATCGCCGTATTGAGCACCTTTTGAAACGTTTCTGAACCCTCTGAGCGGACAAGCACATCGCAAGGATCCATCCCCGCCGGCAGGGCGGCCACCGACAGCTCGATTTCATGGCTCAAGAACAGTTCCAACGCCCGATCTACGCCGGTCAGCCCGCCAGCATCTGCGTCGAATAACAGGATGACTTTGGGCACAAATCGGCGAATCAGTCGGATGTGAGCAGGGGTTAGGGCCGTGCCCATTGTGGCCACCGCTTGGGGGAAGCCGCACTGGTGGGCCATCAGGACGTCGGTATAGCCCTCGACGATGATGAAATAGCCGCTGCTGGCGGCGGCTTGTCGGGCGAGATCCAGGCCGAAGAGGACCTCACTTTTGCTGAATAGCGGCGATTCGGCTGAGTTGTAATATTTGGGGGCCCGCGGGGCCAGCGGGGAGGTGGGCAGGATCCGGCCGCCAAAGGCGATCACCTGGCCGCGAACGTCGCGGATGGGGAAGAGGAGGCGGTCACGGAAGCGGTCGAGCCAGTCATGGGTCTCGGTCTTGGGGAACAACAGGCCCACAGCGGCCAGGTCTTGCAGGTCCACCACGTCGCGGCGGGCCAGTTGTAGCAGCCAGTCGCCGTGCAGCGGGGCGTAGCCTAGGCCAAATTGGCGGACGGTGGCCCCGGTGAGGGAGCGTTCGCCGAGGTATTTGCGAGCGGTCTCCGCCAGCGGTTCATCCAACAGGCATTCGTGGTAGCGTGCTTGGGCCCACTGCAGGACCTCCAGCAGGCGGCGTCGCGGATTGACTGGGCTTGGTCGTTCCGCGTCAAGCCGGATGCCTGCCCGAGCCGCCAATAGAGCACGGGCTTCCAGGAAATCGACCTTTTCCATTTGCTGGATGAAGGTGAAGACGTCGCCGTGGGCGCCGCAGGCCCAGCAGCGGTAGCGTTGGCGGCGGGGATCGACATCCAATGAGGGCCGCGTATCGTCATGGAAGGGACATAGCCCTTTAAACGTGGCTCCGGCCGGCCGCAGCGTCAAATACGAGCCGACGACGGCCACTATATCGCATGCGGCTTTGATGGCTCGGGTGATTTCGGCAGGATCGGACGGCACGGGAACGCCCCTATCCGGATGCAAAGTTCATAACTCCGTTACTACGTGGAAGTTACGTCGCACCCTGACCGGCACGGCATAAACTTCCACGGAAACGGGTTATTCCGCCTTGCGGTAGTGGTCGGGTTCCCGGCACCCCGTGCTTGTTGGTCCACACAGGCCAGCGGCTGACGGCTAATATGCTATAACCGTCTGTTCCGCTCAACGGCCTCTCTGTTTGGGGTCGTTTGGAACTCGAGCGATGCCGCGGCTCCCCTGATGGAACCTTAAGGTCGGTGCATCCATCCCTGAATGCTGTCGGAATTATACAGCTCTCCCTCGGCCGGTCAAGTTCACGTAATCCCAATGGATTGCAGACATTCCGCGACTTAGGGACAATTGTTTTTTGGCACGGAATTTGCTCATCATATCCACGCTCCCTACACCAACTCCACCAGGCATAATGGGAAACATTTGCCACAGCCCTGATACATTTCTACATTCCCCGCAATCTTTACGGTGGCGTCCGTAAGATCTGGATGCTAACATGGAGCATAACTATGCCGGTTCCGTGCGGATAGCGGAGCGGCGATCCGTAACGAGCACACTGCTGTAACCGGTTATGGCTAAGGCAGTTACCATTATTTTGCTGACACCGATCGTGTGGACCCAAGCGGTTCCCCGCGGCGGGGATCCTTTACGCCGACCAGAAATCATTTGGGCCACAGTTGCTTTAGCCGCCGCACTGTTTGTCGGAGCCTTCATCATATGGATGGTTGACCGTTGGCGGAAGCGGCTCACCCGTGACAACGAGGGGATCAACGACCTGACCGACTACCGTCACATGCTCGAACGCGGCGAGATTACGGAAGAGGAGTACAACAAGCTCCGTCAGCGGATAAGACGCCCCCTTCGCAAGGATGGATCCGGGCGGCCGGCCGACGCCGGATCCGAAAAGCCGCCCCTGTCCCCAGAACCGCCGGCACCGTAACCACGGGAACGACTAGTGAAATGGCCACCCAAGAACTTACTCCCAGATGAGAAAATTTGATGGTGGCGTACCGACGAACGCAAAAAATGTTTACCGCCGACAGGCGGCTCGGATAAGATGGCAGCAACAGGCCAATCGGGCCATGCCACACGGTCGATTGGCTACAAACGGATAGGCGGCAACGGACACCGATAGCTGCTCAGCAGGGAATCAATAGGGAGTCCCATGCCTTCAGACCGGACATCGGATGGCGGACGGCGACCGCCGAGCACAACCGGACGTAACCGCAATGCGTTTTGCTCTTTTTGCCGGCGATCTCACCGGGATGTGGGACCGCTGGTAGAAGGCCCCGGTGAAGTGTATATCTGCGGCGAATGCATCGAGCTGTGCCAATCGATCCTCGAACAGGAGCGGAAACGGCGCGGTTCGCCGCGTCACCCGTTGCTGCACATCCCCTCGCCGCGGTCGATCAAGGAAAAATTGGACCATTACGTGATCGGTCAAAACCGGGCCAAAAAAGTCCTGGCCGTCGCTGTGCACAACCACTACAAGCGACTCAGCCTTGGAGTAGACACCCGGGACGTCGAAATCGAAAAGAGCAACATCCTGCTGATCGGCCCCACCGGGAGCGGCAAAACCCTTTTAGCCCGTACGTTGGCCAAAATCCTTGACGTACCGTTTGCCATCGGCGACGCTACCACCCTGACCGAAGCCGGCTACGTCGGCGAGGACGTAGAAAATCTGCTGTTAAAGCTATTGCACGCCGCAGATTTTGACATTGAAGCGGCCCAACGCGGCATCGTTTACATCGACGAAATCGACAAGATCGCCAAAACCTCACACAATGTGTCGATCACCCGCGACGTCTCCGGCGAGGGCGTCCAACAGGCCCTGCTCAAAATGCTCGAAGGAACCATCTCGAATGTGCCGCCGCAAGGTGGCCGCAAACACCCCGAACAGCAATACATCCAGGTAGACACCACCAACATCCTATTCATTTGTGGCGGCACCTTTGTCGGCATCGAGGACATCATCAGCCGCCGCTTGGGCCGCAAAACCATCGGTTTCGGTGCCGTCAACGAATTGCACCGCGAGCGCACCCTGGCTGAGTTGCTCAACCAGGTTACCGCAGATGATCTCATCGAATATGGCATGATCCCTGAATTTGTCGGCCGCCTGCCGGTGTTGGCACCGCTCGACCCACTAGATGAAGACGCCCTGGTTCGCATCCTGACCGAACCCAAAAATGCTTTAGTTCGACAGTATCAAAAGTTATTCGAGATGGAGGGAGCTGAAGTCGAATTTGAGCCGGAAGCATTGCGGGAAATCGCCCGGATGGCCAAAAGCCGTGACACCGGTGCCCGCGGCCTGCGGGCCATAGTTGAAGAAATCATGCTTGACCTGATGTTCGAGCTGCCGGACATGCAATCACGGGGCAAGCACATCATCACGGTTGATGTGGTCCGCGGCCTGAGTAAGCCGATCTGTCAGGTATCCGAACGTAAAAGTGCCTAAGCGGATCGGTTCGCCGCAGCCGTTCTGTCTTGGGGCATGACCGTAACCCCATCCTGAAAAGAAAAGTGCAAATGAACGCATACTCCGAAATGAACGAGTATTCTGTTGGCTCGCCGCAATCGGCCGGCTACTTCTTTTTAACCAAAACAAACAGCATCCCCTTTTGCCCGGAAAAATCGGACGGTCGGTTGTCCTTGCCAGGGTGATAAGCAAGCTTAAGGGTCCCGTCGGACACGTCGATGATCCCCGCCGCGACGGCACCTTTTGTCCCTTCTGGCCCGCGGACGATGACCATGTCTATCTCATAAGGCTTCGCCTTGGCTATTAGCTTATAGTTCATGTGAAACTCCACTTCATCTCCACGACGGATAATGATAGAATTTGCTGTTATAACATATTCTGCTTTTTTAGCAGCATCATCGATTGGCTTCCCTTTGATCATCCCACTTTGCAATACATAGGTGCCTGTAATATCTGGTGTTTCTTGTGCCATGATATTTATATTTGAAATCACTAATAATGCTAGGCTACTGACCAATACTAATGTAGCATACTGAATCGGTTGATATTTCATTACTAATTCCTCATAATTATTTGCTCGATGTACATTGAACATTAACAAGCAAGTTGAAACCTATTACCTATGTCTTTTGCATTGTGAAACCGATCGTATCATAGCAGTTGGCGACAGATATTACGGAATGCATTGTCAAGATACGTGAACATATGGGAAACATAGCGATCCAGGGGGTGATCAGCCAGCACGGCCTCGTGCGGTAAGCCCATGGCGGCGAGCTTTTCTCGCAAACGTTCATTGCCTTCATACCAGTAGCTGTGCGGCGAACAGGCAAACCAGACGTATCGGGGATAGGCATCCGCAGCGATGTGGAACAGGACAGTGTCCCGCCGCGCCGCCTCACGCGTGGGGTATATGGTCTCAAGAGTGGTTCTCAATCCCCAGGTCTGATGGAAATCGATGGCAGCGTCGATGCCGGCGACGATCGGGAATTGTGCGGCATGACGAAAACCCAGCCGCAGAGCCCCCTGTCCGCCCATTCCCACACCGACGACGGCTCGGTGCGAGGGGCCGACTTGCCACGTCTGCACCATCCATGGCAGGACAGTTTGCATAAGGTGTTGTTCGGGCGTCACTTGTGTATCAAATCCGGCGAAGAAACGGTCCAGCCACCAGCTACACCCTGCGGCGGGGGCAATGCAACGCCAGCGTCGGCGGACTAATTCGGCGGTCAGCCCGGGGACGTCCGCCGGGTGGGTGCCGCGGGCGTCATGGAGGTATAGCACCGCCGGACCGGACGCGGCGGGGGGTTCACATACAAGAATTGGCTTGCCCCCTAACTCGATCTCGAGCCAGTCCATAGATGTTGGCCGTCCCGCCGTCGCCGCGGGGGGCATCTCCAATCGTTGGTCATTCTAATCCTTTTTCGATCCTTGTTTACTCCTGGCCTGTTTCAGCTTGAGAGTAACCTTGCGGCGACGATCCGCATCCCGCTTGGACACGTCCTCCAGGGTCAGGCCCTTCTCCCATGCCGCTATTGCTTCCTTGATCATCCCCAATGCCATGTAACAGTCGCCCAAATGGTCCCAGATTTCGAGATGATTTCCGTCTTCCTCGTCTGCAGCGGCCCGTTTCAAGTAATCCAAAGCTTCACGATACTTTTTCTTCTTGTACAAAACCCACCCCATGCTGTCCAAATAAGCGGCGTTCTCACGAACTTCGTCTATTTCCCCCTTTTCCTTGAGCTTCTCTTTCTCTTTGCGATCCAGCTCGAGTGCCTCCCGAATCAGTTTTTCCGCTTCATCCAAATGCATATCATTGTCACACCATATGAATCCTAGATCATTTTTATATGTTGCATTATCTGGATGCTTTTTGACAAGGATCTGTAATTGTTTGGCTGCTCTGTCTATATCATTGATATCTACATATAGTGCACTGAGGACATATCGAGCACGATCGATTTCTCGGTCACGGATCTTGTCGTCTAGTTCTTCTTCGGATTCGAGTTTATCCAACACTTCGTGGAATGTTTTGATCGCCGCATCGTATTTGCCGGCCTCGCGCTCGATAAAACCTCGCAGACGGAGAAAATACCAGGAATTCCCCGTCAATTCCAGCAGGCCACGGGTGATGCGGAGGGCCTCATCGTAATCCCCTTTTTTGGCCTTGGCCTGCACCAGTCGCTCGATGATGAACGGCTTGGCCCGTTCCAGCTCAAGGGGACCTTTCAGATCCAGGAAACGTTCGCAGGTGTCAATCACTTGGTCGTAACGTTTGGCGTCGAAATACAAAATGATCAGGTTGTCGAAAGCCTCCAGAATGCTTTGGGGGCTTTTTTTCACCTTTTGGGCAATGTCTAGCTGCTTTTCATAGAATCGTTCGGCCAAGTCATAGTCCTTGAGACGGTGGGCAAGCTGCGCCAAGATGGTGATGGCGTTGTAGTTGAGCTTGGCCGGGCTGTTCTGGAGGATCGCATCGGCGGCGGCGAGGATCTCTTTGGCTTTGGGACGGTTTTTCACAAGCTCGCGTAGGCGTGCCTTTTGCAGCTCTTCCGTGGTGGCCTGGTTTAGTTTCAGGATTTCCGACTCGGCCGAAGCCTGCGGTTGAACTGCCGGCTGCGGCGGATTTTGGGCATATGCAACAGCCGTCGTCCCCAGTAGCAGTACCGCCATTCCTAGCCGACGAGCCATGATACGATGCCGCATGGGTGTGTCCTCACGAACAACAGGATATTTTTTCCCGCCGGAATAATAGAATTGTACCCGTCCGATACGGCAAATGCTATAGGAACCGTCAGCTTGCATCGGGGAGCCTCACCTGACACCGGCTCAAGGGGTGGGCACTCGGTACCGGGTCAAGGCAAGGGCATTCCGGCGTAACCGGATAGTCCGGTTGTTGTTATTGATGGATGGACAACAGAAGGATGCGGATATGTCGTTACGCATACCGATCATCGGCTTGGGTCCGGACGGCTTGGCCGGCATTTCCCATCGGAGCCGGCAACTGTTGACGGAGGCGGAAGTCCTCTTCGGGCCGGATTCCGCCTTGAAGCTGATCCCGGAGGTCGCCGCGGAGCGCGTGGTTTTCGGTCCAGACCTGCAAGCGTGCGTCGAACAATTGCGATCGGTGATGGGGAAAAAGCGGGTTGCGGTCGTCGCCGTGGGCGACCCGCTGTTTTACGGCACGGCCCGCTATTTGTGTGAAAAGCTGGGACCGGACCACTTCGAGGTCATTCCGCACGTGTCGTCGATGCAACTGGCATTTGCCCGGATCAAGGAGTCATGGGAAGAAGCATATTTGACAGATTTAGCTGCACGGCCATTGGAAGAAGTCATCGACCGGATCCGGACGGCCACGACCGTCGGGCTGTTCACCACCGAGGAGTTAACTCCCGCCCGAGTTGCGAAGGAGCTATTGGCCCGGGGCATCGACTATTTCACCGCATGGGTTTGCGAAAACTTGGGGAGCAAGGATGAACGGATCACCCGCGGCGAGCTTCGCGACATCTCTCATCTGTCATTTGACTCTTTGAACATACTGATTCTCAAACGTCATCCGCATCGGCCGGACATGCCGGCCCGCGGCAGCCGTCTGCGCCGGTTCGGCAATCCTGACGATGTCTTTGCTCAAACTCTCCCAAAAAGCGGACTGATCACACAAGCCGAAGTGCGGGCGATCGCCCTCTCACAGCTCGATTTGCATCCCGGCGACATTTTCTGGGACGTGGGGGCTGGCAGCGGCAGCGTCGCCATCGAGGCCGCCCAATTGATTTATCCCGCCCCCAGTTACGCCATTGAGCAGGATCCGGCGGACTATCATCTGATTGTGGCCAATGCGGAGACGTTCGGCGTTTCGAATGTCCGCCCCGTTTTCGGTAGAGCACCTGAGGTCTTCGCCCAACTGCCGCGGCCACACGCCATATTCGTCGGCGGTAACGGTGGCGAGGTGGCCCGTCTGCTCGAGGCCTGTTACGACGCATTGCACCCCGGCGGACGCCTCGTCACCAACGTCGGTACCCTCGAGATGATCTATGCCAGCTATCAAACGCTCAAACGATTGTCACATCGCGTCGAAGCTTTGCTCGTCCATGTTTCCCGCGGCATCGAACAACTGGAATCATTACGTTTCGAGGCCGTGAACCCTACCGTATTGCTTCGCGTGGTAAAACCGTCATAATGGGGGCAACTGCCAGCTCCCGCTGCATGCGGACTCGGATTACGCCCCGGGGGCGATTCGCGGGGAGGGATGGGGGATGACCAAGCCACGCCGGCCGCCGCTCGTGCGTCTTTGCGAGCTGCAAGTGGGACAACTGGCCGATTTTTACGCGCAGCTTGCGGAAAAAAGGAAGGGGAATACCCAAGGCGGCAAGCCCTATTACCAGCTCCGCTTCCGGGACGCCCGCCGCACGGCGGTGGTCATGGTGTGGTCGGACAGCGAGATGTTTGAGCCATGCACGCACTGGCAGGCCGGCCAGTTTTTCAAAATCCGTGGCACCTACCGGGAGCATGAGCGTTTCGGGCCGCAACTGGACATTGAAGCGATTCGCCCAGTGGAGGACCGGGACCGGGAGGACGGCTTCAGCGAATGGGACTTTGTCACCGCCTCGCGATATGAGCCCGAGCAGATGTACCAGGAATTGTTGGCGTGGGTGGAGGCCGAGATCAAGGACGGGCCGCTTCGTCAGCTTGTCGGGAAATTGCTGGCCGACAACGCGGCGGCATTAAAAATCTTGCCGGCGACCGACCGCAAGTTTTACCCGTTTCCCGGCGGCTGGTTGGAACACGTTTTGCATGTCGCCCGGCACAGTGTATGGATCGCAGACCGCTACATTGAATTATTTCCAGACCTGACGCCGCCGCTCAATCGCGATCTGGTGGCCGCGGCGGCCGTGCTGCATGACATTGGCCGGGTCCGAGAACTGGACCCGATCCCGGGGCAGCCGACCCGGATCAGCGTAGCAGGGGAACTGTTCGGTCATATCTTTCTGGCCCACGACATGATCCGCGATGCGGCGAGGGAAATACCTGAGCTTAACCCGGAGTTGTTACAATTGCTGCTGCACATTGTGGCCAGCCACTTGCGGCTGCCGGAGTGGGGATCGCCCCGGCTGCCGTGCATCCCGGAGGTGCTAATCATCCACCACCTGGACGATTTGGACGCCAAATTGGAAATGTTTGCCCGTTGCCTCATCAACGATCCCGGCGAAGGGCCGTTCACGGAACGCGATCCGGTGCTGAACCGGCCGCTGCTCAAGCAGCGGTCAGTGTGATCGTGGCCGCCGGAGTGGTTCAACTGGCCAAAAAATGGCACATTCGCTTGACAAGCGGCCGTTTATAGTGTACATTTGTATCAAAGGCTACGGGGCAAACCGGTAACTGTTCAGTCCGGCAGGTGACCCCGTTTTGCCCGGATAAATTAACGGCCTTTGATAGCGGACAGTGTCCGCAGCGACTACATAGAGGTTTGACACGTTGTAAACGTCGTTGGCGTCGTCATCGAGATTGGCGACGGCGATGTTGACGCTTTGGGCGTAGCTAGGCGGGAAGGGGAGGGTGAAGGTCGTGATGATCGCGCCGCTTTGGCCGCGGAATGCGCGAATGATGCGAGTGTTCCGCAGGGCGACGTAAATTTCGGCACCGCGTTGGCCGTCGGTACTGCCAGCGGCCACATCGATGCCGCGGCGGAAAAAGGCGTTGCTAGTATCGTAGGCCATGTAGCTTGCCCGCAACTGGACGGTAGGAGTTTGTGCATCGAAGATGCGAACCTGCGGTAAGCCGCTGGCGCGGCCGGTGACAATTTCGGCGTAGTTGTAATCGTAGGGATCGGTCTTAGAGTTTTTGGTCGTGTGGATGTTGGCGGCGGCCAGAGTCACGCCGCACGGTACAGTGCCGTAAGCGTTGAACTGCCGCGAGAGGAAGAAGCTGGAGGTTGCCGTGTCGTAGCCATACACTCGAACGGTGGAAATACCCCGCTCGCGTCCGACGATGAGTTCATGTTCCGGCCCGCCGGTGACGTTGCCAGCGGCGATTTGGACGCCGCCGGTGTAAGCGGGGCCGAAAGGCATGAAGGAAGCGATTTGTTGCGGACCGCCATCCGTAAGGCGATAAACCTTGACGCGGCCGACCGTCCCCGGTGCGGTAGAAACAACAACATCGTGGGTACCGGCCGGGTCGGCGGGAAAGTTGCCGGTGGCGACATAAACGCCGCCGCGGTAGTTGGGGCCGAACGGTATGAACGAACCCAAAAAACTTCCATCGGTGGCACTATAGATTTGGACTTCGCCACGAGTCCCCGGCCCTGTGCCCACGACGTATTCCAAACCGGGGTTGTCACTGGCTACATCCGCCACGGCAATACTCCAGCCTAGCCGTGTGCCGAATGTGGACAACACCGTGCGGCATTCCAGTAGCTCCAATTGCAGGGGAGCGCCCTGGGTCTGTCTGGGTGCGTGTTGCATAGGAGTACCTCATGAAAATGGCGTGTCAATTGTTGATGATCGACATAATGATCCCGACAGCCGCAGTAGCGTGGGACGTTTTGGAGCGGGAGGCATCACTTGAGGTGCAGCAAACCCTGTCTTTGCGGCTTTGCCGCTCCAGGTGGTGCCGCCGCCGGTTCCTGTAGCCCCGGTACAGTCAATAAGCGGCACAAAACGCGTCGTGTGAGTCATCCCTGAACATTCCCGAGGGTGGCCCGGAAGCGCTCGACTGACGCCCGCACTTCGGCGGTACCTTCGTCCGAGGAGGCCCAGCCGATCGGCTCGGTGGTCACGCCCTCCAGTTGCTTGTATGTGGTGAAGAAAAATTCGACTTCGCGGATAAAATGCGGCGGCACGTGTTCCAGGCGGCGGATGTGGCTAAACAGCGGGTCTTTATGCGGCACCCCCAGAATTTTGTAGTCGTTCTGGCCTTTATCCCGCATGCGGTAGATGCCGACGACGCGAGCCTCGATCAGGCAGCCCGAAAAGGTCGGTTCATTGACCATTACCAGAATGTCCAGCGGGTCGCCGTCCTCGGCGAGCGTCTGCGGGATGAAGCCGTAATCGCCCGGATAGACCGCCGAGCTGTACAAGTAGCGGTCCAGCTTGATCAGACCGGTGTTTTTGTCCAGTTCGAATTTGTTGCGGCGTCCTTTGGGGATTTCAACGATGACGTTGACCACTGCCGGCTCGCCGGTGCCGGGAGGTATCATCATGTAATCGCGTAAGGCGCGTGGCCCGGTCAGCATGGCGGCAATCCCAACAGTGGGGGCAGGTGACCCCGCCGTTCCTTACATTTAGTGTAACCGCTATCCGGCGTATGGGAACAGATTCTGCCCCGGAGACGTGGGGATTTGGCGGAGCGTAATGAGTGAAGGACCAGGAGTGACGATTGTTTGCATCGGATAAATCCGTCAGTTGGGGCAGGTCGGACAGCAGGAGTTGAGGCTGTGAACGGAGCGTCGTTGTGGCAGGCCCGGCTGTGCCTGGTAGGGGCCGCCGTTTTCTGGAGCATCAGTAGTGCGTTCATGCGGCTGCTCAGCGCTCCGTTGGGACTGGGGTTGGAAGAGCCGCGGTTGACGCCGCTACAGATTGCCTTTTTCCGCGGTCTTTTTGGCGGACTGCTGGTCCTTGCAATGGTCCGTCGTGAGCAGATGCGGTTTCACCCGGCGATGGCCGGAATGGTGTTGACCTTCACGCTGATGAGCGGGCTATACCTGTCGGCGTTGGGTTTGGGGGCCGCCGCTAATGCGATTTTTTTGCAAAACACCGCGCCGATGTGGGTGTATTTGCTATCGATATGGATTTTGCGGGAAGCAGCAGACCGGCGCGGCCTGCAGGCAGTGATCATCAGTGCGATCGGGGCCGGGGTGATCGTTGTCGGCGGCTGGCCGACGGAGATGCCAGAGTCGCAGCGACGCGAGACGGCGATTGTCTTGCTCATGGGCCTGGCTAGCGGCGTGGCTTATGCGGGGGTCATCCTGTTTTTGCGTGCACTGAGGCAATATGCGTCTACATGGCTGGTGAGCCTCAATTTGCTGGGGACGGCTATCACCCTGGCCGTGTTCATCTGCCTACGCGAAGGTAGGGCAGGATTTATCGAATGGGTGACCGTTCCGTCAGCAAGACAGTTTGTGGTGCTGTTTGCCTTTGGCCTGTTGCAGATGGCGCTGCCGTATTGGCTATTCACCTATGGTTTGCGGACTGTCCCGGCGGCCGAGGCGGCCCTGATCACCCTAATCGAGCCACTCCTCAACCCTCTGTGGGCCTATTTGTTGACGCCGGAAACCGACACACCGACGCCAGCGATGATTGTCGGCGGCAGCCTGATCCTTCTGGCGATCATTTGGCGGTATCGACCGGATAGCCGCCCGCTGCTATCCCCCCGCAAGCTGTCGCAGTAAGGATAAGATTAATGTAGCCGTGGGATATTCCGTCAGACCGCAACGGGCCGTACCGGAGGGGAGGGAATAGTCGTGCCGCAACTCCACCTGGCGACATTTGAATGCGACGTGACCCCGCCCTTAGGCCACCCCTTGTGCGGCGGCTGGATCGAGCCGGCCCGTGCCGTGGATGACTCTCTACGGGCATTAGGAATCGTGCTGCTTGGCGGTGACAAGCCGGTCGTGTTGTGTGCCGTAGACTGGACAGGACTGCGGAACGAGGCATTCCGCAGTTGGCGTCAAGCCTTGGCGACCGCCGCTCATACGACGCCGGAATATGTCTCCGTACACTGCGTGCACCCGCACAACACACCTTTCGCAGATACAGAAGCGGAGAAAATGATCGCCGCCGCCAAGGCTCCCAGCTCGCTGGACCTGAAATTCTTCGAGGCTTGCGTTCGCCGCTGTGCGGAAGCTTTGAAAGAGTCCCTGCCCAAGGCGATGCCGTTTACCCACATCGGCATCGGTCAGGCGGAGGTCAAGCAGGTGGCCTCAAACCGTCGGGTGCTCGGCCCGGACGGCAAGGTCAAATATGTCCGCACCAGTGCGACCAAAAACGCGGCCGCACGGGCGGAACCGGAAGGACTGATCGACCCGTACCTGAAGACGCTCAGTTTCTGGCGGGGCGACACGCCGCTGGCGGCGCTGCACTTTTACGCCTGCCATCCGATGAGCTACTACGGCGACGGCCGGGTCAGCGCCGATTTCTGCGGCCTGGCCCGCGAAAAACGCCGCCAGGAAACAGGCGTGTTTCAAGTGTATTTTAACGGTTGCGGCGGCAACATCACCGCTGGCAAGTACAACGACGGCTCCAAGGAGAACCGCCCCGTCCTACGCGACCGCATCCATGCGGCGATGGTCGAAGCCTGGCGGGCCACCCAACGCCGCGAAGTGCGGGGCTGGCAGTGGCGGTACCGGGCCGTGCGCTTTGCGCCGCGCCGTGAGCCAGCCTTTGGCGAGGAAGAAAGCCGCAAGGCGTTGAACGATCCCAAAGCTCCGCCGGCCCGCCGGAACAACGCGGCGTTCCAGCTCTCCTGGCTGAAGCGGATCCACATACCGGTCGAAATCAACTGCCTCGATTTCCAGAACCGTGTGCTGGGGTTATTCCTGCCCGGCGAGGCCTTTGTCGAATATCAACTGGCCGCCCAGAAGATGCGGCCGGAGGCGTTCGTCTGCGTCGCGGCTTACGGCGATGGTGGCATGGGCTATATCCCCACCGCGCGGGCCTTTCTCGAGGGTGGTTACGAGCCGACCGTTGCCCTGGCCGCGCCGGAAACCGAGGAGCTGATGCTGCGAACCATACGGGACCTACTGGAAGCGCCTCTTCCCAAGGAGAAACAGTAATGACCGTGCGGCTAATCGTCGTCATCGGGTTGAGCGTGATGGTGGGTTTTAACTTAGGAGGTGTCCCGCCGGTCGCCGCGGCCGACACCCCCTACCGGGCCGGCGTGGCGGTGCGGGTCATCACGCCGAGCGAGCCAATGTGGATGGCTGGCTACGCCGCCCGCAATAAGCCGGCTGAAGGCAAACTCCACGACCTGTATGTCAAGGCCCTCTGCTTACAGGACGAACGCGGCACCAAACTCGTGCTGGTCACAACCGATCTCATTGGCATCCCGCGTCATCTGGCGGTGGACGTCGCCACACAAGTGGAGAAAAAATACGGCATCCCACGCGCCCAGCTTATGCTGACCGCCTCCCACACGCACTGCGGCCCGGTCATCCGCGAAAACCTCATCGACATGTACGGCCTCAACACTGAAGAGGCCCGCAAAGTCGCCGCTTACACCGACAAGCTCAAAGTCACGCTCGTCGAGCTGATCGGCGAAGCGGTCGCCCACCTGGAGCCGGTATCCCTGCGATACGGCCACGGCCGCGCCGGGTTTGCGGTCAATCGGCGGCAATTTACCGAGAAAGGAGTAGTCATCGGCGTCAATCGGGAAGGGCCGGTCGATCACACCGTGCCAGTGCTGGTCGTTGCCCGTGCGGATGGCAGCCCCAAGGCGATCGTGTTTGGCTACGCCTGCCATAACACCACGCTGAGCTTTTATCAATGGTGCGGCGATTACGCCGGTTTCGCCCAACGCGGCGTCGAAAAAGCCTTCCCGCAAGCGGTGGCCATGTTCTGGACCGGCTGTGGCGGCGACGCCAACCCCCAGCCCCGTGGCACCGTCGAGCTGTGCGAGCGGCATGGCCGCGAACTAGCCGAAGCCGTCGTCAGCACGGTCAAAGGCAAACTCGACCCCATCAGCGGCCCCTTCGCCTCGCAGTTCGACCACGTGACCCTGAAAATCGAGACCGTGCCTACCCGCGAGCAACTCAATGCCGACTTGCTCAGCAAGACACCGGCTGTCCGACGTCGGGCCGAACGGCTCCTCAAGGAGTTGGAGACGAGCGGCCGCATCCAGGACACTTACCCTTACTATCCCATTCAGACGTGGAAGCTTGGGCAGCAGGTGCACTGGGTGGCCCTGGGCGGCGAAGTGGTCGTCGATTACGCCCTGCGGCTCAAGAAGGAGCTGAGCAACGTTCCTGTCTTGTGGGTGACCGGCTATGCCAACGACGTGATGGCCTACATCCCCTCCGCGCGGGTGCTGCGGGAAGGGGGCTACGAGGCGGACAGCTCCCAGATTTACTACGGCATGCCTGGCAAATGGAGCCCGGCGATCGAGGATATCATCATCCAGAAGGTAAAACAGCAGGCGGGTCTAACGGGCAAGCTGCCCCAGGCACCCGGGCCGCGTTCGCCGCAAGAGGAGCTGGCCACGTTTCAGCTCGACGAGGGGTTCCGGATCGAGCTAGTTGCCAGCGAGCCGGACGTGATCGACCCGGTGGCCATGTGTTTTGACGCCCGCGGCCGGCTGTATGTCTGCGAAATGCGGGGCTACCCCAACGGCGGCTTGGGGACCGGGCCGGAGACCCGCGGCCGCATCAAGTGCCTGATCGACACCAACCGCGACGGGAAATTTGACAAATGCGTGACATTTGCGGAAAGATTGCGCTTCCCCATGGGGATTGCTCCCCACCGTAACGGGGTGCTGGTGGCAGTCGCTCCGGATATCATCTACCTCGAAGATGAGGACGGCGACGGCCGCGCCGACCGCAAACACATCCTCTACACCGGCTTCAACCTTGCCAACATCCAGCAAATGGTCAACAGTCTGCAATGGGGGGTGGACAACTGGGTTTACGCCTGCGCGGGAAGCGACGGCGGCGTGGTCCGCTCACTACAGCGGCCGGATGCCCCCCCTGTCGCGTTACGCAACCGCGGCCTGCGGTTCCACCCCGACCGCCCCGCCAGCCTGGAGCCAACCAGCGGCGGCGGCCAATACGGCCTGACCTGCGACGACTTCCAGCACTGGTTCACCGCCACCAATAGCCAGCACCTCCGACAGATCGTCCTGCCCGACCATTACCTGCGGCGGCACCCCTACCTGCCGGTCAGTGCCGTGACTTTGGACATTCCGGAGCACGGCCCGGCGGCCCGTGTGTTTCGCATCTCGCCGTTTGAACCGTGGCGGGTAGAACGCACCACGCGTCGGGCCGGCGGAAAAGATGCCGGCCGCTTTGCTGCCAGCGAGCTGGTCCCCGGCGGCTACTTCACCTCCGCCTGCAGCCCCCTCATCTACACCGGCGACCTGTTCCCCAAAGAGTTTTACGGCAATAACTTCGTCTGCGACCCGGCCAACAACCTCATACACCGCGAAAAGCTCCTCCCGAATGGCTCCGTCTTCAAGGCCGTTCGCACCGACCTGCACCGCGAATTCCTTGCCTCCACGGACAATTGGTTCCGACCAGTTTTTCTCACGGTAGGGCCGGAAGGGGCTATCTATGTCCTCGACTTTTACAGAGAAGTTATCGAAACGCCGCTATCGATCCCCGACGATATCAAGAAGCAATTGAACATGGAAAGCCGCGACCGCGGGCGGATCTGGCGGATCGTGCCGTCCGATTACCAAAGCCGGGCGTTGCCCGACCTGGCGGCGATGGCGTCCGAGCAGCTCGTCGCCGAATTGGCCCATCCCAACTCGTGGCGTCGCTTGACCGCGCAACGCTTGTTGTTGGAACGCCGCGCGGTCGCGGTCGTGCCGCACATCCGCAAGCAGTTGCATGCCACCACAGGACAACCCGGCCGCATCCACATGGCCTACACCCTCCAGGGACTGGGTCAATTGCAGGAGCAAGACGTGCTGCCATTACTCAACGACCCCACGCCAGGCGTGCGGGAAAACGGCCTGCGGCTGGCCGAATCGTTCGCATCCCGCTCGTCCGCCGTGATCGAACGCTGCATGGCACTCAAGGACGACCCGGACCCGATGGTCCGTTTCCAACTTGCGTTCACCGCGGGGTATTTGCCGCGACAGCACGCTATTACCGTCTTGCTCCACCTGCTGGGCCATCCGCAGTCCGATCGATGGACCATCACGGCGGCCTGGAGCTCCTGCAACGGCATTGAATGGGAATTGCTGCAGGAGGTCTGTCGTCGTCAACCCGTCCAGTTGCCGCATGTGATCCAACTGGCATCACTGATCGGTGCCCGCGGGCAGACTGAGCAGATCAGTGCGGTCATCCGGCGTGCGGCGGACGCCGACCTGAACGATACGGTACGGATGGCACTGCTGCGGGGGTTAGGGCAGGGGATGCGTCACGCCAAGGTGAACCTGGCGGCGTGGCTGGCGCAGCCGCCACGTGAAGCTCAACATGCCGTGGCTGCCCTGCAGGAACGCTTCCGAGCCGCCGCTCGGCAACTGCTGGAACCGTACCCGGTCCCCCAGAAATCGGCCGCCGCGATAGAAATGCTCAGCTATGCCCCACCGGATGTCATCCTGCCCGTGCTGGAGCAGCTCCTCCAGCCGCAGACCAGCAACGAGCTGCAACTCCAGTTGCTGCGTGCGGCGGCATCCCACTACGATCCCCGATTGACCCAATTGCTGATCCACAAATGGAATCAGCTGACCCCGACGGTTCGGTCAATGGCCTTGGATATTCTGCTGTCCCGTACCGAGCACATCCAGGCTGTCCTAGACGCTGTCGAAAAGCAGGTGCTCCCCGCAGCAGACCTGTCCCCCGCGCACATCCAACAGTTGTTGCAGCATCCCAACCAGGCCGTCCGCCTGCGGTCGCAGAAGATCCTGAAACGGACATCCTCCAGCAACCGCGGCCAGGTCGTGACCGAGTACCTGTCGGCCTTGCAACTGAAGGGAAACGCTGCAAACGGCAAGCTCGTCTTCCAGAAGCATTGTGCCTCATGTCACCGCCTCGAAGGCGTGGGACATGCCGTCGGCCCCGACCTGCTGGCGACCATCGGCAATAAGTCCGGCGAGGACCTCCTGTGGGCCATCTTCGACCCCAACCGCGAGGTCGATCCCCGCTATCGGGCTTATCAAGTGATTACGGCCGATGAACGCGTCCTGCTTGGCGTCATCGTCACAGAAACTCCCACTAGCATCACCCTGCGGCGGGCCGAAGGGGCCGAGGACGTCATCCTCCGCACGGACATCACCAGCATCCGGGCTACGCCGCAATCGCTCATGCCCGAAGGGCTGGAAAAAGATCTCAAGCCCCAAGACTTAGCCGACCTGCTGGCCTTCCTGCGTCAGGCCGGCCGATCATGACTCGTACTCGTTCTTTGGTTCCGTCTTGCGGACATCCGTGATGTCCGCCACCATGATAACTGGCAAATAACGGTCCTGCCCGCCGATTTTGACAAACTGGATCTGCCCCTTGACTTCGACCCAATCGAAGTCGTTGAAGCCGCTCAAGGCTTGCGGGACTACAATCCGTACACGCAACGGGACCGTATCGGCGGCACAGCAGGTCATTTTTAGGCGAAACAAGGTAAACTCCTTGTCGCCAAGGCGGCGGAACCGCCCCTCGAGGATGGCGATCTGGCCTTGCAGGCTTTCCCGCTTGGCCGGGTCGAACGCCGCATCGTTAAGGTCATTGAACCGCATGCGGCGTCCTTCACCCCCTAACACCCGTAACTCTGCCTGGCTGCCATCAGGCTTGAGGATCCGCTGCAACCGCAGGCCGGAGGCGGTCCGCAGCATCTGCTGCCGCGAGCCGTCTGGCAAGTCCTTCTCCTCCACCACCACGGCATTCGCGGCCAGCTCCTCCAGCATGTGGCCCCCTAACGCCGATTCCTGCCCGAGCATCCGCAATTGACGCTCCTTACTATAAGTGGTGTTAGGCAAACCCATAAAAAACAAGGCGATCGGAAAGACCAGAATCAGCATCTTGGCCATCACCCAGGACAGGTCGTGACTGTGGCCATGATCATCCTCGTCCTCTTCCGCATCTGGAGCGTGTGTATGAAAACATTCGCCGTGATCATGTTGATGAGTATGATCATGGTCATGATGATGGTGAATGTCAGAATGTTGATGATCGCTCTGGTGAACGTGGCTATGATCATGATCATGGTGGTCATGACCATGATGATGAGCGTCATGATGGTGATGTTGGGCCAGTTCGCCAGCTTCCCGCCACAAAGTTAACAATCGTACGGCAACAAGGACGAGAATGGCGATCCCTCCACCTAGTACCCACGGGTGAAATTGCGGAGCCAGGAGGTTGACCAGCCCGCCGCTGCGGTACATGGCGATAGCCACGTAGCCAAACAGTCCGCCGACCAATACGGTAAGGAGTTGCTCGGTGAAATATCCGCTGTCTGCTGCATCATGGGAATGAGAATGTGTATGTACCATATTGAGCAATCCCCTTGGAATTTTTATATATCGATCATCCATTCTATCCTGGCAGACCTGTCCAACCGTTGACGCGATAAATGAAATGCACAATCCCCGTGTAAACGAACACCTGCAAAGTCACGGAAAAGAGAATTGTCAATATCAGGCGCGGCCGGAAAATCCGGGTGTACATCATTATCAGTTTGATATCTACCATAGGTCCAAAAACCAAAAATGCCAGCTTGCCGCTGATGTGCAGACTCGTAAAGCTTGCGGCAACAAATGCGTCCGCCTCGCTGCATAGCGAGAGGATCCCGGCCAGCAGCATCATCCCGCCAATGACTAACAGTGGTGATTCTTGGGACAGGCGTTCGATCTCATCGGGTGCAATGTATTGCTTAGCCAGTGCGGCGAGTACCGCGCCGAGGATCAAAAAAACCGTAATCTCCACGAAATCGTGCAATGCCGTGGCCGAAATGTTGCCCAACCGTCGCAGGAAATTGTGCTGCTGCGGCGGTTCCGGCGAAGGCGGGTGGCTCGCATGGGGGTGACTCGGTCGATGAGACGTCGCCGCTGTTAATGCTGGGGACCGCAGTGGCACAAGCAAGTCATTTCCATATTGCCGGTACAGACGGTGGACAATCAAGGCCGTGACCACGGCGACCAGGAATCCCAGGCCGCACCGCATCCCCACCATTTCCGGGCCGATTTTGTGATCGCGGAAAGCGAACCAGGTGCTAAGGATCACCACCAGATTGATGATCGGCCCGGCCAATAGATAGGCCACACAGCAGGCCAGCGGCAGCCCCTTACGGAGCAGCCGCCGCATGACCACAACGATGCCGCATTCGCACATCGGGAATATCAGCCCCAACAGAGCCCCGATAACCACTGCCGGCAGAATCGAACGCGGCAGGATCTGAGTGATGAATTGTTGCGGCAGAAATTCCTCCAACACACCGGCGATCACCGCCCCAACGACGATAAACGGCATCGCCTCCCACAAAATGGCGCTGAAGGTCAGGATGAAATCGAGTATCTGGGGATCCACGGAATGACCTCAGATGTAGGACACCCTCTCAAAACAATTACGTTTTTCGGTACATCAACGTTCGTACCTCACTGGCCTAGACCACCCTGGCCGATACTCTTGACCGATGCTGTCTGTGCGACTCTATCTCAGTCCCCAGCCGTTCACTCCGCCCGGCACGGTACGCCCGGTGGGTCAATCCCGGGTTATGTATTGCTGCAATGTCCGCCGCGGGGCAAGGGGGGTAACATCAGGCGATTCCATCGTCGCCGCAAGCTGTTGGCCAGCATACTGATAAAGAAGATCATCACGCTGCATACCACAATCAGGCCGCTCGGTCCGAAGGCCACCGGTTCGCCCCGGCCTAGGCGGAGCAGCACCGCGTTCCGCACCGCAAAACCGCCTAGCCCCGCCGCCAGGGATAGTACAATCGTCAGCCAAAACATCTGCCGCAGGTTGCGGGCCAAATTCGCCGCGGCGGCGGCCGGCACAATCAGCAACGCATTGATCAACAACGCCCCCACCGCCTTGATCGAGCCGTTCACCACCAACGCCAGCATGATAATAAACAGGTAGTCGTTAAGCCGCACTTTCAGGCCACGCGTCCGCGCCAAAGTCGGATTGAAACTGGCAAATATCAGGGCGTTGTACCGACAAGCGTACAACGGCACGACCAATGCCACCAGCACGATAAGCAGAAGAAGGTCTTCGTCGGGAATGAGTACGAGGTTGCCAAAGAGGAAATACTCGGGGTTGAATGTGCTTTTGGTGGCGAGGATCTGAAAGAACATGGCCCCGAAACCAATGGCCAGGGCAAAAAACACGCCGATGACCGTATCGTGGGCCAAGCCGGTACGCTCGCGGACATAAACCATGCCAATGCCCGCGACAATGCCAAAGGCAATCATGATGACCGGCACTAGCCAGGTGGTGGTGGCCCGGTCGCAGTCTGCCAAAATGGCAGTCAAATATCCTAACGATACGCCGGCAAACGCGCAATGGGCCATGGCGTCCGAAAAGAATGCCATCCGGTTGCCGATGACCATCGAGCCGAGCATGCCGCAGAGGGTACAGACGCAGATGACCGCGATGACCCCTTTGACCACGAACAATTCCGTGCCAAACAGGTCGGCCAGGTAACGGACGATGGCGGCGAGGGCGTCCATAACTACACCTCACCGGCGGCGACGCTGCGGGCGGCCTCATGCAGAATCGCCAAGGCTTCATGGGCCTGCTCGTGAGTCAGCACCAGCGGCGGGGCGATACGGACGACCTTTTTGGCCAGTGGCCCTAGCAGGTGCACGCCATCGCCGCCGCGGCCGCGGTAAGCCGCCAATACCCAGGCATTGGCCCACTCGGCGGCTGAGCGGCCCCGATTGTCTCGCATCTCGACTCCCCAGACCATGCCGCCACACTCGCCACGGACGTGAGCGACGAACGGAAACTCCTTGAGTTGTTCCAGTCCTTTTTCCAACTCGGCGGAGACGGCCCGCATCGGCGTCAGCACGTCCCTGCTGGCGAATTCCTCGAGGGTAGCCACGACCGCCGCCGCCGCCAGCGGGTTGGCACTCCAAGTGTCCGATCCTTCCCCGTAGTCCAGGGAAGCAAATATGTCCGCACGACCGACCGCCGCCGCCACCGGCACGCCGTTGCCCAAACCTTTGCCCAGAACAACGATATCCGGCTCGATCCCGTAGGTTTCATACGCAAACATATCGCCGGTGCGGCCGAAGTTCGATTGCACCTCGTCGAGAATGAAGACAATGTCATGTTCGCGACAAAATCGTTGCAATAACTGCAGATACTCCTTGGGCGGGTGATAAGAACCACCGCCGCCCAGGTAAGGCTCGGTAATCAGCACGCCGATGCGGCGTCCAAACTGGTGCCAAAGAGCGTCCAGCTCCTGTTCGTAAGGTGTTGGATCAAAGGGGTTGCGCCGCATCGACAGATCGCGGCATTCCTCCATTGGGAAGGAGATGAATCGGACGCGGGGGTCACGCTCCGGGTCCGTTTCACAACCAGTGACGGCATTGGCCAAGCCTTTTTTGCCGTGGAAGCCGTAGCGGGTAGCCAAGATCATTGGGCGGGTGCGGTCCCGACACAAAGCCGCCCATAAGGCCTTGTGGATGGCTTCCGATCCGGACGCCGCCCAGAGGACTTGTTCGAGCCGTTCGCCGCCCGGGCGGCTTTGCAGCAGCTTGACCAGGCGGTTGACCGCGGTCGCTTCCACGGGGGTCATGGCGTTATAGGCGGTCATCGGCACTGCCGTCACGTAAGGGTCGTTTCCCACCAATCCCTCTGCCGGCCAGTCCATCCAGGAGAACCACCGCTCCAGCCACGAGCGCGGATTGTGGCCCAAATTGGCCACCAATACTCCGGAGGTGAAATCGAACAACCGCCGCCCTTCCGGCGTCCAATGGTACACGCCCGCACTCCGTGCAATCACGGCCTGTGTGGGGGTAAAGGTCCGTTGCGCCCGTGGCTCGCGAATGGTCAGGTCCTCGCGGACCCGGTTACCCTGTTCCTCGTGCGGATGGCGGATGACTGGAATCCGATGGACTGTCATGACAGGCTACCTTGCTCGAATTAGAAGGAGATCGTTGATGTTCATGGACCGCCCAAGCTGTTCCTGCCCCATATCCACCTTAGGCCGTAAGCGGAGCCAAAGTCACACGCGGGGAGCGTAAAGCACCTGCGGTTCGGATTTCCCCGGCTCGTACAGGACCAGTCCTCCGGCCGGCTCGTTGACTTTCACGATGCACCCAGGTACTTTACCCGCCGCTCGTTCGAGGATAGCCTCCAGGGCCTGGACGATGGCCACGCAGTTACGGTCAGCTCCAAGGTCGTTATAGGTCAACTGACGCATGGCGGTGAGACGGCGGGATCGCTCCGCCCCAGGACCGCCCCACTCCACATAGGCTACCTCCTGGAAGAACCGTTCAATGACTTCAATGCCATAACCGCGACGGCTTCGCTCTCCCCACGGCTCTAAAAACGTCGTGCTGTAATGGTGGTTGGGGGTGATCTTGTACTCATGCGGCGTACGGCCTTCGATCGTTACCTCCACGCCCCGTTTCCGCTGGTGGGCATTCCACACGCCATTATCGAAACGGAATTGGACTTCTTGATCCACATATCCGGGGAAATTGTCGGGCGTGACCCAACTGGTGTGGATGTCAAAGGCGGCCTCGCGGCCGTCGGGATAGGTATAAACGACTTGGAGCTGCACCGAGTCCCACGTGGCGCCGTCCGCCGGGCCGACCAGGCCGCGTTGGCCTGTCGCATGGATGCGGCTCAACCGCCAATTAGGGCCAAAGGTGAAGTCGATCAGCTTCAAGTAGTGGACCGCCACATAGGTTGCAGGGTTGCGGCCGCGGATCCACTCAGCAAACTGCGTGCCACTGATCGATTTTGGCTCCAATAGGGTGCAATAACCATTGTTCACGTGCTGGAGCACTCCGTCGGCGACCAGTGTGCGGAGCCGCTTATGGTCCGGATCGAACAGCTTATGGTACACGACCTTAGCCAGAACCTGTTTTTCGTCGGCCAGCCGCACGAGTGAGTCTAGCTCCTCTAGCCGCAATACGGAGGGCTTTTCGATTAGGACGTGCTTGCCAGCTTGCAACGCCGCCAATGCAGGACCAAAATGGCGGTCGTCCGGCGTGGCCACGCAGACCACATCGATCGGTAGCCGCACAAGCTGCTCGACAGCATCAGGGCCGGCCAGATTAACCGGCGGTCCATACGGCGAGGCGAGCCGGTCCCGATACTGTTCGGCCCGCCGACCGGTCCGGGAAGCGGTAGCGTGCAGGATGACTCGATACGGCCCCGTCGCCGGGTCGAATAGCGGTCGCCGCAGGGCCGCTTCGAAAAACGGGCAGTACGTCTCATCGAAAATCATCCCTACTCCCACCATCCCGGCCCGGAGCAGGGGATAGTCCTCAGCAGGCATTGTCATCCGTCCTTCGGTTATGCAGCGATTCACATGGGTCCGTTAAGGACTTTTTAGCCAATTGGTCGGAGGCATCCAAGGGGGCTAGACAGAACGGAAGTATTTTCGCACTAAGATGTTACGACGAATGGAGGTTGGGGTGGCGGAGTTCGAGAGTTATCTAAACATAATGGACATTATCGGACGTTGTGCCTTTGGTTACCTAAATCTTTCGGTTGCTACGGTGGCCGCCAACGACATTCGGATGTGGACAACCGAGGTCGCTCTCCGGATCGGATTAGCGCGTCGGAATACGATACGGCCCGGTTCGCTTGCCCGAGCGCAGATATCCCTATCGCGTCAGCAACTCCACCGATTAGCCCGGTGGCCTTACTTCATCGTGTACTCCCAGCCGGCTCCCTCTTGTCAAACACCTCATCGAAGCGTAATCTTAAATACAGCTACTCGTCCCCGTAGCTCAACTGGATAGAGCGTCGGCCTCCGGAGCCGAAGGTTACAGGTTCGAGTCCTGTCGGGGATAATCCGCTGTCGTGACAGGAAGTGAAAGGCCCCCGCTCCCTCAATCCTTTTTTACGAAGCGATAGGAACACCTCCCACCCCCCTATCCCCTCACTTACAACGACTTTCGTCGAAGGTGTCGCAAAAATGGTCATACGTACAGCATTCTCGGCGGCCGAATCGGGTGTTGGGTTGGGTGCGGGGCCGGTGGCGAAACTCCCTATCCTTCTCCCCCTACGTTGGCGTCTGAGCCCCCTTATTCGTGGCCGCCCCCGACGCATGCGGGCAAGCACGTATGATCGTAGTGTCTACAGACACCTCCTGCCCTGCCTCCAAGACGCTTTCGGGCTGCCACTCCAACAAAGCCTGCCGACCCCCCCAAAATCCTCAAGACCGAATGCATTAGGTGGCAAATCACGTCAAGGAAGTCCAGTTCGGGCATCTGAGCACGGCTTTGACGAACAGGAGGTCACTAATTTGTGGTGGTTTCCCGGCCTAATTGGAGCCAAGTGATGTTCGCCTCCAACATTGCCCGGGTTTGGTCGTTGAGTATTCGTACGATGAGACATCCATGCGATTAAAAGTTGATAGACAGGACCGTGTAACAATATTAAAACCGTAACAGCATCAATGAACTGTGGTGCGGGCACAAGGCCAACGGTAGCCCGCCGCGAGGGAGAAACGCTCGCCCTCGTCACATGGCATGCATGCGGTTTACACAAGTTATTTTGCAATCACGAGTTACGGCAGGCGAGTCACCATATCTTTCTGGCGGTGGGCCTCGCAATCTCAGGCGTTTCCGCCGGTTGCGGCCCAGCAGTGGACGGTGTATGATAGGGTCAATCCGTACGCCGATTTCGCGGCGGATAGGACTTTGACATGTCGGTCTGCTCGCCGGAAGGGGGGGCGGAGAGTTTGCACCAAAGTTTGCACTTCCCGCTGTCCCTAACCGTCCCGCTTTGTCATCAACTGAAAAGTCACCGTTTAACGCTCGAGCCAACGGCAAAGTGAAACCGGACGGGCGGCGGGCGGCTCACGTTGACGGAACAACTTGTCTGGCAGGGTGTTATGATGCGAGGGGGGACATTGGGTGATGGGGATCGGAGGTCAGACAGCGATGTGGAGAAGAGGGGGATCGAACCCCTGACCTCCTGCTTGCAAAGCAGGCGCTCTTCCAACTGAGCTACTTCCCCAAAAAGGCATTTTGGGATCGAGACGAGCACCAATCGATCCACTGCGCGTACCTGGATTCGAACCAGGGACCCCAGCTTTATCAGAGCTGTGCTCTAGCCAACTGAGCTATACGCGCCCGGGGCATGCATGGCCACTGTGGCGACGTGCATGCTCATTATTCATTCTACGAGCTGTTGACCTTGCGTCAACAGTTTCGAAGGCAAGTCGTTGGCTTTTTCATCATAATTTTTTGCCGGCAAGCGTGAGGATTGGTGGCGAGCAGTTTACGACCGGACAATCCGTGTTTGTCGTTCCGGCTAGCGGGCGGTTAGCTGTCACTGATCCTTCAGTTCCATATCAAAGATCGAGGCGATCTGTCGCAGTAATGGGGCGACCGGCTTTTGCGGCTGCTGGTATCCGACCATGGTTTCCACAGCCTGGTAGCTGGCCAGCATCCCGATGAACATCAGGGGCAAGATGAGGAGAAGGAGGATGGCGGGGAGCGGACCCCATGGCGCCGGGGGCAAAGCGGCGGCGGGCACGGCCAGCTCTTCCTCTTCTACCGAAACGCCGCGCAAGGCCTTCGAGGCGGACGGGCCCTCCTCGAGGTCCACCTCGGCCAAGTCGACCCCTTCTTCCTCAACTACCATAACTTCGGAGGCCGATTCCCCCGCATCAACCAATTCCACCTCACTCGATTCCGTCTCGGTATCTTCCAAAACCACAGCTTCGGATCCCGACTCTTCCATTTGCGGGATCTCAAAGTCCGTTTCGAAGATGTCGCCGCGATCTTCCGCTTGCGGCTGAACGCCGAGTTCTTCGAGAGCGGCATGTTCCACGCTGCCGCCGGAATCGTCTAAAGTCAATTCGAATTCGCTGTCCGAATCCACAGTCGAGGGCTGTGCAGTGAGACCGCTGATTTTGATCCCCGAGGCGGCGGTGTTGGAGTCAAGGGTCAATTCGAAGTCCAGGTCGGCATCGCTGGGCTGCTGTTGGCTAGTGGTGGCCGCATCGCCGCTACCGTCTTTTTCCAATGACAGGCCGCTGTCAGCCGGTTGACGCAGGTTAATACCGCTGGCGCCGGCTGGGGGGCTAGAGGCGGGTTGATCACCGATGCTGACTGAGGCCTCACCGGTGTCGGTGGTCAGTTGCAGCTCAAAATCATCGCTATCCGAATCGAGACTCAACTCAAATTCGCTGCTGTCGCTGTCGGCGGCCAAGGGGGGGGCCGCTTCCGTCGCAGCGATTTTGCTTGAAGACGGAGGGGTCAACTTTGACGAGCTGGCACCGGGAGCTGCAGGAATGGACCCGATCGAGACTTCGATCTCTTCCGTCGGCACACTGGCCGCACGCTCCTCCGGCCGCTTGGTCTTTGTTGAGGCTTCCAAACGCACATCACTGTCCGGCTTGGCTTTTAGCGTGGCCGATTCGTCAATGCTAGAAATAGAGAAGATGTCGTCACTGTCGGAGTCTGCTTGTTTCGGCAAGGCGGTCAGGGGTGGAACCTTGAAATCGTCCGAATCCAATTCGGCGGATGGAGCCGTAGGCTCCAGGGGCAACAGGGGGATGCCGGGGTCGCTGGCCATGCCCATTTGCCGGGCAAGTTCATCCACGGCCGACGCCTTGAAGCGGACGTTGGCACCATCCCGGATCGGCACGAGGATTTTGAACATGGGATCGGTTTTCAAACGCCGTTTCAGCTCCTCAGGGGAAATTCCTAGCCGCTGGGCCGCTTCTTCGAGCGTCAGGTGCGTTGTGGCCATGATTGGGCCTCACCGGAAATGGAGAGTTCTTCGTGTATAAATATCTTTCCTTAATCGATTATACGCTCCCCAGTTGGTCCCACAAGGCAATTTCGATCAGTTTGTGGGACGAAATGACCGGGGCTAGCGGTCGTAACGGTGAGGGACAGCTTGGGGATGCCGACGGGTAAACCGGGGGAATTGGACGTCGTCTCCGCTATTGTCCCTTGTTCACCGGCATGGGGTGAGGTAGCTCCGGGCGTTGCGGCGTTCCCGCCTCTTGCGGCAAGGGGACCGGCTGCCCGATCACGGTTGGATAGGTGACGGTTCCCACCGGAAGGGATACCGGCACGCCGGGAAGGACGGCGGCTCCCAGCGGCGGACAATCGACGCACATTGCGGCGGGGACATGGTATTTGTAGTACTTGTGGAGCAAAATCGGCTTTCGCGGCGGATAGTAGCACGTCGGTGTCGCCCACGGGTGCAGCCGAAAACCCCAACAGGGATGGTGGCAATAACAGCCCGTATTGAGCAGCCCCAGCGTGAAGCTCGCCAACAAGATCCATCGCGCACGCATGTCATTCCTCCTGATCCTGCGGTAGGGAGACGCCGCACGGTCCACCCAGCGTGCCGCACGGAAGGCCGCGGGGATCCAGCATTGGCCATGCAGCTCCCTAGGCTATCATGCGCTAAGCGGAGCGAGGTTCAAACAAAACCGGGTCAACGAACGGGCATGCTGCGGGCGGCCCCGACCTGTTGTGGCAACTGGTGCGAAGAATTGGCGTGCGCCTGAAATGTCCGCTGCCCAAACTGCAGCGACAAGTCCCGATCCGACGCCTGCATCGCTGCCGCCAGCTGCGGAAATCGGACAACCTGCAGGAAACGAGCCGGCGATATTGGTACAATCGACAGTGACCGTGGCGGACGGCATTGGAACGCCTGTACATTGCACGGCGTTACCGCCGCCCGGGCGTAATCATGATAATTGCCATCGGAATAGTGATCATTGAAATGCCTTTAGCCATCGACTCTAGCGTGATCCATGCCCGATTCTGGGGTTTCTGAAATTCCAATCGTGCCGCCATGGCGATGATGCCTCTGGAGGAACTGCTTGCCGTCCTGGACGTGTCCATCCGTCCACTTTCGTCCGAACTAGTCGATTGGCCAGCCAGTTACGGCCGGGTGCTGGCCGCAGAGCTGGTCGCACCTCACGCGATACCCCCCTTCCCCCGGGCGGCGATGGACGGCTATGCCGCGCGGGCGACAGACATCGCCGCGGCGACGCCGGATCGCCCGGTGGAGCTGACCTTGGCTGGCAGCTCCTGGCCGGCACGTCCGTATCTCGAGGCGGTGCAACCGTTTACGGCGGTACGGATCACGACGGGTGCCCCGGTTCCGGCGGGGGCAGACGTGGTCTTGATGCACGAAGAGGTCACTCCAAGTGCAAATGAGGTAAGGATTGGCGTGACGAATCCCCGGCCGGCAGGGCACAACGTCATCCAAACAGGGGAGGACGTCCCGGCGGGGCAGGTCGTGTTGCGGGCGGGCCGCCGACTCCGTCCGCAGGACGTCGCCGTGGCGGTCGGGTTAGGATTTAGCCGCCTGGAAGTGGTCCGCTCGCCGCGGGTGGCAATCGTGGCGACCGGCAGCGAGGTGCTGCCGCCCGGAAGCCAGCCGCGTGACCATTGCATCATAGACACGAATACGCCACTACTGACAGGTCTGATCCAGCGGGACGGCGGCACCCTCGTGACGGTCAGCCGTGTCGGCGACGCCGCCGCCGAGCTGGAATGTACGCTGCGTGAGTTGACGGCACAGCTTCTGGACGTTTTGCTAATCGTTGGTGGCACCTCGCGCGGTGAGGAGGATCACGGCCCCGCGGTCGTCGCCCGATTCGGCCGCCTGATTGCCCGCGGCGTAGCAATTAAGCCAGGCGCTCCGGTCTGTGTGGCGTTTCTAAATGCCGCTCCCTCTGGCCGCGACGTTCCGACGGTGCTGCTGCCGGGTAATCCCGTGGCGTGCCTGGTGGCCTACGACTTGATCGCCGGGCGGGTGGTGCGGCGGCTGGCTGGCTTACCGTGGGAATTGCCCTACCCTCGCCGTACGCTACCGCTGGCCGAGGAGCTACGGTCGGCCCCGGGACGGTGGGAATACGTCCGGGTAACGCTACGAGACGGGCAAGTCGTGCCCCTACGCCGCCGCGGGGCTTCGGCCTTGTCCACCACGGTGGAAGCGGACGGCTTCATCCTTGTGCCGCCGCAAGTGACCCTCTTGCCCAGAGGAACCTGCATCGACGTGTGGTTATACACCTTCTTAGCTGAGGATTAGCAGGACAAAGCGGTTAGGACCGTTTCAGATCGTGAACTTTGTGAAATCTCGCCGCATGGAGCAATTCCTGCTGTGAACCTGTTACAAAGATACACAACTAACGATAATTCCTGTTAGGCCGTGGGAGTTGTTTTTAGGGTGGCGGGGTGGCCAGGACTCCCTGGACGACCCATTCGATGAACTCGCGGGCCCGCCGCGCCAAGGCATCAATTTCCTCAGGCTTTTCCGGGCGCGGTAGCAGCGGTGCAAAAATGTTTTCGCAAGCCAACGGCATGTTCAAGCCGGTGAAGGCGACCGGATGTAACAACTTATAATGGTCAATTTCGCCGAATCCGGGGCCGCAATCTTGCGGCTGCGGCCATTTGCGGTGATCCTTAATGCAAAAGCTGCGGATCTCCTCAACACAGGTGCGGACATCTAGGATCGGATCCTGACAGAGATAGTCCAAAACGTTGCCGGCGTCGTAGTTGACCTTAACGTTAGGGTGGTTGACCTCGCGGGTGATGCGGGCACAGGCCGCGCCAGTTCCGGTCTCTCCGCCGTGCTGCTTGATCACGATGGTCACATTGTGATCTTTGGCGATCGGGCCGAGCTTGCGGAACCGATCGATCCAGAGCTGCCGGTTCCCTCCTTTGGTATGTCCGAACGTGAGGACTTGCGGGATGCCCGCGGCGGCGGCCTGCTTGATCCGCTGGGTGAGCACTTCCAGACCGTCGGGCGCCTCCGGATAGACCATGCTGAACATCATGATCGGTTCCATCCCTAGGTCGCGGCAGCGGGCGGCCAGCTCTTTGGCCCGCTCCGGCGGAGCGTCCGGGGCAAGTACGGGGACGGCCTCACCATTTTCTTCGCGGTGCGTCGTCCCCCAGGCCACGTATTTGTACCCGGCGGTCTGAATGCCCTTGAGGGCCCGCACCAGCGGGAAGCGGCTATATGGCAGCGTCATGCAGGCGATTTGAAACCGCGTCGGCGTCGGCTTGGGAGGAGAAGGATTGCCCGACGCAGGGGCGGGGCCGGCTGCCGGGTCGGATTTCCCGGTTACCGGCTTGGTGGTCGCGCTGTCTTGCGGAGCACCGCGGGCGGCAATTGCCATCAACGGTCCGCCGATTGCTGTGAGCGTATAGCCCAGAAATTGCCGACGCCGCATCGCTGCACCCCCGCGTCCATGACCTGCTGCTCGTTAAATCCATAATTGATTAGTTGCCGACTGATGTTTGTTACCGCTGTCTGATTATTTTTTGGACAGATCGGTAAACTGGATATTGCGGAAGGTCACGGTCATTGGTCCGCCGGAATGGATTTGGAAGGCGATGATGCCGCTGGGGGGCATTTTCTCGAAAGTATCATCGATGAATGTCTGCCCGTTGATGGTAATCGTGACCCGCTTGCCAACGGCGCGGATCTGGTAATGGTTAAAGCCATCAGGTTTAACGAACTGTTTGACCTTATCGGCGGGGGCCTGTTTCATCATGCCGCCGAAACGCTCGCCATATAGGCTGCCCCAATAGATCTGACCGATGTCCGCTTGCGGCCCGGCAACGATGTATTTCCCCTTCTCCTTGGGTCCTTCCAGCAGCCGGCTACGGATCTGCACGCCGCTATTCCCCTTCCCCCCTTTGAGTTCGACATCAAACGACAGCTCGAAATCGGCATATGGGCGTTTGCTGCAGAAGAAGGTGTTGAAGCCGGGGTCTTTAGCAGCGTGGCCGACAATGGTGCGGGCCGCAGGGTCCAGCTTCCAGTAGTCCGCGATCCCCTCCCAATTAGCGGGGTCAAGAAAAGCGGGGGTATCGTCGGCCTGGCCCAACGATGCCGTGGCCACACACGTGGCGGCGATCGTGACGAACATGGCTTGTCGCATGGGACAACTCCTTCTGGCTAGCATCAACTTCCGTTATGGTAGTAACAGGGATGCCCGCACCGTTCCCGACAGCGGTGCTTATGCCGCATCCTACACGGCATGCCGTCAATGGCCATCCTGACGATGGTGGCGGGCCCGATGAGTGCCCCGGCAGCTCCCCGTTCAGGTGATTGCGGAACTGGCGATGGCCGCTTTGGGTTTGTACAAACGATATTATTCCTTCCTGTAGCCAGCCTGGAAAGGGAATAAGCACACGCAAGGAGACAGTACGTGTCGGTTCAAGTCAATGGGAGTCCGCCCCCGCTGCCGGCGGTCACGCGATGGCTTGTGCTGATCGTGGCGGCTATCGGTTTTTTGTTCGATACGTATGAACTGTTGATGTTTCCGGTGATTGGAGCTCAAGCCCTGTCGGAGCTGTTAGGCCTCGCACCCACCGCCGATCAGGTTCGCTTGTGGTCCGGTCGGATGTTGTGGATCGCCGCCTTGTCGGGCGGACTGTTTGGTCTGATGGGGGGCTATTTGATCGACCGCTTGGGTCGCAAGACCGTCATGGTGGGCAGCATACTACTTTACTCATTTTCGCCGGTGGCGGCGGCATATAGCACGCAGTTATGGCAGTTCGTTTTATTCCGTTGTACGACGTTTATAGGCGTATGTGTCGAAATGGTCGCCGCCGTCACCTGGCTGGCGGAACTGTTCACGGACAAACGGCAGCGGGAAGCGGCCATCGGCTGGACGTTGGCCTGTGCCTCGATTGGCGGCATACTCGTGACCGAGGTTTACAACGGTATAACGGGTATTCTTCAGCAGCAGCCGGGTGGTCTGAGTTGGCTGCCGGTGCCGGCAGCGGCATGGCGATACACGCTGCTGACAGGTCTGATTCCCGGTGCATTGATCTTGTTGCTGATGCCATTTGTGCCGGAAAGCCAGCTTTGGTGGCAGAGGAAACAAGCCGGTGCATTACGGCGGCCGCGATTTCGCGAGCTGTTCGCTCCCGAGCTGCGTGCGGCAACCCTCACGACGACGGTGCTGTCCGCGTGTGCTTACGCCGCCGCGTTTGGGGCCCTCCAACTGACGCCGCTGCAGATCGTGCCGGGGCTGCCGGTGATCGAAGAAGCCCGTCGCCAGGCCGCCGAGGGGGTTCGCCAGCTCGAAGCCCAATTGCAACAGGCGGCAACCGAGTCGGAGCGGCGGCAGCTTTCCCAGGAACTGCAACAGGCTCGCGATCAAGTCCGCCGGACGATCGATGCGACCCGCGGCAACATCCAGCGCTGGCAGGAGCTAGGCGGTCTGACCGGCCGCGTCTTGTTCGCCGCGTGTGTGGTTTATGTCGCCAGTCGCGTGCTGATCCGGTTGTTTTTGATACCAGGTTTGATTTTGTTCCCCGTGACGTACTATTACCTCCGTGGCCTGCCTTATGAGGTCTTCGCTACTGCGATCTTCTTCTGTGGTTTGGTCACCGTAGCCCAGTTCAGCTACGTCAGCGAGTATCTGCCGAAGGTCTTTCCGCTTCATCTGCGCGGCACAGGGAGTGCCTTCGCGACCAATATCGGCGGCCGCATGTTGGGTACCATGGCGGCCTTTGTGAACACCGAGCTGTTGGCTCCATTGTTCAGCGGGGACAATCCGCAACGGGTAGCTATGGCCGCTGCCGTCCTCGGTGCGGGGGTCTATCTGATCGCATTGGTCACCTCGTTTTTCCTACCGCCGCCCCGCCACGAGGGGGATTGACCGGACCGCTTCGGGAATGCGCGGTTTTGATGCATAATTATCAATTGTTTATGATGATGGCTATATTTGCGATCATACCTGGTCGATCAGTTTGCGGAGCTGCTTGAGGTACTTGGGCACGGCCAACTTCGGGTCCTCGGCCGCTTCGTATTCCAGGGCGACGTATCCCTGAAAGTTGGCGTCCTTGAGTATCTTGACGATGCGGCCTAAATCGGCCTCCTCCCGCTGCTGGTTGGGGCGGATGACCTCGGTTTTGACTTGGGCCACAATGCCGTAGGGGACGATCGCGGCGATGTCGGCATAAGGATCGGCCGTGTGAAAATTCCCGGTGTCGATATTGAGGCCAAAGGCTTTGCTCTTGACGGCCCGGGCGATGGCCAAGACCTGTTCCGGCGTCGCCGTGATGCCGCCGTGATTCTCCAACGCCAGTTTGACCCCCAGTTTCTCGGCATGGGCACAGCATTCTTCGATCGCCTCAATGACCCGCTGCCGGGCGGCCTCCAGGGTGTCCCCTTTCTCGACGCTGCCGGCGAAAATCCGCACCGTCTCGGCACCTAAAACGGCAGCCCGCTCCGTCCAGGCTTTCACCGCGGCGATCTCCATACGCAGTCGTTGCGGGTCGCGTCGGCAAAAATTGTTCCCCACCGGTACGCCGGAAATGGCCAAACCGTGTTGCTGACACCGCTGCTTAAGACGCTTGAGATACTCATCCGTCGTCTCGGCGAAGTAGTAGGAGGTCAGTTCGACCGCCTCGACCGGTCCCCACGCCGCAAGGTCGATGAAATCGAACAGGGTCATGGTGGGGTTTTTCAAGTCCAAGTACTTGCGGAAGCTGTATCCGGCGATGCTCAGCTTAAGGATCGGCTTATCGCCCTGGCGCGGGATAGGATCGATGGCCCATACCTTCTGCGTGCCCCAGCAGCTCACCGCTGCCGCCGCTCCCGCCTGCAGCCACTGACGTCGATCCAGCCGCATGATTCTCTCCTCCCCTTGTGGACGGACGCTGGGGTACAGTCCTCTCGCACCTTCTAATCTTGCCTAAAGGTCTCACACAGCTGCATAGAGTTCTTACATAAGGAAATCGTTCCGTTCAGGTTATTCGACGAGCCGGTGACACCTGCGGCGATCAGTCTTAGCTTTTGGTCAATGGTTCAATAGCCCCCGCGCCGCAGGGGGAGTCGCGGTGCTGCCCGAGGTTTCGGGTGGGAAGGCGATGGTATCCCAACCCGTGACCCATTCCTCCCAGCTCACCGTGCGGCAGAGTTGCGGTCGCAGCTTGAGGTCGGAAACAGCCGCTGCAGCCAGTTCACCGCGTGCCGTGCCGGCGTAAACCTGTACGGCGGCTAAATCCAGCAAGCCGCGCCAGGTTAGTAACATAATGGGCCGCACCGGCTCGGGCCAAAGATGAGGCCAACCGGCCGCCGCCGCTTCCGCCGTGACCTGCCCGCCGATGTCTTCCACAGTTAGCTCCCAACGCAACTCCGCATCTTGGCCGCTACTCACCACTACTTGCACCCAACGGCATCCGATCCGAATTTCCCTGATCCTAAAGTGTTTACAGGCTGGGATATACGATGCGAACCGCAACATGCGTAACGGTTCCCGCTCGAAAAACCGGCGCAGCTCCTCCGCCACGTGCTGCAATTGGTAACGGTAGAGGATTTGTTGTTGTAACTGATTGGCACGTCTGAGCTTACGATACAATCGGGGTAGCGTACCGGAATGGAAGCCCGGGCACAACAGCCGCCGCAGCGTCTCGCCGTGACTCCCGATCCGCACCGGCTGCAGCCGTCGGGGGCGGTTGGCCGCATATAACCGCCAGTTTTCCTTGAATTCCCAGGCGATGAAGCCGAAAATCCCCGGAATGCCGTTGATAATCATTCCCATCGTCCATAGGGAAATGCCCGTCCATGCCGACAGTTGCGGCACCAACGGCCAGATCACCTTATGGGACACCGTCACCACCGGAAAATGTTTGACGGGATTAACTTGCGGCTCCACCAGCAAGTAGAAGACGAAGCGAAGGGCATATTCAATGGGAAACCATACCACCCCGAGCAGAGCCTTGGCCGTGAGAGTGACCCACGATTCCTGACGCCGACACTGCAGCCATTCATCCACCGCATGTAGCCCCGCTTCAATCCAGTTGGCCAAGCGATGGAACCAATCGATGAACACGGCGATCAGGCCGGGGATCAAATTGACCCGGATCCGCCGCCATCCGTCTGCTATGGCCTCGGCGATCCGGTCCTGGATCATCCAGCCCCATGGGGTGTTGTAAGCAATGGTCAAGCTTACTAGGATTAGGACCCACAACCAGTCAAACAGAAACAGGGGATTGATCCCGACCAGGATCAAGATGGCATAACAGAGCAAGGTGAGTAACAGGGGTGTAGCCAGGTGGCGGTACAGGAACCGCACCGGCCGGCTTTGGAGAAACGTCCGCACCCACGGCGAACGCCAGAGCCGTCGCGGCCACTCCCACAACACCAGCCGCAATCCCGTGCCGATTTGGACGCAACCGAGCCAGACAGCGGAACGAAACCGCGGCCAATGGAGCAGCAACAGAAAAAACAATCCCGTTGCGGCGATGGTCCATGGTGAAACCAAAAAGGATGGCTCGGCGTGGGCTGCTTCGTCCACAGCCGCTGTCGAACGCAACACGCCTGTGACCAGGTCACTTCCCCGATCACTTCCGTACCACAGGATGCTCCGCTCTCCTTCCGGCGTGCTAATGTTGCTTTCCGCGACCGGCGTTGGGGGCTCCTGGTCCCAGTCCTCGATGCTCCACTCGTCGGTCCACTCAGGATCCGTCAACCACACCCGTGGCGGCGGAGCGATCGGCAAGTGGTGCTCCGCATCGATCTCATCGACAGGCGGTTCCAATGATGGTGGCGGTCCCTCCACAAGCTGCACCTGTTGTGGCGGGGCAAAGAGTCGTGCCGCTTTCAGGCTCAAGTGCCGCAGCTCCTCGAGGAACATGAGGATCAGAAACGCACCCCCAAACGGCACGGCCAGATACAGCGTGATGGCCCGCCCCCAGGGCGTGCCGAATAGCACCGAACTAAAGCGTTGCAAGGCCCGTAAATAGATCTCGCCGCGACGGTAAATCCCGTCCAGGCGTTCAGAAAGTATCCGGTCGGCCCGCAGCAGACTGTCGCCGCGTAGCCATTCGATAATTCCACTTATGTCCTGGAGTTTCAGTTGGTTGCGTGCGATCGCATCCCGCAGGTCGCCAAAACGGATGTATCCTCGCTCGCAGATCTGGTCGATCAGCTCGGCAACCAGTTTGTCGCGGCCGGCTACCTCCACGGCGTGGTGCGGAACCAATCCTGCCTGGATCAGTCCCTGCTCGATTACGGGTGCCAGTTGGGCATGCAATTCCTCTGTAGTGTGTTCGATCTGAAGGTGGAAGAGGGCATCGAGCCTTTGGTGATCGGCCGGAGGCAAACCGGCCCGTAGCATGTGGCGGTGGGCCTTTTTGAGCCGAAGTAGTCGCCGAACCTGCTGACTGAACGGGAGCCGCCGCTTGAGCGGCTTGCGGCCTGCTGAGCAGATCACTTCGATGACATCCACGACATACAGGTCTTCCTCTTTCTCGGCGGCGATGCGTTGCAGCTCGCGCAGGCAACGGGCCGCCCGCACCCGCCGTCCCCGCGCCGCCAAGGCAACCATCGGACGCAACATCTCCAGCCATTGCGCGGCCGTCGCCGCATCCCAACGCCATATGGAAGCTAGTTCCGCCACCAGTTGCTGCAGGGAGACAGAGGTAATCGCCGTTGGGAACGGCTTCGCTCCTGGCCGGGGTACCCCCTCACACGTTTGATCCCCTAGTCCGTGTGGACCAATCGCCGCCGCTGATGCCAACGTGTGCGAATGATCCGTTTCCCGATCAACATGCTGATCATACCAGCCGGCGGGGTGGTTAGTGGGGGTTGCCGATGGCCAGGATGGCGGGCCGGCGGCAGCAGGGAGTGTAGCAGTCAACGGTGGCATGGAGGGGATGTTTTCCGGCCGCGTCCGTTGCCACAACACCTCCCAATCGCAGTCCCTTTCCAATACAGACCTTACGGCGGCGATGTCGCTCAAGGAGGGGAAATAGTCGCCGACCCGGTCTGGCTCGAACATTGCCAGTTCGGCGTAAAGTGCGGCAAACTGCCGGTATACCGTCTCCGCCGTGGGTACATCCGGTAGCAGGTGGTCCTCTTGAAGGACGTGTACGATCTCGCGTGCGGCCAACGGCCCCCACTCCTCTAGCCGCCTCTGACATTCCGAGCAGGTCAATCGCCCCGCTGCGACCAAACTGTCCACTTCCCGGACAACCGCCGCTTGAAAGAGCAGCCGCCAATACACCGCCAGTTGTTCGGCCAATGGATGGTGATCAATGAGACGGTCGTCCGGCGTGGTGATCAGGAGGAGCACCGGTTCCGTACCGTGTAGGGTCTCTTGAGGAAGGTTTCCCGCCGCCTCGGCGTCTCGGCGCCGCACCCACTGTGGCAACGACGCGTTGCGGACCACCGGCTCCCCCCAATCTGCCAGATAGTTCAACAACTGCAGCAGATGTCGCTCCGAAACTAGCCGTACGGCTGGTTCCGCCCGTCGCAAAATGGCCTCCAGTCCGGTTGGGTTCACCATGCTCCCCATGACTGTGCTTGGAAGGTGGTTGTCTCGCGAGTGGGTTTAAATATCGACGGTCCGCCACAATTGCGGCCCACCACGTTTCGGCGTAGCTATCATAGCAGATAGCAACACAAGCAGGCGGGAACCTCTCCTGTGCATGCGGCCGCCAGAGTAATTAAAATGGCTCCGAGGAACCCAGCTTCGTGGAACTTTGCGGCCGGAATTGTTGACCTTTGCGGGTTACGGGGAATGTCCATGAAGTGGTCGGTTGGTAGTATTGTGGCGGTGGCCAGTTTCGTTCTGATAGTGGCGGCGGATCATCCACAGGACCCTGCGCCGCTACCCCAGGCTATCCGTTACCAGGTTCCCTACCGCCTCACCGATACCCAGCACGTTCTGGTGCGGGCCAAAATCAATGGCAAAGGGCCATTTAACCTGATATTGGACACCGGGGCGCCAGCAGTGTTTATTACGCAGTCAGCCGCTAAGGCTGCCGGTGTGCGTACGGACAAGGAAGGGTGGGGACATTTTGACACTTTTGTGATCGAAGGCGGCGCGGTGGTCGACGGTGTCAAATGCCGAATAGAAGACCTTGTTCAGATCGACGGCATGAACACGATGGGACTGGCCGGTGTCGAGCTGCACGGGGTCATCGGCTACAACGTTCTGGCCCGCTTCCGAATCACTTACGATTTTACATCCGACAAGTTACTGTTTGAACGACTGCCGCAGTTTCAACCGCCGGAGCCGGAGCGCCTGCACGCCGCCGGGGCCGACACGGTGCAGATGATGGGGCCGCTGATCAAACTGTTGGCGGCGTTGACCGGCCTGAAGGCGAATTTTGCGGTCGTGCCCCGCGGCTTTTTTGGGGTGGAGCTGAGCGAGACCGACGGCCATGTCACAGTCGCCGCGGTGTATCCGGATTCCCCGGCTCAGCGGGCTGGACTGCAAAGAGGGGACGTGATCGTGCGGATCAACAATACAGACATCGACACTCTGCGGGACGTGCAGCGGGCTGTATCGCGGACGGCAGCGGGCAGCAAAATAACGATGACCTTCCGCCGCGGCAGATCGACCATGCAGGTGGCTGTCGAGTTGGGAAAGGGGCTGTAACATGTTTTATGATAAGAATTTACGCAGCAACATCCTTCGCGGCGGCGGGCGGTCCGCCTTGTTTGCGGGACTGCTGGTTGCCCTACCGCTCGCCGCCCAACCACCCCGCGGCGGTTCAGCGACCTCGGTGTTGCCGGCGGCGGCCCCGCAAGTGACGCCGGCCAAGACGCCGGGTAAGGATGCCCCGCCGATTATCATTCCCTTTGAGCTGCTTCGGTCGCGGCACATGGCCGTGCAGGTCAAAATCAACGGTGCCGGGCCGTACCGGTTGGTCTTCGACACAGGAGCGCCGATGAACCTGGTCAGTAGCCGCGTCGCCCGCGAGGCCGGACTGACGAAAAAAGGGGAGCGGCCATTGCTGCCCATCTTCGGCATGGGCGGACCGAAAACGATCGATACCCTGGAAATCGGCGATGTCCGCCTCCAACAAGTTCCGGCGATCGTCATGGACCATCCTACCGTTGCGGCGATGGCCAAAGTGCTTGGACCCCTCGAAGGGATCATCGGTTTCCCATTTTTCGCACGGTACAAAACGACAGTGGACTATGAAAAACGTCTCCTGACATTGGTGCCCAACGGCTACGAGCCACCCGATGTCATGCAAAACCTAATGCAGAAACTGATGAATCCGCCAAAGAACAAGCCGGAGCCGCGGGTCATGGCCCGTCCGGCGTTGTGGGGATTTGCTGTAACCAAAGAAGTGGGCGACGCCGAGCCGGGCGTGACCGTCACGGCGGTGTTCGCCGACAGCCCGGCGGCCCGTGGCGGCCTGAAAGTGGGCGACCGCCTACTGACCATCGACGACCGTTGGACCGACTCGGTCAATGACACCCACGCCGCGGTGGAGCGGATTAGACCCGGCCAAGCCGTCGAATGCGTCGTCCAACGTGGCGGCCAGACTCTCCGCCTGACCATACACCCCGCTGCGGGGTTTTGATTGGCACGCCGACGGATTTCGGGCGGCAGTGACCTTCCGAACCCCTGTCGCCTTCCAAACTGTTGTTTCCCTTCCGGCCGCTGTCGCCCGTAGGGTCAACGTTTCTATAAGTGCAATGCAAAATTTGCAGGCTTAACTCGGTCGAAAGCCAGCGCCGGGGCGATGGTCATCTCTTAAGCGAGTACAACACTACGGCGGCCCCAATTTTCAGGGCACTCTCCTTGTCGTAGCCTAGGCAATCTGCCGACTTGTGCCCTTCGATCGCGCATCCGACATCGTATTTGCTATAAATGATGACCCACCGGCCATCGACTTGAATTCCCTCAAGGTGAGCGGGATACAACCGCATATCCGGCTCGGCCCGGTTGCCTTCCGGAGCCTCGCGGCGGCAGCGTAACTGCCGCAGGTCGATCCCCGCCGCGCGAGCGATCTGGAAAAACGGTTCTTCTCGCCCGTCGGGCCGCCGTTCCTCGATCAGTGTCAGCTTGTGGCCCGGATACAGCTTTTGGCACAGCTCGCGGAACGATTGGTCGAACGCCCGCCACTGTTCATATCCGTTGCACGCGGCGTCCACGAATAACAGCCCGCCGCTGTTGAGGTTTGCCTGCAGCGTTTCGATCGCTAAGTCGCTCAACGACAATGGTTTACGTCCATGGATGTATGCGAATTTGAACATGAAGAGTTGCTCGTCCTCGGGCGGCAGGACGACCGTATTCAGTGCTACGTCCAATCGGGCCTGCTCCCGTAGGTAGGCCATGAGATTTTTGAGTGCGTCCGGGGCGGGCCGGTCGCCAACGTCCAGTTGCACGGCCCGGAAATGACTGCGGGTGACGCCGGTTTCCGCCCCTTTGGCTACGACCCGCGTGCGGGTGAGGCGGGGTTTGGGGGGCTCCAGGCCGGTCGCATAAGCGACGATGTTGCGGGCCAGACAGAATGCCTTCTCGCCGCGATTGACCGGCCGGCGGGAATCGGCCGGCATGTACTTGCTCTCCTCCCAGTAGCCAGCCAGGGGAACGGGACTGAACACGCACACCGTGCGGCAGCCACGCTCCAGTACTTGCAGCTCCGGGAAATCCAGCGGTGTAATCCCCGGAAATATCGACCAGATGGCATGTTCCGGCGGCATCGGCCGCAAGCTGTTTTCGGGGAACAACTCCCGCATCAGCTCTTTGAAGGATTGGGTAAACTCGGGGTCGCCGCAACAGGCCTCCACCAGCAGGAAGCCCCCCTCCTCCACGTAGGTTTTAAGAATTTCCTTCTGTGCGGCACTCAGGCCGCCGCGGCCCCCCAGCGGCCCGTGCCCGTTGATATACACCAGCGGCGATTGGAGCAAAATCCCCACCTCTTCCAGGATTTTCTCCTTGGCGGTCAGGCCGCCGCCCACGTCGGCGTCGAAGTTCCGCCGCCGAATGTCGTACACCTGCCAGCCCACCGGTGTATCGGGAAACAGCTCCCGCCCGCAAAATTCGACAATATGCCGCACGTCGTTGCGTTTGCGGTTCCAGTTAACCTGTCCTTTCTCGCCTAGGGGGACCTCGACAAGCAAGCCGTTACGGATTTGGAAGTCGCCCCAGGCAAACTTGCTGATCAGGATCGGTGTGCGACCCTTGGACAGAAACAGCAGGGCGAAGGAGGTGGAAATCACGGGTGCGGCGTCGATGCCACCACGGCCGACGATCGCCCCGCTTGGCTCCTGCATGCGGATGAGCTTCTCGCACCCTTCGCGATACCAGTCGTGGCGACCGATGAAGCGTTCGCCGGAAAGGCGGCCAAGACGCTCGATGCCGTAAATGTTGTAAAAGGTGGATTTCGGCGATTCGAAGTTGAAATTTGCGGCCACCCAGTTCATCCCTCGCATCAGGGGGACATTTTCGGAGTAGACGCCGCAATTGGCGGCGACGCCAGTGGCCGGATCGAGTTGCTGTTCGCTGTCATCCAACCCCATCCCGGCGATGTACAGGCCGCATACGCCGGCCACGCTCATGCTGATGCTCGGATGGCCGCCGAAGGCTGGGTGGGTCGAATAGCCCCACGCCCCTGTGGTGGGGGACTGAACGATCTGCGTGCGGCTGTAGTAGTTACGAATTTCTTGCCAAACGGAACGGTCAATTTTGGCTCCTGCCTGCTTGGCGGCGTAAAGCCCCAACAGAGCGTATTGGGTATTGGAGTTGTCGGTGGCGTCGCTTGGCCCGTTCGGGTAGCTCCAGCCCCGCAATTGCCCGCCGACCACCCGGCCGGCGTCGTCGACCTTCCACCCGACACCGGTGCGGATCAGCCAGTCGGCGTTGCGTTGGATCAGGGGGAGATCACGTTTCTGCCGGGCCTCCGCGAAGACCATCGTCTGCAAGCCGACAACGTAAGTCTTTTTTGGTTCGAGGGTTCGGAGATATTCCAATGCACGGGCGACCGTCGGATCGTCTGGTTTGACGCCGCTGGTGAGCAAGGCCAGTGTAGCCAGGGCGGTCACGCCGCCGTCCATGTTGGCCAACACATTCAAGACGATCCCTTCCCAATTCCCATTCCGCTGCGTGGCTTTCAAATACTTGACGCCGCGATCGATCGCCTGGCGGACCTTGTCGACCAACTCTTCCTCCACCCGCGGAACATTTCCGGCGGGCAGCGGGTTCTGTCCCTGCACCGGTAACGCTGCTAGCGCCATGCCCATGACCGCCGCCGCGCCGACGCAGAGCATCCGATACATAATTCCTCTCCGGCAAAGGACTTATAACGCTCAGCCCATGCGGCCCAACAGGCAACGTCTTCGTCACCGTTAACCCATCATACGCTTGCGGCCCTGCGCATTGCTACCAAATGATGATTGACACCAATGGGCACTTCGTTACGGTCAGCCAGCCCGGAGCGGTTTTTGCCAGGTCTCCTTCAGTTCCGCCAGACCGGCGTCGATCAGCCAGCCTCCTGCTGACCCGGCGATCCGGAGCCGCGGCTCCGCAATCGTTGTTCCGATCGCCATCAGTGGCAACCCTGCAAAAGATTGTTCAAACCCGGCAGCCGTCTCCGGGTCGACCTCGACGACAAATCGGCTCGGCGACTCCCCAAACAGGCGGACTGCAACGTCCCCGTCGCCGGGCAATGTTGTGACCTCGACGCCGATGCCGCCGGCAAAGGCCATCTCCGCCAACGCCACGGCTAATCCCCCTTCACTGACATCATGGCAGGCCCGCACCCAGCCACAGGTAATCGTCCGGTGCAGTGCGGCAAATGTGGGCACCGCCACGTCGGCGTCCACGGTCACTATCGTTGTATCTTTGTGTGTCCTATCTCCTTGTCCAAAAAGGACTTGGTATAACGTTCCCCCGATTGCTGCCGCTGGCGGGCCGACCAGGTAAAGCCGGTGGCCCGGCTCCTTCAGGTCCATAGTGACGCAACGCCGCACGTCCGGCACACGGCCGATCGCCGAGATCAGTAGCGTTCCCGGGATGTTGCGGCGTTGCCCGTCGGGGCTGCGGTAGGTGTTGTGCAAGCTGTCCTTGCCGCTAATAAAGGGCACGCCGTAAGCGATGGCGGTGTCGCGGCATCCCTCCGCTGCCCGCACCAGGGCACCTAGTACATACGGGTCGTTGATGTCGCCCCAGCAAAAGTTGTCGAGGATGGCGATCCGGCCCGGGTCGGCACCAACCGCGACGACGTTCCGCACCGCCTCATCGATCGCCAGTGCGGCCATGTGATACGGGTCGATGTCACCATAAAGCGGATTGATGCCGCATCCGATTGCAACGCCTAAGTACTTGTCCGGTAACGGCTTCAGCACAGCGGCGTCGGAAGGCCCATCGTTCGCGACTCCCACCAGTGGCTTGATCACGCTGTGGGATTGCACTTCATGGTCATATTGGCGGATGACCCATTCCTTGGAGGCGATGGTCGGATGGGCAAGCAGCCGCAGCAACGCCTCGTTCCAATCGCAGGGAGCAGCGGACAGTTGCGGCGTGGTTGTGACCCCCAGGGTAGCCGCAGCCACATTTGGCTCATCCGGCGGCGGCCAGACCGCCTCGCGGACCACCGCCGGCCTGCCGCCGTGCAGGAACTGCAGGTCGAGGTCCGCCACCTCGTGACCGGCATAGTGGAGCCGCAATCGCCCGGTTGGCTCGAACGTTCCCAGTACAGCAGCTTCCACATCCTCGGACTGGCAAAGGGCTTGCAACTCGGGCCACTTGCCGGGCGGCACGGCCAGGATCATCCGCTCCTGCGACTCGCTGATCCAGATTTCCGTATAGCTCAGCCCCTCGTACTTCAGCGGGGCAGCCTCCAGGTGGACCGTGGCCCCCATCCCGGCGGCCATTTCGCCGATCGCCGAACTGAAACCGCCGGCCCCGCAATCGGTTACGGCGTGGAACAGCTCCCGGTCGCGGGCTGACAATAGCGCATCCAACAATTTCTTTTCGGTGAGAGCATTGCCTAGTTGGACCGCACCGCCGCTGACCGCCTCGGATTCGTGCGTCAGTTCCAGACTGGAAAATGTGGCCCCGTGGATGCCGTCCCGACCGGTACGGCCGCCGAGAACGACGATCAGGTCGCCCGCTTCGACTCGCTTGTCGGCTTTCTCACATGGCAACAGGCCCACCGTACCGCAATAGACCAGCGGATTGGCCAGGTACCGCGGGTCAAAAACGATAGCTCCGTTGACGGTAGGGATGCCCATGCGGTTGCCATAGTCCCGCACGCCAGCAACGACGCCGTGCAGGACTCGCCGCGGGTGCAGCACACCCTCGGGCAGCTCTTCCGGCGGCCAGTCCGGCGGGGCAAAGCAGAAAACGTTCGTGTTAGCAATCGGTTTGGCACCACGGCCCGTCCCTAAAACGTCGCGGATGACGCCGCCAATGCCCGTGCTGGCTCCGCCGTACGGCTCAATGGCCGACGGATGATTGTGCGTTTCGACCTTGAAGCAGAGGTGGTAACGCTCGTCGAAGCGGACGACGCCGGCGTTGTCCTCGAACACACTCACACACCAGTCGTCCGGCCCCAGACGGTTCCGAATCGTTTGGGTCGCCGCAAAGATCGTTTCCTTGAGCAAGTTGTTATAGATGCGGGTTACGCCTGTGCGGGCATCACGAAAGCGGATGATACCTTTGAGCGTCTTGTGCGAACAGTGTTCCGACCATGTCTGGGCGATCGTCTCCAGCTCGCAGTCGGTCGGCTCGCGGCCGTGGGCCCGGTAATGTTGCTGGATGGCCCGCATTTCCTCAAGCGACAACGCCAGCATCCCGTCGCGGCTGATGCGGAGCAGAACCTCATCATCTGCCTCTCGAATGGGCACCGTGACCAGCCGGAACTGATACGGCGAGCCCATCCCCAAATGATCCACCTGCAGCGGCCCGAATACGACGTGTTCGATCGCCGCGTTGGCCAACACTTTGCGGGCCAGAAGTTGTGCCTGTTGCGTCGGGATGGCCGGGTGGAGGTAGTATCGGCGGAACGTGCGGACCGCCGCCAAAGGTACCCGCATCCGGCGGGCGGTCTCCAGCACCGTCTGGGCCGTACTGTCCATTACCCCCGGCTTGAGTAACACGGTGCACTGCCGCCCGGCCTGTCCATCTGCTGGCTCCCGTTGGCCCAACGGCCGCACAGAATGTGACTCGACGATCGAATCGACCAGCACTTCCTGGGCGAACCGCTCGGCGACCTCGGCGGTCAACTCTCCTTCCAATAGGTAGCCGCGACTGGTGGCCAGGATCCAATCCCGCCCCTGCTGGCTCTGCGTCAGCAGGTCGTATTCATGGCCTACGCGGTCCCGTTCGTTGTCACGTCCGAGCGGCCGGATCTCGACTTCCCAGAGCATCACGCACCTGTTTGGCTTGGGTCAACCAGGAATACAACGCCTGTTCGTCATTGGCTTGCAGGATGTGCCGCAATTGCTGCAGTTGTTCCGTGTAAGCGTCCAATGCGGACAATAGGGCCTGCCGGTTTGCCAAGAAGATTGCTGTCCACAGCCGGGGATCCCCGGCGGCGACGCGTGTGGTGTCGCGGTAGCCGCTGGCGGCGTAGCGGAGGACCTGGGGCGGCGTGCAAGCCGCTAGCGCTGCGGCCGCCGCGTGCGGCAGATGGCTAACCATGCCCATGATTCGGTCGTGCTCAACCGCGTCCATGCAGACGGTCTCGGCCCCTACCCGCCGCCACAACTCGGCCACCGCTTCCACCGCTGCCGGCTTGTTATCACTTAACGGCGTGAGGATCGTCAGACGGCCGTTAAACAGCTCCGGGTCGGCGAACTCGGCCCCGGCCCGTTCCGATCCGGCCAGCGGATGAGCCGGTACCCACTCCACCTGCCGCGGCAGCCGCCCTTCGACTTGGCGGATGATGCTCGCCTTGGTGCTGCCGACGTCGGTAAGGATCGTCCCGGTGGCCGCCAGCGGGGCCATCTCGCAAAGCAATGGGCCGATCCGATCGACCGGTACACAGACCACGATGAGGTCCGCATCTCGCACGGCGGCAGGCAAGTCACTGGTGGCCCGATCGATCAGGCCGCGGCCGATCGCCACCTCTAGCGACCGCGGATCCCGACCGTAGCCGACCACTTCACCGGCCAGGCTGCGGCGACGGATGGCCGCCGCCAGGGAGCCACCAATTAGCCCCACCCCGATGATCGCGACACGCCCCCAGAGCATAGGATACCGTGATTTTTTTGTAAAATTTTACTTGCAAAATCGGCATACATAGTGCCATATATTTGATAGTATGCGGAATCAGCAGGCCTTTGTCGATCATGCCGGGCGTGCCCCGTCCCGCCGGGAATGGCTGCGCCTCGGTTTGGCCCCTTTCTTCGCCGCAAGTTTACCCGCCGTCCGCAATGTGGAGCTAGCAGTTGCGGCCAGCGGCGAGGGGGCAAACCGGCGACGCCGACCGCTGGCAGAATCGGTGGTGGTCATCTTTACCAGCGGTGGGCAGAGCCAGCTGGATACGTGGGACCCCAAGCCGGACGCGCCCGAGGAGGTGCGCGGTGCATTTCGCACTATTCCGACAAGCGTGCCGGGGGTACGCATCTGCGAACACATGCCGCGGCTGGCCCGCCTGGCCCGCTACTACACGATCCTCCGCACGCTGTCGCATGACGACCTCGACCACGGCTCGGCCTGCTATTTGGCTTTGACCGGCCAGTATCATCCGCGGAAATCGTCGAATCCGCCGCCGCGACCGGACGACTTCCCGGCGTTGGGAGCGGTGTTGTCGCGGCTGCGGCCGTGCCCCCAGTTTCCGCACACGGCCGTACACGTCAACGGCCCGTTGCTGGTTCCGCGGGAGCCGTCGCCGGGACAGTTTGCGGGGTTTCTCGGCCAGGCCTACCAGCCGTTCGAGACAGGCAACCCGCTGCAAAGCGAGCGGTTTTTGCCGACCTTGCGTCTGCCGGAAGAGATCACGCCGCAACGTTTGCATGACCGTTACGCCTTGCTGCGGGCCATCGACCCGCAACGGGCCAACGACCCGTTGACCCGTAAGGCGCTGGAGGTGATCGACACGCCGCAGGTGCGGTCGGCGTTCGACCTGTCGCGGGAACCGGAGGCCGTGCGGGAGCGTTATGGCCGCTACCGCTCCGGCCAGGCTTGCCTGCTGGCCCGCCGCCTGGTCGAAGCCGGAGTGCCTTGGATCACCGTGTTTTTCAACCATAACATTCGGGGCCAAGATACTGCTCCCGACTGCAGCGACGAATATGGCTGGGATACGCACAACGACATTTTCGAGGCCCTGCGGGATCACCTGCTCCCTCGCTTTGACTGGAGCGTGTCCGCCTTGTTGGAGGACCTGCAACAGCGGGGACTGCTGGCCTCGACGTTGGTGGTGATCATGGGCGAGTTCGGGCGGGCGCCGCTGGTAGCGTTGGAGAGTCGGTTTGCCGGCTCGACGCCGGGTCGCAAACACTGGGCGGCCTGCTATTCGGTCGTCCTGGCCGGTGCGGGGGTCGCCGCGGGGGCAGTTTATGGAGCCTCCGACCGACACGCGGCCTACCCGAACACGCCGCCGGTCACGCCCGCCGATCTGGCTGCCACCCTGTTCCATGCCCTAGGCATTCCTCCCGATGCCCACTACACCGATGCTGTGGGACGTTCCTTCCGCGCGACTACGGGCACGCCGGTGCTCCAACTGTTCCGTGGCTGAACTATTCCAAACTCCAGGAGACCTGGTCATGCGAGGACTGACATTGGGATCATTTTTCGCTTGCATTATGGCAGCCACGATGCTGCCACAATCCCCCGGGCGTGAAGCCGACGAAGGCTTTGTCCCCCTGTTTGACGGCAAATCCTTCCACGGCTGGTACTTCACCATCCGGCCCAACAAGGATGGCAGCAAGCCCGATCCGAAAAACACGTGGTCGATCGTTGACGGCGTCATCCGCTGCACCGGCAAGCCCAACGGTTGCATGGTCACCGAAAAAGAGTACGGCAATTATGTGCTGAAACTCAAATGGCGGTGGCCTGCCGGCAGCAAAGGGGGTAATAGCGGCGTGCTGCTTCACGTCCAGGATGACGAAATCTGGCCCACCTCTGTGGAAGCGCAACTGATGAGCGGCAATGCCGGCGATTTCTGGTTGATTTATCCGCCGCGGGTGAAGCTCGAAGTGGATCCGGCCCGTCAGGACCCCAAACAGGCCCGCCACTACTTCCGGCTCAAGACCGACCGTCCGGTGGAAAAACCCTTCGGCGAATGGAACGAGTATGAAATCACTTGCAAAGGCGGCGACATCACGTTGGTCGTCAACGGCATCAAGGTCAACGAAGGCAGAAACGGCAACCTGACCAAGGGTAAGATCGCCCTGCAGTCCGAAGGGGCGGAGATCCACTTCAAAGACATTGCCATCAAGCTGTTGCAGTAGGCGACCGACCCGCTATTGCCTCGGCGACTGGCTCAGTTGTCATATCAGTGACAGCAGGTGCTGGCTGAGCCGCACGCATCCGGCCTCGGTGATCAGGTAGTTGTGCTCGATGCGGATGCCGTTGCTGCCTACGTAAAGCCCTGGCTCGAGGGTAACCACGTCGCCGGGCTGCAATACGTCCGTTGAGTGCCGCACGATAAACGGCGGCTCGGGGTGCATTAGCCCCAGGCCGTGCCCGGCGTGGGTGGGGAAATACTCCGCCACGCCGGCGGCGGCAAAGACCTGGGAGATGGCATCGTAGACCGCCTGGCACGGTGTGCCCGGCCGTAACCATTGTTCGCCGGCCTCTAGGGCCATGCAGCAGAGGGCAAACAGGTGGCGTTGCTCTGCGGATGGCTCGCCGCCGACGATTAGCGTATTGGTGAAATCGCTGCGATAGCCCTGTAGGACGACCGAAAAGTCCAGGATGAACGTCTCTCCCGGCTGCAGCGTGTGCGGCGTGGGCGGCCCGCCCCGTTTGTGCCGATTGCCCACCGTGAAATCACCGTAAACCACCGCCCAATGTCCTAGGTATCGGTAGACGGCTCGGGCCACGCTGGCATAAACATCCAGCTCGCTCATGCCGGGCCGGATGTGGCGGCGGGCCCAGTCATGCCCGGCGGCCGTGGCCTCCATGCACCGCCGCAGCAGCGCAATTTCGTCCGGATCCTTGCGACGGCGCAATCGGCTGGTCAGTTCAAACAGTCGCGGGGCCGCCGCGTCGGTGAGGGCGTCGTGGATGCGGCCGCCAAAACGCTGCATGATGTCGTGTAAAAGCAGCGGCCGCTCGCCCCGCGGGGGGGACTGACCGTCGTACCATGGGATCGCTACGCGGCGATCGACCCATGCCTGTGCGGCCGCGGCGGCCAGCTTGCCGTCGTAATACAGCTCGCTGGCACCGTCGGGCAGGAGCACCAGCACCCCGCCGAAGTCCGCATGCTGGCTAATCGGCTCAACGTAAAAGTTGGCGAAATATCGTAGGTGGATGGGATGGGCCAGTACTACCGGCTCCGTCGGCCGCCATTGCTCCAAGAAGCGTTGCCGCCGCGTGCGGCAGCCCTCGTCAGTCAACATTTCAGCTCCCCGTATGGAGTGGTGGAGTCCCACGGGACCGTGCTGAGGCTTCCCTGGTTCGGCCCGTTGCGGCTGACAGTCGTCTCGGTGCGGCAACCAGTGCAAGAAGCCCCGCCGCCGCCAACCACATCATTTTCGTAAACGGGTCCGGTGCGTCGTGGTCCCCATGCGCGGCTTCCATGATAACGGTTTGGGCGTCCACAATGGTCACGCGAGCCGTGGGCAGGCAGCTGTCCGCCATCGCCGGGCGAGTGACAGGTATAAATTCCCATGCCTCGGACGTCGCCGCGATGGTCCATTCCCACCTGTGGCGATCCTGGGTGATCCAACCCCTTGTGCGGCACCATCCGGCATATCCGACCCGCCCGACGCGCTGCGACAACGCATCGGCCACCGTGGCCCGTCGTGTCCAGCGGTGCCATCGCATCACGAAGACCAACGAGTCGTCCAGTGTCTCGCGGAATTCCCACAGACTGGACAGTGGCCACCGCCAGAGGTGGTGCCCCTTCTCTGCTCCGGCGACGTCCGCCGGTCGGGCGTGGCCCAGCCGTTCGCCGCGGACGGCGTCGACAATGTCGAGCCGGTTGATACCGCCGGATGGATCGTGGCGTTGACTGACCAATTGCCACTGGCGGCACTCCAGCACGATGTGGCGTCTCCTGTTCTGTGCCCGGGCGGACGTTGTGCAGCTCGCTTCCTGTGGCGCGGTTGTCCCGTATTGCATCCTGCAGTTATTTTCTTAGTGTATCGAAGTGCAACGGTGGGATCCCATGACCGAGCTGACGCCACAAGTGGACAAAACCCCGGGGCGGATCCGCCAGATGTTCGGCGAGATCGCCCCGTGGTACGATTTTTTGAACCATTTTTTAAGCCTCAATATCGATCAACGGTGGCGGCGACGGGTCGTCCGCCTGACCGCTCCAGAACTCCGCCCTGGTCGTCCGATTCTCGACGTGTGCACCGGTACCGGCGACCTGGCCCTGGCCTACCATCGTCACTGCGGGGCCGCCGTGCCGATCGTCGCTTGCGACTTTTGCCATCCGATGTTGGTGCGGGCTGCCCAAAAGGCTCTCAACCGCGGTGCGGTCATCCCGTGGGTTGAAGCGGATGCCCAACGGCTCCCCTTCTCCGTCAACACGTTTCAGTTGGTAACGGTCGCATTCGGACTGCGGAACATTAGCGACCCCGATCTAGGGATCGCCGAGATGGTCCGCGTGCTGCAGCCTGGTGGACGGCTGGCGATACTGGAGTTTGCCACGCCGCGCATGCCACTGTTGCGGCGAGTGTACCTGGCCTATCTCCGCTACATCCTGCCGCTGATTGGACAATGCCTGGCCCGCAACCGGCACGCCGCTTACCGCTATCTGCCGGAGAGCGTCCTGCAGTTTCCCGAATACGACGCCCTATTGGAACGCTTGCGGCGGCAGGGTCTGGTCGAAGAACGTTATGTGCCGCTGAGCGGGGGGATCGCCGTGCTGTATCTGGCCCGCAAGCCGGCAGTATCGGCCGCACATGTTCAGCTACCCTCCCAAGCCGACGCCGCCCCGGTTCAGTCCTGCTCCACCATATGTTCTGACGTTTATCATTAGGACGCCGATCCATGAAAACCTCTTCCGCCTCGCGGCATTTGCTGGTGCGTGCCGCATACGGCGAGCCGGTCGAACGGCCGCCAGTGTGGGCGATGCGGCAGGCCGGACGGTGGGACCCGGAATTCCGCGCCATTCGCGGCGAGCGTGGGTTCTATGCCTTCTCGGAAGACGTGGACAGCGCGATGCGGGCCAGTCTGTGCCCGCGACGGTTCGGCGTCGATGCGATCATCCTCTTTTACGACATCACGAGCCTGCCGGTAGCGATGGGATTGCCCTTCCGTTTGCACCCGGGGCTAGGACCGCAGCCGGAATGGCCGATCCGCACGCTAGAGGACGTGCGGCGGCTGGATCCGGAGCCGTCGCCGCAAAAGTACGGGTTCATCCTGGAGCTGCTCGAGCGGGTACGGGCGGAGCTGGGGGGGGCACTACCGGTGATCGCCTTTGCCGGCGCCCCGTTTACCGTTGCCACTTATTGCATCGGCACCGGCAAGGACATCGCTGCTACCCGCGCCTTTGCGAGTGCGCAACCGTTGGCCTGGCAGGACTTGCTCGAGCGGCTGGCCCACGCCACGCAGAAGTTCCTCCAGAACCTGATCGCCGCGGGGGCGGACCTTTACCAACTGTTCGATTCGTGGGCCGGCATGCTTTCGGCGGCGGAGTACCAGGCCTGGGCCGATCGGTACCACCGAGCGATCTTCGCCGCGGCGACCGGCGTGCCGCGGATCCTGTTCGTCAAGGAGTGCCCGTATCTGGAGGCGATGGGCGACAGCGGGGCGGAGGTAGTCAGCCTGGGCGTGCGGCATGATTTGGTTGCGGCGCGGCGACGGTTCCCCCAGTTGACCTTCCAAGGGAATGTGGATGCCGAGCTGTTGCGGACGGGGACGCCCGAACAGGTCCGCGACGCCGTGTGGCATTGCCTGGACGCCAGCGGCGGCCACCGCCACATCGTCAATCTTAATCATGGGGTAGATAAGGACACGCCGGTGGAGAACTTCGCCGCGTTCGTTGAGGCCGTCCGGCAGTGGCGGCCGTCGCGGTGATGTCGCCATCTGGCATGTTCCCCCCTCCTCTTCTACAACGGCGATAGTCATCGCGGCGACGGCCATCGCGGCGACAGTCATTGCGGCGACAATCATTGCGGGGAATAGCGGATGTCCGTCCGGTGCGGGGCGATAACGGTTCTGGCCACGGCGGTCTTGGCCGCAGCGACCGCTCCGCCGTGGACGGCCGCCCAGGAGAACCGTAACCGGCAAATCCTCGAGGCGTTCCAGCAGCAGTTGAAGGCGGTGGCGGAGAAGACCGGGCCGAGCATCGTGGGAATCGTCGCCTCGCGGAGCGAGCATTACCCGCCCGTCGCCGCGGCGGCCCGGCCTGGACAGCTCGGAACCTTTGACCCGAGGGAATTTATCAAAAACGACCCGTCGGTGGCCAAGGCCCGGCTCGCCAAATACCTCGACCTGAGTGACCCGCAGGCGGCGGTCGATCACGGCATCGCCGCGGGGGTGGTGATCGACAGCCAGGGTCTGGTTTTGACGCCGTATCACGTCGTCGCCGGAGCGAGGAAGGTATACGTGCATTTCAGCGGCGGCGGGGGGAGCTACGCCGACATCCACGCCGCGGACGCTAAAAGCGACCTGGCAGTCCTGAAATTGCTCGAGCCGCCGCAAGTGCTGAAGCCGATACGGTTTGCGGACGTCCAGCTCCAAGACACCTCAACGCGGGCCGCCACCGTCGCCGCCGGACAGCTCGTTGTGCTCCTGGCGCATCCGATGCGAGCCGAATTCCGCATCGACCGGCCGAGCATGGCCTTTGGCACGGTCACCAATACCCGCTTTCACGTTACCCCTCTGCGAGCTGAATTGGATGTCAATCTTGATAAGCAAAGTAGTTACTACAAGATCGGGCCACTGCTGGAGTACGACATCCGGCCGTGGGCCGACATCAGCGGCGCGGCCCTGCTCAACCTGGACGGCGAACTGATCGGCCTGGCGACTGCCGGTGCAGTCGTTTACGACCGGACGATCGGCCCCGGCTATGCTTTGCCTCTGGACGCCAACATGCGGCGGGTGCTGGAGGTGTTGCGTCGTGGCGAAGAGGTGGAATATGGCTTTTTAGGTGTGACCTTGACCGACATCCGTAGCCGTCGCGAACCGGGGGTGGAAATCGGCGCCGTGACCCCCGGCGGCCCCGCCGATGCCGCGGGTATCCGTCCCGGCGACCTCATCATCTGCATCAACGGCTTCCCCGTTGATTCTTACGACCATCTCCTTTACCACATCGGATGGTCTCTGGCTGGCTCGACCGTCGAACTGACGGTCCTGCCCCGGATTGGTGCCCCGCGGACCACCACCGCCACTTTAGCCAAGTTCCTCAATACGCAACCGTTTATTGCGTCGGTGCGGCCGCCGGCCTGTTTTGGCCTGCGAGTTGATTACAAAAGCATTCAGACCATTCGAGCCCGCAATGACCTGAGCGGGCGGGCTGCCTCTTTGCTATCCGGCGTCTGCATCCGCGAAATCGAACCGGATTCACCGGCTGAGAAGAAATTCAAGGCCTTGGGTGAGCCGATCGACCGATGGCTCATTATTCGGGTCAATGATACGCCCGTGTCCAATCCGAAGGAGTTTTATCAGGCGGTGGATCGTCAGCCGCGGGTCGTATTGACAGTTGTGGATCCGGCCGAGACCCCACCGCGGCCGCGTGAGGTGGTGCTGCCATGAAATATGCGATCTGCAATGAGACATTTGAAGGCTGGGAGCATGCTCGCGTCTGTGCCCGGATCGCCGAGTTGGGTTACGGCGGGCTGGAAATCGCCCCGTTTACGTTGGCGTCGCGGATAACGGATGTCTCCCCCGCACGGCGGGCCGAGCTACGGAGCCAGGCCACCGCGGCGGGCGTCCAGATCATTGGCCTCCATTGGCTACTGGCCCGTACCGAAGGCTTTCACCTGACCTCGCCCGACCCGGAGGTCCGCAAACGCACCGGGGAGTACCTCGCCGAGCTGGCCCACGCGGCGGCCGACCTGGGCGGCCATATCCTCGTCTTCGGTTCGCCGGCCCAACGGAGCTACTCCGACACGATTAGCCGGCAGCAAGCCGAAGACTACGCCCTGGACACGTTCTCGTATTGCCTCCAAACGCTCGAGCAGCGGCAGGTGTACCTCTGCCTGGAGCCGCTGACGCCCGCGGAGACGAATTTCCTCAACTCGGCCGCGGAAGCGGTCGCTCTGGCCCGCCGCATCAACCATCCGTATGTCCTTTTGCACCTTGATGTTAAGGCGATGGCCGCCGAGCAGCTCCCCGCACCGGAGATCATTCGCCACAACCGCCAATGGCTCAAGCACTTCCACGCCAATGACCCCAACAAACGCGGCCCCGGATTTGGCGCGACCGACTTCCGCCCGATCTTCCAGGCCCTCAAGGACATCAGCTACGACGGCTGGGTCTCCGTGGAGGTGTTCGACTACTCGCCGGACCCGGTTACCATCGCCCGCGAGAGCATCCGGTACATGAAAAGCTGCGAGGCGGCAATCGCCGGAAGCTCCGGGTAGCAGCCGGATCGTTTTCGACAAGGTACATTTACCGCAACTCGTTGGGTGAAAACATGATACGGTGGATGGGGGTCATCGGTGCCCTGATGGGCATTGCGGCGATTGGGGTATTACTGGGCGGTATTGCGGCGGCGATCGAAGTACCGCGCGGCGTTGCAGGTTTGACTCCGACCCAAGAACCATCCGCAGAACCATTGCGGGTCGGATTTGGCGAGGGGGACGTGACGCCGAAATTGGATTCCGGGCGAGCCGTGTACCTCGCCGGGTTCGGCCACAACCGCAAGGCGACCGGGGTGCACGACCCGATCATGGCTCGTGCGGTGGTGCTGGAATACGGCCGGGAGCGGCTGGCCCTGGTCAGCGTGGACGTGGTGGGGATCTTTCTGCCCACGGTCGAGCGGATCCGGCAGCGGCTGCCGCAGTTCCGCTACGTGCTGGTGTCGGCCACGCACAATCACGAGGGGCCGGACACGCTGGGGTTGTGGGGCCCTACGCCGCTGCAAACCGGCGTGGACCCCGACTTTATGAAGCAGCTTGAGGACGGGTGCGTCGCCGCGGTCGAGCGGGCGATCCAAAAGCTCCGCCCCGCCCACGCGGCGATGGCCATCAGCCACGAACCGGACCTGCTGCACGATAGCCGCCTGCCGATCGTGTTGCACGATGAACTGGTCGTGCTGCGGTTTGAGGACCCGCAGTCGAAGGCCCCGCTCGGCCTGCTGGTGCAGTGGAACAACCATCCCGAGGTCTTGGACTCGAAAAACACACTGATTACGGCGGACTTCCCGTATTATGTGGTCAAAATGCTGCAGGAACGGCACCGCTGTCCGGTGGCCTACTTCACCGGCACGGTGGGTGGACTGATGACGCCCCTGGGGCTGAAAGTCCTCGATGCGGCGGGACGGGAGCTGCGGGACGGCACCTTCGAAAAGGCTGAGCGATACGGCGAGCTGCTCGCCGCGGCGATCGACAAGGCCCTCCGCAACGCCCAACCGATCCGATTGCACCCCTTCGCCGTACACCAGGTGCACGTCCTCATTCCGATCAACAACAAACTGTATCGCCTCGGCTGGCAACTTGGCACGCTTCAGCGGCCTGTGTACGTCTGGAATGGCGAGCCGCGGCCCAAGGAATTTGTGGAGACCAAGGATGTTAGCCGCCCCGTGGCGGTAAAGACCGAAATCGGCTACCTCCGCCTGGGAGAACTGGAAGTGGCTGTCATCCCCGGCGAGATCTACCCGGAGCTGGTCTTGGGCAAGGTGCAGGACCCTGCCGATCCGGGGGCCGATTTTCCCAATGCCCCCATCGAGCCGGCCATCTACGCCCAGTTGCGGGGCCGACACCGCATGATCATCGGCTTAGGCAACGACGAGTTGGGCTATTTCATCCCCAAGCGGCAATGGGACGAGAAGCCGCCGTTCTGTTACGGCTTGAAAAAGGCCCAATACGGCGAGATCAACAGCGTCGGCCCCGAGGCGGCACCGATCATCTGCGAGGCGTTTCGCCGGCTCGTGCCGCCGCCATGATCCCCTTGACCACGATTGTGGCGTAGGAACCGCGTGGCAAATCGAACTGCAACAATAACTTACGTCGTTGAGGATTCAATTCATCGTCGGCAAACTCATGTTTCCACTGTTCCGGGCGGAAGGAGAGTCGCCGCTCGCCGCGAGAGAAATAGGGCCGGTCCAAGCCAGGTACTCGCAACTGATGCCACTCCAGCTTCTCCTCCCGCAACACCTCCTCGGCCAATGGCCACCACCAGGCGTCCGGCTCCAGCCGCAGCCGGGCACAGGGTAAAGGTAATACACCGTCATACCAAAGGTTCGCCGCCGCGGCGGGCACCTCCAGCGGCAACGGATACCGCCCCAATTTGGCGGGCAGCTTCAGGACCGTACCGGTCGGCCATTCCTTCCGAAGCCACGCGGCGAGCATCCGGTTCCAAATGCTGCTCTGGTAAGCAGATAGGTAGAGGCTGCGCAACTCCGGCCGCAACCGGGCCACGGCCCCTTTATAGTCGCCGGGATGGTCGGCCAAGTATCCTGCCAAACTGCGTGCGTGGCATCGCGGCAAGTGCTCCCGAAGGTATGCCCAATCGCCCCAGCGTTCCCGCAATAGCTGTTTGATGGCTTTGTCCGCGCGTCGGTCATATTCATACGGGGCGGCCAGTGCCAGCCACAAGGCTCGCTCCCAGTCCGCCCGGAGCATCGCTTGGGCCACAAATTCCCCGGATGCCGTCACCGAGCCGAACCGCTGGTCGTCAAAGTAGTTGGGCAAGCCGACGGACGGCATCCGCTCAAGGTAACGCGTGATCGGCTCGATCTCGGACGCTCGCACGGCCCGGATGGCGATCGTGAAGCGGTTGGCCCGAAAATCACGCGAAGAATAGGGGTGACTCCGCTGTCCGAGATAGGTCAACTTAAGGCGGTTGTGGGTCAGGTTCCGTTGCGGGCCGCGATAAATCGTGAGGTACTGAACGGTCACGGCGTGGCGATCTTTCAGTCCGCCGTAGTGGATGCGACGATGATCGACGTTCCAACGTCGCCGGATGATGGCCAGGGCGTCCGGAGTGGTCCACCCGGTCTTTTCGAGTCGGTAAAAGGCATAATCACCGCCGTCGGTCGCAAGCTCGGCTAGCTCTTCGACCTGGAAATCTTCAGGCCGCTGTTTGATCTTCATGCCGTCATTGTACGCCGGGAGATGTCGAAGTAGGCGATGTAGCCTGAGGCGTCCGCACGCCATCCCCTCCCTTTCCGACGGCCGGGCGGTCGTCAAAGATGAAGCTCCACTCCCCCGGCGACAGCTCCCGCAGCAACGGCCGCACCGGCGGGACATGGGAATACGACCAATTCGACTCCCGCAGCACCGGCAAGGGTCGCCGCGACGCCTCAGAATCAAGCCAAGCGATCCAAACTGCAGCCATGTCCGCAATCGGCGCAGCAGCAGGCGTCGGATGGGTCGTTTCCCCTTCCGATCTATCCGACCCAGCAGAGAGCTTCTGCCCAGTAGCGAGCGTCGATGGTAAGGGCCGGACGGGCAGTCCCTCCCCGGCCATCTCGGCGATCCACTGTTCCACGGCAGTCAGGCTCGGCGGTACGCTCCCCACATGGAACGCCGCATCGGGATACTGTCGGTGCAAATCACGGACACAATGTTTCATCCAGCCCAAATGGAACGGGGAGATCGCCGTGACCGTCTTGGCGTAACCGGCCTTGTGCAACTCTTCACTTAACTGCTTGACACGCATGATGTTACGCGGGTTGGCGTCGCTGATTAGCAGGACGTACTCCTGGTTGCGTTGGGTCATCGCCGCAGGGTGGTCGGCGTTGACCTCCCACGCCAAGCCGTAAGCGCGGTGATCAGGGGTAATGCACCCGCCGCCGAGCAGGCTGATCGATATGAGAAGTAACCACGGGCGGTCTTGCGTATGCTCTTTAAATTGCTTAGTCATATTGATATTCCCAAACCTAATACGTCCGGTCTTGACCGACGCCGGTGCTGCAGACTCTAGCGGCTGCCTACGCTGTCTCTTTCGACAAAACAGCTACAACCGGCACAATCATCCCGGTCGCCGCGGTGATGTGTCAGCAAAGTTTGGTCTATTATACCGATCAGGTAAAATAGAAAAGATAAATCAATTAGATGTGACTTGTCAACTCACGGCGACGATGCGGCCGGTTTTGACCGATTCGCATTCCTTATGGCAGAGAACCAACGCGTCGCGGGCCAATCGACCCGAGAGCCATTCGTGCTCCCGGCCAGCGGCGACGCTGTCCACGGCGGCTTGGATCTCCTCCGCGAACGCGGCCAACGGGTCGCCGCTGCCGCTGATGGTCGGCTGTTCGCTACGACCGTCGGCAGTCAAGACGGTCAGAGGCTTGCCGTCCGAGCTGTAGGTCAGCGTCGCCTGATCCAGATAGATGTCAAATCCGTGGACAAAGGGGCGGCCTTTCATGCAAATGGCCCCGCTGGAGCAAGTGACGGCGGGGCCGCCGCTGCCGTAGAGGTAGGACGTGGTGAGGTAATTGACCGCTTCGCTGGCCACGACGCCGACGGAAAAGACGCTCTGCGGCACACCGCAGACTAGGCCGATAAAATGCGTGTCGTGGATGTGTAGATCAACGGCCGGGCCGCCGGTCTTGGCCACGTCGGCGATCTCCGCCGACCAGTCCGGCTGGGATATGACCCGCACGAAATGGGCGGCGAGCAGTTTGCCATATTTCCCCGAACGCACGGTCTCGGCGGCGTAGCGGAACTCCGGGAAAAAGGGGAGAACATGGGCAACCATCAAAAGCTTGCCCGCCGCACGGGCTGCGGCGAGCATAGCGTCCGCGTCCGCGGGGGTCAAAGCCATAGCCTTTTCCACCAGCACATGCTTGCCCGCCTGCAACGCCTGGATTGCGTAGGGAGCATGCAGGTCCGTTACCGTGCAAATGTCAATCAGATCAATCTCCGGATCGGCCAGTAGCTCAGCGTAGTCAGCGTAGGTTTTAACGCCCGTCAGATCGACATAGCCCGGCTCCGGGCCAAAGTTGCCGCGGGTAGAGCGCCAGTCGCCGGCCCGCTTGGCGGGATCGCGGCTGCAGATCGCCGTTACCCGGGCATTCCGTAAACGCTGGCTGGCCAAGAAATGGATCCGCCCCATGAACCCGATTCCTACAATCCCGATCCGCACCATGACTACGTCCTCCCTTGGGAAATCGTGGGGTCTTGGGAAAAAGATAAAAGATTACGACTCCGGGGGCGACTACGGAAACGGTCGGCTAGCCGCAGTGACCACCGCCGCTGCTACGATCGTTAGAATAACTGTGTCATTCGTATCGTGCGGGCGTATGGGGAACAGCGGGTTGTGCGGATAACACGGATCATTTGCTGAAGATGTAGGGACAGTCCCGGTCGTGGGGGCCAGATGTGTCGAGTGGGGGGATAGATCGGGACGAAACAGGCTAGTGGGTAGGGATGCCCAAGCGGCGTCATTCGGTATTGTCGGATGCGCCCTGGTGCTTCTGGAGGCAGTAACCATGCGGCAGTCGATCGCGGATCAGTGGGTCGGCCCGGGGCGGCGGCTGTTCTGGGCGGCGTTGGTCCTGGGCAGCATGGTGCTGCTCGCCCCCGCCGAGCGGGCCGCACCGCCGCAGGATTACAAGGTCACGGAACCGACGATTGGCGGCCTGCCATTGTTTGCGGGGTGGCCCAAGGAGCAGCGGCCCGCCGCCGTGCTGGTCGTTTCCGGCCAGACCTACGGTTATCTGCAACCGTGCGGCTGCACCCGCCCCCAGCTCGGTGGCCTGGAACGGCGGGCTTGGTTCATCCAAACGCTCAAAGACAAGGGCTGGCCGGTAGCGGGGATCGACCTCGGGGACGTCTACCCACCGGAAGTGCATGTCCGCCCGCAAGGCTTGCTCCGCTACGAGACGATGATGCGGGCCCTGCATGCCATGGGCTACGTCGCCGCGGGGGTGGGTAAAACCGAAATTGAGGCCGAAATCGATCGGGTGTTGAGTGCCTATGCCCTACAGACCGACCAGCCGCCGGTGCTGCTCGCCGCCAACCTTTTGGGCCAGAACGATGACAAATCCATCTCACAACAGGAGCGGTTCCAGCCAGCGGGACTGCCGCGGCCGCTCGTTCAGCCGTTCACCGTTGCGAAAGTCGGTACACTGTCGATCGGAGTTGTTGGTCTGATCGGGCGGGCGGTTGCCGAGGAGTTGGAAGCGGCCCGTGCTGATCCAAGCATCACGTTTGTCAAAAACGTCCAAGGAAAAATCGACAACGCGGCGGTGCTGCGGCAGACCCTCGCGGCGATGGCCACGCACCGCCCGAACTTGTACGTGTTGCTTTATCAGGGCGGCGTCGAGGAGGCGCAACGCCTGTCGCAGGATTTTCCGCAATTTCAGGTTATCATCTGCCGATCCGAAGACTCGGAACCGCCAGCCCAGCCCGTATTGTTGCACAATGGTGCGACATTACTGCTCCAGCTCGGTCACAAAGGACGTTACGTGGGGACGATCGGGATCTTTGCGCAGGGGGGCTATCGTCTTCACTATCAGCTCGTCCCGCTGACGGAATACTACGTCACACCCGGCGACGACGCCCAGGCCCATCGCCGCAACCCCGTTCTGCCGATCCTGCAACGTTATGCCGAGCGTGTCCGCGACCGTGACCTGTTGAGTCTGGCCCCCAAGCGGCCGCACCAGGTGCAGATCCAGCACCCGCGGCTAAACCTCAGCTACTATGGCTCGCAGCGATGCCAAAATTGCCACGCCGCAGACTACCGCCTGTGGGAAAAAAGCGCCCATAGCCACGCACTGGACACGCTAGAAACGAAAGCCGTGCGGCCGACGCTGCGACAGTACGACCCAGAGTGCGTCCGCTGCCACACCGTGGGATTTGAGTACAACACGGGATTTGTCAGCACAACCAAGACGCCGCTGTTACAGCATGTCGGTTGTGAGAGCTGCCACGGCCCCGGCAGCGGCCACGCCACTAATCCGCAGCATCGGGAGCTGCAGTTGCTGATGTCGCCGTGGAAGGAAGCGGCGGATGATCGCCTGCCCGATCTGGCGACGATGCGGCGGCTGGCTGCCCTGTCCCCCATTGAGCAGCGGCAGGCGGAACAGCAGTTGCCAGCCGCCCAACGCCGCACCGCCGAGCGGGTCGCCACCATGTGTATGAAATGCCACGACCACGACAACGACCCCTACTTCAACCTCTATAAATATTGGCCCAAAATCGCTCATGGTTTCCGCGGGCCATAGTCTCCGCAGAATAGCCTCCTTAGCAATGGTCGCAAGTTACCCTGATCCGGCGGCCTAGCCGTGGAACGCCCACAGCGTCCACAAGGTCAATCCGAAGAAAATGCGACAGGCAGCTTGGACACACACCCACCACAGGGCGCTGGAGAAGGTATGCCGCGCCTCAGATAACGTCTTACGCAGCTCTTCGTCCACGAAGTGGTGCGGATTGACTAGCCCCAGCGTCACTACCCGAACAACCGTCCCCTTCCATCCCAGCCAGTCCTCCGCCAGCGTCATATACCTGGCGGTCTCCTCATAGTCGAAACGGCCCACACGGATGAGAAAATACGTATCTACGGCCAACATGGGCAATGCGGCGACGATGAGTATCGGGGGGAGCCACCAGTCGGTTTGCAAGTGGTTCACCGTCAGCTGCGCCTGCGGCCATATGAGCCGTGAGGCCAGCAGTTGCAGTCCCATTAGTGCCAACGCCGCAATTACGGGGCGAAAAAACGCCCAGTTGAGCAACAAGCTGCGGTGCTGGCTGAGTCGCCTCATCAACTTCGGCCATCGGCCGCGCACCTGCCACAACAGCCGCAAGGCCTCGAAGTAGACGGGCCAACGCCGCATCAGGCTCAACAAAAACATCAGGGCCAGGTAAAAATCGAACAGTCGAATCAGGTTAACACCGTCAGGCGTGCCCATGCTCATATCCGAAATGGCCCAGAAGGGGCTAAGTGCAGTGCAGAATTATTGTACAGTATATTGTTGCCGCCCGCAATGTCGCTCACCCGAGTAGCGGCCGACACACGTGGCCACTATAGTTCACGTGATCACCCAAAATTGTGCAATCACCAATATTGGCATGAGGAAAAATGGTAAAAAACTGTTGGCAGACCAAAAGTTGGTTGACATCCTCCGTGCATCAGTTACGTTTATCATCGAATGAACCGCCTCTGCAGCCGAACAGTCTCTCAAGCGTTGGCGACACAAACGTACAATTGCGAGGTACGGAAGCGATGAGCGAACCGGCAAACGGACCTGTTCCATCCCCAACAAACAGTCAGGCTCCCATTGCGGCCAACGAGGACGGTGGGTCGGCAACCGTAGAGGTGCCGGTTGAGCGGCGAAAACGCAACATACCGGTCGCCTTCGACCGCCGGGCGAAAAACGCCGCGGAAAAGCGCAAAAACAGTGCCCGCCGTCGCCTGATCGACCCTACCACCTGCGAACGGGACTACACCGACGACGAAATCGAGTTCATGCAGGCGATGGACCGCTACAAACGCGAAAATCGCCGCCCTTTCCCCACTTGGAGCGAAGTTTTGGAGGTCCTGCGGGCATTGGGTTACCGCAAAGTCGCCGAGCCGACTCCTCTGCCGAAGGGGAAACGGACGCCGCAGTCCGCTCCCGTATCCACAAATGACCTTTCGACGCTGCCGCCGAAAGGGTAAATTGGGGCCGCACCAACCGGCTTTGGGCAAGGAGGCCCTGCGATGCGGCTATTCATCAGCGCTGGCGAACCGAGCGGCGACTTGCACGGCTCCAACCTGGCTGTGGCCTTGCGGCGGATTGCTCCTCATGCAACTCTTAGCGGCTTCGGCGGCCCCCGCATGGCCCACGCCGGTGTACAAATATTGTACACGCTCACCGACCTGGCCGTAATGGGACTGAGCCGCGTCATCCGGCGGCTTCCGACGTTCTTACGCCTGTTGGACGATGCCGAGCGTTCCTGGCGACGCGGCCGACCGGACGCGGTCGTCCTCATCGACTATCCCGGCTTTCATTTCCAACTGGCCCGGCGGGCCCATGCGCTAGGGATTCCGGTCTACTGGTTTGTGCCGCCGCAGTTGTGGGCGTGGCTGCGGGGCCGGGTCCGCAAGGTCCGCCGCTGGTGCCGCACCGTCCTGACCGCGTTGCCGTTCGAGGATGAATGGTATCGCCGATGGGGCGTGTCGACCCATTATGTCGGCCATCCCTATTTTGACGAGTTGCACGCCCAGCAATTGGACGGCTCGTTCTTGAACGAGCAGTGGCACCGCGGCGGCACGATCGTGGGTCTGCTGCCCGGCTCGCGACGGCAAGAGGTCATGGCCAACGCGTCCATGCTGTTGGACGCCGCCGCACAGATCAAGGAACGCCGCCGGGATGCGCGGTTCCTGGTGGCGGCCTACAAGCCGGAGCATGCGGCGATCATGCGGCAAGCCGCCGCGCAAGCTCATGTGCCGGTGGAAGTCCACGTCGGACGCACGCCGGAGATCATCGAGCTGGCCGAAGCCTGTATTGCCGTATCCGGATCGGTCAGCCTCGAGTTGATGTACCGCCTCAAGCCGGCGGTGATCGTTTATCGCATGGCTGCACCGGCGTTGTGGCTGGCCCGGCGACTGGTCAAGTTGCCGACCATCACTCTGGTCAACCTGATGGCCGGACGCAAGCTCTACCCGGAAGTGGTGACCAGCACCAACGCCTCGCCGCAGGTGTCGCAGCAGATCCTGACATGGCTCGATGATCCGGCGACAGTTGAGTCGCTGGCCGAGCAGCTCCGGAGCGTGCGGGAGCAATACGCCCGGCCCGGGGCCTGCCTGCGAGCCGCAACGTTCCTTATCGAGCAGATCCGGTATCAGCGGCATGCGGCCTGATCGCGGGTCAAACCGCCGCCGGAACATGCATCCATTCGCCATCAAATCCATGCCATAGCTTCGCCCCCATTGCGATCAAATTCATGCATAGCTTCGAATCCCTCTGCTGTTGTCTCCCATCACACGTCCAGCTCTTCGGCGATCGCCTGGTCTGCCTTTTCCATGATGAAGCGGTAGCGGGCGGCCGGATCCTTGCCGAGCAGCTCCTGAAAGGCGACATGGGCCTCCCGCGGATTGTCGATTTCCACCTTCAGCAGCGTCCGTGTCCGCGGATCCAGCGTCGTCCGCCACAGGACGTCGGCGTTCATCTCTCCAAGCCCTTTGAACCGAGTGATCTCCGGCTTGGCATTCCCTTTAAGCGTGGCCAGGATTTCTTCTTTATGCTCGTCGTCGCGGGCCCAGTAGGTGTCCTTGCCGACGTCGATGCGATACAGCGGCGGTTGGGCGATATACACATGCCCCTTGCGGATTAGCTCGGGGGTATGCCGCAGGAAAAAGTCCAACAGCAACGTGCAGATGTGATAGCCGTCGGCGTCGGCGTCCATCAGCAGGATGATCTTGCCGTAGCGGAGCCCTTCATAGTGGAATTTGTCGCCGGCGCCGGTGCCGAGGGCCTTGACCAGGTCGGCCAGCTCTTGATTGGCTAGGACTTTGGCGGTCGGGAGATCCTCACTGTTGAGGATTTTGCCACGGAGGGGGAGGATGGCCTGGGTGAGGTTGTTGCGGCCCTGCTTGGCGGAGCCACCCGCGGAGTCCCCCTCGACGATGAACAGTTCGGTGGAGTCCCGGTCGGTCGATTTGCAATCGGCCAGCTTACCGGGCAAACTGGTGCGGCGGCTGCCGGGGGTGCGGCGGATGACCTCGGCCGCGGCGGCCCGGCTGGCTTCGCGGGCCTTCGCCGCCAAGATGATCCGGCCGACGATGGCATCTGCCGCCGACTTGTTGTTGTTTAGCCACGTTTCCAACGTCGGACGGACGAAATTGTCCACCGCGCTTTCCACTTCCGGATTGTTCAGCCGCTGTTTGGTCTGGCCCTCAAACTGCGGCTCGCGGACGAACACGGACAGTACGGCGACAAGCCCTTCGCGAATGTCCTCAGCGGTGATCTTGAGGCCTTTGATCTTGATGTCATGGGTCTCGATATAGTTGTGGATGGCCTTGCGGATGGCGCTTTTGAGGCCATTTTCATGGGTGCCGCCGTTGGGGGTGCGAATGCCATTAACGTAGGTGCGGTAGACTTCCTCGGTGGATTCCGTCCACTGGAGGGCGACTTCGATTTTGCCTTCGCCGCCGCGGCTGGCGGTGAAGGCCACTTCCGTGACCGGCGGCTTTTGGGCATCGGCTACCAGCTTGGCGAGGAAGGCGGGCAGGCCGCCGGGATTGGCGAAGCGGTAGGTTTGGCCGCCATGTTCGTCGTGGAAGACGAGCCGCAGGCCGCTGTGGATGAAGGACATGTCCTCCAGGCGGGCCTTGATGGTGTCGGCGTCGAAGCGGGTGGTTTTGAAGATGGTTTCGTCCGGCTCGAAGTAGATGGTGGTGCCGGTGCCGCGGGCCGGACCGACGCGTTCGAGCTTGCTGGTGGGGACGCCGCGAGCGTAGGTTTGGCGGTATTCGTAACCGTCACGGCGGACGGTAGCGACCAGTTTGCGGGAAAGGGCATTGACCACCGAAGCGCCGACGCCGTGGAGGCCGCCAGAGTGGAAATAGCCGCTGTCGGTGTCGCCGAACTTGCCGCCCGCGTGCAGGACAGTCAGCACCAGCTCCAGGCCGCTTTTGCGGTATTTGGGGTGAATATCGACCGGAATGCCGCGGCCGTTGTCGCTGATGGTGATCGCATGCCCGGACTTGTGCAGGGTCACGACGATCTCATCGGCGTAACCGTTGATGTACTCGTCGACGGCATTATCGAGGATTTCCCAGGCCAAATGGTGCAGCCCGCGGCTATCGACGCCGCCAATGTACATCGCCGGGCGTTTCCGCACCGGCTCCAGCCCTTCCAGGACCTGGATGTCCTCGCTACGATATCGAGTCTTCAGTGGTATCGCGCTCATCGTTTTCTAAACTCGTATGATCCGGTCCGTCTCCTGACAGTTGCCTCAACGTGCACTTGGGGCACTACTGCGTCGTGCACCTGTTTACCTGCATTTCGGAAAGCCCAACCCGCTTTACTCCGCAAACAAATTCGGCGTGCCGTTGGCCTTGGCAGCGTTGTCCGACGGGGGGGACACCTTGCCGGAGCTAACGGCCGCCTCGACCGCTTCCCAGTCAACCGGTTCCGGCGGCGGGGGGAGCACCGCCGTAAAGCGGGTCCGTGGGCCGATGCGGGCCCCGTGGCCGCCGCGCTTTTGCAGCTTCACCGCCCCCGGCCCTAGCTCGTGCACCTTGCCCGATTCCGTCTGCACGCAGAGCTTGTCGAGCCGTCCGCCGATCAACGCTCCGCCCAGGCAAACGTCATCCCCTTCCAGCTTAATGCCGATGACCCCTTTGCCGACGCCGGAGAGGATGTTGACCTCCTCCAGCGGAAAGTGGATCACGTGACCACTGGCGGCGGCAAGCATGACGCTACTGGCCTGATGGTCCAACCCCGCGAATACCACCCGGTCGCCATCGTTGAGCTTAACGTAGCGTCGGCCCACTTTGGTCGATTCGCTACGGAAGGGGGCGAACGGCAGCCGCAAGACGTATCCTTTCTGCGTGGCGACGAACAAATAAGGTCCGGCAGGGGTGCCATTGGAGGTCGCTTCCCCGGCACTCAGCGGTACGAAGCGGGGATCAGTCGGCAGGGCCTGGATGATCCGCACGCCGTCGGCGACGCGGAAGTATTTGGTGATCGGTTCGCCATAGCCGGAGCTGGCGGGTACCTCATGGATCCGCATGGTGTAGGCCGTGCCGTCATCGGCCAGGAAAACGACGTGGTCGAGGGTCGAACCCGGCACGACAGCTATGACCTGGTCCCCTTCCCGCACGCGGGTGGATTCTACGGAGCTGAGACGGGCGACGCGTTTGATCCAACCGTCGCGGGTAAGGATGACATGGGTGTTCTCGCGGACAATGTAAGCCTCTTCGTCGAAGGTCAGGACATCCTCATCAGAGGCCATCCGCGTGCGGCGACGGGTGAACGGCTTGAGCTTCTCCAGCAGGGCCTCCATTTCCTGCTTGATGACGCCCCACAGCTTCTTTTCGGACGCCAGGAGCGACTCGATCTGGGCCGCCTCGTCCTGTTTTTCCTTGAGTTCGTCGAGGATTTTGCGGATTTCCATGCGGGCGATCTTGTAAAGCTGAGCATCCAATACGGCGGTGGCCTGTTCTTCGTCCAGCCGGAACTCCCTGCGCAGCTTATCCAAGGCATCGGCTTTGCCGTTGCTTTCGCGGATGAGCTTGATCGCTTTGTCCAGAGCGTTGAAGATGATGCGGAAGCCTTCGAGGATGTGGATGCGGCGACGGAGCACCCGCAGGCGGTATTCGTAGCGTCGCCGCACCGTCTGCAAGCGGAAATCCAGGAAATAGCGGAGCAGGTCCTTGAGGCCTAGTCCGTCCCGGGGAATGAGCGTCTGCCCGTCCTCCGCCGGTACCAACGCCGTGATGTTGTAGGAGTAGTTCTTCTGCAAATCGGTATGCTTGAACAGGTACGCCATCACCAGGTTGGGGTCGGCATCCGATTTGATCTCCAGGACCAGTCGCAGGCCGTCCTTGTCATTGGATTCGTTGCTGATGCCGAGCAGTTGCGGCAAGCGGCGTTCTTCGATGATTGTGCCGATGGTACGTTCCAGCTCCCCCTTGTCGATGCCATAAGGGATGGAAGTGACGACGATCTGTTGTCTACCACGCGGTAGTGGCTCGACCTGCCATTCAGCCTGGATTTTGATGGTACCGCTCCCTGTTTCGTAGATTTTGCGCAAGGTGGTCCGGTCGGCGAGGATCTTGCCGCCGAGCGGGAAATCCGGCCCTTTGAGCTTGTCCAGCAGTTGGGCCACCGTGGCATCCGGGTGGTCAATGAGGAAAATGCATGTCCGTAGCACTTCACCCAAATTGTGGGGCGGAATGTTGGTCGCCAGGCCGACGGCGATTCCTTGCGTGCCATTGACCAGGAGATTGGGGAACTGGGCCGGCAGCACGACCGGTTCCTGCTTGCTGCCGGTGTAGTTGTCCCGCATGTCCACCGTTTCCTGGTCCAGCTCGGCGAGCAGGGCTTCGGCGGCCTCGCTGAGCTTGGCTTCGGTGTAGCGGTAGGCCGCGGGGGGGTCGCCATCCACGGAGCCGAAGTTCCCTTCGCCGTGCACCAGGGGGACCCGCATCACCCAGTCCTGGGCCATCCGGACCATTGCTTCGTAGATGGCCTGGTCGCCGTGTGGGTGGTAGTCCCCCATCACCTTACCGATGATCTGGGCGGATTTAACGGCTTTGCGGTCAAAGGTCAGGTTCATGTCATGGTACATGGCGTAGAGGATGCGGCGTTGCACGGGCTTCAGCCCATCACGCACATCCGGCAACGCCCGCCCAGTGACCACCGATAGGGCATACCGCAAAAAACGTCCGCGGGCTTCCTCGGCGATGGAAACAGTCTGAACCTGCGACACGGCCTCCTAACCTCTAATCGTTCCACGAGTAATTCGTATCGTGATGCGAAAACTTCCCACATCCGCAGGGATCGCCGCAAGGCCACCCTGGCGGGATATTGTACATCTGTATAACTATGGTATTATAGGGAAGACGGGTATGGTAAACAACCCCTCGTCGCTGAGGGGTCGACTAGCGGCGGGCATATTGGCCCCAACAACAGTACAAAAACTGGCCATCGCGGTTGTACAAAATCTGGCCATCACTGTTCCGAGGGCGGCGGATAGTGCTTTGCCGATTCCTCTAACAATGAAAAGTAGCTCGGCGTCACCGTTTGGAAGCACTCCAAATGCCACATATGCATGAAGGTTCGACCGACGGGGGTTTTGTGGCAATCCAAAAGTCCATTGCGGATTTTATCGATTTGGTGGGCCGTTAGGGAACCTTTCCGCATGACGATAACACCTGGCGGGAGGGGTTTGGACTCGCAGATGACCTTTAACTGTTGGGCTAGTCCGGGCTTAAGTGTCTGGTAGGCCGCCAGGGTGGAAACATCGACCACGGCGGCGTCGCATTGGCCCGCCACCACGGCGTCGAGAACCTCCTCCGGCGAGCGGTTCGGCTGCGGCACGGGGCAGCAATCCATCGGTCCGAACGGATGGGCAGTGCGGAGCCGCTCGATGTAGAGCCAGCAGTGCCCTTTCGTGCCACGCGGCACCGCCACGCAGACATTTTTCATATGATCGACCGATGCCAGCTTGCTGTTTGCGTGAACGACGATACAGGCCTGGACCCGTCCTGAGGTGGGCTGGGCCACCACCAGCGGCACGAATTCGGGCGAATCCTTGATCCAGGCGTACTCGTAGCCGTGGAAGACGCCGAATTCCAGTTTCCGTTGCCGGAGGTGCTCGGCGACGGCCTTGTAATCGGGCAGAATCACGATCTCCCCCTGTAAGCCCAATTCTTTGTAAAGTGTTTTCTTGAAAGGAGTTGCGGCAGCATGGATCAGAACATCGGGGACATCCCGGAACAGTCCTTTCGGGAAACCGACCCGGATGATGGAGAGGCTGTGGGCCTGAGCCGTTGCGGCAGGCGTGGCGGGTGACTCCGCAGCCATCGCCCATCCCCCCCCCATCCAGGCTCCCCACGCTCCCAGCGGAATGATACTGACCAGCCAGACGCCAACTAACCGCCGCACAGTGCACCCCCGGCTTTGCTTCGCCACACGTAATCGTCAGCGACAACTATTGCCAAATGGTCGTTTGCTTGAATGCATCACTTGTCCTAATTCATTGTTTCGGCGTAGGCGGTTCCCCAAGTGACCACTCGTGACCGTTTTTGGCTCAATTCCCCGAACCGGGGCGCGGCGTTGTCGACATATCCTCCATAAAGCGTCCGGGGAAGGCCGGGCAGATGCCGCCCGCGGTGATCCGTTCCAACGCCGCGAGGGCCAGCAGGTGCTGATAGACCGCCTCGACGTAGTCCGCTTGGGCCTTGGCGGCTAGGACTTCGACCTGGAAGATCTGCTCCCGTCCCGTCTTGGCCAGGGGAATATTTTTTCGGGCCAGGCTCAGGAGTTCCTGGGCATGATCATTTTTCTGCTTGGCCAGTTTGACTTTTTCCGTGGCCAGTTCCAGCTCGAAGTAGGCGTTTTCCGCTTCCAGGGTAATCAGACTACGGATGTTGTCGTACATGGCTTCGGCCTTTTGGCTGTAGGCCAGGGCGCGGGCCACCCGGTCGTGCTTGCTGCCGACCAGTTGGGTAGGCATCTCCGGGATGATGCCGCCCGGGCGGTAGTCCTTGCCGCGTTGGGCCTGCGGCACGTCCCGGGCGTGCAGGTCCGCCCCGGAGGCAAAGGTGGGGACGACCCGCCGGAACGGAATCCGCCCTTGGGCATAGACTTCCAGCCGGAAAATATCAACGCCAGCCGCGGCCAAGGCGAGCTCCGGCCGGCGGGCCACAGCCAACTCGACCACCTTCTCCCGCCGGATTTCCGCCACCTGGGCCATCACCGGTAACTCCTTGTCCCGCAAGCGGAACGGAAACGTCTGGGTGTCCACATGCATCAGTTGCCGCAGTGCCGCCATGGCCCGCTTGCGGCCAACGATCGCCGTCGCCTGCATCTGCCGGGCTTCCTGCAGACCCACCTTGACCGTCAGAACCTTTTCGGTGGTCAATCCTCCCAACTCGTCCGGCGTCTTGGCTTTCTTGATGATGTCTTCCAAGATTTCGATGAGGTCCTCGAGCTGTTCCACGACCCCATCGGCGATTTGCCGCTGTTGATTAGCGTAAACAGCTGTATAGTAAAGACGGATCGTGTCTTCCACCAATTCGTTGTAAACCCGCTGATATTCCCCGGCGGCCCCCTCCAGTCCCCGCTGGGCCTGCTGTTTGCGGACTTCCAGGTCCGGACTGAACAAGGTTCCGACCGTCCCGAAATTCATCAAGGCCCGGTATCCGGCCGTGCTCGCCGCCCGGCTGGCTTGTACGGCTTTCAGATGGGGGTGACGCTCCACCACAATCGCGATACATTCGCCCAGAGACAGCTCGGGCCCGGTTTCTTCCTCGGGTACAACTTTCTGCTGCACCGTAAATGTGGCGTCGGTAGCACCATCCTCGGCCAGTGTCACAACCCGGCGTCCTGATGGCGCGACCGAGCCGCCAATAGATACCGGTGACCGTCTATCAAACTCATTTTTATATGACTTGTTTCTGATTGTTGTGGGAGGAGAACTCCAGCTCGTCTGGGCAACCATACAGCCCAGCAGGATTCCGCATACCATTGCCCCCGGCATCTGGCTGGCCCATCGCGTCAGCATGTGGGTTTCTCCACAGGTTGCCCGCGTCGCGGCCGTCCTCGCGACACGGTTTACCATCGGTCAGTTGCCCGGAACCTCTGGACGGCGAAAGAGGCAGAAACCGTACAATCGGAATAGGGATGTGCCGATCCTACGGCCTGTGTCCAACATTCGTGTTGGTAGGGGGTTGGAAGTGGGTGGTCGGGAACATGTCATGAGTCCTGGGGTGGAACGGGCCATCCACGGTGCCCGCCAATGGGCGGCCCGTCTGGGTGCAGATTCCATCCAGCTTACCCATTTTATCTTATCACTTTTGGACGAGGAGGAAGGGCGGGTCGCATTATTATTGGAGCGACTGGGGTTGTCCACAGCTTATGTACGTGAGCAGTTGCTGGCCCGGCCGGCGGTGGTCCCTGCCCCGCCGGTTGAGGCATTGTGCGCCGCCGCCCGCGATTGGTCGGTGTTGCACCGTCACGATCCGCAACTCCTAACGGATGCTTTGTTTTTGGCAGTCGTGAAATGGGATGGGGAAGTCGCCCGGCATTTGGCAGCTATCGGCCTGGATGTGCCCCGTCTCGAGGCGCTCCTGACCGGCGCAACCGCCGCGATGCTCATGCAAACGGTCGCCTCCCCCCCTAGCTGCGGCGACAATATCCTCTCCCCGGCCACCCCCGATGAGGCCCGCAACGGCACCGCTGCGGCCACGGACGGCGCGTCCGCCTGCACGAACCGGGTCGCCGGGCCGGAAATCTCAGCGGAACCGTCCGGCGAGCCGTCTGTGGCCCGAGAGGATGGCGACCTCACGGCGATGCCTACCTCCTCCCAACCGGCCGCCACGCCCGATCTAGCCGCTTTGGCCGCGCAACATCCTGTCGCACAACAAGTTAGGGACGAAGGGGCACCGGCTGCGTTGGCGGAGCCGTGGCCGGCGGCGGTCCTGCGCATTTTGGATGTTAATTGTAATCGAGCCCGCGAGGCGGCCCGCGTCATCGATGATTTTTGCCGCTTTGTGCTCAATGACCGCTCTCTGACGGAAGAGATCAAAAATATCCGTCACCAGTTGGCACAGTTGGAGCAGCAGCTTCCTTTAGATCAACGTTTGAACGTCCGCGACACGGCCCACGACGTCGGCACCGACTTGCGGGGCGGCCTGGAGTATCGGCGGTTGTCCCCCGAACACGTGTTACAAACCAACCTCAAGCGATTGCAAGAATCTTTGCGGAGCCTGGAGGAATACGGCAAGTTGGGCCACGCCGGGTGGGCCGGCCGGATCGAGCAGATCCGTTACCGGACCTATCAGCTCGAAAAGAGACTGCACTATATGTCCAAATCGGGCAAAGACTTAGATACCATCAAATCGGGCAAGGACTTACATTCCGTCCGGCTGTATCTGCTGCTGAGCGGGGACGACGGCGTGCACGGCTGGGAGTGGCTGCTGGAGGAAGCCGTCGCCGGAGGCGTACAGATGGTGCAGCTCCGCGAGAAGAACCTGGCTGACCGCGAATGGCTCCGGCGAGCGGAGGCACTGAGCCGCTGGTGCCATGCGGCTCGGGTGCCGATTATCATCAATGACCGTCCTGATATTGCCGCGGCGGTCGGTGCGGACGGGGTTCATCTCGGACAGGACGACCTGCCGGTTGCGGCGGCCCGCCGTCTGCTAGGCGACGCCGCCTGGATTGGTGTGAGCACCCATAACCTGACCCAGCTTCACCAAGCGATCGCGGACGGAGCCGACTACGTAGGGATCGGGCCGGTCTATCCATCCCCCACCAAGGCGCTCACCGAGATTGCCGGGTTGGAATACGTCCGTGCAGCCAGCCAAGCAACGCAATTGCCTGCATTTGCATTAGGGGGTATTACCCCCGACAACCTCGCCGAAGTGCTGCAGGCCGGGGTCCGGCGAGTCGCCGTCTCCTCCGCGATCACCCGCTCGGCCAACCCCCGCGAGGTGGCCCGGACCCTCCGCCGCCTACTGGATGCGGTCAACAATTCCGCCTCCTGAAACTTTTTCCGTCCAACATGAAGCGTAAGTTATTGTTTTAATTGACGTTAGGACAAGGGTCATCCTGATAGTCCCTAAGGCCACCGCAGTAGCCGCGGCCGCGACGTTCCGTAGTTCGGCACATCCGGCATGTTCCGTGCCGGACCCGCACCGAGAGGGCCGCCGCCGGGAACTATTGTTTGCCCAAGACCTATCCGACAACCGATTAAAAGTCAGAGTGGTCAATCTGGAGCGATTTTTCGTATCTGGTAAAATAGGTGAATTGTATAAAACCATACCCGGCGACCTCATGGCACACGCTCAGGATCAACGCCACGATAGTCCGAACACGGCAGCGGAGGCAGGGAGCCACCGGATGGAAGGGATCCGCGAATTTTTGACTGCAGTGCATAATGCCGGACTGGCCCGGGATTATTTGCGTGCCATCATGCACATTGCAATTGGCCGCAAAATCACTCGCACCGATGGAACCGTGCTCTCCGGCGGGGTGACCTGGCGGACGTTGGCCGGTCTGTTGCGGGTGTTGAAGTATGATCCGAAATGGGCGGAGCGGTTCGTACAGGACCGGACGGTGTTTGCCATTCGGGACCGGGACCGGTTCTGGTATGCAGCCATCGCCCAGGCGCGGGTGGACTCGCCGGAAGCGATAAGGGAAGCGGAGCAGATCCTGCCGGCTTTGAGGAATTTGGGGTTTGTCGTCGGTCCACCGCCATCCGGACTACTGACCGCACCGCCACCGCCCCCGCCGACGCCGCGGGCGAGCAGCAAGGAGGTCCAAGGGGCCAAAAGCCGGAAGAAGAAAGGTTAGTTGTGGGACACCATCGAGCAACGCCCCGATTCACAGTCCTCTAACGTTCGCTAGGCGATGACTTCCCGGATAACTTGAGCCTTCTCCACACCCGTCAGGCGTTGATCCAGTCCTTGGTAGCGGTAGGTGAATCGTTCGTGGTCGATGCCTAACAGGTAAAGGACGGTGGCGTGGAAGTCACGGATGTGGACGGGATCTTTTATGATGTTGTAGCTGAAGTCGTCGGTTTCGCCGTAGATGGTGCCGCCCTTGGTGCCGCCACCGGCCATCCACATGGTGAAGCAGCGGGGGTGATGGTCGCGGCCGTAGTTGGTCTTGGACAGTCCGCCTTGGCTGTAGATAGTACGGCCGAATTCACCACCCCAGATGACCAGGGTGGAGTCAAATAGTCCCTTGCGTTTGAGGTCCTGGATGAGGGCCCAGCAGGGCTGATCGATGTCGCGGCACTGGTCGGGCATGCGACCGGCCAAATTGCCGTGATGGTCCCAGTTGTTGTGGTAGATTTGGACAAAGCGGACGCCGCGCTCGACGAGGCGGCGGGCCATGAGGGCGGTGTAAGCGAAGGTGCCCGGCTTATGGACGTCCGGGCCGTACATTTCCAGGACCTTTTGTGGCTCGCGGGACAGGTCGGTCAGCTCCGGCACGCTGGTCTGCATGCGGTAAGCCATTTCGTATTGAGCGATACGGGTCTGGGTTTCGGGGTCGCCGTAGCGCTCGAAGGCCATTTCGTTGAGCTGGCGGATGCGGTCGAGGGTCTTACGCCGCATCGAGGGATCGACGCCGGGGGGATTGTTGATGAACAGGATTGGGTCGCCGGCGCTGCGGAAGGAGACGCCGGCATGCTCGCCGGGAAGGTAGCCGGCTTGCCACAGGCGGGCCGAGATGGCCTGCACCTGCTCCTGGTTACTCGGCGTGGCGACCATGACCACGAATGTCGGCAGGTTGCGGTTGAGGCTCCCCAGGCCATAGCTGGTCCAGGCTCCGAGGCACGGCCGGCCGGTCACCTGGTTGCCGGTTTGGATGTAAGTGATCGCCGGCTCATGATTGATCGCCTCGGTATGCATGGAGCGGATGAAGACCATGTCGTCCACCATGCGGGCGGTATACGGCAATAGCTCGCATACCCACATGCCACATTGGCCGTGTTGCTGGAACTTGAACTTGCTGGGAGCTATGGGGAAACGGGCCTGGCCGCTGGTCATAGTGGTGAGGCGTTGTCCCATCCGCACGCTGTCCGGCAGGTCCTTGTCAAAATAATCGAGCATTTTTGGCTTGTAGTCATACAAGTCCATCTGCGACGGACCGCCGACCATGTGGAGGTAGATGACGTGTTTGGCCTTGGCAGGGTGGTGGGTTTCGGGTAACGCCGCCCCATAGCCGGTGGGGCTGCCTTTGCCCGTGGCGGCATGGCCGTTTTCGGCTAGCAAGGTGGCCAACGCCGCCGTGCCGAGCGTGAAGCTCGCCGAGCGGAAAAAGTACCGGCGAGTGACCGCCAAGGCATAGGGATGGTCGAAGAGATTCATGGGACACCTCGGTTGCCAGTGGGTCGGTTCAGTCCTGCTCAACACAATCATGCACACACATAGACAATTCGAAACGAGCAGATAATTCGAATGTTTCTCACACTCTTGCCGGGCAACCAGGACTTATCTATCGTATCTCTATTTGTTCAATACCTCGTCCAAGTTCATCACGATATTGGCGACCATTGTCCACGCCGCCAGCTCCTGCGGCGGGATGTTCGGGTCGGCCTTTTTCTCGCCGAAGCTGATCAATTGTTTGGCATCCTCAGCTCGCGACTGATAGTGGTTGCGGAAATCGTGCAATGCTTCGGTTAGGGTCTGCAGCTCTTTGGACTGGAGGGGCCGGATGAGCAGCCGTAGCGCGATGAACTGAAGCCGGCCAATATCATCCGGTGCATGCAAAGTAGCCTTTTCGGCGAGCACTCGGGCCGCTTCGACGAACTGTACGTCGTTGAGGGTAACCAGGGCCTGCAACGGCGTATTGGTCCGGTCGCGGCGGACGCAGAAGGTTTCACGGTTGGGAGCGTTGAAGATTTCCATGGACGCTGGCGGAGCCGATCGCTTCCAGAACGTGTACATGCTGCGGCGATAGAGGTTTTCGCCGCTGTCGCGTTTGTAGTGGCGGGTATTCGAGCCGATCATCGCCACGGCTTCCCACACACCGTCCGGCTGGTACGGCTTGACGCTGGGGCCGCCGATTTTGCGGACCAACAGACCGCTGGCGGCTAATGCATAGTCGCGGATCATCTCCGCGTCCATGCGGAAGCGGGGACCACGCGACAGCAGCCGGTTTTCACGGTCCTTTTCCAGTTTTTCCGGCGTCACGATCGCCGCCTGTCGATAGGTGGCGCTGGTCACCATCAGTTTAAACAGGCGTTTGACGTCCCAGCCGCTTTCGCGGAACTCCACGGCGAGCCAGTCGAGCAGCTCGGGGTGGCTGGGCAGCTCGCCGGCCACGCCAAAGTCTCCCGCCGTCTTGACGATGCCGGTACCAAACACCTCTTGCCAAAAGCGGTTGACCGTCACGCGGGCGGTCAGCGGGTGTTCCTTGCTCACGAGCCACTTGGCCAGGCCGAGGCGGTTGCGGGGCAAATCCGGCGGCAGGGGCGGCAGGACCTTCGGAACATCCGCTTTGACCGGGTCACGTCGCTTATCATATTCGCCTCGGAAGAGGATGTAGGCCATCGGTTCGGAATTGGGCCGTTCCTGCCAGATGTGGGCGATGGTGCCGCGACTGCGGATGTCCGCCTCCTCCCGCTGCAATGCGACCAGTTGCTGCTGCAACTGTTGCGTCTGGGCATCGTGCGTGCTTAGCCACCAGTCGAATGCTTCGGCCGTTTCCTGCGGCGACCGTTTGTCGAGCGGTTTGGTGGCCCCTTCCGCCACGGCGGGCGTCCGGTGAAGCTGCTGGGTTTCAACTGCAGACAGCTTGCGGGCGTATAGCCGCAGGTCCTCGACCACCAAGCCGTTGGCCCGATCGGTATTGCCGTGGCGAGCACCGATCGTCAGGGGCACGTCCACGCGGGTGTCGCCGCTGAGGCGGTTTTGCTGCACGCTGTGCGGCTGCGGCGTGCCGTTCACGTAAATGGTCACGCCCTCGGCCTTGCCGGAGCCGTCATAAGTAACCACCACGTGGTTCCACTGGTTGTACTTGAGCGGATTGTTGGCCACGACCTTTATGGCGTTATCGGGCCAGGTGTGGATGATGTGGATGCTGGGTTTCTCGCCTTCCAGCCAGATGTCCCAACCGCGATGTTTCTGGGCGGGATCCATACGGGCCACGACGGCGCCTGTCAGGTTCCTGCGGGTAACTTTTACCCACACGCTAACGGAAAATGCCTCATCGCGGTTGAAATTGCCAACATCGGGCATCTGGATCAGATGAGCGGTTCCGGTGACCAATAAAGCTTTGCCGCTGCGGCTACCGGTAGTCCAGCGATAACCGTCGCCGATCGGGGCATGACGGACTTGGCCGTCTACGGCGAAGGACGCTTTCGTCCCTTCCCCTTCCGTGAAGGGGGCATGCAGCCGCAGGCCGGCCAGCGGGTTGCGGCCGAGGATCTCTTCTGGCCGCACCTGCGACCACCACTGGTCAAACTGCGGCCGTGTCGCCACGCGGCGTGCGTCGATGCGTTGCCGCACTGCGGCGATCTCCTTTTGCAAGTGCTGATAACGCGGCCGGTCTTCTTTACGCGGCACCGGGATGGTCGGCGGCGTGTCGTGGACGTTGCCGTCCATTGCCCCTTGCGTGGTGTTGTTGAAAAACGCCGACATCGAGTAAAAATCCCGCATCGTCAGCGGGTCATACTTATGGTCGTGGCAGACGGCACAGTTAGCCGTCAGGCCCATCCATACGCCGGCCATCGTCTCCGTACGGTCGCGGGCGTAGAGCACAAGATACTCTTCAGGTATGACGCCGCCTTCGTTGGTGGTAATGTTGTTGCGTTGGAAGCCGGTGGCGATCAACTGGTCTAAAGTCGGATTCGGCAACAGGTCGCCGGCCAGTTGTTCGATTGTAAACTGGTCGAAAGGCATATTCGCGTTGAAGGCGTCGATTACCCAGTCACGGTAGGCCCACACTTCGCGGTAGTTGTCGAAGTGAATGCCGTGCGTGTCGGCGTAGCGGGCATAGTCGAGCCAGTAGCGGGCGCGGTGCTCCCCCCAGTGTGGCGAGCTTAGCAGTTTGTCGACATACCGCTCGTAGTAGTCGGGGCGGGTGTCGTGGACGAACTGTTCGACTTCTTCCGGCTCTGGCGGCAGACCAGTCAGGTCGAGCGACAGGCGGCGGGCCAGGGTTCGCCGGTCCGCTTCCGGGGCGGGTTTAAGCCCTCGTTTTTCCAATTCTGCCAAAATGAAGTAGTCGATCGGATTTTTCGGCCAGGCGGTGTCCTTGACGGCGGGCAGCGGCGGCCGTGTCGGCGGGATGAACGACCAGTGCGGCTGATACTCGGCCCCTTCCGCGATCCATCGTTTGAGGAGTGCCTTTTGCTGCTCGGTCAATTTTTTATGGGACTTGACCGGCGGCATCAGCCCTTCGCCGTCTGCCGCGTAAATACGGTGCACTAGCTCGCTTTGGTCCGGTTTGCCCGGAACGATTGCCCCCGCGGCGAGGGCCGCGTCACGCTGATCCAGTCGCAGGTTCGCTTTGCGGGCGGCGCTGTCCGGGCCGTGACAGGCAAAACAGTTGTCGGCCAAAATCGGCCGGATGTCGCGGTTATAAACCAGCCGCTCAGGAGATGTGGCCATTCCATCCTTGTTCGGAGCTGTTTGCCGTGGCGTGGCGTTGTCCGCTTCGGCGTGTAGCCGATCAACGACCGCCACCACGCCGAGACTGCAAGCGAGTAGACACGCCGCCTGAACCACGTATTTCATGATGCTCTGCCCTCGCGGACAATCAAAGCTTCGGTCGATGCAACGTAACCAGTATGGACGATCACACGGCGTTTCCTCCGACCGCAGAAACTGCGGTCAAGGTGCTTCACCCGGCGGGGGGAAACAGTCGCGGCCGGCGATCAGCCGTTGGGTGAAACACGATCCATTGACCCATTTAAGAAATTATATACACTACGGGGCAAAGTTGTGGCAATTTTTGCAAAAACTTCGGCCGCTGAAAGATTAGTTCTTGATCGTTATAGTGATCTTTCTGCAAATTGGACGATGATTCGTTGAGGAAACCGATCACTTGGCGAGTCATGGGATATCCAGTCAACGTCACGACGCCGGGGGAGACAGAGATATGTCGACTAGCAGTAAGCGATTCCAGTGAGGAACGCAGAAAAGCCCTTGCCCGGAGCGGAGTTGTTCCCTATACAATACCGTAGCAGTAATGTAGGAGAATTAGACGTAGCTAATTCCGCGATAGCTCAACGGTAGAGCAGCCGGCTGTTAACCGGCGGGTTGTAGGTTCGAATCCTACTCGCGGAGCTGACTGGTCCCTCTACGAGTGGACCAGACACACCAGTTACCGAGAAACGCCGAGAGCAGGCGCTCTTGGCGTTTTGTCTTTTCCGCCTTTCCCGCAAGGGTTTTTGACGATCTGATCAGCGGCCCAAAACTCTCCAGTTCGAAAGAGACGCATCGGGGTGCGAAAGGAACCTTGAGGGTTCCTCTCGCACCCCGAAACTCTCCGACCAAAACTCTCAGAGTCTCGGGTTACCACCCCTCTCAAAGTTACCAACCCGTTTCCTCTCGGACCCCGATGCGTCAATTCGAACACGATTAGCAAAGGTTAATAGGTAGAGGCATTCGCTCCGCCAGACAGCCGGCCGGCCGCTCCGCGTAGGTCGCTGTGGGCGCTCCCGCAAGGAGATGTCCCATGCGACCGCACGACGATCCCGCCCGCATGACCGCCGACGAACGGCTCCGCGAGGTCGCGGCCATCCTCGCCGCCGGCCTGCTTCGCCTTCGTTCCCGCGCCGCGCTCCCCGCCGATCCGGGCTGCGCCCGCATTCCCCTCACCCTTCCCCCTCTCCCACCGGGAGAGGGCCAGGGTGAGGGTACCCCGAAGAATCTGCCAGAAACCGGCCCAGATCGCCTTGAGGTTCGGTCGGAAACCGTGCTCAGTGTCCACACGGGTTGACCGCGTACCGAGACGAAAGGAGATCCCGTGGACCTGAACATCGCCAAAGAGGTCGCCACCTTGCAGCGGATGACCGTGAAGGAACTGCGGGCGAAGTACGCCGAGGTGTTCGGCGAAGAGACTCACGCCCACAACAAGGCCTGGCTGGTGAAGCGCATTGCCTGGCGCATCCAGGCCCTGGCCGAGGGCGACCTGTCCGAGCGCGCCCGCCGCCGCGCCGCCGAGCTGGCCTGCGACGCCGACCTGCGAATGAACCCGCCGCTAGTCAAGACGGCCACAGCTGCCGAAGAGCCGGCCCCGACCCGCGTTCTTCGCTTCCAGCCGGACGAACGGTTGCCGCCGCCGGGCACGGTCATCACCCGCCGTTACAAAGGCGACGTGCTGCACGTGAAGGTCCTGCCGCACGGCTTCGAGTACGAGGGCGAGGTCTACTCGTCGCTCAGCGCCGTGGCCAAGGCCATCACCGGGTCACATTGCAACGGCTACCTCTTCTTCCGCCTGGGCGGGAAGGGAGGTGAGGAATGAAGCGGCACGCGAAGAAGGAAGCGTCGGTCCTTACGCTGGTCCGCTGTGCCGTCTACACCCGCAAGTCTACGGAGGAAGGCCTGGAGCAGGAGTTCAACTCGCTCGACGCCCAGCGCGAGGCAGGCGAGGCGTTCATCAAGAGCCAGGCCAGCGAGGGCTGGACGTGCTTGCCCGACCGTTACGACGACGGCGGCTTCACCGGCGGCAACATGGAACGGCCGGCGCTGCGGCGGCTGCTGGCCGACATCGAAGCGGGCAAGATCGACTGCGTGGTCGTCTACAAGGTGGACCGCCTCAGCCGGTCGCTACTCGACTTCGCGGCCATGATGCAGACGTTCGAGAAGCACCAGGTGTCGTTCGTCTCGGTCACGCAGCAGTTCAACACCGCGACCTCGATGGGCCGGCTCATTCTGAACGTGCTGCTGTCGTTCGCGCAGTTCGAGCGGGAGATCATCAGCGAGCGGACGCGGGACAAGATCGCCGCCACGCGGCGCAAGGGGAAGTGGGCCGGGGGGCATCCGATCCTGGGCTACGACGTGGACCCACAAGGCTTCCGGCTGGTCGTCAATGCCGAGGAGGCTGAGCGGGTGCGGACCATCTTCCAACTCTACCTGGAACACGAATCGCTCTTGCCCGTGGTGCGGGAGTTGGAACGCCGGGGCTGGGTCAACAAACGGTGGACGACCCGCAAGGGCCACGAACGGGGCGGCCAGCCGTTCACGAAGACCAGCCTCTACAAGCTGCTGACCAACGTCGCCTACGTCGGCAAGGTCCGCTACAAGGACGAGGTCCACGACGGCGAGCACGCCGCCATCGTCGACCCCGTCGTCTGGCAGAAGGTGCAGGCCCTGCTCGAGCGCAACGGCCGCACAGGTGGGGCGCCGGTGCGGAACCAGTTCGGGGCCTTGCTCAAGGGCATCATCCGCTGCGTTCCCTGCGACTGTGCCATGACGCCGTCGCACACCACCCGCCACGGCACTAAGCGCTACCGCTACTACGTCTGCTCCAGCGCCCAGAAGCGCGGCTGGCACACCTGCCCCTCCAAGTCGGTACCTGCGGCACAGATCGAACAGCTCGTCGTCCACCAGATCCAGTGCATTGGCAAGGACCGCGCCCTCTTGCAGCAAGTTCTGGAGCAGGCCCGCCAGCAGGACGCGGCCCGCGCCGGCGCGCTGGATGCCGAGCGGGCGGGGCTGGAGAAGGACCTGACCGGCTGGCACCGGGAAATCCGCGACCTGTCGGGGCGGCTTCGGCCGGGCGAGGACAACGGGGCCGTCATCGGCCGGCTGGCGGAGCTGCACGAGCGCATCGGCACGGCGGAGGGACGGGTACGGAAGCTCCGGGAACAGATTCACGCGATTCACCACCACCTGCTCGCAGAGGACGAGGCGGCGCTGGCGATGTCGGTCTTTGACCCGGTGTGGGGCTCACTGACGCCCAAGGAGCAGGCTCGCGTGGTGCATTTGTTGGTGGAACGGGTGGACTACGACGGGTCCAAGGGCAAAGTGTCCATCGCCTTCCGCCCGACGGGCATCAAGACGCTGGCCAACGAGCTGGCCAGCCAGGGTAAGGAGCAGAGCGCATGACCACGACGTTGACCATCGAGTGTGACATCCACTTTGACCGGAAGGGGCGGGGCAGCCGCAAGGTGCTGGAGAACGGTCCCCGACCACACCGCCTCACCGAGCCGGGCCGGGTGCCGCGTGTCGCCCGCCTGATGGCGCTGGCCATCCGGTTCGACCGGATGCTCCGCGACGGGGTGATCGAGAGCTACACCGAATTGGCCGCGCTCGGGCACGTCACCCGCGCCCGCGTGAGCCAGATCATGAACCTGCTCAACCTGGCCCCGGACATCCAGGAGGCCCTGCTGCACTTGCCCCGCACGTTGCAGGGCCGCGACCCGATCATCCTGCGTCAGCTGCAACCGATTGCAGCTGCGCCTGACTGGCGGAAGCAGCGGCGGATGTGGCGGGAACTGCAACAAGCCACGTTCAGGTAACGGCTTGCGGGTATAATGTTGTTGCTCGCGAGACGCGCTGACAGGATGCGTAGCATGCCGGTGAGGATAGGGAAGTTCGTACTTGGCAGGAGGTCTGCCGGCTATCCCGCCGCGCGGGGCCATCCGAGCCCCCCACACGAGCGCTTCGCCGGAACCAATGGAGAGGCGAATCGATGCCCACCTTCCGACTTAGGCATTTTTCGAATCCAGAGACCCTGAGAGCGATTTCCCCCCAACGCCTCCTCAAGTTTCTCGATCCCTTCCGCAAGTTCTTCGCATCGCGGAATTACACGCTCCCGCCCGTGGCCGCCGCGGATGGCCTCGACCACCAGGCCCTCGTTGACATTTTCATGTCCCCGGACGGCAACACTCCCAAGGACCTACTCGACGCCCTGTTCCTGGTTGACGAAATGTCAACCCCTGAGGGCATGGACGCCTTGCTTGACGCCGCGCATGCCGCGCAGCTTGCCCTCGACCCCGGATCGGATCACTCACCCTCCGATATCGCAATCCAGGTGTGGCTGCTGGACCGCGACATCTTGGAGCGGAAACACGCCGAGCAGTTCCTGTACCGGGCGAAGTCTTTCGAATACTACCAATCCGAAGCAGAGGATCCCCCGCCTTTCAACATGCCATCCCAGGCAGTACAGAGAAATCTCGAGTGCGAGCTGGATGACTGGTTTGACCAAAAGAAGCGCGGTCGAGGGACGCGCGTCTTCATCTACCCAAAGGATGACGAGGTCTGGTTTCTCGTACAGCACGGCGAGCCGTTCAAACGCGAGGACAGCCTGCAAGGGTGCGATGTTTCCAGCGTTTGCTATCGCCCACTGAAGCACGACGTCGTGGTGTATGATCGCCGGCTGGGTGAGTTGCGTGTCAATGCGCGGTTGGTCGGCGAAAAGAGGCTCTATTGCCAGCAATTTGGGAAACACCTCTTCGGCGATGAGAATTGCTTCCCGAGCACCAGCAAATACACGCTCGAACCGCTGCGCGAATACGGCGCCGACGCCCTTGCGTGCGGCGACGTGCCGGGGATCGAAGGGATTACGCTCACGGAGGTCCACTTGTTCTGGGGCGGTGCGCACCGTGAGATTGAAATCCGCAAAGCAGCGGATGTGTTCGCAGCCCTATCGGCACGGCAGCGCGAGTTGCCGGAGCACCCCCGCCTCATCAAAGCGGTTTTCAAGGTCAAGTTTGCTGACTCCAGGACCCCCCGTTCCGTCACAATCCGGCCGTCCAACATCGCCACGTACACGCGCGACAGCGACGCCGCACTCGTGGAACAGTGGTTGCAACTCCGGGGGTTCATCGTGCAGGAGGAAATAGGCCAGCATGCAGCCGTTAGAGAAACTGTGGCGGGCGCTTGAGAACATTCCTGGTGCGATGGCTGTTCAAGCCGAGTGGCGAAGGCAACTCGGGTCCGATTTCAACCGGGTTGCAACGTTCCTCCGGCCGACCGATGAACTCGCTGCCTGCTTCCCGGTTCTACATGATTCCGCTGCGTTGCCGTACACGGTCGTGCAGCACGGGCCTGACGATTTTGTCGGCGTTCCAGCCGATGGCGGTGCGACGATTACCTTGTCGAAGTCGGACCTGTTGATCTACCGACTGGACCACCGGCGGCTGCACCGCAGCATCGCGACCGCTTTGGACTTTGAATTCGGCGGCGCCGCCGTAGATGGCGCACCGTTTACATCGAGGATCGCTACTTATCGGCCGTTCGCGGGCTTCTGCTTCCCCGTCTACCTTGCGCTGCCCCTCGAATCCGCGGACCTGCTGCGGGCGGTACAGGTGATCTCGTCCCACTCCGACCAGCCATTCGTTCTGATCGCTCCCACTGCCAGGCGTCTCCGGCCGCCTTGTGAGGCATTGCTCAAAGCCCGTAAGGCGTGCTTCCTGGCACTCGACGAGTCCATCATGGCCGATTCGTCGAACCAATGGGCTGCGACGCCCGAAGCTCGTCAGCAACTTGGAGCTTTCCGCGATGCTGTCGTTCCGCAGGTGACCAAACAAGACGGGGCGGTATTCTTTCCAACGCCGCCCAACGTCTCTTGGGCAGATTTGCGGATCAAGTTCATCGATGGCGAAACCGTGTCGATCAAGGCGGGTGCCGCTGCGGGCACGTTCGCCTACTCCCAGCTGGGCATGGCCGATCGCCGCCACGCCAGGCCGACCAAGCAATGGGAGTTGCTGCGATCCTTCGCCCAAGGCTATGGAACTTTGACATGGGAAAGTCCAGCTGCCGATCGCAGGAACCAGAAGCGCCGTGAGCGGCTGGCCCAAGACCTGAAGAAGTTCTTCCGCATCGACGGCGAGCCCATTCTTCCCACCGACGACGCCAAGGGCTGGCGAACGGTTTTCCAGTTGCAGCCGGACCGTTGAACCGGTTCCCCCAGCGACTTGTCGATGAGCTTTCTTGCCGGCCCATTCTTTTTTCACGAGAGTTTTTCCGTCTACATCTCCCGTCTCCACGGAGCTTTGCGCTCGTTTCCCGTAGTTGCTTGCCACAATTTCGCCGGCCCTCTGCGACATGTCGCCAGTCAGGGGCGACAGGTCCAGTAAGCGTCAACCACTAACCCGCGACCGCGGGCTCAGCCCTACGGGCTTTTCTTACAAGCCGGACCTGTCGCCCGTGGGGCTCTGCCCCGGTGACAGGAGGCCCGTTATGGGTCCAAACCGTACGAAGGCGTCGTTGTCGCCGGCGCGATGCCGCCTGCTGGAACTCTTCCAGCAGGTCAACTTTGGCCGGGTGGAACAGCTGCCCGTTGTGAACGGCGAACCGCAGCTCGATCCGCCGCCGCGCGTTGTGCGCGAAATCAAATTCGGCGGCGAGAACGGCCCCAGGCCCGAACTCGGCGCCAGCGACTTCGTGCTGAAATCGCAGGTCGTCGAACTCTTCCGCTTCTTCGATCAACTCGGCAACGGCACCATCGACGCCATCGAAGTCAAGCATGGGCTGCCCTTCCGCATGATCGTAACGGAGGTGGCTGCCTAACCACGGGGCTTGGCACCCTGTCGTACCAACTCGTTTCGATTCCAGTCACCAGACATTCAGCCGGCCGCAAAGCGGAGGCGATTGTGGGCGACGCCGATCCTGGCGCTCCTCGCATCGCCTCCGCCTTGCGTTGGCCTGCATCTCTTCGCCAGTCGTCGTGGCCCACGCCCGCTCCTCCGCGGCCGGGAGGAGATTTCAAGTGTTCCACGACGACAAGCTCGTTCTCGACTGCTTCGCCCGTAGCCTTATTCGCCGCAAGGTCCGGCTGCTCGTCGGCCGGGCCGGCTTCACCGACCAGGACCGTGAGGATTTGGAGCAGGAGCTGATCCTACGCCTGCTGCAGAGCCTGCACCTGTTCGACCCTAACCAGGCCCACCGCAATGTGTTCGTCACCACGGTGATCGAGCGCGCCGTGGCGAGGATCGTGCGCGAGCGGCTGGCCAAAAAGCGCGACGGCGGCGTCGTCCGGTCCCTCGACCATGCGCACGAGAAGGCCGGCGACTCCACTGAGCCGGCCGATCCGCGGCGCAGCCACGAGGAGGAGATCGACCTGGCCACCGACCTGGCGGAGGTGCTGGCCCGGTTGCCCGCTGATCTCCGCGCCCTGGCCGAGCGCCTGAAAAGCCGGTCCCTCTCGCAGGCCGCTCGTGAGCTGGGCCTGCCGCGCTCGACGCTCCAGCGGCAGGTCGAGCGCCTGCGCCGCTGCTTCGAGGACGCCGGCTTGCGGAATTCTTTGTGAACGGTGCGTCATTTGGCAGGCGTTTGGCAAAGGTCTATTTGTAGAGACTTCTCCGCATGGGGAGGGAACATGACCCGGGAACTCTACCGCTATACCTTCCCGCCGCACGTGCCGCTCGAGGACATCGAGGGGACGCTGCTCCTGGCGCTGTGGGGCGCGGAGAGCCTGCACGGCGAGACCCAGGTGCGGCTCGATGCAGCGCATCTCCTGGACCGGGACCGGCGTGCGTGCGTCATCGACGCCGGCACGCCGGTCGGGCGGGACGTCAACCGCCTGTTCGTCGGCTTTGTTCAACGGGAGTTCGGCAACGACGCGTTCCGGGTGGAGCGCGTCGTTGCTCCCCACAACCCGCAAACGCAGGAGGCCCACGCATGAGCCTCTTGGCCCGCGTGCAGCGGGGCAAAACCCCGAAACCGCCACGCATCCTGGTGTACGGCACCGAGGGCATCGGCAAGAGCACCTTCGGCGCGCAGGCCCCCAAGCCGATCTTCGTCCCGACCGAGGACGGCCTCAACGAAATCGCCTGCGACAAGTTCCCGCTAGCGGCCACCTACGAAGACGTGATCACTGCCTTGGGCGAGCTGCGCACCCAGCCGCACGACTACGAGACCGTGGTCCTCGACTCGCTCGACTGGCTGGAACGGCTCATCTGGGACCGGCTCTGCCAGCAGTACGGCGTCAGCTCCATCGAGAAGGTCGATGGCGGCTATGCCCGCGGCTACACGCACGCGCTCAGCTTCTGGCGCGAGATCATCGACCACCTCAACGTCCTGCGTCACGACCGCGGCATGGTCGTGCTCTTGATCGCCCACTCCAAGGTCGAGCGGTTCGAGGATCCTGAGTCCTCACCGTATGACCGCTACTCGCCCCGGCTGCACAAGCACGCCGCGGCCCTGGTCTGCGAGTGGTGCGACGCAGTGCTGTTCGCCACGCGGAAGTTCCGCACGCAAAGCGAGGATGCTGGCTTCGGCCGCAAGCGGACCATCGCCCACGCCATCGGCAAGGATGGCGGTGAACGCATCCTCCGCTGCGTCGGTGGACCAAGTTGCGTGGCCAAGAACCGCTACGGAATCGCCGAGGAACTGCCGCTGTCGTGGCCCGCCTTCATGGCGGCGTTGACCCAATCGCATCATCAACCCCAGGAGTGACCGCACATGGCTGATCTGCGTGGCTTCGATGCCAACCAAGTGGACCCCACCTGCGACTTCGAGCCGCTTCCGGCTGGCAAGTATCTCGCCGTCATTACCGAATCGGAGATGAAGCCGAACAAATCCGGCACGGGACACTACCTGCAACTGACCTTCCAGATCATCGAAGGACCATACCGAAACCGCTTCCTGTGGGCGCGGCTCAACCTCGACAACCCGAACGCGACGGCGGTGCAGATCGCCCGCGCGGAGCTGTCGGCGATCTGTCGGGCGGTCGGGGTGCTGGCCCCCAACGACTCGGTCGAATTGCACGGTTTGCCACTGTTGCTCCGCGTGGCGCTCAAACGTCGTGCTGATACTGGCGAGATGGAAAACGTAATCAAGGGCTACGCCAAGAAGGACGCCCCGCCGGTCGTGACGACCGCCCCGGCCAACGGAACCCCGCCGTGGAAACGGTCAAATCCGACCTAGCTCGGTTTTGGCGGAACGTGGCCCCGCTCAGCCTGGCACACGGAACCTGCTCGGAGAGGCCCATCCTGATGCTCGACCTCGAACTCCCCTACCCGCCGTCGGTCAACCACTACTGGCGTCGCGTCGGACACCGGACGCTGATCAGCCGGGGCGGGCGGGCCTTCCGCCGGGCCGTGCAAGTTGCCCTGGCAGCCCGAGGCGTGCAGCCGCTGGCGGGACGCCTGGCGATCACCATCGACGTCCATCCGCCCGACCGCCGCCGCCGCGACCTGGACAACGCCCTCAAGGCCCTGCTCGATGCCCTCGAGCACGGCGGGTCTTACAGCGACGATGCCCAGATCGACGACCTGCGGGTGCGGCGTGGGGCGTGCGTGCCGGGGGGCTGTGTCTGGGTTCGGCTCCGGCCCTGTTCGGCCCATGGCGGCACGGACGACGACGCGCTGGCCAAGCCCCGCACCTGTCTGAAGTGTGGTCGGCTCTTTCCCTCGAGCGGACCGGGCCACCGCATCTGCCCGCCCTGCCAACGCGAGAACGCCCGGCTACACCTCAGCGAAGCGGAACTCCAACGGCAACGCGGGGCCAAACGCCGCAACGGCGAGCTCCTGCCGCCGAACGGCACGGGAGGGAGCGGCGGATGATCCTGCGGGACTATCAGCAGGCGGCCGTGGCCGCCGTCTACGACCACCTGCGGACGCGGGACGACAACCCGTGCGTCGTCATCCCCACCGCCGGCGGCAAGACGCCGGTCATGGCCACCATCTGCCGCGATGCCGTCACCCGCTGGAACGGCCGCGTCTTGGTACTGGCCCACGTCAAGGAACTCCTGGAGCAGACCGCCGACAAGCTCACTCGCATTTGCCCGGAGGTCCGCTTCGGCCTGTACTCGGCGGGTCTCAAACGCCGGGACATGACCCAGCCCGTGATCGTGGCCGGGATTCAGTCAGTCTACCAGCGGGCCTGCGACTTCGACCCGTTCGACCTGGTGCTGGTCGATGAGGCGCATTTGCTTTCTCCCGACGGCGACGGTATGTACCGGCAGTTCCTGGCCGACGCCCGCACCATCAACCCTCACCTACGGGTCGTCGGCTTCACGGCCACGCCGTTCCGCCTCAAGACCGGCCCGATCTGCACCCCGGACGGGTTCCTTAACCACATCTGCTACGAGGTCGGCGTGCGCGAACTGATCGTCCAGGGCTACCTCTGCCCGCTCGTCACCAAGGCGGGGATCGCCAAGGCCGACTTCCGTGGTCTGCACGTGCGGGCCGGCGAGTTCGTGGCCGACGAGGTGGAAGACCTCATGGACGACGAGCAGCTGGTGCAAGCCGCCTGCGAGGAGATCGTGGAGCACACCCGCGACCGGAACGCCGTGCTGATCTTCGCCAGTGGCATCCGGCACGGTCAGCACGTCGTGCGGGTGCTGCGGGAAAAGCACGGTCTGGAATGCGGCTTCGTCACCGGCGAGCTGCCGGCCGCCGAGCGCGATGCCGTGCTCCATCGCTTCCGCCAAGGCGAGTTGAAGTATCTGGCCAACGTCAACGTCCTGACCACCGGCTTCGACGCCCCGCACATCGACAGCGTGGTCTTGCTGCGACCGACGCTCTCGCCGGGCCTCTACTACCAGATGGTCGGCCGCGGCTTTCGGCTGCACCCCGGCAAGCAGAACTGTCTCGTGCTCGACTTCGGCGGCAACGTGCTGCGGCATGGGCCGGTGGATCAGCTCCAGGTCCGGGAGCGTGCCACAAGCGCTAACGGCCAGACCCCGGCGAAGGAGTGTCCCGAGTGCCATGCCGTGATCGCCGCCGGCTACGCCCGCTGCCCTGATTGCGGGTATGAGTTCCCGCCGCCGGAACGCACCCGGCACGACGCGAAGGCCAGCGAGGCCGGCATCCTTTCCGGTCAGGTGACGACGACCCGCTACGTCGTGCGGGACGTTTTCTACAGCGTGCACCACAAGCGCGGTGCGCCGGACGACGCCCCGCGAACCATGCGCGTGGACTACCAGGTCGGCTGCCACGAGTACAAGTCGGAGTGGGTCTGCTTCGAGCACACCGGCTACGCCCGGGCCAAGGCGGTGCAGTGGTGGAAACGCCGCTCGCACGAACCGGTGCCAGCAACGGCCGAGGAAGCGGTCGGTCTGGCCCGATCCGGGCGGCTCGCGGAGACCCAAGCGATCACGGTGCGGTCGGTCGCGGGCGAAGAATACGACCGGATCATCGGCTACGAGCTGGGCGACCTCCCGCCGCCACTCAACGAAGACGAACTGTCCGAAGAAGCCCTCAGCTTCCCGTTCGGGGCCAACGCGGTCGCCGCGGAGGAGGTGCCGTGGTGATGCCCAATCATCTCCTCACCGCCGCGCTGCGCTACGCCGAACTCGGCTATCCGGTCTTTCCCTGCGTGCCCGGCGGCAAGGCCCCGCTCACCCCACGCGGCTTCCATGATGCCACGACCGATCCCGAGCAGATCGAGCCGTGGTGGACGCGACACCCCGACGCTAACATCGGCTTGCCCACCACCGGGCTGCTCGTGCTCGACCTCGACGGCTCGGGCAACTGCTGGCCCAGCGATCCCGATCAGGCGGCCGACCTGGCGAATGCCGGGGCCATCGCCCTGACGCCGCGCGGCGGCCGACACTACTTGTTCCGCCGGCCGAAGGGCAAGGCGTGGAAATGCTCGGCCGGCCGGCTGGCTCCGGGCGTGGACGTTCGCACCGACGGCGGCTACCTCGTCGTGCCGCCCAGCCGGACCACGCCGGGCGACTACCGCTGGGCCTTGGGGCTGGAGCTGGACCAGTCCGTTGACCGTCTGCCGGAACCGCCCGCTTGGCTCGTCGAGGCGCTCGATCGGTTGACGGACCTGCCTGCCTGCTGCGGCGGGTCTCTCCGGCAGGCAGGCGCGCCGGGGCCATCACGCAACGGTACGCTGCCCAGCGACGGGAACCCCATCCCCCAGGGGCAGCGCAACGCCACGCTGGCCCGCCTGGCCGGCTCGATGCGGCGGGTGGGCATGTCCGCCGCCGAAATCCAAGCCGCCTTGCTCCAGATCAATCGCGACCGCTGCACGCCGCCGCTGTCGCCACGCGAGGTCGAGCGGATCGCCGCCAGCATCGCCCGCTATGAGCCAGACGCCGTCTCGGTGGCGCTGGCCGAGAACCACTTCGAGCAGATGCATGCGGAGGCACCCGCCGGCCCCACCGATCCGGGACCGTTCCCCGAGCACCTGCTCGCCGTTCCCGGCTTCATCGGCGAGGTCATGGCTTTCACCCTGGCCACTGCCTTCCGCCCGCAACCCGTCCTCGCCCTCGGTGCCGCCCTCGCCCTGCTCGGCACCCTCACTGGCCGCAAGGTCCGCGACGAGCTCAACACCCGCACCAACGTCTACTGCCTGGGCGTCTGCCCCTCCGGCGGCGGCAAGGAACGCACCCGCCTGGTCAACAAGGAAATCCTCTTTTTGGCCGGCGCGGCCCAGCTCGCCGGACCCGAGGGGCTGGCCAGCCATGCCGGACTGGTCAGCGCCGTCGAACAGCAGCCGGCCATCCTCTTCCAGCTCGACGAAGTCGGCCGCCTCTTGCGGACCCTGGCCGAGCCGAGCCGCTCCCCGCACCTGTACCACATCGTCACCAACCTGATGAAGCTCTTCACCAGTTCCGGCTCGGTCTACATTGGCGACGCCTATGCCGACCCGAAACGGAACAAGGTCATCCACCAGCCGCACGCCTGCCTGTGGGGCACCACCGTGCCCTTGTCACTCTACGAGGGTCTGACCGCCGAGAACGTCAGCGACGGTTTCCTGTCGCGGGTGATGATCTTCGAGACCCCGCCGGTGCTGGTGCCCAAGCAGCGGCCGGCCGTGCAGCCCGTGCCCGAGGCGATCGTGCAAGTGGCCCGCTGGTGGCTCGACTTCCAACCCGGCGGCAACCTCGACCGCGAACATCCCGAGCCACGCGTGATCCCTGCCGACGCGGCTGCCCAGGCCCTCTTTGATGGGTTGGACCGCGACGCCGAAGCGGGCCAGGCCGAGTTGGGTGAGCCGCTGGGAACCCTGTGGACCCGGGCCACGGAGAAGGCCCGCAAGCTGGCCCTGCTGTATGCCTGCAGCCGCCACGCCGCGGAACCCGTCATCGACGAGACCGCAGCCCGTTGGGGTTGCGATGTGAGCCGCTACCTGACGCGGCGGCTCATCTACCTGGCCAGCCAGTGGGTGGCGGAGAACCCCTTCGACGCACGCCGCAAGCGGGTGTTGCGGCTGATCGCGGCCGCGGGGGAGTCGGGCTTGAGCCGTTCGGAGTTGTACGCCAAGACCAGGGCCTTCACCACCCGCGAACGGGCCGAGGTGCTCGAGGCGTTGCTGCTGTGCGGCGACATCCGCGAGGTCCATGCCCCCTCGGGGCGTCGGGGGGCACCCGGGGTGCGCTATGTGGCTACGACGTTCTAACGGGGATTTTTTAGTAGTTTTTGGTATCCGCCATGTGTTTGCCCAGGGCAGAGATCATGCAGAGAAAGGGTGGATACCAAAAACTACTAATTATTCCTCTCTCTCTTCTTTCTCTTCTCTCCAACTTGTTCTCGAGGAGGTTCGATGCATCAGTACTGGTTCGCTGTGCGGTGCGGCTGGCTCTTCGGGGCGTTCCGGGCGCCGGACGCCGAGGCGGCTACCTCGCTGGCCCTGTTGTGCTGGGTACGGGAGCGGGAGGGCTCGCCGGACTCGCTGTTGCCCCACCCGGTCACGGTGGTGGTGCCCGCCGGCGGGCGCTCCCCGGAAGACTACCTGCACCTGCGAACGCACGATCTGCTGCGGCGGTTGCGTCTACTGCCAAGTTCGTCGCCTGCCTGCGCCGGCAGGTCGGCACGAAGGCCATCCCATCCCCACGCCGGCTAGGTACTTCCAACGCGACATCGTGCCCGAGACCGCGGCGGGAACAGCCGCCAAGCACCGTACAGTTTGTTTTGCTTGTCCGAATGCGTGAAGGGAGACGCTGGTCGTGAAGATCGAACTCCGCAAGCTGGCTGACATCCGGCCCTACGAGAACAACCCGCGCCACAACGACGACGCCGTCGATGCCGTGGCGGCCTCGATCCGCGAGTTCGGCTTCCGCCAGCCGATCGTGGTGGACGGCGACGGCGTCATCATCTGCGGGCACACCCGCTACAAGGCCGCGCTCCGGCTCGGCCTGGACAAGGTGCCGGTCCATGTCGCCAAGGACCTGACGCCGGAGCAGATCAAGGCCTACCGCATCGCCGACAACAAGACCAACGAACTGTCGGACTGGAACTATGACCTGTTGCCGATCGAGCTGAGCGCATTGCAAGCCTGCAACTACGACCTCGGCCTGCTCGGCTTCGACCCGGACGAGTTGGCCAAACTGCTTGATCCAGGCGTGAAAGAGGGCCTGTGCGACCCCGACGAGGTGCCCGAACCGCCCGATGAGCCGATCACCCAAGCGGGCGACCTCTGGCTCTTGGGGGAGCACCGCCTGCTCTGTGGCGATGCCGGCAAGCCCGAGGATGTGGACCGGCTGCTGGACGGTGCGGCCATCCATCTGGTGAACACCGACCCGCCCTACAACGTGAAGGTCGAGCCGCGGAGCAACAACGCCATCGCCGCTGGGCTGTCGTCTTTTCCCGCCAGCAAGGCGGAGGTCATTGACGTTGTCGATGCCCGCGGCCTGCACCACCAGGGCTTCGACCTGGCTCGCGACGCCAGCAAAGCGAGGCCGACGCATAAAAAGCTCCGGCCCAAGGACCGGCCGTTGGCCAACGACTTCGTCTCGGATGAGGCGTTCGACCAGATGCTGCACGCCTGGTTCGGCA